>ERZ779865.12-NODE-12-length-201920-cov-32.444802_pt1 | contig 201920 bp, 157 predicted proteins | sample MGYA00433088_ERZ779865 | MGnify/ENA primary metagenome ERZ779865 (study PRJEB29588, sample SAMEA2151703) | human gut metagenome | biome: human gut; feature: human-associated habitat; material: faeces | place: Denmark | collected 2008/2010 ... | reverse complement strand
TGGCCGCATAAGAGAGCCCCCAAAATGAAGCAGGTTATTTTTTAACATTTACTTAATATATTCAACTATCAAAATTCAAGCCCGCCGAAAACTTTCTCGGTCTCGGATCTCAATCGGGCGAATGTTCCGTTGTTGCGGATGATCGCGTCAACCTTTGAAAGATCAAAGCGCTGAGCCGCGATTCTTTGTATGATCTTTTCCGGCGGTGCCTGATCCCGTTCGCAAGCCCTTCTCAGCCTCTGCTCCAAAGCGGCGTCAACCATTACCACCTTGACGGTGAGAGCCAGGAAATCCGGTTTGTCCAAAATAATGGCGGACTCCATGACACAGAACGGCTCTTTGCCGAAAAAAGTCCCTGACCGTCCCATGTTCTCGAAGCGAGCGCTCTGCATCGCGTTCCACCTTTTGAAGTCTGTCAGGACCGCGGGATGCACGATGGACTCCAGCTGCCGGAGTTTATCCGGCGCCGAAAAAGCGATGGAAGCCAATCTGGCCCTGTCCAAAGACCCGTCGGCCTGTCTTATCCCGCAGCCGAAGGCCTCCTCGATGGAATCAAGGAGAGTGTCGTCTTTCCTGTAAAGGTTCTTGGCGGCGGAATCCGAGTCATAGACTGGAATCCCGCGTTCCGCAAGAATGGAGCAGACAGCGGACTTGCCGCTTCCGATGCCTCCGGTGACAGCCACAGTCCTCATTGTCGTCCCTCCTCCACACAATCGAACACCTCCGGGGTCACCGTACACTCGATGACGCCTTCCGGAATCCTTGAGGCATGAGCTATACACTTACCTCCTCTGGAATTCCGGAAATCGGTATAGTCAATGTAGAACTGCACATCATCCGTCGGATCCTGGGACAGCGGGAACGCGCACTTGAACACCACCGTGGCCGTGGATGGATAGACAGAGAGTTTTTTTCCGGCGGGAACGTTCCTGACACCGATGTTGACCTCAGAACTGATCTCCACAAAACGGGTCACGTCAAGGGAATAGTTCACCTCTGTCTCCGACATCCTGACCCCGGAGACCTGTTCAAGCTTCACCACGCCATGCGCGCTGGACTTGAGGTTCAGAAGGTCTATCGTGCGTGTGAACACCCTGTCAATATGCTCAAGATGAAACGGTTCCCCGTAGATTGTGACAGAATCCGGCTGGAGGCGGATCTGCCCCATCGCCATGTACTGAGGCTTGAAACTCAGCACCTGGACAGCCTGGACAGGCACCCTCTTGTTGTTCTCGAACGGAAACCTGAACTGAACTGTCTCGGAAAGGAAAGACTCCAGACGAACCCCGTCACCGAATATCTCCGTGACATAATTGCTGAGCTCAGCGGCGGTGATGTAAAACAACTCGCCCTCCTTGTGGTGCAAATCCTTGCCGTCAAAACGGATTGTCAACGCCTTGCGCTTCGCCTGGTGACGGATCCTCAGCAGTGAGAAGCCCGATGTCCTGCAACGGGCCGCGATCATACTCGAATTGGAAGAAACGTCGGAATGTCCATCAATGTTGCACTGAGCCATCACCGGCACGCTAATCGTGTCGGAATAGTTCAGGGAAAGATTGTGGATCAGCCAGATGCTGAACGCAAGCAAGAGAGACATCAGAAAAACTGAAATGTCTCTCCCGTCAAGATGCAGTCTTCCCAGCAGTCTATGCAGGCGTTCCTTCCACATTCTCTAAAAGAATATCAGGGCCTGTTACTGCTGCGGAGCGTCCTGTGTGAAATCCCTTACGAGGGAGTTCTTGTCGACTCTGAGTTTGACTTCACCGTCAACCTTGATGAGGACGGTTCTGTCCTTGATCTCATCGACGGTTCCGTAGATTCCGCCGGCGGTGACAACCTTGTCTCCCCTCTTGAGGCTGTTGCGGAACTTCTCAAGTTCCTTCTGCTGCTTGCGTTGCGGACGGATCATAAACAGCCACATGATCACGAACATGGCGATGATCATGATCCAGAACGCGCCACCACCGGCACCCTGAGGCTGCCCGGCTCCTGCAGGAGCGGAGGCCTGCAGCAATGTGAAAGTAAGAATATTCATTTCTAAAAATTAAAGTTAATATTCACAAATTTAAGCAATTTTTTCGGTCTTCACTATATCCCCTTCCTCAATCTGCTTTTTGACGAGGCGGTCAAGGAGGCCGTTGACGAACGAACGGCTCTTAGGTGTGCTGTAATATTTGGATATTTCCACATATTCATTGATGGTCACGCGCACCGGCAGCGAAGGAAACGCCTTAGCCTCGGAGAGCCCCATCACGATGAGGACCATGTCGGTGGTGAAAAGCCTGTCCTTCTCCCATTGGGATGTGCTGTCCGCCACAAGCGGCGCGTATTTGCCGTAGCACGCGAACGCGGTGCGGAGAAGCTTGTACACGAACGCCTTGTCGCTCTCCACGGCCGCCCCTTTGTCCTGCATCATCTCGCTGCGGTAGAGCGGCGGCAGCGACCAGCGGTATCCCTTGGCGAAAGCCTTGAGCGTGTCGCAGCAGACTGTCAATGAATATGCAAGGTCATCACACCAAAGAATGGACATGTCCTCAAGAATCTTGTCCAGTTCCTCGTTGTCAACGAACTCTTCTTCGAATATCCTTGTGAACAGCCTCGTGTCCTCCTCCACCGAAGTCTCGGCCGAAGCCATATATTCCTTGAAATATTCCTTTGTCAGGATTGAGTCGTAAACACTTCTGACAAAGGCGTCGTACGGTTCCCATGAAAGCTTGCGGCGGGAGATTATCTTCTGGAAATCAGGATCCTGCTCCAGAAGCGGCGAAAGCGAGTTACGGACGAACTTCAGGTTCGGATTCCTCTCCTCCTCCGTCGGGTTGAACTTCTTCCTGGCGTTTTCTATCCTTGTCCGCGCCTCTGCCGTGAGGTACGGAATGATGTCAAGCATAAAGAGATACAGAGACCTCGTGGCTTCGCAGGACGCTTCCAGCAGCGCCTCGGCCTCGGGGAGAGTCATCGTAGGATTCTCCGCATAGCTGAAAAGTACTTTGAAAGCCTTTATTCGCAAGATTCGTCTGTTTAGCATAATTCCATTCAAAATTTTATGCAAAGATAACACACAATTTCAGATTTTTCTTAAATTTGTGCGGATAACAAAACATTCAGCGCAAGATGTACAAAGATGATTACGAGCGGCCGAACTACGCTGACCGCAACTCAGAGGACGTTTACTCCAAGCCTGTAAGGGCCGGAAAGAGGACGTATTTCTTCGATGTGAAGACCACCAAGGGCAACAACGACTACTACCTGACCATCACCGAAAGCAAGCGCAGGCAGGAGCAGGACGGCAGTTTCTCGTTCGACAAGCACAAGATATTCCTTTACAAGGAAGACTTCGACAAGTTCCAGGAAGGCCTTTCCGAGGTTTTGGCATACATGAAGGAAAACCTTCTTCCCGACGTGCCGGAGCACACTTACGAGCCATCCGACCATACCGGCGCCGCGGACGGTTCCGACAACTCGTTCAGCGACGTGAAGTTCGAAGAGCTTTAGCGCCTCCTGAAATATTCACTGACATATTTTTTAATGGATATTTGTCCTTCCTTTTCGCGGGGAGGACATTTTCTTTTGTATTTTTCCTAATTAATGCCTAAATTAGAGGTTTGAAAGACATATAGCGCGAACTTAATGTTAAACACATAAAACTACAATGAAATGAGCAAAGAAATGTCAAGACGCTCTTTCCTGAAGACAGGAACCGCCGTGGCCGCTGGCATCGCGGTCGCCCCGAACATCATCATCGCAGGTGAGAAGACTCCTAAGAAGGAGAAGAAAAAGAAGGTCGCGCCAAGCGACAAGCTCAACATCCTCGGTGTCGGCATCGGAGGACGCGGAGCGGCTGACCTCGCCGAAATGGAGACAGAAAACATCATCGGACTCTGCGACGTTGACTGGAAGTACGCCGACCACGTGTTCAACAAGTACCCACAGGCAAAGAAGTACAACGACTACCGTGTGATGTACGATGAGCTGCTCGACAAGGCTGACGCGGTTATGATCGCAACCGCCGACCACACCCACGCCATCATCGCCGCCCAGGCAATGGCAGCCGGAAAGCACGTTTACGTCGAGAAGCCTCTCACGCTTACCGTCTATGAGGCAAGGCTTCTGACCAAGCTTGCCGCCAAATACCGTGTAGCCACACAGATGGGTAACCAGGGCGCTTCAAACGCCGGCACGAGGAAGGCCATCGAATGGCTCTGGAACGGTGAGATCGGCGAGGTCAAGAGAGTTGACTGCTTCACGGACCGTCCTATATGGCCACAGGGTCTTGAAAGGCCTACAAAGGTGGAGGAAATCCCTTCCACACTCAACTGGGAATCATTCATCGGACCTGCCCCTATGCGTCCTTACAACTCGATCTACACCCCTTGGAACTTCCGCGGATGGTGGGATTTCGGAACAGGCGCCATGGGTGATATGGCCTGCCATATCATGCACGTTCCGTTCAAGGGTCTGAAACTCGGATACCCTACCAAGGTGGAGGCAAGCTCTACAAATGTGCTCACCGACTCCTGCCCAAGCGCAGAGATGATCCACCTCACCTTCCCGGCAAGGGAGAATATGGCCAAACTCGCCATGCCTGAGGTTGACATCCGCTGGTACGACGGTGGCTTCAAGCCTGAGAGACCTGAGGGACTTCCTGCAGGATTCGACCTGAACGTCAGCGGCGGTTGCAGCATCTTCTACGGAACAAAGGACATCATGATCGCCGGCACATACGGAAAGGATCCTATCCTCGTCTCTGGAAGGAAGCCTGAGGTGCCTCACGTTCTGCGTGAGATCACTGTCTCACACCAGCAGGACTGGATCCGCGCCTGCAAGGAAGATCCGGATTCAAGGATTCCAAGCGCGTCAGACTTCAGCGAGGCCGGTCCGTTCGTGGAGATGGTTGACCTCGGTGTGGCGGCTGTAAGGCTCCAGGCCCTCAACCAGGTTCTTGAGTGGGACGGACAGAAGATGGAGTTCACGAACATTCCTGCGGACGCCACCATCAAGATTCTTGAGAAGGACGGATTCTCCATCAAGGACGGCCACCCTACATTCAAGAACAAGTACACCGATCCGATGAACGCGCGCGAGTTCGCTGCCAGCCTGATCAAGCGTCAGTACCACAACGGCTACGAGCTTCCTGAGATGCCGGAATAATACCAATATTCGTAAAACAAACAAAATCAAATCAATAGAATTATGAAAAAGACTTTGATGTTCGCCGCCTGCTCGGCAATGGTCTTCTCTATGGTTTCCTGCAAGAACGGAAACAAAAAGGCCGCTGAAACCGCTACCGAGGAGCCAGCCGCTCCTGAGTACACAGTAGTTGAGAAAGAGCAGGTTGACCTGTCACAGTTTCCACAGGACGCTGACGGTTACTACGTGATCTTTGACGGAACCTCCACGAACGGTTGGAGAGGCTACGGCAAGGACGCTCTTCCTGCAAGGTGGTCGATCGAGGACGGTTGCCTCAAGTTCACGGGAACCGGCAGCGGCGAAGGCCAGACCGGAGAAGGCGGAGATGTCATCTTCGCGCACAAGTTCCAGAACTTCCAGCTTGAGCTCGAATGGAAGGTGTCCAAGGGCGGAAACTCTGGTATCTTCTACCTTGCTCAGGAAGTCACGACAAAGAAGGAGGACGGGACAGAGCGCTACGAGCCTATCTACATCTCCTCTCCTGAATATCAGGTGCTTGACAACGCAAACCATCCTGACGCACAGCTTGGTGTTGACGGCAACCGTCAGTCCGCTTCCCTTTACGATATGATCCCGGCCAAGCCACAGAACCAGAATCCTTACGGCGAGTGGAACAAGGCAAAGATCATGGTTTACAAAGGAACAGTTGTCCACGGACAGAATGACGCCAACGTTGTTGAGTACCATCTCTGGACCCAGCAGTGGACCGATATGCTCCAGGCTTCCAAGTTCTCTCAGGAGAAGTGGCCTCTCGCGTTCGAGCTCCTGAACAACTGTGGCGGCGAGAACCACGAAGGCTACATCGGTCTCCAGGATCACGGCGACGATGTTTGGTATCGTAACATCCGCGTAAAGGTTCTAGACTAATGAGAAAGTCAGCACTCATAATGGCAGCTTCGGCTCTTCTTCTCGGTGCGGTTTCCTGCTCCGAGAAGAAGGCTGATGAGCCTGTTAAAAAGGAGATCAGCGTCCAGCTTTACAGCATCAGAAGCGTGATCGGCAATCCGGAATTGTACGCCCAGAATCACGAGGAGGCGTTCAAGGCCCTCGCGGAGATGGGTTACACCTCGGTCGAGGCGGCCTGCTACTCAGACGGGAAACTCTATGGAGTCGATCCGGAGCAGTACAAGGCCGACCTTGAGGCAGCCGGACTCAAATCCCTTTCCACACACATAGGTCACAACCTTAGCGATGAGGAACTTGCCTCCGGTGACTTCACCGAGTCTATGAAGTGGTGGGATCAGGCGATAGCGGCACACAAGGCAGCCGGTTGCAAGTACATTGTCTGCCCGAGCTTCAAAGTTCCAGAGACCCTCGCCGGCCTCAAGACCTACTGCGACTACTTCAACGCCATCGGAGCGAAATGCAGGGAGAACGGAATGCTCTTCGGTTATCACAACCACTCACACGAGTTCAAGAAGATCGAGGACACCGTCATCTATGAATATATGCTTGAGAACACCAATCCTGAGGACGTGTTCTTTGAGATGGATGTCTATTGGGCTGTGATGGGCAAGGCATATCCTGTCGAACTCTTCAGGAAATACCCGGGACGCTTCACCCTTCTCCACATCAAGGATCACCGTGAGCTCGGCGAGAGCGGAATGGTTGGCTTCGACGCCATATTCAAGAATGCGGACATCGCGGGGATGAAGGATTTTGTGGTTGAGCTCGAGGCGTTTACCAATGACGACTGGAAGGAAAGTATGAAGATGTGCGCTGACTATCTTCTTAATTCGGACTTCGTCAAAGCGACCTACGAGGAATAATATTCCTTAATACTTATAAATAGAACGGCTGGAATATGATTTCCGACCGTTCTTTTTTTGTGTTCACTTATTCTTACTTTACATTCTTATATTCACAAGTCTTCCGGCAAATCTGAAAATATTACCATATTTTTACTATATTTGACAAAATTAGGCTAATTATTAATTGTAATTAAAGATTTCTTAGACATATTCAATTATGGACAAGATTCTACTTAGAAATATCACTTCGGAGGGGCGGCAGACGGACATCACCATCGCAGACGGACTGATCAAAAGGATCACCCCGCACTCCGACGAGTACCAGGAACCCGCTTCCGGGGTTGAGACCATTGACTGCACAGGCAAGGTCGCCGTCCCGGGATTCATCAACATGCACACACACGCCGCCATGTCCCTTATGAGGGGTGTCGGCGAGGATATGGTCCTTCAGGACTGGCTGAAGCACATCTGGGCCATTGAGTCGAAACTGGACTCTCCGTTCATCTATTGGGGTACGAAGGCCGCCGCGCTTGAGATGATCAAGACTGGAACCACAACATTCAACGACCATTACTGGTTCTCACCTACAGCAAGGATCGCGGCCTCGGAAATGGATCTGCGAGCAGCCGTCTCCTACCTGTTCCTGAACCACAACGACCCGGCTGAGGCCGAGAGGGAAAAGGAGCAGTGCATCAAGATGCACGAGACGGTGCCACAATGGGGGACAAGGTCTATCTTCACGATAGGTATCCACTCCATCTACTCTGTCAATGAGGCGCTTATCCTGTGGGCCACTGAATATGCCCGCAAGCACAGTCTTAAGATCCACATCCATCTTGCCGAGTCGGAGCGCGAGGATCTGGACTGCAAGGCGGCGCACGGCGGCCTCTCACCTGTCGAGTACCTTGAGGCCCTCGGTGTGCTGGGGCCGGATGTCATCGCCGCCCACACGCTCTGGCTGTCCGAGCACGACATCGAACTTCTTGGCAAGTACCATGTGAACTGCGTGCATAACATCAATTCCAACACCAAGCTGGCTTCAGGCTACAAGTTCAAGTGGAAAGAGCTGACTGATGCCGGGGCGAATGTCTGCCTCGGAACCGACGGATGCGCGTCATCCAACAATCTTGACATGCTTGAGACGATGAAGACCACGGCCTTGTTCCAGAAAGCATGGAGAAAAGACCCTTCCGCCCTGCCTTTGCAGACGCTCATGGACATGGCAACCGTCAACGGAGCAAAAGCATTAGGGTTGAAAACCGGAAAGATAGAAGAGGGCTACGAAGCTGACATCCAGATTGTTGACACAGACAACACCTTTTTCCTCTCCCCCGGCCCGTTCCTCGCGAACTTCATCTACTCGGCGCACAGCGACTGCGTCACCTCTCTCATCTCGGGAGGAAAATTCGTGATGCGCGACCGCAATGTGTTCGGAGAAAAGATGATTCTCAAGGGAGCGCGCACGGTTCTTAATGAAATAAACTATAAACAATAACCGGCCGCAGACGCAATGCGGTAATTAATGAATATAAAAATATGGATCCAAGAGCAGAAAGAATCTACGGAGCCGCTGAATATGTCAGACAGCAGATTGGCGACCTCAAACCGGAAGTCGGCATCGTGCTTGGCAGCGGCCTTGGAAAACTTGCGGACAGCATAAGCGATCCGCTGACAATACCTTACAAGACAATCCCGGGATTCCCGGTCTCCACGGCGATAGGCCACAAGGGCAACTTCATCGTGGGCAAGCTGGGCGGCAAGACGGTCATCGCCATGCAGGGACGAATCCACTTCTACGAAGGCTACCCGATGGAACTTGTCACGCTTCCTATCCGCGTGATGAAGGTCATCGGAATCAAGTACCTGTTCGTGTCCAACGCCGCCGGCGGTGTCAACTACAACTTCAAGGTCGGAGACCTGATGATCATCACCGATCACATCAACCAGCTGCCTAATCCGCTGATAGGTCCGAATCTGGAGGATTTCGGGCCAAGATTCCCTGACATGACGAGACCTTACGACCTGAGGCTCATCGCAAAAGCCGAGGAGATTGCCGTACAGATGGGCATCAAGCTCCACAAGGGTGTCTACTACGGAGGAACCGGTCCTACCTACGAGACTCCAGCCGAGTACAAGTACATCCGCACCATCGGAGGTGACGCTACCGGCATGTCCACGGTTCCGGAAGTCATCGTGGCAAGGCATTCGGATATTCCGGTGTTCGGAGTCTCGGTGATAACCAACGAGGCGCATGATGACTATGCTCCTGACTATGTGAACGACGGGGACGATGTCGTGAAGGCGGCGGACGCGGCGGCGGACAGGATGTGCGCGCTGTTCACAAGGATGATAGAATCGCTGTAATATTCATTGGCAATGAAATACGCTTACATCCTGTATTTTGTGTTCGCCGTGTTCATCATCGGATTCGGCTCCGCGCTTTTGATAAACGGCATGCCGATTTCGTGGAAGATCGTCTGCATCCTGCTTATCGGGGTTTATTTCCTCTACCGCGGGATCGCGACCTGCGTCAACCAGAAACGCCGCCGCGAGCGTGAGGAGATCGACAACGGGAACGATCCGGCTAACGCATAATATTATATAGGTCACTGAGCTTGTCGAAGTGACTAAATTTCAAACAACATAATAATGGATTTAGGACTCTTCAGAGTGGCCGCCGCAGTGCCAAGGGTAAAGGTGGCGGATGTTGAATATAACGCCGAGTCAATCTGCAGACTGACAGGAAAGGCCGAAGAGGAAGGTGCCTCGCTGGTGGTCTTCCCCGAACTATCGATAACCGGTTACACCTGCCTTGACCTCTTCGGACAGAACCTTCTGCTGACCAAGTCGGAAGAGGCTGTCGGAAAGATAAAGGACTTCACCAGAGGCAAGCACATCACCGTCGTGATCGGAGCCCCGGTCCGTTTCAGAGGCCGTCTCTACAACTGTGCCATCGTTCTGCGTAACGGGGGCGTCAAAGGCATCGTGCCGAAGATCTACCTCCCGACCTACGCCGAGTTCGACGAGGGACGCTGGTTCGCCTCCGGATCGGATTTCCTTGGACCTGACAACTCGGCCACAGGACGTTTCGTGGATGACGGCAAGGACTATTACAGAGACGGTTTCGACTCGATCATCAAATACTGCGGCCACAGGTGCAACATCTCCCCTAACCTGCTGTTCACCGTCGGTAACGCCACATTCGGAATCGAGATCTGCGAGGATTTCTGGACTCCGATCCCGCCGTCATCATTCCTCGCCCCTTCAGGCGCGCAGGTTATAGTGAACATCTCTGCATCCAATGAGGTGATGACCAAACACCAACAGCGCAAAGAACTGATTTCCAACCAGTCAGGACGTACCGTCTCAGGTTACATCTACTGCTCGGCAGGCTATGGCGAGTCTTCAATGGACACCGTCTATGGCGGATCTTCCATCATCTGCGAGAACGGCAGGGTGCTTTCCGAGAACGAAAGGTTCCAGTTGCACGACACGATGATATTCGCTGATCTTGATATCGAGAGACTCAACGTGCTGCGCCAGAAGAAGAACTCGTTCCGAGGAATGACGCCTGACGGAACCTCCGCCTGTGAATATTCAGGATTATATTCATGCTACGACCTTGGTCCTGCGGCACCTACTGACTTTGACAGGAAGTTCTACCGCTATGTGGAGCCACATCCGTTCCTGCCTGAGGGTGATCCGGCGGAGATCGCCGAGCGTTCCAAGGAGATTCTTCAGATCCAGACGACCGGACTTATCGCACGCCTGGAGCACATCAACTGCAAAAAAGCAGTACTGGGAATATCCGGCGGCCTTGACAGCACGCTGGCCCTTCTGGTGACGGTCATGGCTTTCGACAAACTGGGAATTCCGAGAGAGAATGTCATCGGAATCACAATGCCGGGACTTGGAACAACCCACCGCACGAAGTCCAACGCAGTGGATCTGATGGAGGTTCTTGGCGTGACGACACGTGAGATCTCAGTTGTAGCTGCCGTGGAGCAGCATTTCAAGGACATCGGCCACGATCCGAAAGTGATGGATTCCACCTACGAGAACGCCCAGGCCCGCGAAAGGACCCAAATCCTGATGGATATCGCCAACCAGGAGAACGGCCTTGTGATCGGTACCGGAGACCTTTCGGAGCTGGCACTCGGCTGGTGCACCTACAACGGTGACCATATGTCGATGTACGCCGTCAACGCTTCCGTGCCGAAGACCTTGATAAAATACCTTGTCCGCTGGGCAGCCAAGAATGTGTTCACAGACGCGGCCACAAACGGAGGAAGATCCGCGGCCGAGATTCTCATAGACATCGCGGAAACCCCTATCAGTCCGGAACTTACTCCGGCTGACTCAAAGGGACAGATCAAGCAGAAGACCGAGGACCTGATCGGCCCGTACGAGCTGCACGATTTCTTCATCTACAACTTCATCAGGTACGGTTACTCTCCTGTGAAGATTTTCCATCTGGCCTGCAAGGCGTTCGGAGAAGCCGAGAACGGGGAGGATCGTTCCGGAAAGAATGTGGTAAGGCATCCTGACGTGACCTTCGACAAGGCCACGATCCTGAAGTGGCTGAGAAAGTTCTACTGGAGGTTCTTCAGCCAGCAGTTCAAGAGGTCCTGTATGCCGGACGGCCCGAAGATCAGTCTCGTGAGCTTCTCGCCGCGCGGGGACTGGCGAATGCCTTCCGACGCCCAGGTTCAGCTCTGGATTTCGGAGCTGGATAAGATCGAACTATAATTTTGATCATCTTCATAAAACTCCGGCCCTTAGACCAGCTCAAGGGCCGAAGTTTTATTATTGGGCACCGTGGCACATAACCTATTATAAATCATCCTATTAAGCATTCACCTTAGGTAAGATTCAACTAAAGGAGAACGTTATTCTCTCTGTCTTTCAATCATTTATCCGCCACGCTGAAATGAGATATTCATTCGTAATTATTTCTATCGCCGAGACCATCTTCCAAAGATGCTCCAAAAGAAATCGAAAGGTATTGCCGTGGCAGATAGTGGCATTCGCATAAACAGTCAACAAACAGTCAAGGAACAGGATTTGCGAAAGTAACGTGGATTTACGATATTTGGGAAAAGAAAGATTATGAGCCAGTTTGACACTTGCTTTTTCGAGAGATACGCGAAGATCTCGCTGGAGACGCTTCTGGACCGGAGGTTCGCGGAGCTGCTGAACAAGGATCGGCCGGATTTGCAGAGTCCGGACGGAGTTTCGTTGGGCATTGAGGTGACGAGGGCGATGCCGGAGACCAAGGAGGCGGCGCAGTCTATGATCAAGGAGGTGGCCGGCGTGGCACCGATTCCGGAAGACCGGGAGGACTTCGACACGATCCTCTCATCGGGCTACGGTTACGGTCTTCAGGGAGGACGATACGTCGGAACCAAGGAATACGACTACTGGTCGATGGCGCTGCCGATGCGCCGGATTATCGAGAGCAAGGTCCGCAAGGCCGGGGATGGCTTCTACGGTTCATTCAAGACCCTTGACCTGTACGTATTCTGCAAGGACAGCCTGAGCGAGATCGAAGTGCTGGACATCATGCGTTACACAATGAGGCTTCAGGAGGGGCAGGAGGCTAAATACAACTGTCTCTACCTCTCCGAGATCAGCGGCCTTGATGTCTGCAACCTGACCGGTGACATCTCCGACACCTACCGTGTAGCCCGCCACCCGATCTCATCCGACCTCCGGAAGGAGTTCTTCCACAAGGCTTTGCAACAGTAAAATTTCGGAACATTATATGAATATTCGGAAAAACAGTGGTTGGTTGATACACATCGCGATCTGGGCGGTGATCCTTGCGATGCCGTTCTTCTCGCCCCAACCGGGAAGGGCGCTTCACGGAGGACTGGACTATTCCAGGTTCCTGCCTGTAACGATTTCATTTGTCATAGTGTTCTACACCAACTACTTATTTCTGATAAAGCACTTCCTCTCCAACAAGAGGTTCGGGGCGTTCCTGTTCTGGAACATGCTTTTGATCACCAAGGTCAGCATCGGGGTCCATCTCTTTTTCAGGTACCTCATCTCGCCGGACATCGCCCCTCCACATCACTCCACACTCGACACAATCAGTTTCACTTTCCGCAACACGGTGATCTATATGGCGATAGTGGGCATCGCGGTGGCGGTAAAGATGACAACCGAATGGTACAACAACGAGGCGCAGCGCAAGGAAATAGAGAAGAACCAGGCGGAGGCCGAGCTGGCCAACCTCAAGAACCAGGTCAACCCGCATTTCCTTTTCAACACCCTGAACAACATCTACTCGCTGATCCAGATAGACCCCGCACAGGCACAGGAGGCCGTCCACGACCTCAGCGGAATGTTGCGCTACGTCCTCTACGAAAGCCAGAAAGACACCGTGCCTCTCGCCAAGGAATGCGAATTCCTCAATGAATATGTCAAACTGATGGGCGCACGGCTAACTTCTGGAGTAAAGCTGGAAGTATCACTGCCAAGTTCTCTGTCAAACAGGCAAATAGCTCCGCTACTCTTCATACCGCTCGTTGAGAACGCCTTCAAGCACGGCATAAGTGACACGGACGAATCCTTCATCAGGATCGAGCTCAAGGAAGACGGGGAATATGTCACCTGCCTCGTCGAGAACAGCTGCTTCCCGAAGGACGACACAGACCGTAGCGGATCAGGAATAGGAATCACGAACCTCAAACGCAGACTTGACCTGCTCTACCCTGGAGCATATTCATTTGAATATGGCAGGGTGCAGAGCGTTTACCGTAGTCTGCTCAGGATCAGGACAGGAATATGAACACAATCAGTTGCATAGTCGTTGACGATGAGCCTTTGGCGGTAAGGCTGATGGAATCTTACGTCGCAAAGACTCCGTTCCTCTCGCTCAAAGGTAGTTTCACGAGCGGAACGGCTGCATATTCATTTCTTCAGGACAATCCGGTGGATCTGCTGTTCTGCGACATCCAGATGCCGAACCTGAGCGGGATGGATCTTTCACGGATGCTGCCGGAGGGGACCAGGATCATATTCACAACCGCTTTCAGTGAATATGCCGTCGAGGGATTTAAAGTGCGGGCTTTAGACTACCTTCTGAAACCTATTTCTTACGATGATTTTCTTTCAGCGGCAGTCAAGGCCAAGGAATATTTTGAGGTCACGGAGCCTGTCGAAGTGACCGGGCAACGAAAAATCAAAAGCATCTTCGTAAAGACCGAATACAGACTCCAGCAGATCGATCTGGACAGAATCACCTACATCGAAGGCCTTAAGGACTATGTGAAAATACATTTGAACAACGGCACGGCTCCAATCCTGTCTCTTATGCGCCTGAAAGCCCTTGAGGATACTCTCCCGAAAGAGGATTTCGTCCGCGTCCACAAATCATTCATAGTCCGTCTTACCGCGATCGAAGCCATCGAGCGCAACCACATCCTCATCGGCCCTTCACGCATTCCTATCGGAGACACCTATCAGACGGCTCTCTACCAAGCCCTTTCCGGCTCCTTCCTCCTTCTTGGCGGCAAAGGATGAGGGTCGTGGCACACAACTGATTGAATATGAATGCAAAAAGCAATGTCGTGGTGTTGCAGGCTGCACCACGAAACCATTTTTTTAATTGATAATCAGGGCATTATCCGCCAACGCCTCGATGACCTGCGGGAAGTGCTCCATTTCAAGGGCATGTTCCTTGGCGGCGATGTCGTCGGGAGTGTCATCGGGACTGATCGGAGTGCGGAACTGAGCGATGATCCCGCCACTGTCAACCTTGCCGCTTACCCAATGGACGGTCATTCCGGTCTCGGTCTCCCCCGCCGCCTTGACAGCCTCGTGGACATGATGACCGTACATGCCCATGCCTCCGAATTTCGGCAGAAGGGCGGGATGAAGGTTGATCATCCTGTGGTCATATTCATGGATCAGGAAGTCCGGGATGACAAGAAGGAAACCCGCCAGAACGATGAAGTCGATTGAATATTCCTTCATCAGAGGCAGGACAACATCCTCCCTGTTCAAGTCCGCCTTTGGAAGCACACGTGTCGGAACGCCGAGCCTTTCGGCTTTCTCAAGGGCCGGGATTCCGGTCTTGTTCGCAACGACAAGGGCGACATTCACCTTATCCGAATCCTTGAAGTATCTTATTATGTTCTCGCAGTTTGAGCCACCGCCAGACACGAATATCGCTAAATTTATCATCTACAATTATTTATCCATAGTAGGCATCTGACGGATGTTGAGATCGCGCTGAGGGAACGGAATCTCTATTCCGGCCTCGTTCAACGCATTGTAGATCCGCTCGTTGGCGGCGGCGATGTAGCCAGTGCGCTGCTCAACCAGAATGTACTGCTTCACAACCAGATCAACGCTGCTGTCACCGAAGCCGTTCAGGACAACCTGGATTCCGTACTTCTCCTCGACCACCTGACGACCGAACTTGTCAGGCTTGCGCAACGGAGCCAAAGCCTTGAGAATAACCTTCCTCGCATGATCCACATCCGTTCCGTAAGCCACACCTACAGGCAGACCGAGGAACTCGTAGGAATTGTTGCGGGTCAGGTTCTTGAAGTTCTTGGCGAACAGGGAACTGTTAGGGAAAGCCATGATGCTTCCGTCAACAGCCTCGATCTGAGTGCTTTGGTACGTTATGTTGTCCACTTTTCCCCTAATTCCGTCACACTCGATGTAATCCCCGACGCGAAGACGGCCTGACATCAGCTGCACACCGTAGAAGAAGTTGTTCAGGATGTCCTTCATTGCGAAACCGAGACCAGCCGCAAGACCGGCTGTAATCACGGACAGAGACTTCGTCGGGATATTCAAAAGCGAGATTGTCACTATGAAATAAGTGCCCCAAGCCAGGATCCCGATCACATTGTTGGCCAGAGTCAGGTTCAACTCGTTCTCACGGATCATCGAAGCCCCGGTCTGCCTGAGGGTCTTGCGCAATTTGTAAATCCTGTAAAGAGCCCTCGCCACATAACAGATGTACTTGAAGACATAGAACAATCCGGCTGCCAGAACCATCTTGGAAACAGACAGATGCAGGTACTCGTAGTTGAAGAACGGGTAGAAGAACATGTCCATGCATATTTCCGTGAGGTCAAACACCTCTGACGCCATGTAGAGACAGAATGGAATCGACAGCAGGTAAAGCACCGGAATCAGCACCATCTCCACGAGGTCATAGAGCCAGGTGACAAGAATGAAAGACCCCTTGTCCTTGCCGACATCGTTCTGATGCTTGAGCCTGTAGGCCCGCACAAGGATGTCAACCCTCTTGTGACGGTATTTTTTGAGCAGGTCATCACAAGCCACAATCATCTGGAGCACAGTCAACTGGAAAATCCACCAGATATAGACCTGCAGGCCGAGCAGACTGTAGCCCACGATGGAGATGACAAAAGTAATGGCCGTCACGACAAAAGATGCGATGGCGTAGGAATTGTCGCTCTTCGGCACCTTCGGTCCGTTGCGGTGGATCGAAGCCCACTGCCAGAAGCCGAACGCGATCAGAAGCGGCGGGAAGATCAACGCGATCAAGCTGTTAGGTATGAATATGATCCTGAAGGTTATGACCACCAGTCCCATCAGCATTATCGGGGTGTAGATCCGCATTCCGTAGTTGAGCTGCTTGCTGTCATGACGGATCAGAAGCGAGGTCAGCACGGCGATCAGCAGCAGCGCGAACTCGATCAAAAGCCCCGCAGCCATCGTGAAGAAATGCGATGTCAAGGAGATATTCTTCGCGACAGCGACGACAACCACAAACAGAATGGCGGCTCCAAGCATGAATATGGCAGCCTCCCTCTTGCGGAACCTCTCAGTCCGGAAGTATTTGACGCGCCGCATCAACATCTTGACAATCAACATGCTGAGCAGCGTGGCTATCGCAAGGTAGATCAGCACCATGAACGAGAATCCGATGACCATCGGTCCCCTCCACTCGCTCTTCACATCCGTGAAATAAGCCCTGCCGTATTTGTCATTGAAATCCTTCGCGGCCCTCGACGCATAAGACCTGACATGAGTCAATATTTTCCAGAAATTATCTTGTCCCTCAATGAATATCTTCTTCTGGACCATCTTGTAGCGTTCCTGAGCATAGTCGTAGGCCTCTTTAAGCCGCTTGTCTGTGGTCTCATAATATTCATTGTCCTCGATCATGTGGTCACGGATGTCCGTGAACATCTTCAGCAGCCTTGTTGAATAGAAAAGGCAACTGTCTCTGGCCACCTGAGACAGGCTGTCAAGATGAAAAGTACCATGCTCGTGCTCTTCCTCAAGCCCGGCAAAATGATTGTGGCCGGCATGCTCCGGATCGTCCGAGTGGGCATCCGTGTAGGAGTCGTTCGGAAGGATATGACTCTGGAGCGTCGAGGCCAAGGAGTCCAGCAATGCCGGTCCACCAAGGCTGTCCGGCAGCTCAACCAGTTCAGGAGGAAGCACTTTCAGAGCCATGACCAGCCTGTCGTACCGGTCAATCTCCACATTGAGGTAAGAGATGATGTTGTCGTACGGCATCCGGCTCTGCGTGAAGCTATGGTACTGGTCGGTGACCTGCTGAAGAGCGTAAGTGAGATCGAACGTGAAGTCCTGCTTCTGCGAGTACAGCATCAACGACAGCTCGTTGCAGCTTTGTATGAGATGCACCAGCTCCTCGTGCTGCTGATCATCCTGAGACTCGAAGGACATCTGGTTCTTCTCCATCTCGATGTAAGCCTTTCGCAACTCATAACGCAGCACCTGAAGCGTCTGCGCCAGATCCTTCTCGTTGAACACCGCAAGCGAGGAAACCGAAGCAATCAGGAACAGGACCGCCGCCAAAGCTATTCTTTTGAATATTCTCATTTTCGTTTCTTGTTGTATGAATACAAAAATAGCAAATATATCCTTAATCAGCATGAAATTTGCACCTCCCTCGCCGACCAAATTGATAATTGTATGAGAACTTTTCATAGTCACCGGCGGATAGTTCTAGCCTTTGCCCTGTTTGCCTGCCTTTCCGCTCTCACCCAAGCACAGGAGAGGAAAATCGACACCCTACAAAGAATCGAGTCCAAAGACACGCTCCTGTTCCAGCCATTGTTCAGCGAAAACGCCGCTGGGCTGAAAGTTGTCAGGATGACCGATAGCCCATACGTCCGGAACTCGAAGATGGAGATGGACCGGGACGGGAACGTCTGGAAGGTTTTCACGGCCGACGGACTGGATGTGCTGATGAACGTCCGCTATCTGAAGCACTACGGACAATACTACCGCCTGGACCTTTATATTCAGAACAACACAGACAGGCCTGTCAAGTACGACTTCAAGAACACCTCTGTCGCATCCAGAATGGGACCTGTCAAAGTTTTCCGGCAAAGGGGTTATCTGAACAGAATCGGTGCCCAAAAGACCGCCAAGACCATAGGAATAGGAATCGGCACGCTGTTCGTGACATTTGTGATGGCCGCGATCGTGCGTGGGGATCCAGATGACAGGGATTCCCTGGCCGAGGACCTGCTGAGGGATCTTGGAGGCACGGCCATCGAGGAGGCGGGGTTCATAGCCACCATGGCCATGGCTGACAGTGAGTCGGAGGACATGGCACGGATCGAACGGAGCTGCATCGGCTACCTCGGAGACTACACGATACGGCCGAGACACGCCATTGAGGGGCATGCCTACGCCAAATACAAAAAGGGAGCGGATTCCATTGAAATCACGCTCCCGATAGGCGACAAGAAATATGTCTTCAACTGGGACACCACCTCATTGGTGAATATCACAGAGGATCTTTAGTTCTGGGTGTCCCAAATCTTGGTCTCGTTACAGGTGATCATGAGTGACTGCCCTCCGCAACTCATCCTGAAATCTCCGGCCTCCAGACGCCACTTTCCGTCAGCCCCCACAAACGCGAGTTCCTTTGCCGGAACCGTGAACGAAACAACCTTGCTCTCCCCCGGCGCAAGCTCAACCTTGGCGAACTCACGCAGACGCTTCACATCAGGTATCATACTGGCCACAATATCACTTGAATATAGCAGGACAGCCTCCTTGCCGTTGTGTGAGCCGGTGTTCGCCACAGTCACCTCGAACTTAAGGTCATCCCCGGCGGCGAACTCTGAGCCATTCAGACATTTGAATTCTGAATATTCAAAAGTGGTGTAACTGAGCCCATATCCGAATGGCCACTGCACATCCATAACCGCATCGTAGTTATATTCCCCGGCCATTGTCTCACGGCTCTCGCTGACCTTGTAGTCGTAGGTGTGGAGTGAGTTGACATATTTAGGATAGGTGAACGGCAGCTTTCCGCTGAAATTCTCCTCTCCGGACATCAAGGCAGCAAGCGCGTCGCCACCATAATTGCCAGGAAGCATCACATCAACCACAGCCTTAGCCAACGGCTCGATCTCGCGCAGAACCCTCGGACGCCCCTCGTTCAGTACAAGGATTATAGGCTTGCCGGTCTTTGACAACGCCTTCACCAATTCCTTCTGGTTAGCTGACAGATTCAGGTCATCAATGTTGCCTGGAGTCTCGCAATAGCTGTTCTCACCGACACAGGCGACTATCACATCCACCTTCGAGGCTGCGGCCACGGCCTTGGCGGTCTGAGGAGCATATTCCTTCTGCCAAGCGCCTGTAGCCCAACGGTCCGTCTCATCGTAAACCACACCAGGCTCGAAAATAACGTTCTTCTCGCCGAATTTCTGAGCCAGAGCCTCGTAGATTGTGTTGAAATCGCCGGCGAATCTGTCGGTGTCACCCTGCCAAGTGTAAGACCAACCTCCGTTCAAAGCCCTCATAGAGTTGGCGTTAGGCCCTGTCACAAGGATCTTCCTGCCATATTCAAGAGGAAGGATATTGCCTTCATTCTTGAGGAGCACCTCGGACTCCACCGCCGCGGCGTAGGAAGCGTCCTGGAACTCCTTGCAGCCGAACTTGTCATAACCGCTGACATCCCAGGTCGGATTGTCGAACAGGCCGAGACGGAATTTAAGGCGGAGAACCCTGCGGACTGCGTCATCTATCCTGGACATCGGAATCAGACCGGACTCGACAACCTCCTTCAGTTCAAGGCAGCAATCAGGGTCGTTCGGTTCCATAATCATATCGATTCCAGCGTTGATGCCCATAGCGAGGGCTTCCTTCCTGTCCTTGGCGACGTGATCCCTTTCGTACAGATTGTTGATGTCGGCCCAGTCGGTGACGATGAGGCCATCCCAATCCAGACCGTCCTTGACCCAACCGGTAAGAAGTTCCTTATTGGCGTGCGTAGGGATTCCGTTGATCGAGGCTGAATTGACCATCAGGGTAAGCGCACCGGCCTCAAGGCAGTCCTTGAACGGGCGGAAGAACTTTTCCCTAAGATCATTCCCAGCCACGATCGCAGGAGTCCTGTCCTTGCCTGAAACCGGCACACCGTAGGCCATAAAATGCTTTATACTTACGGCAACGTGCTTGTCGTCAATATGATTCGGATCCTCTCCCTGAAGGGCTTTCGTCTCGGCCACCGCCATCTCAGCGTTCAGGTAAGGGTCTTCACCATAACTCTCCCACTGTCTTGGCCAGACCGGATTCCGGCCGAGGTCCATCACCGGAGAGAACACCCAAGGAACCATAGCGGCCCTTGTCTCGTAAGCCATAGCCTCACCCATCGCACGGGCATATTCACGATTGAATGTCGCCGCAAGGTTTATCTCCTGCGGGAAAAAGGTTCCGTCGTTCAGGTAGCTTGCGCCGTGGATCATATCAAGACCATAGATGCAAGGGATTCCGATCTCCTCCATAGACTTTTTCTGGATCTCGCCCACAAGCTGAGCAGTCAGCTCATGTGACTGAGCGACATCTCCGAATGTGTTCAGGATGGAGCCGACCTTCATCTCGCCGATGACCTTCTGGAGTTTCTCCGGATCGAGGGTCACTCCTCCCGGTGCCGTCACCGTAGAGGATGTCAACTGTACCATCTGGCCCACCTTTTCGGTGAGATCCATTTCTTTCAGCACCTTCTCGACTTTCGCCTCGATCTCGGCGTCACGGCCGATGGCTGGAGAAACAGAAGACGCATCACGTTGTCCGCAGCCCTGAACAAACAGCAGCGCGGCGGCAAGGGGCAATAGATAAATATACTTCTTCATTGTATTAAATTATGACTTTAGCAAGAGTAATAATTGTCTCTGATTCAGCACACTTACATAAAAATCCGTGATTTTTACGCCAGCCACTTAAGAAAGAAACAGTTTTTTAGAGGAAATATTACTGAGTGACTGTTACTTTCAGAGTGTCGATCATTTGCCTGTAGTACCTGAAAGTCGAGTCAAGAGCGGCCATGTTCTCCGGTTTGATCGGCTCGGAAGGAGGTGAGTCCATCTTCAAAGGATTGATGGCCGTGCCGTTTTTCCAGACGCGGAAATCCAGATGCGGCCCCGTTGAGAGTCCTGTGGAGCCTACATAGCCTATCACGTCCCCTTGACGCACCCTCGCTCCGGCCTTGATTCCGGCACCGTAACGGGACAAGTGCATATAGCTGGTGGTATAAACAGAGTTATGTCTGATTTTCACGGTGTTTCCACCTCCGTTTGTCCAGCCGGCGCTCACAACCGTTCCGTCTCCGATTGTCATCACCGGGGTCCCGACCGGAGCTGCGTAATCGACTGCTGTATGCGCCCTCACACGCCCAGTTACCGGATGCTTTCTATGGTATGAGAAACCGGAACTGATCCTGGTGAACTTCAACGGAGCCTTGAGGAAGGCCTTACGCAAGCTCTCCCCTTTCTCATTCCAATAGAGGTTACCATGATCTCCTTGATCAAACATAATAGCAGGAATCATCTTTTCCTCACGGATATACTCCGCGTAATATATTGTGTCAACGGCTATTATCTCGTCATCACACTTTCTTTGCTCGTAAAGCACCCTGAAACGGTCTCCGGGCTGAAGTCCGAAGAAGTCAACCGACCAGGCATAGATCTCAGAAAGCGGCACAATCAACTGAGGGGAGCTGCCAGCCGCCAACATATCGTTCCAAAGGGACGATTTGATCGTCACATCGGTGTACTCTCTTGTGCTCTCGACAGGTTTGGACCATTCCCAGACCTCAAAAGGATCGGTCGTGCGGAACACCACACGGTCAATCTTGTTGCGCTCATAGACGACATATTTCAGCATCGGCCCGACAGCGCTTCCTGTTCCGCTTGTGTCAAACTGGTAATATGCCTGGACCTTGTTGCCGGCTCGCATCTTACGGACATCGAAAATTGTGTCGCAGGCAGCGGCCATCTTCATCGCATCGTTCATCGAAAGCCCCAGACGGCACATCAGTCCAGTGAATGTCTCACCATTGCGGACAGCATCCTCGGAAAGATCCAAGGAATCCGGCCAGAAGCCCAACGGAGGAAGTGTATCCTTCACTTCCTCAATCACTTCTGATTCAACGTCCTCAGTCTTTCTCTTGCATCCCGGAGAAAGAACAGCGAGAGAAAGGACTAAAAAAACAAAAAGAATAGAAAAATATTTTTTTAGCATAATCGCAAATTTAAGAAAAACCACCGTAAAGACCACCGCTATATAAAAATAATTGGCCAATTTTGCATTTCAAAAAAAAATGGCCGTCTTATTGCAAGAATTTGATTTTCGTGAATTTTGTAAAGTCGGTTATAGTTAAACCGTATAAGACAAGTTAAATTTTAAGGAATATACATATTTGAACCAAACTATTTTGAATATGAAATCTTATGACCGGCTGCTTGCAGCCATCGTTCTGTCGGCATTGATGCTGACGTCCGTTTTCACTTACGAGATGTCGGCGCAAAACCAGCGTATAAAGGTCACGGTGAGCGGCCACATCACGGACAAGGCCTCCGGCGAGACCCTGATCGGGGCCGGGGTGCTCACTGAAGGCGCGGGAGCCGCAACGAACAACTACGGATTTTACACGCTGACGATTCCGCAAGGTAAACATCTGACACTGAGATATTCATACGTAGGTTATGACGACGCCACCGTCACGCTCGACCTGCTCCGAGACACCACAATCAACGTTGCCTTGAAAGCGAACACCGAAATCAAGGAAGCTGTTGTCTCGGCACAAAGGGAATCCGGAATCATGGCCACGAAGATGAGCGCGATCGAGATTCCTATGAATATGATCAAGAACACCCCGGTGCTCTTCGGCGAGGCCGATGTCCTGAAGACAATCCAGCTGATGCCGGGTGTGCAGAGCGGTGCGGAAGGCTTTTCGGGAATATACGTGCGCGGAGGCGGGCCGGACGAGAATCTGCTTCTTCTGGACGGGATCTCTCTCTACAATGCCGAGCATATGCTGGGTCTCTTCTCAATCTTCCAACCGGAGGCCGTGAAGAAAGTGACGCTTTACAAAGGCTCGTTCCCGGCACGTTACGGAGGCAGGACTTCCAGCATCATAGATGTAAGGACAAATGACGGAAACCTTCAAGAGACGCACGGTACGATCGGAGTAGGAGTCCTCAGTGACAAGTTCCATCTCGAAGGACCGATCTTCAAAGGAAAGACGGCATATTCGATCAGCGCGAGAGGTATGCACACTTTCCTGTTCGATGGTATATTCAGAGCAGCGAACATTCCGGCAAACTACTATTTCTTTGACTTCAACGGCAAGGTGACCCATAAATTCAGCGACAAGGACAGGCTGTTCCTCAACGCCTATTATGGACGAGACATATTCTACTACAAAGACAATGAAGGCGATGTCATCATCGACGGGATCGAGAACAAAACCGAGTTCGACGACAAAACCTACATCAGATGGGGAAACCTTCTCACATCCGCAAGATGGAATCACGTCTTCAACGGAAGGCTGTTTTCGAACACGACTGTGGCCTTCACGGACTACCGGATGCGAATGGGCTACAACTCTACGGAAAAGAGTGAGAACTCGAAATATTCCTACAAGTTCGATTATGGTTCCGGAATAAAGGACATCACCGCCAAGATTGATTTCGACTACACCCCGACACCCCGGCACCTCATCAAATTCGGCGGTGAATATGTAGGCCACACTTACATCCCGGAGACGTACACGACCGTCGAGAAGGAGAACGACAAAGGTCAGATGGTGACCGACACGACATATTCCAATAATAAGGAAAAGAACCGTGTCGGCCACGAATTGTCAGCCTACATCGAGGATGACCTCACCATAGGCAAACGGCTGACACTCAACCCGGGTATCCACATCGCGATGTTCCACACCGGAGGCAGGACCTATTGGTCTCCTGAACCGAGGATGTCAGCCAAGTTTGATTTCGGTAAAGGGATCAGCGCCAAGGCGGCATATTCAAGGATGTCGCAGTACGTCCACTTGTTATCCTCATCGAAGATTACTCTCCCGATTGACCTTTGGGTGCCTATCACCAGGAACATCAAGCCTGTGACGGCGGATCAATACTCATTGGGGTTGTACTACAACGGCCTGCCGGGTTGGGAGTTTTCCGTAGAGGGCTACTGGAAGGACATGCACAATGTGCTTGAGTACAAGGACGGAGTCTCCTTCATGGCAAGCTCGCAGTCCTGGGAGGACAATGTCGTGATGGGCGACGGACGGGCGTACGGCGTAGAGGTCTTCATCCAGAAAACGATCGGAAAGACAACGGGGTGGCTAGGCTACACTCTGGCCAAAAGTGACAGAGTCTTCTCCAACGGACTGATCAACAACGGAGAACGCTATCCTTACCGCTATGACAGAAGGCATAACATCTCTCTTGTCGTGAACCAGCGACTCGGAAAGAAGTGGGATCTCAGCGCGGTGTGGACTTTCGCGACCGGAGGCACCACGACAATCCCGGAAAGGGAGAGCATCGTGATGCTTCCTGACGGAACATTCACGCAGATTGACTATGCTCCGCACCGAAACAACTACAGGTTGCCGCCAAGCCACAGGCTAAACATCGGAGTCAATTACCACAAGCGGCTAAGACGTGGTGAAAGCATCTGGAACTTCGGAGTCTATAACGCCTACAACAGGTTGAATCCGAATTTTGTCTATTACAAGGCCGACAAGAAAGGTGATTCCAAATTGAGCCTCTACACAAGGAAGGCGAAACTCAAGTCTGTCACGATCCTGCCTATAATCCCGTCATTCAGCTACACTTATAATTTCTAAAGAGATGAGAGGACTTATTCTATGCACAGCAGCGGCCTCCGTCCTGCTCGGAGCCTGCACGAAGGACATTGATTACAACCTGAAAGACATCAAGCCACAGCTGATAGTAAACTCGCAGATGACGGTTGGCGACACATTGCATCTTGTCTATCTGGCGGTAAGCAAGAGTGACCGTGTCGAAAGAATCAAATCAGGTTCGGTCAAGTGCTATGTCAACGGCGTTCTTGTGGCTGACGGAAAACTTGACAACCGTGATGACGACTTGTTCATCAAGGAGGATCTGCACATCTATGGCTACTATTATAGAGACGAGCACCATAAAGATGTGTACACGGCAGGACCCAACGCCGCCGGCAAGACCAACCAGACCAGATACTCCTTCAAGGCCGGTTTCAAGCCAGGTGATGTAGTGAGAATCGAGGCGGAGGCCGATGACGGGGCCTACAAGGCCTATTCGGAAGTGGTTGTTCCAAAGGCTCCGGAATTCAGCATAACCGACACTCTGCTCCAAAAGAATCAATATGGCGACAAAAGTTACCGCATCCGTGTCAAAGGCAAGGACATCACCGGTGAGGACAACTTCTACCGGATACTGTCCGGACGTTCAGTTATCGACAAAAAGATCAGGTACGCGAGTGAGCATGAAGAGGCAATGACTTGGGAAGAGACCAAGGACTACAGTTTCATCCGCCTTGACAAAGGCAACGACCCGATTCTGAACGATGGAGCCCCTGCCGAGGATCTCGACTTGGAAGGAGCTTCGGAGAACACTTTCAGAGTGTTTTCTGACAGACAGTTCTCCGACGGAACTTTCAACATCGGGTTCAACGTGAACGCCAATGAAATCATCTACGGGCTGCACGGACTCCTGAATTTCAACCGTATGGAATCAGAGACAACATTAAGCGTGACAATCCGTGGCATCACAAAGGATGAGTACTACTATCTGAAAGCGCTAAGCATCTACGACTATCTGGACGGAGACACAACACTGACAGAGCCCGTCTCCTTCCCTGACAATGTCGAGGGCGGAATCGGGCTCGTCAGCATAAGCACGGAAAGCGTAGCCTCAATCAAGTTCAAAAGGACGTACGACGTACCATCTTCATGGATTTACACTGAGTAATCCTTAAATATTCTTTAACGCTTACTGTACTTCCTTGATGATTTCCATACCCTTTCGGATGGCTTCCTCATTCTTAGGAATAAGATGATGGTGGCGTTCCGGGAGGGTTTTCCGCAAGGCGGCAAGCACGCTTTCGATCTTGACGACCGGACGGATCTTCAAAAGACCTCCCAACACGATCATATTGAAAGTCTTGATGAGGTTCATCTCAGCCGCGGCATCCATAGCGTCGATCCTATAGACCTTGATGTCCTTCCTTGTCGGAGGCTCGTTGATTCCATAGCCGTCGTAGATGATGATTCCACCCGGCTTCACCTTCGGCTCGAACTTCTCCAGCGAAGGCTGGTTCAGAACAATCGCGATGTCGTAGCTGGAAAGAATCGGAGAGGAAACCGGATCATCGCTGACAATCACGGTCACATTGGCGGTACCTCCACGCTGCTCCGGACCGTATGCCGGCATCCAGGTGACTTCCTTGCCTTCCATCAGACCGGCATAAGCCAGAATCTTTCCCATCGAGAGGACACCCTGTCCTCCGAATCCTGCAATAATTATCTCATCTGTCATAGCCTTGTCGATTTAAAGTTCTACGCCTTTGTCCTTGAGGTCTCCAAGATGATAGAACTCGAACATATTCTCTTCCATCCACTTGTTGGCCTTCTCCGGGCTCATCTTCCAACCAGAGTTGCAGGTGGACACAACCTCGACGAGGTTGGAGCCCTTGCCCTGCATTGAATATTCAAACGCCTTTCTGATCGCCTTCTTCGTGCGGTTGATGGCAGCCACGGTGTGAACAGCCTGACGGGTCACGTAGCAGGTGCCATCAAGTGTGGCGGCGATCTCCGTGATCTTCAGCGGGTAGCCGTGAAGCGACACTTCCCTGCCGTAAGGGCAGGTGGCGGTCTTCATTCCCAGAAGGGTGGTCGGAGCCATCTGACCACCGGTCATTCCATAGATGGCGTTGTTTATGAATATGATCGTGATGTTCTCGCCTCTGTTCAGGGCGTGGATCGTCTCGGCGGTTCCGATGCAGGCGAGGTCTCCGTCACCCTGATAGGTGAACACGAGCCTGTCCGGCCAGAGACGCTTCGTCGCGCTGGCAAGTGCCGGAGCCCTACCGTGGGCGGCCTCCTCCCAGTCAACGTCAATGTACTTGTAGGCGAACACGGCGCAGCCCACAGGAGAGATGGCGATCGTCTTGTCCGTCATTCCCATCTCCTCGATCACCTCGGAGACTATCTTGTGCACAACTCCGTGGCTGCAACCTGGGCAGTAATGCATCGGAGTGTCGTTCAGCAAGGTAGGTTTCTTATAGACAACCTGTCCTTTCTCGATTATTTCTTCTCTTGTCATTGTGTCTTCAGATTTAGAACAGACGTTTGATCGCATCCACAACCTCGTCCGGATCAGGAATGATGCCTCCGAGACGTCCGAAATGCTGTACTGGGACCTTGCCCTCGACAGCGAGACGGATGTCCTCGACCATCTGGCCGGCGTTGATCTCCAGTGAGAGGATTCCCTTCACCTTTCCGGCGAGTTTCTGGACTTCCTTCGTAGGGAAAGGCCAGAGGGTTATCGGACGAAGAAGACCGACCTTGATGCCCTGACTGCGGGCGATCTCGATGCTCTTCTTCGCGATACGTGCCGCTGAGCCGAAAGCCACGATGGCATATTCAGCATCCTCAAGAAGATATTCCTCGTAGCGGACTTCCTTTTCCTCTATCTCCTTGTATTTCTTCTGGATGCGAAGATTGATGACCTCCATCTCCTCGGAACGGAGCTCAAGGGAAGTGATGATGTTCGGCTTTCTTCCTCCGACACGTCCGGTCGTGGCCCAAGGGCATTCCTTGATGATCTCCTCCTCGGTGCGGCGAGGCTTGAACGGAGGAAGGACAACCTTCTCCATCATCTGCCCGATGGCGCCGTCGGCAAGGATCATCGCAGGGTTACGGTAACGGAACGCGAGTTCAAAGGAAAGGTCCACGAAATCAGCCATTTCCTGAACGGACGCCGGAGCGAGTACAATCAGGTGATAGTCTCCGTGACCGCCTCCCTTGCAGGCCTGGAAATAGTCCGCCTGGCTCGGCTGGATGGTTCCAAGGCCGGGACCTCCACGCATAACGTCCACGACAAGGGCCGGAAGCTCGGCTCCAGCCATATAGGACAAACCTTCCTGCATCAAGCTGACACCCGGGCTGGAAGAAGAAGTCATCACCCTCTTTCCCGTGCAGGCTCCGCCATAGACCATATTGATCGACGAAACCTCGCTCTCAGCCTGGAGGACAACCATTCCGGTGGTCTCCCAAGGCTTCTCGGCGGCCAGAGTCTCAAGGACTTCTGACTGAGGGGTAATCGGATAGCCGAAATAGCCGTCACAACCGCAGCGGATGGCCGCGTGGGCAATGGCCTCATTGCCTTTCATCAATGTGATTTCCTGATCTGCCATAGCTTAGACTGTTTTAAGACGGTAAACGGTTATGCACCCGTCCGGGCAGACAGTGGCGCAGGACGCGCAGCCCGTGCAGGTGTCAGCAAGAACCTCGTGGGCGAAATTGTAGCCCTTACGGTTCACTTCCTTGGTCGTCAGAGCAAGGACATCGAGCGGACAGGCAACGACACAGAGATTGCAGCCTTTGCATCTCTCGGTGTCGACGACGGTCGCCCCTTTCATTTTAGCCATAATACCTTAAATATTTATTGATTGTACATATCCTTGTTGTAGAAATCGAGGATCTCGTTCGCAATCGCATAAGCGTTCGCCGCCGGGCTTTCAGGGTTTATCGCCATTGCCTCCAGATAGTTGTTGATGGCCTTCTGCCAGTCCCCTTTCTTTCTGTGCGCGTTGCCCAGAAGATAGTAGGCCCGGTCGGAAGGCTCCGGAGCGGATGTGATATATTCGTCAAGCAGACGGATCGCCTCGTCAGTCCCGCCTTCTACAAGAATCTTTTCTATCGCCTCTAATTCAATCATCGCCTAATCGATGAACAGACACCAGTTGTGGGTGTCCTCCTCAAGTCCTTTCTGGATGCCGATGATGCGGTTGTAGAGCTTCTCGCTGACCGCTCCACACTTGTCCGGTGAGCCGAATGTATAGTGGCGTGAAGCCTCCTCACACTCGAGCTGAGGCTTGTCGTCTATCGAGCAGATCGGAGTGATGACCACAGCCGTTCCACAAGAGTTAACCTCATCAAACTCAGCAAGTTCCTCAACCTTAATCGGACGAACCTCCACATTCAATCCCATGTCAGCCGCCACCTTACGGAGACTGTTGTTGGTAATTGACGGCAGCACACTGCCCGAGCGCGGGGTGATGTAAGTGTTGCCCTTGATAGCGAAGAAATTGGACGATCCAAACTCCTCGATGGTCGTCTTCGTGGCCGAGTCAAGGAACAGAAGCTCACGGTAACCAGTGTTGTGGGCGATGTTGTAAGCATGGAGAGACTGTGCATAGTTAGCACCGAGCTTGTAGCACCCGGAACCAAATGTAGAGGCACGATCGTAGTTCCTCGAAATGACCGCGTTTCCTGGGCTGAGACTCTTAGCTCCTGAATATGTCCCTACGGGAGAACACATGACAGCGAACATCACGTCACGCGCCGAATGAATGCCCAGCTGCGGGTTGATTCCAATCAGGATAGGACGCAGATAAAGGGATGCTCCACTCGCCTCATACGGAGGAAGATAGTCAATGTTCTCCTTCACGCATTGAACGCACATATTGATGAACATCTCCTCTGAAGGGTACGGCATGTCCAGATAAGTCGCGCTGTCCGCCATTCTCTTGGCATTTTTATCCGGACGAAAAAGTCTGATCCTGCCGTCAACCCCGCGGAACGCCTTCAATCCCTCGAAGCAGGAAGGGGCGTAATGGAATATTCCCGCAAAGCTGTTGAGGCAGATGTTGAAGTTCTCTGTCACGGTAGGTGTCTCCCATTTTCCGTCAATGCAGCGGCTGTACACCAATGCCTTGGTCTGAGTGTAGCTGAAAGACAGCTTGCTCCAATCTATATTCTTCATCATTCGTATTAATTAATCTTCAATAATTCTGTCCTTATTATATGTATGAACCTTTGTCTGGCCGGAAAGGATCATGTAGCCGTTCTCGGCGAGACTGTTGATCTCGTCCTCTCCCGGAAAGACCTCCACCGGAGCGATGAAGCCGATCTTCGCCTTGATGGCGTCCATCAGCATCTTGCTGTGCGCTATGCCTCCTGTGAGAAGGATAGCGTCGATCTTGCCGTCAGCGGTCGCGGACATCGCCGCGATGTACTTGCAGATGTTCAAAACGTATGCCTTGAGGAAGGTTTGAGCCAGTTCATTACCGTCATTGGCCATATTCTCGACATCCAGCATACTGTTTGTGCCGAAGTAAGCGACGGCACCGCCACGTCCCACGAGCTTCTTCTGGATCTCCTCCTTGGTGTACTTTCCGCTGAAGCACATGTCGATAAGCTCGAACGGCGGGCAGCAGCCGGATCTCTCAGGAGTGATAGGGCCGTCTCCGCCAAGGCCGTGGTTGGTGTCGATCACCTTGCCGTTCCTGTGAAGGGAGATGGTCGCGCCACCGCCCATATGGGCGACGATCACTGTGACATCATTGGTCTTGTGGCCGTGCTCACGGAGGTAACGCCTCACGATGGCCCTTGAGTTCAAGGCGTGGAACAATGTCTTGCGGGAGAACTCAGGGATTCCACCCATCCTGCACTCCGGCAGCATCTCGTCCGCCATAGGAGGGTCGGCGATGTAGGCCACGCATTTCCCGAAACGAGGAGTCAGCTTCTTGTCCTCACGGATCCCGTTGATCTCCTTGGCGACATCATCGGCCAGAATCGCGCTCAGATTGCAGGCGTGGTTCCCGTCACGGCAGCTTTTCAGGACATCACGCATATCCTGGTTCACGTTATAGACTCCAGTTATGACCGGGACGATAAGCCCGCCGCGCGCCATAACGATGTCCACATCCTCAAGCGGAATGCCTTTGGAGGCCATAAAATCCTTGATGGCCTGATGACGCATATCCGCCTGATCCATTACGGACGGGTATTTGGCGACATCCTCGGCGGTGTGCTCAAGCTTGGTGTCAAAGACCCTGACACCATCTGAAAAGTAGCCCAACTTCGTGGTTGTGGACCCCGTGTTGATTATAAGAATGTTTCCCTTTTGAGGGACTTCTAATGAATTTGTCTTGTTATCCATCGGATGATAAGGCTTTATTACGACCCTAAATATATTACATTTTTTCAACAAGGGCAACTATTTTATCAAATTTCATAACTATTTATGCGGTTTCGACAATTATTTTAACAAAAATCAAACGTTTTAAGGTTTGAGAATATATTCACTTGCAGTTTCCGGCGAAAAGCGATTGGCGGCAAAAGTCTCAGCACTGAATATTCATCATAACGGATAATAATTGTAAATTTGCGGTAAAGGAGGAATTGAATATGGACTCATTCAAGGAACTTGCGCGGGCGCGCAGAAGCCACAGGATCTACACCGACGAGCCTGTGAGCGATGAATATGTAAGGACGATTCTCAGGGCTGCCCTTATGTCACCGACGGCGAAGGGGCTCAGGAAATGGAGGTTCGTGGTCACAGACAATAAGGAGAAGATCGAGGATCTGGCCGGCATCAGGACGGCCGGCTCACAGTTTCTGGCGGGCGCCCCGGTGGTGATCGCCGTGCTTGGAGAGCCCGGGGAGGAGGAAATGTGGGTTGAGGATTGCAGCATCGCCGCGGTTTCCATGCAATATCAGGCCGAAGATCTTGGACTGGGTTCCTGTTGGTGCCACATTAGGGGCAGGGAAAGCAAGGATGCCGGGGTGACGGCGGAACAAAAGGTAAGGTCTATTCTGAATATTCCGGAAAAATATTCCGTTCTGTGCCTGATCGCCGTCGGACATCCTGCCGATGAGCGCAAACCGCAGAACGAGGAAGCCCTCAAATGGGATCAGGTCAGCTATGTTCATTGAGCCGGTGGCCCGGTTCCGGTCGTCGTTCAAGACCAAGTTCGGGATTCCGAGGCAGGCCGGATTGGTTCCGGAGCTGAAAGGTCGGATTGTGTTCGAGCCTCGGTTCCGAAGCGCTGACGCTGTGCGGGGGCTGGAAGGGTTTGAATATATCTGGCTGATCTGGGGATTCTCCGGGAACAAGCCACGGCCGGCCGCCGAGACAAGTTCCTCAGTCGCTGAGCGACCATTCCAGGCGACGGTACGGCCGCCGAGGCTTGGCGGGAACGAGAGGATCGGGGTCTTCGCCAGCCGCTCCCCTTTCCGGCCTAACGGACTTGGGCTCTCGTCGGTCAGGATAGAATCCATTGAATATGACGCCAAGGACTCGGACGGGAAACCGATCGGGCCGGTGATCAATGTTCTGGGAGCGGATCTGATGGACGGGACACCGATTTATGACATAAAGCCTTACGTCACTTATGCGGACAGCCATCCGGATGCCGTGTCGGGATTTGTCGATGACAGGGAATGGAGGCCGTTGAAGGTCGTGTTCGCGGATGAGGTCACTGAGCCTGTCGAAGTGGCCATCCCAGGCTGGACAAAGGCCGATGTAGCCGCCCTGAAGGAGGTATTGGCACAAGACCCGAGGCCCAGGTACCAGAACGATCCGGACAAGGTTTACGGAATGATATTCAATGATATGGATGTCAGGTTCAAGGTCGATGGCGATGTCCTTACTGTTGTCGGAATCAAACATCCGAAGGCCGAAGCCTGATCAACACACGCAAACAAAACGAACGAAAACAAATGAAGCAATACCCATCACTTGAGATAGTCCCTCCCCTGAAAGGGATGACCAAAGATGAACTCCTGAATGACATAAGACCGTTCATCGAGTTCAATCCCAAATACATAAACGTCACCTGCCACAGGGACGAGGTGACCTACGAGGAACAGCCTGACGGAAGCTACCGGAAGCGGCTCATACGCCGGCGCGTCAGCGAGACCGCCGTCTGCGGAGCCATCCAGTCCGAATTCAAGGTCAACGTGGTTCCCCACCTCATCTGCGGAGGACTTACCGCCGAACAGATCGAGTTCCAGCTACAAGACTTCAAGTTTATGGGAATATCCAATATCCTGGCCCTGAGGGGAGACTGTCTCACGGGCGAAAAACGCTTCTCCCCTGTCCCTGGAGGTTACGACCACGCCAACGAACTCGTGGGGGCGATCCGCCGTTTCGAAAAGGAGAACGGCTGTGAGGGCTTTTTCAGAATCGGAGTCGGAGGCTATCCGGAGAAGCATTTCGAGGCCGCGAATATGGACGAGGACATCGCGAACCTCAAGCGCAAGGTCGATGCCGGAGCGGACTACATCACAACCCAGATGTTCTTCGACAACCAGGTCTTCTATAAATTCGTGGACAGATGCAGGGCGGCAGGAATCTCCGTCCCGATCATCCCCGGACTCAAGCCGATCTCAACTACAAAGCAAGTGAGACTGCTCCCGGAATCCTTCTCAATCGACATTCCGTTCGAACTCACAAGCGAGATCTCCGCCCACGAGAACGACAGACAGGCGGTCTATCAAATAGGTCAGGAATGGGCCACCGCTCAATGCAAAGACCTTCTGGCTCACGGAGTTCCCGGTGTTCACTTCTACACGATGGGCAAGTCCGCCAACATCATCGGAATCCTGCGGGAGTGTTTCTAAACTCAGGAATATAGCGACAGTATGCACGACATCCAGACCGAACTATCCAAGCGAATCCTCATCCTAGACGGAGCGATGGGTACGATGCTTCAGCGCAAGGGCCTACAAGGCAACAGCGAATCATTCAACCTCACCAATCCCGAAACGATCGGTGAGATACACAAAGAATATATTGAAGCGGGGGCTGATATAATCACAGCCAACTCATTCAGTGCCAACAGCATCTCACAATCTGAATATAATCTGTCAGAGAAAGCCGGGCAGATGGCCGAGGCCGCCGCGCGGATAGCCCGCAAAGCCGCCGATGAGGCTCCACGCAAGATTTGGGTGGCCGGAAGCGTCGGGCCGACAAGCAAGTCATTGTCCCTTGCCCAGAACATCAACGACCCGATTTTCCGTCCATATTCATTTGACGGGATGGCGGAGGCGTTCGAGGTTCAGATCAGAGGACTTGTAAAAGGTGGAGTGGATCTGCTGCTGTTCGAGACTTGTTTTGACGCCCTCAACACGAAGGCGGCCTTGTATGCGATCGGACATATTCCCGAAGCATCGGATATTCCCATAATGATTTCTGCGTCAATGAGTGACCGCAGCGGGAGGACGCTTACGGGGCAGACTATGGAGGCATTCTACCGCTCTGTCCAGCACTGCTCGCCGCTGTCGTTCGGGCTCAACTGCTCGCTGGGGGCGGAGGAGATGATCCCGCTGATCGCCGAAGTCGCGTCGTTCGCCACCTGCGCCGTCAGCTGCTACCCTAACGCCGGGCTGCCGAACGAAATGGGTGAATATGACGAGACACCTTCCCAGATGGCGGAGTCCGTGCGGAAAATGGCGCTGGCAGGGTCTGTGAATATTGTGGGAGGATGCTGCGGCACGACTCCGGAACACATCAAGGCTGTGGCCGAGGCGGTTAAAGGAATATCTCCGAGAGCGATTCCTGAGCCGGATGATGTACTCTATGTCAGCGGATTGGAAAGCGTGGCGGTTGACAGGAAGAATAACTTCACGAATGTCGGAGAGCGGACCAATGTGGCGGGCTCACGCAAGTTCGCGAAACTGATCGCGGCCGGGGACTACGAGACCGGACTTCAGATCGCCGCGGGGCAGATAGAGAACGGGGCGGGCATCATCGACATCAATATGGATGACGCCATGCTGGATTCCAGGCTTGAGATGGAGAAGTTCCTGCGTTATGTGTCCAATGATCCGGCAGTGGCGAAGGCCGCGATAATGATTGATTCCTCGCATTGGGAGACGTTGGTGACGGGGCTTAAAAACGTCCAAGGGAAATGTATCGTGAACTCCATATCACTTAAAGAAGGAGAGGAAAAATTCATCGAGAAAGCGCGTGAGATCAAGGCGTTGGGTGCGGCCATTATCGTGATAGCGTTTGACGAGGAGGGACAGGCTACGACTTACGACAGGAAGGTGGAGATCTGCCGGCGGGCATATTCATTGCTGACTTCCAAAGTCGGGGTTCGGCCTTGTGACATCATATTCGATGTGAATGTGTTGCCTGTAGGAACGGGGATTCCGGAGCATTCGAGGTACGGGATTGATTTCATTGAGGCGGTGCGGTGGATCAAGGGGAATCTGCCGGGGTGTCGGACTTCGGGAGGTATTTCAAATCTTTCGTTTTCTTTCCGTGGGAACAATACTGTACGTGAAGCCATGCATTCGGTGTTTCTTTACCATGCTATTTCGGCGGGGCTTGATATGGGGATTGTGAATCCGGGGATGTTGCGGGTTTATGATGAGATTGAGCCGGAGTTGCTTAAGTGTGTGGAGGATGTGATTCTGGATTCGGATGCTGAGGCTACGGATCGGTTGATTGAGAAGGCTTCGAGGATTCTTGATGAGAAGAATTCTGTTGGGGTCAGCGCGCGCCCCGAAGGGCCGGAGGCGACCTGCGCTGCGCGCCCTATCCGGGAGAATGGTCGCCTCGCGGCATCAGGGGGCGCGCTGACGGGAACGGAATCAAGTAATATTTCTTCGGTCGCCGAGCCTGTCGAAGCGGCTGTGGAGGAGAGACTGGTTCGGGCGTTAGTCAAAGGGGATTCGTCTGGACTGGAGAGGGACATCAATGAGTGCTTGACCCTGTACGATAAACCGGTGGAGATCATTGACGGGCCGCTGATGAGCGGGATGGCTCGGGTCGGGGAACTGTTCGGGGCGGGAAAGATGTTCCTGCCTCAGGTGGTAAAGTCGGCCAAGACTATGAAGAATGCGGTGGCTCTGCTGCAACCTTACATTGAGGAGAGGGGCGGAGAGTCGGAGGTGAAAAAGCCTCGGATCGTGTTCGCTACTGTCAAGGGGGACGTGCACGACATCGGGAAGAACATCACGGAGATCGTGCTGAGTTGCAATGGGTTCGAGATCGTGGATCTTGGGGTGATGGTGCCTAAGGAGACGATTCTGGAGAAGGCGGCGGAGACCTCCGCGGACCTTATCGGGGTCAGCGGGCTGATAACGCCCTCGCTATACCAGATGGAGGAGATCTGCAAGGAGATGACGGCCAGAGGGTTGGACACTCCCCTGCTTGTGGGCGGAGCCGCTGCGTCGGCGCTCCACACAGCTGTCAGGCTGGCGCCCATTTACGGGCATGTGTTCTATGGCCAGGACGCATCCGCAAGCGCGGTGCTTGCAAACCAGCTTATCACGGACAGAGAAGGCACGGAGGCCGCGGAGCATAAAAAGCAAGAGCATCTTCGTGAACTTTATGCACAGTCTTCACAGAAAAAGGCCGGTCACAAGCCCGTCGAACCGTTCCCGGCCTTCAGTTTCATTAAGGGGAAACCATTCGGGAACATATCGGGGAAGAGGCTCGGCATAGAGGAAGTGGAGCCGTTCTTTGACTGGAATATGTTCGCTGCGATCTGGGGAATAAAAAGTGGAACAGGACACGACGAACTGAGGAAACTCCATGCCGACGCACATAAGGAAATTGATAGACTAAAGAACGGAAACGCTTGTCGGATAACCATTTCGGCAAGGTTTGACGGATGTCATAGCGAAGGGGACGACATTGTCTCCAAAGATTTCCGGCTGCCGATGCTCCGGCAGGAAGGCGAACGGTCACTGGCCGATTTCGTTCCGCCTAAGGAATATGGGTTCGAGTCGCCTATGGGGATGTTCGCGATTTCCGTGCGCACCGAATCAAATCCATCCGGATGCGACTGTCCGGCTTGCGGCACGGAATACGGGCCGATGCTTACCAGGGCCGTGCGGCTGACTCTTGCCGAGGCGGCGTCCGAATGGCTGAGCAGGCATATTCATAAAGAATTGCCACCAGAGTTCAGCAGTGCGAAGATCATAAAGCCGGCGGCGGGATATTCAAGTTGCCCGGACCACACGCTGAAGCGGGATATTCTTAGGTTGCTGCCTGAATCAGAGAGGCTTGGCATCACGCTGCTGGACAGTTGCGCCATGATTCCGGACGCCAGCATCTGCGGACTCATATTCATTCATCCGGAGGCCACCTATCCTGAAATCCGCCGCGTCAGCCAGAAGGCGATTGATGAATATGCCCGCAGGCGTGGTATGTCAGATTCCGAGAAGGCGCGCTTCCTGGGGCATCTGCTTTAGTACGCCATGTTCCACATGGCATTCTGGGCCGCTCCGCTCTTGGAGGCGTCCATCTTGCCGAAGTTCCATGTGAAGGAGAGGATGATCCTGCGGCCGAGCACATTGGTGTAGGAGTTCTGGACGTAGTCATCCTGCACGGTACGCATCAGTGACCTTGCGCTGTCGAGCAAGTCCTGAGCGGTAAGGGTGATATTGAAAGACTTTATGTTCTTTCCGACACTGAAATTCCAGCGGACATAGTCATCATTATAACCGGAACCATAACCTCGCAGGATTCTATAGGAGAAATCAGACTGGAACTCAAACTCGTGAGGTGATGTGTAGGATGGACTTATGCTCAAGAATGTCTCCCAATAGTTTGTGTTCGCTCTTGAATCCAGAGAGTATCTGGATCTTGAATTGTTGACCGCAGGGGCGAGTTGCACGGAAAATCGTTCCAGATTCAATGTTAACTCAATACTCAAATCAGTTCTGAGGATCCTGGTCAAGCTTTCCTGGAACCCGCTTTGACCGGAATAGAAGCGATCCCCGGAAGCGTCGCCCCAGAAATTATCCATAAAACCGGTGTAGTCGAAAGAGTCAAGGTCAATTCCGTCAAGCGAGCCTTTGCTTTGGTAACTTACAGATCTGGTGACACCAAATCCACCATTGACGGAGAGTTGCAGTTTACCGTCCTTTGACAATGGAGTGAAGAAATTGAAGTCAGTGCTGTAAGTATAGGACGGCTTCCTCGTGTTCACCGGAATCGAATATCTGACGCTGTTCTCATCAAACCAAATGGCTGACACCTGCGAATTGGAGGAATAATCTCCGAACAGCCATCCATTGAACCGGGCTTTCCCCCAAGAGCCCCTGTAGGTGGTGGTCACAGATTCTTTTGTAACCGGTTTAAGGTAAATGTTTCCGGCCGTGATCCTTGTAGGATTGACAATGTTGAATGTCGGCACAATGCTGGCGGAAGAAGGCCTGGCCGTTCTGCTGGACAGTCTGAAATACACATTGTTGTTCTTGTCTGAATACCTCACGTTCACGAAAGGCGAAAGCGTTGTCTGCCACTCGTCCACTCCGGTTTTGGTGTCAAGCCCGAAAGAACGGGCATAGTTCTCGTTCTTGTAAAGCCTTGCCTGACCACCGAACTGCAGGTTGGTCTTTCCCTTGTTGAACTGAGCCAGAAGCTGTCCCTCATTGGAGAAATAATAGTTGTCCGACACCGATGAATAATAATAATTGGCGGAACCCGTGACGTTGTCGGTCGCGTCACTGGTTGACTTCCTTACACTATAGCGCGAGCTCAATGTCGCGGACAGCGCCCAGTTCTTGCCGAACGGCTCAACGTATTTGAGCGATCCGCCTATGCCACTGTAACTGCCGTCCTTGTCGTAAATCAGATCACGAATGTCCTCTTTGCCTGAAGAAGCGAACGTTGTTTTTGAATATTCTGTCGATTTTCCGTCATTCGCACTCAAAGTGTAGTCAAGATCAAGGGTCAACGCGCGTTTATCTTTGCCGAGTTTCTTGATTCCGGCGCTCAAATCACCTCCGGTGGAGATTCCACTCTTCTTTGAAAATGTGTTTGACACCGAACGGTTTCTCTCCACACCTTCCATAAGCGACTGTGTGTTGCCAGTGGAAGTGTTGTTGTAGTCATACCAGGAAAAGTATGGCTCAAAGTAAAGTGATGTCTTCTTCCTGTTTTTCTTTTTGAACTCGGCGCGCACACTGAACTTGTCCAGATTGCCGTTCTCAACCTCGCCTGAAGTGTCGAAAAGGTCGCCATCCTCCTTGAATGAAGTCCGGTCAGTCCTCGAACGCTTGTCCACGTTCTCTGATGAGTAAACAACCGAAGCATCTGTGGTGAAGCCTTTTATCACATCCGAGTTCAAGTTCGTCCCCACCTGCCATCTTCTGTGCATGCCATTGTACGGCAACGACGGGACATCGCTCTCATTACCGTCATACATGACCAGCATCCCGGATCCGGGAGCCATGAAGTTGTAGCCGTTGGCTATGGTCGTGAGCTGGTTCCTCTCGCCGTAGGCCGAGACCATCGCGGAGCCGCTGAAGAGCAGATCCTTCCTTTCCTTGAATCCGTTGTCATCCTTGCCTGAAGCAGTCGTTCCTCCCGAGAGTTTGGCGTTGCCGAACCATCCGCTCTTATATTCCTCCTTCAACTCCACATCCATCACCTTCTCCTTGTCCCCCTTGATGCCGGTGAACTCTGCGGACTCGGACTCCTTGTCGATGACCTTCACCTTGTCAACGATCCGGGCCGGAAGGTTGTCGAGAGTGGCCTTGTTGTCCCCAAGGAAAAACGTTCTGCCTCCGACCGTGATCTTGCTTACCTCCTTGCCGTTGACCTTGACGGTTCCGTCCTCGCCTACCTCCACGCCGGGCATCTTCTTCAGCAGATCCGCAAGGTTGTCATTCGACATCACCCTGAACGAGGAGGCGTTGTAGACGAGGGTGTCCCCTTTCATCTCCATCGGAGTCCCGACCGCGGAGACAGACGCCGCCTTCAGCATCTTGTCGTCCGGTCTCATCAGGATCGTCTTCGCGTCATAGTTGCCACGGACATAAATCTTCTTATAGACAGGTCTGTAGCCGAGATATTCAATGCAAAGCAGATGCTCTCCTTTCGCCACTTTCTTCAACTCAGCCTTGCCGAGCGTGTCCGTCAGGGCGAAACTGGTGATGACCGTGTCCTTAGGATGCCTGAGATACGCCGAAGCGAACGCGATAGGCTCCCGCGTCAGCGAGTCAAGGACCTGCGCCTTCACCGTGAATGAAGTGCGTCCGAACATATCTTCAGATATGGCGATCTGAGCATCAAGCCTGGCTGTAAAAGACGCGGCGAAAAGCAAGGCGAGCGCGATGTATATTCCTTTCATCTAATTAAGCGGTAACAGAAATAACCCTCTATTTATGAATATGAACGCTTATTTGACGGGGATGCTGCGGCCCGGTTTTCCGAAACTCAATTTGGCCTCAACCTCGCGGATGTCGTCATCCGAGAACTTGATAGTCCATTTCGGCATCGTCATCAGTTCGAAAAGCGCGGCCTCGGTCATCGGAGCCGTGTAACGTATGCGGATGCATGGCTCCAGATCATCGTTAAGGGTGAGGTATGTTCCCAGAACCCCTTCATGGGAGGACAGATGGTTGCTGAGGAATGGCATACCTCTCTTCACGATAGGCTTCTCGTAGTTGCGGTCAACGATCTCGTACCACCACTGGGCCGTGTCAAGATTGGTTTCACGGGCATACTCAGCGGCGAACTGGTCGAACATCATCCTTAGGTAGTCTGGAGTGGAGATCATGGTGCTTCCCTTCTCCAAACGGATGAACTTGAATCCGAGATCCATCGTCTTGACCCCGCCGCCGTGAACCGGCATCTCAAGGGTCTTCTTCTCGACAATATTCTTAAACCACGCCTCGTCCAGATCCTCGTCAGGCGCCATGTACACTTTGACGATGAGAGGGCACTCGTAGATGGACTCCAGACCGAATATCTTCTTTTCCGTGAGTCTCATCTGCATTCCGAGGTAGTTGAGGTCGAGTTTGTCGAACATCTTTTCCGTCCTGATGGTCACGCACTTGAGCGAGTCGTATTGCTCCGGCTCCAGGCTGTTGACCCTGAACTTGGAAGGGACGAAGATCAGAGCCTCGACCTTCGCGGCGTCGATGGCGTTGGCGTCATAGGTGACCACGACCGTGTGGCTTCCGACGAATGTCCTGACTCCATGGACTCCCGCCACCTTCTCCATCCTGGCCTTGAAGGCCATCGAACTGCCGAAGCACTTGACCGACTTGAGGCCTTCCATCCTGACCGTCTCCAGTTTCATTCCCGGTTCTATCCCCCACTTCTCGTCGATTGTAGGCACCTCGAACTTTCCTCCGATGATGAACGCTATGGCGACAGCCACGACAGTCAGTACCGCAGGAATATACTTGGCTGACTTGCAGCGTTTTCCATCAACCTCCTTTCTTACGCCGACACTGAGGGCGCCAAGAGGGCAGGAGGCGACACACTCGCCGCAAAGGGTGCAGTCAACAGAATTGACCTTGCCTTCAAATGACGGGACATCAATATTATAAGGACAGTTCTTCTGGCAGAGACGGCAGTTGCATTTGCATTTGCATTTGCCGTTGTCGATAACCACGCCGAGCAGCTGCGGCTTTGGCCTTCCGCAAAGGATCTCCAGCAGGTAACCGAGCAGACACATGGCTCCAAGCAGCCAGACCCAAGGCAGCTGTAGTCCGAGAAGGCCAAGAATCCACCACACACCCACAAGCACGACCATCCACACCCAGAATTTGAGGGAGTTGCAGATCGCTCCGAGCGGGCAGATGTACTTGCACCAGAACCTGTCCACAAAAAGACCGGGGATAAGCACAAGCGCCAAAGCGGCGACGGACATCCAAAGCGTGATCTCACCCTTGAATCCCGTGGCCGTGGCGTAGTACGGGTCGAAATTCTTGCAGAAGAGCTCGCTTGCGGTCAATGTCATGTAGAAGGTGATGAACAGAAGCACGTACTTCACGATCCTCAGCACCTTGTCGGCGACACTGCGCTCATTGATGTTGAAGGCGTTGAACCCGATGGCCTGCCTGAGTTTCTTCAGAAGATCCTCCACCGTTCCGACGGGACAAAGATAGCCGCAGAACAGCTTGCCGAGAAGCACGACTGCCGCCGCGAGGACAACACCCATCGCGATCTGCATGCTTGTCATCGAGCAAGGCAATGAACCGTTGGCGAAATAGGTTCCCAATGCCTCCAGGCCGCCGAAAGGGCAGTATTTTTCCGGATCCGGAGCATTCATGTCAGTGAACACGAGCGAAGCGAGTCCGCTCAAGAAGAAAACCAGCAGCGCCAGCACTCCCCACTGGAGAAGATACTTCGGCCAATTGGACTTGAAGGTAGATTTCTTTGCCATATCAATGTGTCATTTATCGTCACGGACATCGTACCCTTCGGCACTCATCTCTAATTTTGCGAATATACAATTAAAATCCTTCAAAACACACATTTCCGAAGCTAAATAATCATTAACGCTTACTAAATTATGGCAAATCAACAGAACGAACGCAAAACCGGACAATCGGGTGCGATCCTGCATCATATATTCGGGAATAATTTGGAATATCGACTTAATTTCCTACATTTGCCCGCTACATTTAATAACACTATTTTTAGATAGCTTATGTTCAAGATTCTTGAAAGAGTGATGCTGACTCCAAACATCTGCAAGATGGTGGTGTCGGCTCCAAGGATTGCCGAGGCCGCCAAACCTGGGCAGTTCCTGATTGTCCGCTCCGACGAAAAGGGCGAACGCATACCACTTACCATCAGTGACTACGACAGGGAGAACGGCACGGTGACCATCGTCACCCAGCTCATAGGAGCGTCATCGGCCGCGATCATCTCCAAGGCCGAAGGCGAGTTCTTCAGCGATGTCGTGGGACCTCTGGGCAACCCTTCCGCCTTCGTTGACAAGACGGATGAGGAGCTGAAAGGCCAAAGGTACATATTCATCGCCGGCGGTGTCGGCACCGCTCCGGTCTACCCTCAGGCTAAATGGCTGCACGAGAGAGGCATAGCGGTCGATGTCATCATCGGAGCGAAGACCAAGGATCTTCTTATCTACAAGGAAGAGCTGGCCTCCGCCTGTGACAACCTCTACCTTTGCACTGACGACGGTTCGGAAGGATTCCACGGAATGGTCACCGGCCTGCTTGAGAAACTGGTCAATGAGGGTAAGGAATATACCCAGGCAGTGTCAATCGGCCCTATGATCATGATGAAGTTCTGCACCCTGACCTGCAAGAAACTCGGCATCCCTGAGGACGTGAGCCTGAACATGCTGATGGTGGACGGCACGGGGATGTGCGGTGCATGCCGCGTGACCGTGGCCGGAAAAGTGAAGTTCGCATGCGTGGACGGTCCTGAGTTCAACGGCTACGACGTTGATTTCGACGAGGCCATGAGGCGTCTCGGACAGTACAGGCCTGAGGAGACGGAGGTTAAATCTAAAATGGGAATATAATGGCACAGAGAATACCAAGAGTACCGGTACGCGAGCAGGATCCGAAGGTACGCGCGCATAATTTCGAAGAGGTCTGCTACGGCTACAACCTTGAGGAAGCCACGACAGAGGCCTCACGCTGTCTCCATTGCAAGAATCCCCGCTGTGTGCAGGCCTGCCCTGTCAGCGTGAAGATTCCTGAATTCATCGCCAAGGTGGCCGCAGTTGACATTGCCGGAGCCGCCGCCATCATCGCCGAGGACTCCTCCCTTCCAGCCGTCTGCGGACGTGTCTGCCCGCAGGAGAGTCAGTGCGAGGGCAGCTGCATCCTCGGTGTCAAGGGTGAGCCGGTGGCCATCGGAAAGCTGGAAAGGTTTGTGGCGGACTACTCTGCCACGACCGGCGCCAATCCTGTCGAGGCGCCAGCCGCTCCGACCCCTGGCCGCGCGAAGGTTGCCATCATCGGTTCCGGCCCTGCAGGCCTGGCCTGCGCCTCCGACCTCGCCAAGAAAGGCTACGATGTCACGATCTTCGAAGCCCTCCACAAGGCCGGCGGTGTGTTGGAATATGGCATCCCTGAGTTCAGGCTTCCTAAGGACACCGTCCTCAAGCGCGAGATCGACGCTGTCAAGGCGCTCGGAGTCAAAATAGAGACCGATGTGATTGTCGGAAGGACGGTCACCATCGACCAGTTGATGGACAAGGAAGGCTACAAGGCCGTGTTCGTCGGCACGGGAGCCGGTCTGCCGAAATTCATGGGCATTCCTGGCGAGAATCTCAACGGGGTTTTCTCCGCCAATGAGTTCCTGACGAGAAACAACCTTATGAAGGCTTTCCGCGAGGACTATCTCACCCCGATCCACGCCGGGAAGAAGTGCTGTGTCGTCGGTGGAGGAAACGTGGCGATGGATGCCGCAAGGACAGCCTTGAGGTTAGGCGCCGACACGACGATTGTCTATCGTCGTACCGAGAACGAGCTTCCAGCAAGAAAGGAGGAGGTTCATCACGCCAAGGAAGAGGGCATTGACTTCCAGATGCTTACCAACCCGGTTGAGATTCTCGGTGACGAGAAGGGCTGGGTAAGGGCGATCAAGTGCATCAAGATGGAGCTCGGTGAGCCTGACGCAAGCGGCCGCCGCTCCCCTGTCCCGATTCCGGGATCCGAGTTCGAGATCCCGACTGAGACCGTGATCATGGCTCTTGGAACTGCTCCGAATCCGTTGATCGTCAACACGACGAAGGGACTTCAGGCCACACGTCGTGGCGGGCTTGAGGCTGATGCCGAAGGCCGCACGACCAGAGAGGGCATATTCGCCGGCGGTGATGCCGTCACCGGTGCCGCGACAGTGATCCTCGCGATGGGTGCGGGGCGCAAGGCAGCGGCGGCGATTGATGAATATCTCAGTTCCAAGTAACTGAGATATACTTCACCCCCAGTCCCTACGGGACAGCCCCGGTGGGGCACGGGGAAAGGATTCCCCGAATCCCCTTCGGTCGCTACGCTCCAAATACCCATATTCTAAGTAATTATATTCCAGACAACTATATTCTTAGGAATTAGAATAGGGACCAACTGCAATAATCCCCTTCGGGTGATCCTCCCCGCTAAAGCGGGTTCCCTCCCTCTTCGGGAGCCAAAGTCACCCAAAGGGGATTATTACCAGTTAAACTTACATATTCATTAATTATCCGCAGCCAATATATTGACGGCCACCATCTCACAATTTCACATATTCAGAAATAATTGCTAAATTCGCACTCGGATTGTCTGAAAGACTTTATGTTGAGGAAATTGTCCATAGTGCCGATCTTTCTGGCGATGATGATGATGACGCTGGCGACTGTGCTGCCGCATCATCACCATCAGACAATGATCTGCATTGTGGAGGAAGTCTGCGGGATGGACGGGTGCTGCGATGACGAGCACACGCACCATTCGGACACCAACCACAACCAGGACGAAAGCCACTGCGTGGCGCACAAGCAGTACTGCCCGTCGGAAAGGCTGCACATTGACAATCAAGATTTTGGCATTGACGCCGGCGACATATTCCCGATCCTTGCCATTCTCTCCAACCTACTGACCATCACCTCCGAAAGCACCGCTAATGAATATGCTTCCGGGGATCTCATACCATCTATCGCACCGCCATTGGTCTCTTCAATGGCTCCCAACGCCCCGCCCGTCGCTGCGTAACATTCAGTCCACCATCTTGGTTCCGCATCAAGTGCGATAAGCGCAAATTACTGAATGTTAACCGGTTGCAAATCCCTGCCCGGCTAAATCGGAGGGTAGGACTTACGAATATACTGATTATCAACACAGTACGGGAAACAGCCATTTTTACGGAATGACCATCCGTGCGATGTGATAAGCGTCAAACGGAGGCAATAATGCTAATTAACAGGTCGGGACGCGTACAATGAATAGAGAGAGGCGGAATCAGCCTATTCAATAATTTCAGGATATTTATAACTCAAATATTCACTTAAAAACATATATTCACTTAAAATGAAGAAAACGATAATAACGTTGATGGCATTCTGCGCTATTTTGGCAGGGTGCGGTAACCATTCAAATCACGGGGATCACAATCACGATCACGAGGCTGAGGCTCACGAGGAGCACGAGCACGGGCATAACCATAGTGGCGAGGCCTGCAAGGGGCATAACCACGAACACGAACACAGCCACGGTGAGGCTGACGGGCACGAGGACGGTCACGGGCACGATGGCGAGATCGAGGTGAGCCTTGAGCGCCAGAAAACATTCGGAATCACGACCGACACTGTAGCCGTGGGTGATTTCAATGAGGTGATCCACACAAGCGGACAGATTCTATCCGCTATGGGAGACGAGATGACCGTAGTGGCGAAAAGTTCCGGAGTCGTCAGCTTCGGGAAACTGGCAGAGGGCTCGGCCGTAGGTAAAGGCTCACTGATCGCGACAATCTCATCCAAGGAACTCGGTGGCGGAGACCAGCTTGCTAAGGTAAAAGCCGCATACGAGGCAGCGAAGAAAGAATATGAACGAGACATTCAACTGAGCAAGGACAACATTGTCAGCGAAAGCCATTTGGATCAAAGCAAACTGGCATACGAACAGGCCAAGGCAGAGTACGATGCACTGGCTTCCGGCACATCCAAGGATGGTAACGTCAGCGTCACTTCCCCGCTTGGCGGATTCATCAAGAAACTCAACGTCAGCCAGGGTGACTATGTCGAGACCGGAACCCCGATCGCGGTTGTCAGCCAGAACAGAAGGTTGAGGCTCCGCGCCGATGTCTCCGAGAAATACTACGGACTCATCAGCGGAATCAAGGACGCCAACTTCTCAACATCCTACAGCGACGAGACCTACAATCTGAAGGCTTTGAACGGCCGGTTGGCCGGCTACGGAAAGGCCTCTGACGGAGACTATTATATTCCTGTGACATTCGAGTTCGACAACAAGGGAGACCTTATTGCGGGATCCTATGTGAATGTCTATCTGAAATCATCCTCGTCCTCAAGGGTCATAAGCGTTCCGGTCGGAGCGGTGGTCGAGGATCAGGGAGTTTACTACGTTTTCGTGCAGAATGACGAGACCGGCTTCCTCAAACGCGAGGTCAAACTCGGACAGTCTGACGGGCAGAGAGTCCTGATAAAGAGCGGATTGAACGAAGGCGATGTTGTTGTGGCTACAGGTGCCATCCAGGTGAAACTCGCTTCCGTAACAGCCGTTCCGGCAGGTCACACACACAGTCATTAGGCCTATGGAACAGCTCAAACACGAAAACGGACTGTTGAACGGAATCATCCGGTTCTCACTCAACAACCGAATGGTGATCCTTGTGATCGCCGCACTCTGCCTCGTAGCGGGGATATATTCAACAATGCACACTGAAGTCGATGTGTTCCCGGATCTGAACGCGCCGACTGTGGTCGTGATGACGGAAGCAGAAGGGATGGCTCCGGAAGAGGTCGAAAGACTCGTCACTTTCCCTATCGAGACTGCCGTCAACGGTGCGACAAACGTGCGCCGCGTACGCTCGTCATCCGCAACCGGATTCTCTATCGTCAACATCGAATTCGACTGGGGAACAGACATTTACAAAGCCCGCCAGATCGTCTCCGAGAAAATAGCGATGGTCGGTGCTGACCTTCCAGAGAATGTCGGCAACCCGACTCTCGGACCTCAGGCCTCAATCCTCGGCGAGCTGATGATCATCGGCCTGACCGCCGACACGACCTCTATGCAGGACCTTCGCACGATCGCCGACTGGACGATCAGGCCAAGACTCCTCTCGACCGGAGGCGTTGCCCAAGTCGCGGTGATGGGCGGAGACATCAAGGAATATCAGATCCTGATGGACCCAGGCAAGATGCGCCGTCACGGAGTCTCGATGGACGAGGTCATCTACGCCGTCAAAGGAATGAACCAGAACGCCTCCGGCGGCACTCTCTATGAATATGGCAATGAATATATCGTCCGTGGCCTCCTGTCCACCAACGACATAGACGAACTGAAAAAGGCTGTGGTGAAGACCTCGGAAAACGGTTTGCCGATCACATTGGACGCAATCGCTGACGTGCGTATCGGCCCCAAGACTCCGGTTCTCGGCGTGGCCTCCAACGACGGCAAGCCTGCCGTGCTGCTGACCGTGACCAAACAGCCGAACACCAACACTTTGGCTCTCACCGGAAGGCTTGACAACGCACTTGACGAGCTCAAGGCGAACCTCCCGGCTGACGTTAAGATCAACTCACAGATTTTCCGCCAGTCCAGGTTCATCGACAGTTCGATCGACAACGTGAAGAAGTCCTTGATCGAGGGTGCGATATTCGTGATAATCGTGCTGTTCATATTCCTGATGAACTGGCGCACCACCATCATCTCCCTCATCTCAATCCCGCTTTCCATCGTCTTCTCTTTGCTGGCGATCCGTTGGATGGGACTGACGATCAACACGATGAGCCTCGGCGGAATCGCCATCGCCATAGGTTCGCTTGTGGACGACTCGATTGTGGACGTTGAGAATGTGTTCAAGCGATTGCGGCAGAACCGAGAAAAACCTGAAAATGAGCGGGAGAGCGTAATCAAAGTTGTTTACGAGGCCTCGAAAGAGGTCCGTATGCCGATGCTTAACTCAACGCTCATCATCATCGCGAGCTTCCTGCCTCTCTTCTTCCTCTCCGGAATGGAAGGAAGGATGCTCAAGCCGCTGGGAATCACGTTCATCATCTCCCTGATGGCATCCACGCTTGTGGCACTGACTGTCACACCTGTCCTTAGCTCATTCCTTCTCGGCTCACAGAACAGCGACAAGACCGGCAAGGAACCGACTCTGGTACGCTGGCTCAAGAAGTACTATGAAAAGGCCCTCAACTGGTCTGTAGGACACAAAAAGAGTTTACTCTTCGGCGTCGGAGCGCTGCTTGCGGCTGCTGTGGTGATGTTCTTCACCCTCGGCGGAAGCTTCCTCCCGGCCTTCAACGAAGGCTCGTTCACAATCTCCATCAGCACTGTTCCTGGAATATCCTTGGAGGAGTCTGACCGTATGGGCCGCACGGCGGAGGAGCTCCTGCTCAGCATCCCGGAGATCAAGACCGTGGGTCGTAAGACAGGCCGGGCGGAACTCGATGAACACGCATTCGGAGTGAACAGTTCTGAGTTTGAATGCCCGTTCGAGCTTGGTAAGAAAACCAGAAAGCAGTTGACCGAAGAGGTACGTCAGAAATTAGCCGTGCTTCCTGGAGTGAACATTGAGATCGGAGGCCCTATCTCTCACAGAATCGATGCGATGCTCTCCGGAACAAAGGCCAACATCGCCATAAAGTTGTTCGGCTCGGATCTCAACAAGATGTACGAGATCGGCCAGAAGATCAAGACATCAATCTCTGGTGTGGAAGGCATCGCTGACATCAATGTGGAGCAGCAGGTCGAAAGGCCGGAGCTGAACATCACCCCGAAACGCGAGATGCTCGCCCGCTACGGAATATCCCTGCCGGAGTTCGCCGAAGTAGTGAGGGTGATGATGGAAGGCGAAGTCGTTTCGACAGTCTATGAGGGCAACCGCTCGTTCGACCTCACGTTGAAAGTCAATGATGACGCACGCTCAAGCATCGAGAGGATTTCCGATCTGACCATAGACACCGGTGACGGCAAGAAGGTTCCACTGTCCTATGTGGCCGACATCAAGTCATCAGCCGGACCGAACACTATCAACCGCGAGAACGTCAGCCGTAAGCTGGTCGTTTCCTGCAACGCCACCGGTGGAGAACTCGCCAAGGCCGTCGGAGCCATCCGAGAGAAGATAGCCGAGAACATCGAACTCCCTGAAGGTTACCATATTGAATACGGTGGACAGTTCGAGAGCGAGGAAAGGGCATCCAAGACCATAGCCCTCGTGAGCATATTCAGTATATTCATCATCTTTATGCTTCTGTACGGCGAGTTCAAGAACATCTCGCAGTCGCTCGTCGTGCTGCTGAATCTGCCGCTGGCGCTCATCGGAGGCGTGTTCGCCATATTCTTCACCGACGGAATCCTGAGCATTCCGGCCATCATCGGATTCATCTCGCTGTTCGGCATCGCGACCCGCAACGGTATGCTCCTGATCGACCGCTACAATGTGCTCGCATCGGAGGGGCATTCGCGCGAGGAGGCTGTGATGATCGGCTCGCTGGACAGGCTGAACCCGATTCTTATGACCGCCATCACTTCCGCGCTGGCACTGCTTCCGCTCGCGCTTGGCGGCGACCTGCCCGGCAACGAGATCCAGTCCCCTATGGCTAAGGTGATCCTCGGCGGACTATTCTCCTCCACCCTGCTGAACGGGTTCGTCGTGCCGGTGATCTATCTCATCAACTCCAAGTCCAAGAAACATGGCTGATGAAAAAGAAGCTGTTTTGAATTGTTTGAAATGTACTTTAAGGTGATAATTCTTCATTTTCTTCCCGCTTCTTCAGTAAGACAGCACCATTGTCTTACTTGGAAGAAGCGGTCGAAACTGATGTTTTTCACTCTCACATTTTCAGACAAACAAATCAAAACAGCTTCTAAAAGTCACTTCGACAAGATCAGTGACCGAAAAAGCAACACTTTGGTCGCTGAACCCGTCCAGGCGAGCCAACCAAAACAACAAGAATTATAGTAATATTTTAATATGAAACACCGTAATATTAACAAGTTATTATTAACTATTTATATCTGTGCAGGAAGCACCTTTGCGGTCTACGCACAGACCTCCACAGAAGCCGTCCTCCGGCAAATAGAGACAAACAATCCGCAGTTGAAAGCCGCAGCCGCTGAAGTGGAAGTCGAGAAACTGGCCAACCGTGCAGACGCATTGCTGGAGAACCCGGAGTTCGAGTTCAACTACCTGTGGGGAGCCGACGGCATCGGCAACAGACGTGACTTCCGCATTACCCAAGCGTTCGATGCAGCCACTCTGACCGGTATGAAATCCAGACAAGTAGCCGGACAGAACGAACTTGCCACACTGCAATACAAAGCCGAGAGGCTTAACGTGCTACTCGAAGCCAAGCAAGCCTGCATCGATCTCATCTACTACAACGCCCTTAAAGCCGAACTGGACACTCATCTGGCACAGGCACAGACTCTCGTGTCGTCTTTTGAGAAAAGGCTGAAAGCCGGTGGAGCCAATGTCCTCGACCTCAACAAGGCCAAGGTGCATCTGACAAGCGTACGTGGCCAGATCTCACAAGTAGAAGTTGAGCGTCAGACCCTGGTGGCGAAACTGAAGAGCCTCAACGGTGGGAACGACATCGCTCTTGAAGATTCCGCCTACGGCCTTTCAGACAACTTGCCATCCGATTTCGATTCGTGGTACGAGTCGGCGTCGCAGAAAAATCCAGTCCTGCAATATGTCCGTCAGGAGGTTACTGTTGGCAAAAAACAGTTGTCCATCGACAAGACTGCCTGGGTACCTGAACTGACCGTCGGCTATATGAGCGAGCTCACGACATCAGACAAGTTTCGAGGCGTGACAGTGGGTGTGAATATTCCTCTGTGGAGCAACGCCAACAAAGTGAAGCAGTCCCGCGCGAAGATCGCCGCCGCAGAATCCCGCAAGGCTGCCGCAGAGCAGCAGTTCTATTTCGACCTTCTGGTCCAGTACAACCGCGCCGCCAGCCTCAAGGAGAACTCCGAACTGATGCGCGCCTCCCTAAGCGAGACCGACAGCCGTGACTACCTGCTGACAGCCCAGTCCCGAGGCGAGATCTCGATGATTGAATATCTCGTCGAGACCGACCAGTACTATGAAGCCCTGGAGCAGACCCTCGCCGCCGAGCGAGACTACCATCAGGCACTCGCCCAGCTGAACGCTGTGGAGTTATAGACCCAATCGAGCAGTAATCCCTGCATGGCATCTAACCGATTAATAATGAATATTAAGAGACATCTCGTGGTTCAGTTTCTTGAACCACGAGATATTTCTTTTCTCTGACAATCAAGATGTTATCTGCCACGAGCGTTCAGGGCACACTCAGCCTCCACTTCAACACTCACTTCAACTTCAACCCTTGACTCTCAACTGTATCACTAATTCAGCCTCAATCGTCCTCCGGATCATCACCTCAAGCCCGCTCTACTTTCAGGGAAGCGAAGTAGTAAAAAGCAGCCGTGGCACTCCACTAATTGAATATTAAGCAAAAGGGCTATTTCGTGGTGTAAGAAACCATACCACGAAATAGTTCTATCAATTGGAAATCAACACATTATCTGCCAACCTCACCCATCCAGTTCTCACGTGCAGCTAGTGCAACGGCCAGTGCCCAAGCCCGGGCATTACAAAAATATCCAGTGCACCACAAAAATATTTTGGAGTCAGTGCAGAATTGTCTATATTGTAAATGATTAAAGGTTGATTTGTTAGAAATGTTCTTTGTGAGGAAAACTCTTCTAAGAAAACAATCTAAACAGATTCCAACAAGCGGCGAATCAAATTTAAACACTTACTTTAAACTAATAACTATGGTAGGGTCGAGGTGCGGGAGTCATCAGGGAAACACTGTGGCACACATATTCCAAAGGGCGCGGAATGGGTTCGTTGTGTTCTACAACGTCAAAGATTCATTGTTTTTCATCACATCATTTTGTATTATCGCCCGACGGCATGGTGTCAAGGTGTTGGCACTATGCCTGATGTACAATCATGTTCACATTCTGCTGGACACAGATGACAAAGAATCTATAAGACTGTTCATCAAGGAACTGATGTCGTACTTCTGCAAATCATACAACCGCAGGTATGGGCTTTCCGGAGTGCTGTTCGATAGCTACGGTGTGTCGCTGAAGAAAGGAGACAAAGCCATTAGGACAGCTTTGGCTTACGTCAACAACAACTCGGTCGAAGATCACATCTGCGGGAAAGCCGAGGAGTGGCGATGGAACTTTCTGGCATATTCGGACTCTGAACACCCATATTCAGAGAAGGTCAATTTAGGCATTGCATCAAGAAGGCTGAGGAGAGCGGTGGCCAAAGTGAAGTACCTGCATGCGACCGAAAGACCTTTGACATACGAAGTGCTTGACAACCTCTTCGACTCGCTTGCCATAAAAGAAAAACAACAACTGGTGGACCTGATAATCAATGAATATGCAATCGTTGATTTCCGCCAGGCCATCAGTTTTTATGGCGATTACGACAAGATGCTTATAGCATTCGCCAGCAACACTGGAAGTGAATACGAGATCAGCGAGCCTTTTGACCCGCATTCCGGTCAGGCATACCGGAAAATGGCGGACTATCTGGCCAGGGACAACAGGTTCAAATCAATCGGCGAGGTGATCAATCTCCCATTAGGAAAGTTAGTGGAATATTTAGACGAACTTGTCAGCCAATGTGGTGTCAGGCAATGCCACGCGATGAAGTTCCTGCACATTATCCAGAATCGCCTTGGCACCTAAATACTTGATAATGTGCAAAATAAACTTTCTCGTGGTTATCATTTAGAAACCACGAGAAAGCCTTTTTAATTAATAATCAATACATTATCTGCCAAGCCCTCCGAAAAAGCTCGTTTGGACTGTGATGTCTCAGCTTGAAATAATAATCCAAATCTGCGATCTTGGCTCGATGAAAGGCTGTGCGCTCCAGCGAAGCTACTCCGCGGCGGCGATGCACTCGAGTCCCTTGTTTAGAGAGACGGTAATCCTATTCATTGGAACCAGCAAAGCTACTCCGCGGCGGCGATGCACTCGATCTCGACGAGGGCTCCTTTCGGGAGGGTCTTGACGGCGAAGGCGCAGCGGGCCGGGAACGGGGCTTTGAAGAACTCGGAATAGATTCCGTTCATCGCGGTGAAATCATTCATGTCAGCGAGGAATACGGTGGTCTTCAGGACTTTGTTGAGGTCGGAGCCAGCCTGCTCGAGGATTGACTTGAGATTGGTCAGGGACTGACGGGTCTGGGCCTCCACTCCCCCTTCCGGGAACGCACCGGTGGCAGGATCGATAGGAAGCTGGCCGGATACGAAGATGAAACCGTTATGCTCGATGGCCTGGCTGTACGGGCCGATGGCGGCAGGAGCCTTTTCTGTGCTTATCTGTCTCATAAAATCAAATTTTTGCCAAATTTAGGAAATTGAAAAGTAATTTGCCAAAAAACTACAGACAGAGTCAAAAGGGCTTCCAAGAAACTTCGCAAACATAGTAGTAAGCGTTAATAAATAAGATGCAGCTTTGAATAGTTTGAAATGTTCTTTGAGGTGAAATAATCTTGGTAAAGATTTGGCGGTATTTTAGAGGATGATGCCTTTGGGAGGTAGGAGTGTGCCGGTGGCACATGGCTGATGGGAAAAGACATATAGACCGAAAAGACATTCAAAGATAGCCAAGTTATTCTTTAAGGATTACATAATTGGTGGTAAAATGTGTAAATTTGTAGAACGAACATTAAAAACACATTTTACTATGGCACTCGAACAACAGATCCAGAAGGACATAATGGAGGCGATGAAAGCTCACGATGAGTCTCGCCTTAACGCGACAAGAGGCATCAAGTCAGAGATTCTCCTCGCGAAGACATCAGGAACGGAACACGAACTCTCAGACGCTGACGTGCTGAAAATCATCCAGAAGCTCGTGAAGCAGCGCAAGGAGTCAGCTGAGCTCTACACCCAGGGCAACCGTCCGGAACTCGCCGAGAAAGAACTCGCCGAGATGAAGGTGATGGAAGCCTACCTGCCGAAGGCACTTTCCGAGGACGAGGTCAGGAATATTCTTAAAGAGGTTGTCGCCGAGGTCGGAGCGACCGGTCCTAAAGATATGGGCAAGGTTATGGGAGCGGCGACCAAGAAGTTGGCAGGACAGGCTGACGGCCGTTTGATCTCGACTATCGTAAAGGAACTGCTCGCACAGTAGTATTTTATAAATATTTGCACAGTAGTATTTTATAAATATTTGAAGAACAACAGCATCTATGATTAAGGAATCACGGAATATTGCTGCTGCGATCGCCGCGCTGACATTGTCGGTCGCGGCTTTCGCGCATAGTAAAGAGAATGTGGCCGCCGGCGCTTCGACAGGCTCAGCGACCGGGCAGGATCTCTACAAGGAGTTCCAGAATCCGCCGAAGTCCGCCCGCCCGAGGGTGTGGTGGCACTGGATGAACGGAAACATCACCAAGGACGGAATCAAGAAAGACCTTCTGTGGATGCAGAAGACCGGAATCGTGGGATTCCACAACTTCGACGCCGGCCTTGAGACCCCGCAGATTGTGGACAAGAGGCTCATCTATATGACCCCGGAATGGAAGGACGCTTTCAAGTACGCCATCAACCTCGCGGACAGCCTTGACATGGAGATGACCATCGCAAGTTCCCCAGGCTGGAGCGAGACCGGCGGCCCGTGGGTCAAGGACGAGGACGCTATGAAGAAACTCGTCTGGAGACAGGTCGAGATCAAGGGCGGACAGCCTGTCAGCCTGAAACTCCCGGAGGGCTTCGACATCACCGGACCGTTTATGGATTTCACCGGCTCGTTCGACGGAGTATCTCAGGTTTTCCTCAGGAAAAAGTTCTACAGGGACATTGCCGTTGTCGGAGTGAAGCTCAGTGACAAGGACGTCAACCTCAAAGAGTTGCATCCTGTAATCACTTCAAGCGGTTGCGATGCCACAGGCGAGGAAATGCTCGAAAGGATCACCGGTGACAGCGTCGGAGACTACCTCGACGTCAAAACCGACAAGAACGGCAAGTGCTGGATCCAGTACGAGTTCGCTGAGCCTCAGACCATCAAGGCCGTGGTGGTCTCCGAGCTCAGGAAGGACACAAATCCTTACGTCCACACGAAGGAACTCCAGTACAGCGACGACGGAATCAATTTCAAGAGCATCAATCTCTCCTACCAGGCCACGGCACAAAGGACCTACGCCATCCCGGCCACCACTGCCAAATATTTCAGACTCAGCCTTAAAGACAACAAAGGAAAGAAGGACTGCGAATTCGGAATAGCCCAATTCGCACTCTCAACGGTCACAAGAATCCAGCTCGCCGGAGACAAGGCCGGCAACAGTTTCTACCGCTTGCTCTGGATGGAGGACACTCCGTACAGCAGTGAGGCGGCCAGACTTGAGGATGTGGTCGATCTCACACCATACGTTAAGGACGGCACTCTCACATGGAACGCTCCGGAAGGCAACTGGAGAATATTCCGCTTCGGCTACAGCCTGACCGGCAAGACCAACCATCCCGCCTCACCGGAAGCCACCGGCCTTGAGGTTGACAAGCTCGACCCGAAAGCCATCACTGAATATTTCCACAACTACCTCCAGACCTACGTCGAGGCCTCCGGCGGAAAGCTCGGCAAGGGTGGTATTGAATATCTCCTCACAGACAGCTACGAGGCGGGAGCGCAGACGTGGACCAGGAATATGTTCGAAGAGTTCAAGGCCAGAAAAGGCTACGATCTTCTCCGCTGGATGCCAGCACTGACAGGAATGGTTCTGAACAACACCGAGGAGACCGAGCGTTTCCTGTTCGACTGGAGAAGGACGATCGGAGACATGATCTCCGAATATCACTACGACCTCCAGAACGAGATCCTGAAGCCTTACGGAATGAAGCGATACACGGAAAGCCACGAGAACTACCGCGCCAACCTCTCCGACGGAATGGACTGCAAGAGGTACGCCGAGATTCCGATGTCAGCCTTCTGGATGGACTACAAGAACGGAAAAATATTCAATCCTCGTTTCGAGGCCGACGTGCGCGAATCCGCCTCCGTGGCTCACATCTACGGCCAGAACATCGCCGCCGCGGAATCGTTCACATCCGACGGCTACAGGGACGGGGCCTGGGTCTTCTCCCCTGCCGTGCTCAAACCAACAGCCGATGCAGCGATGGCCGCCGGACTGAACCGATTCGTGATCCACACATCACCTCACCAGCCGGTTGACGACAAGGTCCCGGGACTCGGTCTCGGAAAATACGGCCAATGGTTCGACCGTCACCAGACCTGGGCCGACCAGGCGAAGGCATGGACGGATTATCTGTCCCGCAGCTGTTATATGCTTCAGCAAGGTCGTTTCGTGGCCGATGTCGCCTACTACTACGGTGAGGACAACAACGCAACGGGAATAATGCTCAAGAAAGTCCCGGCCCTTCCTTACGGCTACAACTACGACTATTTCAGCCCGTCCGTGATCCGTGATCTGGCCAAGGCCGAGAACGGGCTTATCACTGTGCCAAGCGGAATGAAGTACAAGGTTCTGATGCTTGACGCCAACGTGAAACACATGTCAATCGACATCCTGCGGAAGATCAAGGTGTTCGCGGACGCCGGAGTCGTGATCTGCGGAGCCAAGCCTCAGAAACTCGCCGGCAACACCGGCACGGAGGAAGAGTTCAAGGCACTTGTGAAAGACATCTGGAACTCCGGGCGCAAGAATGTAACGGCAGGAGTGCCGGCGGAAAAAGTCCTTTCCGCCATGAGTCTCAAACCCGATTTCAGCATAGCAAGCGGAAACAACAAGGACATCAAGTTCGTCCACAGAAACCTTTCCGATGGTGAAATCTATTGGGTGACAAACCTTTCAAAGGATACGAGAGACATCACGGCTTCATTCAGGACAACGGGCAAAAAGCCTGTAATCTGGCACGCGGAGGACGCTTCAACCGAACCGGTCAGCTATGAGATCGCTGACGGCAGGACCAACGTAAAGATGAGCCTGACACAGCACCAGTCTGCCTTCGTCATATTCACAGAAAACACCGATGTGGCGAAAGTTGAGCTGCCTGAGACAAGCGAAGAGACAATCGTGGAGCTCAACACTCCTTGGTCAGTCAAGTTCCAGCAGGGACGCGGAGCGCCGGAAACCGCCACTTTCAATCAACTCGCATCCTTGACCGAGAGTTCCGAGCCGGGAATCAAGTACTTCTCCGGAGCGGTGACATATTCGAACATATTCAAGTTAAAAAAGAAGGAAATTCGAGGCAAGCATTCCGTCATTCTGGATTTAGGTGATGTGAAAGATCTGGCGGAAGTGACCGTGAACGGAAAGAATCTGGGAGTGTTCTGGAACGCCCCGTTCAAGGTTGACATCACCAAGGCAGTGAGGAACGGCGACAACACCATCGAGGTCAAGGTCATCAATATGTGGCACAACCGCCTCGTCGGGGATGTCCAGCCGGGTGTGACGAAGAAGATCACCTACACCCAGATGGAGTTCTTCAAGCCTGAGGAGCCGCTGCTCCCTGCCGGACTTATAGGGCCAGTCAGAATTATAGGAGAAACAACGACCAAATAATTGATCATGAATATTAAAAGACTAATTTCCGCATTGATGGCAATCACCGCCTGTGTTTCGGTTTCCGCTAAGAAACCGTTGAAACCGACACTCAGATTCGGTTCGGATGGAGAATTCAAGATTCTTCAATTCACTGACACTCATCTAATTCCTTCCAATGAGACAACTCCGCTTGTCTGGGAGAACATCAGGAACGCCATCACAGCGGAAAAGCCAGACCTGATCATGCTGACTGGCGACCAAGTCTATGCCAAGCCTGCTCTTGAGAACTACAGGATCCTTCTTGACACACTCGACAAATTCGGTGTGCCTTACGGGATTGTCTTCGGCAACCACGACAAGGAGTTTGACCAGACCAACGCCGCACTTTTGAAAGATGCGATGACCAGACCGCTTTGCGTCGCCGGAGACACCCCGGGTCTGCACGGAGAAGGCAATTATTTCCTTGAGGTAAAGTCTCACTCAGCGGACACGACCGCCTCTGTTGTATGGTGCTTCGATACCGGAAGCGAATCGCCGCTTTCCAAGAAAGCCATCAAGAGCTATGACTACGACTACGCCCATTCTGACCAGGTGGAATGGTACGGCAAGACAAGCGGCACCATCACCTCAGCACACGGCGGAAAGCCGCTTCCTTCCGTGGCGTTCATGCATATTCCTCTCCCTGAATATGCCTACGCGTACAGAGAAGACCTGAACTTCAAGGCGTACGGCACCCACCGTGAGACAATCTGCTCCTCGCATTTCAACTCGGGCCTTTTCTGCAAGATGCTGGAATGCGGGGACGTGATGGCAGTCTTCTGCGGGCACGACCACGACAATGACTGCTCTGTCGGCTACTACGGCATCATGCTGGCCTACGGGCGGTACAGCGGCGCGGCGACAGTTTACAACAACATCGGGATGAACGGCAGCAGAGTCATCGTGCTCCATGAGGGCGAACGGAAACTCGATTCGTACATCCGCCTGCGTGACGGCTCGACCAAAGACCTGACGCATTATCCTGAATATTACCAATGACAGCCTGGTCACCGAGCCTGTCGAAGCGACATGATCGTTTCAACTTGTAACGTCGCTTCGACAGGCTCAGCGACCGAGGATTTGCTCAGCGACTAGTAATACAGATCAGTGACCGAAACCAAAGATAACCATTTTAAACCAACGATATTATGAAAACAGTTTTGAAAGCGCTCTGCGCGGCTGGAGTGATGCTTTTAGGCATGGCATTGCCGGCCGGGGCGCAGACATCCTCCGGGGATGTCAAAGGGTACATGTACGAAGCCAACCTGATGGTCGGTGTGATGCAGATGGCCTACGACAGCGATGAGTTTCCGTCTCGCCATTATTACAGGAAAGAGCTCAGTGATTTCTATGAGACATACACCGGAGATCCTGGCTTTTCAGCCTTCTACACAGCGGATTTCAATGTCTATCTCACCAAGTGGCTGAAAGTCGGAGCCAGCGCGGGCTACGCCAAAGCGTGGGCGAATGTGTTCGACCCTCGGGGCTACAAGAAGATCGGAGAAAAGACCTTGAACGACTACTCTCTGCTTGGACAGGCTAAATTCACATTCATCAACAGGCAGTTGTTCAGGATGTACGCCGGAATCGGTGCCGGAGCCTCCGTCTGGGCCGGGAAAGACCGCGGAGAAACATATTCCAAGATTCTCCCTGCCGTAGAGTGCATTCCATTGGGTTTCCAATGGATGGATCATAAAATATACACTACTCTTGAAATTGTGGTAGGCACCAGAATGGGCGGAGTCAGAGGTGGATTAGGTTACAGATTCTAAACTTGAATATCATGAAAAGAATTTTATCAATCGCGACAGTGATCGCTGCGACAATTATCGCTGCATCATCATGCAGCAAGGCTGAGAGAGAGTTTGCAGGGAGCGATGGAGAGGTCTCCTACTCAATGGGACCTTATATGATGTGCATCGCCAACAACCTGATAGTTGACAACCTCAAGATTCTGGAGTACAAAATCAAAGGAAAGGCCAACATCCAAAGCAAGACTTCTGTCATGACACCGGATGACCCGTCATACAGAATCCCGGGAGTAAAGGTTGAGAAAGCGGCGGAAGACAGCACGTGGATCGTCTCCAACAAGAATCTGGAATACTGGTTCCTCGGCGATGATTCATACCCTACCGACTATACAATAACAGCCAGAATGCTGCCAGGTGACTACAATCACTTCCACAGCTGGAAAGTCACCATCGAAGGTGAAAGACGGGAACAGAAAGGCTACTCCTGCAAATTCACCACGCCGGAAGAGCCTCTTACCTACACGATCGGGGACACGGGATATTCATGGGGCAGCTGCAAGGGGCAACTGAATATGCTTGTGTACAAAGACGGCAAGGCCATTGATTCGATCGTCATGATCCTCCGCGGCGGGCTTGATGACTACAGCCTTGTCAGAACGTATTAATCGATCCGGACAGACATCGTCACACCTTTAGTCTGATCAATCATGAGGATAAACGTAACAGGAGCAGCCTTAGCGACGCTCCTTGTTTTTAGTACAGGATTTAAGGCAAGCGCACAGGGCACGCTTCTGAAAGAGGCCAGATACGAAGTGAATCTGACAGTCGGCATTGTACCTGGCGCACTGGTTTCATCCAATGAGTTTCCGAATTCGACGGTACGACATAATCATGACTTATACTATTTCTACGAACCGTACTATTCAACCGGGATGTTTCCTGAAGTGTCTATGGATGCCAACATTATACTTAAGAAATGGTTGAAAGTCGGAGGAAAGCTAGGGTACTACACCTTGTGGGGAGACTTGATCGACCCGAAAACTCATAGAACGATCGGGAAAAAAGAGTTTTCCGACTTTTCTCTTGCGGGTCAAGTCAGATTCACCTTTTACGAAAAGCCTCCGTTCAGTGTCTATGCTGGTATAGCGGCCGGAGCGACCTACAGACATGGCAATGATCAAGGCCACAGCATGTCAAAATTGCTTCCAGCCTACGAGGTTCTCCCTCTTGGCTATCAAATCTCCTACAAATCCGTCTATGGCATAATAGAATGCGCCTTCGGCTCCATGGTTCTCGCAGGCCGTTTCGGTATCGGCTACAGATTTTAACGAAACGCGATTTTTCGAGAAGATGTTTTGATTTGTTTGTATAGCACCTTTCAAGATTAGTCTAGCATAATATAGCGCAGAAGGCTTTTCTAATATATTGTGACACATCATTGGTACAGGAAATGCGCTTCTGGTGTACCAAACGGACTATGACATGCCGTTGGTACAGGAAACGGGCTTCTGGTGTACCAACCAGACGAAGTATTCAGGAGAACTCAGCGAATCTGTCGGTTACAATAATTGAGAAAAAGGCTGGTTCCCGAAGGAGCCAGCCTTAATTATGAATATAATAGGGTCTAAATCACCTATTCAGCCTTGGTAACCTCCCAAGCCTGTTTGCCGTTGTATGTAATCTCTTTGGACACATAGCCATCAGCGAGGAAATTGGTGTTTGCACCTTCGGCTGTGTTATCAGCTGGATTGAAGCCTACGAATATACCGCCCATAATCTTAACTTTGCACTTTGAACGATAATTATCCTTACAGTTGATCAGATAAGAAGCATCGCCATCAGTTTCAAACACACCGCCATAAATATTCAAAGCACATTTGTTGCTAGCTGCCCATGCTGACTCCAAATAGATAACCTCAGACGTTCCCTCTTTGGTTGTTGAGTTATTGGAAGAATGAAAATATCCGCCATGAATGTTAACCGTACCTTTAACGATTCTGACTGCATAATTTCCTCCATATAAAAAATTGCAGCTCAGGGGTGTAAATAGTTGAAAAAAGTCTTGCATATATATATATATTTGTGGATGTATTTTTTTCGGCAGCCACGGCTAACCCGGCTGCCGAAAAAATACGGACTTATTTGACTGGGATTCTTGGAGAGTGGCTGTCACTTCGACAGGCTCAGTGACCAGAGGGAGAATGGGATGGGAGGTCACTTCGACAAGCTCAGTGACCGATGGGGAAAGTTCAGTGACAGGACAAAAGAAACAGGCCCGGAGACCGGATGGTTGGTCACTGAGCCTGTCGGAGTGATTATGCTCTTTACGAGATGTTTACAATAAAGGGATGTTAACGGATGGTAGGAAGCCAAGTCTGGATGTGCTTGCCTTTCCAGCAGTCAACCGATGAGTAGTCAACCATCTTGATGTCTCCTTCGGTGGTAGGAACGAGGAACTGCATTCTGGTGCCAGGACGCTCAGCGTCAACAATCTTGACCTTCACCTCACCGTTGGCGTCTGCGATGATCTGAACAGGCTTGTTGTAGTCAGGATCAATGTTCTCATCACGGGCGAGGACAAGCGGTCCCCACTGCACGGCCTGGAAGAACTTGCCCTCAGGGTTGCGTCCGTTCTCGGAAGCCTTGATGAGCTTGGCCTTCATGTCGAAGATGATGTAGATGCTGTCACCAGCCTGCCACTTGCGCTCCAGATTGAGATACTTTCCGGCCTCCACCTTGCCGACATACTTGCCGTTGACAGCAACGTAAGTCTGCTCGCTCCAGGACGGAATATGCAGTTTCACAGTGAATTTTTCCTTCGCGGCCGGGTCAACGGAGATACGCACCTCATTCGCGCGAGGATATTCAGTGACGATTCCAAGCTTGACCTCATTGCCTTTCGCTGTCTTGGCGGTCACGGTTCCGGCGTTGTAGAGGTTGATGACCGGGCCTTCCTTTGACTGCATCGCGGCGATGTACGGAAGGTATGACAGGCCGCAAGGGCCGCTGAGGTTGCAGCAGGTCACAGGCTGGCCATCGATGTTGGTTCCCCAACCGCTGTTTGTGACCTTCGCGCCGTTCAGAAGGTTCACGTAGCTGAAGCTCTTTCCGTCCGGCTTCATCGCACCCAGAAGACCGTTGTAGGCATATTTCTCAATGTAGTCAACCGCTGTAGGATCACCCGTAAGACGAAGATACTGAGAGCAATATTTCATCCAAGTCACACCTACGCAGGTCTCCATCATTCTCTTGATGTTCGGATTGGTCTGCTCCACGGCAGTGTTGCTCCATCCCTCTCCGTTGAGTCTTGGCCAGTAAACATCAGAACCAGCGTTGCCGATGATGGTGATCTCGTTCTCAACCACATCGTTGAAGAAGTTGTCAAGGCATACCTTCCACCTCGGGTCCCCGGTCGCGCGGTAATATTCAGCGAGTCCCTCCCAGACGGAAGTCATCTCGTAGGCCTTAGGGTAAGGCTTGCCGACCTCGTAGAGGTGAGTGCCCTCATAGACCTGCTGGAATATATTGCTGCCCTTGGACGCGCCGGTTGTTACGATATATTCAGCGAAGTCGAGATATTCCTTTTTGCCGGTGATGAAGTAAAGCTTAACCATCGGTTCGAGGATAGAGGATGATTCAATTTTTGTGGAACTCCAACCGAGTTCGGTGATGCTCTTCTTAGGTGCCGGACCGACCTGGTCGATCACGCTCCTGGCCTCTTTCTCAAGGGCGGAGAGGACTCTCGGATCCTGCTCGACGTCAGTGTAGTACTGAAGCAGGCCAAGCATTACGTACTTTCTCTCCCAGATGTCACCGTCACGGTTGCCAGGCTGGTCATCCACGGCGGTGCAGCTTATGCTGCCGTTGCTCTTCTCGGTGGCCATCAGCTTGTAAACGAGGCTCTTGGTCAGTTCCTTGAGCTTAGGATCTCCGTTGTAGCGGTAAAGCAGAGAGTTTGTACGGATGCACTTTCCCGGCATCTCGCCGAGAGCGAACTGCGGACGTCCCTTGATGAAATAGTCGATGACCTTGTCGTAAGGCATCACTCCGTTGACCCAGTGGTCGATGGAGTTCTGGATGTCATCGGCGAAGTAGCCGTTGAATGTCACACTTCCGGCCGGAAGCGGCTCGATCACATCATTCACCTTCTTCAGGTTGTCCTGGGCGAAGGCTCCGACGGAAAGCAGCGTGGCAGCTGCCGCGAAAACGATTGCATTTTTCATTATTATACCTATTGAATATTTCCAAAAGCCTACAAAGTTAACATTTTCCGTGCAACTTCCGACAATGGCCGGGGACGAAAAGAAGAATATTCACAAATTATTCAAGGAATATTCATCCGACCATGACAAGACTTCCGGAAAACGCTTTTGCCGGAGATGAATTTTGTTCGTATCTTTGTCAATAACCGCATCAATTGGTAAGCGGCAAACAATAAGTTGCCGCAGATTTGGCAAAGATTTTCGAGGATAGATTTCTTTTGGAAGAAGGAGTGTGCCGGTGGCACATGACTGAGGAGAAAAGAAATATAGACCGAAAAGATTGCCTAAGGTGAAGCAAATTATTGTTTAACGATTACTTATGGTAAGAATTTTCTGCAAAAACACCGGAACATACAAAGAGTTCCTCGAAGGGACTCCCCTGCTGGACATCGCTCCACAGTTCGAGTTCGACAAACCGTACGAGATACTGGCCGCCAAGGTGAACAACGTGGCGGAAGGGTTGAGATTCAGGGTTTTCCACAACCGTGACGTGGAGTTTCTGGACTACAGGACGTACATCGGCCGCAATTTCTACAGCCGTTCGCTCTGCTTCCTTCTGTACAAGGCCACAAGGGATCTGTTCCCGGAAAGCAGGATGACAATCCGCAGACCGATTTCCAAGGGCTATTTCTGCTCGGTTTACAAGAACGATGGTTCTTTTCTGACTGAGGAGGATGTGGAGGCGATCGGCGCGAGGATGAGGGAACTCGTGGACGAGAATATTCCGTTCAAACGCAAGGAACTCCAGATCGAGGAGGCCATCAAGATATTCAAGGAATCCGGCGACCTCGACAAGGTGAAGCTGCTGGAGACGTGCGGCGAGGTTTACATCACCTGCTACTCGCTTGGCGATGTGACTGACTACTATTATGATGAGCTTGTGCCGAGCACAGGCTACCTCAAGACTTTCGGCGTGAAGCTCTGCCACGGAGGAATATTGCTGCGCGTCCCTGACCGCCACCATCCGGAGGATCTGGCGCCGCTTCACGAGGAGCCTAAGACTTTCGAGGTGTTCGCCGAGACGCACAAATGGAACTGGATTATGGGGCTTTCCAATGTCGGGGACGTGAACGAGTCCATCCTCAAAGGCAATGCGTCCGATCTTATCCAGATCTCGGAGGCGTTGCAGGAGAAGAAGATCGTCCAGATCGCCGAAGAGATCGAGAGGCGGCATAACGACCCGGATAATCCGGTGAAGCTGGTCCTGATCACCGGACCGAGCAGCAGCGGTAAGAGCACGGTCTGCAAAAGGCTGAGCGTCCAGCTGAAAGCCTGCGGACTGCACCCGATCTCGTTCTCGACCGACGACTATTTCGTCAACCGAGTCGATACTCCGAAACTCCCGGACGGATCATACGACTTCGACAACTTCGACACCGTGGACCACGAATATCTCCAGAAAGACCTCGTCAAACTACTTAACGGAGAGGAAGTAGAGGTTCCTGAATATAATTTCGTGACCGGCCGCAGAGAGTTCAACGGCAAGAACCTCAAGCTGGGCGAAAGGTCCGTGCTGCTGATCGAAGGTCTGCACGCTCTGAATCCTCGGCTGACCGAGAAAGTCCCGGACAAGGAGAAATTCAGGATATTCATAAACACAATAACTTCCATCTCGCTGGACTGCCACAACTGCATTCCGACGAGCGACAACCGCTTGCTGCGGAGGATCGTGAGGGACTACCTCAAGGGAGCGTTCACGGCACGGGAGTCGATCGCCAACTGGCCGAACGTGCGCAGGGCCGAGGTCAAGTGGATATATCCGTTCCAGGAGAACGCCGACGTGCTGTTCAACTCGGCATACCTCGTGGAGTTCGCTGTGCTGCGCACCCACGCCGAGAGGATCCTCGCCACCGTGCCGAAGAACTGTCCGGAGTACAGCGAGGCGCACAGGCTGCTGAAATTCCTGCACTACTTCGTGCCGGTCTCAGACAAGGAGATCCCGCCGACATCGCTGCTTCGCGGATTCATCGGAGGGGGAAGCTATTAGTATTGAACCGTTTGGCTGCCTTCGTCGGAGACTTCATCCGCAAAGACGGCCGAAAGCGACATTAACATATTCATAGAAAACAATTTAAACATCTACCAACGAAATGGCGGACGAAAAGATAATTTTCTCGATGAACGGTGTGGGCAAGGTCCTCCCGCACAACAACAAGGTTATTCTCAAGGACATCTACCTTTCTTTCTTCTACGGAGCGAAAATCGGCATCATCGGCCTGAACGGCTCCGGTAAATCGACCCTGATGAAGATCATCGCCGGCGTGGAGAAATCCTACCGTGGCGAGGTGGTCTGGGCGCCTGGCTATTCGGTTGGCTACCTTGAGCAGGAGCCTCAGATGGATCCCGGCAAGACAGTCATCGAGGTCGTGCAGGAAGGAGTCCAGGAGGTCATGGATGTCCTCAATGAATATAACGAGATCTCCCTCAAGTTCATGGAGCCGATGGACGACGACCAGATGAACGCTCTCATAGAGCGTCAGGGCGAGTTGTCAGAGAAGATCGAACATCTCGGCGGCTGGGAGATAGACGCCAAGCTCGAAAGGGCTATGGACGCTCTGAACTGCCCTCCGCCTGACGCGAAGATATCCACCCTTTCCGGTGGCGAGCGCCGCCGTGTGGCCCTGTGCCGCCTGCTTCTGCGCGAGCCGGACGTGCTGCTCCTTGACGAGCCTACCAACCACCTCGACACAGAGAGCATCCAGTGGCTTGAGGCTCACCTGAGGCAGTACAAGGGCACGGTAATCGCCGTGACCCACGACCGTTATTTCCTCGACAACGTGGCCGGCTGGATCCTTGAGCTGGACAGAGGCGAAGGCATCCCGTGGAAGGGCAACTACAGCTCATGGCTGGAGCAGAAGACCAAGAGGCTTGAGATGGAGGAGAAGCAGGAGAGCAAGAGGCGCAAAACCCTCCAGCACGAGTTGGAGTGGGTGCGCATGGCTCCCAAGGCCCGTCAGGCCAAACAGAAAGCCCGTCTGGGAGCCTACGAGAAACTGGCCTCGGCCGATTCCAAGGAGAAGGAGGCCAATTTGGAAATATACATTCCTAACGGACCGCGCCTCGGCAACAAGGTCATCGAGTTCAAGGACGTGTCCAAGGCCTACGGGGACAAGATTCTCTTCGAGCATCTTTCGTTCGCGCTTCCGCCTGCGGGAATCGTGGGCGTGATCGGCCCTAACGGCGCAGGCAAGACCACGCTGTTCAGACTCATCATGGGCATCGAGAAACCGGACACAGGCTCTATAGACATCGGAGAGACCGTGAAGATCTCCTATGTGGACCAGCAGCACAGGAGCATCGATCCGGACAAGACAGTGTTCGAGACCATAGCCGGGAACTCCGAGTGGGTAAGGCTCGGCAACAAGGACATCAACGCCCGCGCCTGGGTGTCGAGGTTCAATTTCAGCGGTTCAGATCAGGAGAAACTCTGCGGAGTCCTTTCCGGAGGCGAGAGGAACAGGCTTCACCTTGCGCTGACCCTCAAGGACGAAGGCAACGTGCTGCTTCTGGACGAGCCGACGAACGATGTGGACGTGAACACGATCCGCGCCCTGGAGGACGGTCTGGAAAACTTCGCCGGATGCGCCGTCGTGATCAGCCACGACCGTTGGTTCCTGGACAGGATCGCCACACACATCCTCGCTTACGAGGGTGACTCCAACGTGGTGTTCTTCGAGGGCAACTACGCCGAGTACGAGGAGAACCGCAAGGCCCGTCTCGGCAACACAGAGCCTAAGAGGTTCAAATACAAGAAATTGATGGAATAGTTTTTGCAGGATTTAGGTGCAGGTGCGCCGCGGTGGCGCACCATTAATGTTGCACTAAAACTATAACTGTTATGGCAAGTGACTCAAAAAAGTACGAATGCCTGCGCTGTGGCTGGATCTATGACCCGGCCGAGGGCGATCCTGACGGTGGCATAAAGCCCGGAACCCCGTTCAAAGACATCCCTAAGGACTGGAAATGCCCGGTCTGCGGAGCCTCGAAATCCGATTTCGCGGAATATTCGGAATAAGCGTTACGCCGGACTGAATGAATAAAGGGAGAAGAGGCTGGCTTCAAGTTGGCCTCTTCTCTTTTTGGAAAGGTAATTAATCGAAAAAGAGCCGGTTCGGATCACTCCCGGCCGGCTCCTTCATATTCATCAAGATTATTATTTGTCCCTTACGCAGCGGACCTGAAGGCCTTGGTTTGAATCAACTCCAGAAGCGTTCACCTTTGCCTCCGAGGTTTCAGACGAGAAGAACCAGATTAAATACTTGTATTTTCCTGCTTGTGTGCCAGGGGTGCTGGTCCAAGCGAAAATCCTGCCAGCCATCAAGACACCGCTGCCGCTCTTGGCAGCGGATAATTGTCCCGAAGCTGCCAGATAAACATTCTGGTCTCCATCCGAACACATACGATAGACACCATCCTCCCATTCCTTGCTTCCACCCTTGGTAAGATTCAAGAATTCCTCCTCGGTCGGAAGCCTCCAAGTGCCGGCTGGAAGGACAAGAGAGCAAGGATCAATCTCATTCGGCTGGATATCATCATATTTGATCGTGGTTTCCTCCGGACCGTATGCCTTTCCCGGATATTTAGAGGAAGAAGATATCTTTTTTCCAAGGTCTATACCGTAGCGGCTCTTCCACTTGAAGAACATTCCGACCTCCTTAGGTCCGGCGAATGCGTAAGCCCCGTCCTTCACAGTCAGGTAACCAGGACTCCAAATCACAGAGAATCCATCCGGATTAGGAGCCGCGGCCTGAACCACAGTCTTGCCGGTGTTCTCACCGTTTACATAAATAGAGAGTACACGATCGTCTGTGCAGCTTGTGTTCTCAGGAATAGAGAAACAAACGGCAGGATCAGACTTTGAGGCACTCTCTGTCATCGATAAACCGTCATTACTCTTAACCTCGACTGGGACATCCCTAAGATCCGTGTCAACTTTGACTTTAAGATCGAACGCGGTGTGATCGTGCTTGGCCGGTGAGTGACCGGCATAGAAAGCATAGTTAGTGATAGCCGGCTGGACGAATGACTCACCGGTGTACTTGCCGTTGATGAAGATCTTCCAAGTCTTGTCCTTTTTGCTCGTGTTCGCCTCCATATTCTTGAAAGTCACCGTCGTCACCTTAGGAGTGCAACTAATCTCGGACACGTCACCGATGTCAGACAAAAGTTCAACCTTGTAGAGTGCGAACTCACCCGGATTGGTAACAACCTCAAGATTAAACTCCTTGTAACTATCAAGGGTCTTCGGGGAATATGACACAAGACTCGGCTGCTTGATGTTCTTCACGCAGCGCACCGACGCCAGATTCGTGTTGGACAGGTCGTAGTAGATCATTGAATATTCATCACTTATCACATAAATCGAACGGTCACCCTCGTAGCTCTCGCCATCAAGCCAGTAAGCGCCATAGGAATTCTTCATCGAGATCGTCCCGTCCGTCTTGGACATCGTCCCGGCGTAAGGCAGGAAGTAGTCACAATTCTTGAAGCCGACACCTTTGACACCATTCAATGTGTGCTCTTTGTCAAGATCCTCTTGATAGTAAAGGTAATAAGCCTCCTCGTAGGTAGGAAGCCTGAGCCCCGGATCGACCTTCGCGCAAGGATCATCGGCCGGATCATTCTCCGGAATCGCTGCAAGATCAATCTTGACGCGGGACGGAGTGTAAGCCAGACCGTCATAGGTGTCCGGCTCCGAGTTGACACCATAACTGCTACCTTTCTTGAAGTACAGTCCAGCGTCGGACATATTCTCGGCTATCGCAAACTTGCCGTCCTTCAGGGTGATGTTGCCTTTAGCCCAGTAGAAATCCTCGATCAGCACAAGAGCCGCGTCCTGAGTGGCGGAAGCGACCTCCTTCCAGACAACATCTGTGGAAGGCTCATCATCATAGTTCTCCGGAGCCGGAGTGAACGCGGCCTCAACCGTGATTGTCCTGGTGTTCTCGGTGTAGTTGGACGGAACGGAAATCTCAACCGCATCGGTCTTGGACGTGATCTCAACAGGCTCTCCGGTAGCTTCACCGACATTCACCCCGTACTTCCATGCAAGGTAAATAGGTTCGCTTGCCCTTGTCAATTTCACGGTGTCAGCCTTGAACGAGAACTTGAAGGTTCCGCCGTTGAATGAGATCGTCTCAGGGAAATCCGATTTTTCATAAGACGTGTGGACATATTCCACGCTGACTTCCTCCTTCCCTCAGGAGAGCAGCAACGCTGACAACGCCGTGGCCGCCAGCAAAGACATAACTTTTCTACTCATCAGTTAGTTCGTTAATATTCAACGGGCGCAAATATAATCATTTTCAGAATAAACCAAATTCCGACACAACTATTGAATAATCACAAATATTCGCTAAATTGCGCAAATATATTCATGAATATGAGAAAGACGATTACAATTGTTGCGATTGCGATGCTGACGCTTGGCATTTCATTATCCGCAGGGGCGCAGAACAAAAACAGATCCGCAGACCAGGAGGCACAGGAGCTTGAGAAGATCAAGCGAGAGACCACCATCCTCAAGGAGGGTGACAAGGCGGCCGACTTCACAGGGAAGAGGTTCGCTGGCGGCTCGTTCAAACTGGCAGATCAGAAGGGCAAGGTCGTAATGCTGCTTTTCTGGGGCGGCTGGTGCCCTCCTTGCAGGCATGAGTTAAGGCCTGAGAACCTTCCGGCCACGCTCAAGGAGTTCAACGACAACCAGGATTTCGTCTTCCAGCCGATCGCCTATAAGGACACAAGGGCGACGCTTGAGAAGTTCTTCGCGGGAAAGGAAGGCAAGACAATATATTCATACCTCAAGCCGCTGACGCTGGTCGATGAGGACAAGAGCATATTCGGGCTTTACGCGAAGTCTGGAGTTCCGCGCTGCGTGATCATCGGGAAGAACGGAGTGATCGCTTACGTCGGGATCGGATCCTCCGAGGAGGGGCTTAAGGAGGTCGCCCAGACGCTTCGCAAGGAACTGGCTAAATAGGTCATCCGGTCACTGAGCCTGTCGAAGTGACATTGGTTCTATTGATTCTCAGAAATGGTTGGCACGCTTCGACAAGCTCAGCGGCCAGCCATTTTTATGATTCCTGATGTAGGGTGATGGATCGGGCGACAGTGTAGCCCATTGACCAGGCCGCCTGCAGATTGAAACCGCCTGTTATCGCGTCCACGTCAAGGACCTCCCCGGCGAAATAGAGGCCGGGATGAGTCTTGGACTCAAGGGTATTGAGGTTGATGTTGGAAATGGCGACCCCGCCACAGGTGACGAACTCCTCCTTGAAACGGCTTTTGCCACGAATCTGGTACTCGTCATTGATCAATGTGTTCACAAGACGGTTCATTCCTTTGGATCCCAGTTCGGCCCAGCGGGCATCCTCACGGATTCCGCACTTGGAGATCAGGTAGTTCCAAAGTCTTGACGGCAGTTCGGACGGATGGGTGTTCAGAATCTGTTTCTGAGGACTGTCTTTTGATAGCGCAGTGATTCTGTCACGGACATCCTGCTCGCCCGCGTCACCGAACCAATTCACTGAGAGAGTTGCGGAATATTCATTTTCAGCGAGATAGCGGGCCGCATAAGAGGAGAGTTTCAGGATCGCGGGACCGCTCATTCCCCAGTGCGTGATCAGGAGCGGACCGGAGGCCTTGAATTTCGTGCCTACCAAGGATGCCGATGCGTTCTCGACCACTGTGCCCATCAGTTCACGTACAGGGCTGCCGGGAAGGTTGAAAGTGAAGAGGGACGGGACAGGTGGGACGATTTCAAGGTCAAGGCCATCAAGCATTCCAAGACCGGAAAGTTTCGGGCTGCCGCCGGTGGTGACGACAACTATGTCAGCCAAACAATTATGCTTATCGAGTCGTTGGGATTTCTGTAATATCGGCCCTTCGACAGGCTCAGGGACCGATATTATCGATTCCGGAGCCAGAGAATCAGGTCGCTGAGCCTGTCGAAGCGACCTTCCGCTACATTCTGCGTCTTCAATAGATAATTCATATCCTCCGTCTGAACAGGGATTTATTCCTGAGACCTTATGTCTCATATGCAATACCACTCCGGCCTGTCGCATCCTTGCCTGCAAGGTGTTAACGATTTCCATCGCGTCCTGCGATGCCGGAAAAACGCAATGGTCTTCCTGAAGAACCAGTTTCACACCTTCGTTTTCGAACCATTGCCAAGCGCTTTTCTGATCAAAGGTACGGAAAAGGCGTTTCATTAGTTTGTCACCGCGAGGATAAGCGGCTGACAGAGAGGATATTCCCTCAAAGGAATTTGTCAGGTTGCATCGTCCTCCCCCGGTGATCGCCACCTTAGCCAAAGCCGTCGTCCCCGCCTCGAACACCTCCACCGAAGCGGAAGGCATCCTCCGTTTCAGCTCCACGGCGCAGAAACACCCCGCCGCCCCGGCACCCACAATCGCAACTTTCATATTGCAAAACTACACAAAATCCTTTGATTTTGATAAATGAATATAAGAAGCTGTTTTGAATTGTTTGAAATGTTCTTTGAGGTGAAAAATCTTCATTTTCTTCCCGCTTCTTCAGTCAGATAGCACCGCTATCTTCCTTGGAAGAAGCGGTCGAAACTGAAGTTTTTCACTCTCAAACCTTCAAACAAACAATTCAAAACAGCTTCTAAATGTAGAACGAATCGATCGGAGCGGAGCGACGCATGGGGTCTGGGGAATACGGTCCCCAGTGCCCCCACCGGGGGCTGTCACGTAGTGACTGAGGGGTGGAAGATATATTATATGGCAAAATGAATTTTGCCATATAATTATAAGTGGATATCTTTGTCCTCAATTTATGGCATCGGGAAAGAAGGACATACTTCTCGGGATGGTCAGGAACGGCCTCCCGATGACTCTCGGACAGCAGATTCGGCTCACGATTCTGCTGAGTCTGCCCGCCATTGCCGCTCAGATCTCGTCCGTGCTGATGCAGTACATCGACGCCGGAATGGTCGGTCAACTTGGTGCGAACCAATCAGCGTCAATAGGTCTGGTCGCCACGACAACCTGGATAATGGGTGGATTCCAGTCCGGAGCCAGTTCGGGATTCTCAGTCCAGGTCGCCCACCTTTGCGGAGCGCAGGATTTCAAGGGAGCCAGAGCTGTGATGAGGCAAGGGCTCACCACGGTCTTCATCATCGGACTGGTTCTCGCAGTGATAGGCGTAAGCATCAGTGGGGCGCTCCCCCACTGGCTCGGCGGAACACCGGAAATCAATGAGGACGCATCTGAATATTTCCTGATATATTCGGCGTTCATTCCGATAGGCGCTGTCGGATGGGCCGCTAATTCAATGCTACAGGCCAGCGGCAACATGAAGATTCCGAGCCTGATGTACACCGGAATGTGCGGCCTTGATGTGGTGTTCAACTACATATTCATTTACATTTGTGAGATGGGAGTGGCTGGCGCGGCTCTGGGAACTGGTGCGGCGCAGGTCGTCACCTCGATATTCGTGATCTGGTATATTCTCAGACGCTCCAAGGAATTGAATATCAAAGGAGAACAAGGCACGTTCATTCCACGGCGCAAGACCGTGCGCAACGCTTGGGGCATCACCGCGCCGATGTGGCTCCAGAACATCATAATGAGGGGCTCGCACATTATGAGCACGATCATCGTGGCGCCGCTCGGCCCGATCTCCATCGCCGCCAACGCCCTGGCCATCATCGCTGAAAGCTTCTGCTACATGCCAGGCTACGGAATCGAGGAGGCGGCCACCACGCTTGTCGGACAGAGTCTCGGGGCGAAACGCAAGGAAGTCGCCAAGCGGTTCTCGCAGATCACGATGATGATGGCCGCGGGGATTATGACTCTGCTGGGAGCCTTGATGTTCATATTCGCGACTGAACTGATGATGCTGCTGAGCTCGGATCCGGATGTCATCGCCCTGGGAGCCAAGGTGTTGAGAATAGAGGCGTTCGCCGAGACCCTCTATGCGTTCTCGATCGCCGGCTACGGTTCATGCGTCGGCGGAGGCGACACGCTCGTGCCGAGCGTGATGAACTTCGGAAGCATGTGGGTGATACGCATCGGGCTGGCACTGATTTTGACACCTCGGATGGGACTCGTCGGCTACTGGGTGGCTATGTGCATCGAGCTGAATGTCCGCGGATTGCTGTTCTACTGGAGACTGCGCGGCGAGAAATGGATGAAACTAAAGATCACTTGAGAATATGGAAAAGATCATCAACCAGGAATTCGGCGGAGAGAGACCGCTCTACTGCAGACACGACCTTTATCTTGAGAATGTGAAGATCCACGCCGGGGAATCGGCGCTGAAAGAGACCGGCAACATCACAGCCGTACACTGCCAGTTCGAGGGCAAGTACCCGTTCTGGGAGTGTGACGGATTCGTCATCAAGGACAGTCTCCTGACCGTAGGCGCCCGCTCGGGCCTTTGGTACTCAAGGAACTGCGAGATCTATGACACGATCATCGACGCTCCGAAGACCTTCCGCAGGATGGACGGAATCAAGTTGAAGAACGTCCAGATTCCTGGCGGTACGGAGACGTTCTGGGACTGCAGGAACATCGTGGTCGAGGATTCGGTGATCGACAGAGCCGACTATGTGTTCATGCACTGCGAGAATGTTAAACTCACCAACGTCAAGCTTAACGGCAACTATAGTTTCCAGTACGCCAAGAACGTGGAGATCCGGAACTGCGTCCTGAACTCCAAGGATTCCTTCTGGGAGGCCGAGAACGTCACAGTCATCGATTCCGTGATTAATGGTGAATATCTTGCCTGGTACTCGAAGAACCTCCGCCTAGTCCGCTGCCACATCACCGAGACCCAGCCTCTGTGCTACTGCGACGACCTCGTACTTGAGGACTGCACAATGGGCGCTGACGCTGATTTGGCTTTTGAATATTCCTCCGTCCAGGCCACCGTGAAAGGCCATGTTCCTTCCATCAAGAACCCACGCACCGGCTTCATCCGCTACGGTTCCGTCGGGGAGATCATCATTGATGAGAACATCAAGGGCCCGGGTGACTGTCGGCTGGAGAAAGCGTAGAGGGGAGCCAAGCAAAAAACTCTTTCCGGAATTTTGGTAACGTGCAAAATTCCGGAAAGAGTTTTTTGTTGGCTGCCTATATTGCTGCCGTGGCAGACAAGTCACTATAAATCAAGATATTAAGATTATCCCTATGGTAAAAATACGCTAAAGCTGAACACTTTAATGACTGATGATCAACACGTTATCCATCACCTCTTAAGAATCAGCAGGTGGCGAATAACATACTTCTAATCAAGTAGTTAGTACATCGTCTTTAGCGTAAACCAACCGAAGACAGTTATCTAATCATTTGATTATAGGCATGATAGGTTCACGGTTAGATAATCGTGTACGGTCCTGTCGAAGCGAGCCCGCTGCCCCGTCTCGGAAGAAACCAGATACTGATATATAAAAAAGGAAAAGCCGCCGATGAATACTCATCAGCGGCCTAAGGAGTGGTGTCGGGAAGAATCGAACTGCCGACACATGGATTTTCAGTCCATTGCTCTACCATCTGAGCTACGACACCGTTTCCGTTTGGGATTGCAAAGATAGGCATTTTTCTTTTGGCTGCAAATTTTTTTGAGAAGAATTTGCGTTTTTCTTCGCTGAGTGGATGTTTTTGGCTAAATTCGCCATATGACAGGCAGGATCTTCATACAAGTTATCCTTCCGCTCCGGCTGGAGTGGGAGCCGTTCTATTATCAAGAAATTGAATTGAGTGAATCGGCTGGGGATGCGTCTGGATTGTTTCCGGTCACTTCGACAGGCTCAGTGACCGAAAGAGACAAAGAACAGGTTAGGGTCGGAGACCGGGTGCGGGTGAACTTTGCTGGAAAGGAATATGTCGGAGTGGTAAGCATGGCGGACGCAGGAAAACAGGCGGAGGAGATGGGAATTGTGGACAAGGTGAAGCCGATCTTAGGCATGGCTGAAGGGTTGGAGCCGGTCACCAAGGAGGAGATTGAACTATGGAGACAGATAGCGGAATATTACCTGTGCACTGTCGGGGAAGTTTACAAGGCGGCTTATCCAGCGCAGAAAGTGGAGAAGGAAGTTGTGCAGGCCCGTCAGGAGGCACTCAAAGTGGAAAGAGAAGAGAAGAATCGGACAAAGATTGCGGATAAGATCAAGAGGCTGGAAGAAAGAGCGGAGAAAAAGGCGGAATTGGCCGCGAAAGCTCGGAAGTCAGAGAGTCGGGAAAGGTACTTGGCAGAGAAGGAGATGTTGGAGGGGGAGATTGGATTATTGGTCAGGGAGCTCACTTCGACGGTTGGTGAGCTTTGTCGAACCACTGGCTCAGTGACCGGTTATGGTGACTCTGTTACATATCATCAGGACGAAGAGCCAATAGGTGGGTCCATAATCGAAACGTCCGAGGGTACAGAGAAGGAAATAAGCTTGTCAGCGGCACAGGAGGAAGCATATTCAAAGATAAAAGAGATTTTTGCGAAAGGGAAGCCGGCGTTGCTGCATGGGGTGACGGGATCTGGAAAGACGGAGATTTACCTGAAACTGGCGCAGGAAACGCTCGCGATGGGAAAGAACGTGCTTTATCTGGTTCCGGAGATAGCGCTCAGCAGACAACTGGAGGACAGGATCAGCGAGACATTCCCGGAACTGCTTGTGTTCCATTCCGGAGAGACAATGTCCAGAAAGCGAGAGGTGGCCACCGTCCTAAGGCACGCTGGAGAGCCGGCAGAGGGAAAGGGCTATGTTGTCCTCGGGACCCGAAGCGCCATATTCCTGCCGCATAAAAACTTAGGGCTGGTGATAGTGGACGAGGAGCACGACACCTCCTACAAGCAGGACTCACCTGCCCCTCGGTACAACGGCCGCGAAACGGCGATAATGATGGCGAAGATATTCGGAGCCAACGTCATTCTGGGATCGGCCACGCCGTCGCTGGAGTCGCTGTACAATTGCAGCGTAGGGCGTTACGGGCTTGTCACCTTGAACAAACGGTTCTACGACGCAGCGGACTCGGACATCGAAATCATCGACACAATCGCCGAGCGGCGCAAGAACGGTATGATCGGGAACTTCTCCAGGAAACTCATCGAGCACATAGGCAAATGCCTCGGCGAACACCGGCAGGTGCTGATTCTCAGGGAGAGGCGGGCATATTCCCCGATCGTGCAGTGCCAGGAGTGCGGCGACATCCCGAAGTGCCGCTGCTGCAACGTCAGCCTTAGCTTGCATAGGCGAGCCGACGGAAGCGAAAGACTAGTCTGCCACTATTGCGGCAGGGTTTATGAATATACCGGGAAATGCCATAAATGTGGAGGAGAACTGAAACCGTTAGGTTCAGGGACACAGAAGATCGAGGAGGAGGCCTCCAAACTGTTCCCTAACTCAAGAATCGCACGTCTGGACAGTGACACGGCACAGAGTCGGAAATATGAGACGGACACCATCCGGAAATTCTCCAATGGGGAAATCGACATACTCATCGGCACAAGGATGGTCGCCAAGGGATTCGATTTCAGCGGACTGTCCCTTGTGGCCGTGCTTCAGGCCGACTCTATCCTCGGGCAGGAGGACTATAGGGCGGACGAAAGAGGACTCCAGCTTCTGGAACAGTTCAGAGGACGTTGCGGACGGCGGGGAGAGAAAGGTCTGTTCGTCATCCAGACCTCACAGCCGGAACACCCTGTCTATCAAAGCATAGACGGGAAACTGGACGAGAACGGTACAATGGCCCGTTTCCTCGGGGAAAGGAAGCTGTTCGGTTATCCGCCATATTCAAGGGTCATCGGAGTCGTCATCAAAGATTACAACCAAGCCAGAGTGGACCTGCTGAGCCGGGATCTCGGAGAGTACCTGCGGGGAGCTTTGGCGGTCAAGGTCAGCTTCGCTCCGGGCGTGCAGAACGGCCCGAATGTCATAGGGCCATATTCACCGGCTATCGACAAAATCTCGAACCAGAACATCCGCCAAATCAGGGTATTGCTGCCGAAAGACCGTTCGCTGGCGAGAAACAAGGAGACGCTTGCGGCGGCGGTGGAACGCTTCGAGAAGGAGAAAAAATATTCAGGCCACATCGCGCTTGATGTCGATCCGGCCTGAATAGATTTTTACTTATGCTCTTTACGCTTGATCCCATCGGCAGCACTTTCGGCCCCTTTTGATCCTCAAGAGTGCATACCGCACTATTGGGAAACGTTTGCCCCACTTTTCGCCTCCCGTGAGTGCTGCCGAGCACATACGGGCGACATTATTTCCCTTTTTCGCTTCTAAAAAGGCTATCCTGGATCAGGGAAAACGCATCGCACCGAAGCCGTGCCTGTGCGATGGTTGATGATTCCGCTGATGGTCTCGATCCGTCGTATTTGTGCTGATTCTTCCGCAGGGAGACCGGAATGTCGCCGCAAGAGTTCAGAACGGGAAAATCGAGCAAGACCGAATGATTTTTCATTTCAAGAGATTTTCCGTAACTTTGAAATTTGAATATACACACAGGATATGGGAAAAGTCATAGCAATAGCCAATCAGAAAGGCGGAGTGGGAAAGACCACAACCGCCATCAACCTCGCTGCGTCGCTTGCGGTGCTGGAGAAGAAGGTACTCATCATCGACGCCGACCCGCAGGCCAACACCACCTCCGGACTGAATTTCTCTCCGGACAATGACGAGAAGAGGACGATCTACGAGGTGATGATCGGCACGATTGACATTCAGGATGCCTTGATTCAGACAGAGATTCCTGACCTTCAGATGATTCCGTCGCACATCAACCTTGTCGGAGCGGAGATTGAGATGATCGATGTGGAGGACAGGGAGACGATTCTGAAAAGAAGACTCGCCCCGATCCGCGACAACTACGACTACATCATCATCGACTGTTCCCCTTCCTTGGGACTCATCACGATCAACGCTCTCTCGGCATCCGACTCCGTGATGATTCCTGTGCAGCCAGAGTTCTTCGCCCTTGAGGGGCTCGGCAAACTGCTCCAGACCATCAGACTGGTTCAGAGCGGCGTGAACCCGTCGCTCACCATCGAAGGGTTCGTCGTGACGATGTTCGACGGCAGGACAAAGGTTCACGCGCAGGTTGTGAACGAACTGAAGGAACATTTTCAGGACATGGTTTTCAATACGGTGATCCAGAGGAGCATACGTCTCAGCGAGGCCCCTTCGCACGGCAAGCCGATAATCCTCTATGATGTGGTCAGCAACGGAACTACCAACTATATGAACCTCGCCAAGGAAGTGTTGGAAAAGAACGAGAGATAAAGACAATGAGCAGCAATAACAAGCAGGAAAGCAGGCTGGGCAAAGGGCTCAGCGCCCTTTTGGGAGACATCCAGACAATCGGGCCGGAAAGAAAGCCGGTCGGCTATATCAATAAGGAGATCGCCGGGTCAAAACCCGAGCAGGACTACGGTGACGTGCTCAGGATCCCTGTGGATCTGATTGAGCCGAACCCTTACCAGCCTCGTATGGCGTTCGACAACGAGGCGTTGGAGGAACTGGCCGACTCGATCAGGACATTCGGTCTCATCCAGCCGATCTCGGTGCGCAAACTCAAGAACGGACGCTATCAGATCATCAGCGGCGAGCGCAGGTTCAAGGCCTGCAAGAGGGCTGGAATGGACATCATCCCGGCCTACATCCGCACCGCGGACGATCAGGGAATGCTTGAGATGGCCATCGTGGAGAACATCCAGAGGCAGGATCTCGATCCGATCGAGGTGGCGATGAGCTACCAGAGACTGATGGACGAGTGTAACCTCACCCAGGAGATGATGGCGCAGCGCGTCGGCAAGAAGCGAGCCTCAGTGGCCAATTATCTGAGGCTTCTCAAACTCCCGACCAAAGTCCAGCACGACCTCAAGACCGGGCTTCTCAGCACCGGACACGCGAAAGTCCTGCTTGGAGTGGAAGACCCTCATATTCAAGAACTTCTCTGCGACCTCGTGATCAAGGACGGCCTTTCGGTACGCCAGCTGGAGGAGAAGGTTCACAAACTGAGCAAGGACGAAAACACAAAGGCGGCCACAAAACAGCAGGACCTTCCGGATGAATATTACAAGGTTCTGGAGCACATCGGCAAGTTTTTTGATAACAGCATCAGCCTGAAACGCTCGGCCTCCGGAAAGGGAACGATGACAATCAAGTTCAACTCCGACGAGGAAGTGGGCAGGTTCCTCAAGGCCCTTGAGGACTCGAACATCTAAGAAGAACAATGAAGAATCTGATTCTCAGGATATGTCTGGCACTTGTCTGCCTGGCGGCCTTTTCCACGGGCGCGAAAGCGCAGTTCAGGGAAGAGGCGTTCAACCAGACCTACAATGACCCGAGCGACACCACCTCCGCGAGGGATTCCGTGGACAAGATGTGGTCTTTCCGGGAATTCTTCAGAGGGGTCAGCCACAAGGACACTACACTGAGGATCGGAACCATGTTCGCCGGATCGACGGTGTTCATCGGATCCGAGCAGATCTACAACAAGCAGTACTGGAAACTGCCGATAATCTACGGCGGCATCGGAACGACCCTTGGACTGGGAATCCACTACAACAGCAAGTACAAGCACTCCAAGAAGGGTTATGACATCGCCATGGCGCTTGACCCTAACATGGAGTTCGAGCTGGACACTCGCTCGAAGGACATGGCCAAGTATATGTTCGCAAGCGCCGGATTCATCTACTGGGCCACTCTCATGGACGGAGTTGTCAACTACAAGAGGGATGTGAAGAACCAACCTGGGAAGGCGACGATATATTCAATCCTCCTGCCGGGACTCGGGCAGGCGTACAACGGGGAATATTGGAAGATTCCGATATATTGGGGAATGATGATCGGTTCCTACCATTTCTACGCCTTGAACAGCAAGAACTACAAAAGATTCAAGCGCATCCACAACGAGGCGACAAATCCTGACGGAGGATACACCGGCTCCATTCCGGCGGAAAGGGCGCTGTACTTCAGGAATGTATACAGGCGCTACAGGGATTATTCGGTTGTCGCTATTGTAGGCAGTTACCTGCTTCAAGTTATCGATGCCAATGTGTTCGCCTACATGCAGGACTTCGAGATGAACGACGAGCTCACCCTTAATGTCACGCCGACCGTCATCTCTCCTTACAATGAATATATCCCGCCACATAATGAATATGCCATCGCATCCCCCACACGCTCGGTTCCACCTATGAGTTTCGGCATGGGAGCGTTCGGGGACAACGCGATAGGAATCAAAGTCGGTCTTAGATTTTAACAAGAGCACGAAAGGATGAGAAAAACCACATACGCGACACTGCCCGTCATACTGCTCATGGTCTTCCTGCTCCAAGGGAACGCCGGAGCGCAGGTATTCAGAAAAAAGATCAAGGAAGAGAATCAGGAACTCAGACAACGGGTCGATTCCCTTCAGAAAGCCTTGGACAAACTGAAGCATGAAAGCATCCTGAAAGACAGCATCGCGGGTGAGATGATCGATGTTTATGAGGAGAACAAACTCAAGACGGCGGCCGGACTGAATCCCGAGGACTATACCCAGGAGGTTACGGACAGCCTCCTGAGTATCTGGTATCTGCACCGTCAGGCCAGAAAGAACGAGGAAGGGAACGGCTACGACATGGATTCGATCCGGTTCACGTCAAACGTTCCGGACGAAGTGATGAAAGCCAGGCTGGAAAAGATGAACTCCTTCATCACCCTCCCATACAACGACAAGGTCCGCAACTACATGATACTCTATTCAGAGAAGATGCCGACCAAGATGGGCACGATCCTGGGGCTTTGCCAGTACTATATGCCGATCTTCGAGGAGACATTCAACAAGTACAACCTCCCGGACGAGCTCAAGTACATGGCCATCATCGAATCGGCGCTGAACCCGGTTGCGGTCTCAAGTGCGGGAGCGAAAGGGATGTGGCAGTTCATGTTCAGGACCGCGCAGCTCTATGGACTGGAGATCAACTCCTTCGTGGACGAGAGACTTGACCCGTTCAAGTCAGCCGATGCCGCCGCGCGTTACCTGACCGACTCCTACAACGTATTCGGAGACTGGAACCTTGCGATCTCGTCCTACAACTGCGGATCGGGCAACATCAACAAGGCCATTCGCAGGAACGGGGGCAAAAGGGATTTTTGGTCGGTCTATGACTACCTTCCGCGTGAGACCAGAGGCTATGTCCCGGCGTTCGTCGGGGCGATGTACGCCATCCATTACAGCAAGGAGTACGGACTTGCTCCGGCAAACATGCGGATGCCGGCCCAGCTGGACACATTCGAGATTCACAAGAACCTGCATTTCAAGCAGATCAGCGAGCTTGTCGGAATCTCCGTCGATGAACTCAGAAACCTTAACCCGCAGTACATCAAGGATGTGATTCCAGGCGACAGCAAAACCTACATCCTCCGGATTCCATACAACTACTCCAGCGACTTCATAGCCCACGAGGACTCGATCTACACATACAAGGCTTCTGAATATCTCAACCCGCAGACCCTTGTGGATGACGGGAAGCGTTCGTCCGGTGGGACATATTCAGGCGGCACGATCACTTATAAGGTCAAGAAGGGCGACACTTTGGGAAAGATCGCGGCCAAGTACCATGTCACCGTGAACCAACTCAAGAAGTGGAACCACCTCAGAAGCACGAACCTCAGCATCGGGCAGAAGATCCGCATCTATAAGGGAGGCGGGGCGCCGACCGCATCAGCTGTCAAATCAGCCTCCAGCCAGTTGAGTTACACCGACTACACCGTGAAGGCTGGTGACTCCCTCTACAGCATCGCGAAGCAGTTCCCGGGCATGACTGCCGAAAAGATCATGAAGTTCAACGGGATAGGCGAGAACATCAAGCCTGGGATGAAAATAAGGATTCCAAAGTAGCCGTCAAAACATCACCACCGCCTGAGCCTTCGCTTCCGAAACCGAAGGCTTTGGCTCTTTCACGAATGAATATGCCATTGTCGAGGCCCTGAAGTACAGTTTCAAGGCCCTCCCCCTGCCAAGCCGCAATTTGCATCCGGAAACAGCTGACAGACTCCATCCACGCCCGTAATAGGCCGGGACAGTGAAGTTACCCGGAGCGTCCCGCTCGTATGAATATATCCGGTCATCCCAATTATCGACAATGAATATGGTTCCTCGAAGATAGGCGCTGAACAAGTCTGTTTTCCGTCCACCTTCCAGGTAGGCGAGACCGGCCGGCGAACGGCACAGCAGTCCCTCAAGCCTGCCTCTGATCTTCCAGGCCGGCTTGTCTGACGGGCCGTAACGCGCCGACAGCCCTGAACTTGACCAGTCCAGATCACAACGAGCCCCGGTGCGGTATCGAAGAACCTCCTCGTAAGGACGGAAACGTTCCGTAATCCTCACAGAAAGAACCATCACCTTGGTCAACTGCAACGGCAATCTGAAAAGCACACGGACCTGTCTCTTGCTACGGTCTCTGTCCTTGACGGCAAAGTCGGCCGTAAGGAAAGCTCCCGCCTTCTCAAGCCCGACGGTGGCTCCATGCTCGTCGTAAGTCTTTGTCCAGCCTCGTATCCCTCCCGTATAATCAGAACCGAAACTTGAGGAATAACTATGGACAGCCGATGAGAGTTTCCAATCGCCTCCCAAAGGAAACACGGCTCCAAGAATGGCTCCGGGACTCTTTCCGGAGAAATCCCATGCAAACTCCCCGAAGTAATCCACCCCGCGCCATGAACGGCGGAAGTCTCCTGACAGTTTGCCGGTCTTAGGCCTAACCGGCATATTCATTGGCTCTGTCTGGCAGTAGCCTGTGAGGGATAACTGCCCGTTGCGGGAATGGAGGGTTATGTTCGCTCCTGTCATCAGAGAGATTTCGGCGGGTTTGCCGCTCTCGCACCATGAGCGAAGCCCTGGAAAGGAGGCAAACGCGGAGAGAACCATGCGCCCGGCCGTGAAGTCGGCCGCCACTCCCCTATGGCTTCCTATCCCGGACCATGACCATGACGGAGACAATCCGGATGGCCGTTTACTGAATGATGATGAAGATGACAGTCCAGACATGGACATTCCGCTCCATAGCGTAAGCCCCTGGCCGAAACGGGCGTTGAAGTCCCCGATGATGACCTTGCCGATCCTTCTCTTGCCAAAATATGTCATATTCATCGCCCACGCCGATGGAGGAAACCGCTCTTTGTCTGAATATTTAGTCCTGGCAGCCGATGAAAACTCGAAAGACTCGCCATAGTTCATTCTGTACTTGGCTCCATAGTTGAAATCCTTCCCTTTGACCGCGGAACAGGCCAAGGCCTCATTTGTCAGACGCTTTGATCCGATCTCTGTCTGACCAGGCAAAGCGTTGGAGGCGAACGAAATGAACGGTCTGAGAGCATTGGCGTAATCCTCTCCGAAACCGTCAACAGCAGCGAGTTCCGAGACGGAAAGCACATCACCATTCCGCAAGCGATAGTCCATCAGGCTCGCCACCTGGTACTGACTCATAAGTCCGCATGTGGCCATACGGCTTCTTGACACAAGATTGATTTCCAACGGACTGGATGCCAATACGGAGAATCTTTCCATCTCCTGCTCGTCCAGTTCCTCCTCGGAATCCACGCCGGACAGATATAATATCGCCTTCATGTGGTTGTCAGACTGAGCTGTCAGATCAGCCTGAAACAAAGGCACCGCGAGCAGCAGCGCGGCAGTGAAGTTTTTCAGGATATTCATGATTCGTGATGTTTATGCCAAGAGATTCACATCCCTTTAAGTTCAGGCCGGCAAGGTAAGGCAAGTAAACGTAAAAAACGAAAAGAAACATAAAACATAGGTATGTTTTTTCTGTTTTTTTAAGGAATATTGCCTAATTTTGTTTTTTACTATAAACAACGAACCACAATGAGCAACGTCAGACTATTTGACAAGTCCTTCAAGCCGTTCATTCCGAACGAGAGGCTTGAGGAAGCCATCGACAAGGTAGCCGAGAAGATCAACCATGATTTCAACGGGTGCACAGATTGCCCGGTACTCCTTTGTGTCCTCAACGGATCACTGATGTTCACGTCGGAGCTGATGAAGAGGCTCACGTTCAACTGCGAGCTGGTCTGCATCAAGCTTTCGTCCTACAACGGCACCCACACCACAGGCAACGTGCGCGAGGTCATGGGCTTGACCAGAAGCATCGAAGGCAAACGCATCATTGTCGTCGAGGACATCGTGGACAGCGGCAACACGATCGTGGCGCTCAAGGACATCCTAAAGGAGAAAGGAGCCACAGAAACAAGGATCTGCACGATGCTCCTCAAACCGGCATCCTACACAAAGGACGTGAAGTTAGATTATGTGGCGATGGAGATTCCGGATGACTTCATTGTCGGCTTCGGGCTTGACTACAACGAGATCGGAAGAAACCTCAAAGACATTTATGTATTGGACACAGATATGAAGTATTTTATTCTTTTTGGCCCTCCGGGCGCCGGGAAAGGCACCCAGGCCTCCGCAATGGTAGAAAAATACAATCTCTGCCACATTTCCACCGGTGAGCTTCTCCGCGGTGAGATCGCCAAGGGTACTGAGCTTGGCCTCAAGGCAAAGGCTCTGATCGACGCCGGCGAGCTCGTTCCGGACGAGGTTGTGGAAGGCATGATCGAGAACAAGTTCAAGACCGTGACCGGAGTCTCCGGCTTCCTTCTTGACGGATTCCCTCGCACCATCGCCCAGGCCGAGGCTCTTGACAAGATGCTCGCTAAGAACGGCGAGGCTGTCACATCCGTTGTCTCCATCATGATCCCCGACACGATGATCATGGAGCGCATCAAGCACAGGGCCGCGATCGAAGGCCGCGCCGATGATGCCAGGGACGAGACAATCAACAACCGCATCAAGACCTACCACGAGAAGACCGAACCGCTTGTGGAGTACTACAAGAAGGCAGGCAAGTACGAGGAGATCGACGGCACCGGGACCATCGAGGAAGTCCGCGGAAGGATATTCACAATGATGGCCAAGGCATAGTCAATGATGATTGGTTCACTTTTGGTCACCGTTCTGCTCGCGGGTTCTCCGTTGAAGTTGAACGGTGATAATATTTCACAGATTGTCAATGAATTGACAACCGAGGAGAAGGCTGCCCTGCTGGTAGGCAGCGGAGCGAAAGCCTTCGACGGAGTCGGCTACACGACTCTCTACGTAAAGGGTTCCGCCGGAACAACCCACCCGATAGAAAGGCTGGGCATCCCGGCTATCGTGCTGGCGGACGGCCCTGCGGGAGTCAGGATCGACGACCGCCCATGCACCAAGTTCCCGATCGGAACCTCCCTCGCCTCCACCTGGAATCCATCGCTTGTCGAGGAGGTCGGCGGAGCCATAGGCAATGAGGTTCTCGAATATGGAGTCGATGTCCTGCTCGCCCCTGGCATCAACATCCAACGCAATCCTCTGTGCGGCAGAAACTTCGAATATTACTCCGAAGATCCTCTTCTGGCCGGCAGGGTCGCGGCTGGCTACATCCGCGGAATCCAGAGCCAAGGAGTCGGAACATCCATCAAGCATTTCGCCGCTAACAATCAGGAACTCAACAGGCTCTACCTTGACGCAAGGGTTCCCGTCCGGGCACTGCGCGAAATCTACCTGAGGAACTTCGAGATCGCCATCAAGGAGAGCGATCCGTGGACCGTCATGACATCGTACAACTATGTCAACGGGACATTGGCCGCAGAGAACCACGACCTGGCGACAGGAGTTCTTCGTGATGACTGGGGCTACAAAGGTGTGGTCATGACAGACTGGGCCGCGGGATTATATTCAGACAAGATGGTCGCAAGCGGCAACGACATGATCCAGCCGGGCAGCGACGAGCACTACAATCGTCTCGTCAACTCCATGACCGACGGCTCATTGCCTATGCCGGTGGTTGACACGGCAGTGGCGAGACTCCTGAGGCTCATCGTCAAATGTCCTCGGTTCAAAGGGTATGAATATTCCAATAAACCGAACCTCCGGCACAATGCGTCTGTGGCCCGGAAAGCCGCCGAGGAAGGAATCGTGCTGCTGAAGAACGATGCGGCTTCCCTGCCTTTGGCACCTGAGTCGAAGATCGCGCTGTTCGGAGTGACTTCCTACGAGTTCATCACCGGAGGCACAGGAGCCGGAAACGTCAACGGCTCATACGTTATAGACCTCAAGAAGGGGCTTTCCGACGCGGGATTCGGACTGGACAAAACGACAGACGACTTCTACAAAGACTGCCTTAGATACGAAAGGTTCAATACCCGCAGGATCAACAGCAAGTTCGACAAATGGTTCGTGGATGCCGAACGTCCGGCCGAGGCCATGCCGTCCAAAGCCGTGCTGGAGCAGGCCGCAAAGGAAGCCGACAAGGCCGTCATAACCATCGGTCGCATATTCGGTGAAGGCAAGGACAGACTCTACCAATTCAGTTATCTGCTGTCCGACGCCGAGATGAGGCTTATCAAGGGAGTCTCGACAGCGTTCCACAAGGAGGGCAAAAAGCTGATTGTCGTGCTGGATGTCGGCGGAATCGTGGACATGACCGCATGGCAGGACATGGCCGACGCAATCGTCATGAGCTGGCTTCCGGGATGCGAGGCCGGACATGCCATAGCCTCAGTGCTTTCCGGTAAGGAAACTCCGAGCGGAAGGCTTCCGATGAGCATTCCTGTAAGCTATTACGATGATCCGACATCCGAGACCATGCCTCAGCTCCTCACCGACAAACCGGTCAACTACTCGTTCCACCGTCCGGCTCCAGCCGGAGTCACGAAACGGTACGACATCGAGAACATCGACTACGTCAACTACCGTGAAGGCATCTACTGCGGCTACAGGTACTACACCACCAAGAAGATCCGCACCGCCTATCCGTTCGGCTTCGGCCTGAGTTACACGGACTTCAGGTACAGCGGAATGACCGTGGAGGACGCCGGTGATGAATATGTTGTCAAAGTGACCGTGGATAACGTCGGAAAGTATTCCGGGAAAGAGGTCGTCCAGATCTACGTAAAGGCTCCCGGCAAGGACATGGACAAACCTGCCCGCGAGCTGAAAGGCTTCACAAAGACGGATGTGATAGCCCCGGGAAAATCACAGACAGTAGAGATAAGGATCCCGAAGAATCTCCTCGCCTCATACGATGAGCAACGCTCCGGCTGGGCCACCGAGAAGGGAACATATTCCTTCATCGCGGCCAAAAACGCCGAGACACCGGTTCTTGCGAGGAAAATCAGGATAAAGGATGCCTCCTTCACCCCGACCGGCAACTACCTCCGCGCCGAGCCGCTCTTCATTGAGCGGTAAGGCAGCCGAGCGGCAACAAAACAACGCCACATACCGTGGAGCCTAATCGATTGGAAATCATCGAGATCCCAGAGCGTCCTTCCACCCATTGGAGGACGCTCTGTTATATCACTCATAGTGAAGTATTTATCCTCCACGGTCACGATTTATGAAAAGTCAAGTCAGGAAGAATTATCATAATCTCACGGCGAACAGGCTCCGCACTACCTTCGACCTGCTCATCATAACGCCAGAACACTTGGAACCTGACCTTGGCCTCGACCGGTGAATATCCTTTGGAAGCCATTTTGGCAAGTTTTTCACGGAACGAGGCCGAGAATTTCAGAACCGTCCTGCGGCAACCGTCGATCTCGGCGGACAGGTAGTCACCATCAAGCTCAAGTCTGGTTCCGGAATGCAGACTCCGCAACAGATTTTGGTTGCCTTTGAACATATCCAGCACGACATCCCGATGCGAAAGCTGCATCAGAACCTCCTCCGGTGAGCCATAGACCGAATCATCTCCAACCATCACGGCGCGGGACACTTCATCTGTGAATATGTCCGCATTGTCAAAATGCACCGATAGGTTGTTCTTAGCCCTGGTCATTCCGACATAGACCATCCGGCGCTCCTTGTCGGTCACATTATGTAGTCCCTTCAGCGAGACATACACGTTGTCATATTCACAGCCCTTGGCTTTGTGGATGGTTGAGACCACTACCTCCGAATCCTTGGACCTCGTGAAATCCTCAAGTTGAGACTCCAGCAGAAAGTTCTCAAAATCAGTGATGTACTTACGGGTTGGATATTCATCATTAAAAGCGGCCAGACAGTTCTCAAGCAGATCAAGGCATCCACTGTCACAGAAACGGCGCCGCACGGCATCCGCCGCTTCAGCCCACGTCACATCATCGAGGCAGGCGGAGTCATATTTCCGGATGGCGTCAAGAAAACTTCTGAACTCGGCGAGGTCTGAAAGCTGGAATCCTTCTCGGGATTGAATCAGCCTGGCTTTCCGTCCGGACTTGTTAAGCAAAGCCGATATCACCAAGGCATCGTCATTCGTGGCGGTAAGAACGCAGACGTTGCCAGGGCTTCCGTCCGAAACAATCTCATTAACAATGGCCTGTTCATAGTCGGGAGTGGAATGACGGACCAAACGGATATTCCCTGGATCAATTCTCTTACCTACGATCGGATCGGACTTCAAACGTCCGGATATTCCTTTAACGTAGGAGTTCGCCAGAGAGATGACCGTCTGGGAGCTTCTGAAATTCTCCAGCATATTATAGACAGACGCTCCATATTCAGTGATCAGGGATTTCATATTCCCGGAGTCAGAGCCACGGAATTCGTAGATGTTCTGGTCATCGTCACCGACCGCTATGACCCTCATATCCTCATTGCAACGGATAAGTTCCTTGACCAGAGCGAATTCTTGCTCACCAAGGTCCTGTGCCTCGTCGATGACAAGGATTGACTTGGTTATCCGGCTCCTTTCAACCCTGCCTGAACGAATCTCCACGACAGCGTCGGCGACAATATGTTCGGAACCCTCGACCGTTCCCTTCCTGCCAAGAATGTCAAATGAATATGAATGGAAAGTCTTGATCTCGACATATTCGGCGGCGTTGCCGATCAGAGCCTTGAGCCGCTTCTTGAACTCCGTAGCCGCGGCCCTTGAGAATGTCAGCATCAGAAGCTGCTCGGACTTGACATCCTCCAGAAGGATCAAAGAGGCCAGCTTGCGCACGAGGACATAGGTCTTGCCGCTTCCAGGTCCGGCCGGAACCACGATGAACCTTGATTCGCTGTCATTGATTATGTCTGACTGTGTCCCGGTCAGACTTCCGAACAGCTCTTCGTACTTTTTCTCGCTGATGTTCCTGTCGATTCTTTTCGCCTCCTTCGAATCGAAATATTTCTTTATGAAAGCCTTGAAATCCAGCACAAAATAGTCGTGGACATATTCCATAGCCCGATTTTTGTCGGACACCATCATATTCGCATATTTTCCGATGATGTGGATCTGCTGGATCCGCTGCTTGTAGAAGTCGTCCAGATTGTGGTAGTCGTCCTTTTTGTAGCGGCACTTGCTGTCTTTGAGCCGTTCGATCTGCAACTTGTTGTACAAGACCATAAAGCCGCCTTCCAGGTTCAGGATTCCGGTCTTCGCGAGGAACAGGAGCGCCTCTTCGGCCATCCCGACATCAATCTTTTCCGGGAAAAGAGCGCTGTCGTTGTAGTCACCGACAAGTCCGGCCAACGAGAACCCGACCTTGACCTCGCCGTCCTCCTCTTTATTATTATCCTTGAAACGATAGACGATGAACGAAGCGATTGAGTTCCTGACAGCGATCTGCTTTTCCAGATCCGAGGCCGAAACCTTAGCCGCTATCTGTATATAATCGTCCGTGACCGGGCGCTTTTCGATGTAATGCCTTATCGTCCAGAAAAACAGGATTGTACGGATGTCTTTCACGGAGGACCTTGCGATGCCGGAAGCGATCGCTTTCTCGTTTATCTCCTTCAGACTGAATTTCGTGCACTCGCCGATGACTGTCTCGACGAGGAATTTCTCCAGCTGGATGTAATATTTGAATTTCCTGAGCTGGCCAAGCCGGAGGTAGGCCGTCATATCGTCGTCCTTGGCGAGGATTCCGGCCACGCGCATTCTCTCCACGATACTGATCACCTTGCGGGTCTCGATGCCGAGCATATCCGAAAGATAGTCAACACGGGACTCCGCCTCGACGGTCCCGGCGCGGGAACGGCTGCGCTCCGAGATCAATGACTTGATGATTCTTCTGGCGTCCAGTTTGTCATCCTCAGTGAAATCCGGGCATCGTTCTATCCGCTCCGAAGCCTCGTCCATATTCCTCGGGACAATGCTTGTCGCGAATATTCTCGGGCTGTTCATCCCGCGTCTCAGATAACCGGCGGTCTCCAGGGCGGCAATCGCGCTTTTCACCTTGGTCTCAACGTCCCGGATTTCCTCCCAACCTGCCTTGCGGGCTATCTCCAAAGCGGAGATGTGGATGCAGTCGTGCTTTGCCGTAAGTTTCTTGACAGCGCTCCAGACTTGGTTTATCTCACTCAGGGTGAGCTTCGTCTGATTCAGAAGTATGAAGTGTTTGTTAAGGTCATCGTCATTGTAAAGGACGTAGCATTCCGCCTGCGAGTTGACATCACGCCCCGCCCTTCCCGCTTCCTGAATATAATTCTCCAGCGAATCCGAAATCTCGTAGTGGACAACCAGACCGACATCGCTCTTGTCCACTCCCATCCCGAACGCTGATGTGGCCACGATTATCCTGACCTTGCCGCTCATAAAATCATCCTGAGCCTTGACCTTTGTGTTGACCTCCATCTGACCGTGGAAGGCCTTTGCGTCAAACCCGTCCTTGCCGAGCCTTTCAGCGATTTTCTCCGCGGCTTTGGTTCTGGTCACATAAACGATGGCCGGACATTTTGTGCCATCAAGCAAGTTCCTCAGGGTCTGGTATTTATCCTCATCGAAAGCCCTGAACAGAACAGTATATCGAAGATTAGTGCGGGCGACATCAGTCGTGAAACGCTTCAAGGTTATCCCAAGCCTGTCCCGGAAATAGTCACAGATGTCGCTGATCACCTTAGGTTTAGCGGTCGCAGTGAAACAGGAGACCGGAATCGGAGTGTCAAGGCCTTTACACTCCTGAAGATGCTTGATGAACTCCCCGATGAACATATATTCAATCCGGAAGTCCTGCCCCCAAGCGGAGAAGCAATGCGCCTCGTCAATCACGATTCGGACCAAGGTTCTGGACATCAGAACCTTCTCGATGGTCTTGGAGCGGAGTTGCTCCGGGGCGATGTAAAGCAGCGAGGCCTCCCCGGACTCGACCCTCTCCAAAGCGTTGCGGCGTTCAATCGGAGACAGCAAGCCATTGATATAGACGGCTTCCGAGATTCCTTTCTTCTCCAGATTCTCCACCTGATCCTTCATCAGGGATTGGAGCGGTGAGATCACGACGGTCAGCCCTCTGACGGTCTCCCCTGCCATCAAGGCCGGCAACTGGAATGTCAGCGACTTCCCTCCGCCGGTCGGGAATATGGCAAGCAACGATTCACCTTTAATCGCTGCTTTTGCCGCATTCTCCTGCAGCGGCTCCCCTCCGAAAGTCCTGAAACGGTCGTAGCCGAACCACTTTTTCAATGAATATTCAGCATTCAGTTTTTGTGAGCAATACGCGCAGCGGGCAACGCCACAGTTCACAGCCCTTAAACCTCTTATCACATTCTCCACGCCCTGATAGTTGCGCAGGATCCAGGCCGGAGTTATGGAATTTCTGTCATCAGTGCTGATCAAGGCAGCCGCATAGGCGCATTCCACCTTGTGATCCCTAACAAAAGACTCGACATTTGAATGCTCGCAAATCTTGCCTTTAAATAACTCTCGGAAGATGTCCGCAGTGGATTTCCGGAAAAAGAACGGCTTCCTTGAGGGGACATATTCAATGCTTTTGAAAAATCCTGAGAAGTGGATATCCTCGTTCAGCAGATCATAGTACAGCTGCTGGAAATCCTTGTCCAAGGCCTTGAACGCCATCACCTCATCATCATAGAGAGATTGAGCCTTCAAACTGTCATTCAACGGGTTATTCAGTTCTTCCGTAAGGATCTTGTCATCCTTGAGAAGTTTATGGTAAGGCTTCCGCGGGAAAAGCAGCGGCGAGAGATAAAGGGTGTCGATGAGGATATATTCCTTTCTAAGGAATGGTTTCAGGTACTTGATGTCGTGCCCGATGATATTATGCCCGCAAAGACAGTCGCAGTCAGAGACAAAGTCCGCAAACTCCGGAATCCTCGCGGAATGAAACCACTGCCCGGCTTTCACTCCCCCGATGTCCAGAATCCTGCCTTTGCCATCTATTTCAAGGTCAATGAAGGCGATTTTTGCCATAAAGTTGTCTTTCTTGCTTCAACTCATTGATTATCGGTGCAAAAATAACATTATTTTGCAAAACTATCATCCATAGAACAATATGATAAATTTTAGAATATTTTCTAATAAATATAGTAGATATTCTAAAAATTATCTATATTTGCGACAGACCAATTATATTGCGATATGAAACACACATTGACAGCGAAAGAAGAGGAACTTATGAATATCTTCTGGAAAAAGGGTGAGATGTGCATCCGTGACCTTGTGAACAGCCTTCCGGAACCAAGGCCGAGCTATACTACGGTCTCGACCCAAGTGTCGTTCCTTGAGAGCAAGGGATTCCTCACACGCCGTCCTATAGCCAACACGTTCATCTACGAGGTACGCATATCCGAAAAGGAGTACAGAGGCACGACAATCAGCGGCATAGTGGAGAGGTATTACAACAACTCTTTCGCCAGCGTGGTCTCACAGTTTCTTGAGGATGAAAAACTTGACGTAAACGAGTTAAAAGAAATAATAGCTCAGATAGAAGGCAAGCGCTAATATTCCATCTTATGCTCACCTTCATAATATATGAATTGAAAGTCGCGGCGACGCTCATCACGTTCTACCTCTGCTTCAAGTGCTTTCTAAGCCAGGAGAAGATGCATAGGGTGAACAGGATCGTCATCCTCGCAACCTCCGTGCTGTCATTCATCCTACCGCTATGCGTCATAACGGTTCACAAGACGGTATATATTCCCGAAGCTACTGTTTTCGGAATATCAGGAGATGCGGTAGAGGTGCCCACTCCTATCATCGAAAGCCTTGGCGGAGTATCCTGGGAACCATTTATCATAGCAACATTCTGGATAGGAGTTGTTTATGTTCTTGGCAGAACAGCTTTTGGAATATGGCGGGTCGCCAGATTGGTCTGGAATGGGGAAAGAAAGGAAATCCACGGCAGCGAGGTGATAGTGTGCGACAAAAATATTCCTCCGTTCAGCTGGATGAAATGGATTGTGATGAGCAGAGACGACTTTGAAAGCGGCAACATACATATTCTTGAACACGAAAAGGCTCACATCAGGCTTGGGCACTCAAAAGACATTCTTCTGTTTGACATAATGTCGGCTTTCCAATGGTTCAATCCAGCGGTATGGCTTCTCAAGCGAGAGCTCCGGGCCATCCACGAATATGAAGCTGACGACGCAGTCCTCCGACAAGGTGCGGACATAAAGGAATACCAATATTCATTAATAAGAAAAGCTGTCAGTGCGAGCGGCTACTCAATCACTAACAGCTTTAATCACAGTATCCTTAAAAATCGTATTACTATGATGTCAAAATCAAACGCAACCGCGATGAGGGGACTGAGAGTCCTCTACATCCTGCCGCTTGTCTGCGGTACCCTGGCTCTGAACGCCAGAACAGTCACAAACTGTAAAGTTACTGAAAATTCTTCAGTCTCGGATGACTCGACAGTAAAGGTTGAGATCCAAAAAGACGGCGGTGGAACCATTCATTATTATGCGAATGGCGAGAGTATCGCATACAAAGACATTCCGGAAGCCGTCAATTCCTTGATAGGCAGTGACAAAGAGGCCAAGGTGGAAATCATCGCTCCAGCTGAAATCAGCTGCGGAATCATCGATGACCTCAGGGAACAACTCCGGAGCGTGCCGGCTCTGAAAGTGCAATACTCCAGCCCGAACATCGGTAGCGTGCCGATGCGTCTTCCTCCTGCCAATAAAACCGTCGAAAAGATCGGAGTCAAATTGATTGAGCTTCCAGATGCGGTCAAGAATATGCCGAAAGAGATGGTGCGCCACCTAAAGATCAACAAGGATGGCAAGTATTTGTACGAGACGAACCTCATTATGCAAAGCGAGCTTTTGAATATGGCCGCTGGATCTATCCGTAAAAACCACCAGACGATGATATGCCTTCAGACGGACAGAGCCACATCATACGGAACGTACGTCACCGCTCTGAAAGAATTATCCAACGCCGTCTCACTAATCAGGAATGAATATGCCAACGAACATTTCGGAAAAGCGTTCGAAGATTTGGACGACGCTGAGCGTAGTTTGGTCCTGAAGGAGATCCCACAGAACATCATCGAGCTCACCCCGAGAACAACTCAAAGTGTCAGGTAAGCCATTAACCTGACACGCATAAGGTAACATATTTTTGCGATTATCAATAAATGCCACATCAATTCTTTGACTCGTGTTACCTTCTTCCATTGCCGCACCTTCTAACAGTGATTCAATCGATCAAAATGTCCACCGAAACGGCATAATACCGGAGAAACTTTGTAATATCATCGGTTTGTCCGGGAAAGAGGACTTCTGCCGGACAAAAACTCTGCCTTTGTAATGTTGCACTTGCTTTTTGACTCATTTTCGCTCATTATTTCAGAATAACCTTTCTTTCCCAAACTTTTAGTATCTTTGTACGATTGAAGGCTTCGGGGAGGAACAGCGTGAAGAACACGATTAGAAAAAGGTGTTTTACAGCGCGCAATGGTGCCGCACAAAACCCGCACGGGAGTCTGCGCAATCATTTGACAAATTGATTTATAGAGTACTATGCCGGACAGCAATTTCATAGACTACGTGAAGATCTGGTGCGCTTCGGGGCACGGGGGTGCGGGATCGATGCATCTCTACAGGGCGAAGTATGTGCCTAAGGGGGGGCCGGACGGCGGAGACGGAGGCCGTGGGGGACATATCATCCTTCGGGCCAATCCGCAGTTCTGGACGCTTATCCACCTCAAGTACCGCAAGCACATCAAGGCAGAGGAAGGAGGACACGGAGAGGGCGGACTTCGCACCGGCAAGAACGGAGAGGACATCATTCTGGACGTGCCGGTGGGTACCGTGGCGAAGGACGCGGAGACCAGAGAGGTGCTGTTCGAGATGATGGAGCCGGGAGAGACGCGGATTCTCTGCAAGGGAGGACGTGGCGGTCTGGGCAACAACAACTTCAAGACAGCCACCAACCAGACTCCAAGGTATGCGCAACCGGGAGAGGATGGGCAGGAAGGATGGTTCATCCTGGAGCTCAAGGTGCTGGCTGATGTGGGGCTTGTAGGCTTCCCTAACGCCGGAAAATCAACCTTGCTGGCGGCGATCACGGCGGCGAAACCTAAAATCGCCAACTACGCTTTCACGACGCTGGAGCCGAATCTTGGAATCGTACAATATTATGACGATCAGTCATTTGTAATGGCGGATATCCCTGGAATCATAGAAGGGGCGCACGAAGGAAGAGGCATAGGAATACGCTTCCTCCGCCACATCGAAAGGAACTCGGTGCTGCTCTTTATGGTCTCCGCGGAAGAGGACGACATCAAGGCAAGCTACGAGACCCTGCTCAACGAGCTTAAGGAATATAACCCCGAACTTCTGGACAAGGATCGGGTTCTGGCCATCACCAAATGCGACCTGATCGACAAGGACATCGAGAAAGAAATCGAGCCGTCGCTGCCTAAGGGAATTCCTCACGTGTTCATCTCATCGGTCAGCGGTGAGGGGATCAAGGACTTAAAGGATATGCTATGGTCAGCGCTTCACTCATAGGATTACTGCACAGGATTGATCAGAACGCCACCCTGTTTCTGAACAGTTTCAGCACGCCGGCAACGGACCAGCTCTGGATGCTGATGTCGGACAAGACGGTGTGGATCCCGGCGTATGCGATCTGCGCATATTTCCTGTTCAGAAGGCTTGGATGGAAAAAGGCTCTGGTTGTGCTGGTTTCTGTCGGAATCGCGTTCGGGCTGTGCGACCAGTTCTCCACGATCGTAAAACATTCAGTCGATAGACTCAGGCCAAGCTACAGCGCGAGGATGCTCCTCGGAGGGCTGAACGTGCTGGAAGGCCGCGGAGGGTTCTACGGGTTCTTCTCGGCGCATGCGGCAAATGCCTTCGCCCTTGTGATGTGCCTGATCATCGGATTCAGAAACGACCGCACACACACCTACAACGGCTTCTACAAGTTCGCGTTGACGTGGGCGGCGTTGGTGGCTGTCAGCAGGATATTCGTCGGGAAGCATTACCTCGGTGATGTGATTGTCGGGACAATTGTCGGACTGACAATAGGTTACTTTGTCGGAATGCTTGCCAGATATATTATCCAGACACGCATCGACAAAGTGCCGGTCACGGGACTCACCATGATTTTTGACGAGAGGAAGTCCCCTATAACTCTGACAAAATCTTCTCCATCCGGATCCCGCGGGAGCCTTTGATTAGGATTGTGTGGTTGGAGATTGGGTTTGACTTCAGCCAAGTAACCAGATCATCCGAGGTCGGGAACCATTTCGTATTTGAGGGGGACACTTCGCTGGTTGGCGAACATTGTCGAACCACAGGCTCAGCGCCCAAAGCGAACGGATGGCGAGCCTGTCGAACCATCTGTCCCGAGTCAAGAGCTTTACGGAACTCTTCACCTACAAGGCAGACAAGATCCAAATCCATCAATGCCAATTTCTTTAATATGGCAATATGCTCGGCGACAGACTCCGTGCCAAGTTCACGCATATCCCCTATCATTACGGCTTTATGTGCAGCCTGCACAGTGGCAAGGTTGTCAAGAGCGGCCGCCATACTCGTCGGATTGGCGTTGTAGGCATCCTCTATCAAAATGTTGCGATCTGTCTTTTCCAACTGCGAGCGGTTGTTTTTAGGAATATATTCACTCACGGCCTGGATTGCGTCTTCGAGGGAGACCCCGAAATGGAGGCCTACAGCGATGGCGGCGGCTATGTTGTTGGCATTGTACGAACCGGCCAGGTGAGTTTCGAGGCACAGCAGGTTTTCGGTGCCTTCTTTAGTTTCGACAGGCTCAGCGACTGAGTCAGGAATGGCCATCCGGACAAAAGGATGGTCCGCATCGGACGGCAGAACCATAGCGTTCCAATAACCGATGCCATATTCAATGACATTCAAGCCTTTACGCTCGGCGGCCATAGCGGCCAGATTCTCATCATCGGCATTCAGGAATATGCTTCCTCCGTGCTCGGAAATATAGTCGTACAATTTTCCCTTGGCCTTCTTCACGCCCTCAAAACTACCGAACCCAAGCAGGTGCGCCTTGCCGACATTCGTGATAAGACCATAGTCAGGCTCGCAGACCTTCACCAGTTTCTCGATGTCATCCGGATGATTCGCCCCCATCTCAATGACTGCAAGCTGCGTCTCGGAATTGATGTTCAGGACAGACAGAGGCACTCCGATGTCATTGTTCAGATTGCCTTGCGTGGACGTGACGTTGTACTTCACGGACAACACTCTCGTGATCAGTTCCTTGGTGGTGGTCTTGCCGTTGGTTCCGGTCAATCCTATGACAGTCAGACGTTTGCCATCCACAAAAGTGTTCTCACGATGGTGACGTGCGAGAGCCTGCAAGGCCTCCAGCGTGTCCGGCACGACAATCAGACGGGCATCTCCCGAAGCAGCCGCTGTCGAACCTTCATCCACCACGGCATAACGTGCCCCTGCCTCAAGAGCTTTGAGAGCATATTCATTACCATCGAAATTTTCGCCTTTCAGTCCGAAGAACATCTCGCCGCCGCTGATGGCACGGCTGTCCGTCGTCACACGCCCGCATTCCTTGAACGCGGCATATAGTCTCTGTATGTCCATATTCGTTTTCAATTCTCTATCTATAACTAAAATCCTCCCCACCCAAGGGGAGGAATCATATTCAAGAAAGATAATTCACTTCTTCCCCGTGCTGCCCCATCCACCTGCACCACGCTCGGTTTCAGAGAGAACTTCAACATCCTCCCACTCAACCCGCTCGTGGCGGGCGACAACCATCTGGGCGATGCGTTCGCCGGGAACAATCTCGAACGGCTCGTTGGATAGGTTGACCAGCGAAGTCTTCAGTTCCCCACGGTAATCCGCATCCACGGTCCCGGGGCTGTTGATCACGGTGATGCCGTGCTTCGTGGCAAGGCCGCTGCGAGGGCGGACCTGCGCCTCATAGCCAACAGGAAGCTCAATGAATATGCCCGTGGGCACCAGAACCCTTTCCAATGGCTTCAGCACAATCGGCTCGGTGATGTTCGCCCGAAGGTCCATCCCGGCCGACGCCTCAGTGGCGTAAGCCGGGTCGGGCCATTGGCTTTTGTTTACTATCTTGACTTTCAATGCATTCATATTCTCATGTCAGAATATTCATTAAAAAAAGTGCACCCTGTCATATTCATAGGGCACACCTTTATATTCATTAAGCGTTAGCTTCTTCAGACTCTTTCTTGTCCGGGATGATGAGGTTCAGGATAACTCCGACGACTGACGCGAGGCCGATGCCGGCGAGTGAGAACTTGCCGAAGCTGATGACAGCGCCGCCGATTCCGATGGTCAGGATGAGGGAGGCGATGATCAGGTTGCGGGTCTTGTTCATGTCAATCTGAGCCTTCACAAGGTTGCTGATTCCGACGGATGCGATGCTACCGAAAAGAAGGAGCATAATGCCACCGAGAACGGCAGTCGGGATGGTCTGGATCGCCGCGCCGACCTTTCCGACAAGGGAAATCAGAATAGCGGAAAGAGCGGCGATTCTCATACAAGCCGGGTCTGTCACCTTGGTGAGCGACACGGCGCCGGTCACTTCTGAATATGTCGTCACAGGAGCGCCGCCGAGGAATGCCGCGAGGGTGCAGGCAAGACCGTCGCCCAGCATCGTACGGTGAAGGCCAGGATCCTTGACGAAATCCTTACCGGCGATCTCGCTGATGGCATAGACATCACCAACGTGCTCGATGATCGGAGCGATGGCCACAGGAGCCATGAACACGATCGCCTGCCAGGAGAGGCTCATCTTCGAGAAATGCGGAAGCTGGAACCAAGGAGCGTTCGCGACTCCCGAGAAATCCATTGAGCTTCTGTAGAATATCACGGCCACGATGTAGCCGGCGAGTGCGCCGAACACAACCGGGATGAGCTTTATCATACCTTTACCCCAGCACGAGCAGATGATCGCCACAAAGAGCGACACGAGAGCCAGAATCCAGTTCTTGCTGGCCATATCGACTCCCGTTCCGGCCAAGGAAAGACCGATGAGGATGATGACCGGTCCGATCACGATCGGCGGGAATAGTTTCTTGATGAACTTGACACCGAACAACTTGACCAGAAAACTCATCAGAATGTACACAAGTCCCACAGCGACGAGCCCGCAGAACATTCCCGACAGTCCGTAGAGTTCGGTAGCCTTGATGATCGGGGCTATGAACGCGAAGCTGCTGCCGAGATAGATCGGAACCTTGCCTCCGGTGACGGCATGGAAAAGAAGAGTGCCGAGACCGGCCGCGAGGAGAGCGATGGCGGGATCGAATCCTACCAGAAGTGGAACCAGTACTGTGGAACCGAAAGCTACAAACATGAACTGAACTCCGACAATGGATCGTTTCAGTGGGGATAAGGTTTGTTGTGACATAAATATTAAGTTATTTAGAAGCTCGAATATACAAAACGGCGGCGATAATACCGAATATCACGTTAGGAAGCCAAAGTGCGACCACCGGAGGCAACGCTCCCGAATAGACGAACATCTGGCTGAACCGCATGAAGAGGATGTAGGTGAAACTGAGACCGATACCTATTCCTATGTTCAGGCCGATGCCTCCCCTTCGTTTTCTGGAGGAAAGGCTCACACCCATAAGGGTCAGGATGAAAGCCGAGAATGGTAATGCGAGACGGTTGTGTTTCTCGATGAGCGCGTACATCACGTTGGCGTCTCCCCTCATCTTCTGGGTGGCGATCAACTCATCAAGCTGTTCCGCGGGCAAGGTCTCGACTGTCTTCTTGTTGCGATAAAAATCAGTGACTGTCAGGTTCAGCACGGTGTCCAGCTCCGCACCGGTGGTCACACGGTCCTGAAGACCTTCCGTATATTCCCTTATGAAGTAATTCTTCAGTTTCCAGCCATTGAAAGTGCTGTCCCATACCGCCTTCTCGGCGGAAATCTTCTTGACGAGCTTGTTGTCCTCTATGTCTTCCAGACTGAATTCGTAGGCGGTGTTGTTCCATGAACTGAAAGATTCGACCGAGACGAACTTCCCTGGATTAATCTGATAATGTACATTACTGGAGGACAATGAGTTCCTGTGTTTTATATATTTTAGTTCGAAATTTATTCGCTTGACGTTCGCCCTCGGAATCACCCAGAGGTTGAGAGAAAGGGAAAGCGTGGCGATCAGCAAAGCGGAGACCATATACGGCACCATCATCCTCTTGTAGCTTACGCCGCAGGACAGAATGGCGATGATCTCGCTGTTGGCCGCCATTCTGGAGGTGAAGAATATGACCGTGATGAACACGAACAGCGGGCTGAACATATTCACAAAATACGGGACGAAGTTCACATAATAGTCGAAGACGATGGCGTGAAGAGGAGCCTTGTTCTCGACGAAATGGTTGATCTTCTCGCTGATGTCGAAGATTATGACGATTCCGATGATGAGAAGAAGGGCTATAAAGAAGGTCATTATGAACTTCTTTATGATGTACCAGTCTATCTTCTTCAGTCCCACGTTCATATTCCTAAAGTCTTGAGCTTATTTTTTTTACGGTCGTTTCCTTCCAAGAGGCGAAATCCCCCGCCTCGATGTGCAGACGCGCCTCTCTGACAAGGTCGAGGTAGAAGGCAAGATTGTGCTCGCTCGCTATCATCGCGGCGAACATCTCCTTCGCGATGAAAAGATGATGCAGGTATGCTCTTGAATATGTCCGGTCGACGAACGACGCTCCGTCCGGATCGATCGGCGAGAAATCCTCCGCCCACTTGGAATTGCGCATATTCATTATGCCGTTCCACGTGAAGAGCATTCCGTTGCGGCCGTTGCGGGTAGGCATCACGCAGTCGAACATATCCACTCCCCTCGCGATTCCCTCAAGGATGTTGGCAGGCGTACCGACTCCCATCAGGTAGCGTGGCCTGTTGTCCGGCAGGAGCGGGCAGACGAGTTCCAGCATCTCGTACATCTTCTCGGTAGGCTCCCCTACCGCAAGTCCGCCGATCGCGAAACCGCCGACAGCCTCACTGTCTCCGACGAGGCTGACAGCGTGGTCAACCGCACGTTTGCGGAGTTCCGGATAGACACAACCCTGGATGATCGGGAACATAACCTGATTGTACCCGTACAGAGGCTCGGTCTCACAGAAATGCTTGAAATAACGCTCAAGCCATCCCTGAGTCAGTTTCAGGGACTTGGCAGCGTACCTCTCGTCAGCGTCACCTGGACAGCACTCGTCAAGCGCCATCATTATGTCAGCGCCGATAACTCTCTGGGTGTCAACGTTATTCTCTGGTGTAAAAGTGTGCCTCGAACCATCAATGTGAGACTGGAAACGGCAACCCTCCTCGGTGATTTTTCTGATTTTGGTCAAAGAGAACACCTGGAATCCGCCGCTGTCCGTCAGGATCGGTCTGTCCCAGTTCTCAAACTTGTGAAGTCCGCCGACCTTTTTCAAGGTGTCGAGACCCGGCCTCAGATAGAGATGATAGGTGTTGCCAAGGATGATCTCGGCCTTCACATCCTCCTTCAAGTCCCTGTGATAGACCCCTTTGACGGAGCCTACCGTCCCGACAGGCATGAATATCGGAGTCCTCACCTCACCATGATCGGTGGTGAAAACGCCTGTCCTTGCCCTTGAGCCGGGATCCTTCGCTATCTCTCTGAAAACCATTCTTCCAAAATTTAACCCTCAAAGATAGTGATTTTTAGCCGAAAACTCGTACATTTGTTTGTTTTGACCATACGCATAATAACAAAAAACACAATAACGTTATGAGCAACAAGCACATCAGCCTCAGGCTGATCATTATGAACTTCCTCCAGTACGCCATCTGGGGAGCGTACCTGACATCTATGGGAAGTTTTCTCGGCAAGGCCGGGCTTGGTCCCCAGATCTGGCTTTTCTTCGCCACACAGGGATTCGTCTCCATATTTATGCCAGCCCTGATCGGCATCGTGGCCGACAGATGGATCCCCGCACAGAAGACACTGTCTCTCTGCCAACTCATCGCAGGTGTCTCGATGCTCGGCACCGGACTGTACGCGATGGGCAACGTCAACCTGACCGAAGGAGCGTATCTGGTCGGTCCGGACTTCAATTTCAGCATTTTCTACATCCTCTACACGATCAGCGTGGCGTTCTACATGCCGACAATCGCCCTTACCAACTCCGTGGCCTACGCAGGTCTTGAAGGAGCCGGCAAGGACACTGTCAAGGCGTTCCCGCCGATCCGTGTATTCGGAACGGTCGGATTCATCTGCACGATGCTGTTCGTGAACTTTATGAAGGATCCTTCCGGAATCCAGTACCAGCACAGCTACTTCCAGTTCTTCACCTCCGGAGTTCTCAGCCTGATTCTCGGGTTCTATGCGCTGAGTCTCCCGAACGTGCCTGTCAAGAAGGCCAGCGGCAGCAGCTTTATGGAAGCCACCGGTCTCAAGGCGTTCTCCTTGTTCAAGGACAGGCAGATGGCCGTGTTCTTCATTTTCTCGATGCTCCTCGGCGCGTCTCTCCAGATCACCAACGGCTACGCCAACTCGTTCATCTCCTCCTTTGCGGGAAGTCCTGAATATGCCGACGCCTGGGGCGCGCGCAACGCCAACGCCCTGATCTCGCTCAGCCAGATGTCCGAGACCCTATGCATCCTCCTCATCCCGTTCTTCATGAAGAGGTTCGGAATCAAAAAGGTGATGCTCATCGCGATGTTCGCCTGGGTTCTCAGATTCGGATTCTTCGGAATCGGCAACCCTGGCTCGGGAGTATGGCTGTTCATTCTCTCCTGCCTTGTGTACGGTGTGGCGTTCGACTTCTTCAACATCTCCGGATCCCTCTACGTGAACCGTAAGACCACCAAGGACATCCGCTCCAGCGCCCAGGGACTGTTCATGTTGATGACGAACGGTCTCGGAGCCTCAATCGGAACCTGGGCCGCCGGCAAGGTCGTGAACCATTTCGTTTACAACGCCGCCCAGCCTGACTGGGCCACAGCCTGGTACGTGTTCGCTGGTTACGCTCTTCTTGTAGGCATCCTGTTCATATTCCTGTTCAAGGATCCCGGCAAGGACGAGGAGTGCGCCGAAGAGGCCTAAGGTTTCTTCACCGGCGGGCCTGTCTCGACCTTTGAGAGCCCGAACAAGCGGCTTTCCGACAAATAATATTTGATATCGTAGCAACGATATTCATTGTGATTCCTGACCTTGTGGTACGATGTGACACAGTCAAACCTGTAGCCCATCTGAGCAAGGTCAGGAATATTCATTGATGTGACACCCTTCTCCAACAGGGACATCAGAATCCCGTGGTTGCGGTCCAGCGCCCCGATGGTTCTCAGCCGCAGCCCCTTCAGATGGCCGCTGTTGACATAGTGGTACCTGCTTTTGCAAGTGACGCAGCAAAACTTCATATCGCTGCGCCCGTAAGGAAGAACATCCCCACACTCCAGACATCTCCCCCTCGATTCGTCTTCCAAGTTCTTCATCGCTTATCTTTTATCGGCAGGACTGCCTGCCATGGTAAATATGTTCAGAGGCTTGAGCGAGTGAACTTCACTGCCACCAACCTATGATTTCGGCAAATATGTCTTTCTTAAACGAGTTTTGAAAGAGGTGAAAAGAAATTTCATGAATATTTTTCTGTTTCTTATCACCAAGGTAAACGCATAGAAAAATTTTGTGGCCATAAAATAATTCTTTGTTATGCCTGATAAAATTTTATTCCCATAAGACAGATATCGTTTCCCCACTAAAAAAAATCATTTGCCGCTAATCCGGAGGCGGACAAATCAGCGATTTGATAATATTCAGAAAAATCTCACGTGTATTTCTTTTTCATCCGTCCCCCGCCTGAAATACCATTATAACTTTGCGTCAGACAAAACTTCAAAACAACTTGAATTATGGAACAATTGAACAGACTTGAAATCCGAGGGAATGTCGGCAATGTCAACATTCTCAAGGTCGGGGAGACGCGGGTGGCGCATTTCTCCGTCGCGACCAACTTCGCCTACAAGGGAAGGAACGGTGAGCCGGTAATCGAGACCACATGGCACAATGTGACCGCATGGGAAGGAGTCAAGGGCATCTCGTCATTGGATGTCATCCAGAAAGGTTTTCCCGTCTATGTGACAGGCAGGCTCCGGTCTCAGAAATATACTTCCAGCGACGGAATAGAAAGAACAAGCATGGAAGTGATCGCCAACTCGGTTGAAGCCATTGATGAAAACATCTCCGCTCAATACATGAAGTAGGCCGCACGACTTTTTTTCCCGGTGGTCACAGTGGGGATGAGACGTTGGGATGGGCGGCCATCGGGATTTTTGATTTACTTGAAATAGTGCTTTAAGTAAACAAAGAGCGTATGATTATATTATACCATAAATACTTATTTCATGTCAAATGAATTATTTTTTCAATAAATTGCAGAAAAATATTTGGATATAACAAAATAATGTGTACCTTTGCGTACACTTTCTGTCTAGCAGGCAAAGGCTGATTGGACGCCAAAGCGGAACTCCTTGGATTCAAGGCCGTGAGGCAGCAGAAATGCCAGGTGCGAACGCATCTCCATCAGAAAACCTTACCGCAAGCGGAAAGTTATTTTTTTATGCAATCGCACGCGCAGCAATCGCACGGGCACTGTGGCAGAAAAATAAAATCAGGAATTTTGGTAACGTACAAAATTCCTGATTTTCCTTTTTTCTGCCACTGTGATCCACAGCAACTTATATTGCAAACTTCGGCAAGCTCAGCGACCGACTTTGGCAAATTTCATAGACAACTTATATTGTCGCGGAACATGTCAAAGCAACCGAACGATCACCTTATCGGTTTTTGTACATGTCATCATAGTAGCGGAGGTACTCCCCGCTGGTCACGTTGTCAAGCCATGGACCATTCTCAAGGTACCAGCGGACGGTCTTCTCGATACCTTCCGCGAACTGAAGGGTCGGCTCCCAACCCAGTTCATTCTTCAGCTTGGACGAATCGATGGCATAACGCATGTCATGTCCTTTCCTGTCGGTCACGAACGTGATGAGATCATCATCCGCTCCCTCCGGGCGGCCAAGCAACCTGTCCACAGTCTTGATAAGAACCTTGATCAGGTCAATGTTCTTCCACTCGTTGAAACCACCTATGTTATACGTCTCGGCAATCTTTCCCTTATGGAAAATCAAATCGATCGCCCGGGCGTGATCCTCGACATAGAGCCAGTCACGGACATTCTCCCCTTTTCCATAGACAGGAAGCGGACGACGCTGCCGGATGTTGTTGATGAACAGAGGAATCAGTTTTTCAGGGAACTGGTACGGACCGTAATTGTTCGAGCAGTTCGTCACGATCGTCGGCATCCCGTAGGTGTCATGATAGGCCCTGACAAAATGATCGCTTGAGGCTTTCGACGCTGAGTACGGACTGTGAGGCTGGTACTTGCAGTCCTCGGTGAAGAAAGTGTCACCGAACGGCCCCCCGCCACACTCATTGCCGGCAGGATCTCCCTCCGGCCTTGTCAACTCAAGAGCGCCATAAACCTCATCGGTGGAAATATGATAGAACCGCTTTCCTTCCCAACCTTTCGGTTCCCAAAACTCACGGGCGGCCTGAAGCAGAGTCAATGTGCCCAGGACATTTGTCTTAGCGAATATGAACGGATCCTTGATCGAGCGGTCAACATGGCTCTCGGCGGCAAGGTGTATGATGCCATCAACGGAATATTCAGAGATCACTTTGCGGACGGCCTCAAGGTCGCAGATGTCGGCCTTGACGAAAGTATAGTTCTGGCGATCCTCTATGTCCTTGAGATTGGCGAGATTGCCGGCATAGGTAAGCTTGTCAAGATTGATGATCCGGTAGTCCGGATACTTGTTGACAAACAGCCTCACCACGTGACTGCCTATGAAACCGGCCCCACCGGTTATCAGAATCGATCGTTTGTAGTTCATATTCAATTATTTCTTCTGCATTTTCCCTTCGTACAGGTCATCGTACGCCGCCCTCTTGCGGAAGATGTCGATCGCCGTGTAGATGGACGACATCATGGACTGCGGATCCGCCTCGTCACGCCCGGCCATCTCGTAGGCCGTGCCATGATCCGGAGAAGTCCTGACAATCGGAAGCCCTGCCGTGAAGTTCACGCCGTCCTCGAAGGCCAAAGCCTTGAACGGAGCCAGTCCCTGATCATGATACATGGCCAGAGTGGCGTCAAACTTCGCATAATGTCCGAGCCCGAAGAACCCGTCCGGAGAATAAGGTCCGAAAGCCATAAGCCCTTCAGCGTTGGCCGCTTTCACGGCAGGAAGGATTATCCTCTCCTCCTCGTCGCCAAGCAGGCCGCCGTCCCCGCAATGCGGATTCAGTCCCAGCACCGCGATCTTAGGCTCCACGATGCCGAAATCCCTCTTCAGCGACGCGGTCATCAGCCTCAATTTGTTCACGATCTTCTCCTGCGTGATCGACGCCGGAACATCCTTTAAAGGAATATGCCCGGTCACGACACTGATCCTGAGCTGGTCGGAGACCATGAACATCAGCACGTCATCAACTCCGAATTCCTTTTGGAGATATTCAGTATGCCCGGTGTTTCCGAAACCCTCGGCCACCATGGCCTTCTTGTTGATAGGAGCCGTCACCAGCACATCGATGTCACCGTTCTTGATGTCCTCCACAGCGCACTCAAGCGACCTGATGGCCGATTTAGCCGACTCCGGAGTGGACTGTCCCGGCTCGACGAACACATTGTCCGGAAGGCAGTTGACAATATTGATCTTCTTTGGCTTAGCATCCTTGGCGCTCTGGATCACATAAGTGTCCATCTGGTCAAGGTTATGGATCAGTTTACGGTAGAAACCGAAAATCTTTGACGAACCGTAGATCACCGGAGTGAACGAATCCAGAATTCTGGCGTCAGCCAACGACTTGATGATCACCTCATAGCCGATACCGTTGCCGTCACCCTGCGTGATACCGACAATCGGCTTTTTGTTATTCCTTTCCATGTTTTCCTATTATTAAGTAAGCGGCCACGGCAAGTCCGGGACCTCCGTGAGCATATTCATTCACAAATTTAATCAAAATCAATGAGACTGCCTTCAGCTGCGGCGTTAAGTTCAAAGCCCTCATCGGCGGGAAGCGTCCTGCCCGCCGCCACCGCACCCGCCCCCGCAGCCACGGCAAGCCGGTCGCAACGTTCATTCTCGGGATGCCCGTTATGCCCCTTGAGCCAATGGAACGCCACCCTGTGCATCCGGTAAACATTCAAGAACCTCTTCCATAGGTCCGGATTCTTGACCTTCTTCCATCCTTTCCTCTCCCAATTCAGAAGCCAGCCCTCATTCACGGCCTTGACCACGTATGATGAATCACTATAGACCTCAACCTCTGCGTTCCGCCACTTAATCGCCTCCAACCCTTTGATCACAGCCAAAAGTTCCATCCTGTTGTTGGTCGTGCGGGCGAACCCTCCGCTCATCTCCTTCTCATGCCCGGCGCACTTGAGAACAACGCCGTATCCCCCCGGCCCCGGGTTGCCGCTTGACGCCCCGTCCGTGTAAAGGAATATCCTTGGTCTCGATGAATTTGTCTCCATAGAATACAAACTTACATAAAAATCCGCATTTTTCACGCCCGATAGCGCAAGAATCGTCAGGAAGGGGTCTATAAAGGGAATGATTACTGAACCTCGGATTTTGATAAAGGAATATTTCTGATTAAATTTGTGAATGGCGACCGACGTCGGTTTGACGGCCCGGGCCGAATTTGGAGACACCATGAATATTCTTGTGACAGGAGCCAACGGCCAGCTAGGGACCGAACTCCGGAACGTGACGGCAGGAAGCCGCAACAACTACATATTCTCAGACGTGACATCGCTGCCCGGAGTCGAGACGCTCAATCTTGACATCACGAACATAGACGCGGTCAGGATTGTCTGCGACTCGGAAAAGGTCGATGTAATCGTGAACTGCGCGGCCTACACGAATGTGGACAAGGCAGAGGACGAGCCTTCTATGGCTATGCTTCTGAACTGCACGGCGGCCGGTAATCTGGCCAAAGTCGCGGCGGAAAGAGACGCGGCGTTGATCCACATCTCCACGGACTACATCTTCCACGGGGATATTCCCATGCCATGCAAGGAGGATTGGCCGACAGATCCGCTTGGAGTCTATGGTTCCACCAAACTGGCCGGCGAAAAAGAGATCGAGAGATCCGGATGCAGGAGCGTGATCCTCAGAACCGCATGGCTATATTCACCTTACGGCAAGAACTTCGTGAAGACGATGCTTCGCCTGACGGAAGAGAGGGACTCGCTCAATGTCGTTTTCGACCAGATCGGCACTCCGACCTACGCCTATGACCTGGCCTCACTGATCACAAGAATCATCGAAGACGGCCAACTTGACAAGACAGGAATATACCATTTCTCCAACGAGGGCGCGGTCTCGTGGTACGATTTCGCAAAGGCGATCAGCGAGATCGGCGGAACGACCTGCGACATCCGGCCATGCCACACGGAGGAATATCCATCCAAAGCGCAGAGGCCACGTTTCTCGGTCCTGGACAAGACCAAGGTGAAAGAGACATTCAAAGTCACGATCCCCTACTGGAGAGACTCGCTGGCGGACTGCATCAAAAGAATCAAATAACACTGAATATAACCATGAAAGGAATCGTATTAGCCGGCGGAAGCGGCACTCGTCTCTATCCTATCACCAAGGGAGTCAGCAAACAGATGCTCCCTGTCTATGACAAGCCGATGGTCTATTACCCGATCTCGGTTCTGATGACAGCCGGAATCAAAGACATCCTCATCATCTCCACACCTACAGATCTACCAGGATTCCGAAGACTTCTGGGTGACGGGAATGATTTCGGAGTGAATTTTGAATATGCGGAGCAACCTTCCCCGGACGGACTCGCGCAAGCATTCATCATAGGTAAGGACTTCATCGGCGAAGACTGCGCCTGTCTCGTGCTTGGAGACAACATATTCCAAGGCACAGGTTTCGGCGCTCAGCTGAGAGAGGCAGTGCGTACCGCCGAGGAGGAAGGGAAGGCGACCGTGTTCGGCTATCAGGTCAGCGATCCGCAGCGTTACGGTGTGGCCGAGTTTGACGCCAACGGAAACTGCCTCAGCATCGAAGAAAAACCGGCCGAGCCAAAGAGCGACTATGCGGTGACCGGACTCTACTTCTACCCGAACGAAGTGGTGGAAATCGCGCATAGGATCAAGCCGTCAGCCAGAGGCGAGCTGGAGATAACAACGGTGAACCAAGAGTTTCTTACTGCCGGAAAGCTGAAGGTCCAGAAACTCGGACGAGGTTTCGCATGGCTGGACACGGGCACTCACGAATCCCTTGCCGAGGCCTCGACCTACATCGAGGTCATCGAGAAACGTCAGGGGCTCAAGGTCGCCTGTCTGGAGGAAATAGCCTACAGAAAAGGCTGGATCACAGCCGAAAGGCTTCGTGAGCTGGCCAAGCCGATGATCAAGAACCAGTACGGCCAGTACCTCATCAAGATAGCGGAAGAATAAAAGCGACCGTATTTCAATGAATATCACAATGGTAGAAACAGCATGAACATCATCACAACCGAAATCGAAGGCCTCCTCATCATAGAGCCAAGAATATTCCAGGACAGCAGAGGGTATTTCTTCGAATCGTTCAACCAGAGGGAGTTCGAGGAGAAGATCGGTCCGGTGATGTTCGTTCAGGACAACGAGAGTAAATCCTGCTATGGAGTAGTCAGAGGACTGCATTTCCAGAAAGGGGCGCATTCGCAAAGCAAACTGGTCAGGGTAGTGAAAGGCAAGGTCCTGGATGTGGCTGTGGATCTTAGGCCAGGCTCAAAGACTTTCGGGAAACACGTGTCGGTCGAGCTTTCCGAAGACAACCACAGGCAGTTTTTCATTCCCAAAGGGTTCGCACACGGATTCAGCGTCCTGAGCGACGAGGTGATCTTCCAGTACAAGTGCGACAGTCTCTATTGTCCGGAGTCGGAAGGAGCGGTCGCATGGGATGATCCGGATTTGGAAATCGACTGGATGGTCCCCAAAGACAAGATCATCCTCTCCGAGAAAGACAAACGCCATCCGAAACTGAGAGATTGCCGGCCGGAAGATCTGCCGTAAGCGCACTGTATTAAATGATCACTTAAAATCGATTACGAGATCTTGCTGTAATCCTTGATGTTGTACTTATCTTTGCGTAGTTCGCGGGCAAGAAGTTCGTTTACAGGAAGTTCGAGAGTCTGGTCATGGGCCAGCACATGCTCGGCATAACTTCTCGCGTCCGCCAGCAAGGCTCCGTCATGAGCCAATGAGGCGATGTTCAGCTCGATCGGAAGGCCGCTCTGCTGGGTTCCCTCCAGATCACCCGGCCCACGCATCTTCATGTCCTCCTCCGCCAGATCGAAACCGTTCTCCGTGGCGCACATGAGTTCAAGCCTCTTACGGGACTCCTTGCTGACCTTGTTGCCGTGCATCAGCACACAATAGGATTTCTCGCATCCCCGTCCGACACGTCCGCGGAGCTGGTGCAGCTGCGCGAGACCGAACCGCTCCGCGCTCTCGATCACCATCACGGAGGCGTTAGGGACATCGACGCCGACCTCAATCACGGTCGTGGACACAAGGATATTCGCACGCCCCGCCGAGAAAGCATCCATGTTGAACTGTTTGACCTCGCTGGTCTGTTGTCCGTGCACGATGGCGACCTTGTAAGGCGGAAACGGGAATCTGGAGACGATATTCTCATAACCAGTTTCAAGGTTCTGATAGTCAACCTTTTCACTCTCGAATATCAAGGGATAGACAACAAACACCTGACGTCCGGCGGCGATCTCTTTCTTCATGAAATTGTAAAGCTGCGGACGCTTGCCCTCCCCTATCAGCATAGTCTGGATCGGCTTTCTGCCCGGCGGCATCTCATCGATGACCGAGACATCCAAGTCACCATAGAATGTCATCGCCAACGTCCTTGGAATCGGAGTGGCGGTCATGACAAGCACATGAGGCGGCACACCGGAAGCTCCTTTGGCCCAAAGCCTTGCCCTCTGTTCCACACCGAAGCGGTGCTGCTCATCTATGATGGCGAGGCCGAGGTTCTTGAATATCACAGTGTCCTCTATCAAGGCATGCGTGCCGATTACTATTCCCACAGAGCCGTCAGCCAAACCTTCCAGAATCGGTCTGCGGGCCGCCTTTCCGGTCGATCCGATCAATAGTTCGCAACGTACTCCGGTCGGTGCCAAGTATTTGGAGATATTGGCGTAATGTTGCTGGGCAAGAACCTCTGTGGGCGCCATGATGCAGGCCTGATAGCCGTTCCCCACTGCGATCAGAGCGGAAAGCACAGCGACCATTGTCTTGCCAGAACCCACATCCCCTTGAAGAAGCCGGTTCATCTGTCGGCCGCTCATCATGTCCGAACGGATTTCCTTTATCACGCGCTTCTGGGCACCTGTAAGTTCGTATGGCAAAGCACTGTAGCAAGCATTGAAAGCCGTGCCGACCTTAGGCATAGGAATCCCGACCGCGGAACGGCTGCGGACATATTTCTGCTTCAGCAAAGACAACTGCAAAAGGAACAGTTCCTCCCATTTGAGACGGTACCTGGCCTTCTCAAGAGCGTTCTGGTCGGACGGGAAATGGACATTCCTGATAGCGAACCTCAACGGGGCAAGGCCTTTTTCCCTGAGAATATATTCAGGCAAGGTCTCACCTACATCTCCGATCGCAAGATCGATCGCCTCGGCCATCAGCCTGTTCATCACCTTGCCGGTAACCCCACCATTGCGAAGCTTGTCGGTAGAGTTATATACTCCCGTGAGGACTCCTGAAAAGCTGGTGGCACCTTGTGCGGGAGGATTGTCTATCTCGGGATGAACTATATTGAAACGTCCGTTGAACTGGTTAGGCTTGCCGAAAAACAGAAAAAAAGAACCTGGTTTCAGCCGTTCTGAGGTGTACTTGACACCCCTGAAAAAGACCAGTTCCATCATCCCGCTCTGGTCCTTTACCATGACACTCAGCTTCTTGCCCGTCATCTGTACGCTGACCACCTGGGCGAGGATCTGGACATAGGCGCTCGTGGACTGGATGTCGGCGATTCTCTGGATGGTGCTTCGGTCAATATAACGGAACGGAAAGGTGCGAAGAAGGTCTCCGACAGTGGACACACCCAACTCCGATTTCAAAAGCGAGGCCCTTTTCGGCCCCACTCCCGGAAGAAACTGCACCTCTGTGTCCAACTTGTTCCTGATCATGGTGCGAAGATAAGAAGAGGGTGGATAAAAAACAACTTAATCCACCATCCTTCACATCATTTCTTTTTGAGCGTGGCGTTGAACGAGATGACATAGGAGCCGCCGAAATGGCCGCTTGAGATCTCGGTGCGAACCGGAGTGACATATTCGGATTTCGGCCCGAACTCACCGCCGTTCGCCTGACCGTCGATGCCGGTGAATGACATGTAGAATTTATCCACGCGGGGGATCGACATGAATTTGGAATATTCACCTTCCTGATCAGTATAGAGGGTGTCGGCGCGATAGATGACATCGGTACTGTAATCGGCTATGACCCGGATTCCGTTGATTGGCTTTCCATCCTCATCGGAGACCTTGCCCATGATCTGATAGTTGGCTATCGGCTGCCCGTCAGATGAGAAATCGAACTTGTCTTCAGGATCATCAACCATACACGAGACAAAGATCGGAGCCACCAGAAATGGCAGCGCCAACGTCTTTACAAACATATTCATTCCAACTTTCATCATTTCAACCGCAAATCTGCTTAGTAACCTTCAAAAAATAAGTTACCTGGGATGAGACTATTTATCTCCTACCGTTTACCAAATCCCCAAAATCAAATCCCTTGCTTGGAACAAGAGCGATTTTCAAGTGCAAAGATGTGAAAAATTTCAAAACAACAAGCCAAATCAGGGTTAAATTACTTTTTGTTTGCTATATTTGATGTGCCGAAAAGAAGCACAACGCAATGGTTTCAGAATTGATCGGGAAATATATCTGGCTCGTTCAAAGCCTCATCGCCGCAGGTGATGGCGGTATGACCTTCAAGGAACTTAATGAAAAGTATTCCAGAAGGTTCGGGCAGGCATATTCAAGAAGAACTTTCAACAACCACAGGCTCGCGGTGGCGGATCTTTTCGGGATCGACATCGAATGCGACAGGAGCACGAGCCGCTATCTCATCCCGTACAGCGGCGATGTCCTGGACAACGACGAAAGCATCGGATGGCTTGTCAACACATTCACGGTCAACAATCTGCTTTCACTGGGAAAGGAACGTCTCTCCGGCAGGGTAAGCGTGGAGGAGATACCATCCGGGCAAAAGTACCTCACGGCGATAATGCAGGCGATGGAAGATGGGAAAGAGCTGGAGATCGCCTATGGGAAATACACCTCCGACTCTTCGGAGAACCTTCATATTCAGCCGTTAGCGGTCAAAGAGCATGAGAAGAGATGGTACCTTGTGGCTTTTTGCCACGAAAGGGCCTTGGCTGAGACAGGAAACCACGACATGAGTGCTTGGAGGGTATATGGCCTTGACCGGATCACCTCGCTGAAAGTGACAGACGTGCCTTTCAAGATGCCTAAAGACTTCGACGTGGAGAGAATATTCAGCCAAAGTTATGGAATATATTTCCCGAGGCCCGGGCAGAAGCCGGTCACGATCCGTTTCAAGGTGACAGACGAGGAGGCAAGATATCTTCGGGATCTGCCCGTCCACCGGTCGCAGGTAGAGGAAGGCGCGGCCAAGGGAGGCGGAAGAATATTCAGGATCCGTGTCATTCCGAACCGTAACCTGACGATGGAGTTTTGCCGCCACGCCGGAAGGCTGGAGGTGCTCGAGCCGGAATCCGTAAGACAGGAAGTCAGGGAAGAACTTGAGAAAGCGTATAAACAATACTTATAATATTTATGATAAACAATGGAAAGGCCGCCCTCGTGGCGGCGGCACTGATTACAATGATGAGTTGTACACAGAAAAACGAAACACAGGCGGACAACGGGTACATAGGCCCGTCCGACATCAAGATCGAGGACGGAAGGATGACTCCGGAAGCGCTTCTGTCACTTGGTCGCCTGTCAGATCCGCAACTGTCTCCGGACGGACATTGGATCCTCTACGGAGTCAGCTACACTTCCATCGAGGAAAACCGCTCGTGCAGGAACCTGTTTCTTGGCGAGGTTATCAAGAATGATGACGGATCGCTTTCATTCGGGGACAAGATCCAATTGACAGCCGAAGGCAAGAGCGTAAGCAACGCCCGCTGGAGTCTGGACGGAAAGTCCATCTACTACCTTCAGGGCGGTCAGCTTTACAATGCCGCCATCACTATCGTTGACGGAAAGGCCTCACTCTCAGCAAAGAAGCAGCTTAGCGATGTGAAAGCCGGAATCGGAGAGTTCTCCCTCAGTCCGGACCAGACACAGGTTCTCTACACCAGCACCATTCCGGGAGCGGTGAAGACGCCTAAGGATTTCGACGAGAAACTGGACAAGGCGCAGGCCTATGTCACGGAAGACCTTATGTACCGCCACTGGGACCATTGGACGACCGAAAGGCCGCAGACATACGTGGCACCGCTCGGCGCCAAGGTCACAGAAGACAATTCAATGAATATACTCGCGGAGGGAGCGGGCAGGTACGAACTGCCACTGGAGCCTATGAGCGGCATCGAGCAGCTTTGCTGGAGTCCTGACGGACACTATGTGGCTTATTCCTGCAAAAAGGTTGAGACGGGTCGTGAATATGCCTTCTCAACAGACACGGAGATCTACATCTACAGCATCCTGACAGGCGAGACCGTCCAGATTCCGATGGCCGGCGGCTATGACACTGATCCGGTCTGGAGCCCGGACGGGAAGCAGATCGCCTGGCTGAGCATGGAGCGCAACGGATACGAGGCCGACAAGGTTCGCCTTATGGTCGCCGAGCTGGCTGACGCGGAGGCTTCCTCCGATGGACAATCCGCCATCCCTCACATAAATGGAATCCGTGACCTCACCGCTGATTTCAAGTACAACGCAGGAGGCCCTGTCTGGGCGGCGGACTCCAAGAGCATCTATTTCAATTCCCTGATCGAGGGACTTCAAGCAATCTGCAACGTGAAGGTGGCCGACTCCGAAATCAAGAGAATCACTCCGGACGATGCATGGTACGATTTCAACTCTCCGTTCGCCATCGTTGACAGCACCCTGCTCGCAAGTTACTGTTCGATGGAGTTCCCTACCGAACTCGTGGCCGTGAACGAGACTGACGGATCGTTCAGCAGGATCACCGATGAGAACGGAGGCATCATCGGCCAATTGACAGCCTACGAGACGCGTGAACGCTGGATCAAGACCACTGACGGGAAGAAGATGCTCACCTGGGTACTCTATCCTCCTAAGTTCGATTCTACAAAGGTGTATCCTGCCATCGAGATATTCCTTGGCGGACCTCAAGGTACTTTGAGCCAGGGCTGGAGCTACCGCTGGAACTACCGTCTCATGGCCAACCAAGGCTACATCGTGATTCTTCCCAACCGCCGAGGCACGACCGCGTTCGGTCAGGAATGGTGCGAGCAGATCAGCGGCGACTACATCGGTCAGAATATGCAGGACTACCTCAGCGCGGCCAAGGAGCTCAAGGCTGAACCTTATGTCGGCAAACTTGCTGGCTGTGGAGCCTCCTACGGCGGATTCAGCGTCTATTACATGGCCGGAATCCACGGCAATGTCTATGACTGCTTCATCGCTCACGCCGGAATCTTCGACGAGAAGTACATGTACTACGAGACAGAGGAACTTTGGTTCGCGAACTTCGACAACGGCGGACTTTCTGAATATTCCTACACCGCCGGCGAGAAGGGTCCGCGCGGCGACGGCAAGACATTCGGCGGCATCCAGCAGGCCGGCTCGCCGTGGAGCGACGCCGCCAAGGCCAGGCGCCATTACGCCAACTCTCCTGACGTGAACGTGGCCAAGTGGCACACTCCGATCCTCTGCATCCACGGCATGATGGACTACCGCATCCCTTATGATCAAGGCATGGCCGCGTTCAACACCGCCCAGATGATGGGAGTTCCGTCCAAGCTGATAGTGTTCCCGGAGGAGAACCACTGGATTCTCCAGCCGCAGAACGCGCTGTTCTGGCACCGCAGCTACTTCGACTGGCTTGACCGTTGGTGTAAGTAGATCAGGTTTTAATCAACTAATGAGAGAGGTCTCCCAAAAAGGCAGGCCTCTCTTTCTTTTGCTGTCATATTCCTTTTAGAAGGAAACGCTCAACCCGGCCAGCACAAGGCCTTGCATTCCAGCCCCGGCCTCCACAAAACCACGGAATCGCTCTCCTCCGAACTGCACTCCGGCAAGGGTGACCTGCGCGGCCCAATACGGGTCGAACGAATGCGAGTCCGCCTCCTCGTCGTAATCGTCCAGCAGCGTTACTCCGGCCGCAAGCTTTGAGTACATGGCGACATGCGGTTTTCTGAACCAGAAAGCCTTCGCCGCAGGCATCACAGCGAATCCGCTATAGTCAGCGTTGCCGACCTTCACGTTGTCCTTGTTCAGTTCATCGGCCGTGCCACCGAACCAAGAGACTGCCGCCCCCACGGAAAAAGTCTTGTTGAGGACTCTGTAATATTCAAGATTGACAGACCCGTATGACCGGAAGTTGTCAAAACGGGCGTAACCGGCCGTGAAAGCCGTGGCGAAAACCCCGCCGACCACATGAGCCACATCCACAACGGTGACCCTGCCGTAGCCAAGCGTTATTTCATTACGAGATTCCGGTGTCTGAGCCGACACCAACGGAACAAAAGCAAAAATCGCAGCCGCGAGAGAGATTAGAATTCTTTTCATAATATGAGCGGTTGATTCATATCCAATGAGATATGAAAGTTTATCCCTACTTGTACCCCCGTTGGGAATCGAACCCAAATCGTCGGAACCGGAATCCGAAATTCTATCCATTAGACTACAGGGGCATCATTCTTGCGGTTTCACGCAATCAGATTACAAAAATAACAAATAAATGGCAAAACAAGAATTTTTGACAAATCTTTGGCAAATCTTTCGCGGAAAGATATTTTTTGTGAGGAAAAATATGTTTTTTAAGGCCATAAAAGAGCCTTTAATATTCGGATAATCCAATAATAAATCTTATTTTTGCGTATTATGAAAAAAGCATACGTATTTCCCGGTCAGGGTTCCCAGTTCCCAGGTATGGCGAAAGCGCTTTACGAGGGAAACGCCAAAGGCAAGGAATTGCTCGAGAAGGCGAATGACATACTTGGATTCAGAATCACTGACATAATGTTTGAGGGCACGCCGGATGACCTCAAGGCAACACGCGTCACACAACCGGCAATATTCCTGCACTCCGTCGTTCTGGCGAAGTGCTACGAAGGATTCAGACCTGATATGGTCGCAGGGCATTCTCTTGGTGAATTTTCCGCACTTGCCGCCGCGGAAGCCATCAGTTTCGAGGATGCCCTTCGTCTTGTCTATATCCGTGCCACCCAGATGCAGCTCTGCTGCGAGAAGGTGCCGGGGACGATGGCCGCCATCGTCGGGCTGCCGGACGAGAAGGTCGAGGAGATCTGCTCCTCATGCGAGGGCATCGTGATCCCGGCCAACTACAACTGCGGAGGCCAGGTCGTGATCTCCGGCGAGAAGACCGCCGTGGAGCAGGCCTGTGAGAAAGCCAAGGCCGAAGGTGCGAAGAGGGCTCTTCCTCTCGCCGTCAGCGGAGCGTTCCACTCCCCTCTTATGGAGCCGGCGCGCATCGAGCTCGGAAAGGCGATCGAGGAGACCAGGATCGTGGAACCTATCTGCCCGATCTACCAGAACGTCAGCGCACAGGCCGTCACAGACCCGCAGACCATCAAGAAGAACCTCCTCGCCCAGCTCACCTCACCGGTAAGATGGACCCAGTCTGTCAGGAATATGCTCGCGGACGGAGCGGACTACTTCATGGAGATCGGCCCGGGTACTGTCCTGCAAGGCTTGGTGAAGAGAATTTCGGCCGGAACCGAAGGAATCACCATCGAAGGTTTGACTACAATCTAATATATTAACATAACGTTAACGATATGGCTAAAGAAAAGAAATTCATCACTTGTGATGGTAACACTGCCGTGGCGAACGTCGCTTATCTTTTCAGCGAGAACGCCTGCATCTACCCTATCACACCATCCTCTCCGATGGCAGAGAACATTGACGAATGGGCTGCCCACGGGAAAAAGAACCTCTGGGGCGAGACAGTAAGTGTCACAGAGTTGGAAAGTGAGGCCGGTGCCTCCGGAGCAGTGCACGGCTCCCTCCAGGCCGGTGTCCTCACCACGACCTACACAGCTTCACAGGGTCTTCTCCTTATGATCCCTAACATGTACAAGATCGCCGGAGAAATGCTTCCGGCTGTCTTCCATGTCTCAGCCCGCGCGCTTGCATCACATGCCCTCTCCATCTTCGGAGACCATCAGGACGTGATGGCCTGCCGCCAGACAGGCTTCGCACTCCTCGCTTCCGGTTCAGTTCAGGAGGCTCAGGACCTCGCCGCCGTGGCTCACCTCTCAGCGATCAAGTCCAGCATTCCTTTCCTCCACTTCTTCGACGGATTCCGCACATCGCACGAGATCCAGAAGATCGAGGCTCTCGACGAGGAAGAGCTCAAGAATATGGTCAGCAAGAAGTCCCTCAAGGCTTTCCGTGACAGGGCACTCAATCCTGACGCTCCTGTCACCCGTGGTACCGCCCAGAACGGAGACGTTTACTTCCAAGCCGTGGAGTCAAGGAACAACTACTACAACGCCGTTCCGGACATCGTCGCCCGCTACATGGGTGAGATCAGCGAGATGACCGGCCGCGAGTACCGTCCGTTCACCTACTACGGAGCCGCGGACGCCGAGAACATCATCGTCGCCATGGGTTCCGTGACCGAGACCATCAAGGAGACAATCGACTACCTCGCGAAGAAGGGCAGAAAGTACGGTCTTGTCACCGTTCACCTCTACAGGCCTTTCGCTGAGAAATATTTCCTGAAAGTCCTTCCTAAGAGCGTGAAGAGAATCGCCGTCCTCGACAGGACCAAGGAGCCGGGAGCTCTCGGAGAGCCTCTCTACCTTGACGTGAAGGCTTTGTTCCAGGGACAGAGCAACTCTCCGCTGATCATCGGCGGACGCTACGGACTGTCCTCAAAGGACACCACTCCTGCCCAGATCGTCGCCGTTTACGACAACCTTGAGCTCAACGAGCCTAAGAACGACTTCACCATCGGCATCGTCGATGACGTGACATTCAAGTCCCTCTCGATCAAGAGCGAGGTTTCCATCGTGAAGCCAGGCACCACAGAGTGCAAGTTCTACGGACTCGGATCCGACGGCACCGTCGGCGCCAACAAGAACACCATCAAGATCATCGGAAGCCACACGCAGAAATATTGCCAGGCCTACTTCGACTATGACTCGAAGAAGTCCGGCGGCTACACATGCTCTCACCTCCGCTTCGGAGACAAGCCGATCAAGGCTCCATATCTTGTCAGCACCCCTGACTTCGTGGCCTGCCACGTTCCTTCCTACCTGAGCAAGTATGACGTGCTCAAGGGTATCAAGGAGAAAGGAACCCTCCTCCTCAACTCACTCTGGGACGAGGAAGAGACCGTCAAGAGGATCCCTGACAACGTGAAGGCTGTCATCGGCAAGAAGAAGATCAAGCTCTACATCATCAACGCCACCAAGATCGCCGCTGAGATCGGACTCGGCAACAGGACCAACACGATCCTCCAGTCCGCTTTCTTCAAGATCACCGGCATCATCCCTTACGAGGACGCCGTCAAGTACATGAAGGACGCGATCGTGAAGAGCTACGGCAACAAGGGCGAGAATGTGGTGAACATGAACTTCGCCGCCGTTGACCGTGGCGGTGAATATACCGAAGTCGCTATCCCTGCCGAGTGGGCGAAGATCTCGGCCAGGTTCGAGACCCCTAACAAGGATCGCCTCGCTCCTGCTTTCGTGAAGGACATCGCCGACGTTGTGAACTCCCAGAACGGAGACTCACTCCCTGTCAGCGCCTTCCTGCCTTACGCCGACGGCACGATGCCGGCCGGCACTTCAGCCTACGAGAAGCGCGGAGTCGCCGTCATGGTTCCAAGCTGGGATCCAGACAAGTGTATCCAGTGCAACTCCTGCGCGTTCGTCTGCCCTCACGCCGCCATCCGTCCGTTCCTGCTCACAGCCGAAGAGGCCGAGAAGGCTCCTGCCGGACTCAAGAAGGCACAGGGCAAGGCTGTTCTGAAGGAATATTCATTCGCCCTTTCAGTCTCTGTGGATGACTGTACAGGTTGCGGCAACTGCGTGGATGTCTGCCCTGCGAAGGAGAAGGCCCTCACAATGGTTTCCGCCCTCGACCAGCACTCTGAGCAGGACAACTTCAACTGGCTCGCCACTAAGGTAGGCTACAAGGACACTGTTGTCAACAAGGCAGCCAATGTCAAGAACTCCCAGTTCGCACAGCCTCTGTTCGAGTTCAGCGGTGCCTGCGCCGGTTGCGGTGAGACCCCTTACATCAAGAACATCACACAGCTCTTCGGTGACAGGATGATGATTGCCAACGCCACAGGTTGCTCTTCAATCTACGGAGCGTCATTCCCTGCTTCTCCTTATTGCACCAACGCCCAAGGTCATGGCCCGGCTTGGCAGAACTCCCTGTTCGAGGACAACGCCGAGTTCGGCCTCGGAATGAAGATCGGCTCCGACCGCGCCCGCGAGACGGTGGCCAACCTCATGACCGCCGCCCTCGACTGCGACAAGTGCCCGGATGAAGTAAAGGCACTGTTCAGGCAGTGGCTTGAGAACAAGGAGAACGGTGAGATCACCCGCGAGGTGGCTGACAAGGTCATTCCTCTCATGGAGAAGACCGACTGCCCTCACTGCAAGAAACTTCTTGACTACAAGCACTTCATCCCTGCCCGCAGCCAGTGGATCTTCGGTGGTGACGGATGGGCCTACGACATCGGCTACGGCGGACTCGACCACGTCCTCGCCTCCGGCAAGAATGTGAACGTGCTCGTTCTCGACACCGAGGTTTACTCCAACACCGGTGGACAGAGCTCCAAGTCAACCCCTGCCGGCGCGATCGCCAAGTTCGCCGCCTCAGGCAAGAAGATCCGCAAGAAGGATCTCGGCATGATGGCCATCAGCTATGGCTATGTCTATGTCGCACAGGTGGCCATGGGTGCAAGCCCTGCACAGTACCTCAACGCCATAAAGGAGGCTGAGGCCTACGACGGTCCATCCCTGATCATCGCCTACGCTCCGTGCATCAACCACGGTCTGAAGGCTGGTATGGGTCTGAGCCAGAAGGAGGAGAAACTTGCCGTTGACTGCGGTTACTGGCACCTCTACAGGTACAACCCAACCCTCGAGGCCGAAGGAAAGAATCCGTTCACTCTCGACTCCAAGGAGCCAGACTGGACCAAGTTCCAGGACTTCCTCAAGGGAGAGGTTCGTTTCGCATCCCTTTACAAGCTGTTCCCTGACAGAGCCAAGGAGCTCCTGAGCCTCACCGAGGAATTCGCCAAAGTACGTTACGGCACCTACACCCGCCTCGCCGGCAAGTAGTGTACCGCTGACATATTCAAAGAAAGAGTGGCTGGTCATTCCGGTCACTCTTTTATTTTTTGCTGTGCCAATGAATATCCCCGCTCCGCGACAAGTCCTCACTTCGCCGAAAATCGGTACACCAAAACCCTATTCCCTGTACCAACCCACCGTTTCACCACCGTTGGTACACCAGAAGCCCCTCTCCTGTACCAAGTTCTCTCCGCAAAATCAATTTCTTATGAATATCACGAGAGATCCGCTTTTCGCTCCGAACCAACTCGAAATGTAAAACCGTTATAGTGAATCGAGGGAAATATCAACTCCATCCATACTGTATTCATATTCACAGACTCTTGCTCTCAGCTCATCAGAAAGAATGGAGGCGATATCGGCTTTTTCATCTTTATGGATGGGGATTATGACTTTTGGGTTGACCTGCTCGCAGAGTCGTACCAAATCCTGTTTGGAGGCATGACCGGATGTGTGAAGGTCTTCTTTGACAAAGCATCCTCTTTCCCGGAACTGTTCTACAAAGTCATACAGCTTCTGGTTAAAAGCTGTATTTCCTTCACGCTTATCTATGTACCCGTGATATTGGGAATATACCAGACACGTTTCTTCCGGCTTGCACCAAGGCAGAATCTTCTCCAGATAAGACTGGAACTTTTCGCTGCATCTCAATAGCATCACAAAGCCATGGCAACGCATCATATTGTCCATCTTTTCAACTGAAGGGCTATAGCTATATATATCGTCTATATTGAAATGATATAACAGTTTTTCGTTTTCGGCATATTTGTCAATGAGGCAGAGGATGTCTTTCTGGTAAGTGTCCACGATAAAGGGCCGTCGCACAGACTCTTTGTTAGCGCTGTAAATGGACTCAAGGCGGTCTGCATCCGTGGAAGAGCAGATGATGAATGTGTTCTTATATTGCCGGAAAACCTCCTTGAATTCTTTCTTCAGGACGTATTCCGGGAGAATGGATTTGGTGTTATTATCAACGTTGGTACCTTCGGTAATGAGAATATCGACATTTCCGGCAATATGAAATTTATCTATGACCTTGTAGATGCCGTTTCCCATATATCCGTGCCCTCGAAAGTCTCCTGTGTGAAGAATCGTCTTTCCGTCACATTTGATTTTGAGCATATACGAATCGGCGGAAGAATGACTGACCTGAAAAGGCGTGACTGTGATGTCATCAATTGTAATGGGACGCCCTTTCCGGTATTCCTTGACTTAACCGACATTCCACTATTCATATCAGGTAATTAAGTTTTATTTGGAAATCTCAATATTTGTTAACATATTTGTTGACAATATGACAACGGGGCAATACATATCAAGCCTTTCGAAAGCAAAAGGGCTCACACAATCTGACGTGGCCAGACAAATTGGGCTGTCACGGCAGATTCTTAGTTACATAATCTCAGGGAAACGTGAGATGACACTCTCACAAGCCTTGAGGTTGGAATCGTTATTCTCACTCAAGCAAGGGACTCTCGTACGTATGCAGGATGGCGAGCGTATCAAGAACCACACTGAATCCATACGCAAATCCCTATGTTCCAAATTATTGGTCAACAAAGCGTTTTGGTCATATTCAAACGTCACGGAAGAAACGATCTCTGACGAGGATCTGATTGAGAAGACATTCATCCATTTGGATATGGATGACATCTCTCTGCTCTTCGAGATTTTCACCAGAAAGTTCATCCGGCAAGTCTGGGAAGACAGGATGGCCGGACAGGGGGCGTATCTATATTCATTGAATATGATGATCGCGCAATATTACTTTAACATAAAGAATCCAAAGGACTTCCTTCACAGGAAAGAAATCGGCCACATAAAACTATGACCCACTATGCGTAAAGGCCTCACACCTTCCATCAACAATATTATTGAAGCCGTGTCCACCCTAAACTCCATCAAGGATTATGTACTTTGCGGTGGCACATCACTCGCCATTCAACTCGGTCACAGGCAAAGCGAGGATTTGGATTTTATGGCTTGGCGAGTGTCCAAAGACAGGAAGCCAGAAGTTGATTGGCCAACGATTTCCAAGGAGTTAGAAGAGAAAGTGGGGCATATAGACAATATGGACTTACTAGGCTTCGACCAAGTCATTTTCCTCGTTCGCGGAGTAAAGATCTCTTTCTACGTAAGCGACAAACTTGCACCAGCGATGACAACGCTTGTCTATCTTGGAAATATCAAGCTGGCCTCCATTGAAGCCATACTGGCAATGAAATTGGAAGTAATGTTGCGAAGGATGAAATTCCGGGACTATTATGATGTTTACAGCATAATAAAAAACGGAGGAGACATCACACTTGGGATAGATTCAGCCATCAAATATTCACAGTTCAGACTCAAAAGGAAAAGCATCGTGACAATGCTTCTGTCCGGCCAATTCAGCAAAGACACAAACTTCGGACAATTCAATCCGGTTTATGATGTCACGGAAGAGCAGATGAGGAATTTCCTGCTTCTAAAAATGCAGGAGGCAGGAATATAGGTACGCTTAAACCCATTTCCCTGTACCGATCCGCCACTTCATTGCGTTTGGTACACCAGAAGCCTTATTCCAGTACCAACCTGTCGCATTGCCAAATATGGTACACCAGAAGTTCGTCCCTTGTACGAAATCGTTAGCCTCAACGGAGCTTGCTACTCTGGTGTCCCCAGAACCACCACCGTCATATCATCCACATCCAGAACGCCACGCTCAATTAGAGACCTGACGTGCGTTTTGAATGTGGATTCTTTCTCGGCGGCCTTCAGCAACGGCTCCAGGACATCCGCCTGAAAATCAAACCTTACCGTCTCCGCGGTACGCAGAAGTGCCGAATTGCCTGACCGCCTCAACGCCTCCTCGGCCAGTTCCTCGCCGAACCGTCCGCAGTTCGCAAGCTCATACATCATCAGCACGTAATGCGACAGAGCGTCACTCGCGGCGAACACCACCGAATCCTCATCCAGATGGAACGCCCCGCAACGGAAGCCCTCCTCCACCAACGGATCCTTGCAGCTCACAAGCATCGGCGGCCTGCTGAAATCCGCCAGCCTCGTGAAACTATGCTCCAGCGATTTGCTTTTCCGGTTGTAATGGAACACGACGCTGTCACCATAAGCCACCCAACGGCACTCCTCATCCGACACCCTCCAAGCGGCGGCGACCGTCGCGCACGCCCCCTCATTATAGAACTTATTCAGGAATATTCCATCCCCCGCCTTCGCGACAGCCTCATATTCATTGTAGAAAGCCTCCCAAATGCCGTCAACCCACTTGTCAAACTCAGCGAAACAAGTGATCACCCGCTTTTTAGGAATATGCCGGAGCAGGTACTTTGACCACTCTCTCGCAAAGAGGCCGCAACCGCCCGCCCCGTCCGACACCGCGATCAGATCGTCCGACTTGCAGAACGAGTCCTCGTTGGGAATATTATCATTCAACTTCGATATGCTGACTCCGTAACTCATAACTGATTCGCAAGTGTGCTTGACAACGTTCCGATCTTCATCATCTTCATAAAAAGTTGAAAAGTGTCAGACAACTCCTATGCTGTTCGGACTACAAATAATGCGATAGTATATAATCAACTTACGAGATAAAATTCTCGATATGTCATCGCATAAACTATGGGTTAATAACCAATGTTGCGTTATGAATGTATTTCAACGGGATGAAATTCTTCACCAAAATTTCAGCTTGGAAGAATGGTTGTTCGTTAGCATCTAAATCAAAATGGTTACACGCCATTACTGTATTGAAATGAATCTTTTTGAAATATTCCAATTCGCCACCTATATTTGCACCATTGCGTGTTGCATTACAATCTGAAAATAAGGTACTTTCATCATAAATTACAACTGGATCAATCTCCAGTATTAGTGGATTAAGGATTCTGTTCTCTTTCATTGCAACATACATCATTGGATGATGATCTGTGAAACTAACTCTAACATAATGCTCAAGTCCATATCGTTGATCCAAACGCCATGATGCAGAGCCATATCCACCACCTCCTGGCCTAAGGATTGTGATTCCACGTTCCTCACAATCCTTCCAAGAGTATAATCCACCATTATTGTGAATACTCTCCAAATTATCAAAATCCGTAAAATGATATAGTTTGGTTATTCGGTTTTGTGTAAGGATCGCCTCGAATTCCTTCCAATTATTTCTTTTTCCCATAATTATGTCTGTTGGTTATTCTTGTCAAAATAGTTTCAGATCCTCCTGATTCACAGGTTCTTTGTCCCCATACGGGTATATTCCTTCAGCATACGCCTTGACCAGAAAAGCGTGTGACAGCGGCTTCCTCGGATCGTCCACATCGCAGTTGGTCTCATAGTCCAGCAGCACGATCGTCTTGGTCTTGCTCGCCTCCCGAAGCCTTTCGATAATCCGTGGCACCTTGTTCTCCAGCACCCATTTATATGTCAGCAGATAGATCTGCTTACGGGCCTCGACATAGCCCAGCAACTCCTTCCCGTACACTCCCTTCCTATGCCCCAACGGCCTTCCGAACCGCCGGACAGTCCGCTTGAGGTTCTTCATAGTGTCATTAAGAAACAGCGACGTGTCCACATCCGCCCCTTCAAACACCTTCAGCCCCTGCCAGACCGCCTCCACACAAGTAGCCGTGAACCCCTCGCTGAACGGCACCGGTATCCCCCCGTGCGGGTAGAACGGGCTCAGCTTCACCAGATCATCCCCCGCGTGACTCGTCACATCCGCGATCACCGCCCCCGGATACCTCCTCAGGATCGTCTCGGGTTTCTTACGTTTTGATTCTATAACTATCATGTTCAATGTTATTTACAATGCATATCAAGTCTCCATTTCCCATTATTATCCTTACCTTCCCGCTTTATCACGCCCATTTCTCTCATAACCGAAATGTCTCGTTCGACAGTACGCTGACTCACCGACAAAGTCTCCGACATTTACGGAGTCAACAGATGCTTCTTGTCCCATTCTTGTTTCGTACATTTCTGAAAACTCATTGGTCAAAATAGTATTCTATTCTATCCGATAATATAAAAGAATCGAACTATTGAGATTACTTGTCAAATATACAACTTCCAAACTTTACAGCAAGTTCTTTTTTAACACTTTCCGGCAAATTACAGCCATAAAAAGCACTTCTCCCTATTGACGTTACACCATCTAATATCTCAATGCTTGTCAGGCCCACGCAGCCGCTGAATGCATTCCACCCGATTTCCGTAACGCTGTCAGGTATCACAACGCTCGTTAGGCCGATGCAACCGCGGAATGCACCACACCCGATTTCCGTAACGCTGTCAGGTATCACGACGCTCGTCAGGCCCGTGCAGCCGTGAAATGCACCATCACCGATTTTCCTAACACCGCCAGGAATCACAACGACCACGCTGACCGTGCCCGATTTGTTCCTGCGCCTGCGGATAAACACGTCCACAAAGGTAGGCAAAGTGAAGCGATTCACCCTAAAAAATCCCGGTTTTATAACAGGCGGATATTCAGATGGTTGCGGAGAAGGGAATTTCTGGCTGTCAAAGTCAGGACCGCATGACATACTTGTCTCCTTCATACTTTCTTGTAATATAGTTGAAGTCGTTGGGGTCAAGGAAATCTAAAAGCTGAGAGAACACGTATTTTACTTTATTCATATGCCATTCTATATTAGTCTGGCAAAGATAAATTCAAATCGGCCGACTCAAAAAAAAACGTTCATAATCACGTAACTCTCAATACTATCTAAAGATTTTTTAGTAGACACTAAAGCCACCAAGGGTTATAAAATATATCATTTCCAAACTTTTCTGTCAGTTCTTTTTTTACACTATCTAGCAAATTACAGTGATAGTATTTAGAAGTAACAGATTACCAATTATTTGTGGTTAATACGGAAGAAAAGAGGATTGGGTTTTATGTGTAGATTTAAGGAAAGTGAAGACTTAACGATTTTAACTTGCTTTTACGAACAAATGTGAGGCTTGGATAACAAAATGATGGAAGAGACGAGAAATAAGTGGACGCTGTCAAAAGAGAAAATAGAATGGGATGCAGTTGAAACTATACCCATTCTCTTATATACAGATAACTTTACCTTATTGTCTGTATATAAAAGAGGTATAAAGTCAAATGCCTTGTATTTGAGAAAATAACACTCTTTTGGGCAACTTTATGTGGATATAATCTACATTCCCGGTTAAAAGCAGTAACTTTGTGGCAAACAAAACAAATAATTGAAGCATGGCGGATTTAAATCGTGTCAAGACCGTATTGGCAGAAAGAGGTATTATGAGTAAATGGTTGGCAAAGACATTGCATAAGGACCCTGCCACAGTATCGAAGTGATGCAACAACCACGCACAACCCGACTTGAAGACATTGGCACAAATAGCCGATGTTCTCAATGTGAGATATACACGAGTTGATTTGCCATACAAAAGTGGAATGAACAGAATATGAGATATACTATCGAAGAGATACGTCAGATGCCCGAAGGGCAGACTTTCGACTGCAAGAGCATTCATATAGAACCGAAGGCTCTCGCCAACACTATTGTCGCTATGGCAAATGCCGATGGCGGCATGATAGCCGTAGGTATATCAGACAAGACTCGTCGTATCGAGGGTGTCAACCAAGACAAGGCTCATTTGAATGAGATACTTCGCACTCCGTTTGATTTCTGTGTACCCACCATTTCTGTTACGACAGAGTTCATGCCTTGCCAAGACAGCGAGGGCAATGACAACCACATATTGATAATCCATGTCCCGGCCAGTCCTCGCCTCCATGCCAACCAAGCCGATGAGGTGTTTTGGCGGGTGGGCGACAAGTCGCGTAAGCTACCCTTTGAGGAACGTCTGCAACTGATGTATGACAAGGGTGAACGATACTATGAGGACAGCCCAGCCTACGATGCCACTATCGAGGATATCGACATGGATACCGTAAAAGCATATATGAAGCGCATTGGTTATGGCAAGTCTCCAATGGAATACCTGCAAGAGAACAAAGGATTCCTGACTTACAAGGGCGATGTACCACAAGTCAGCACTGCCTGCATCTTGCTCTTCGGTAAGAATCCCCAGAACTTTTTCCCTCGTGCCCGTGTCCGTTTTATCAAGTACTATGGTACGGAAGAGAAAGTCGGCAGGGAAATGAACGTCATCAAGGATGTCACCTTCGAGGGGCGCATCCTCGACCAGATACAGAAAACCATCGACTACCTCGAAACGCAAGTGAAGGAACATTCCTATCTCGGTGAGGACGGACTCTTCAAGACCGACAGGGAATATCCTAAGTTCGTGATACAAGAGATGACGGTAAACTCGGTTTGCCACCGCGATTATAGCATCAAAGGAACTGAGATACAGATAAAGATGTTTGATGACCGACTTGTGTTCGAGACCCCCGGTAAGCTGCCAGGTATCGTCCGCACCGACAATATCCGCCACACCCATTTTTCCCGTAATCCCAAGATAGCCGAGTACCTGAAAGCCTACGACTATGTAAAGGAGTTCGGTGAAGGAGTTGACCGTATGTGTCGTGAGCTTTCTGCCATTGGCACGAAGGAACCCCAATATCATTTGGTCGCCTTTATAATGAAAGCTTCTGTGTGGGCTAATTTATTGGAGGAAGGGCAAGAAAAGACTATATTCGACCAGAAGCGACCAGAAAGCGACCAGATAAGCGACCAGATAAAAATGATTTTAGAACTAATCAAGGAAAAGCCACAAATAAGTAGAAGCGAAATTTCACACAAAATGGGACTTCATGAAAGTAGTGTGAAGCGTCGTCTGAAGATGATGGTTGATAAAGGTATTATTCAACGCATAGGTTCCGACAAAGGTGGTCATTGGCAAATTAAATAATTCTATCCTGATTATGAAATGTAAAATTGAAACATCAAATGGTATCATGTTTTTGAAAGGAATAGATGGAGATAAACGATTGGAAATTGCTGATTATATTGAACTCCATGATAGTTCCTTGCTTATGGTAAGTTTGATTCTTGATAAAAAAGAATATTTTGATTGGGGGAAGAATCATGTAATATACACTAAACTATGGGGGTGTATTGATTCCATGATGAATGTTGTTGTTCCGTTTATATATTCGCACATGAAGGTGGAATTCAATTATATTAGAGCAGAAAAGGATAATTCCCATTATCTAGAAGGATATGATTCCTATTATTTTAATATGCATGGAGTCCCTGTTATTTATTCAACAAAGAAAGAGATGCCAGGATGGGATTGGGTTAAAGATTCAGATTATAAACGTATTTCGATTGCTCAAAAAGATGGGAAACAAGGGGTCGTGCGCAATGACGGTAGTGTTTTCGTTGAACCCATATATAAGAAGGTAGAGATAAATTTCTCTAATCCTGAGATAATTGTCACTTCTGATGATAATATTCGAACTAGCATTGTTTATAGAAAGGATGAAAAAGCATGGAGATTCTTGCCAATTGGACATCGCTATATATATTTCTCTTATGATTTATATGTATTAGTAAACCAGAATGATTTAGAATATGCTGTGGATAAACAGTTTAATATAGTTGTACTCCCATATTTTGACTCTATTAAAGTAGATTCTCATTACATCGTGGTAAAAAGAAATGGACAATGTGGAATTCTCAGTAGGAACAAAACTATATTTGTTAATGGTATAAGGAATCCAATATATGCACCTATCACAAAAATTGAATTTGACGATATCAAGATTCTGGGTAATAGAGCCATAGTAGTCAAAAATGCTCTCCAAGGAATTATAAATTTGGAAAACGGGGATATCCTTTGTCTTCCATGTATTCCTATAGAGTATCCAATACTCCCATACACTCTCAATGACAATGCTATCGCTTTTAAAACGACAAAACATCAATATGGTTATTTCGATTTAGACGGGCATCTACTATTTGTATTTAGAGCCTTATAACTAGCCATAACTTACTACGATCAACTAACCATAAAGCCTTGATTTTCAATACTCTTTGATTTTTAACACTTTCTGAGTGCTTTTTGGCAGTTCCCGATTTTCCACATATTTTTGCAGCGTATTTCTACCGTGGAATTTGCGGAGCTTTTATTTTGTCATATCGTGAACGTAGTTGACAAGGGTTTACGAGTGGTTACGATGAAGGACAGATTTGAAGCTGATTGGCAGTATTATATCGTGGACAGGGTTGACAAAGGTTGTCAATGGTTCACTTCTCTAAGCATTTGGATTGCTGGTAAATAATTCTGTGCAACAGCCTTCTTTAGCCAGAAAAATCCTTTCTTTTTCTGTGGGGTCTCAAAAGCAGATATATACAAATCTGCTAATAACATTTGAGCTTCTGCATTACCTTGCTTGGCTACGTAAAGTAGTAAGGATTCTGCCTCACATAGTAATCTGTGTATCCTAATCGAACAAAAAGGAGGATATTCATCCTCTAGCCCAGGCATTTCAGGAGGATAGTTATTAATCGCTTCTCGTATAATATCCTTAGCCCTCATCAATTGCTTTTGTTCTTCTGATAATTGTTGCGTAAAAGCATCATCTACACAAACGAGAATCGTCTTAAAACAATCAAGTGCTTTGAATAAAAAGTCGTTATCCGCAATTAAAATTGTATCAATACCGAATGTCTTTAAGCCATTGGTAACTCCTGCATAATTGAATAGCGTACATCTATCCTTTTCTTTCGATAGGGAACCATGCATATAGAGATTACGTAGTAACCTATAAAAAGAGTTGGCATACTCTACATTTTCTTCTATACAAGTTATCTCTTTTCCGTACTTTGTCTTATATGCTTTAAGAATTGAATCAAGTATTTGTGATGGCAGGGTGGCATTATTTGCTATTTTATAATACAGGACAAATTCGTTGAGCATTGTCTCATAGTATGAAAAAATCGCGCAAAACAGGATCTTTCTGCTTTCCGTCATCAAACACAACGACCTTTCCTCAACATCATTAAAACTATTCAAGATAGTATGATATACATCATAATCTCCATCGGAATTATTTTGCGCCAATCGGTCAGCTTCTTCCTCTGTCTGTTTTAATAGCGTTTGGTATCTGTAAGCTATATCCGTTATCATATGTGATAAAATCCCATATTGGGTTTCTATCATCGCCCTAATATTTGTATATCCTTTTGCGAACATTTGTTTCCGTTATTAAAATCCTAATAAATCGTAGTCAACACCAGAACCAGGGTAATCGCCTTCCATTCCATCTGTTAGTGCATCCCAACGTTCTGCTTCATAGTTATGATAGGTTTTACCCCAATAACGCTGTACGATACGTGTCCTTTCATAGGAACCATCTTTGTTGAACACATATTGATATTTGTTACTCTCAAGATATACTTTACCATTTTTAAATGCCCTAATGGAACTCTCATTAATCTTATCATCCTCTATTTTAATTTCAATAGTAAAAAGCATCATCACCGATTTTTGTAACATTGTCAGGAATTATAACTCTTGTCAGATATGAACAGTAAGAAAAAGCATCATCACAGATGCATATTGTACCTTTTCGAATACAATATTCGCCTTTAATATTTTGGGGAGCTTTTAGAAGTCGTTTTCTGTCTTTACTGTACTTGACTCCATATTCATCCTCAATGGCTTCGACTAAATCTTCTTCTGTTACTTCAGTGGAAATATCTACTACCGGAACATATTCCGGTTCAGAAACGGAGAAGAGCCGGAACGAGACCATCGAGAGGGTCTTCGTGGCGTGGGCGAGGAGGAAGAGGGACAGGAGGGTGTTCAGCTCGAAGTCGGTCATCAGGGGGTGCAGGGCTGTCAGAAGCTTGCTCTGGCTCAGGTCACGGTAATCATCGGCGGAGAAAAGCAGGCGGTCGGAGGATCCATATTCATCAAACAGAGATGGGAACAGGGAGATCGCTTTCAGGGAGAGGGCTATGGTGGCCAAGGCAAAATCGTCTATCGTTTCGTCAAAATCATCCTTTGTCCTTAGCGGGTGGCTGAAATCCTTCGTGCCGATTGTCGGGGAGGTCTGGCCTTTCATTGAGGGGACAAACATTCCGTCATAGTCTATCAGAGTCAGCGTGCCGTCGGGACGGACCATTATGTTGTCCGGCTTGATGTCGCCGTGAGCAAATGGCTGTGAACGAAGCCAGGCAGCCATCTTGCAGAAACGGTAGCAGAGCATCGACATCGCATAGTTGTCGTATAGGTTCTCCGCAATGTAACGATCCATTGTCTCGCCCTCTATCCAGTCCATCAGAAGGACAGGAAACTCATCGTCATCGCAGTTACTATCCACAAAAAGCTCCTTTTCCAAATACTTTACAGATGTGACATAGGTGGAATCCACCGACTCCAGCTCGTCAGCGATCTGGCGATAGGCTTCCGCCCTACCCTCTTGATCCACAGTAAAGCACTTGAGCGCATATTCCTTCCCGGTGCTCTCATCCTTCATCTTGAACACCACCGCGAACGCCCCGCTGCTCCGCATCGGCTCACCGTGGTCATCCAGCACAGGCACCAGATGCGCCAGCTGGTCAAGGTTACCCGCCGGATCCTGCATCGCACGGACATATTCTGATATTAATGGATATTGCATATTCGTCATCAGTTTCAGTCTTATTCAATAGTTCTTTTCCGCCGCTTCCCGCCATCCTCAAAACTTCCACGCTAAGATAATAACATTTCAGCGCAATTGATTCTTTAAGTGGTCACCGTATATCATTTTTCTTGCCGAAATCATAAAGCGGATGACATTTTATTTCCAAAAAGCATTATATTTGCATTGTTTTAGAAATATATTGCCGTGGTGAGTTATTTAGAGTTTAGGGAAAAGTTGTTGCCTGAAGGATGTTTTTCCGTTCATCAGGCAAGGGCGTTTTTCCCTTCATTCGACAGGAATAATCTGACCAGATGGGCACGGAAGGGGATGTTGATAAAATTACGGCAGGGATGGTACGCATTTCCAGAGTTGTTGCAGCGTCCTGATTTCTCACGCTATGTGGCCTGCCGCGTCTATCGTCCATCATATATCAGTCTTCACACGGCGTTGAGCATATACGGGATGATTCCTGAGGCTGTCACGAGCATCACGTCAATATCGACATTGAAAACGGCACGATTTGAAAACAAGTTCGGGCAATATTCCTATCAAAATGTCAAGCCTGAACTATTCTTCGGCTATAAGCCTGTGGAGCTTCCAATCAACACGGCCTTGATTAATGCCCCGAAACTGACCTGGCTGTTGGCGCAACCCGAAAAAGCTTTGCTGGATCTGCTCTATCTCTATCCGTTTTACGACAACAACACTGAGTTGGAACAGCTCCGCCTGGATGAAGCATATATGACTGAAGAATTGGATATTGAAAGACTCAAAGAATATCAATATAGAATCAGCAGCAAGGCACTGGACAGCAGAATCAAGAAACTATTAAGAATATACGATTTATGATTGACTTGAATTACATTAACAGTTATTTTCCGTCTCAGATAGCATCAAACGCCGCCTTTCAGAAGCATATTCTCAAGGAATATATTCAACTGATGGTGCTTGACCATCTTGCCACAACGCCATACATCAGCAAACTGGCATTCATTGGTGGCACAAACCTACGCCTCATCAAAGGAATAGACAGGTTCTCGGAAAATCTCGACTTCGACTGCAAGGACCTCACGGAGCAGAAATTTGTTGAAATGACTGACGGCGTGATCACTTTTTTGAGACACAGTGGTCTGAATGTTGAGACTCGTGACAAGGCAAATTCCAAGTTGACCGCTTTCAGAAGGAACATATTCTTTCCTGAATTTCTCTTTGAACTTGGATTGACAGGTCATAGAGAGGAGCGTTTCCTATTGAAGATTGAGGCGCAGAACCAAGGTATCGCATACCCGATTGAGATGCGGCATGTACAGCGATGTGGATTTTTCTTCTCACTACCGGTTCCACCGGATTCCGTATTGCTCGGTATGAAGTTCTCAGCCTTGCTCGCAAGGGCAAAAGGCCGTGACTTCTATGATTGTATGTTTTTGATGCAACAGACCAAGCCTTCGTATGAGTTTCTGAAGGAAAGAGCCGGAATATCAAACACTGATGATTTGAAAAAAGCCATCACGGACAAGTTAGCCACAATTGACCTGAATGTGAAAAAGCGTGATTTCGAGCACCTGCTGTTCAACACACATTCCGCTGACAGGATACTCCTTTTTCCCGAATTCGTAGAAGGCAATTTGTGAACAATGCGTCACATCTTAGCGAAATTATCAAGGGGAAGAGGTCAATCACTAAGCCAGTGGCCGACAAGTTAGAAGTAATTCCTGGCATACCATCAATAGAGTGGGTGAACATTCAGACCAGATTTGATTACGACACACAAAAGAATGAAGAAAGGCAGATAGCTGAACAGGTATGTTCACCACTATTCATATCAGGTAATTAAGTTTATTTGGAAATCTCAAGGTTTGTTAACATATTCGTTAACATACTTGTTGACAAATATGAGAATGGGACAATACATATCAAGCCTTTCGGTAGCAAAAGGGCTCACACCTTCCATCAACAATATTATTGAAGCCGTGTCCACCCTAAACTCCATCCTATCTATGATGTCACGGAAGAGCAAATGAGGAATTTCCTGCTTCTAAAAATCAGGAAGCAGGAATATAAACATTATTACAATATGCTTTCATCCCAAAGCTGGACAGAAGCATCTGGATGGCATATTACCGTGAAAAACTTGTACCTTGGGCTTCGAGTTTTTCAGCCAGATATGGCTTCTTTGGGCACAGACACATTGTGTGGCTGAACGGGTTTTGTAAAAGTACTTAATATTCCGCGCTACGGAGATGACACAATATAGCAACTACTTCGTTGCCAAAGAGGCCGCCGCCACGATGGATCGGTTCGCAATAAAGCAAACGGAAGAGGCGCAGATACGCATCGTTGTCTTCCGGATGTTTCTGAATATGACGGATCATCGTATTTGCACAGATATTCCTGATTTTCAAATAATAGGCGTTGGGAATTTCGGAATCATTCGAGCAGCCGAACCACCCGAACTGGGCTTCTGCACGCCAATTCTCCCAGACCTCAAGGAGGTAGCGGGAATATATTCTTGACTCTATGAGAGCCCCGAGGGTGTCCACGCAATCTACCGGCTGTACGTGCGAAAGTTCTATCGCATAGACACACTTGGTGTCGAAATCCATCGGGGCTTTCATCCGCGCCTCTATCTCTCCGACAGGATCTTTGATCTGAACGGCTGCACTGTCAAAATAGGCCCTTGCGTCACGGAAACGCTTTATGTCCGGAACAAACGCCGACTTGTCATAGTAAGCATCCTCATTCGCGAAAGCTTTGCCGATCTTGGCCGTATCTATTGGCATCCCGGAAGCGAAAGCGGCTGATTTATAAGCATCCACCAATTCACCTAAATGCTTGCTCACATCATTGAAATCAGGGGTCTTGTACAGCATATTCAAAAGCGCTGAAGCCGCATCTCTGACACGTTTGTCAGGGAACACCTTCTGCAACACGCTCATTGACGGTCTCATCTCTCCAGTCAACATTGTCGAGCCCGGCGTTTCCACAGCCGTGGTGTCAAAGGAATAGTTATTACGGTCATATCGCACGCGAAGCTCATAAAGCGAAGAGCAGTAATAGAGGAACGCCGTCCTGTCGAACCAATCCTTGACCGAAAGGGCAAAATCATCCTTCCGGACATCCTCATCCAAATCAAGGAATATCTCATCGGCGAACCTGCTCTCCAGAATGTCTAAATCAAGGCTGCATCCACCGCCATCGAGCGAATCAACAGAATAACGGCAGATTTCACTGAGTTTGTCCAAATATTCACTTCCGGTAACTGTGGCCTTTCCGGAATACTTTTGAATGGTGCTGTCAGCAAGGACTGTGTTTGAACCTTCATCCTCAGCCCGTGAGCCGCCCTTCTTCCCTTGGCAGCCCACGGTCAGGATGAGAATAGCCAGCACTATGGCCGACACGTGAATAGTTTTGTTCATATAATGATGTATCTTTTTTGTTTTCATAACATATCCGATATTTTCAACGATGCAAAGTTCCGGAATATAATGCCGGTTTCAAAATCAGTTTTATGAAACAACGGGAATGATGTACGAAATAAGAGAGACCTTCATTTCATACAATATTCATTGATTTTCGTACAAAATCGTGGCCCGTCCGCCAGCATTCCCCCTTTCGCTCCGCAGCTGGTTCCCTTATGCGGCGAGGTGCGGTGACGGCGAGCGGGCATATTCATAAAATATTTATGTATTTTTTGAAAAGATTATTGTTTTTCATAAATTTATTAATATATTTGCAAAAGAAGCGGTGCGGAAAGGAATCCGGCCGCCTAACTAAAAACTAATAGATATGATTACCTGGTGGACATCACTTAGTACGGCAATGCAGGTCCTTTGGGCCATCACGCTCTCGGCATCGCTGATTTTCGTCATTCAGACTGTTATGACATTCCTCGGACTGGGAGACCACGACGCTGATTTCGATCTCGACACTTCGGACGGATCGTTCGACGCGGATCCTTCGATGAATTTGCTGACGTTCCGCAACCTGGTCAACTTCTGCATGGGATTCGGATGGACGGCGGTGCTGATGCACGAGAAGATTCAGTCCAACGCGTTGCTGATCATCGTCTCCGTAATTGTAGGCATACTTCTGGTCACGGTTGTTATGTGGATATTCAAATGGCTCAGCGGAATGCAGCAGACGGGGAATATCGATGTGCATAAGTCCGCTGTCGGTTGCGAGGGGAAGGTTTACCTCACGATTCCGGGCGAGCGCAAGGGCGAAGGCAAGGTCCAGATCACCATCAACAACGCCGTCAGGGAATATGACGCAGTCACAGACGGGGAGACAATCCCGACCGGCAAGGCCATCAAGGTCACCGAAGTCATCAATGACTACACCCTACTGGTTGAGGAGCTGACTCCGACCATCATCTAACCAACCGAAGCCATTTCTAACCTGACCGAATATATTAAAGGAATATTATAAACCCATTAAAGATTTTGAATATGGAACTATCACTGATCCTCATCGTCGTCGCAGTCATATTCGTGACTTTTTCGGCGATTCTCAAGCGCTACCGCCGCTGCCCTTCCGACAAGGTTATGGTCATCTACGGTAAGACAGGCAAGAACAAGAGCGGATCAATCTCATCCGCGCGATGCATCCACGGTGGTGCGGCGTTCGTCTGGCCTGTGTTCCAGGACTATGCGTTCCTTGACCTCAAGCCGATCTCGATCGAGTGCAACCTTACCAACGCGCTTTCCAAGCAGAACATCCGTGTGGATGTGCCTTGCCGGTTCACGGTTGGTATCTCCACCGAGCCGGACAGTATGACTAACGCAGCCGAGAGGCTTCTCGGACTCTCCATCGACAACATCCAGAACATCGCGACCGACATCCTTTTCGGACAGCTTCGTCTGGTGATCGCCACGATGGACATCGAGGAGATCAACTCTGACCGTGACAAATTCCTCGTTGCCGTCAGCCAGAACGTGGAGGCTGAGCTCCGAAAGATCGGCCTCAAGCTCATCAACGTGAACGTGACCGACATCCGTGACGAGTCCGGCTACATCGAGGCTCTCGGTAAGGAAGCCGCCGCCAAGGCCATCAACGACGCCAAGAAGAGCGTGGCCGAGCAGAACCGCTACGGTGAGATCGGTAAGGCCGAGGCCGACAGGGACAAGGACATCCGTATCGCCGAGACACAGAGAGATACCCGTATCAAGACTGCCGCGGCAAACGCCCTCGCCGTGCAGGGAGAGAACACTTCCAAGATCGACATCGCAAACTCTGACGCCCAGCGCCGCGAGAAGGAGGCCGAGGCCGCGCGTATAGCGGTCGCAGCCGAGAAGGTTCAGGCAGCGAAGGCCCTCCAGGAGGCCTACCAGAGCGAGCGTGACGCCGAGCTTGCCCGTGCCGAGAGGGAGAGGGCTACCCAGCAGGCCAACATCGTCGTTCCAGCCCAGATCGACAAGGAGAAGCTCATCATCGAGGCTGAGGCCGAGGCCGAGAAGGTCCGCAGGCTGGCCAAGGGAGAGGCTGACGCGATATTCGCAAAGATGGACGCTCAGGCCCGTGGTACCCTTGAGATCCTCTCAAAGCAGGCCGACGGTTTCAACGAGATGGTCAAGGCCGCTGCCGGCGATCCTCAGAAGGCTGTGCTTATGCTTATCGCGGACAAACTGCCTGAACTCGTCAAGACTCAGGTCGAGGCTGTCAAGGGCATAAAGATCGACAAGGTGACCGTATGGGACGGCAACGGAGACGGCAAGAACGGCAAGACATCGACCGCGAATTTCATTTCCGGTCTGATGGGCTCAGTACCTCCGCTTCAGGATTTGTTCAATATGGCCGGAATGAATCTGCCCGAATATCTTAAAGGCAAGGAGACCAAGCCGGAGGAGCAGCCTCAGGAAGAAACCGCTGAAGAATAATCATTATGCCAATAGTAGTAAATGTCGATGTGATGCTGGCTCGGCGGAAGATGACTTCCGCCGAACTGGCTGACAAGATCGGGCTTTCGGCGGTCAACCTGTCGATTCTGAAGACCGGAAAGGCCAAGGGTGTCCGATTCAGCACACTCGACGCGCTCTGCAAGGCATTGGAATGTCAGCCTGGAGATTTGCTTGAGTTCAGGGAAAACGCCGAGTGAACACCACTAATCAAATAGTTATCTTTCAAGGAGCGGCCATAAAAAGCCGCTCCTTTTCGTTATATTTCCTCTAAAAAAACAGCTTCTTATGTGACGGGCGTAAAAATCGCAGATTTTTTATGTAAGTTTGCAGACATATTCATAAAAAGGACACTAAAGACAGATAATATGAAAAGAACATTTCTTCTGGCCGCTATGGTGGCGGCAGTTGTCTGCGCAGGGACGGATGCTTCGGCGCAGAAAAAGGCGAAGAAAAGCCAGCTGGTCCTTGACGGGACGGCGGTGAATGTCAATCCGTTGGCAAGGACTTCCCCTGTCGAGGAAAAACTGAAGGCCAAGAACACGCCGGGCATTGAATATGCTCCCACAAAAACCGTTTACCTCTATCCGAAGGGACAGGGAGTGGACCAAGGGATAGTCGAGAACGGTGTGGCTGTGACCCAAGGGCCGCTTGTCTCAAACGGTCTGGAAGGAGTGGAGGTGGCCGGCGGCTGGGGGTTCGTCTCCAATGTGACGGACAGTGCGCGTATTGACATATTCTTGCCTGAAAAACCGAACGGACAGATGGTCATCGCTTGTCCAGGTGGCGGGTACTCCGGCCTTTCAACTTGGAACGAAGGATCTTATGTGGCAAAATGGCTGAATGACAGAAATGTCGCCTGTGCTGTTCTGAAGTATCGTCTGCCAAACGGGCATCGTCAGGTTCCGCTTCAGGATGTGCAGAACGCATTCCGTTATTGCAGGCATCATTCAGAGGACTGGGGAATAAAGCAGATCGGTGTGATGGGATTCTCGGCTGGAGGACATCTCGCCAGCACTGCCGAGACTATGTACGTTGACTCCACGACAAGGCCGGACTTCGCGGTACTCCTTTACCCTGTTATCCTGATGGACGAGAATGCCACACACAAAGGATCGGTTGACAATCTTCTCGGCGGCGAAGCGTCGTGGACCGACAGGGAGGACAAACCTTTCGGTCAATGGTACAATGGCTTGAATGAATATGACGGGCTGAAGAGAATGTACACCACCTATCGTGATGTCACCCCTACCACTCCCCCGACTTTCATCGGCGTCAGCACCTACGACAAGACCGTACCGGTTGTAAGTTCCGTGAAATTCTATCAGGCTCTCGTCAGGAACAAGGTTCCTGCTGAGCTTCATATTTATCCGAAAGGAGGTCACGGCTGGGGATTCACTGATCTGAGCATCGGCCTTGACCCAAAGGTCTGCAAGGACAATCTGGGATCGTGCAGGCCTGAGTTCTCAGCGGCTCTGGAAAGATGGCTCAGCCAGCAGCTTGAAAGCGTGAACGGCAAGAAGGAGTTGCCTAAAGTCGCCAGAGAGCAGTTCACACGCAAGCCGGACAAGGTTGTCTATCTGTACCCGGAAGGACAGAATGTTGATAAGGGAATCGAGGGCATAACACTCGGCCCTGGAGAGTCCAACGGCTGCACTAAGTCGGAGGAAGTGACCAAGGATATGAATCTGAAATTCACCGGTGACAGCGCGAGGTTCGAACTTTATCTGGCAAAGAATCCGAACGGCAAGATGGTCATCATCTGCCCAGGCGGAGCCTATTGGTTCACAGCTTACGTGCACGAGGGACAATACGCCGCGGAATGGCTTAACAGTCAGGGCATCAGTGCAGCCGTGCTCAAGTACCGTCTGCCATACGGCCACTGGAACGTGCCGCTGAACGATGTGCAGAACGTGTTCCGTTATTGCCGCCACTACGCTCCGGAGTGGGGCGTGAAGCAGATCGGTGTGATGGGATTCTCAGCCGGTGGACATCTCGCGGCCACTGCATCCACGCAGTATATCGATGCAGAGACCAGGCCGGACTTCTCAATCCTTGTCTATCCGGTGATCTCCTCCGAGCCTGGAGTCGGTCACGAAGGCAGTTTCAACAACCTCATAGGAACGGAGAAAGGCTGGTACAACAGGAAAGGTAAGGATTTCGAAAGCTGGGATACCGGCAAGAAGAAATTCGAGGCCCTCAAGGAAAGATATTCATTGGACAAGCAGGTCAGCGCGGACACGCCGAAGACATTCATCATATTCAGTTCCAACGACTATGGTGTTCCGCCGGAGAACGAGGTCCGCTATTTCAACGCCCTCGTGAAGAACGGTGTCCCTTGCGAGATGCACGCCTTCCCTGGCGGCGGCCACGGCTACGGCTTCCGCAACGCCAAGTACTGCAACGACCCTATTCAGGAATATAGAAACGACTTCCTCAGCGCTATGGCCCGCTTCCTTAAGGAGTTGTAACACATAATAAAACTATCACAAGCCCCTATGGCGGTTTTGCAAACGTTCGCAAAATTGTCGTAGGGGCGTTTTTTAGGGGGTATTTACCAAAAAAATTTACGTTTCTTATGATTCGTATATGTTTCTTTTCGTTTTTTACGTTCACTATGCCGATATTGCGCTGGATTCGGGAACAGATCCCGAACCAATTTGACATCATAAAAACTACTTCAACTATGGAGAACTCCGAGACAACAAAGGTCGGCATCCAAGACGCGACCGGCCAAACAACCATTAACCATGAGACCATATCCAAGGAGAGGCTATACCTCAAGCGGTACGAACATTGCCGGCGGCTCATCGAAAAAGACAGCCGGTTCAACGGTATGTCGGAAGAAGAAAAGGACTCCTACGCCCAAAGTCTCGCCACACCTGAATATCTCGACCTGACCTGTGACTGGGCATTCAAGTACTTGTTCCAAAATCATCCAGACCTTCTCATCACACTCTTGAATGATATTCTTAAAGATGATATCTCATCTGTGGAGTTCCGCAATACAGAACTCACGGAGGTTGCCGCATCGGATAAAAGGATACTCTTTGACCTCCTCTGCCAGACTCCAGACGGGACCATCTTGGTGGAAATGCAGAAAGCCTCTCGTTTCGATCAACGCGACCGGCTGTTCTTCTATGGATCAAGACTTGTGACAAGGCAGATCAAACGTGGAGATGAAGACTATGTTCTGGCTCCGGTCAAGGTTATCTGCATTATGAATTACGAGGACGAGCATCCGAATTCCCCTGATGACAAGATCCTCTATCATTATCGTACTCAGGAAATCGAAACCGGAGAGCCTTTTGGTGGCCAAATGTCGTTCTTTCTTCTTGAATTGCCAAGAGTTATGCGATACAATGATGAATATGACAGTCCCATCGCAGGATGGTGCAGGATATTCAGAAATTTCACTATATTTGCCAAATCGAGGTCTGAAAAAGATGCCGTGTTCAATAAATTGGAAAGAGCGATGCGCGTCAGCGGCCTTGACGACAAGGAGATTGACAACTATTTCAGTGATATGATGACAGAAAAAGAAATGCGCCCGTACATCAAGGGTGCCGAGCAGCAAGGTTACCGCAAAGGCTTTAAGGAAGGTTCCGAACAAGGCAAGGCCGAGGGAAAGGCGGAGGTCGCAAAGTCATTGTTGTCTTTGGGCTTACCCACTGATCAGATCAAGATTGCCACGGGGCTGTCTTCTGAACAGATTGAGGCCTTGAGGTAAAATTAGGATTTGAATATTTTATTAACGACAAAGAGGGCGACTGATTAAGTCGTCCTCTTTGTCGTTAATCCGGACGGAATGTCCGGGAATATATTCATTACTCGGCTTCGGTGGTCTCGCCTGGCATCATCACAACCTCGACGAAGTTGCCGGAGTTGTAGAGTCTGGCGGCGGCGTCACGGATGGACTCCTTGGTCAGGCCACCTACCGCGGCCTCCCACTCCTTGTCGTAGTCATAGCCGTTGCGGAAATAGCGGAGCAGGTCTGACAGCCAGTAAGAGTTGTTGATCCTGCTTTCCGGAACATTCTTCTTGAAATGCTCGACTGTCCTTGTAAATTGCTCATCGGTCGGGCCTTCCTCGGCGAGTTTCCTGAAACCGTCCTGAGCCAGAGCCCTGAGCTTCTCGGCAAGGGCCGGCTTGCAGTTGAAGTAAACCTGAAGAAGATACCTCCCGTTAGGATCCTTGCGGGCATTAGCCACGGTGGACGCACCATAAGTACCGCCTTCGTCCTCACGGAGAGTGTCGGTGTAGATCTGGTCGAGGATGTAGCTGACAGCGCTGGCAAGAGTCTGCTCCTTGACGGTGAACGGACGGTAGTCGCTATAGACCTGAAGGACGGTTGTCAGCGGAGTCTCCATCTTCTGGTCGAAGACATCCACGACCTTGCCCTTGACAAGCTGCGGCTGCACATCAGCCCACTTGGCGGCTTTCTTGCCCTTTGGAAGAGACCCGATATATTTCTCTACCAAAGGTTTGAGGGTGTCAAGATTGACATCACCGACAATAACCATCACCGCACCGGCGGCGTCAGCGAAGAGCTTGCGGTAGTTCTTCTCGATGGTCTGGAGGTTGGCCTTCTCAAGTTTCTCCATAGAGAGTACCTCATTTCTTGGGTTGTCGTTGTAGAGAACCTTGTTGAATCTCTTCTGGAAAGCGAAGTTAGGTGTGTTCACGAGATTAGGAAGAACGGCCTTGATCTGGGCGATGGCGTTGTCAAATTCTTCCTGATCGAAGCGAGGCTCCATAAACTCAAGGTAGAGAAGCTGGAACGCTGTCTCAAGATCCTTCACGGAAGAGTTTCCGGAGATTCCGTTATAAAGATCATCTATGAAAGGACTGACACTCACCATCTTTCCGGAAAGCATCTTGGAAAGTTCTGTTCCCTTGAATTTTGACAAACCTTGAGCGTTCTGGAACACACTGTAGATGCTGCCGTCGAATGAAGGAAGATCCTCGGTAGCGATAAGACTTTCGCCACCGTTCTTGTAGAGCGAGAACAGGATCTGATCCTTCTTGTAGTCTGTAGGCAGCACAACGACCTTCACGCCATTGGAAAGAGTCCATTCTGTCGCGCCATAGAGTGTCGTTTTGGTTTTCTTCACCTTTGCGCCCACCAATGAGGAAGGATCCATAAGCGGCTCACTGGCCTTTTCCTCAGCCGGTGCCTCGATCTCGGATTTCTTAACCTCATCGATCACCTGGAGCAGCTGCTCGGTCGTAGGAGTCGCGATGCCTTCCTTCTCAGGACCGCTGTAGATGACTACGAGACTGTTCTCTCCGGTGAAAGCCTGCGCAAGGACCTGGTTCATCACCTGTGCGTTAAGTTGAGCCAATATGGCCTTCACCAACTCAAGCTTGGTGGCCGGCTCCATATACGCATAGTTACCAAAGAAGTTGTTGATCAGAGGGTTGACGAACTCGCTGTTCTTTCTGGTCTCGGCGCTGTTGGCCGCCTTCTCATAAACAGCGATGATCTTGTCCTTGGCCCTGCCTACCTCGGCTTCAGTCAAGCCGTATCTCTTCATTCTTTCAAGTTCGGTCACGAAAGCCTTGAATCCGCCAAGAATGTTGTCTTCCTTCAGGGCGACATTGGCATCAGCGCCTTCGATGACCTCGCAAAGTTTCCCGAAACCGAAACTACCGTAGAGGTATGGCGCGTCAGCCTTGGAGGTGATGTCATCAAAACGCTCGCTCATTACGGACTGAACAACGCTCTCAATCAGATCCATCATAAGACCAGCGGAAGTGGAATTGAGAGCCTCGTCCCTTGCCTCGCTTTCCCAAACCATCTCAACGGACGATGAAGTGGTCTCAGGATCAGTGATGACAGCCACACGCGGCTCGGTGAACTCCTTGAACTGAATCTTCTCCTTAGCCTTAGGGTTGACGGCGGCCGGAATGTCAGCGAATATCGACTTGATCTTTCCCTCGACTGCATCCACGTCAACATCACCCACAACGATGACTGCCTGCATATCAGGACGATACCACGTCTTGTAGAAGTTCACAAGGCTCTCAGGCTTGAATGTCTCAAGGTTCTCCTTGCTTCCGATCAGGGTACAGGTGGCGTACTTTGTGTCGCCATAGAGGTAAGGAAGAGACTTCTCGAAAGTCCTCCAGCCTGCGTTCCTGCGGGAACGTCTCTCCTCGATGATCACCGGACGCTCCTTGTCGATCTCGGCAGGATCATTCGTCACGAAATGCGAATAGTCGTGCAGGATCAAAAGGCAGGTGTCCACCACCGATTCCCTTACCAAAGGAATATTATTGAGCATATAGGTGGTCTGATCGATACCTGTGGCGGCGTTGACATTGCCTCCGAACGAAGCCCCGATGCTCTGAAGCCAGTTAAGGATGCCCTTCTCCGGGAAGTTCTTGGTACCATTGAAGCACATGTGCTCAAGGAAGTGCGCGAGACCGTCCTGGTCAGGTGTCTCCTGAATAGCTCCGACATTGGTGGCGAGATAGAACTCAGCCCTGCCCGCCGGCTTGTCATTGTGTCTGATGTAATAGGTCAGACCGTTCTCCAGCTTGCCGACCTTGACCGCAGGGTCATTCGGCAACTGCTGCATCTGAGCGCTTGCCACGAACGCCGACGCGCCCAGAAGGAAAGCGGAGACCAGAATCAAAAATCTTTTCATAACTGAATCCTTATTAGATTATTGTTGTTCTTCTGAATATTCAAGGACATCCCCCGGCTGGCAGTCCAGAGCCTTGCAGATCGCCTCCAACGTGGAGAATCTGACGGCCTTGGCCTTCCCCGTCTTCAGGATGGAAAGGTTCGCCGGAGTGATCCCGACCTTCTCGGCAAGCGCGGCGGAAGACATCTTTCTCTTCGCCAGCATCACGTCAACATTCACTATAATCGACATCTCATTCTATTTTTTCAACACAGCAAACTTACATCAAAATTCTCGTTATTCCAAAAAATATTTACGATTTTCGATAATTACACCATCAATGAAGCGACCAGGAACAGACACTCGCTTTAGGAAATCCGCCGATTATTATGTAAGTTTGTCATCCAAAAAGACCACACGTGACCCACAAGACAGACGGCATAATCTTCAAACTGGCTGACGAGAGTAGTTTTCGTCAATTATTTGACAGATATTACGTCACCCTGTGCATGTTCGCCAATGAATATGTCTGTGACGACCTGCTGGCGGCAGACATCGTGCAGGACTGCTTTGTAAAGCTGTGGCAGTCGCGGGATGGCTTCACCTATATTCATCAGATAAAATCATTCCTTTACACCTCCGTGCGGAACAGATCCCTGAATGAGTTGGAACATTCCAAGGTGAAGAGTGAATATGCTAGGAAAGTGATGGACTCGCACAAAGACGCTTTCTTTCACGACAAGGTCATCGTCGAGGAGGCCTATCGCATCCTTCAGGAAGCCATCGACTCGTTACCCCCCGGGATGAGAAGCATCATTCTGCTGACCCTTGAGGGAAAGACAAACCCGGAGATAGCGGAAGAGCTGAGCGTCTCGAAGGAAACCGTACACTCCCAAAAGAAGATCGCCTACCGCAAGCTGCGCGACTATCTGAAGGATTACTATTTCCTGCTCTTCTTTTTTATGTGATTTTTTCCTAAAACGATACACCCTGTTCACGGGTTCACCTGTTATATTACTGTAATTTTTAACACAGGTGACTATCATGACCAATCTTTTCCATGTCGCCAGGCTCATAGCCAGGCATTTGTCCGGAAAGACAGACGAGACAGAGGAGGCGGAACTGACGCGGTGGAGAAATGAATCCGCCGGGAACGAGCGTCTCTTTCAGGAAATCTGCCAGGAAGGGAACATGACGCGGAACATACAGAAAAGACAGGACTTCAGTACGGAGGCCGGCTGGATCGGAGTGCAGCGGAAAATCCGGCGGCAATGCGCCAGACACCGGATGCTGAACGTATGCAAGTACGCTGCCGCCATCATACTTCCCGCAGCCGCGGCCATCAGCATATTCGTGGTACATAAGAACAAAGTCAACGAAACGCGCTATCTGGAGGCCCGCTCGATGGAGCAGATCATGCCGGGCGGCAATAAAGCGACCCTCACCTTGGACAACGGGGAGACCTTCGACCTGAAATCATCCTGCGGAACGGAACTGAAGGAAAAGGACGGCACGGTCATACAAGTTGATTCCGCCGCATTGCACTACGCCGGCGGCGAAGGCCGGCTGTCAGGCAGACCCGCCTACAATAAGGTAAGCGTGCCGCAAGGTGGAGAGTACCGTTTGACGCTGAGCGACGGGAGCAAGGTGTACCTTAACTCCTTGAGTTCCGTCCGTTTTCCGGCCCGGTTCGCTAAAGATGTCCGCATGGTCGAACTGGAGGGCGAGGCTTACTTCGAGGTGAGCAGGACAGGGCAGCCGTTCATGGTCAAGACAAAGGGCATGACGGTCGAAGTGCTGGGAACCTCATTCAACATTTCCGCCTACGAGGACGAGGATTGCCGGACCACACTTGTCAGCGGCTCGGTAAGGGTACGGACGGAAAAAGGTGAGGCCATAGTCCTCAAGCCGTCCGAGCAGGCCACCGTCACCCGGCACGGCGACGGGATCGAGGTTCGCAACGTTGACACTTCGTTCTACACCTCTTGGATAAACGGAAAGATCAACTTCAGGGACCAGAGGCTGGAAGACATCATGAAAACCCTTGGACGCTGGTACGACATGGACGTGATCTACGCAGACAAGGCTGCGAAAGACCTGCGATTCGGCTGCTACGTCAACCGCTACGACAACATAACACCGCTGGTGGAGTTGCTGGAACAGACCGGCAGGGTCTCCGTCGACGTGAAAGGAAAGACCGTCAGAATATTCATAAATCATTAATCCAATTCATATGAAAAAACCACATAATACCAACCGGACGGGAGGATTTGGAAAATGCCTTCTCGCCGCGACGCTCGCCCTATGCTTCTTGCCTTCCCTGCTGGCGAGCGCCTCAGTGACCGGACAGGCCACTGTCACCGCAAGATTCAGGAACGCGACTCTGAATGAGGTTCTTTGGGAGATCCAGAAACAAACCGACTTCACTTTCATCTACAGCACGAGCGACGCTGAGAAAGTCAAGGTGGAGAGCCTGGACGTGAAGAACGAGCCTCTCTCCGATGTTCTTGACAAATGTCTACAGAACAGCGGGTTGACCTACAAGGTTCACAACGGGGTGATCGCCATAAGGAAGGCGGAGCCCGTGACAGTCCGGACCGAGGTGGCTGAGGAGAAAAGCCACCGGATCGCGGGCAAGGTCACCGACATCAACAACGAGCCGATAATCGGAGCCAACGTGGTCGTGAAAGGAACGAAGAACGGCATGATAACCGACCTTAACGGCGGTTTTCACCTGGACGTGGCTGACAAGGAGGTCACGCTGGTCGTGTCCTACATCGGTTTCACCACACGCGAGGTGTCCGTCGCACCCGGTGATGATGTAAGGATCACCTTGAGGGAAGACACCACCCTGCTGGAGGAAGTCATCGTGACAGGATACGGTACATTCAAGAAATCCGCCTACGCCGGTTCCGCCAGCATAGTGAAGACGGATGAGGTCAAGGATGTCCCTAACGTTTCATTCCAGCAGATGCTGGAGGGAGCGGCTCCTGGAGTAGGGGTCAGCAACGCATCAGGCATACCCGGTTCCTCGACATCCATACGTATCCGCGGCATGGGATCGTTCAATGCCTCGAATTCTCCGCTCTATGTGGTGGATGGAGTACCTGTGCTGTCCGGAAACATCGGAGCGTCCGGCAGTGATTCCGGTCTTGACGTGATGTCAACATTGAACACCTCGGACATCGAGAGCATCACGGTCATCAAAGACGCCGCCGCAGCCTCGCTTTACGGCTCCAGAGCCGCCAACGGTGTCATAATCATCAACACCAGGCAGGGCAGATCGGGAAAACCGGTCTTCACTTTGAAAACCGACTGGGGCTTCTCCGACTTCGCCATGCCTTATCTCCGGATCATGGACGGCAAGGAGCGAAGGGACATGATCCATGAAGGTCTGAGGAATTACGCCTTGACCTACAATGGTAAAGTGGTGGAAGGCGACGATGGGGTAAGCCTTCACCCGGGCATGACCGATAACGAGGCGCACGCCTACGCTGACGCCAACATCGACCGGTACGCGCCGGTGCCTTGGTGCGGATTCACCAATTGGGATGATTACCTCTTCAGGAAAGGCAGTCATCAGAACTACGAGTTCTCCGCCTCCCACGGCAACGACAAGATCAAGTACTACACATCCATCGGATACATGAAGCACGAGGGAGTCACCATAAACTCCGGCCTGGAGCGTGTGACCGCGCGTCTGAACGTCGACTATAAGATGACGAAATGGATGAATGTAGGAGCGAGGGTGCAGTTCTCAAAAGTGAACCAGGACACCTACTCCGAAGGCCGGGCCTACACTTCCCCTATCTACGGCACACGTAACGGCGCGACCCCTTCAGACCCGGTATGGAACAAGGACGGCACATGGAACCGCGACCTTATCAAATTGGACGACCGCAACCCTATGCTGTCCAATTCCTACAACTCCAAAAAGGAATATGCCACCCGCGCTTTCAACACAGTCTTCGCAAACATCGACATCTGGAAAGGATTGCGGTTCGCATCGACGTTCAGCTATGATTTCGTGATGAACAAGTCCCGCTCATGGAAGGATCCACGCACCAGCGACGGCGACGATGAGAACGGACGTTTCAGCAAGGACTATAATGACATCACGAACATGACCTGGTCGAACATCCTGACCTATCAGACAAGGATAAGGCAAAAGCACAATCTGGATCTGTTGGCCGGTTACGAGATCAACGACAAGGAGTCCGACGGACTGGAAGTCACGATCTCCAACTTCGCGCGCTGGGACAAGCCAGAGGTAAACAATGGCGTGGTTTACCAGAGCATGGGTGGTTCCGACATGGCGACGCGCATCGTTTCGTACATCACCCGGGCCAACTATGACTACGACAGCAAGTACTATCTGGGTGCGAGCTGGAGGACGGACGGCAGTTCCCGCCTTGCGAGAGAAAACCGCTGGGGCAACTTCTGGTCGGTCTCCGGAGCGTGGAGAGTCAGCTCGGAGAATTTCATGAAACCGGTACAGGACTGGATGAACGACTTGAGGCTCAGGGTGTCATACGGAGTCAACGGAACCCTTCCATCCTCTTACTACGGCTACCTTGGATTGAGCAGCCTTACCAGCAACTACAACAACAACCCAGGCATCTCGCAGTCGCAGCTGGAGAACAAGGAACTGACCTGGGAGACGAACTACAACTTCAACTCCGGCATTGACCTGGGTTTCTTCGACTCCCGACTGAGGGTCACGTTTGAATACTACGTGCGAACAACCAAGGATCTGCTCTACAGCCGCCCTCTGTCTCTGGCGACCGGCTTCTCCAGCTACCTCTCGAACATCGGCAAGCTGAGGAACAAGGGCTACGAGTTGGAACTGCGCTCCACGAACATAGAGACGAAGGATTTCCACTGGAGCAGCAGCCTCAACTTCGGACACAACGCCAACAAGATACTGAAGCTAGACGGCAATCTCAAACAAGTGACCAGCGGAGTGAACATACACAAGGTCGGCCTGCCATATTCAACCTACTACATGATAGAATTCGCCGGCATTGACCAGGAGGACGGCGAGCCGATGTTCTACAAGAACTCCATGGATGAGAACGGAGAGTTGAACAGAGACAAGACCAAGGACCCGCGCGCGGCGGAAAAGGTTATCCTGCAATGCGCGGATCCAACCATCACGGGAGGATTCGGCAACAGTTTGTCTTACAAATGGTTCGACCTCAACTTCAATCTGAACTTCTCATTCGGTGCCTGGAGGTACAACGGTACGGCCGGCAAACTCGAGCACGGCGGCAACGGTACTTTGAACATCCCGACCTATTACAGGAAGCGTTGGCAGAAAGAGGGCGACAAGACCGACATCGAACGCTTCATGATCGGACGCTCGGTCTCCATGTCCGACTACGCCACGACAAGACGCTTGTTCAGCGGCGACTACGTTCGCTTGAAGAACCTGACCTTCGGAGTCAGACTGCCGAAGGAATGGACACGGAGAATAGGCATTGACAAGGTCCGGCTGTACGCGGCGGGCAACAATCTGCTGACGTGGGCCGCGAATGACTACTTTGACCCGGAATCAGGCTCCTCGCCAAGCTGGGAGACGCCACCTATGCGGACATACACCTTTGGCCTTGAAGTCAAATTCTAACTGTTTTAATATAACTCAATGAACATGAATATGAAAAAGATACAACTCATAACCTTCAGCCTGCTTACCGCCATATTGATGGGCGGCTGCGGAAATGACTGGATGGATCTTCAGCCTTCCACCGAGATCGAGACCGAGGGTTCGCTGACCGAGCTAAGAGACTTCGAATTTGTCCTGAACGGAGCCTACAGCGGCATGCAGTCCTCAAGCTACTACGGGGCCACAATGATGTGCTACGGCGACTTGACGGGAGATGACATGAAGTGCTACAAATCATCCAGCACCAATGTGAGCTACTACACATTCAAGTACAACAAGACAAACGGTCCTAGCGGCTTCTGGAGCGTGTATTACGGCATAGCCAAGAACCTGAACATCCTGCTTCGGGACATTGACAGAATCGAGCTGGTGCCTGACAGGGTGATCATCACTCCGAAGATGGAGAAGCTGACAGAGCAAGTGTACCACGATGACCTCAAGGGAGAGGCTCTGGCTATCCGCGCCCTGATGCTTTTTGACATGACGCGCCTCTACGGTTACCCTTACCTTAAGGACAACGGAGCCTCACTGGCAGTGCCTATAATGGACAATGTGGTGGACGACAAGAACATCAAGCCGTCACGCAACACCACAGCCGAATGCTACAAGAGGATCATCGAGGATCTGACCGAGGCGGTGGGGTTGCTGCGGCCTGTCAAGAAGGAGGGTAAGATCAACAAATGGGCGGCGATGACACTGCTGAGCCGCGTCTACCTTTACAAAGGAGAGGACAGCGAGGCCTACAAGGTAGCCACCGAAGCCATCAAAGGAGCCGAAAAGCAAGGCTACAGATTGTGGACGAATGAAGAATATGCCAAAATATGGGCCACGCCTTTCAACAGCGAGCTGCTGTTCGAGATTGTGAACCTTACCACGGACAGCCCTGGCAAATCGTCAATCGGTTACATCTGCACAAAGTACAATATGATAGCGACCGACAAGTATTGGAAGAAATACCTGAAGGGAAAATCCAAGGATGTACGTCGCCAGATGGTGTCGGCCGCAAGCAGCAAGAAGCCGTATTGCCTGAAGTATCCGGCTCAGGGAGACAAGAGCTATGAGGACGCCAATGTTCCGGTGTTCCGCCTTTCGGAGCTTTATCTGAACGCCGCCGAGGCAGCCGTGAAGAACAATGACATCAAGAACGCTAGGGCTTACCTAAAGCCGGTCTACGCACGTACGGGTGAGGATCTGGATGATCTGGCGGACAAGTCCATCACCTTGGATCTGGTACTGGAGCAGCGCCGCATAGAGTTCTGGGGAGAAGGACAACGTTTCTTTGACCTGATCAGGAACAACAGGAAGGTCGAGCGTAAGGACTACCTGAGCGAGGTTCCCGAAGAAGCCCGGTCTTTCGACTGGAATTACTACAAGATTGTGCTGCCGGTACCGATCCACGAGATGGAATACAACGAGAACATGGTTCAGAATCCGGAATATGAACAGCATTGAACTAAGGCGACCGCATCATCATGAAAAAGGAAAAGAACGTGAGAAATAGATTCATAGGACTGCTGCTTTCCTTGTCGGCGCTCGTCCTGATAAGTAGTTCCGGCACACCAGCCACGAATTATCTGCCGGAAGAGAAGAAGGAAAGCCGGAAGGAGAACGCAGCCCTGTCAATAGACGGGCCATACATCCTCTATCGTCCGGACGGCAGCGCCAGGGTCATAAGTGTGGACAAGGACAAGAACGTCATCGACCGGACCTACGAGACCTTGCCGGAGGACTTCAGCTTCCGCGTCACGGATCATAACGGGGACTATCCGTTCGAAGTGAGGCTTCATCCCGTCAGCCGTCCCGTGTGGAAGGCTCCCCGCTCCGAAAAGGTGTTTGTAATGTCCGATCCTCACGGCAGGATGGATTGCGTCGTCAGCCTGCTGCGCGGCAACGGAGTGATTGACGAGAACCTGCATTGGAGCTTCGGCGGGAATCATCTGGTCATCATCGGTGACATTTTTGACAGGGGCAAAGACGCGACCCAGATCTTCTGGCTGGTCTACAAGCTGGAAGACGAGGCGGAGAAAGCCGGCGGACGCGTCTCGTTCCTTCTGGGCAACCATGAGACGATGGTTCTGGCGGACGATCTTCGCTACACGAAGGAGAAGTACAAGAGTCTGGCGGAGGAGTTGGGGATGAGATATCCTCAGCTCTTCGGTCCAGACACCGAGCTTGGACGCTGGCTTGAGACACGCAACACGATCGAGATCATCGGAACTGACCTGTACGTTCATGCCGGGCTGGGCAGAATGTTCTATGACGAGGATCTGTCTGTCTCTCAGGTCAATGAGGAAATAAGCAAGGCTCTCTTCATGAGCAAGAGCGAGCGGAAAGCGCTTTCTCCGCTGACCGGATTCCTGTACGGGAACGAGGGGCCGCTCTGGTACCGTGGGCTGGTAAGGACAGACGAGAAGTACAATCCGATAAAGAGCAAGGACCTGAAAAAGATTCTGAAGCGTTACACGGTCGAGCGCATCATCGTCGGCCATACCATCTTTGATGACATCTCCACCTTCCATGGCGGCAAGGTCATCGACGTGAACGTTGACAACAAGAAGAACCAGGAGGAGAAAAGAGGCCGCGGCCTACTGATCGATGGTAATGACTATCTCGTCGTCGGCGACGAAGGCGTCCAGAGAAACATCAACGAAGCCCGATCCCCTGGCCGCAGACAAAAAAAAGATCCCTTAAGATGACACGCTTCACCAACTTGTTGTCTTAAAGGATTACTTAAGGATTACCAAACGCTTACCAATTACCGGCGAGGGTGACTTTTTTGTCATCCTCGTTGGTTATATTCACAAAACTGGCTAATTTTGTGAATATGTCTACAAAATGTTACCGGGAAGGGGTTCTGGAGGATTTCAGACTGAGAATATTCATGGCGGTGGCCGAGAAGGGCAGCTTCACTTTGGCCGCCAAGGCGCTTGGTGTGTCGCAGCCGGCTGTCAGCCAGAACATCGCGGAGCTTGAGAAGAGCCTCGGCGCGGAACTGTTTCTCCGGAGAAAAGGCTCCGTCACGCTCACTCCGAAAGGCGCGGCGTTCAAGGAATATGCCGGGAGGATCCTCTACTGGTACACGGCGACGGAAATGATGTTCGGGCCGGAGGGCAAACTCTCCGCCAACAAGCCGGTCAGACTCTCCGCCGACGGCTTCATCGCCAGCCATATTCTCCCCCAGGCGCTTTCAAAACTTCTGGCCTTCAATCCGTCCCTGACTTTCTCCATCCGCAGCGAATCTTCCGGAAATGATTCAGACATAAGGATTTACGCCCAAAGGCACGTGACAGAGCCATCGTTCGAAGACATCGGCACGTTCTTGTTCAGCGTGACGGCATCGGCGGTAAGCTCCAATCCGGCATATTCAAAAACGACAGACCTGAAAGACCTTCCGCAGAGCGCCAGGATTGCGGTTCCGAAGATATATTCAGAGATTTTGCCGCTTGATTTGAAGGCGCGCGTGGCAGTCGTGTCGGATTCTGCCGAAGCCATCGTGAAGTTGGTCGCAGATTCCCCAGACATCATCGGCCTGCTCCCCCATCCTGCCACACGCCAGGACCTCATCACGCTTCCCGTCTCTCTTCCTGACCTCACCCTTGACGTTCATTTAGAAGCCCTCGAACCATCCAATCACATCGCAACAGCACTCCACCGCATTCTTTGTGACCAGTATCCGGCTTAAAAACCAACCTAATACGTTCCTGATCCATTGATTCTATCGAGAGTCTTCCTTGCCTTTGAGGATCAAGGCGACAAGGTCTTCAACATCCTCGTTTGCGATCTCCAAATCAAATTCCTCAGGATCATAGGTCTCTCCTTCCTGAAGTCCGAGCCATTCCTCGTATGAGGCCTTCTCCTCCGGGTCATCAACCTTCCCGGACAGGATGTCAAGCATTTGCGCATAGCCCCACACACCCCCGACATCTTCCGGTGGGCAGGCTCCTTTGCCTGATGTCACACATATATCCTCGCCCCGGAGAGGCTCGTCACTGACCGATGAGACCCTGACATTGTGGATCCAGCCATCTCCGAAATCATATTCAAAAGAGATTGTGCTGCCTTTTTTGGGCAGAACATCCGCGACGGTGACGGTCATCTCGTCAATATGCCTGTTTCTACAACCAAAATTGAAACTATCTCTTTCATCAATGTTGTCTCTGGACGTATAGTACACATCGCCTTTGGTGAATTGTGAGAGATGATAACCGGCCCAACCGAACGCAGGGATGAATATCTTTCCAAGATTCCCAAGCCAAAGGTTTGACGGCACTTTTATCCGTCTGAACACCTTGACAGGACATTGTTCGATGGAAGCGTATAAGATGTAAGTCTTCGATGGTTTGCTTGAGTCCACCAGCCGGTCGGCCTTTGATTTTTTCTTGCCTTTGGCTCCTCCGGCATTTCCAGTCCCTTGGCTATTCTTAGTGTTTGAAGTGGCCGTCTCACTGGCACCCACAGTTGAATATGCCGCTGTCTTAGCCTGCATCATTTCGAAGAACGAAACCATAAATGAGATTTCCGCCTCCGAGATTCCCGGGTAATCTTTCCTGATCACCTCTTTGAGTTCGTCACGTTCCTTATCAGTCATTGAAACCGCAGTATTTTTCGCAAGGTAGTCATTTTATCCGGAATCCAGATGAGATGCCGCCAAAAATCTGCATGGGTATATTCAAAATGCCGTCCCACTTTACCAATTACGGATAGGAGGAGGAAAAGACCCCTAAAGAAACAGATTTGTTCCAAGTCCCAAATCTTCAATAACTTTTCATAAATATGCAAAGACAAAGGTGACAACGATTATGACTAATGCCGAAATACAAGAACTCATCAAGAAAGACAAAACACGAACTCTCGAACTGAAAAAATCCACGGGAGAGTTGAAGCGTGATTGATGTGCTTCGCTTTTTTCCAAAAAGCAAGGTGCGGACTATTCAACACATCAATAAAACTGGACATCTTAAGATCACCTATAACAGAGGGGAAAGACGGACATAATGTCAATTTGCCGTCTGGAGTAAGACAGTAGCTCGCATATCCGGCAGCGCATATGTTCTTATCGTCCGTCACAACAACCTCTCCATAGTTCTCAACTTCCGAGCCTACATAAGATGTTAGATCTTCCGCAGAGCGCCAGGCTTGCGGTTCCGTAGATATATTCAGAGATCCTGCCATTGTACCTGAAGGCCCGCATGGCCGTCGTGTCGAATTCAGCCGAGACCATCGTGAAGCTGGTGATGAACTCCCCAGACATCATCGGCCTGCTTCCGCTTCCTGCCGTACCGCCGAATCTCACCATTATTCCCGTCACTCTTCCGAGCCTCACTCTTGACGTGCATCTTGAGGCCCGGAAGCCCCCAATCCTCTCGCCACCGCCCTCCGCCGGATTCTCTGCGACCAAATTCCGGCATGAGGACTCACTCACGACACCAGTTTTGCAGATCTAAGAAAAATGACTATCTTGACAAAAACACGATTGATGGAAACCAATAAATACTATAAGGCACTGTTCGCCGCCACAAGTTCTGTCCTGCTGGTCATAACCGCTTTGACAATCACGCCAATTCGCGCGGACGCTCAGGTTTTTGACAAGCCTGTCGTATATGGTGTAGATGACATTATCACTGACGACGAGTACCCTGCGGCGGTTCATAATTTTATGTTCAAGTACCATAATGCCATTATATCTTCCAAGTACAAGCCGAAAAGATTGAGTCGGATTACGGAATCTTATGCAGAGGCCTGCACTCGCGAACCGTCATGGAAACTGTATTGTTCCGCATACTACGGCCGCTGCCTGATGGCTGGGTACAACCCTGATCACCTCAAGGCGCGCGGTGCAAAAATACTCGAAGACGCATTAAGCGATCCATCTGAGTCACAGCTTACAGTTCCTGACCGTCTCACATTCATCATTGACCTTGCTAATGCCTACTTGTACGGTGATGGTGTGGAAAATAATGACGCAAAAGCTTTCGACCTGTACCGCCAGGCCCAGAATATCAGCCCTATATTCAATGGCATAATAGCGACCTGCTATCTTGTAGGTATTGGAACTCCGGTTGATGTGGACAAAGCTTGTTACTACTATGCATTGAATTATGATGACCCTGAACTGAATATCATACGATGCAAGGAAAGAAACTATGAAAGGATATATGCAGTATCCTACAACAGGACAAACGATGTATCAGCAGATATTCAGACAGGTTATTATGAAGCCTTACGTTCAATTTTCAAGCATGATTATGACAAGGCTAAAGAACTGCACTCTCGGTCATACTCCATCAATGTATGCGTTGGCCGGTGTGTATGAGGAGACTGGTGATGACAAATCTGCAACAGAACTTTACCGTCAGGCGATGTCCGCCGGATACCTGCCGGGGGAATTTGTTTACGACATGAAACAGATGTACCAAGGCGTGAACAATCTCTCGATTTTTGAAAGCCGCGGGGAGTCAAAAGCATTTCCTGCCTTTGAAGAGCTTGCGGACAAAGGCTATCTCCCGGCAGCGGAGATGTGCTCATTGTATGATTCCGGGACATTCTCCAAGAAATCAAATGTAGGCGCCGCAATCGTCAACAGCCTGGCTAAAGGCATAGCAGCGACCATGATTGCCGCCAATGAAATTATGGATTCCGGGCTGTTGGACATAGGCAGCGGCATCCAGAATGAGCAATGTGTGGCTGCCATAGGCGGTTCGGGACAAAACAACCATCCGAACTACAGCTCATCCGTGAATTCCGCTCAAAAAAATGGGATGACACGGGAATATGAGTATGTAAAGACTGTATCAGGCATCTACGAGCCGGAGCAAACCGCGGCAAAGCTTCATATTTACCGCAGCCGCGACAACGGTGACTTCCGAGCCTCTACCGTGTACAACACAAAAGGACTGGACAGAGCCGCGACTTATAGAATCAACAGCGGTTGGAAGGTTTTCTATGAGGAACGATATTCCAACTATATCTCCTACTACGGACTCTGCACTTATTTCAATTATTAGTCACCTGATAAGCCCACCATGCGGATCACATGCTTTCGCAATGCCCGACACACAAATCGAGTAGGAGGAAAACGAAGTGGTTTTCTTCCTACTTTCGTTTTCCGACCTCTCACACCACCGTACGTGTGGTTCCGCATACGGCGGTTCCTTATCTTACGTGCAATTTGACATAGTAGTCCATCAAACAAGGATAGCCGGCGACACCTTCGTGAGACTGGCGACGGACTCCCCCTGACATCAACGGCCCACCTCCCTACCAGAAGGATGCTTCAAGGTGGCTTTCGGCGGCATGCGGAAGGTTAAGTTTTTTACGAAACGCTTTCAGTCCAAAGCTGGCCAGAAGCATCTGGAAGGCACTTTGACGTGAAAAACTTGTGACTTTGGCTTCAAGTTTTTCAGCCCGATACGGTCTCTACGGGCATAGGTAGGCTATGTGGCTGAAGGTGTTTTGCAAAATGGTGTTCTGTAAAATGGTGTTTTGTAAAATACTGACAGGGAGCGAGTAAAAAATATTACCTGGTAGTACGCACAAAAAAGAGGACAACTGTGAGTTGCAGTCGTCCTCTCTGGAATCTTGCTATGTCCGATTACTCTGCCGGGTGAATGGCGCCCATCGGGCAGGCGTCAGCGCAAGTGCCGCAGTCGATGCAGGCGTTTGGATCGATGGTGTAAACGTCACCCTCGTGGATAGCGCCCTGAGGGCACTCGCCTGCGCAAGTTCCGCAAGCTACGCAATCAGTTTCTGAAATCTTGTAAGCCATAATTCACTAAAATAAAATTGTTTTCCTTTTGTCTGCCTCCGGATTGCCGGAAACATTATGCAAATATAAATCTTAAAAATCATAATATCAAACCCCATACCACAAAAACGATGAGGGCGATCCCGACTTTTATCGCTTTTGCCTTGAAGAAGGAGGATTTGCTGTCGGCAAGAAGAGGGAGGGATGCGTGGCCGTCCTGCACGATGGAATTGGCAAGCAGGACGGGGAACGGGATTACACCGCTGGCGAACAGGGTCACAAAGACCAGATGCGGACCCGACTCAGGAATCAGGCCGACCACAATCGCAAGCAGAATCATCAGCGCGGTGTTGTCGCTGATCCACGCGGAGAGGTCGATGAAATTGAACAGGATTCCGATGACCAGGAGCACCCCGAAAGTCCAGGCGAATATGCTCGGAAGATGCTTGCGGACAATATGCTCCCAAAGATGCTCCTCGACGAAGTGGTCGGAGGCGAAAAGCAGCGCCCCCAACACTACAAGACTTAGAGCACCGAAAAGCCAGAAAGTCCACTCCTCGTCAAAAACGGCAAGTCCCTCTGCCTCACCTCCTTCCTCCAGGAGGCCAAGCAGCAGGGCGGCTATGAATATCACAACCCCAAAGAACATTAATATTCTTGTCCTGCCGAAATGTCTTCCTTCCTTGTGATGATGTCCGTCCTGATGCTCGCATCCGTCTCCGTGAAGTTCAAAGGAATCCTCAAGTCTGGTTGGCAGCGGTTTGTCTCCGGGTGAGAATCGGTCAATTAACAGTCCCGTCACGACGGCCAGCACAAAAAGGATAAGGAACAGCAGAGCGGCCTTGCCTGGGAACAAAGCCAGCATCATAAACGACTCATCCCCGGCCGTTGCGATCATCATCGCGACCAGCGCTCCGAAACTCAGCATCCTGTGCGTGTAGAGCGACACGGCGGCGAAACCTCCGACACAACCGGGTACCGAACCGAGCAAAGCGGAGACGAGGACCTGGGCGAAACCTGATTTCTTGAGGGATCTGAATATCCTGCCGTCCGACTCCACATTGAAAGACTCGATGATCATCATCATGACGACCACCAAGCCGGAGATCAGGACAGCGCCACGCAAAGCGTCAAGTAAAACGGAAATGATCATGGTCTGTTACGCTGTCACCCAGCCGGTGAGATAAAGGTTGATGATAGGACGGAGAGGCGAGTTCGTGGTCAAGGTCAAGACTATCAGGCACTCCCCTGCCGGGAATCCCTTCGTGTCGAAAGTCACCTTCAGGTCACCTTTGCCGCCTGCGGGAACATCCGCGAAAGCCTGCGCCTTCACGTGCGAGCTCTCTGAATCCACCTTATATATTCTTAAAGGAGATTTGCCTTTGTTGGTGAAATGGAATGTGCAGTCCACATTCGTTCCGGCTTTGACCTTGCCGAAGGAGAATGTGCTCTCGTCCGCTATCGGATTGGAGCCCTCGTTACGCTCTTTGTCCGTGAGCGATGAGAAATTCTCTTTCGTGTACGTGAATATTCCTATGCGGCTCTTGCCGGCTCCGAGTTCAGGATTAGGGTCAGCCACGATGGCCTCGGCACCGGCCGCCACCGGCTCTTTCTCCGCCGACTTCGAGACAACCGCCTTGTACTGGCGGCCGTCCACCAGCGGAGTCGCATAGTAATAGTTCTTCCCCCAATGGTTTCTGTCTGCTGTGACCGTGTAGTTCAGTTTGGCAGTGGACTGCGCCGGAACGGGGTTCGGCGACACCTTTACCGAGAGTCCCTCACTGACATCGGAGAAACTGACCGACAACGGCTTGTTTCCGAGATTGGCCACCAGAACCGTTCCGCTCTTTTGCTGTCCTTGAGACAGATTTCCACCCTTAATGTCCACTTTCTTGAAGGCCAGATTGCCGAAACGGATCGGATAAAGTTCCCCCAAAGAGAGCTGCTTGTCGTGGGTGACGCCTCTGAGCCTCAGGACGACAGGCTGCTTCAAACCAGAGAAATATGCGGTCAGAGACTTGTCGAACGGATAGCCTCCCTTCTCGTCATTCTTGAAGGTGGCCTTGATGGTTCCGGTCTCCCCCGAAGCGATTGGCTTCCGGGTCCATTCCACATTCGTGCATCCGCAGGAAGATACGACATTATAGATCAGCAATGCTTTCTCCCCCACATTCTTGACCGTGAATGTGGCCGTCACAGGGCCGTCCGACACCAGGATGTCCCCGAAATCGTGCACGGTCTTGTCCAGCTGGACGACTCCGCCGAATGTGTTGTCCTTGCCGGAGCCCTGGGCGGCGATGACACCGCTGGCGGACACAAGCAAAAGCAGCGCGGCGGCGATATGCTTGAATATATTCATAAATCACGCTGTTTTAATTGTTTGACGAGCCCTCGCATCAAGGAGACTTTCAAACAAACGCTTCATAATATTCATAAGGAATGCAAATTCCTTTCCATTGGCAAATTTACCATTTAATAGGTACTTTTTCAAGTCCAGGTAATCCAATCGCAGGAAATAGTTCTGAAATCGCCGTCAACATTCGAGGGCATCTGATGGGACAGAGAGTTCCAAGGGGCAAGAGGGACAAGAAGGACGGAGGAGGAGAATATTTATTTTTTAATGCGTGCCAAATTTTGTAATTTTGTACGATTATGCGATTAAGATAAATGGCGAACATAGAACAGAACTACGACTACACTGACGACAACATACGGACCCTGGAAGGTGTCGAACACATCCGCCGGCGTCCGGGAATGTACATCGGAAGACTTGGCAACGGCTCCAACCCGGGAGACGGCATTTATGTGCTGCTCAAGGAGATCGTGGACAACTGCATCGACGAGTTCTCCGCCGGATTCGGCAAGCAGGTCCTCATCAACATCGAGGACAGGCAGGTCTCCATCAGGGACTTCGGACGAGGCATTCCGCTCAACTCCGTCATCAAGGCCACCAGCCAGCTGAACACCGGAGGAAAGTTCGACGACAAGGCTTTCAAGAAGTCCGTCGGACTCAACGGTGTGGGTACCAAGGCGGTGAACGCCCTGTCAGAGAGTTTCTACGTGGAGTCGTTCCGAGGAGGAGAGAGTTCCTGGGCCCGCTACGAGCGCGGAGAGCTGGTGGGCAGCGACAGAAAAGAGAAAGTCAGCGAGAAAAACGGAACCCTCGTGGTCTTCACACCGGACAGCACGATGTTCGGGAACTTCGAGTTCAACATGGACTACGTGGAGACTATGGTCAAGAACTACTCCTACCTGAAGAAAGGTCTGGCGATAGTCCTGAACGGAGTCACCTACAAGTCCGAGAACGGCCTTCTGGACCTTGTGAACGACAATCTTTCCGAGACCCCGCGCTATGCTCCGATCCATCTTGTGGGCGAGGACATCGAGGTCGTCTTGACCCACGGCAACTCCTACGGCGAGAACATCGCGTCGTTCGTAAACGGCCAGAACACCCGTGACGGAGGAACCCATCTGGCCGCTTTCCGTGAGGCCATCGCCAAGACACTCAAGGATTTCTTCAAGAAGAACTACGCTCCTGAGGACTGCCGTCAAGGCATAATAGGAGCGATCAGCATACAGATTCAGGAGCCGAACTTCGAGGGTCAGACGAAGACCAAGCTCGGTTCCACCTATATGTGGGAAAAGGAGAAGACGGACGGGAACGGCAAGAAGGTGCAGAATCCGGATGGCTCCATAGAGATCGACCGAGGGCCAACCATCCGATCGTACGTCAATGACTTCATCGCCAAAAATCTGGACAACTACCTGAGAATCAACAAGGACATTGTTCCGATCATCGAGAACAAAATCAAGGAGTCCCAGGCGGAGCGCGAGGAAATCGCCGGGATCCAGAAGAAGACCAGGGAAAGGAACAAGAAGGCGAATGTCTATAACCGCAAGCTGCGCGACTGCCGCTTCCACTTCTGTGACAAGCTGCCTAAAGGCAAGCAGGATCTCGCGGAGCAGACAAGCATATTCATCACGGAGGGTGACTCCGCGAGCGGTACCATCACCAAGGTGAGGAAAGCCGAATACCAGGCGGTGTTCAGTCTTCGCGGCAAGCCGATCAACTGCTACAAGGAGAGCCGCAAGAAGGTGGCCGAGAACGAGGAGCTGAACCTGCTGGTCTCAGCCCTGGGAGTCGAGGACGACCTTGACAACCTGCGCTACAACAACATCATCGTGGCGACCGATGCCGATGATGACGGCATGCACATCAGGATGCTCGTGCTGACCTTCTTCATGAAGTATTACCCGGATCTTATCCGCCGCGGACACGTACATATTCTTCAGACTCCGCTTTTCAGGGTGGCCAACAAGAAGGAGAGGCGCTACTGCTACTCTCCGGAGGAGAAGGAGGCGGCCATCAAGGAGTTGAAAACCTCTGTGCAGATCACCCGCTTCAAGGGTTTGGGAGAGATTTCTTCGGACGAGTTCGTGGATTTCATCGGCGAGAATATGAGGCTGGACCTCGTGAAGCTCTCCGACGAGGAGTCCATAGCGGACATCATGGAGTTCTACATGGGCGACAACACGATCGACCGCCAGAACTTCATCAGGGCGAACCTGCGTTCCGAAGAGGAACTTGAAGACGTAAACATCTAATATTCATTGATTATGTCACGTTGGGCTAAATTTTGCGGATGGCTGCTGAAGAAGATGGGCTGGACCACGGTAGGTGGCCCCGCGCCGGAAAGCAAATGCATCATTCTCGGTGTGCCACACACTTCCGTGTGGGACTTTGTGGTCTCCTACCTTTTCTACACGCAGTTCGACCGGACGGCGCACGTTATGATCAAGAAGGAGTTTTTCTTCTGGCCGGTCGGGGTGTTCCTCCGCAAGGTCGGCTGCATTCCTGTGGACAGGGGCAGCGCCGCCGCGATGGTAAAGGGCCTCATCGAGGAGATGGAGAAAGTGGATCAGTTCCACCTCGCCATCGCCCCCGAGGGAACCAGAAAAGCCGTGAAGAAATGGAAGACCGGCTACCACCTCATCGCAAGAGAGGTCGGATGCCCTGTCTATATGGGATTTTTTGACTGGAAGACCAAGCGCGTCGGCATCGGCGAGAAAGTTGAGCTGACAGATGACGCGCGCGCAGACACCGACAGAATCCAGACGATCTACGAAACAATGCACTTCGAGGGCAAGCACCCGGAGGGCTATATCACTCATTAAGAATAGTTTATTATGCCAATTTTCAGCCAAAACAGGGAGAATTATGTCACGACCCTGGCCAAGCTATTTGAATATGCCACCGACAACTACGCCAAGCGGCCGCTCTCGCGGTTCGTCGAAGGTGGGCAGGAATATACCTACGACAGCTTCAAGCACAAGTGTCTGGAACTTTCACACCGGTTCAACAGATTCGGGATCAGCGCAAGGGACAAGGTAGCCATACTTTCCAACAACATGCCCAACTGGACGGTTGCGATGTTCTCGTGCGTACCTTTCGGACGTGTGACCGTGCCAATCCTGCCGGATTCGTCGGAAAGCGAGGTCACAAACATCATCAATCACTCGGAATGCAAGGCCATCTTCGTGTCCAAGAGACTCCTTAAGAAACTCAGTCAGGAGGTGATCGACAAACTGACCCTCGTGATCGACATAGAGACGTTCGACTTCATCAAGAAGGACGACAAGGCTTTCACCTGCGAGGGTCACGGTGTTGATCCACAGGCCGACGATCTTGCGTCAATCATCTACACATCAGGCACTTCCGGAAAGGCCAAAGGCGTGATGCTCAGCCACCGCAACTTCTGCCAGAACATCATCGCGGCCTACCACGCCCAGAAGGCCGGAAAGCACGACCGCTGGCTCTCCATCCTGCCGATGTCGCACACCTACGAGATGGCGTTCAGCGTGCTTTACCCGCTGTACGTCGGAGGCTGCGTCTATTATATTCAAAAACCGCCCACACCGAGCATCCTGATGCAGACGATGAAGAAGGTCAAGCCGACCATCATGTGCTCCGTGCCGCTGATCATCGAGAAGGTCTACAAGAACAGCGTGGTTCCGACGGTGGAGAAGAGCCGCGTGCTTTCCTGGATGAAGGGACACACGCCGAGACTCCTATACTGGCTCATCGGGAAGAAACTCTACGCATCCTTCGGTGGCAAGCTGAAGTTCTTCGGAATCGGCGGCTCGAAGCTGGACTCAACCGTGGAGGATTTCCTCAACAAGGCCGGATTCCCCTATGCGATCGGCTACGGCCTGACTGAGACGGCTCCGCTGATCACGAACGCCTGCGTGGGCAAGACAGTGGTCGGGTCGATCGGCGTGCCGGCCTACAACGTGGAGGTCAAACTCCAGAACGTGAACCCGGAGACGGGCGAGGGCGAGATTGTCGCCAAGGGTGACAACGTGATGCTGGGCTACTACCGCGACCCGGAAAGGACCCGCTCCGTGCTGACCGACGACGGCTGGTTCCGCACCAACGACCTTGCGTGCCAGGATTCCAAGGGACGCTACTACATCAAGGGAAGGCTCGGGAATATGATAGTGGGACCTTCGGGCGAGAACATCTACCCGGAGGAGATCGAGCAGGTGATCAACACCATTTCTGGAGTGAACGAATCACTCGTGGTGGAAAGGAACGGCAAGTTGGTGGCCCTCGTGAAGTTCGATGACAATGTGCTGGACTGGAACCAACAGCGCGAGGACAAGTTCTTCGACAACCTCCAGTCGATGAAGCAGGCGGTTCTTGAATATGTCAACAAGCACGTCAGCAAACAGTCCAAGATCGGCGAGGTCGAGGCTATGAAGGAAGACTTCGAGAAGACGGCCACGCACAAGATCCGCCGTTTCAAGTACAAGGAAAAGACATCGGACGAAGCTTCGCAGCAAGATACCGAGGACAAATCAAAAGGGACGGCATCCTCTGAAAAGTAAGCCATCCCCAATATATCTTAGCGAACCGGATCCTTACCAATTCCGCTCACGGTAAGGATTCGGTTTGTCTGTTATAGGAAGGTCGGAGTCATTCTCGACCTTGACGCAGTCGTGGATGCTGATCTCAGCGTCCGGCTTCCACTTTGAGAAATCATTGCCTTTGATGGTCACATCGCCGCAGAACTGCACGTCGATCACGGGCTGCCCAGGGAACAGCGGCGCATAAGACTTTGAATCAATGAATATGTTGTCAGAGATGTCGAGCATCCCGACGCTTCTGGCATAGATGATCTGGCTGTCAAAGGTTGACACCGTGTTGCCTGAGAAAACCACACGGTTATGATAGTGGAAATCATTGCCCCTGGTCTTGGTAGGAATTTCAGGATCGATCTGGAGGATGGCCTGCGGACCGTTCGCCCCGATTGCCAGATCCGTGAACTTGTTGTTTCTAATCACGATGTTCTTTGTCCTTCCGGACTCGTACCAGAAGTTGGCGTCGCCGCTGACACAGATTCCGGACATCTGCGAGGCGAAATCACAGTCCTCCACAAGCACGTCGCCATAGGTCGAGAGCAGAAGGCTTCTGGCCCTGTTGTAGCGAACGGTGCAGTTCCGAATCGTGACATCCGCGCCTCTGGAGATGTTCTCAAGGGCTATGTTCGTCGGATCCGCGACTCCGCCAAGATCGAAATCGGTCTCTATGATGTAGGCCTGGAGGTCGGACTTGTCGATGCTCCTGATCCTGCCGGAGCCGACCGGACGAAGATTGGACTTGTCCACAAAGCTGATCACGTCACCCTCGTCGGCGAACTGGTCCCCCACCTGCTGGAAATGGCCGAAATGAGCTCGTAAAGTATTAGATGACAGCACAGAATCCACAAGCATATAGATGCCGTGGATGTTCGCGGCATCGTCAAGCATACTCTCAAACAGGCTGTTCTCTATCGTAATCTTTCCGTTGCAGCTGACAAAGTGGGTCGCGTCAGCGGAAGTGGTGACCATCCTCGGAGAACCTTCGTGAGCGGCCGTCGAGAAACCTTTCACCGAGATATTCTCTGAATATTCAGCTATCAGTCCCATCCCGCCGCTCCGGTAGATGTGGACATCCTCTATGTTTATATTCTTTGATGACAGCACTGCCATCGCCGGGAAACGTCTGTTAAGTCCTGTAGGCCCTTTGTCGTCCCAAACGCTTCCGACCGGAGGAACGTCCCTCGCGCTCAGGCGGGTGAATTCGATGATGCCTTCACCTATCTCCCGTGCTCCCATCTCTCCGGACCAATAGCCGTGGTCGTAGGCGCAGGTGTCGAAGAACGGCCTGTGGGTCTTCGGGTCGAAAAGGATGCTCTCCCCCATCGGATACTCCCAGTCATAGCCTCCGAAGAAAAGCCTGTCGCCTTCGATACGGTACTTGGTGTCCGGGAAGACCTTGACAGTGAAGCTTCTGCTGACCGGATCGCTGGAGAGAACCGTCCCCTCGAAAGTCCAAGGATAGTCGTAATCGACCGACACACCCTTGATAGTAACATTGGACGACCCCTTGACGGCGAACGGCACCATGCACCCGTGGAACATGAAGTCGGAGCCGTCGCCTTCGATCGTGACATTCCTCATGTCCTTGATCAGGAAGGCTATGCGCTTGTCACCGCTGTCGTTGTTCGAGAGCGTCAGGAACTCCCGCGCCCCCAGCTCCGGATAGAACGGGTAAAGCCCCTTCCCGAAACAAATCCTCACGTTTCCTTTCGGGTGCGACTTCAGGATTTCAACGACAACTGGAGTGTAATCCTTTACGTTCGAATCGAAAGGAACCTCAACTGTTTTCACGGAGCACGCCGTGACCGCAATGCAGATAGCGGCAGCCACAGTCACGGAAATCTTACGCACGATATTCATTATCTCATACAATTTTCCGTAAACTTACGAAAAACATTCTGAAGTTCCACGTCCGACCAATGCTAAGACATCATATTCCTACAGCAAAATTCCTTTCTGGAATATTCTCAGGTGAGAATAGCCACTCTTCACACCCCAAACAACGAATATCTGACCCTACGGGTGCAATATAGTCGATATTTCACCCGAGAACCGCAAAAAACTGAGCATCAAAAATCAAATAACATAACACTAAACAAAATCATTTTATTATATTTAGGGTAAATTTGATATGCAAACGTTTTTCGACAACATATATTACAAGATCACCGATGACCGAAAGGACTCGATCTGTGAAGGAGGTCGGCAGAACATAGCTGCGACCATAGTCTCTATTTATAAATATCAAGGACAGCGAATGCATACTATTTTGCAAACTAAAACGAATCAATTATCGTTACAAGGAAACAAGGGAAATGTAGCCCACAAATCTTCTAATGCCATAATAGATTGATTGCCATAATGAGAGATTCCGATACAATAGAAAAAATGGCAGTCAACGCTGTTGATGATGCTATCACAAAATGCCCGTTATTATCTCCTCACTTCACTTCGGGAGATAAGTATCCCTCTGTAGATGGAAATATTATCATTTATGAAAAAAATGGGAATAATAAAGAGGATATTCTAACTACAATTTGGGTTCAGATAAAGGGGAAAGAGTGTGATTCACTTATCGCAGAGGAGATTACTTACGCAATAGAAGTTAGGGATTTTTACAATTATCTAAAAATAGGAGGATGCCTATTCTTTGTTGTTCAAATAGATTGCAATGACAATAGGAAGATATTCTACGAAACACTATTGCCTGTTAAAATTCAGGAACTTCAAGACAATATTGTTGATGGGCAAAAGACAAAGAACATCACATTGAGAACATTCCCAAATGATAAATATGCTATTGAGACTATTGTTCATAATTTTGGAATTGACGCACGCAAACAATCAAGCTTCGCTTTGTCTAAATTATTGACTTTAGACGAATTAAATAATAACAGCAATATTGAATCGATTACTTTTTCTACCACTAATATTAGTAAAGAGAAAGATCGTTTTATCCCGTTCTTTGAAAATGAAATATGCTTTTATGCAAAATTCAAGGGCGCATCTACTGCTGAACCAATAAAAAACGCACACGGAAATCTGTTAATTGAGCAAACATTCAACGCACCAGTTCTTGTAGGAGACAAACAGTATTATCAATCATTTAAGATTAGTTACACAAAAAATGGTTTGATCTTCTTGTTTGGTAGTTGTTTCCGTATGGCTTTAAACTATGATTTAGGACAAGGAAAGATCACCTACAATCCGCCAGCTTCTTTATCAAAAAGGTACGAGTCTCTTGTATTTGTGAATGACTTGCTTGAGAAAAAAACTCTTTCTATCAATAGTCGTCAGTATAATATTGACAAGTGCAACAGTATATTTTCAGAACAAATTAAGTTAGACTGGGATTTATGTAACAGCTTAAAAAAGTTGTTTAAAGTTCTTCATATCCAAGAAGACCTTAATATGAATCAGCTCACAGACAAAAACATAAAAGACATAAAGACCCTCGAAAAATGTATTGTAAATAATGAGGCTGTTACAAATATTAACCTAAACAATAATACTGTGATGTGCACTGATTTACGATTATCCAATGTTGTAATAAGACTTCTCCTGACAAAATCTGATGACAGTGAAGGCTTTTACAATGTAGAAGATTTTTTTAATTTGCGCCTTACCAAACTTGTATATCGAAAACTGGATTCCTGCAAGGAAAATATATTGCCTGCAATTGCGACATTAAAAATTGATGATTATTGCAAACTGAGCAATATCAATTACGAAGGTTTGATTAATGAATTTAAATCTTTATATGTAGATAATCCTGATATTATAACTATCGCAAATGAAGTACTAAATTCTTTAATACACGCATATGACAAGAGCTCTAATCCAAGAATGCTAATTGCAGCACAAGACATCGCTTACTGGCTGCTTGGAGAAGAAGTATTGGGGGTAACTGAAGCCGGGAAAAAATTGGACATAATTCAGATAAAAAAAAAGCCAAAGAAATTTACAGTCTTCTGAAATAGAAGAAATTCATTTAATAATAGATGACAACAAAACATCCGTTTTAGATAGGATTGGGGCATTTCTTTTGCTTGGTGATAAAACAACTGCTAGAAGATTATTCAAAACGCTTGATAAACAGCAAAAAAAATTCTTCAACGAGTCCACACTCCACAAATTTTGGAAATAAATAATCAAGACACGATATGGAAAAGTTAAGAATGCACACACACAATATAACACAAAATAATATTGAAAGAATAGGTCTGTTATTTCCGAATTGTCTGACAGAAAGGATAGGGGAAAATGGCAGACTGGAACACGCTATTGATTTTGACAAACTTAGGGTTGAACTGTCAAAGGACATTGTCGAGGGATCTCAGGAGAGGTATCAGTTCACTTGGCCGGGGAAGCGTGAAGCCATAAGAATCGCCAACACTCCGAGCAATATGACTCTCCGACCGGACAAGGAAAGCAGCGTGGACTTCGACAACACCGGGAATCTCTACATTGAGGGTGACAACCTTGAGGTGCTCAAACTTCTTCGGGAGGACTATCTTGGAAAGGTCAAGATGATCTACATCGATCCGCCGTACAACACTGGCAACGACTTTGTCTATGAGGATGACTTCAGCCAGACCGCCGGCGAGTTCAGAGGCAAGAGTGGGATGTTCGATGAAGACGGGAATATGATCCTGCAGAACTACGAGGTCAACTCCGAAAGCAACGGCAGGTTCCACACGGACTGGCTGAACATGATCTACCCAAGGCTGAAAGTTGCCAGAGATTTGCTGACAGAGGACGGTGTTATATTCATTTCGATTGATGACAATGAGGTGGAGAATCTTCGGAAGGTTTGCGATGAGGTGTTTGGGGAAAGAAATTTCATCGCGCAACTGATATGGGAAAGAGCATACTCTCCAAAAAATGACGCACGTTTCATATCCAACAGCCACGATTATGTCATAATGTTTGCTAAAAATATTGACAATTATGTAATCGGACGTCTTGATAGAACAGATGAGGCTAATGCAAGGTATCAAAATCCAGATAACGATCCTAGGGGGGTATGGAAGCCGAGTGATTTGTCAGTAAAGACATACAACGCCGAGTGCGATTATCCTATTACGACCCCTACGGGTCGTATTATAGAGCCTCCAGCAGGTCGCTGCTGGAGTCTCTCGAAAAAAGCTTTTTTCGAGAGACTCCAGGATAATAGAATATGGTTTGGAAGTGATGGGAATAGTGTACCTTGTATCAAGCGTTTTTTGACAGAGCTCAAATACGATGGTATGGCCCCTACATCCATACTATTTTATAAAGAAGTTGGTCATAGTCAAGAAGGGGCAAAAGAAGTTGTGTCTCTATTCGGAGACAAAGGAGTATTTGATGGTCCTAAACCCGTTCGCCTGCTTCAACGTCTGATCACTCTTGCCAATTTGAAGGATGATTCCATAGTTCTGGATTTCTTCTCCGGAAGCGCCACTACAGCTCACGCATTGATGAAAACCAATTTAGAAAAGGGTACTGACAGAAAATTCATTCTTGTGCAACTACCAGAGAAAGTTAGCGACAAGAAAAAGGATCAGGGTTACGGTACTATCTGCGAAATCGGCAAGGAACGCATCCGCAGAGCAGGGAAGAAGATTCTGGAGGAGCTGGCGACCAAGAAAGCCGAGAATGGATTGTTTGACAAAGAGTCCGAACCGACACGCCTCGATGTGGGTTTCCGTGTCCTGAAGCTTGACACATCAAATATGCTGGATGTCTATTACACTCCTGAGGATTCTTCCGCCGCCACACTCTTCGATGATAACGTGAAGCCTGACCGCACACCGGAAGACCTCCTCTTCCAGGTGATGCTTGAGTACAACCTTCCACTCTCCGCAAAAATCGAGAGGAAAACCATTGCCGGTAAGGAAGTGTTCAGCGTGAATGATGATTACTTGATCGCCTGCTTCGATGAGAACGTAAACGAGACCGTGATCACAGAAGTCGCCAAACGCAAGCCGCTCTATTTCATTATGCGCGACAGTTCCCTCTCCTCCGACCAGGTCGCAGATAACTTCGAGCAGATTTTCAACGCCTACAGCAAAGACACCATCAGAAGAATTTTGTAATTTAACGGATTATGAAAACAATAGAAGATTACAGAACTCTTCCGGAAGGTCAGACTTTTGACAGGAAAAGTGCACGAATAGAGCCTAAAGCATTGGCAGTCATTATGGTTGCAATGGCCAATGCCGATGGTGGAACCATTGCTATCGGTATTGAAGACGATGGAAGTGTGTCAGGCATAGATAGGTATAGCACCCATATTAACGACTTGTTACGTGTACCGTTTGATTATTGCATACCTTCCATAAATGTGCATCCGCAAAGAATCGCGTGTACAGACAAGGAAGGAAAAGAAAATCATATTCTGATACTCGATGTTGAGCAAAGCTCCTCTATGCACTCAACAACAGCTGATGATTCTTACTATAGGGTTGGTGACAAATCAAAAAAGTTGTCCTTCGATGACAGAATGCAGATAATGTTGGCTAAGGGAGTCCAATACTTTGAAGATTATCCTGTTCCTCGTGCGACTGTTGACGATATTGACTTGGACTTCGTTTCAAGTTATTGTAAAAGGATTGGTTATAAGAGAGATGCTTTATCATTTTTGCGTTCAAATGGAGATTATATTATCGTAAAGGATGGGAATGAACAAGTAAGTGGGGCTGCTATCCTCCTCTTCGGCAAGAATCCACAGCGTTTCTTTCAACGTGCCCACATACGGTTTATCAGATATGATGGCAACGAGGAGAAAGTTGGCCGCGAAATGAATGTTGTCAAAGACGTTACATTCAAAGGAAGGATCCTCGAAATGACTCAATCTGCCATAGCTTATGTAAAGACGCAAATAAAAGAGAGGACTTATCTTGCCTCAAACGCTCTGTTCGTGACAAAACCCGAATATCCGGAATTTTGTTGGACTGAACTAATCGTGAATGCGGTTGCACATAGAGACTATTCCATCCTCGGGACGGACATTCAAGTAAAGTTGTTTGACAATCATTTCACGGTGGAAAGCCCAGGAATCCTTCCCGGAAGAGTTCGGCTGCATAATATGCGGACAACTCATTTCTCACGAAATCCTAAGATTGCCTCATTTATGAAAGAATATGAATTCATTCGTGAGTTTGGGGAGGGTATTGACAGAATGTATAGGGAATTGGAAGAAGGCGGATGGCCAAATCCTATTTTCAAACAGGATGATTTTATGTTCAGGGTCAGCCTCATAGCGAATCCACTTGTGTCAAGTGATCCAAATGATCCAAATGATCCAAATGCGATCCAAATTGATTTGAATAGTCAATTATTATTTCTCATAAAGTCAAATCCATCAATTTCCAGAAAGGAATTATCTGATAGACTAAATATTAGTGACCGTAGAGCCAGAGAGATACTTAAAGATTTGCAGGAATCTGGGGTACTAAAACGCCAAGGGACAACACGAGGTATTTGGATTATATTGAAATAATCAGAAAAGAAGATGAAATTCAACTTCAAGATACAACAGTACCAGACGGACGCCGTGGAAAGCACAGTGGCGGTTTTTGCCGGACAGCCAACACAAGGAGGATTCTTATACCGCAGGGATTTAGGAAAGAATGATGCCGGAAGGATCACTTATGAAGATGACTATGCCGGCTTCAGAAACGCCGACGTAGAACTGTCCGACCAGAATATGCTTGCCAACATCCGTAATATTCAGGAATCCAATAATATTCCTCTGTCCAAGGCTCTATCGCACGATCTCGGAAAAGTCGGCCTTGACATAGAAATGGAAACCGGAACCGGAAAGACATACGTTTACATCAAAACGATGTTCGAGCTGAACAGGCGTTACGGTTGGAGCAAGTTCATTGTCGTAGTGCCGAGCATCGCTATCAGAGAGGGTGTAGCCAAGAGTTTCAAGATGCTTGAGGATCATTTTATGGAGTATTATGGCAAAAAGGCAAGATATTTCATTTATAATAGTTCCAACCTTCAGCAACTCGACTCTTTTTCAAGCGATGCCAGCATCAATGTTATGATCATCAACACCCAGGCATTCGCGTCGTCACTGAAAGAGGGGGCAAAGAACAAGGAAAGCCGCATCATATATTCTGAAAGAGATGATTTCGGAAGCAGGAAGCCAATTGATGTGATCGCCGCCAACAGGCCGATCATCATTATGGACGAACCTCAGAAGATGGAAGGCACCGCCACGCAGACAGCGTTGAGGAGATTCAAGCCATTGTTTGTACTGTATTATTCCGCTACGCATAAGACCAACCATAACTGCATCTACGCTCTTGACGCGCTTGATGCCTACAAACAGAAACTTGTCAAGAAAATCCAGGTGAAAGGCTTCGAGGTCAAAAATCTTAAGGGGACAAGCTCATACCTATACCTTGACAGCATTATTCTGTCTAAGAACAGGCCGCCAATAGTGAAGATTGAATTGGAGATCAAGGGTGCGGCCGGCATCAGGAAAGAATCCCAAAAGTTCGAGCTCCACGACAGTCTTTATGCGGTGTCAGCACTTCGGGAATATGAAGGGTTCACCATTTCAGAAATCAATGCCTGCAATGACTCGGTCACTTTCACGAACGGTGTAACAGTCCACAAAGGAGAAGTCTATGGCGACAGCAGTCAGGAAACAATGCAAAGGGTCCAGATCCGTGAGACAATAGCCTCTCACTTTGAAAAGGAACAAGAATTGTTTGGCAAAGGGATCAAAACATTGTCATTGTTCTTTCTTGATGAAGTAGCTAACTACAAAAGCTACAACGAGGAAGGTGCGGAGATTAAAGGTCGATTATGGAATATATTCGAAGAAGAATATTCACATTATCTGGATGATAACCTTTCTCTATTCGACGATGACTACCAACGCTATCTAAGACATTTCGATGTATCACAAGTGCACAGAGGCTATTTTTCCATTGACAAAAAGACCGGACACAGCATTGACAGTGAGACGAAGCGCGGCAGCGACACATCCGATGACATATCGGCCTACGATCTAATTCTTAAGAACAAGGAGCGTCTGTTGAGTTTTGAGGAACCTTGCCGATTCATATTCTCACATTCGGCACTCCGCGAAGGTTGGGACAATCCGAATGTGTTCCAGATATGTACCCTTCGTCACGCAAACTCAGCCATAGCCAAGAGACAGGAGGTAGGTCGTGGCCTGCGTATCTGCGTGGACCAGCAGGGAAACCGAATGGATTATCAAGAACTCGGAGAAGATGTCCAAGAGGTTAACAAGCTGACAGTCATCACCAATGAGAGTTACACGGATTTCGTGGATGGACTTCAAAAAGAGACAAAGGAAGCTCTTCGGGAGAGGCCTACCAAAGCTGACATCAAATTCTTTGAAGGGAAAGTTGTCACTCGTGCTGACGGAGGCCGGCAGACTCTTAATGTCCAGGATGCTATGATGATTGTCGGTTATCTGCTTGGATGCGGATACGTGGATGAGAACAACAACATCACACAGAGATACAAAGAGGACCTGAAAGACAAGACATTGAAACCGATGTTCCCTGGTCTTCAGCCAGTGGAAGCGGAAGTCCACAAACTTATTCAATCAATCTATGATGAGAGAGTTGAACTTGTGAATATGGTTGAGAATGGCTACAGCACAAAGACTTCGGACAATGCCCTCAACGCCAATTTCGGCAAGAAAGAGTTTCAGGAACTTTGGAAACTGATTAACCATAAGTATGTCTATACCGTTCATTATGACAGTAAAGAACTGATTGATCACGCCGTTTGTTCAATCAACTCCAATCTGTTCGTCTCAGAGCTAAAGTATGTGATGACCATTGGTGACCAAAATGATGTGGACAGTTTTGGTGGAGAACAGACCACGACAAAAAGCATAACGACTGTCAGCACATCGACCGTTCCATATGATCTTGTCGGTGAAATCTCAAAGAGAAGCACATTGACCAGAAGGACAGCAGCTTCGATTCTACGTAGTATCAGTCCCCAGAAACTGGCGATGTTCCGCGGCAATCCGGAGGAGTTCATTACCAAGGTCAGCCGGCTGATCAAAGAAGAAAAAGCGACAATCATTGTGGAGCATATCAGGTACGACAAACTTGAGGAGACCTATGACAGCGACATATTCACAAAAGAGAAACGCAGTCAGGACATAGGCAAAGCGTACCGGGCTACAAAGAGCATCCAAGACTATGTATTCACCGACGGCATCGCTGACGACAACAACGAGAAAAAGTTCGCAAGGTCTCTTGACCAGGCCACAGAGGTTTGCGTCTATGCGAAACTGCCACGTGGCTTCCAGATTCCGACTCCGGTAGGAAATTACTCACCCGATTGGGCGATAGCGTTCAACGAGGGAACAGTGAAGCACGTTTTCTTCATCGCAGAGACCAAAGGGGATATGAGCACTATGGAACTCAGGCCGATTGAGACGGCAAAGATAAACTGCGCCAGAGCTCTTTTCAATAACTTGAGTGGTGCCGATGTCCGTTACGACTGTGTTAAGAGCTACGATGACCTTCTCACAGTGATGCAGAAATAGTGGTTGAATACCGCCCTATACGCTGAGCGATGAAATGACCAGCTACAGCGAGGACAAGGCCGAGGATGGCAAAGAGCAGCATTCCCCACCAGGGCCAGACGAGGGATAATGAATATGCCGCGTACGCGATGAGTGGGACGGAGATAATGCTGGTCACAAGTCCAGGAACATAGCCTTTGAGGGTTACAGCACGGACAATGCTGATCAGGGCGCACACTGAATATGCCATAAAGACTGTCGTCCAGACGAGTTCGGCCCATAAACCGCCGGCGAACAATGCGGCGGTCGAAAGGAGAACCGCAAGGAAACCAACAACAGCGGCAATGACTAACGCTGACATATTCATTCCGGAAAGCCGGAAGAGGATATTCACTAAACTTTGGTGCGCCTCATCCGAGGAAGCGCTATGATGTGATGCCCACCGTCTGGCGGTAAACACCACCTCTAACGCATGGCAAAGGGAAACAGCAAGGATCGGGAGTACTATATACAGTACAGAAAGTGCGCTCATATTCGTTGTTTGTTACATTTCAGCAATATAGAGGCTCAACCTGATTTCTATGGCTGAGTCCATAGGCGTGATTCACTTCAAGCCGGTTTGTCATTGGAACAGCAGCGGGACGAACCGGCTGAGATAGACGCGCCAGTTGCGCCAGATGTGGCCGCCGTCAGACTCTACGTAGGAATATTCATAACCAGCGTCATCAAGTTTCTTGCGGAAGTCGGAGTTGGCCTGATAGAGGAAGTCATCCTTTCCGATGCCGATCCAGAAAAGTGATGGTTTGGTGGCGAAAAGTCTCGCCAGCTTGCCGTCAAAGTCCTCATAGACAGGAGATTTCTTTTCCGGGAATATGGCGGCGGAGAACAGGCCTATGTACGAGAATGTGCCGGGATATTCCTTTGAGATGTGGAGGGAATGGAACCCGCCCATTGACAGTCCGGCTATCGCGCGTCCCTCCTTTTTGCGGATTGTACGATAGTGGGAGTCAACATATTCAATGATTTCAGGGAAGGAGGTTTCGTAGGTGCCGTCCATTGTCTTCGGAAGGTTGAACTGTGGCTGGACGAGGCCGTTGGAAGTCTCGCCCGGGGCGGCCTCCTGCGAGGCGTTGCCGTTCGGCATCACCACGATCATCGGTTTCGCCTTGCCTTGCGCGATGAGGTTGTCAAGGATTTGGGAGGCGCGGCCGAGCTCCATCCACGCCTGCTCGTCTCCGCCCATTCCGTGCAAAAGGTAAAGCACAGGGTATCTGATCCTGCCGCTTTCCTCATAGCCGGCCGGAGTATAGACCGTCATTCTTCGCCTCATTCCAAGCGAAGGGCTGTCATACCAGACCTTCGACACCGTCCCGTGCGGCACGTCACTGACCTTGTAAAGGTCAGCCTGTCCGCCGCCGACAATGAATATGCTCGTGACCGTGGCCACATCCCTTATCTGATAGACATTCGACGGGTCGTTCATACGCTGGCCGTTCACTATGAAAGAGTAGCTGTAAAGCTCCGGCTCAAGAGGGGCGCTGGTATATTCCCAGACACCGTTCTGATTCTGTGTCAGTTCAGCGATGCCCGGAACCTCGAACTCGCCGTTCGGAGTGCTGATTTTCTGTGGCGGCAGAAAGTCGCCGGTCACCTGGACTCTTATTACATTTGGGCCGGAGTACCTGAAAGTCACCGTGTTGTCTTCATTGATTTGAGGGGACACCACCTTCGCCCCGCTCCAAAGCGCCTGCTGCGCGGAAGCGTCCGGAGCCATGGCGAAAGCGAACATCACCATTGCCGCCAGACAAAACAATTTATGAATATGTTGTCTCATAATATGACCTAATGTTTAGAAGTTGTTTATATGGTAGGTTCGACACTTCGGCAGCTCAGTGCACCGCAAGCTCACCAACCATATAACGTCAGAATATCAAGATAAAACACAGAGCGGCGAACGCGGCTCCGGCGATCGGGCCGAAGACAGGAACCCAGCTGTAGTTCCAGCCGCTGTCGCGCTTCGGACTCTTGAACGGAAGAACAGCGTGGGCGATGCGCGGGGCAAGATCCCTTGCCGGATTGATCGCGTAGCCTGTCGCACCTCCAAGGGACATACCGATCGCCATAATGAGCATTGTGACAGGGAATGAGCCACAGGCGCCAAGTCCGACTTCCGAGGTGTTGCCACTCACGGAGAACATAAGGATGCAGAACACCAGCAGCCAGGTTCCGACGAACTCGCAGAAGAAGTTCCTCGCCGGATTGTAGATGGCCGGCATCGTGCAGAATGTGCCGAGTTTCGTGTCCGGATCGTCAGTGGCATCGTAATGATCCTTGTAGAATGCCCAGACAAGGGTCGCACCGCAAAAGCCACCTAACATCTGCGCGATGATGTAGCCTAAAACCGAAGCCCAAGGGAACGAGCCAGCCACGGCCAAACCAATTGTCACGGCCGGATTGAGATGCGCTCCTGAATATGGTCCAGCGATGAAAACTCCGCACATCACGGCAAAGCCCCACGCCAAGGTTATCACTACCCAACCGGCGCCCTTGCCTTTGGATTTCTCAAGGCTGGTGCAGGCGCAGACTCCGTCACCCATAAGGATTAGTACAAGTGTGCCGAGAAACTCGGCGAAATATGGATTCATAATATTCACTACTTCTTGGTTAATGTTCGTCCGATAGCGTCGGCCCATCCGGCTTTGGCCGCCTTGACGGCATCCTCATCCATAGAAGGAGTGAAGACGCTGTCTGCCTCCCATTGCTTCTTCACGTCATCAAGGCTCTCCCAGAAGCCGACAGCCAGCCCGGCAAGGTAAGCCGCACCGAGAGCCGTCGTCTCGGTCACTTTAGGCCTTATGACTTTGGCGCCAAGGATGTCGGACTGGAACTGCATCATAAGGTTGTTGCGGGACGCGCCGCCATCCACTTTTAATTCCCCGAGATGGATTCCGGAATCCTTCTCCATAGCCGAGACAATGTCCATTGTCTGGAATGCGATGCCTTCAAGAGCCGCTCTGGCGATGTGTGCCGCCGTGGTTCCACGGGTTATTCCGAATATCCCGCCTTTAGCATACTGATCCCAGTACGGAGCACCAAGTCCCGTCAACGCAGGCACCATATAGACTCCACCATTGTCCGGTACAGAGGCCGCAAGAGTCTCAACCTCAGATGAACTCTTGATGATTCCAAGGCCGTCACGAAGCCATTGAACGACAGAGCCGGCAACGAATATAGACCCTTCAAGGGCATAGTCCACCTTGTCGCCGATCTTCCACGCGATGGTGGCGAGAAGGTTGTTCTTAGACATTATCGGCTTCTCACCTGTGTTCATCAGCAAGAAACAACCTGTGCCGTAAGTGTTCTTGACGGATCCCGGTTCGATGCACATCTGACCGAACAGGGCGGCCTGCTGGTCACCGGCTATTCCCGCGACAGGAACGTTTCCGCCTAAAAGATCAGTCTCTCCATAAACTTCCGATGAGGATTTGACCTGCGGCATCATCGATGCTGGAATATTCAGAAGATCAAGAAGCTCTTCATCCCATTCCAGTGTGTTGATGTTGAACAGCATCGTACGGGAGGCGTTGCTCACGTCCGTGATGTGCTCGTGTCCGCCGGTCAGGTTCCACACCAGCCAACTGTCCACTGTACCGAAGCGAAGCTTTCCCTGCTCGGCACGCTCACGGGCTCCCGGTACATTCTCAAGGATCCAGCGTATCTTCGTTCCGGAGAAATAAGCGTCGATGATGAGGCCGGTCTTGCGGCGGATCATATCCGTCACTCCCGCGGCCTTGAGCGAGTCGCAATATTCAGAAGTCCTTCTATCCTGCCACACGATGGCATTATAAACAGGTTTTCCTGTCTCGGAGTCCCACACGATAGTGGTCTCGCGCTGGTTGGTGATTCCGATGGCGGCGATGTCCGCTCCCCCAAGTCCAAGCGATGTGACCGCCTCAGTCATCATCGCATATTCGGTGGCCCAGATCTCCATCGGATCGTGCTCCACCATCCCCGGCTTCGGGAAATGCTGTGTGAATTCCTTCTGGCGAACGGCCATAGCCTCGCCCCTCTTATTGAAAACAATGGCTCTTGACGAGCTCGTGCCCTGATCAAGGGCAATGACATATTCTTTCATATTCAAGAAATAATCTTCATTAACGTGTTAATAATCCTGGTCACGCCTGCCTGGAAAGCAAGCAGACAAACGATTCCATGACGACCGTTTGTCCAAACAAATGTATAAAAATTTCCTTTCAACTCCAACCTTTCCTCTAAAGGTTAATGAATATGCTAATGAATATTCAAGTGCCGGAATATTCCGCCTCCATTGCCCTTCGCATCTATGAATATGCCATCATTCTTTGAACTCGCACTCCTGGGTAACACTTCACCCACAAAACGTTGCCGAAAAGAGCATGAAATACCTCTTAAGCAACAAAAACGCCATAAATCGTTACCGTTCAGAGACGTCTCTCACACGGCTATAATTGATAAAATCCTATTAGTAAATAAGTTACAAAACGTTGCTCTCCTGCTATGACTAGCAATAATTTGTAACACATTGTTAGTCAATCGAGACTGTTTCTCAAAGATAAGTACCACCTCGTCGAGAACATTTTGCGATATATATGCTCCCGTCAGAGATAAAAAGCAATGCGACGGAAGCAATTTTGTGCAACACTGCGCTTTCTGGGCCCCGAGTGTTGCCCGAGAGGGCTAAGAAGAGATCCGTGGCAACATTTTAACGTGATTTCGTTGCTAAAGAGAGACGAAAAAAGACCGCAGGAAATCTGCGGTCTAAAATATTGTCAGCCAAAATCGGCTTCACATAAACTTGGGATTAGGCCTCGGCCTCAACGGTTACCTTTACGGTGGCCTTGACAGCCTTGTAGCACTTGACAGAGCCTTCGTACTCGCCTACGGTCTTGATCTCACCGAGGGTGATGTTCTTCTTGTCAACCTCTACACCAGCAGCCTTGAGAGCCTCTTCGATCTGAGCTGTAGTGACAGAACCGTAGATCTTGCCGGACTCGCTGACCTTTACGGCCACCTTGACAGGTGTGGCCTCGATCTTGGCTGCGAGAGCCTCGGCGTCAGCGATAAGCTTGGCCTCTTTGTGAGCCCTCTGGCGCTTTGTCTCCTCAAGCTGCTTAAGAGCGGACTGAGTGGCGGCGCAAGCGAATCCCTGAGGGATAAGGTAGTTGCGGCCGTAACCTGACTTTACCTCTACCACATCTCCGGCCTCGCCGAGATTGGCAACTTCTTTCTTCAAAATGATCTTCATAATCTCGCTCTCCTATTATTTAAGAAGGTCAGTTACATAAGGAAGCAGAGCAAGGGAACGAGCCCTCTTCACTGCCTGAGCGACTTTCCTCTGGAACTTCAGAGAAGTACCGGTGATACGGCGAGGGAGAATCTTACCCTGCTCGTTGAGGAACTTCTTAAGGAACTCAGCGTCCTTGTAATCAACATACTTGATGCCTGCCTTCTTGAAACGGCAGTACTTCTTCTTCCTAACCTCTACTGTAGGAGGATTGAGATAGCGGATTCCTGCGTTCTGTGCGTCATTCTGTGCCATAATTCATTCCTCCTTGATTATGCGTTTTCCTCTGTTTTCTCTTCAGCGGCTACCGGAGCCTCAGCCGGAGCCTCCTCTGCCTTAGGAGCGGCAGGCTTGTTCCTGTTCTCCCTTCTCTTCGCGGCGTAAGCCTCGGCGTGCTTGTCAAGAGCCACGGTAAGGAACCTGATGATTCTCTCATCACGGAAATACTGGGTCTCAAGGGTGGCGATGAAGCTTGGCTCAGCCTTGAACTGGATAAGATAATAGAATCCTGAGGTCTTGTGCTGGATTGGATATGCCAGCTGACGAAGTCCCCAGTCCTCCTCGTACACTACCTCGCCACCATTGTCGGCGATCAGTTTTGTGTACTTGGCAACCGCTTCCTTCATCTGTTGTTCAGACAAAACGGGAGTTGCGATGAAAACGGTCTCGTACTGTTTTAACATTTGACTTAATTGTTTAATAATAAATAAATTGCAGTCCTTTCGGGGACGTATGCCAACCCAAAAGGACTGCAAATATAGTCAATTATCTCAACTTTCGCAAATTAGAGGTCAAGACAAATTACTTTTCAGGAATATTCTCAAGCACTGCGACGAGGAACTTCCAGGTCTCGGCGACGGAAGCGATGTTCACGCGCTCGTCCGGAGAGTGAGGATAGAGGATGGTAGGTCCTATGGAAACCATCTCCCAGTTCGGATACTTGGCTCCCATAATGGCGCACTCAAGTCCTCCGTGGGTGGCCGTGATCTTGAGTTCCTTTCCGAAGAGGCTCTTGAAGGTGTCCTCCAGAACCTTGATCATCGGAGTGCCGAGTTTCGGAGCCCAACCGCTGTAAGCGCCTGATGTCGAATATTTCGCGCCGGCAAGCTCAAATACGTAACGGATCGAGTCGGCGAGATACATCTTGGCCGCGTCGATCGAGCTGCGGGTCAAGGAGTGAACCGTGAGATGTCCCTTCTGGGTGCGGACGATAGCCATATTGGTAGAGGTCTCGGTCAGGCCAGGAAGAGTGTCGCTCATCCTCTGGACTCCGTGAGGGCAGGCAAGGATGGCCTTGACAGCCTTGCCGATCACCTTAGGGCTGATGTAACGGGCAGCCGGAGCGCTCTGCTTCTCATAGATGAGAATCATATCCGGGTCTGAGTACTGGTACTCGAACTTGGACTCCTCGAACTTCTTCTCAACGAGAGCCTTGACCTTACGGGAGTCCGCTGACGGGACGAGGATCTCGGCCTCGGCCTCGAACGGGATGGCGTTGCGGAGGGATCCACCGGTGATGGACGCGACCTTTACGTCATATTCAGAGATTACGGCTTCGAGAAGACGGCAGATGATCTTGTTGGCGTTGCCCCTGAAGAGGGAAATGTCCATTCCGGAGTGTCCGCCCTTGAGTCCCTTGACGGTGATCTTGTAGCCGACGAATCCTTCAGGAGTCTTATATGTTCTGTAAGCGAAGTCAGCCGCGCCGTCAACTCCACCGGCGCAACCGGTGCAAAGCTCGCCTTCCTCCTCAGAGTCAAGGTTCAGAAGAATGTCTCCCTTTAATATTCCGGCCTTGAGCGAGTTGGCTCCGGTCATGCCGGTCTCCTCATCGTAGGTGATGAGAGCCTCAAGCGGGCCGTGCCTCAAAGTCTTGTCCTGAAGAACGGAAAGAGCGAGAGCGACTCCGATTCCGTTGTCGGCTCCGAGGGTAGTTCCCTTCGCGGTCACCCACTCCCCGTCTATCTCGGTCTCGATAGGATCAGTGAGGAAGTCGTGCTTCGTGTCAGCGGTCTTCTGCGGAACCATGTCCATGTGGGCCTGCATTATCACTCCCTTGCGGTTCTCGTAGCCTGGAGTGGCCGGAACTGTGAATATGATGTTGCCGGTGTCGTCCTTCCTCACGTCAACACCGTGTTCTTTTCCCCAGCCCAGGAGATAGTCCTGAACCTTGCCTTCGTGCTTTGAAGGACGAGGAACCCTTGTCAGGCCGTAGAAGTTCTCCCAAACGGCCTTTGGCTGCAAATCTTTAATTGTCATAGCGTTATTCTATTAATATGTGAATATGTATTCTTTATTGTTTGCTGAATATTTTTTCCGGATTACTTTGAAAGCGGGAAATATCCCTCGGTTCCGAGCTGGTAGATGGCCATCCTGTCCTGAAGGAACGAGGTCACGCCATCGGAAAGACGGACTGTACAGATGGCCGGAATCCTGTAGATGGCCACATTCGACTTTGCTTGGGCACCCTTGCCGGAAGCCTCTCCGATCGGCTGAGGGACAATCTCCAAAAGGTAAGGTTTTCCGGACATATTGTCTGCCGAGACGATTCCGTCTGTATCTGAGATTCTGAACGCTACGTAGGTCTGAGACTTTCTGTTCTTTACAGGAACGACATCGCATTTGAGTTTCTGGGTCTGGAAATCGCTGTAGCCGATGAACATGGACATATATTCCTTCTCCAGAGCGGAGATTTCCTTGAGGGCCGCCCCCATAGCCTCACCACTGTAAGTGGCGTCGGTGTCGCCTGTGACGATCTGAACCCTTTTCTGACGAAGATTGAATATCATGTCGGCTGCCTCCTTGGCCCTCTGCTCAAGGGACTTCTGGACAACCATATTCTGCTGCACGGCGATGCGGTTGTAGGAAGCGTCCTCCTTGACTCCACGGTAAAGCGTGGCGGCCTCGGATGTAAGGTTGGAGCTTACACCCTTTCCGTTGAAATCAGCCCCGGCCTGCGTGGTGAACCTCCATTCGGCGCTCTCGCCGAAACTTCCGTCATTGACCGCGATAAGTCCCTGGGAGGTAAGCGAAAGGAAAGACTGCGTGGCCTTGTCCGGATTGACATAGTAGCGGAAATTCTGGTCGGCCTCGATGTACGGGGTCATACGGACCGTGCTGAGCGTGCAGGTGGTCTGGTCTGTCTGACGGGCGTCAACGCCAAGATATTTCTGGGCGTACTTGGCGTAAGGGCCTGCATAGAAATATTCACGGACGGCCTCCACCTCGATCGTGATGGTGGTCTGAGGAAGGGCGTAGGAAACGGTTCCTACGGGATCCTGGGCCGAGATTCTTCCCTCTGGCAGCAAAGCGGCGGCCAGACAGAGAAGCGATACTGTGCGGTAATTCTTCATATTCATAAAATTTTTGTCATTTCCATCTTTTGTGCGTCCAGAGGTAGTTCTCCGGGTGTTTTTCCAGATCGACCTGAAGCAGGCTGTAATATTCCTGCATTATCGAGTGAGGGGTCATCGTCGAGGCGTCGCGGCAGATTTCCTTGAATGTCCATTCGTAGTGTCCTCGGGAGACCGGGATCAGGCTCATGTAGAACACGCTGTAATGCAGCTTGTGGGCGATCGACGCGCCGCCGAGCATCGTCCGGGTCGGCTGGTGCATAAAGTCCACAACGTCATTCACAGTGGAGTTCCGGTAGGGGCACTGGTCGGTCGGGATTATATAGATTTTCTTGTCCTCCTTATGTGATAAGGCGAAACGCAGGAGGTTAACGGAGCTGACGTAGCCGGTGTAGCCGTCCCGCAGCACCGGAGCGCAGCGGTTGACACGCATTATCTCGTCCCACATCCTGCTGCTCAACGGCTTATAGACGGCGATTACATTATCTACGTTCATCACCGATTGTTCCCGGTTTGGACGGTAGTCGTAATTCAGGCAGCCTCCGGTTAGTTCCCAGTTGCCGAAATGGCTGTTGAGCACGACAACTCCGGGACTTTCCGCAAGCGCGGCCTCAACGGCATCGATGTTAGTATATTCCACCAGACGTTTCCTGTGCAGCCTTTCCGGATTGCGGCATCCGCCGAACCAGATGGTCTCGGCTATCACCTCGCCGAAATGCTTGTAGAACGCATTGGAGATTTGCTTCAGATCCTTGTATTTCTTGTCAGGGAAAGCGCGGGAGAGGTTGATCATCACCACATCACGGCGGTAATGCATCACATCACGCAGCAGCCAGGCAAAGAAGCCCGCCCACACGTAATGGAACCCCAGCGGAAGCGCCGAGATCACCCTCAGAAGTCCTTGCATCAGTTTCGTCAAAATCTTCATCTTTCTACAATCTGTCGCACATCAGGCAAATATAATGAAAGAGGAGGTCAATATGAAATTTAATTGAGGTCAGGACCCCATCATATTTCCAGCCATTCCACCTCGCCGCCCCAGATTGACAGGAAACGCAAAAAGTCCGCGCCTGAGATCACGACGCTGGCCGTGTTCTCGCAAGGGTGGAAACTTATCTTGTCCGCCGTGCGTAATGCACTGTCAATGTAATATTTGACCCTATGTCCGTTCGGGAATAGTTCCTTGGGATCCGCATCCTTTGGATTGATGTCGTTGATGAGTCCGAAGGCCGACACCGACCCAGGATGCAGATCAAGGCATCGAACCATCCTTTCCTCCGACGCGAAAGACAGCTTTCCCTGCTTCAACGTATGCTCCAGGCTATGGATGTCGAGCGTCTTATGGCATTCCATACTCACAAGGTAGTGCCTGTTCCCCTTATGGTTCCGCAGAAAAAGGTTCTTGCAATGCGTCGCGTCAGGAATATTCCCCCAATACGCCAGACACTCCTCCACCGAGCACAATGCCGGATGCTCGTACAACTTATATTCAATATCATTGGCCTTAAGGAAGTTCAGCACTTTGCTCCTCAGCCGGCCACGTTCCAATTCATCGATTTCCATCTGCGTTTATGTTTTGGGTGTAAATTTAGACAATTTTTCGGTTATGGGAACGAGAACTCAGAAACGGCGTACCTGGATTCCTCGTATTTCCGAATCTTTCGCCTGACTGACACCTTGGGGATATGACTGTCAGATAAATGATAATTTACGTGCAAGCTGAGCACAGATTAGGGACAAGGCCTATCGGCATGAGTTCGGAAGAATAGACAAAACAACCGCCATTTCTTGCCGTTATCGGCAAGAAATCCTATATTTGTATCGGCAAATGCTATTTTCCGTGCCGTAGATTATGGATTACGTCTCTACTAAAGAATATGCAGCGGCACACGGTGTCGCCGAACGCACAGTGAGGAACTACTGTGTTCAAGGTAAAATTGCTGGAGCACAGCTTGTCGGCAAAACGTGGAGTGTGCCAGCCGAGGCTCCACTCCCTCAGCGCAAGAATGCAAAAAACAGGATATCTCCCCTTTTGAAGACATTGTGCGAGCAAAAAGACTCCGGAATCAAAGGCGGAATATATCACCGCACTCAAATTGACCTGACATATAATTCAAACCATATCGAAGGTAGCCGGTTAACAAAAGAGCAGACTCGATACATATTCGAGACTAACACGATTGGAATCACGGATAATGCTGTGAAAGTGGATGATATCATTGAAACCACCAATCATTTCCGCTGCATCGACTTTATAATTGACCACGCGAAAGAGCCATTGACGGAAAGTATGATAAAACAACTTCACCGGTTGCTGAAAAGCGGGACTTCGGACGCATCGAAATCCTGGTTTACGGTCGGTGAATACAAACGGATACCTAACGAGGTTGGAGGAATGGAGACGACCTCACCACAGAATGTAGGGCATGAACTGCGTGCATTGTTAAAAGAATACAGAGGGAAAAAGGTAATTCTGTTTGATGATATACTTGGCTTTCATCAGCGTTTTGAAGCAATACACCCCTTTCAGGATGGTAATGGCAGAGTCGGACGCCTGATAATGTTCAAGGAATGTCTTAATCACGACATTGTTCCGTTCATTATTGCAGACGAACTGAAAATGTTCTATTATCGTGGATTGCACGAATGGAAAACAATTCCCGGGTACCTTACAGATACCTGTCTGACAGCACAAGACTATTACAAGAAACTCCTTGACTATTTCAGAATCAAATATTGAAGCTGATTTTATGACCGAGAGTCGGACTACGACATAAATTTGGTGAGTTGAGGAGTTTTGCGTATATTAGTAACTTGTTATGCGAGCAGGAAGAGAGAGATGGATTTTGGACGCACGTATGACAGCCAAACGGAGAGCCAAGCGGGGCATAGAATGAAATATTAATAACACAAATAATTTAAAAGTAAACAACATTGTATGAAAGGACATCCTAAAGGACTGATTTCAGCGGCGCTGAGCAACATGGGCGAGCGCTTCGGGTACTACATTATGAATGCGGTTCTCACACTCTTCCTTTGTTCGAAGTTCGGGCTGAGTGACGAGACTGGAGGACTCATCTACTCATTCTTCTATGCTGGAATCTACATTCTGAGCCTCGTGGGAGGCATCATCGCCGACCGCACGCAGAACTACAAGGGAACCATCCAGAAAGGTCTCATCATTATGGCGTTGGGCTATGTGGTTCTCTCCGTTCCGATCCTCGCGACACCTGAGAACAAGTCTTGGCTCCTGCCTCTGACCTGCTTCGCACTCTTCATGATCGCTTTCGGCAACGGTCTGTTCAAGGGCAACCTCCAGGCGATCGTCGGACAGATGTATGACAATTTCGAGGCCGACGCCGCCAAGCAGGGTCCCGAGGCTCTCAAAGAGGCACAGGGAAAGCGCGACTCCGGATTCCAGATCTTCTACGTGTTCATCAACATCGGAGGTCTTGTCGCACCGTTCGTGGCTCCGCTTCTGAGAAGCTGGTGGCTGAAAGTCAACGGATTCATCTACAACTCACAGCTCCCTAGACTCTGCCATGAGTTCATCAGCAACGGCACCACCTCGCAGAACTTCATGGACGAGGCCGTGAAGGCGGGCGCCGATCCTGCGATGCTGGCCCAGGGCGGAGAGGCCGTAGGCACTTTCTGCACGAACTATCTGGACGTGTTCAACGCCGGCATCCACTATTCCTTCATCGCCTCCGTCGTGGCCATGATGATCTCTCTTGTGATATTCCTTGCCAACAAGAAGAAATTCCCTACTCCTACCAAGAAGGCAGCCTCCGCCAATGCCGGCTACACCGCTGAGGAGAAGGCAACCATGGCAAAGGAGATCAAGCAGAGAATGTACGCCCTGTTCGCTGTTCTCGGCGTTGTAATCTTCTTCTGGCTTGCGTTCCACCAGAACGGCCAGTCCCTCTCGCTCTTCGCGCGTGACTTCGTCAACACGGACAAGATCGCCCCGGAGATCTGGCAGGCCGTCAATCCTTTCTTCGTGATCGTGCTGACTCCTATCATCATGTGGATCTTCGGCGCCCTCGGCAAGAGAGGCAAGCAGATCTCCACTCCTCGCAAGATCGCCTACGGTATGGGTATCGCCGCCACGGCCTATCTGTTCCTCGCGATATTCTCAGGCGTTATGGGTTATCCTTCAGCCACCGATTTCAGAGGTATGGAAGTCGCCCAGCAGGCAACTATGAAGGCCGGACCTTGGGTTCTTATAGCGACCTATTTCTTCCTCACCGTGGCTGAGCTCTTCATCTCCCCTCTCGGACTCTCGTTCGTGTCAAAGGTCGCCCCGAAGCACCTTCTCGGACTCTGCCAGGGACTCTGGCTCGGCGCGACCGCCGTCGGCAACCTCTTCTTGTGGATCGGACCTCTGATGTACAACAAGATGCCTCTGTGGGCCTGCTGGAGCGTGTTCCTCTGCATGTGCCTCCTGGCAATGGGCGTGATGCTCGGCATGGTCAAGTGGCTTGAGAAAGTAACAAAGTAACATAGTATGTTCAAAAACCAACCGAAAGGTTTATTCGCGCTCGCCCTCGCCAACACGGGCGAGCGCTTCGGCTACTACACGATGCTGGCCATCTTCATGCTGTTCCTCCAGGCCAAGTTCGGATGGGAGCAGTCAACGGCCAGCCAGGTTTACTCGATCTTCCTCGCGGCGGTGTACTTCATGCCGGTCGTGGGAGGATGGCTCGCTGACAAGATAGGATTCGGAAAATGCGTCGTGACGGGCATCTGCGTGATGTTCATCGGTTATCTGGTACTGGCAGTCCCTACAGCGGCCAACGGGTTTGGAGTCACCGTGATGCTCGCGGCCCTGCTGCTCATCGCTGTCGGAACGGGTCTATTCAAGGGGAACCTTCAGGTTCTGGTCGGCAACCTTTACGATGATCCAAGGTACGCATCCAAACGGGACAGCGCGTTCAGCCTGTTCTATATGGCCATCAACATCGGTTCGATGTTCGCTCCTGCCGCCGCCACCGCCATCACAAACAAGTTCCTGGCAAAGGCGGGGCTCATATACAAGGCTGCGATTCCGGCGTTGGCCCACCAGCAGATGGCCGGCACGATCACTCCGGAGGGAGCCGAGCAACTGAACGGGCTTATGGCGATGATGCCGGACGCAAACGCGGCCGGAATGGGGCTCGACCAGTTCTGTCCGTACTACATCGACAAGCTTTCTGCTTCTTACAATATGGGATTCGCGGTGGCGTGCATCTCACTCGTGGTCTCGATAGCGATCTATTTCGCGACAAAGAGCTGGTTCAAGCACGCTGACGTCAACGCCAAACAGGCCAAGACCTCCGGAGGCAATTACGTGGAACTCACTCCGAAACAGACCAAGGAGCGTATCGTGGCCCTGTGCCTCGTGTTTGCTGTGGTTATCTTCTTCTGGATGGCGTTCCACCAGAACGGCCAGTCGCTGACCTGGTTCGCACGCGACTACACGCAAAGCACTGCCGAAGGCTGGAGCAGAATTGGGTTCAACATCTGGGCGCTGGCTCTCATCGCGACCTCAGTCTATACTCTTTTCGGAATATTCCAGTCTGAGAAGGCTTCCGGCAAGATCGGCTGCGGAGCCGTGACCGCCGCCCTCTGGTGCGGGGCCTACGCCATATTCAAAGGCCTTCCTAACCCTCTGGAGATCCAGCCACAGCTCTTCCAGCAGTTCAATCCGTTCTTCGTGGTGGCCCTCACACCGGTGTCTATGGCCATATTCAGTGCCCTCGCCGCGAAAAAGACCGCCAAGCATCCTGAGGGAATGGAGCCTTCCGCTCCGAAAAAGATCGGTATCGGAATGCTTGTGGCGGCCTGCGGCTATCTGGTGATGATCTTCGCCTCCATTGGCCAGCCTTCACCGGCTTCGCTCAACGGCACGGTAGCTCCGGATCCAGTGGTGCCGATGTACCTGATCGGAACCTACCTGATCCTGACATTCGCCGAGCTTCTGCTCAGCCCGATGGGCATCTCCTTCGTGTCGAAGGTGGCGCCTCCTAAGTACAAAGGTCTTATGATGGGTCTGTGGTTCGCGGCGACCGCTGTCGGCAACTACCTCAGTTCCATCCCTGGACTGCTTTGGAAAAAGGTTTCCCTCACGGCCAACTGGAGCATTCTGATGGGACTTTGCATCGCCGCCGGTGTGGTGATGTTCGCGCTGCTTAAGAAACTGGAGGCGGCGACGAAGGATTAAAACAAAATACTTCAGGCTCGGCAAAAATGACTTCTAAATGACAGAAGAGACAAGACAAACTTTGATCCTGTGGGCTGAGACCTACAACGACCCTCAGTACTTCCAGGAAGATCCGATAGCTTTCCCGACCTTGTTCGCGCAGCGTTTCAAGGCCGGGAAACGCTCATTGGCCGACGTGGAAATCGCAGCGGTCTTCGCGGCGCATTTCGCCTGGGGCCGCAGGGCGATGATCATCAGGGACTGCGGCAGACTTTTCGAGGAAATGGACTGGAAGCCTTATGAATATGTGATGCGCGGCAAGTGGCGGGACGACGGCACCAGCATCCACCGCACGATCAAATGGAGCGAGGTGGCTGGAATATGCTCCCGTCTGAAAAGCGCCTATGAGGCAAGCCCATCCCTCGAATCTCTGTCCCAGGACGAGTTCAGGACGAATATCTTCGGCCAGAAATCCGACCTCAAGGCTCCGAACAAGAAGATCAATATGATGAGGCGGTGGATGGTCAGGAACGATGGCAAGGTGGATTTGGGAATATGGAAGGACACGGATCCAGCCTATCTTCTCATCCCGTTGGATGTGCACGTCTATGACGAGGCGATTGCGCTCGGGCTCACGACCAGAAAGCAGAAGGACATCACGACCGTACGGGAGATCACCGACTGCTTCGCGGACATATTCCCCGGCGATCCTTGCAAAGGGGACTTCTCCCTCTTCGGCTACGGTGTGACACATCCAAAGCCGACCAAAACAAAATAACGAATATATTCGTATAATAATAAATGTGGCCGACAGTTTGCAATATTCGCAAATGATTGTCCGCCTTTGGGAATTGATATATGCCAAGACTTTTCATCATAGCAGGTTGCAACGGTTCCGGGAAGACCACGGCGTCCTACGCGCTTCTGCCGGGGATGCTGGAATGCAGTGAGTTCGTGAACTCCGATGAGTTCGCGAAAAGCCTTTCGCCGTTCCATCCGGAAAGCGCCTACGTCGCCGCCAGCCGCTATATGCTGATGAAGATGAGGTTCCTGCTCCAGAGGAAGGCCAATTTCTGCATCGAGACCACGCTCGCCACACGTTTTCTTCTCAAGGTGATAAAGGACGCGAAGGAAGCCGGGTACTATGTCACGATTCTGTACTTTTGGCTGAACTCTCCGGATCTTGCAGTCGCAAGAGTGGCCGCAAGGGTGGCCACCGGAGGGCATAACATCAAGGAAGAGACCATCCGGAGGCGCTACAATGTCGGACTTCACTACCTGTTCAGGGATTTTATGCCGATCTGCGACAGGTGGCTTCTCCTCGACAACTCGAATGTGCCGTTCTCGATTGTGGCCGAAGCGTCGGAGGACGGAAAGATAATCCGGGAGCCGGAAAAGTTCAGCAAGATCCAGGCGATCAACGAAGAATATGAAAAGCACCTGGAAGAAGAAAAAAGGAAACTAAAGAATGTACAAGGATAAGAATTTCTATCTCAACCTGTTCCAGGTCAGCGAGGCGCAGTTGGAAAGACTTGCGGCCGAAGGTTTGAAAGGGGGCGGGAGCTACTGCGACCTGTTCTTCGAGAACACTTCGTACAACGACCTGCTGCTGCGGGACGGAATCGTCTCCTCAGGCGGATTCCACATCGACTACGGTGTCGGAATCAGGGTTCTGAAAGGAGACAAGACCGGCTATGCCTACTCCGAAAGCACGGATTCCCGCTCGATGGCCGAGGCGGCCCTGGCGGCCTCCAAGATAGCGGAAGGCGGCACCGGAACAGCGTCTGCGATTTGCTGCAGAACCGTCACAGCGCCTAAGGACAGATATTCTTATGAATATGATTGGAGATCATCCGATGCGACGCGGCTTGTCCCGTGGCTGGAAAAATTGAAGGAGAAGATTGCCGCGAAAGACTCCAGAATAGTGAAGATCATCGTCTCGTTCTCCGGACAAGTAAGCGATATCCTGATGTTCAACTCCTTGGGAGAATTGACATTCGAGACAAGGCCGATGGGAATCCTGTCAGCCTCAGTCGTGTTCAGCCAGGACGGCAAGATCGAGAGCAAGAACACCTCCAGGGCGTACCGAGCGGGCACAGAGATGCTTACGGAATCGCTTCTGGACGAGATCGCGGACAGCATTGAGGCGGGGATAGACGACCGTTTCGTGGCCAAACGCCCGAAAGGCGGGCAGATGCCTGTCGTGATGGGTGCCGGAGCTTCGGGGATATTGCTGCACGAGGCTATGGGACACGCTTTCGAGGCGGATTTCAACAGGAAAGGCCAGTCAGTCTTCTCAGAGAAAATGGGACAGAAAATCTGCGACGAAAGCATCTCGATCGTGGATGACGGCACGATTCCGTTCAATAGAGGTTCCATCAATTTCGACGACGAGGGCGTTCCGGGACAAAAGACATATATGGTAAAGGACGGGATTCTGACCTCATACCTGCACGACAGGATCAGCGCCGGATTCTACGGGGTCTCCCCTACCGGCAACGGACGGCGGGAATCATTCCGTTACGCTCCGATCCCGAGAATGAGGGCGACATATATGGAAAGCGGCAAGGCCGACAAGGAAAGCATCATCGCATCCGTGAAGAAAGGAATATATGTGGATCAGTTCAGCAACGGTGAGGTTCAGATCGGTGAAGGAGATTTCACGTTCTTTGTCAAGAGCGGATTCCTGATCGAGAACGGACGGCTGACCCAGCCGGTCAAGGACATAAACATCATCGGTAACGGGCCGCAAGCATTGGCCGACATTGTGGCCGTGGGGAATGACCTGAAGATTGACGAGGGGGCCTGGACGTGCGGAAAGGGACAGAGTTGCCCGGTCTCCTGCGGAATCCCTACCGTGCTGATCAACAAGCTTACAGTTGGAGGAGAATAAGATGGAAGAGATAAACGGAATGTTGACTGCGGAGGAGATTCTCGTCGCGGAGAAATGCCTGGAGAAGTCTCTGGCACTTGGAGCGGACAAGGTGCGCATCACGCTGAACAAGAGCCTGATGGAGCTGTTCGGAACCCTTAACGGAGAACTTGACAAGGTCTCGCACTGTCTGGACAGATCGATCAGCGTCTGCCTTTTCGTGGACGGAAAATTTGGCAGTTTCTCCACCAACCGGCTGGTGGAAAGCGAATTGGATGATTTCCTGAAAAAGGCGATCGCAACGGTCAGGATGCTTGCGGAAGACCCTTGCAGAGACTTGCCGGATCCGTCCAGAACGGCGAAAAACGCCGTGACCGGCAAGGAACTCGGACTTTATGACGAGACTTATCCGGCCCTGACATCGGACGAAAGACTAAGGATGGCGATCGACGCGAGCATATTCAAAATGCACTGTGGCGAAGGACTCATCTCGGAGGAGGGGGAATATTCAGATTCCATCTTCGACTCGCTTGTGCTTGATTCCAACGGACTTAGATGCCGCCACACCGAGACTTCCTTTGAATATGGGGCCGAGGTGACCGTGCAGGATGCGGACGGGAACAGGTTCAGCAGTTACTGGTGGGACGCCACACCGATGCTCAAGGATCTGAATATCAAGGACTGCGGTGAGATAGCGTTCAAGCGGGCGATGTCACAGATAGGCCCGGTCAAGATCGAGAGCGGGAAATATTCGATGGTCATTGACAGCGAGGTGGCATCGAGGCTTGTGACGCCTGTGCTGAACGCTCTGGGAGGATATTCATTGCAGCAGAAGAATTCGTTTATGCTGGATTCGCTGGGGAAGAAGATGTTTCCGGAGTGGCTGAATATATGGGACAGGCCGGCGAGCGTCGGGGAGACGGGGTCGAGGCTGTTTGATTCTGAAGGGGTTGCGACCGCGGAGATGCCGATTGTTGAGAACGGGGTTGTGAAGGAATATTTCGTCAATACTTATATGTCGAGGAAGATGGGGGTCGAGGCTACGGTTGAGGACGCTACGAGACCGGTGGTTTTGCCTTGTTTCGCGCCATCGGTCGCTGAGCCTGTCGAAGCGACCTGCGGCAAGGAGGAACTGATGCGTATAGTCGGCGAAGGCATCCTTGTCACCGGCTTCAACGGCGGCAACAGCAACTCAGCCACCGGCGACTTCTCCTTCGGAGTCGAAGGCTTCCTTTTCAAGGACGGAAAGATCGTCCATCCGGTAAGGGAGATGCTCATAACCGGCAATCTCCTCACCCTTTGGAACAATCTTTTGGCCGCCGGAAACGATGCGAGGTTCTGTAAGTCAAAACTTATTCCTACCTTAGCGTTCGGAAATGTTGATTTCAGCGCGTGACGCGGAATCGTCAGCAGTTCATAACAAACAGAAAATAAATTCATTAACAATAAGACATCATTATGAAAGTACAGAAAAACAATGTGGTCGAGCTGACCTACGAACTGATTGTGGACGGAAAACTCGCCGACAAGGCGACGCAGGAGCGTCCGCTTGGCTACATTCACGGGACACATATGCTTCTTCCTAAATTCGAGAGCGAGGTCGAGGGCAAGGAGCCGGGCGACGAGTTCGCGTTCACCCTCACTCCGGAGGAAGGCTACGGCACATTCGACGCCAGCCGTCTCTTCGAGCTGCCTAAGGCCGCTTTTGAGATCGACGGGAAAGTTCGCGAGGATCTTCTCGTCGTAGGCCAGATCATCCCTATGCTCAGCAACACTGGCCAGGTCGTACAGGGAACCGTTCACGAGGTCAAGCCAGACACCGTTGTGATGGACTTCAACCACCCGATGGCCGGCAAGACCCTCAACTTCACCGGCAAGGTGGTCAGCGTCAGGGAAGCTACGGAGAAAGAGCTCAAGGAAGGCCTCCACGGCGAGTTCCTCCCACAGGAAGAGCACGAGTGCCACTGCCATAAAGGCGAAGGTGGCTGCGAGGGCCACAAGGATGGCGAATGCTGCCACGGCAACGGCAAGAAGGACGGCGAATGCTGCCACGGCAACGGCGACTGCCACAAAGAGTAATTTAGGAATATGCGCACGGCTGTTGTCATACTGAACTGGAACACAAAGGAATATCTTGAGCGTTTCCTGCCCGGCCTGCTGGCCTCGGCCACGGACGGGGCGGAGATCATGGTCGCTGACAGCGCATCCACGGACGGTTCGATGGAGATGCTGTCCGAGAAGTTCCCGACAGTGCGGCAGATCCGCATGGACAAGAACTACGGCTTCACCGGTGGCTACAACAGGGCCTTCAAGGCTGTATGCGAGCTGCCGGACGCCGGAGATCTTGAATATTTCGTGCTCATAAACTCTGACATCGAGGTTCCCCAAGATTGGTTGAAACCGCTCACCGACTGGATGGACAGCCACCCGGACTGCGCCGCCTGCGCCCCGAAACTCCATTCGTGGTACGAAAAAGACTCCTTTGAATATGCAGGAGCGGCCGGCGGAATGCTGGATCGTTTCGGCTATCCGTTCTGCCGCGGAAGGGTTCTCAAGAGAGTTGAGAAGGACAACGGCCAGTACGATTCTCCGGCCAAGGTCTTCTGGGCCACAGGAGCGTGCCTGATGGTCCGCAAGACGGAATATTCAAAGATGGGAGGGCTGGACGACAGGTTCTTCGCCCACATGGAAGAGATAGACCTCTGCTGGCGACTTCAGTTGGAGGGAAAGAACATATTCGTTGTGCCTCAGTCGGTTGTGTGGCATCTTGGCGGCGGCACACTGCCGAACGACTCCCCGTGGAAACTGAAGCTGAACTACCGGAACAATCTGCTGATGCTCCAGAACAACCTCGCGAAGACATATTCATTGCAGGAAGTGAGGGAGCTGACGCCGGAAAAGGCTGCCGTCAAGGCTTGCAGACGCGCCCGAGGCACCATATTCCTAAGAATGTGCTTGGACGGCTGCTCTGCGCTTGTCTATCTGCTGACAGGCAAGAAAGACTGCTTCAAGGCGGTTTGGGAGGCGCACAAGGAGTTCCGGCGACTGGAGGTCAGGCCAGATGTCAAGGCGATTCAGGAATATGCCGACACACACCGCAGGATTGATGTTCCGGCGCTTTTCCCGGAGTGGATCGTGCCGCTTGCTATGCTCAAGGGGAACGGAATTTTTGAATATTTAAGGAAGTTGATATGAAAATCGTCATTCAGGGAGCCGGCGAGGTAGGTTCGCATCTGGCGAAGATGCTTAGTCTTGAGGCCAATGACATAACCGTCATTGACGATGATCCGCAGAGGCTTGCCAACATCAGCTCGATAGCCGACGTGATCGCCATCGAAGGAGCGCCATCCTCGCTGAGGGTGATGCGCGAGGCCGACGTGCAGAACGCCGACCTGTTCATCTCCGTCGTGCCTTTCGTGCCGCAGGATGTGAATCTTGTGAGCGCACTTCTGGCCAAAAATCTCGGAGCGAAGAAAGTTACTGCCAGAATCGATGACAACGACTTCCTGTCAGCAGAGAACAAGCTGCTGTTCAAGCAGATGGGCATCGAATTGATGTTCTATCCCGAAAGGCTTGCGGCCGACGAGATATTCGATCTGCTCAAGCATTCCTCCTCGACTGAATCCATGGATTTCGCCCGTGGAAAGCTTCAGGTCGAGGTGTTTAAGCTGGAGGAGGACTCCCCTCTTCTGGACATGAAGCTCGCTGAGTTCGCCGCCATAGCGACAAGTGACGAGTTGCAGTTCCGTGTGATCGCTATCTCACGCGGTGGCAAGACCATTATGCCGAAGTACGACACCAAGTTTATGTTCAATGACTTGGTCTTCATCATAGCCACCCGCGAAGGTATGGCATTCCTGATGAAGTTCCTCGGCAAGAGCAACATAGAGATCGACAAGGTGATGATCCTCGGCGGATCGGACATCGCCGAGCTGGTCGCCGCAAGGCTCAGCCAGAAAATCAGTTCCGTGAAGATTCTGGAGCGGGACAAGGAGCGTGGAATGATTCTGTCGGAAAGGCTGCCGGACAATGTGATCATCGTCATCGGTGACGGCAGGAACTCCGACCTGCTTCTGGAGGAAGGGATCAAGGACTACGACGCATTTCTGGCCCTGACCGGCAACGACGAGGCCAATGTGCTGGCCTGCGTGGTGGCGAAGAAATTCGGCGTTGACAGGACCATCGCCGAGGTCGAGAACATCGAGTACATCCACCTTGCCGAGGAGATGGGCGTGGACTCGGTCATCAACAAGAAACTGATCACCGCCGGCCGCCTGTTCAAGTTCACCCTAAGCGGCAAGGCCCGCCTGGTCAAGTATATGAGCGGCACGGACGCGGAGGTTCTTGAATATACCGTCGCCCCGAACAGTGCCATCACGAAAGGCACCCTGAAAGACATCTCGTTCCCGAAAGACGCCGTGATCGGCGGCCTCATACGAGGCAGCGAATCCTACATCGCGATCGGATCCACCCGCATAGAGCCCTACGACCGAGTCGTCGTCTTCGCCCTCCCGCACACCGTCAAGGACATCGACAGGCTGTTCAGGTAGATTAACTCTCAGAAAACAATTGAGTTTTTCTGTTGCCTTCCAACCATCTATTTGATACTGATGAAGGTGAGGAGAATCACAGGGAGGTAGTCTTTCAGGCTGGACTGGAGGGCTTTGCGGACGAAACGGATGTTGTTGTCAACCTTGTCTTCGGAGATATTCAACAACTCGGCGACCTCCTTGTATTTCCTGTTTTCCGCAATGGGACACCCATTTTAGCAGTTGGCCGAGATGATGTCAAGCAACTCGGTGACTTCTGGCTCCTCTTTGGTGTGCAGGAGCACTGACTTTCGCTTGTTGTCGTATGGATTGATGTAGTCAATCTGATATATTTTCTCCGCGAGGAAGCGGGCCCTGTCCAGTGATATCCCGGATCCCGCGGCCTTCAGGACGCGCTCCAGCTCCAGCAAGACCGTGTATGCCACGAAGCAGATGCAGACGTGGGCCTCGATCCTGTTGAGGAGCCTGTGGTACATCGGACGGATGTCCAGGTCCGTCTTGCAGAGGCGGAAGGCGCGTTCTATCATGAAGAGGTATCCATATTCCTCTATCACCCTGTCATCCGTGAGCGTGCTGTTTGTTGTGTAGCCCTTGTAGCCGTCCAGGCGCTCGTCCCTGGCAACCTTGTCGTAGTCTATCCCGACCGTGGCGTCCCCCGTCATGGTGAGGAAGCGGTTGTAGCCGCGGTTGTTTAGCTTGTCCTTGGTGATCCTGCCCGTCCTGAAGCGCTTCTCTAGCCGTTTGAGGCCCCTCTCGCGGTCCATCGCATTCTTCCGCGCCCGGGCATCACTCATTGTCACGACCATACGCCTGCCCTCCGCACGGCCCCGGGCCTGTGGCACAGCTCGTCCAGATAGCGGTATATCCTGTCCTCGTCATAGTACTTGTTCATGAAGTAAGCCATATAGCGGAGTGTCTTCAGTTTGCTACCGGGGCGATAAAGCCGCGTCACCACTAGGCTCTTGAAGATGTCATTGTCGGATGTCTTGACCGAAGCGAACCCTATCTTGTCAAACAGGCGGCCATAGATGAGATCTGGTCCTACCAATCTTAGTTGATCCTGACCGATGCTTGACATGACCGCGTCATATTCGGCCGCACCCTCAGGCGAGAACAGCGACCCGCCAAATTCGCGCTCATCTGCCCACTGCCGAGCCGCACGCTCAAGAGATTTCAGGACAGCTTCATCACGGCTGCTGCCAAATGACCTCTGGATACGGTATCTGCCGTCGGCCTTGGATACGACCTGGATAGACACCGTTCCACTCCTGTTCTGCTTCCGTCTGACAAACATGCCACGAAGGTGGTCATTTGTCGCGGGACACCCAAATCATGGAAGCAATATGGCTCTCACGTGACTGTAGGGCCGATTGCTGGACTAAAAGTCAAAAACTGCGGAAAATAGGAAGAAAAATATTTCTGTTTTTTAAGACGATTTTTCTGTTTCTTATGTTTTGAATATGTTTCTTTTCGTTTTTTACGTTTTTTGTCCATATTATTGCGGTTCAAATATTTAACACCTAAATATATGGACTTCTTTAAAGACAAAAATGAGCTCGCCCCGTTCGTCAACCTGCGGAGCGACGTCGGATTCAAGGCGGTGTTCGCCGACAAAAACAACAAGGACATCCT
>ERZ779865.7-NODE-7-length-218909-cov-34.506712_pt1 | contig 218909 bp, 205 predicted proteins | sample MGYA00433088_ERZ779865 | MGnify/ENA primary metagenome ERZ779865 (study PRJEB29588, sample SAMEA2151703) | human gut metagenome | biome: human gut; feature: human-associated habitat; material: faeces | place: Denmark | collected 2008/2010 ... | reverse complement strand
CACGCCAGAAGAAATCGTTGCGTATTGTAATAACCTTATGTTGATGGATATGGCTGCAAATAGTATGGTTGCATCTAACGAAGTTGGTCAAAATGAAACAAAAGTTCAAATTAAAAAATCCATTCAATCAAATCCAGTTGAACAATCACTACAAGATAAAATAGGGAATGCCACAACAAGAGAAGCTTTTGTTGCTATTCGTGATGAGATAAAAAAGCTCCCAAATAGTGAAGAAAAAATGCAATTGATGCAAGAATATTTGAAAAAATATAGCGAATGGTCATCTGATCCCAAAAGACCTGATATAAGGATGCAATACAAGCCAACAGATGCTCCTTTGAATCAAAACTCAGAAGAAATCCGTACAATTATTACAAATACCATTACAAGATTAAAAAAGACAAGTAGTGGGGAAGATGTAACATTAAAAATTAATGGAGAAGAACGGGTTTTTCAAGCATATAAAGGTAATGTCGGGAATAATGGTGGATACTGCGTTACAGATGGTGAAAGTATTTATACATTAGTACCAAAGCCATCTAAAGCACTATGCCAAGAAGAATTATTAGCAGATGAATTATATTGTCAAGTAATGGGTTGTTTCAAAAAAGAAAAAGTTGTTGTAGAAACAGATAGCGGCTTTGCAGTTATGTCCAAGAGTATATTCAATAAAGGCGGTTTTCAAAAAAGTAAAGATGCAATTGTTAAGATCTATGGTATGGATGCATTATTAGGGAATGTTGATAACATAGCCGTGGTTTCTAAAGGTAATAATCCTGTACTTATAAGTAACAACTCATCTATTAATTTGCAAAGAATGAGAAATGGATTTTTGGAAGGTCAAAATACTGTTTCTCAATTGGTAGCTGCATTTGATGTTCCGCAAGGATTAGTTAAAGGTTCAAAAAATGCTATGGAAATGAGAAAAGCATCAAAAGAGGAATTAATCTCGTCCTTGCAAAAAGTTGTAGATTTCCCAGATGAGAAACTAATTGAAATAGTTAATAATAGCGGAATTGAAAACAAAGAACAACTAGGTAAAATATTAGTTGGAAGAAAACACTTTATTACAAAATTTCTTGAAAATTTAAAAAATATAGAGCAAGAAGGCTTGCCAATTGAAGATTATGTGAGAAATATATATGAAAAAATATCTGGTGAGATTTCATATGAAAAATTAAAAGGAACGACAAATACTGAATTTACCGATTATATTTCTAAAAAATTTAATATCCCTGAATGTAAATTATTAGGATATCAGAGAATATTAAATAATCCAGAACTTGCATCACATATAAAAGAAAAAATCGAAGATGGAACATTAACAAAAGAAGATTTAATAGAATTTAATAGTGATATAGGTAAGTATGGTGCATATTGGCGAGAAAGTGCAAATGATAAAGTTGTAATATTTAATGCAATTCTTGATCTAAAGAAAAATGATGGTATACCTATGGGAAAAGCATATCCTTTAATATTAAAATATGCACAGGGTAAAGATGGAACAATTGTTTCTGAAAGAATACTTAATAACATAAAAGAAATTAACCAAGTTCTCGGAGGGAATACAAATCAAGTATTATATCAAAAATTGTTTAAAGATATTCAAACTTGCGAAATTGACCGTACAAAACTTGACATTATAAAAGATTTAAAAAATAAAGGAATTGAAGATAAACATTTAATATTGCTATTAGAAACAATTTCAAATCCTGACGGAACTATAAATGTTGAAAAACAAAATGCATTGAAAGAATTATTTGAACATAATACTTCTCCTGAAGATATCCCAATGTATTTTGCAGCTGTAAATACCCCTAATGGCTTTGATTCTAATATGAAATTAATAGTAGATAGATATAAAGAATTAGGATTAGATAATGATACAATAACAAATATGGTGTTATCTTCAAGAGTAAATACCGCAGAAGATGGTAAACAACAAAGAACTCATGCTTTAGAAATTCCATTATTATTCCCTGACGAATTATCAAATAGAAGATTATTAAGTGGAGCTATTGGTGAGTTGAAATTATGGACTCCAAATGTAAAAGACCATATTAAAAAAGCCCTTGAGAAAAATCCAAACATAAAACTTGCAGACTTGATTCCCATGTTGACGTCTTTCCACAAAGACAGAACTTTTGATCAACAGGGTTATAGTATGGCATTCAGATTACTTGAATACGGTGTATCTCCATCAGGAATGGGCAGCTTTGTTGCAGCAACAAAAGTTACACCTCAACCTGTCAAAGGTTTAACTCCTGAAGAAGCTGCAACACAAACTACAAAATTGCGTGATGTAGGGAAATATCTATTAGATAATGGATATACAACAGTTCAAGCTTATAAATTGATTGAAGTTGCAAAAACTAACGGCAAAATTGATGATTTTATATTGAATCTTATTCAAAATAACGGTCATAAATACAAAGCTGATGATTTATTGTTGTTGATTAGGTATTCAAAAGTTATGCCAGGTAAAGATGTATCTGTTGAATCCGTAAATCCTCAAAGGCAACAAATTTTTGATACAATCACAGATTTAATGCAAAATAAAGGATATAGTGCAATTAATGCAATTGAATCTATTGCACAATCTCTATCGATTCAAAGTGTTATGAGGAATAATGTAGTTACGGATTTAAATACAAATATATTAGACTTTTGTAAAAAATGTACAGATAATAATATTCCAGCACGTGAAATACAGTTAGTAGCTTATAAATCAAAAATTGTGGATAATATTTCAGGATTTACACCAGAAGAAATAAAAGCAAAACAACAAGTAATGTTAAATTGGGCAGACAAACTCTTATTTGAAGCTAAATTACCGCCAAAAACTGTTGCAACATTTATGGAAATTGCTGCATTTAAGAGTAATAGAGGAAAAATCGGGGTAAGACCAATGACATTTAATTTTGATGAAAATGTAATTAATGTCATAAATAGAATGGTAGAAGAAAAAGCAATTACTCCTGAATCAGATGCGAATATATCTCAAGTAATACTTGGATTTAAATTATTAGATTATGATGAAACTGCTATCAACACAACAATGAAATTATTAAAAAATCCAATAACACTTGAAAATGGAAAACAATATGATTTGGATGCAGATTTTTTGGGTAACATAATTGCAGGTTCGAGAGACCCAAAAACAAATAAATTTGATATTGATAAATTTAACAAGAATATACAATTATATATTCTAAAAGCAGATCATGGATTTTCATTAAAAGAAATGGTTACACTTGCTAAATTATACAAAGGTGACATAACAATAGATAGACTTAGTACAGGGCAAAAAGTTAATTTATTAAATAAAATTTCTTATGCCTCTAAAGATGCAATAAAACTAATACAAGACAAAGTTATAGATACAAAAGATGCAAACGGGAATCCTGTTTCAGGTGATATTGAACTTCTAACACAAAAATTGCTAACAGATATTAATCTCGCATCCAAAAATATCAGAACAAATCAAACTCAAAGACAAGAATTTTTGGGCAATTTTATTACAAATAGAGGAAGAAATCCAGAAACTGGTCTGAATAACATTGAAACTAAAATATCCGAATTTGATTTTACTCAATATGGAAAAGAGGGGTTACCACTTCAATATAGCAGAAATGAATTTATTGCGAATATCAGAAAAATTTTGGCAGACTTATCACCTGAAGAACAAGCAAGTGTTTTGCGATTCCATAACATTGATTTAGGTGAAAATGGTTTTAATTCTAATCCAAGAGTTAAACGAATTAATCAGCCAGTAGAACAATTATCAAATGAGGGTTATAAAAATATCATAGGTGAATTATCTACAATATTAAAAGGTGTTAATGAAAATAATTTACAACTTTATAAAGAAAATAATATTGAAACCATTTTGAAAAAATGTACTCAATTATCGCAATTAAATGAAACACAAATGGCTGAACTTGTAAAAGATTACCCTGAATTAAATATAGAAGATATCAAAACTCTACAAATACAAACAAAAGAATTCGCACAACTCGTTGAAAATAGTGATGTTGGCAATTTGCCAACTCCCCTTGCGGTAAAAACGGTAAATGAAGAAATAGCAGGATTTAATCAATTTACTGATAAAATGAAATCGGCTTCAACAAAAATTGAATATGAATACAATAAATTTATATATGAAAATGAATTCAAAACAGGAGATGCTGAATTAGATAACATTTTAAATGGTATAATGATAGGTTTACCTGATGTAATGTTAACTGTTGGTAAGCAACAACATAAAACTCACGCATACTCTGTTGATGTTCACACGATGGAAGTATTGAAAAAAGCAATGAATGATCCTGAATATAATACCTTATCTGATAAAGATCGTACAATACTAAAATTTTCAATATTATTACACGATTTTGGCAAGAAATTTATTAACCCTGAAACACCTGATACGGGGCACGAAATTGATAGTGCTGAAATTGCATCCGGTATTATGGCTCAATTTAAATTACCAGTAACTGTTAAAGAAAGAATCTTGAATATTATAAAAAATCACGATTGGTTCGCAAGATATAACAGAAATGAATGGAATGCGAATAAAGTTGCCGCTCTGTTCCGTTCACCTAATGACTATAAGATTGCTAAAATAATGTCTAAAGCCGATTTATTTAGTATTAACCCGGAATTCCAATATAATCCGAATGTTTTAAATATAAAAGAAGACAAGACTATTGAACATGCCAGTCGGGTATTTGATGAAAAATTAAAAAATCTTGATGCTGCATATAATAAAATATATGCCAAAACAAATATTGTAATGAACTCTAAAATTTTAAATCCAAGTAAGATTCCAATGGATGAAAAATATGGAGTTAGAGTATTGAATTTAACAGATGAAAATATTCCGTCTGATATGGATTTGGGTCAATATGGTATGAATGGTAGTACAAAAGATAATTTAAGACTTACTGTTCACATGGTTGCCGAGGATAATTTACTTGGGAATTTGGAAAGTGCAAAATTGGGCATGGAATCAACAACAAATGACAATAATGTATGGTCTATAAGTATGATAAAAATGAACAGAACTCGTACTTATCAGTACAGAAAATATGGCTTTGTTACGGATACTCCAATTTCAAGTATTGCAATTGCTTCTCCGAACAATTTGAGTAGCGGTTACGAAAAAGGAGTTGATAAATTTGTCGAATTGCTATTTGCAGATAATCCTCAAAGAAACTTTTTAAAACAAAGATTTATGATATCTGCACAGTCCCATGGAGTGAAGATTCCCGAAGCTGACTATCAAGAGCTTTCTCGAATTATTTATAACAAAAATTTTATATCACAATTAGAAACAAAACCAGAAATTGAAGTGAATGGTAATGTTTATCCGACTTCTGTAATTGTAAAAGCAATTCAAGAAAGTACAGATGAGTTATTTTTAGGCAAAACTCATATAGAATTTGTTGTAACTAACCCTAAAATACAAGGACTTGTTGTAAAAGAAAACAGTATGGATGATGTTACACCTGACTTTATTTCTTTTGCTAAAAAATATAATTTACCAATCTTATTAGTTGGAAATAAATTACATTAGAATCCTCTGAATGCAACCAACATCTTCATTTCTAAAATATACTTTTTCGCAGATTTGGAATTTTTATCTTCTACATAGTTCTTATGTAATATTTCTAAGTCAGGATTATCTTCAAAGATATTTTCCCATAATGAATTTAGATTTTTAGTGAGAGCAGAATAAGCTAAAAGCCACCAATTTAATCCTTTTCCATTATACTGAAATGTAAAAAGAGGATGTTCTTTATGATTAGTATTATCATTTAAGCGAAAATCTGAGTTTTTATAATTAACTCCTATATCATAATTATGAACATAATTAACATTTAACTTATTATCAGAATTAAGTGTATAATAAAAGTCGTCTTCTCTTATCCATATGCGATAGGGATTACGTAAAAAGAAAATAGCATTAATGTGAATAAGAGATAATTTAAAATTTCCCTTTTACATAATCCGCAATCATATATATAATTAAATTCTTTATTTTCAATTTTTAGACATCCTGAATGAAATGACTTATTTGAATATCCATGTTAAATTTGAGTTACTTCAAAATTATTTAACATAGTATAATTAAACACCTGATATCTCCTGTTTTTTAAATTGCATTTCATAAAGAGCTTTGTATTGCCCGTTTTGAATGTTCATTAGTTCTTCATGAGTTCCTAATTCTACTAATTCACCTTCATTGATGACAGCAATTCTATCTGCATTTTTAATTGTCGATAGTCTGTGAGCGATAATAAACACCGTGCGATTTTGCATTAAATTATCCATTGCTTTTTGCACAATCGCTTCTGATTCATTATCTAATGCTGAAGTTGCTTCGTCAAGAATTACGATAGGGGCATTTCTCAACATTGCTCTTGCTATCGCAACACGTTGTCTTTGACCTCCTGATAATGTCATACCTCGTTCCCCTAGTTCTGTTTCCAAACCCTCTGGTAATTCTGAAATCAAATCTTGCAAGTGAGCAGACTTAATTGCTTCCATAAGTTCTTCTGTTGTTGCATCAGGATTGCCCATCATAATATTTTCTTTAATTGTTCCTGAGTACAAGAAGTTATCTTGAAACACCATTGATATATTTTGTCTAAGTGATTTTAAAGAAAATTCTCTAATATCAACTCCATCAATTTTTATTGAACCAGATTTGATGTCATAAAAACGAGGGATAAGGTTTACTAGCGTAGATTTTCCCCCACCTGAATTTCCTACTATTGCAAGTGTTTCGTTCTTTGGAATAGTTAAATTGATATTTTTCAAAACTGGTTGATTTGGAACATATTCAAAACAAACATCTTTAAATTCGATATCTTTATTTAAGCCTGTTAAAGTTTTAGGATTTTCACAGTCTTGTATAGCAGGAGTTAAATCAAATAATTCAAAAACTCTGCCCATAGCAACGAAGATATTTTGAATACCTGTCAAAGTGTTTCCTAAAGTTTTTACAGGTTTATATAATAACAATAATGATGTTACAAATGATGCAAACGCACCAGCAGTCATTTGTCCTGAATTAATCAAGTAAGTTCCAACTCCAAGAACAGTTGCAATCCCAAAAGATGCAATCAAGTACATCAATGGAGACATCCAACCTGCACGTTTTAACAATGACATTCCAATATCATAGGAATCCCATATTTGTTTTCGGAAGTAATTTTCTTGTCTATCTTGCAAATCATAAGCTGCCATGACTTTGTTTCCAGAATACGTTTCGTTAATATTGGTAGTTATATTACCACCAATTACCATGTTTTTGTTTGATGCCGATTTTATTCTTTTTCTAATCAATGCAACTGGAACAAAAGCAACGCAAAGCACAATAACTCCAATTATTGCCAGTTTCCAAGAACTATAAAGCATTACTGCAATCAAACCTAAAGCTCCAAAAGTTGCAGTAGTAATTGTTTTAATATTATCCACAATCCCAGCTGAAGCAGTTTGAGGGTCACCCATATATCTTGAAATAATTATTCCAGAAGAATTTTCGTCAAAAAATTGTGGATGCATGTGAATTAATCTATGAAACAAATCGAATTTTACGTCATTAGTTATATGAGAACTTGTCCAAGCTGAAAGATAGTCATTTAAATACCTTAGCACACCTTGAAAACCCGCAAATAATATAACACCAATTGGCAAAATAAATGACATTTGCAAGCTTGAGATTGCAAAATTAATTCCATGCCAGTCAACTGCAAAGACTTTTCCCCCAATAACATAATCCATATAAGGTTTTAGGGCAAAAGCAGTTACACCATCTAGTAAACCTAAAGGAATTGCTACTAAAAAGCCTAATAATATTCTAAACCAGTATGGTTTTATATACGGCCATATCCTCGATAATAACCAACCATATTTGAATGAGTTTTTTGCAGTTGTCATTTCTAGTTTCATTTTATTTATTCCTTTATTTATGTCCATTCACTAATTGATTTTTTAGAAATTCCATAAGGATGTCCGGTGCGTTTTGTTACATCACAATATTTACAAAACGCAGGTCTTATTGCTAAAAATTTCGCAATATCTTCAAATGATTTTGCTTTGTAAATATCAATGTAATCTTTTTCCGATATAGTCAAATTCTGATTAAAATATTTATTAAAATGTTCTGAATTTGGAATTATTGGACATGTGTATAATTTACCATCTCTCAATGCAATACATCTGTTAAAATGATAGCATTGAATAAAGTCATTTTTATTAACACTACCATCTAACTTAAATGGGTGATGAACAGATACTTTTTCTTTCATGTCTGTTCCAAACATAAAAAAACGCTCATAAGCTATTTTTAACTCTTTTGCTTTTTTATCGATTGATTCATAGTCTATATTTATTGGATATGTAGTTATTAAAAGTTTGATATTATAATTTTTTAATGCCTTCCAAACCTCATCATTATTTTTTAACAAGATACCATTTGTAACCATATCAATAACAGTATTAGGAAAATACTTTCTGGATATTTCAAAAAATTTGGAAACTTCATTGTGTAACAATGGTTCTCCTCCAATTAATGATAAACCACCTAAAGTTCCGTTAGTTAATTTTGCTAGTCTAGAAATATCATTCTCAAAAACTTTTATATCTAAGAATCTCTTTTCTGCAATTGGTGAAAAATGGTCACAAAACTTGCAATTCAAATTACAATGATCTACAAGATTTACTTCGATTCTCATATCATCAGCCTTATGCGGAATTAATTTTGGAATTTGTTCGTATAAATCATTTGTAATAATATAATCTTGAAAATTTTTATCCAAACTTTTAAAAATATTCAAACAATTGCAATATTTTTGTTTATCATTTTCTAGTTGCAATTTTTCTTGTTCTAATTTCTGAACGTATTGTTTATTTATGGTTTTTATTTTAAAGCCTAATATTGAAATTATTTTGTATTTTATATTAGGATTTTTGGTAATTGAAAACAATATTTGCATTAGTTTTTTCATTTTTCTCCTCTTATTTTTTAAATTGGTTTAACTAAATCCTTAATCTGAATATCTTTAAATGGGATAATTTCTCTTTTGGGATCTATTAATATTGTCTTAGGATTAAGAGCCGCCCTTATACCCAAAATTCGGGGAACACTTCCTATTGTATTGTCATCCAGAATTTTTTGAGATGGTTGAATAATTTTAAAATCATTGCTTTCTATTGTTGTAATGAATTCTTGAACATGTATAGCCTTTCCATGTCCTATAACAATCTCTAGTGTTCCTAGAATTTCTTGAGTTTCAGGATCTTTAACATCCTCTCCAAGACGATATATTAAAAATTTATCGTCTAATTTTATTCCATCTGCAAAACCTCGATTTATTACAACTTTAAAATCACTTTCTATTTTTGCAACTAGAGCGGGAAATTCTCTTTTAGTTTTCATTTTGTTAAACTCCTTTTTCTGTATTATCAGACGACAAATTGTTATAAATTTGCCTACTTATACACGGTTTTACTAATATTTTATTTCGATATTTATTATTTAAATATTTTTTATATTGTTCTTCAATTTGTTCTACTTTAATTTGAATGTTTTTGTCTTTTGCTTGAATTGTCTCAACATAACCATATCCAATATATATTTCAAATTCATCTTTAAGCAAATATATACAAATAAAAATATCTTGTGCAAAATATTCATTTGGTTTTAAGACAAGTGATGTATTATTAATAGATATAATTTCAGGTAAACAACCTCGTTGTTCATCATTTAATATTTTGAATAGATATTTCATTGAGGTAACAGTAATAATTGCCAAAGGTATAAGAATTATTACAAGATATTTTATTTCTATCTTATAATTCGGTTGATAAATCCAAAGTAAAACAACTGTACAAAATATGTAAATAATGTCTGTAATATAGTTAAATATAATATTTGCAAGCTTCTTATATTTCATTATTACACCTACCTATTATTTGTTTTATAATATTTTCATCGTCATAGTTATATATAATTTCATCTATAAGATTTGTCTTAAAAGTGTTATTTAAAGAGTGAATGCTGAACATGTTATCGAATTCATTATCATTATTTTGAATATGATTTTTATGTAAATCATGAAACATTATTGCATCCGCCCATATAACTTCTAAATGCGGAGGATATAATACAGATAAGTTATAATTACCCATACCTGCAATAAGGTCACTTATTCCAGAACGAAATGATATTACATATTTAACTTGTTGTACAAATGCCATAAAATCCATTATTGGCAAAAACGTATTTTTATACTTTTTATAATCAGAAGATTTACTATTAAATACAACATCGTATCCCTTACCAATTAGATTATCTGCAAGTTTTTGCCAAAAATTTGAATCAATTATCCTGTAATCAAACATTGTTGCTTCAGGAATTATTAATATAGTTTTTGATTTTCTTATCTTTAATTTACTAAATTCTTTTTTTGCATTATCATAATTTGTCTCTTTTATAGTTGGTAGTTCTCGATGTGCATTTAAAGGCACATCTAATAAATTGTTATAATTATCAGAAAAAGTATAGGTAGATTTTGTTCCTCTATAAGGGAAAAATAATTTATTTAATTTCCCGAGCGAAACATGTTGTTGCAATGTTTGTTCTTCTTGTAAAAATTTTATATCTTTATCATAAACAACTTTATCGATTGAAGGGAATGCTTGTAAAAATTTCACTAAACTTTTTTTTTCTGTAAAATAAATTATTTTACCGTTATTTTTTTGCTTAAACTCCTTCAATAAACTTGCAATAAAAAATATGTCGCCAATTCCATATCTTGAAAAGATGCAATAACCATCAAAATAGTTTTTTTGTATTAAATTTGCAATTTGCTTTTTTTTTGAATTTCGGTAAATATTTTTTATTTTGGAATTAATTTCTCTTCTTTTTTTACTATCAAAAATAAAAAATAAAGAAATAAAAAATAAAACGACCTTATTTATATGTTTGTTTTTTAATAAATTATTGAACATTTATAACCTCTAAATTTTTCAATGTTGTTAAAATATCTTTGAAACATTTATCCTTCTTAAACAGTGTAGCAGTGCCAAGTACAAATCCTTTTACCCCTCGGCATTCCCATTGATTTATTCTGTCGATTGTTACTGCTCCGTCCATGTAGATTTCAAAATCGTGAACTCTTTTTAATTCTAATAATCGTTCAATTTTTCTATCTACATACAGCTGATATTTTCTACCTGCGTGTCCAGGATTTACACCTAATACAAGAACCCTATCTACTGTATTAAGCAATTCTTCTATTGTAGCAATTGCTGTCCCTGGATTAATTGCAATTCCCGCAATTGCTCCATGTTGATGTATTTTTTCAATTGTTGTTGCAGGGTCAGGGTCAACTTCAGGATGAATATAGATAATATCAATACCTAAATTGAACAAAATATCTAAATAGTTGTATGGCTTTCTTACCATCAAATGTGCCTCAACCTGTTTTTGGGTATTATTTTTAATAAAAGCCATATCTTGATAACCCATTCCAAAGTTATCAACAAAACTTCCATCCATTATATCTATGTGAAAAATATCAATACCTGCATCTTCAAGATTCTTTACTTCATCTCTCAAACAGGCATAATTTGCACACATCATTGAAGCTGATAATTCAATACTCAACTCATTACCTCCTTACACCAACGGTCTTGCGACAATAAAGTCAGATTCATTTAATTGCACTTTTTCATTCGGTTCTAAAACAATTGTTGTTCCTTTTTGAACAGTAAAGCCTTCTACTTCAGATTTGCCATTCAAAACTGTTAAACATTCAATTGTATTTGATTTATTTGTATATTCTTTTTGGTGGGTAAAAAGATTTGTTGCATATAATCTTTCAACCTTTTCTCCTTCATATTTTTGAGCAACAGACTTTTTATCAACATGAATTGATTTTAAAGCATTTTCTGTTTGAAGAGGGCGTTTTTTACCATCTTTATCAATTCTATCGAAATCATAAACTCTATAAGTTGCATTACAATTTTCTTCAATCTCATAAACAAGACTTCCTGCTGCCATTGCGTGCATTGTTCCAGCTTCTATATAAACATAGCTTCCTACTTCAACATTCAAATAGTCAATAATGTCATCATATTTGCCTTGTGCAACTTTTTCTCGCAATTCATGAGAACTTTTTGCTTTGCAACCATCATATATTCTTCCACTTTTTGGAACTTCTAAAAAATACCAAGATTCGTTTTTACCAAAATCAGCATTCTCCAGTTCTTTGGCAACCTCATCATCAGGGTGTACTTGCAAACTCAAATCATCCGTTGCATCAACCAAAGCCAACAAAAATGGTAATTCTTTATATTTTGCTAATCCAAATTTAGCTTTGTTATCATCAAAATATTTTCTGAACAGTTGCCCTTTATATTTCCCATTCAAAATTTCACTTTCCAGTTCTCCATTTGAAATAAGTGAATATAAATGCCCAATTTTTTTGTTATTCGTATTTGAATATGGAGTTAATCTATCTCCACCCCAAATTGTTTCATGAACCATTGTTTTAATAATTAACATTGTTGCTCCTTATAAATTTTCATCAATTACTACATCTAAATACTCTAATCCTTGATTTCTGTTCGGAGTTATCGCATAAGCACATCTTAAACCTGATGGCTTATCATCATTTATTAAAATCCTTTCTCCCATTGGCATTTCAAAAAGAATTTCATTAAACCGGATACCGTTATCATTCAAGAATTTAACAGTTTTTTCTTTTGCTTCTTTTTCTCTTGCTGTGGTTATCAAAATGTAGTCATCTTTTGGGATAGATAGTAAAAATTCTTTAGCTCCAGGAAGAAATTTATCTTCACCTGTTTTATATGCATTATGTTCAACTAAAGTTCCATCAAAATCTAAAAACCAAGTATGTCCTAATGGCGATATTCTCAATTGTTCTTTTTCTTTAAGCATAAGATTCCCTCTATATAAATTCACTTACTAAGCACATACCGTTATAAAATGCCAAACACATTGAGTCATAATCTTCCCAACAGTGGCTTGCTAGAGAAAGCCAAATAATAGCGTGTATAAATTGAATATCTCTAACTTTACAATTTTTCATATTTGACAAAACTTTTTCGGTTAAATCTTCCCAGCCATTTGATTTGATTTCAAAGAGAACATCGTGGTCTGAAATTTTTAATCTAAAATCTTTAACATTAAATCTGTCGAAATTCCCACACATTGAGTAATACAATTTTGCCCAGTCATATCGAATATCGCCGAGAACAACTTGTTTGCCAAAATATCCTCTTGCGTCAATAAAATAAATGTTATTGTTTTTGTCAACCATTGTATTAGTCAAAGTACAATCACCATGGATAGGACAAAATATCGTATCTAGCAATTTTTCTTCTACTGCTTCTTTAAACTGTTTTTGGAATACAATAGGATTTTTGCAAGTTTTACCATTAATTGTAATATATTCTCTATCAGCAAAAGGAATTGCAGATTTAATACTATTCAATCTATCAATTGTTTTGGTATAGTATTCTTTTATTAAATCTTCTTTATCTGCGGGTTTTGTTTCAAACTCATGCATTTTATTTACAGAATTTATCAAATTATCTGTAATTTTAGCTTTTTGTTCATCTGTTAAATCAGCTTGGAAAATGTTTGTACCATCTATTTTCTCCATTGTAAGAGGTTCATAAGAATAGATTTTAGGAATAGAAGTAAAACCATATTCCACCATTTTTTTGTACCAAACAATTTCTCTGTCGATTAATTTTTTTCCTTCTTCTGTTAAACCTGTTTTTATTACTTTATTTTCAGTAAATTCCATTTTGTTATAAGGACGGCAACGATTTTGAGTGTCTTTCAAATTTTCAATAGCTTCAAGAGTTCCTACTTCAGGACAAGCCGGCATTTTCATTTCTTTTAAAGGAATATTACTCTCCTTCAACCAAGTTGTAAAAGAACCTGATGTCGGAATATCTTTAAATGCAGATTTGTTTTCAAATAAAAAACAACCTGCTACACCAAATTTGTTCGATGCAACTTTATCCAATTTCCCATCAATAAAGCTCCAAGAACAAGTTTGGCCTTCTAAAATTCCAACATAATTACCTGTTGGTAATTCTTCTGGCTTAAATTCTTCTGATAAAATCAAATCTGACCAAATCAACATGAATTTTTCATTGTTTGGAATAAATTCAAGCGCTTGTTTTATTCCGCAAATATTTCCAGATCCAGTTGCTCGAACGATTTTATAGTTTACATCTTTTGCAAATGTCGCAAGATATTTTTCTAAAACATTATACTTATAATCACCAATCACAACAAATTCAGCATCTTTATACTTATTAAAAAGATGAAATATCATCGGTCTGTTATGTACAGGTACCAAACATTTTGGTCTATTGTAAGTTAAGTGTTCTAATCTTGTTCCTTTACCACCAGCTTGGATTATAATTTTCACAATAAGCACTCCTTTTTATTCAGCATTATTTCTAATGAATCTATTACTTGTTTAACTAACTCATCTTCGTTTTTATACAACTCTGCATTTATTTCACAGACTTTGTTCTTATCTACAAAAGGCATTTTTAACAATGAAAAACCTTCTATTCCCTTGGCAACAGAAAATGCATTTGGAGATTTTCTTCTGAATTTTGTATAAATTGATATATTTGGGATTTCTGTTGGCAATAAAAATTCAGAAAAACCACTTCTCAAAGAAATAACAGCTTTTGCTTTTTGTGCTAAAAAGAATGCCTCTTTGAATCCAAGTTTGTGATTTTTGCAGCCATTAATATAATTTTTGGGATTTGTAATATTTAAATAAATATCAAAATTCCTACTTTTAAGCTCACTTACAAGTTTTTGCCAAAATGTTAGAGGTAAATCTTCACAAGTCATTGCCTCTGGTGCAAGAATAACAAAATTGTTTATTTCTAATTTCATTTTATCAATAGCTTTGCTTAACACATTTTGTGAATCTATTGAATACGCCACCTCAGGCTTAGAAAAATCTTCTTCTGTAAGGTTTAAAGTCTTTAACATACTCGATAGATAATGCACACGACCAATTTCACTGTTTTTTATATCCTTTTCAACTTTTTCAAAATGATTGCCAGAAAATAGAATGAAGTACCGATGTTTTGGCATATTCCAAACCTCACTTTGAGTTTTTAGCCGTAATTCATCTATAAAAATATACTTTGCTTCAGGATAGTACATTTGTAAAATATCAATGTGATATTTTTGAGTTGCCACAAATAAAGGATGTTGAGATTGATTCTTTTTTATAAATGCTTTCGCAAGATATGCAAAAAACAAATATATCTCTCCACTATTTGAATGTAAAATATACACATCATCATATTTATATTTAAGTTTTTTAAGGTAAATTTTGAAAAACAAATCAGAAACATGGATTTCATTTACTAATTTTCTACAAAAATATAATTTACGAATATCATTTTGTTGAATTGTTTTATAAATAGGAACTTCAAATAATAGATATTCTTTTGAAAATCTTAAACTAGTTTTAATTTTCTTTGTAAAAATTAAGCTCCCAAAGAATGATTTAACTTTTAAATGTTCATATTTTCTTATTTCATATATTGTGAATCCGCAAAAACATATAGTTTTAAAATTATCAACATTATTTAATATTCTTATTCAAAACATTTAATGAAATATGATATCCACAAATTGTTAAATCCTTTACTTTTATGCCATTTTTATGAATGGTTTTTAGTGAAAAAATATTTTCCCAAAAAGAATATTGTGTTTTTATTTTTTGGAGAAATAATTCATAATTTCCTGGGTCTAAAATTTCTTTGCATTTATCTAGATACTCATCTGTTTTGTCTTGAGGAATATTTGCAAAATGCCAACTCAAAACAGATGAAACATATTCGTCTAAGCTAAATTTATATTCTTCTATTAAGTTATTTGTGATTAAAAATTGTTTTAATAATTCAATATTTTTAAATACACAAAAACTTTCAATACTAGCACTATTTGTTATTGATTTCAACCTTGTTCTATAATGATAAAAGGATTTATTTATGTATAAAATTTTATTAGCAAGCAAATTTGCACTTATTGAAAATATATGATCTTCTCCATTTTTAGTTGGGGCGAATTTTATATTATTCCCCTTTATAAAGGTTGTTTTATAGGCTTTATCCCAACAAAATAAAGACAATCCTTCAATACTTCTTTTACCAACTTCTTGCCAATTAAAAACCTTATTATTCAAAAGGTTTAAATTGAAATATCGCTTTGCTCTTTTCTTAAAAACTCTTTGGCGATTATTAGACCCGTCTTCTGAACAAACTAAATAATCAAACTGTATTATATCAGCAGCGGCATCTGAAAAACTTTTATTTATAACTGCTAATGCTTCAGAATCTAGGAAATCATCGGGATCAACAAAAACAAGATATTCTCCTTGAGCAGCCTCAATAGCATTATTTCTCGCTACGCCTTGACCCTGATTTTCTTGAGTTATAATTTTTATTCTACTATCTTTTTCGGCATATCCTTTTAAAATTTCTAAAGAATTATCGGTGGATCCATCATTCACACAAACCACTTCAAACCTCGTAAAAGTTTGATTTAATACACTATCTAAGCATTCTCGCAAATATTTTTCAACATTATAAACTGGAATTATCACTGAAAATTTGACAATAGAATCCTCGTATGAATTTTTTAAATATTCACCCATTTATAAACATACTCCTTCTCTATACCTCAAATTCATATTTTCATGTTCGCCAATGTAACTTAGGGCTTGTTCTGCAGATGTTTGGTTAAAAAGCCATTGCAAGTATGACAAATCACCATATTTTTTGTAATAATGATATGCAAATGTTTTTCGTAACGACGAAACAGAATATTTATCTTGAACACCCAATTCAGAACAAACAACTCTAAAAATATAAAATGCGGAGTTTCTATCTAGCTTTTGCCCAGCTCTTCCCTTAAAAAGGGGTTCATCTTCCTTACACCCTGCAACAGCGCATTTTATAGCATCTTGAACTTCAATACTAAGGGGAACAATTTTATTCCCGCTCAAAGACAACGAAAGTTTATTTTTTACATCCTTTACTTTTAACGCAAGCAATTCTTTCAAATTAATACCAGTGTTAATAGAAATAATAAAAAGCAAATAATCTCTGATTTGTCCCTTTTTGAGAAACAAATCTTTCATTTTATTTATCATCTCTACATCTTTGATTGGTAAACTTGCTTTCATGCCCTACAAAATGTTCTCTAAACACACTCCATAACATCTCGTTTTTTGAACTCTTAACTTTTTATCTATATTGTTAAGAAACAATTACCGATTTGTCCAAAACTATGTTATCACAAATAAAATAATTTTTCTGTTTTATTAAAAAATGATAAGAGGATTAAATTTATAAAAAGCTAATATCTTACAAGTTAATTATACGCCGCATTTTTAGGCTCTTAACAATATAGATATATAGTTAAGAGCCAATTTAACTAGTAAACTTGGGTACTATTTTAAAATATTTTTTCTTGATTCCAAAGCAACTCTTTTATAGTTAAATTTTTTCTTCAGAGTACGGACATTCTATAGAATAAAATTATTGTAGCTATTGTCAATTTGGTCTTGTTCTATCCCGATATATCTCAAGGTAATTTGTGGCGTTGAATGGTTAAATATTTTTTGAAGAATTGCAACATCTTTAAATTTTTTATAATGATGATAACCAAAAGTTTTTCTCATTGTATGGGTTCCTATTTTTTCATCGAGACATATTGCATTACTTGCAGCTTTTAAAATATAATAGGCACCAAATCTATCCAATCGGTTATTAAAAATTGTTTTAAATAATGGCTCTTCAGGCCGCTTCCCATTTGTAAATTGTTCAAACATTGGTTTGAGTTTTGCATTAATTGGAAATTTTTTGTATTTACCTGTTTTCTTTTCAATGATTTGAATATAACTTTTATTACGAACATCCCCCACATTGAGAGCAACAATATCTGAAATTCTTAGCCCACAATTTATTCCGAGCGTAAGTAACAGCAAATCTCTGGGGTTTTTCTTTGCAAGATAATTTTCTAATTTGTGTAAATGGTCAATATTTCTAATAGGATCTACTGTTGTCATAAATTTCTCCTTTCCTAAAACAGCACTAATAATCATTTCAAAACATTTCAATTTTTTATTATTTAATTTTAGCCTTTTAAATAGTTGAAAAAATCACAAAAAAGTATAAGAATTCTTAAACCACTACAGATTTAAAAATTACCCAAACTAATAATTTAATAAACTTATCTATTAAATTATTTTTCAACTTTATATATAATCTCTTTAAAATTATCGTCTGTTAACTTCAGATACGGTCTTACAAAGATTGTTTTTCTTGTTTTTGCCAGCTTCTCCTCCGAGATGGTGGATTGCTGTGTAGGCGATGCCTGAACCGATAACGGCTGAATTGTCGTCAAAAGCAGTTGAAACTGAGGATGCGGGTAGGGTTAAGAAAAGAACAATAACTGATTATTACAATTACATAACTAAAGATTCTGACCGTTGGGATTTGATTTCACAAAAATTCTATCAAACACATTGTATGAAGAAATAATTAAAGCGAATACAGAATCGTTTTTATCTGCCACCATTGAATTGTTTGAGATTTTCCTAGCCCATGTTTTCCATAACTTCGGGATATTTGGAGGAAGTTTTGCAATTCATCCATTAAACCCACAAATTGTTTTACATTTTTTGTTCTAATAAATGTTCTTTTCAAAATTTAATCTCCATATATATTTATATACTCATCACTTCTAATATATTGAGTAAGCCAATTTCTATCTTCTGAATTTGTTTTTTATTAGCCATTCGTTTCATAATTTGAACTAAAAATTGGCTTTTTCATTTGTTGTTCACGGGGTGTTAATTTTCGTTCACGCTTTAGCTTTGGTTGTTCTTCAATGATTTCATTAGTTATTTCTTGCTCAATTCTCAAAACCCGAATTTCATCCTTTGGATATGTTGCTTTCAATTTCTTAATCAACCTATTTTTAATCTGTTGTTGCTTTTGGTACGGTTGTTTGTATTCTTCCATATCTTTAACAGTTCCGAAAACTCTTGCCATCGGATGAACTTTCTGAACTCGTTTTGCAACACACAAAAATTCGCCCTTTGTTGAATAAGCGTGAATTTTTGAAAGGTCAAACAAACTGTATCGGATATTAACTTTATCCCTCAATCCCAAAATACACTCACTCCTGTAATGCATATTCAAAAATGTGATTTCATGTTTATTTATTGTTCTGCATTCTCTTTTCATCATTAAATTGTTCAAAATATTAATATTTATATTTTGTTTTTGAACTCCATTCAGCATAATTGTTTTTCTAAAATGCTCTGCATATCTTTTGAATGTTAAATCACAAGGAAGATTTTCATATCCTTGTTTGCGAAGAATTTCTTTTGTTAATTTTATGGCTTTTCCATAATTAAATTTATTTTAATGAAGTAAAAAACGAAGTAAAACGTGTTTCATTTCATCTGTCAAAATTGTATGATATTCTCCCTGTTTACTAAATTTATACTGAGGAATTAAACAATCGGCACTCTCATATCTTTCATAACTTTTAACCCAACGATGAAGCATACCTATTGATATTGTTCCAATAAATTTAAAAACTTTGGGTAAGTACATTCCAGAATTGTATAAATCTAAAAACATTGAATCAGCTTCTTTTTTAGTTGAAAATCGTTTGCGATAATTTAAAAGTGCTTTTACAATGTCTAATCTCGCAAGTGATGTCAATCTTGCACTTTCAGATACAAAAGTTGTTGCTTGATAATTTAATGGAACAAGTGCTGATGACTTAGGATTTCCCTCTCGAAGTTTTTCTTGTATTTCTGGCTCTAAACTTGAATACAATATTTCATAAGAAGTTTCACCGTTGACTTTAACTTTACGAGCAAGATATTTACTTTCGGGTTTATTAATCTCTAATCGTAAAGAACGATTTGATTTCAAACCTTTTGCCTCTGCTATTTGTTTAATATTTATATGCAATCTTTCATCAAGGAACACATTAGCTCCGAAGATGATAAATTGGAACACCACTTCCGAGCATTGTGTCCGTTTCGTATCAATTGAAAAATTTTTCAAAAAACTAAAATTCTCAAAATGGACTTTGCCGAAATAATCATTCTAACCGTTCAACCTAAAAATGTTTAATTTGACCGTTTTGGTGTACGGATAGATTGATTATCCCCTACCCCTTAAATACAGATAGATATATTGCCAACTTTCCCAAATGATACTACTATCCGTTCAAATCAAAGTGGTCGTTAAAATACCTGGTCGTTAAAATGCAGCCTTTTTCTATTAAAAAAGAGGATTTCAAAATATTTGAAATCCTCTTATATTAAATGGTTGCGGGAGCTGGATTTGAACCAACGACCTTCGGGTTATGAGGAGAGGCTCGTGTTACCTAACCCCAAACGACTTTTCACGATTTACCACGACTTGGCACTAATTTTTATGAAAATTTATTTTGTTTCACTAGTTTGATTATAATTTGTTAAACTCATGTGTAGCGGAATGTGTTGTTATAAGAATAGATATTGTACTTTATGATTAATACTCAATATTATGTTTACAGCAATCAATAAATTTTAGACCACTGCCACAAATACAAGTATCATTTGGTTTTAATTTAAGATTTTTATAAAAGTGAAATAAATTATTTTGTATAGTTTTGTCTAAATACATATACCGTTTTGATTGATATTCATCTAAAATAATTTTGCCATGTTTATGCTTATTTTCACCAGCATTTATTATCTGAAAAACTTCATTCCACGCAATAATACATTCATCAATTAATTTTGAATTGGATAAATTTTTTCTAATATTGTTTATTGAATAACCTTCATATCTTAATGAATTGTCTTCTAAAAATAATATCTGTGGTGGATTATCTTTATGTGGAGTAATATCAATTAAGTTACCCATTTTATCTTGATAAATAGCATGAAATTCTGCCTCTAATAAACAATGAGGATGTAGCCATATTAACCAACCATTAATACAACTACCTCCATTATTCTTAACATATTTATCTACATTTATAAAACATTCATTTATGATAGTACCATCTACTGGTTTTACATCAATATATATTGGTTTATTTTTATAGTTTATTTTCTTACAAAATTTTTCAATGTCTTTATCTATAATTTTAGGAACTATCCCTTTAAAATATTTTACATTCATATGACAAAAACTCGTAATTGTAATTTGCTTTTATTATTTTATCATAAAACAAATGTTTGGGTTATAATACAACTATAAGTTTAAAGGAGAGAATAATTATGGATATGAATAGTGTTGCGGAATACTTAAAACAAAAATACAATCTTGTTAATAAACCTAATAAACAAGAAATTATAAGTTGGTACAGAAAAACAAATGAATTTAAATCTAAGGGATATCCTCCTATAAAGGCAGCGGAATTTGCTGCAGAATCTGCTTTTAGCGAAGCTTGGTGTTTTGAAGAGAGGTCATTTGAAGTAAAAACTGTTAATGACGACATTGAAACAATATTAAATGTAATAAAAGGTCAAATAAAATAATGACGGAATTATTATTAAAAGAAGTCTCATTATTCTGGACAATTTTAACTGGAGTAATCGGTGGAATCTTTGGGCTTATATTTGGATTTTTGCCCTATTGTTTTATGAATAAAAAGGACAGAAAAGAGTTAAGTATTAAACTACAAAATGAAGCTGATGAAATAGTAGAAAAAATTGATGTAAAAAGTCAAGAATTTAAGGATGAATTATGCAATTTTAGTAAATTAAATAATGTTTCAATAGATGATTTTAATAAAATTACAAAATTTGCTAATGCATATTTTTCTCAATTAAAAATTTGTTGTGATAATATATTATCCAATACTATTTCGCTCATAAGTATAGAAAACACTTTATTACCACATATTAAAGAAACTGTTGAAAAAGATATAATAAAAAAATATTATCAAATATTGCGAAAAAGTGCAAGGAAGTCTAATATACCATATAAAGGACAATATAAAAAAGAATATTACAAAAGCATTTTTATTGTTTATGGAAAATTTATTAAAAATAATATTAAAAATAAAATAATAGTGTTTTTGCTTGAACATATAAAATAAAAAATTAAACATATATCTCCTCCATTTTTTCCAATTCCTGCTCCGCAAAGTCTTGGATTACATGCCCGTAGATGTCCATTGTGATTTGAATACTTGCGTGTCCGAGTAACCTGGATACTACTATTGGCTTCATACCACTTTCATATGCTCTTGTAGCAAATGTATGTCTCATGGCGTGTACGTTTCTATGTGGTATATCTAGTTTGTTTTGAATTCTGCTAAATACATCTAAAAAAGTGCCAGAATCCGTAAAATATCCGTCTTGCCGTGGAAATACAAGATTTAATTTTGTGTAATAATCTTGTCCTAATTTTTTCTTTAAAATATCTTGCTCCTTTTTATATTTAGTTAATTCTATCATTAATGGTCGCATAACTTTTATAATTCTGTTTGATGTTTTAGTTTTAGTATTATATACAAAACCAAGTATTGTCTTGTTATCACTTTTTTGATTAAAAATTTTATTTCTTTGCACCTGTTTATTTATCCTAATAGTATTTTTGCAAAAATCTACACAATCCCACGTCAAGCCTAATAATTCCCCTGCTCGCAAACCTGTATAAAAATCAAATTTAATCGCCATACCATAATAATGATTTGGGCATTCAGCTAAAATCTTTTCTTGTTCTTTTCTTGTAAAAACTTCTACTTCTTTCTTGTTTTCTCGTCTTAGTTTTACCGTTAATAACGGATTTCGGATAAGTTCACCTCTTTTTAATGCAAAATTTATGCAACTACTCATTACAAGGTGTATGTTTTCTACTGTTTTGTTTGATAATCCGCCTTTACCAGCTAATCTGCCATTTGTGTATAAATGATTATAGAACTTTTGAATGTCATCGCCATTTAAGTTCGCAAAAGCAATATTGCCGATATTCGGCTTTATGTGTCTTCTAATAATCATTTCATAACTTTGACTTGTTGAATCTCGTAATCCATAGATAGCATTATTATAAAACCATTTTTCAAAATATTCGCCAACTTTTATACACTTAGAACTAATATCAATACCTGCGTTATGTTTTGTCATTAAATCTTTTAATCTTAAACGAGCTTCTTTTTCTGAATTTCCAGTACAAGATTTAAACTTTCTGTTACCCTTAACATCAATTCCTATTTCAAATTTGCCTTTCCATTTTCCACTTCTTGTATCTTTATAAATACAACCCTCGCCGTTACTTCTTCTCTTTGCCATTATGCAATATCCTTTCTTTCTTCTTTTACAAAGTTATAAAAAGTATTTGTTTTTAGTTTTAGTAATTCACAAGCCTTTTTTGCCGTAATTTTACGACAAGACCAATCACTATAAACTTCTTGCCAATTTGCAGGTTTAGAAATTTTCTTTCTTCCCTTGTATTTCCCTTCACGTTTAGCAACCGCAATACCGTCTTTTTGTCTTTCTAAAAGATTTGCACGTTCAAATTCATAAATTGCACCAAGCATTGTAACCATAAGTTTACCAGCAGGAGTACTTGTATCAAGATTTTCTTTATTACTCACAAGTTTTACTCCTTTGTTTTCTAATTTTTCTAAGATTTCTAATAAATCTTTTGTACTTCTTGCTAATCTTGAAACATCTTTGACATAAACGGTATCGCCATTTCTAACATAATCAAGCATTTCCATAAGTTTTGGACGATTTGTATTTTTAGCACTAATTTTTTCTTCGAAATATTTATCAATTTTGTATTGTTTCAAAATTTCAAATTGGCTTTCGGTATTTTGTTCCAATGTGCTTACACGAATATAAGCAATATTTTGCCCTTTATTTTCCTGTTTCATTTTTACCTCCTTTGGACTCTTGCATTATTGGATATTGATGTTTACTTGTAAAGACTTTTGCAAATATCTATTTAAAAATTAAAAAAATAACTCTAAATAAATACCCCTCAAATAGTTTCATTATATTGTTTTAGACCATACCAATATCAGCAGAAAGTCGCCTAAACTCTTCTATTATTCTATAATCGGATTTTGACGGAATTAAATTTAATCTATCTGCACTAACGATTCTTTTTATATGAACATCTGGTTTAACTATATCTATGCCGACATTTCTCAAATATTCGCATACTAATGCAACTCCTGCATATTTTAATTTATAGGTGCTATTACTATCTGCAAGCAATTTGACAATGTTTGCAGGGGTGCTATGCGTTATAAATTTATCTAAACTACTATATTTATATTCAATTTTTTCAAAGGTTTCTATATTGTTTTTCAAAAAGTCATTTGGTTCTTTGTTGTATATGGGCTATAACACTTTAATTCTCTAATTTTTTCAATTAAAATTTCAGGAGCAATTTCTTTTAATCTATCTTTTTCAAAATTACAAAATAAAGAATCTAATTCTGTATGATGTGCTTTAATATTTTTCCAAGATACCAAAGCACTTAATTGAGCATACACAAACCCTTTTAGATGTTCTTGAAAACTAAAACATTTACCATTATTTCTGGCATTAACTGCTTCAATAATTGTTTGGTCAATATCTTCGATTTTGTTTTTGAGATATTCATTTAAAGTTTCAAACATCTTTTTATAGTTTTTGCTCATATACACCACTCCTACTATAAATTCTGTAAATCAATTTACAATAGATTAACTCTCTTGTCAATGTGTGTAACTCCTACTCAAAATATATTAAGGTGATACTATGTCTATAAAGAAAAATTTAGGAAATAGAATCCGAGAAATAAGAATAAGCCGTTCGCTAACACAAGAAGCTTTGGCTGAGAAAATCAACCTTTCGGCTAAAAGTTTAAGTCAAATAGAACTCGGCAATAATTTTGTTTCTGCTGAAACATTAGACGAACTATGTTCAGCATTAAATATTACTCCTAATGTACTTTTTGATTTTAAATATTCCGATGTTACTGAAAATACATCTTTGGAAGAAATCGTCAAAAGACTAAAAAATAATCCAACATTATTAAAAACAATTTATAGAATTGTTTTGGCATTAGATTACTAAAAAATTTCTCAGTAACTTTATACCTCACACCACTAAAACATTTCATCATTCGCCAGAGAATGCTCTCATTATAAATTATTTAGGCGGGGATTTTTAAGCCGAGAAAAATCTCATATTGAGAAAACTTGTGTCCGCGACTATGAAACCTCATCACACAATGAGAGGGGCTGTATGGGGTGGACTTTGAAAATTGTTACATAACTTATTCAATTTAACGAATATTGTTCTAACTTTTTAATTCAAATTATTTTATTGTGTTGCTAAATGTGTTGTTTATACTAAAAAAGTGAGTTTCAGAAAATCTCTAAAACTCACTTATATCAATTGGTTGCGGGAGCTGGATTTGAACCAACGACCTTCGGGTTATGAGAGGTTTTTGGTAGTTAAAAACATCATAAAAATTCGTTTCACATTATTTCATAAAGAGTATAAAAATCAATAACTACAATAATTGTACTGATATTCTTAATAGCCAATATTTCACGTTGTTAGATTCCAAATTTCATTATTATGGGAACAATTTGGGAACAATTTAAAAGTTCCTAAATGCTTGTTAAATCTTGGAACACTATATTCTTTTTTTATTACTTTATTACCTTTGACTTGTTAAATAACTCAAAAATAATAGTAATAAACCAATTAGTTGGTAATAAAAATCACAGAAAATAGTAATATGTAATAAAATTTATTGTTAACTTTCCTAAAATGCAATAACAAGAAGTATGTACGAGTGAAATTATAAGATTTATAATAATAAAAATGGCTAAAACTCTAGGTTTTAAGCACTTTTTAGTAGATTTTATAAGTTGCTAAATTCAGAATAATCGAGATTAAACGGAAACGGTATTTTAAATATAAATATATATAAATCATCAAAAAGTTTAACAGAGGTCAATCTGAATTCTCTCAATATAAAAGAGGTACATTTTATGAATAAAAAAGATTACGTTAAAGAATTTATATCAAAATTGAGTAACTTAGACCGTTCAAAAAGTGTTTCAACCGTTTTTAATGACTTTTTGACTTTGAGTTGTTGCTCATTAGCACAAACCGTCTATCGAAGTAAGAACTTAGAGCAAAAATACTTGAGTACAATCAAAACTTATACAAAAGAGCAAGCAGAAGAATTTTCAAAACTGCTTGCTTTTTTAGTTCTCGGATTAGAACAAGAACCTCGAGATTTATTGGGGCAAGTATTTATGTCTTTGAACTTAGTTAGTCAAGCTAATGGTCAGTATTTTACACCATATTCAGTTTGTAAGTTTATGGCAGAGATAAATTTTGCAGAAATTGAAAGTTTTCAGAACAATCAACTTATAACTCTTTCAGAACCTTGTTGTGGTAGTGGGGCATTGATTATTGCATTCGCTCAAACTCTAAGAGAGCATAATATAAACTATCAACAAAATTTGTTTGTCGAAGCAATTGATATATCTGAAATGTGCTTCAAAATGACATATATTCAACTCTCTTTACTTGGAATTCCTGCAAAAGTAGTTCAAGGTGATTCTTTATCTTTAAAATTTCAATATGTGTTTTATACTCCGTTTTATTTCTTGAATGGAATTGAGTATAAATTAAAGACACAGAAATTGTCTGAAAAGAAATTAGTGTTAGAAAAAGAATATAAGCCTAATCTATCAATACAATTAAGCCTATTTTAATTTTTATCATAAGGAGATACAACCTGAAAACTTTCAAAGCAACAATTATTCCAACAGTTAGCGGTGGTAACATCGAAGTAAAAATTTGTGCAAATAGCCAATATCAAGCACAAGAATTGATTAAAACACTACCATATTTCAAATCTTTTGCAAAACACCCAGTGCAAGAGGATGAAAAGAACAATTTGACTTCGATTAGTGATTTAATCAAAAGAGCAAATGCAAAGAAACAAGCAGATTTAGGTAAAATAGACTAATTATAAATCCAAGCTCAAATACACGTTGTCCATTTCATCTTGTGTAATTCCTATGTATCTTAGAGTTACAGCAGGAGATGAATGGTTGAAAAGTTTTTGAATTAGGGTAATGTCATAGCCGTTATTAAATGCGTGATAGCCAAAAGTCTTTCTAAGTGTGTGAGTTCCAATTCTTTCTTTTATTCCAACAGATTTTGCAACGTCATTTATAATTTTGTATGCTTGTTGTCGTAACAAGAAGCCTTTATTCTTTCGTGATATGAATAAAGGCTCATCTTCTGTATAATTTCTTGTTTTTAGATAATCTTTCAATGCAGATTTTGTGCTTGTTGATAGTGGAAAATCTTTGAACTTGTTTGTTTTCTTTTCCCTTAGACGAATTCTATCTTTGATTTTTCCATTTTCTGTAATATCTGAAATTCTTAGTTTTAGCAAATCGCTTATCCGCAATCCTGAATTTATGCCAAGAACAAACAAGCAATAATCTCTCATATTCTGCAATTTTAATAACTTTTTGATTGTTTCAATCTGTTTTAAATTTCTAATTGGTTGAACAAATTCCATTATTTTTACTCCTTTCTATGGCTCAAATCTAGTCATAGTCAATAATACATAATATATTTATATTATAAATTATGTATCATTTCTTGTACATACTAATATTAAAGCTCATTTACAAAGAACCTCAAATATAATCGGAGTAATAAATTGAGATAAATTAGTGAATAATACACAATTATATTGTGTATTATTCATCAGGTCGGTTTATGTTATTATAGACACGAGGTAAAATTATGAACAAAGAGAAAACTCTGCTTGATTTAACTCATATAGAAGCAAAAAACTATTTATTGCAACAAGAACAGTATTGCAAAATAGAATTACCATTTTATTTTAAGTTTGATTTATTGTTACAAACTATTAGTAATGAACTTGGTTCGGATGATATTACCTCATATTTTCAGACGAAAAAGAAACCTCAAAATTGTGCTGAGGTCAATTACAAGATATATAACAACAAGGATGGAAATTTCGCTTGGCGATGCTTAGAATTACTTAACCCCGTTCTTTATGTTGATTTAGTAAATTACATAACTCAGGAGGATATTTGGGATTTTCTTATTAAGAGATTTCATGATTTTCATCAGAATTCGAAAATTATTTGTGCAAGTATTCCTGTTTACACTCCTAATAAGAAAAGAACTAGCGTGTCTCAACAAGTTCTAACTTGGTGGGAAAAAGTTGAGCAAGCCTCAATTACTCAAAGCTTAGAATATGAATATATGTTTACAACTGATTTGTCTGATTGTTATAGTTCAATTTATACACATTCTTTTTCATGGGCTCTATATGGAAAACAATATTCAAAAAATCACATAAAGGAGAAGAATTTTGGTTATTATATAGATACAAAAGTTAGATATATGACTTATAACCAAACAAATGGAATTCCTCAAGGGTCTGTTTTAATGGATTTTTTAGCTGAAATAGTTTTAGGCTATGCTGATACAAAAATAACAGAAAAAATTGACTCAGAAGTAAGCGACTACAAAATAATTCGTTATAGAGACGATTACAAAATATTTGTTCATAATAATGCAGATGGAAACAAAATTATAAAAGCAATATCAGAAGTAATGTCATCATTAGGACTTCACCTAAATTCTAGTAAAACTTATGAATCCAAAGACATTGTTATAGATTCTATAAAACCAGAAAAGATGTATTTCCTTACGCATTTTAAAAATGGTTATAAAGAAAATAATGATGATAAAAAAGAGGCTAATTATAACAATCAAATTTACCTGCTAAAATTATACAATTATGCAAAGAAATTTAATAATAGCGGACAACTAAAAAAAGCTTTGAATGAATATTATAAATATATGCAGGTAGATTGTGACCATGAAAATGTCGAAACACTTATAAGTATCATTTTTGCATTAGCTTTTGAAAATCCAAAGTCTTTTTCTACCTGTATTGCAATAATGAATGAATTTTTGAATTGCTTAAATTCAAATTTAGCAGAGCAGCAAAATATTATCAAAAAAATTGAAAATAAATTACATTTAAAACCACATACAGAATATCTTGAAATATGGATACAAAGAATGTTGTATAAGCGGAATTTGAATTATTCATATCAATCAGCACTATGTAAGCGAGTTATGGGAGATTCTGTTCAAATTTGGAATTATGATTGGCTTGATTCTACTTTATTAAATAAGATAAAAACAATACCCATTATTGATTCAAAAGAATTAAAAAATATGAATAGCAAAATATCATCACTAGAAGTTAATCAGTTTGAAGATAGATATTAATTTATTATTCGAAATCAAACAAATCTTTAGTTGGAATGTCTAGAGCTTCTGCAAGTTTAAAAATCATTTTTAGATTAGGATATTTTTCAGATTTTTCGATTTTACCAATGTATGTCAAATCGCAGTCAGCGAGTTCAGCCAACTTCGTTTTTGAATACCCCTTACTTTCTCTATATTTCTTGATATTTTGAGCAAATAACTTGCATTTATCCTCTAACATAATATTATTGTGCTATAATATCTGCATTCAAGTATAGACCAATAGTCTAGTTATAAAATATGTTACGACACGTTTTGACATAGTAGTATGTTATGCTGTGATAAAAAGAGAAAGGAGTTAATTATGGCAATCAAAGAAGCATTACAACGTGGCAGTCAAGTATCAGTTAAATTTGGATGTTCAACATCACAGTTTACGGGAACATTGATTGGTTTTACTTCCAATGCTGTATTTATTAAAGATGGTAGAACAGTTCATGTTTTAGTGGAAAAAGGGGGAAGCGTTAGTAGTTGTGGTCGAAATATTTCCCTTATGAGTAATGATGACGTAATCATGTTTGGGAATAAAGTTGGCATAAAAAGAGGCTCTACTATTCATCTTTACGATGAACAAGGCAAATCAGCAGGAACAAGACAAGCGTAATAGAAAGGATGTTATGAGTACTGATACGAAAGAAAAAATACAACAATTAGAAAATCTTTTATTGTCAGAAGATTTAGAAGAATTAAATAATGCAACTGCAAATTTCAATATCTTTAATGCTTTAAAGTTGCAAAACAATGAAATTCGTCATTCTAATTTCTTAGCTTGGCTACTTTCTCCTTTTGAAACCCATAAGCTTGGTGATTACTTTTTGAAAGAATTTCTTAAATCAGCTATTAGAGATTATTCACTAAATGAAAAAATTAGTGTTCCATTAAGAGATATTGTATTTTACAATCTTGATGATACTGAAATCAAACGTGAATATAAAAATATAGATTTGCTCCTTATAAGCCGACAAAGGAAATTTGTTTGTATTATTGAAAACAAAATTTGGACAGGTGAACATGATTGTCAGTTAGAAAAATATGCAGGAATAGTGTTTTCTGAATTCAAAGACTACAAAAAATTATACATTTATCTTTCTCCTACAAACGCAAGCAATTCTCAATTAATGGAAAGAAAATGCAATGGTACGAATGACAACGTATACTACATACCAATGAATTATGTTCAGGTGCATGATGTTATTGAAAAGACTTTGAGATTTAAATCAAAAGTTATAAATTCAGACGTTAAGATTTTTATTGAACACTATAACAATATGCTGGAAAGGAATATTATGGGACAAACAAGCGAAGAAATTATAACCCTCTGCAGGAAAATTTACAGAGAAAATAAAGATGCTATAGACTTAATCATTGAAAATAATAACATCAAAGCAGATATTTATGATGTATTACTGGAGATTATATCTGAAAATGCTAATTGGGTACTTCAAACAAGTAATAGTAATTGGATTAGATTTATTCCCAAAAATGATAATCTAGAGAACTTGAAATTTGCCAAAAAAGACTGGGTTGATGCTGATAATATCCTAATTATTGAAATCAATAATGCTAAAAACTCTGTAATAATGGACATTGTAGTAAGACAATCTGAAATAGGGTTTGAAAAACAATATCAACTTTTGTATGAAATGGCAAAAGATAAATTTGGCTATAACAAAAGTCCTAAAAAAGATACTTATATGCACGTAAAATCATTTCCTCTGATTAGTGCCATTGATTACAACAATATTACATTACTTGGTCATGATGAACTGAAAGACTTTTTGAAAAATAAAATTTATAATTCTGGCATATTAGAAGATTTTTCACAATTCACAAAAGAACTTAACTCTAAAATAAATTAAATAAATATTTAATAACTCTGTACTACGTCGCAATCTGACGTGGTACGGAGCTATAATAAAACTATAGAAAATAAAATTAAAGCAAGAAACAGAATGAATAAAAATGAAATTTTAAAAACTATAAATAAGTTATCAAACAATGCCATGTTTAATGTTTCTTTAACATCAAGAGAACTATTTCATACAAACTTTTGGGCTTGGATGTTTAGAAAATATCCTAAAGTTTTTACACCAGTTTTTTATCCTGAGTATAACAAAAAAGACAAAATAGAAGCTTTGCAAAAGGGAAGCCAAGTTGCAGTTAAATTTGGATGTTCAACATCACAGTTTACGGGAACATTGATTGGTTTTACTTCCAATGCTGTATTTATTAAAGATGGTAGAACAGTTCATGTTTTAGTGGAAAAAGGGGGAAGCGTTAGTAGTTGTGGTCGAAATATTTCCCTTATGAGTAATGATGATGTAATTATGTTTGGGAATAAAGTTGGCATAAAAAGAGGTTCTACTATCTATCTTTACGATGAGCAGGGTAAACCTGCAGGTACAAGACAAGCATAATAGAAAGGATTTTATGACTAATTCAACAGATATGCAAGCTTTAGAAAATAATTTGCAAACAGATGATTCTTTTAAGCAAAAACAAGCATTATTAAAGCTATTGACATCAGAAGATTTTGCAGAATTACCGGCAATATCTAATAGCAAGTTCAATATTTTTCAAGCTTTAAAATTACAAAACAATGAAGTTAAACATTCTAATTTTTTAGGTTGGCTTTTAAATCCATTTGAAAGTCATTATTTAATGGATTGTTTTTTTAAAGAATTGCTGAAAATTGCATTGCGAAATGATTCAACATTGGTAGATATTATATTAAAAGATTTAACTGATGCCAAGGTTACATTAGAAAAAATGACTAATGACGGAAGAAGAATGGACATATTTATAGATTGTCCAAGAAACAAATTAGTGTGCGTTATAGAAAATAAAATTTGGTCTGGTGAGGGATGTAATCAATTAGAAGATTATAGAAACTACATTTTAAACAATGATAAGTACAGAGATTATAAATATAAAATTTTCCTATTTTTAACTCCTTATAAATATTCACCTTGCGAAGATTACAAAGGATATATAAGAATAAATTACGGAGATATTTTAAAAGCAATTAACAACTTAATGAAACAATACGGTTGTTTGCTAGAAGATGATGTGAAAATATTTATAGAGCATTATAAAAGAATGGTAGAAAGGAATATTATGGGCGAAACGGATAAAGAAATTGTTGATTTATGTAGAAAAATATATCGTGAAAACAAGGAAGCTATTGATTTAATTGTTGAAAATTCTGATGAAAGTGCTGAAATCTTTGAATTATTTGTAGAATTATTAAAAGAACGTACTGATGTAGATAAAAACATAGTTGTAGAGGGCAAATCTGTAAAATTTTTACCTAAAGGCATAAATAACACTGAAAAGCTTGCATTTGGTGAATTTGACAACAATATGATAGTTAATTTACATTCATTATACTGGGGGAAAAAGCCTTTATATATTGAAATTGCCATTTGTAAATCAAATGATAAAGAGAAACGAAATTCTCTAATTAAACATATAAGTAAATGTTTTTTATTTAATAAATTCAATGGAAATGATGATTGGTCATATAGCCCAACTGTTACTCTTATTGAACAAGAAGAATTAGCATCTTCTGATGGAAATAAAGAATTGATAAAAAAATATATGTCTAAAAAATTAGATGAATGTGGTTATATTGAAAAATTGAAAGATGCTTTAAATTCTTGGAATCCTGAAAAGTAATTTTTAATACCGCATTAACCTGCGTCACAAAATGACGCAGGTTTGATTTATTATATATGGTAAGGATTAAATGATGAATAAAAATAAAATTCTTAAAATAATCGATGAATTATCAAATAATGCTATGTTTGCAATGTCTTTAACGTCAAAAGAATTGTTTCATAGTAATATTTGGGCTTGGATGTTGAGAAAATATCCTAAAGTTTTTACTCCAGTTTTTTATCCTGAGTATAACAAAAAAGACAAAATAGAAGTTTTGAGAGAATATAAAAATACTGATTTATTCCTAAAAATAGGTGATAAATCTATAATTATAGAGAATAAATTAAAATCATTGCCTGATAAAAACCAATTGGAAATATATAATAAACAGTTTTTAAAGACAGTTGATAAGATTATTTTGGTGAGTTATTTCCCTCCTTTATTTACAAGTGGCTATGACTCATTATTATCCTATGATTATCTATTTGAAAAAATAAAAGAATGTTTTGAATCGACAAAATTAACTGTATTTGAAAATACAGATTATACTTTAATTCAATGCTATCTTGAATTTTTGAATTTATTAAATCAGCTATTGTACAGCATTGATTTTGATTCAAACGATAAAATCGGAGAGTTGTGGGCAATTATTAGAGATAAAGAAATTCAAGAAAAGTTAAAAGCTATAAATTTTGGAAAAACATTTGAGAGAGCATTTATGATAAAACTAACAAGATGGATTCTTTGTGATTTTCCCAATTATCAATCAATAGATACTATAAACATTGGTTGCGGACGTGATTTAAAAGTTTATAGTGATATGTTATTTTATTTTCAAGGTGCTTGGGATAAAGAAGAAAGTAAAAGGCAAGATTTGTGTTATTTGGGTGTAAGTTTGTGGGAAAACGAATATCGATATTATGCAGGGTTGCACAAAGCTCAATGTGGTATTTTTGCACCTAAAAACGGTAGAGCTGACACAGAAAATAAGACCACAGGTTTCAAATATTTGTCGGAAAATTATGGATGGTTTTTTAACCAAGAAAATACGTGTAAATGGAATGGTTACAGTTATGAAAAAGAAATGTACCTATACAAAAAGATAGATATCTCAAATTTAACAGTTAAAGAATTAGCAGAGAAAGCAATTAAAGACTTAAGTTTGATATACTTTTATTTAAAGCCAATGAGAGAGAATTTATGTCAAGATTAAACAAAACAGAACAAATAATTGAACTTGCAATGATGTTTCAAAACAGTTATTGCGGACTATGTATAGAAGATATTGAACATCATTTTGAATGTTCCAGACGTTCTGCAGAGAGAATGAAAGCCTTACTATTTGATCTGTTCCCAGAAAAGGTTGAAGAAGTTCCAACTTCTGAGAAAAAGAAACGCTGGAGATTTGTCAAAGGTGCAATGAATGCTTTGATCTCATTTACGGCAGATGATTTTGCAAATCTTGAATACTTGAAAGGTTTGTCGAATGACGAAAACAAACGGAAAGAACTAGACGAACTCATTGCAAAAATCAAGGCACTAACTCCTCAAAAAAATTTGCAATCTCTTGATACCGATGTTTCTGCAATTATGGAATCAGAGGGTTTTGCCGTTAGGCAGTATTCAGGTGTAAACATTGAGCCAAAGATTTTGGAAGAACTTAGAACATCAATGCTTGCATTTAAAAAGATTCAATTTAACTATCCGATAAAAGGAGAAATAAAAACAATTACTCTTAATCCGTACGGACTTGTTATTGCTGATAAATACTATCTTGTTGGTTACAATGAATATGTTGGGGATTTAAGACAGTATAGAGTTGACAAAATAAGCGAGTTAGCAATATTAGATGAATATTTTGAAAAAGATGAAAAGTTTTCATTGACAGAATATAGCAACAATTCATTTGGTGTTTATCAAGAAAAACCTATTGATATTGTTCTTGAATTTGACAAATCTGTAGCCAATGATGTTTTGAACTATCATTTTCACCCAACACAAAAAATTAAACAATTAGAAAATGAGAATGTTCAAGTTGAATTTAAATCTGGTGGAACTTATGCAATCTGCCAAGAACTTTTCAAATGGGGTTGTAGTGTTAAAATTCAAAAGCCAGTTGAATTGAAAAATTACTACAAACAGTATCTTTTAGATGTTTTGCAAAATCAATAACGAGAGGTCATCTCGTTAAACTCTCATTATTTTTTCGAATTATTTTATATAGATTATTATAAAAAACAAAATGTTTAACGATGTTTATTTATAAAGGCATTTTTGATAGAATTAATCTATGAATTTAAAAGATTATTCTAACAATGGTAAATTCTTAAAAAAAGCATTCAGTGATTACGCCCTGGAAAGTCAAAATGTTTTATCGAAAAAATATACCCTACTCATAAAGAATATTAACTTTAAAAGTAATGATTACATGGATGAGAACATTGAGTTAGTAAAAAGTTTAACACCAAAAGAAAGAACAATTGTTTTATGTGGGGTAAAACAAAGATTGAGTTATAAACGTTTTTATATGCTTCAACTTCTACTATGTCAAGGAAAGTTTGATAATGAAGATTATAGTGATGTTTATTTTACGAACAACCATTTTTCAAATAGTATACGAACAACTTCTAGTAACATTAAATCTTTTATTAGCAAATTAAAATCAGTTCTCGAAAATTCAATTGTTAAGCATTATATTGCAAGTGGTAATTTTGAAAAAGATGACATGGTGGCTATTAAAAGGATAATAAACAACCTAATCAATAATACGATGCGTTATGACCAATGCACCGTTACAACTAATTTTGTAATGCGAGATAGAATTCATAAAATGTAACAAAATCGTTATAAAGGTTGCCAAATTTATAAACTCTTTTTTCTAAAACTTAGTTGTATCTATGAATAAAGCAGAAAATTTCTAAAAAGGACTTTTGGTGTTTATTAATAAAAGCTGGCAGTTTTTGGGTTGCCATTTTGATTAAAAATTAGGCTAAAATGCTTGCTATGTTTGCTTTTAAAGAATGTTGGTGTATTCTAAAAATATAAAGAAAAAGAAAGGAGCTATAGAATGGACAATTTAAAGAATGACAGTAACAATCTTCAAAAACTTTTGGACTGTCCTGTAAGATTAGCAGAAAAATTTTTAAGGGGCTGTTCTAAAGAAGCACTTGACAGCTCATGCACAATGATAGGATTTAGAAATGATAATCCTACTGTCCTTGATTGGAGTGCTTACTATTTATCAAAGTCATGTCAATGTCTTAAAAATACTGCAAACACAACGGACAATACTGTTTTAACTTGTATTGCAAACGTATTTATGACATTAGGACTAGGCATTACTGCCTTTGAAACCTACGTCTTATACTTTGGCAAGTTCAATCATGATTCTTGTCCAGAAGAAATTAACAAAATTTGGGCAAAAGCAAAAGAAATGCCAATGGGTTCAACCTGTTTGCTTTGTTGTGGAAAAGACATTGATAACAAACTGAGTGGAAACTGTTGTACAAGTAAAATTTAGGTATATATAATACCTTAAAAGTAAGTTATAGAAAGGAGATACGAAATATGTTCTACCCAAAATAAAAGGGCTTCAGTAAATTGACCAAAGCCCAATAAAAAATCTTACAACCGAATTTTAATAAAAAATTCTAAAATTATCAAGTCTATTTGGTCAATCTGTTGTAAAAATAAAATATTTACCTCGTTGAGAGTGGATTACACCACCCTCTGCGAGGCTTGCAAAAATATTTAAAAAAGGAGAAAAACATGAATTTTATAATGCAAGTAATCTCTGATTACAGTGAATTTTGTGAATTTAATTTTCTAGAAAGGAATGGTGTACTATGAAATTTTCACAAAACAATTTAACAACAATACAAGTAACTCCAGAACAAGTTGAATTCGCACTTAAAGATTGTGCAACGTTACCTGTTTACTGGGATTCAAAAAGATGTGCCACAAAACATGGGTTCAAAAGTGGAATTAAACACGCTCCAATAACGCAATGGTTAAAAGATGATGGTTATAATCTAGCAATTTCGCTCCCTTTTTCAAATCTTGTTTGTATAGATGTAGACAGGCACAATAAAGATGGACTTATTGCATATAAAAACTTAGTTAAGACACTTGGAGATATTGATACATATACAGAACTAACACCAACTGGTGGTGGCTTACATGTTTTTATCAAAGCAGATGGAATTTTAGGGAGTGTAAAAAATTGTGATTTAGCCAGTGGAGTTGAATTTAAAAGGAATGGTTATATTGTATGTGCTCCAAGTTATTTTAAAGGAAACTTTTATAAAGTTATCAAAGGTGTCAATCCAGATGGAACTTATAAATTTTCAAAACTGAATGACAAATGGCTTGAGCTTATAAATCACAAAAGCAACGAACAAATGGTAAAACCAAACATGATGTCGAAAAAAGTTGGTAGAACCGCTCTCCAATGCAAGAATTTGGATTATGCAAAAATGCTTGCAAGTTGTAGGTTTCTTGCTTATTTAAAACAATACTCAGAAGAAATTCCAGAGCCTGTTTGGTATTCAGGCATAAACATGCTAGCAAGGAATACTCAAACCGATGAATTTATCCATTGGCTATCACAGGATTACTCTAAATATACTTATAGCGAAACACAAAATAAAATCGAACAATCTCGCAAAGTTGGTATTTTTCGAGGATGTAATTACATTGCTCAAAACCACTATGACATTTGCAAAGGTTGTCCAAAAGCAGAAGAAATAATGAGGAGGATTAATAATGTCAAATAATGACTACAAAAATATTACAAATCCAACAGATTTGGGACTAAAAAGCATAGAAGAATATATAAAAGAAAACTGTTTACCTTTCAAGGAGCTAAACTTTTTGACCTCTCAAACTTATCAAGTTGATGATTCTGTTAATTTGAAGGGAGATAGAACAAGGTTAATGCAAGTGCAAGATTACATGGGGCTTGTAAAAATAAATCATAAGGACAAAAAACTTATTATTGAATGCGGACTTGGCGGAATTCCAATAGATTGTGTTGAAGTTGAAACTTTTGTCAACAACAGAACTTCTGAGCCATCTTCTGTTAAATTTGAAATGCAGATAAAACGTGCAGGTTCAAACAAAATTCGATTGGCAACATTTGATTCTGAAAAAATTTATGATGTAAAAGAATTTAGGAAAGAAACGAACTGTTTATGTTGCTTTAATATTAATGAAATTTTAGCTTTTATTAAGCAAGAAACAGAAAAAACTACGAAATATGTTGAAGAATACCAAAACACAGGGAAATTTGACTTAAATAATAACAACTGGCTTTGGGGCAATGCCACTCTCATTGAGGGCAAACTCTATAATGAAATAGATTCCTACCAAAATATAAAGATTGACAACAATAAGTGTATCCGTGCACAAAAGAAAGTTAGGCGAAATATTCCAATGTATTTTACAAGTGATAAACCTATTTCAGGAGTTCTCATTGACTTATTTGAGAATATAAATGTTGCGTGGAATGGAGCTATTGAGCCATATTTAGCAATATGTTTTATTGCCCTTTCTGCGTTTTATAATAGATTTTGGATTAATGAAGGATTTGGAACTGTTGGCTTTATCGGAGAAACAGAAGGCGGAAAAACAGAAATCTGTAATTTAGCTTGTGGTATTTATGGTACGGATAAGTCCTTTTTTAGTTCCGCTCGTTCAACGAATGTTGGGATAGAACAAGTTTTGAACAGTTACAACTGTATTCCTTGTGTAATTGATGATATAAGCAGATACAGATTAACTGGTGATAATTTTATCGATATGTTAAAGCAAATATCAATTGGTGGTCAAAAGGATAAAGGTAAGAATGGTCAAGAGTCAGGGGCCTTGCCTCCTTGCTCTCCATTAGTTTTTACTTCAAATGTAATGCCTTCTGAAAAGCCTGAAATATTCAACCGAATGTTATTTTTAAATGCTGATAATTTAACTTTTTCTCCAGAGAACTTTAAATATTTTGGTCGAAGTAGAGAAGAATTATCTTGTATTCTCCCTTATATTCTAAGATATTCTCCAGACGAAGTAAAAAACAAACACGAAATAATTAAAAAAGAACTAAAAAGCCAATATGTCAATGGTTCTGATAGAATGCTTAGTCAAATAGCAATCGCTTTAACTGGATATCAAATTTTATCTGAGATTGCAAACATACAACTTCCTTTTCCTCACGATAAACTTTATCAATATGTGATGGACTGCATTTCAAGATTTAAAAGTTATAAAAATCCTATCGAAAAACTTTTAGATGCATTCCCTATACTTATTTGGAATAGTAATATTACTTACGGAAATCAATATTTTGTTAGTAAGGATGATGATAAAATAATCCTTAAATTCCACAAAGTGGCAGTATTCAAAGCTTACAACAAATATTTTGTTGAAGATAAAAGCGAAGAAATCAATACAAGTACAGTCAAGCCTGTTAAATCACCATTATATGAGATTTTGAAGTTTAACCAATCTGTTAATATAAATGACTACAGAGGTCATGGAATTATTCTTGATATAACGAAGCACCCATACGCTGAAGCGATATTAGCAGGGAAATATCCAGTTTGCTAAGAAAAATATTACAGGTAATAAGCCTTTATTACCTGTGATATCAACAACCATAATACTTTCAGACTAGTAGTAATAAAGTAATAAAAATAATAAAGGAGACATTAGATGTTACAATTTAGATATGAAGCAACCCAATTAGCAAAAGGAAGCAATATTCCAAGATTATATAATTTGAAAGAAGTTTCAATTATGTTAGATATTCCTATCGGCACTCTTTACAACATGAGCTATAGAAATCTTTTACCCTGTATTAAAGTTGGAAAACGAATAAAATTGACAGAAGAACATATAAAACAAATTCTAGCAAAGGAAGGTAGTTTATATGCCTGTTAAACGCCGTTATTATAACAATGATAAAGGTGAAAAAGTTTTCAGCAGTTGGATGTATGACTTTTATGACGTTTTTGGCAAACGTCATAAAAAGTCAGGCTTCAAAACGAGAGCCGAAGCAGAACAGAAAGAAGCTGTTGCAAAAGCTGACTACAATAAAGGACTTGCAACCAGCAATGATAATAATATGAAATTCAAAAACCTTATGGGACAATTTATAAAGCTTCATGCTGAAATTTATTTAAAGCCATCAACAGTAAGGGGATACAAAGACCATTTTAAATTGCACTTAAAAGATTTTTTCGGAGAAATTAAATTAGTAGATATTACACCGGTTATTATCAATAGATTTATGGAACAAAAAATAAAAAGCGGTCTATCTAATAAAACTGTAAATCATTTATTAACAACACTAGGATCCGCTTTTAATTGGGCAATAAATAACAATTATATGATGTACAACCCAGTTAGTAGAGTAAAAAAGTTAAAAGTTCAACAAAAGGAGATGCAATTTCTAACAGAAGAAGAAATTAAAAAAGTGCTAGAAGTAGCAGAGACAGAATACCCTGACTTTTATCCAATTTTAATTACAACAATTTATTCTGGAATGAGAAGAGGAGAAGTTTTGGGGCTTACTTGGGATTGTATTGATTTTGATAAATCAATTATTAAAGTTAGAAAATCATTGTATAAAGGCATATTATCAACTCCAAAAACAGATTGCTCAATACGAGATATTCAAGTTCCATCCAAGCTGATACAAGTTTTAAAGCAATACAAAAAATCTGCAGTAGAAAATGAACTAAACCTTGTATTTACACAGAAAAATGGAAAACCAATCGATGCAGACAATTTAATGAACAGAAGGTATAGAAAAATCTTAAAATTGGCAGGAGTAAAACAAATAAGATTTCATGACTTACGCCATACCTACGCAAGCCTTTTAATTGCAAAAGATTTGAATATCAAGTATATTCAAAAACAAATGGGGCATTCATCTTTTGAAGTAACAATGAATACCTATGCTCACCTTATGCCAGAAGTTTATGAAAAAAGTAAGTTAGCTATTGACGGACTAATTTAAACCATTAGCAATAATTCGTGTCAATCTATTAAAATCCCCATTATCAGCTTCTTTTAATGCATAGTAGTATTCATTTTTATTATTAAATGGGTTTGTGATGAATCTATTTTCCAGAAAAAATACTTGAGCTATAAAAATTACTCTCGATATCCTTCCGTTGCCATCATGAAAAGGATGAATTCTTAAAAATTTATGATGCAAATATGCTAATTTTAAAACTTTATCTTCAATAGCTAAGATATCTTTTTGTATAAGTAATTGATTCCAATCATTCAAAAAAGTAGAAATTTCGCTTGAAATCTTATCTGGGGCAACTGCTACAAAAGAACAATTATCTTTTGTACAATCCTTTGGACCAACCCAAGCATCTTCTTTTCTATATACTCCTCTTAAATAACTAGGGAATTGTTCACACATTATTTTACTATGCAGTATTTTTATATTGTTTTCACTAATTCCAGTAGTTAATATATGGACAAAATCAGTTAAATCTACATTAAAAGAGGATGTCGTCTTTTTTATAAGTTCTTCAATTTTTTTATTAGCATTATGAGTAAGTGTCTCAATTATATCTGTTTTGTTTTTTATACCTTTAATGACATCTAAAAATTTATTATGATAGGAATCTTGTTTTTTAAAATTATCTTCTAATTTCTGAATAATGCTATCCTTTTTTTTGAAATTGTTTTCATGCTCTGCTTTTATTTTTCTTAAATAAGAAGCATTGTAAAGGTTTTCATCTGAATCTATAATTGCATGGTGTATAGGGCATAAGAGCATAAGGTTATCAAAAGATGCTCTTTCTTTATTAGTCATTTGCTGCTGATTAAATCTAGGACCATTTTCTTCTGCTGCAATAATATGACAGATTTCCCCAACAACAGTACCCCCTGATTCAACTAAAGGATTGTTGCAATTTGGAAAAGCACAAACATTACCAGATAATGCAAATAATTGTTTAATTGTTGATTGAGATGGAGACTTACGTTTTACTCTCTCGGGTAAGCTTTTTTTATCTTTATTTTTATTCTTCATACTCAACTCCTTGGGAACAATTTGGGAACAATCAGCTATTTTTTTAACTAAAAAAAGAGGATTTTGATTATCTCAAAACCCTCTCTATTCAAATGGTTGCGGGAGCTGGATTTGAACCAACGACCTTCGGGTTATGAGCCCGACGAGCTACCAGACTGCTCCATCCCGCGATATTTAATTTGTACGTGAGTAAAATACACTCAACATCTATATTATGCTCCGTAAAAAATAAAAATCAAGTACTTTAAATTTTTATTTTAAAACTCTTATTTCCAGTTTGATTATTTTAAAATAATGACTTTCATCTTTGTCTATGTTAGCATTTGAGTAATGGTATCTGGAGGCTGTTTATGGTGCAATTATGGATGGTAAGGTCAAACGGTGGTGATTTAGTTCCTACGTTTTTAGAAAAAAGTATTGTTTCTATTGGTTGGTGTTCTGATGTTGATTTTACAGGGGCTAAAAAAGAAGATTTTAGGCGTGCTTTAAATCAAGAATATCCATCAAGTTTGAAATCTGTTCCTACTTGGGTTGGCATTTGTGAAAATTTTGTAAACAAAATGTCTATAAATGATTATGTTTTGACCTATGATTCGGTTTTGAGAGTTTATTATTTGGGCGTTATTACTGGGGGATATAAATATAATCCTAAATTGACAGATTCCCATACTCGATCTGTTAATTGGTTTAAGAAAACAATCTCTAGGGATTCGATTTCTAATAGTACTAAAAATTCTTTGGGGTCAACTTTAACTATTTTTAGATTATCAACAGAGCAGAAAGAAGAAATTTTGAATCTTTTAAATCAAAATGAACCTAAAATAAAAGATGAAGCTGCAATAATTGAAGAGAATAAAGAATTTTCTGAAACTTTATACGATAACGCAAAAGAAAGTTTAAAAGATTCAATTAATAGTTTAAATCCAGATGAAATGGAAGAACTTGTGAAAGAAATTTTGAATGCGATGGGTTATGTCGCTCGACGCTCGAAAAAAGGTGCTGATAGAGGAGTTGATGTTTTTGCTTCTCCAGATGGATTAGGTCTTGAAGAGCCTCGCATTTTTGTAGAGGTAAAACATAGAGCAGGTCAAATGGGAGCTCCAGAAATTCGAAAATTTATTGGTGGACGAAAACCAGAAGATAAATGTTTGTACGTAAGCACTGGGGGTTATACAAAAGAAGCTTTATATGAGGCAGAACGATCTAATGTTGCATTAACATTGATTGATATAAATCTTTTAGCAGAAACAATAACCAGATATTATGATCATTTTTCGGTTGAAGGTAAGATGCTTTTGCCGCTGAAAAAGGTTTATATCCCTGCATAAGATTTGCTTTCTCCTCTATTAAAATGTTGACATCAAGTTCGTTCACATTTAATATAAATTATAGGAAGTATTAGCTATGAAGATATCTTTGAATTGTAGAACTGTATCAAATGATGTTCAAAATATAGAAATTTCTACGGAAGTTATAAAAGGTTCGTTAGAAATTGATTTTTTGCAACATGAAGATGGAATGTGTTATCATTTGTTGAAAAAAAATGAAACACTTTACGAACAAGTATCTATAACATTTGATTCTCAGCTAAAGACTGATTTTTTAGATGTTGGACAAAATATTTTTATTCTTAGATCTTATTTGGACGGGAATTTAATTTGGGAATCAAATTCTTTTATTGTAAATAATAGTACTTTCGAACTTTTATATCATTTTGATGCTAATTCTGTTCAGTTATATTGGAATAAGGTCATTGGTGCGGATGGCTATATGCTTTATGCAAAATCTCAAGATGATATTTTTACTTCAATTAAAGAGGTTCAAACAAATGAAGCTGTTCTATATGGATTGAATGGTTCAGAAGAGCTTAAGGTTAAACCTTTTAAAAAAGAAAATGGTAAAAGGGTTTATGAATTTGGCTTTGCAACTTGCAAGCTTGGGCAAAAATCTTATTTAGAAAAATTAAGATTATTTTCTGCAATAAAAAAATCTTCTTTAAGTTTGTATTGGGAAAATGTTACAAATGCAGATTCTTATAAAATTTATAGATTAACAAATGGAAAATATGTTCTTCAAGATGTAGTTAGAGAGTGCTATTTTACTGAAAATTATCTTCCAGTTGGTTTTTCTTATTTCAAAGTGGAAGCGTGTATTGGTGAAGAGGTTATAACATCTTCGCAAACAATTGTATGCAACATAAAAGAAGTTGAAATGTTTGCAGTAAATGTAAATTACAAAGTTGTTTTATATTGGAATAAAGCTCCTGGAGTTGCGGGTTATAGAATTTTTAAACGAACTCAAGATGGAAACTTTACTGGATTTGTAAGTACGACTGAATCAAAATATACTGTTGAAAATGTTGTTCCTGGTGAGTTTTGCGAGTTTAAAGTTAAACCATTTATTATAGAAAATGGCAATCGGTTATATGGAGATTTAGAAGCAAAGTGTGCGGTTCAAACTTATAAAACTCCAAAAATGGATTTAGTTGTAAACGAAGCATATGGTGGAGAAGTTGCTGTATCGTGGATTTTTAACGGTGATGTTGATGGCTATGTGCTGTTGAAAAATGGCGTAGAATGTTTAGATATTGATGATGGACTTGCTCATATTGCAATGGTAAAATATTCAGCGGATAAATTCAAAATTCGTGGGTATAAAAATGTTTTTGGTGCAAAAGTTTTTACTTGTGAATCAGATGAAGCTTCTGTTGCGGATGAAAATAATCGTGCAAATATGGAAAAGCCAAATGATTACAAATTATCGGTCGTTATTCCTGCGTATAATGCTCAAAAATTTATCTCTAGATGTATTTCTTCTGCATTGGCTTCTGATTTGAAAGAAATTGAAGTTATTGCTGTTGATGATGGTTCAACTGATGAAACTAAGGATATTTTGAGTTGGTATGAAAATATGTATCCGCAGTTTTTCAAAAAAATATTTAAGGAAAATGGTGGTGCTGCTGAAGCGAGAAATTACGGAATAGCTGAATCAAAAGGGCATTATATTGCATTTATTGATAGTGACGATATGATTAGGCCTGATGCGTATAGTACAATGTACGATTCTTTGCAAAAAACAGGTGCGGATATTGCGATTGGAAGATTGTACAAAGTCGATAATGACAAATATTATGTTCGTCATACTTTACCTTTACCTGCGTATAAAGCGATAAACCCAGAAGAATATTTGCGGTTATTGTTTACTCAAACATACAATAATGTTGCGGTTTGGAATAAAATGTACAGAACGAAACTTGTTCAAGAACATCCAATACCATTATTGTCATACGAAGATGTATCTTGGACTCCGTATATTTTGTCTTGGGCTGATTCTTTATGCTATGTGGATAAAGTTTGTGTAGAATGGGATAGAAAGATTCGTTCATTTACGTTGTCGAATGAACTTTCTAGTCGTTCGGTTGAATTAAAATATCAAGATAGATTGAAAGCTGTTGATTTCTTCTACGAAAATGGAAATCCTCAGCATAAAGAAGTTTTGGCATATTTGAAGGCTAAACGTCTTTATAATCAAGGTGAAACTGCTGGTTATAATGGCTATTTTGTCTCAATAACCAATATGTCTGATTTGTTGAGAGAAAATAGATTTTTACAGGCGGATGAAGAGTATTCAAATAAATTACGACCATATGTGTTAGATGTTTAAGTTATAGGATAGGATGGATAAAATGAATAATTATATAGAACGAGTTTTAAACGATACAAAAATGAAAAATTCAAATGAGCCAGAATTTTTGCAAGCTGTTGGTGAAGTTTTGGAAACTATTAAACCATTGTTATCTGTTCATCCGGAATATGAAAAAGAAGCAATTCTAGAAAGAATCGTTGAGCCAGAGAGAATTATTTCGTTTAGAGTTCCTTGGCGTGATGATAGTGGAAATATTGTCGTTAATAGAGGCTACAGAGTTCAATTTAGTTCTTTGATTGGGCCATACAAGGGAGGTTTAAGATTCCATCCAAGTGTTAATCAAAGTATAATGAAATTTTTGGGCTTTGAACAAATTTTTAAAAATGCACTAACAGGATTACCTATCGGTGGTGCAAAAGGCGGAAGTGATTTTAATCCAAAGGGAAAATCTGATTTTGAAATTATGCGTTTTTGCCAAAGTTTTATGACTGAATTATATAGACATATTGGGCAAGATGTGGATGTTCCTGCTGGTGATATTGGTGTTGGAGCAAGAGAAATTGGTTATTTGTTTGGTCAGTATAAGAGAATCCGTGGAGCATATGAAGGTGGAGTATTAACGGGTAAATCAATTTCATATGGTGGCTCTTTAGCGAGAAAAGAAGCAACTGGTTATGGATTAATTTATTTCATTAATGAAATGTTGAATACTCATCAAAATTCTTTGGAAGGTAAAATTGTTACTATTTCAGGTTCTGGGAATGTAGCAATTTATGCTGCTGAAAAAGCATATTCGTATGGTGCAAAAGTTGTTTCAATGAGTGATTCTAACGGATGTATTTATGATGAAAATGGTATTGATTTAGAATTAGTTAAGCGAATAAAAGAAGTTGAAAGAGGAAGAATAAAAGAATATTTGAAAGTCCATTCAAATTCTCAATATTTAGAAAAAACAGGAGAGGATTCTCCAATCTGGACAATCAAAACAGATATAGCTCTTCCTTGTGCAACACAAAATGAAGTAAGTTTGAATTCGGCAAAGGCACTTGTAGAAAATGGTGTGTTTGTTGTTGGAGAAGGTGCAAATATGCCTTGTGCTCAAGAAGCAACAGATTATTTCTTAGAAAAAGGTGTTCTTGTTGCACCAGCAAAAGCTGCTAACGCAGGAGGTGTTGCAACTTCAGCTATTGAAATGTCACAAAATAGTATGCGTTATTATTATACATTTGAGGAAGTTGATAGTCGATTACATCAGATTATGGTAAATATTTTCAATTCTTGTAAAAATGCTTGCGAAAAATGTGGATGCTCAGGAAATTATGTTGCTGGGGCTAACATTGCTGCGTTTGAGAAATTGGCAGATGCAATGATAGCTCAAGGTATTGTTTAATCAAAATCATTAATTGAACATTGCTTGTATTTGGTGTAAATAATGGATATGAGAAAGAATCGCAAAGTTGGACTGGCGTACGGGTGTATTGCCGCCGCTAGTTATGGAACAAACCCCTTGTTTGCCCTGCCTTTATACAATCGAGGTGTCGGGGTTAATTCGGTGTTGTTTTATCGATATTTTATTGCGGTTATTTTGTATGCAATTTGGATAAAATTTATTAAAAAGCATTCTTTAAAAATTACAAAAGATGAAATTTTACCTTTATTTATGTTTGGAATGTTATTTTCTATTTCATCTTTAACTTTATTTTGTGCATTTAAGTACATAGCAGTTGGATTAGCTTGTACGATTTTGTTCATTTATCCGATTATTGTTGCTTTAATTATGGCGTTATTTTACAAAGAAAAAATAACAAAATCTGTTGTATTTGCAATCTTTCTGACTTCACTTGGAATATTTTTACTTTATAATACAAATTCTGGAGCATCTTTGAATTTGTATGGTGTTGGTCTTGTTTTATTATCAGCGTTATCATATGCGTTGTATATAGTTGGCGTAAAAAATAACAAAGCTGTTAAGCATATGAAAGGTGAAAAACTTAGCTTTTACGTTATGCTTTTTGGATTGCTTGTATATATTTATAATTTAAAATTTTGTACTCAATTACAAGTGTTGCATTCCCCATTTTTATGGTTGTGTACGTTAGGTTTATCAATTTTACCAACGATTATTTCAATTGAAACAATAACAATAGCGATAAAATTAATTGGCTCAACTTCTACTGCAATATTAGGTGCGTTAGAACCTTTAACAGCAATTGTTGTGGGGGTATTGTTCTTCAAGGAACAATTAACGTATAGAATATTGTGTGGTGTAATATTTATTTTGTTTGGGGTAATGCTTGTAATCTTGCGAAATAATAAAAAGCATTAAAAAAGCCTCGGAGATTACTCCAAGGCTTTCTAGTCTTATAAATGAATGATTAATCTAGATTATTTTGTAAAAGAATTTCTTTTAAGTTTTCTGCGGAATTTTGTAATTGTTTTAATTCTTCGTCGTTAAGAGATATTGGCACTAATGTTTCTATGCCGTCTTTACCAACGATAGAAGGCATACTCAATGAAACGTTTTCAATTCCATATTCTCCGTGCATAATTGAAGAAACTGGAAGAATTGAACGCTCATTTCTAACAATTACTTCGCAAATTCTTTTTACAGACATTGCAATTCCGTAGTTAGTTGCTTTTTTCATTGAAATAATTTCGTAGGCACTATTTTTAACGTCAGAAGCGATTTTTTCTGTTGCGTTTTTGTGATCGTAATGACCTCTCATTTCGCAGAAATTATTTAGTGGAATACCAGAAACATTGGCACTACTCCACACTGCAATCTCGCTATCTCCGTGTTCTCCGATAATGAATGCATGAACGCTTCTTGCATCGACGTCGAGGTGTTTTCCTATTTCGTATTTCAATCTTGCAGTATCAAGAACTGTTCCTGAACCAATTACGTGGCTTTCTGGAAGTCCACTTAATTTAACTGCAACGTATGTCAAAATATCAACAGGGTTCGCAACTATAAGTAAAATTCCATTGAAATCTCGTTTTTTGATTTCTGGAATAATAGATTTGAAAATATTGATATTCTTTTTAACTAAATCAAGTCTAGTTTCTCCTGGTTGTTGGTTTGCACCTGCTGTAATGATAATAATACCAGCATCTTTTATTGAATCATAATCTCCAGCATATATTTTCATTGGTTTAGAAAATGGAATGCCATGGCTAATATCCATAGCTTCCCCTTCCGCTCTTTTTTTGTCTGCATCGATGAGGACTAATTCTCTGAATAATCCGCTTTCCATAAGACTGAATGCAGAAGCTGAACCAACAAATCCGCAACCAATAATTACGGCCTTACTAAAATTAATCGGGGTTTTCATTTGGGCTCCTTTCCGAAATTTATGTTTATATGTATCTTTAAATCTATTAAATCGAGTTCGCATAAGCAACTCCATATGGGGGTAATTTCATGTTATATCTTTATAGGTCGTTGTCAAGAGTTAATTGACAAATAAAAAAGACATTCTTTCGAATGTCTTTTAAATGGCTGGGACGGAAGGATTCGAACCTCCGAGATGGCTGGACCAAAACCAGCTGCCTTACCACTTGGCGACGTCCCAATATTTAATTATCAACAATATTTATTCTACCCGCTCAAAATTAAATGTCAATATTTATTTTTACTTTTTCGTATATTTTATTTGATTTCTTTGAAAAATTCATTAGAAATCAATTGCGAATATTTGCTTTTTTCGTTAGCAGAAATTAAGATTTTATCATTCCCTTTTGAATCTTGGACAACTGAAATTATTCCAGAAATCTCTCCAATTGGGAATTTTTTAATTCTTGCGGTGAATTTTACGTATGGAATTTCTTTCCCGTAAGATTTCATTGTTCCTTGTTCTGTAACGTGAAATTCCTCTACCGCTGCTGATTGGTATTTAATTTTGTTGATTGCAGCTTTGATTTTTTCTTCCGCTTGTGAAGATTTGATATCCTCTTGGGTTAAAATTTGTTTTTTGCCAGAATCCACAACTACCATTTTTTGCCCAGAAGCTTTATGTTCTGCAAGTACTGCGTTGTATCCTAAAACTCCAGCTGCTTTTTCAATTTCAAATTCTCTGTTTACTTTTGAAAAGTCGCCAATTTTTTGAGCTCTTTCAAGTACAACATCTTTTGATGGATTTACAAAATTCATGAACTGTTGTTTTATCCAGTCTTGACCTCCAAGGGTCATGAAACCTACGATTAAAACCGTAAAAAATATTGCTCTTGTTACGTTTTTTAAACAGCCCATGTTGAAATCCTTTCATTTTTATATGAATATTATAATATGACCAAGTCTGAAATCAATCACATAAATAGTTGGGATGTTAATCCAGAAGAAACTACTCCTGTAATGCAACAATACTTGAAAATTAAACAGGAAAATCCTGGAATTTTATTATGGTATAGACTTGGCGATTTTTACGAAACTTTTTTTGAAGATGCTCTTATAATGTCTAAAGAGCTTGAACTTACATTAACGGGTCGTGATGCTGGTGCAAAAATGGGTAGAATTCCTCTTGCGGGTATTCCTTATAAAGCTGCTGATACGTATTTGGAAAAGCTTGTGCAGAAGAATTATAAAGTTGCAATTTGCGACCAATTGGAAGATCCAAAGTTTGCGAAAGGTCTTGTTAAACGTGGTGTTACAAGAGTTATCACCGCTGGTACTTTAACTGAAAGTAATTTATTAAATCAAAATTCTAATAATTATATTTGTGCCATTTATAAAGATGAAAAAAGTGATTTGTTTGGATTTTCTTATACTGACATTTCAACTGGAGAATTTAAAGTTACTCAAGCATCGTTAAATCTTGTGATGGCAGAACTTGCAAGGTTAAATCCTTCTGAGGTTGTTGCACCTAGTCTAAAACAGGATATAAAACCTTTCCAAATTGTTCCTGACGAAGTTGTAAATTTGCCAGAAGAAATTACGAAAAGATATAATTGTTCAAAAATTCCTCCATCTGTTTTTGATGTTGAATTTTCTCAAAATAATTTGAAACAAGTTTTTAAAACTCAAAGTTTGGAAAGTTTCGGGTATTCAAAGTATAAGTTGGGTTTTAGAGCTGCGGGAGCTTTGCTTGCGTATGTTTGGGAAACATTAAAAGGCAATATGCCAAAATTTGATAGGATTGAAGCATATGAACTCTCAGAATATATGATTCTGGATGCATCTACGAGAAAAAATCTTGAACTTGTTGAAACTTTGAGAGAAAAGAATAAATATGGTTCTTTATTATGGGCAATAGACAAGACTAAAACCAATATGGGTGCAAGGCTTTTGAGGAGTTGGATTTGTCAGCCATTGAAAAATGTTTCTGACATTATGGAAAGACAAAATTCTGTATCTGAACTTGTGGCAAAAAGCGAAACTCGTTATAGTTTGTCTGAAACTCTGGAAAAGATTTATGATATTCAAAGACTTGCAACAAGGATGAGTAACGGTTCTGCAAGTCCAAAGGATTTTGTAAGTTTGAAATTGTCGTTATCTATGCTTCCTCAATTGCTTGATATTACAGAAAGTCTTGATTATGACATGTTCTCAACGATTAGAGAATATCGTGATGAAATTTCTGATTATGTTCAACTCGTTGAAAATACTATTGTTGATAATCCACCAATCTTACTTAAAGAAGGTGGAATTATCAAAGAACGTGTAAGCGGTGAACTAGATTATTTTAGAGATTTGCTTACTGGCGGAGAAGAATGGCTTCGCAATTTTGAGGAAGAAGAAAAAGAACGTACAGGTATTAAAAACTTAAAAATTGGCTATAATAAAGTTTTTGGGTATTTTATAGAAGTTACAAATTCATATTTAAATATGGTTCCTCAAAGTTATGTTAGAAAACAAACTTTAACTGGGGCAGAAAGATTTATTACTGATGAATTGAAACATCATGAGGATGATGTTTTATCTGCAAAATTTAAATCAACAGAACTTGAATATAAATTATTTACAGATTTTAGAGAATATTCAAAAGAATTTGTTTCAAAAATCAGAGAAATTGCGGATTGTATTGCAAGAGCAGATGTTTTGACTTCATTGTCTGAGATTGCGGTAGAAAATAATTATTGTTGTCCTGTGATAGATGAATCAGATGATTTTATTGTAAAAAATGGTCGTCATGCGGTATTAGAAAAGATTTTACCGTTAGGTGAATATGTTCCGAATGATTTAGATTTAAAATCTAATTCAAAGAATGTTGATTCAACTCAATTTATGATATTAACTGGTCCAAATATGGCTGGTAAATCTACTTATATGCGTCAAAATGCTTTAATTGCAATTTTAGCTCAAATAGGTTCTTGGGTTCCCGCAGATTCTGCGAAAATTGGTGCAATTGATAAGGTATTCACGAGAGTAGGAGCTAGTGATGATTTGACTCTTGGTCAGTCAACATTCATGGTGGAAATGATTGAAACATCTTTCATTTTGAACACTGCAACGGATAGAAGCTTTATTTTGTTAGATGAAATTGGGCGTGGTACAAGTACCTATGACGGTGTAGCAATAGCTTGGTCTGTGGCTGAATATATTGCAACTAAAATAGGAGCTAGATGTATTTTTGCAACTCACTATCATGAATTGAATGTAATGACTAAAACTTATCCGCAAATTAAGAATTATAGAATTACAATTTCTGAAAATAATGGAGAGATTGAATTTTTGAGAAAGATTGTTCAAGGTGGTGCGAGCAAAAGTTATGGTATTCAAGTCGCTAAAATGGCAGGCCTTCCTAGTTCTGTTGTAAAAAGATCTGAAGAATTAATGTTAAAAATGCAAAGAGATTTTTCAAATAACCTTGCAACTCGTAAGAAAATGGTAAATAATGAAGATGTTGTTCCACAGCTTTCTTTATTTGGGATGTAAAGATTTCTAAATAGAGCTAGCAAAAATATTAATTTTAGTGTTTTAAAAATTGAGCAAGGAGTGTATATTATGATGAAGGTAGGATTTAGCCCAATTAGTTTTAGGGCAAGCGAAAATCAATTAAATTTACAGAACAACAAGCCTCAAACATTAGGTACTGTTCAAAATCAAGATTCTTCAATTCTTCAAGCCGAAGCTCCAAAAACACGTAAATCCATGAGAGAAAGAATTGCTGGAGTTTGGAAATTTTTTGCATCTGCAAATAGGCTAATTCAGGCTTACGCAAAAGGTATCGCCTATGCAACAGTTACGGGATTTGGTGTTCTTTCTGCTTCTTGGTTGTTTAATTCTTTACCAAAAGCGTTTATGAAAAATGGACCAAAATTATCTGCAACAATCAAACATCCTTTGAACCATATTAGTAAGTCTGGAAAGATTTTTGCGGTCGTAGGTGCTGTTGGTGCTATGGGTTATCAAGCATTGAAAGGTCATTTGTCTGCAAACCAAAGAACTGCTGATATTGATCATCAGCTAAGAGTAGGTCATAGAGATAGTTAGGCTCTTCTAAAATATTTCTAGCCAAATTGACAGATTGGTAATGTCTTTTTATTTAATCAATCTGTCATAATGTTCTGCGTAAAAGTCGCCATATCTGTCTTCTAAAATTGCTTGACGGCATTTTTTCGCAAAATCGATTAAGAACTTAATATTATGAATTGATAGAAGTGTTGATGCCGTTTGTTCTTGACATCTCCAAAGGTGTCTGATATATGCTCTTGAATGGTTTTTGCAAGCATAACAATCACAGCCCTCAACAAGTGGTGCGTGATCATCTTGGTATTTCTTGTTTTTAATGTTAGCTTTTCCATCCCAAGTGAAGAAAGAACCGTGTCTAGCATTTCTTGTCGGTAAAACACAGTCGAACATATCAACACCATATTTGATTCCGTTTAATAAATCTTCTGGAGTTCCCACTCCCATTAAATATCTTGGTTTATATTTTGGAAGTAGTGGAGCTGTTAATTCTGTGAAATGGTTTTTAATATCTGTTGGTTCTCCAACGCTTACTCCTCCAATTGCATATCCAACTGCGTCAAATGAAGAAATTACTCTTGCACTTTCTTTTCTCAAATCATCGAAGAAAGCTCCTTGTACAATTGGGAATAGAGCTTGTTTAGGGTTAGTTTTTGCTTTGAAACATCTTTCTAACCAACGGTGAGTTCTTTCCATTGCTGCTTTTGCTGTTTCATAGTCGCAAGGGTATGGAGCACATTCATCAAATGCCATCATAATATCTGCTCCAATGTCTTGTTGAATTTCCATTGAAACTTCTGGAGAGATAAAATGTTTTGTTCCATCTTTAGGATCTCTGAATTCAACCCCATCTTCTGTAATCTTTCTCAAATGAGATAATGAGAAAACTTGAAAACCGCCAGAATCCGTAAGTACTGGTTTATCCCAGTTCATCCAACCGTGAATTCCGCCAAAATCTCGTATTCTTTTTGTTCCCGCTCTCAAGTATAAATGATAAGAATTTGCTAAGATTATTTGAGCTCCTGTATCTCGAATTTGGTCGCAGGTCAAGGATTTTACGGCAGAATTTGTTCCAACAGGCATGAAGATTGGTGTTTCAATTTTGCCATGTGGTGTTGTTAAAATACCTGCTCTTGCTCCTGTTTGAGCATCTTCGTGAATTAATTCATAGCTAAAATAATCTTTTTCTTGCATAATTCTTCTTTCTAATTTTTGGAATATTTATTCAGCATCTAAGTGTTCTATAACAAGTTCTGACATAGATTTAGAAGTTGAACATAATTCTTCTTCTTTGAAGTAAATTTTGATTTCTCTTTCAGCACTAGCAATAGAATCAGAACCGTGAACGATATTGTATTCTTTTACTTGTGCATAATCTGCTCTAATTGTTCCAACTTCTGCTTCATCAGGATTTGTTGAACCCATCAAGTGTCTTACTCCTGCTACTGCGTTGAAGCCTTGTACTACCATTGCAACAATTGGACCACTTTGAAGATATTGAATAAGTCTAGGGAAGAATGGTTTGTCTTTGTGTTCTTCGTAATGTGCTTTTGCTTGTGCATCTGTTGCTTGTAGCATTTTCATTGCAACAATTTTGTAACCTTTGGTTTCAAGTCTTTTGATAACTTCTCCAACTAATCCTCTCTGTACCCCATCAGGTTTTACTGCAACAAATGTTCTTTCTTCTGCTCGCATATTTTTCTCCTCTCCAAAAAATACATTATAGGTATATTATAACATAAACATTTCTATAATGTTGAACTCAAAGGATATGTTCTGTTTTTATTTGAATAAAGCTTCAAAAATTCCTTCTGAATATGTTGGATGAGCAAAACAAATTTCTTTTAATTGATCAATTGTAATGTTATTTTGCATAGCAATAAGTATCTGCTGAAGAAGTGAAGACGCTTCTTTTGACACAATGTGAGCTCCAACAATTTTATCTTCTTGAGTTAAAAGCTTAATAAAACCTTCTGTTGAATTGTCACAGTGTGATTTCCCAAGTGCAGAAATTAGAACCATAGATTTTTTATATTCTTCTCCTTCTAAATTTTGTTCTCTTTTCCCTACCCAAGCGATTTCTGGTTCTCCATAAACAACAGATGGAATTAAATCTTTTCGGTATGGAATATGTTCCGTTTTTTCAATTGCTTGTTTAATTGCGTAGTGGGCAAGTTGGATTTCTCCAGCTTCATCTCCAATATATGAAACTCCTTCTATTTTTTCTTGCGAATTTGGTTCTCTTCCAATTGCAACAAGAATTAGCTCTGGATTTAAGGTTTCTCTAGATGAGAGTGTAACGATATTATTTTCAATTTTCTCCACATAATTTTTCGTGTAAAATTTAATCTTGTTAGTTTTGAAAATTCGTTCAACTCTTTTTGAAACTTCTGTATCTGCAAGTGGTAATAAATGTGGTGCAAGTTCTACAATTGTTGTTTCAACTCCAAAGTTTGAAAAAATTCTTGCCCATTCAATTCCGATAGCCCCAGAACCAACAATTAAAACTGATTTTGGCAATTCTGAAAGGTTTAGAATATCATCAGATGATAAAATGAATTTATGGTCAAATTCTAACCCCTTAACTGTTTTAGGTTTTGAACCTATTGCAGAAATAATTTGTTTTACGTGGTATTGTTCTCCGTTTGCATCTATGATTTCTTTTTTTGATGTGATTTTTGCATCGCAATTTACAACCGTAACTTTTGAATTTTTGAGAGCTAACTCAATTCCTTTTCTTAATTTTTCAATGGTTTGATTTTTTCTTTCAATTACTTTTGAATAATCAAGATGGATATTTTCAACAGAAATGCCAAAGTCTTGAGATTTTTGAATTGATTTGAATATTTCGGATGCGTGAAGAATACTTTTTGTTGGAATGCATCCTTTGTTTAGGCAAACTCCACCGATATTTTCTTTTTCAAAAAGAACAACAGTTTTGCCTATTGATGCGGCGTGTAATGCGGCTGTATATCCAGCTGGACCCGCTCCGATAATTCCCAAATCAAATTCGTTCATTTATTAATCCTTATTATCTTGTGTAAACTCTTGGAAGTCTTACTTTTAGACGGCATGTAAGTTCATAGTTAATTGTATGAAGAATTTTTGCCCATTCATCAATTGATTTATCTTCATCAAGAAGGGTTATCACATCTCCTGTTGTCGCTTTTACTCCAGTTATGTCAAACATCATTTGGTCCATAGTGATGTTCCCAACTTGAGGAACTTCTACTCCATTAAGACGTCCTGTAATTTTGTTTGATAGTAGTCTTGGAATTCCGTCAGCATAACCTAGGGGAACAGTTGCAATTGTTCTTTCTCCTTTTGCGGTATAAGTGTGGCAATAACTAATGCCTTCTCCGTCTTTTGCGGTGTGAATATTTACTATTCTACCTTTTAGTGAAATCAGTTGCTTAAGTTTTGGCATTCTAAAGTTTACCCCTTCAGGAAAATCAGGATATAAACCGTACAATGCAATTCCAACTCTTCTCATATTTGAATTTGGAACATCATAACAAATTGTTCCTGCGGTATTTAGAATATGTAATAACAATCCTTTTGTATCAATGTTATCAATAACACTATTCCATTTTTCAATTTGTTCTTTTGCTTTGTCCAATTCTTCTGCTGCTGCAAGGTGAGTGAAAATTCCTTGGAGTTCTAAAAAGTCGCACGACTGAACTTTTTTGATAAAGTTAATAGCTTCATCTGCTCTAACACCAATTCTATTCATGCCTGTATCAAGTTTGATATGAACTTTTGGTTTGATACCTGTTCTTTTGTAAGCTTCTTCACAAGCTTGAATATGTCCTTCTGAGAAAATTGAAATCGTAATATCGTTTTTTACTGCACTTTCAACAGCCCATACTGGCACCGCACCAAGAACTAAAATGTCGCAATTGATTCCTGCTTGACGAAGATCTACACCTTCATCAATTGATGCAACTCCGAGCATATCAATTCCGCTAGCTAAGATTGTTGGGGCTAACATTACTGCTCCGTGTCCGTATGCATCTGCTTTTACCACTCCAAGAAGTTTAATTCCTTGGGGTACATTTTTTTTTATCTCTCTAATATTATTTTCTAAATTGGAAATATTAACTTCGACCCACGCATCTCTGTGGATATTTATATTTGTTTGTCTTGTATTTTTCATAGCAATTTTAGTATAGGACAAAATTTTTATATCGGCAATAATAATCTCATTCAATTATTTGATACACATTTGAGAGGATTATGCTACGATTATTTTGGAATAGTGTGAGGAAATATAAATGGAACAAATTCTACAAAATATAAAAGAAATTTTAGGTGTACCTGCTTTTTTAATCAATCAATGTCCGATTTTGCCTCAGTATATAAAATTAGCACTGATTGATAGTATTAACTTTATTCCATGGTTGTATATTTTGTACTACGGAATTGAATTATTAGAAAGATTTTTCTTAACTCATATTGAGATTTTTGTAAAATTAATTCAAAAATTAGGCCCATTATTTGGGGTTGCAATTGCAAACGTTCCTGAATGCGGATACCAAGTTATAGCAAGTACTTTTTATTCAAGAAGAATGATGACAAGAGGAACTTTATTAGCGTTTCTAATTGCGGGTTCTGATGATGCTCTTCCTTTATTATTTATGGATTTAAGCAAGGCTTTTGTTATTATTCCGATTGTAATAATAAAAATTATCGTTGGTATTGTAGTTGCTTATTCTGTTGATATTTTTGATGCAATTACCTCTGGAAAGAAAAAACTTCTTGAAGATGCGAATTCTATCAATTCTGATTTGAATGAGCCAGCTTGTTGTCATCATAGAATACAGACTGTGGAAAATCCACCATATTGGTATATGCACCCATTTACACATACTTTTAATATGTTTATGTTTACTTTTATTTGTTTGGCATTTTTCTATTGTTTAATTCAAAGTAATGCAATGGGTTCTGCTGAAACCTTGGCAAACTTTTTTATGATTAATTCTCCAATTCAAGTAATTGTAACTGCGGTGTTGGGTATGGTATCTAATTGCTTTGTATCAGTGTTTTTAGCCGTTGCATATGTTAAAGGAATTATCAGCTTTCCAGCTCTTCTTTCTGGGTTAATTACAGTGACAGGGCTTGGGTTGATGACATTGACTAAAAGATGTGATAAGAAAAGTGATGTGACTTTTATAACTGGTGTGATGTTAGTTGTTGCAATTGCAGTTGGATTAGTTGCGTATTACAATATGCAAGTGTTGGATATTGTTAAAGATTTTATAGTTGGATAGGATATAAAAAATGCACGGATTTATAAATTTAATAACTAATTGTTTTAATATTATTTGTCATTTGCCAGCTCATCTGATTGAACCGATTGGGTTTCTTCCAGAATTTGCAAAAGATGCAATGATTGATAGTTTAAATATTTTACCATTTTTATTTATTGTATTTGTAATTATTGAAGTTATTGAACAATATTTTACAAAGAAAAGACATTTATTTGTGTTTTTTATGAAGAAAGTCGGACCGATTTTCGGTAGTTTACTTGCATCCATTCCTCAATGTGGATTCTCAGTAATTGCAAGTACGATTTATACAAGAAGAATATTAAGTAGAGGAACATTAATTGCGGTATATTTAGCTACATCTGATGAAGCTATTCCTGTATTGTTAACATATCCAAATAAAGCGTATATAATTATTCCTGTTATTGCAATAAAAATTGTAGTTGCAATAATTGCTGGATATTTGGTGGATATTTTTATTGGCTATAAAGCGAAGGAACCTGAAATTGAACAACACCATCATTTAGCGTCTGTCGAAATTCATTCCGAACATGGATGTTGTCATCACCAATTGGCAGATGCAACAAAGACGATGGATTTTTGGTTACACCCATTAAAGCATACTTTGAATATTTTTGGATTTATTTTAGGTATTTCTTTAGTTTTGGGTTTTGTTCTTTCAAGAGTTGGAACTGAAGAAGTAATGGCTAAATATTGTTTGATGAATTCTCCATTACAGCCATTTTTAGTTTCATTGATAGGTTTAATTCCAAATTGTGCAATCTCTGTAATGTTAACTATTTTGTTTGTAAAAAATACAATTAGTTTTGGTTCTTTGCTTGCAGGATTGTGTACATCTGGAGGTTTGGGTATTCTAGTTCTGTTAAATAAAAACAAAGATAAAAAAGATACGGCAATAATTATTTCTATCCTTGTAGTTGTTGGTACATTGATAGGTTTGGCTTTTCAATATGACTTGTTCCATTTGAGCAGTTTATTTAAATTTATTGGAATTCAATTATAATATTGAGGAATGAAATGAAACAAATTCAATCTGAAAAATTCAATAAGGCATTTGGTTTTCATCAACAAGGAAAGCTTACTCCTGCAAGAGATTTGTATATGGAAATACTGAAAGATGAACCTTTAAATCACGAAGTCTGGGATTTGTTAGGTCTTTTGTATTCCCAAGTAAAAGATTTTTTAGAAGCCGAAGTTTGTATAAAAAAAGCTATTTCTATTCAACCAGAATTATATTATTTTGAAAATCTGGCGGGAGTTTATCTCCAGAAGGGGGATTATGAACTTGCAATTGATTTTTATAAAGAATTAACTACGCAATGTCCTAATCGTTATGAATACTGGTTTTATTTAGCTATGGCTTATAAAAATCATCATGATTGGGAACTTGCAAAAGATGCATATTATAAGGCTGTTGAACTTAATCCCAAATCTCACGAATCATATTTCAATTTGGCTTATCTCTGTTTTAACGATAACAGACCTCAAGATGCTGTTGAGTGTTATAAAAAAGCGTTAGAAATAAATCCTGAAGATTGGGAATCTACATATTTTCTTTCTCTTGCCCAAATGCAAACAAAAGATTATGAAAATGGTTTAAAATCATTTGAATCTCGTTTGTGTAGGCATAGTGCAATTGTTTCGCAAGAAAAAACTTATCCGAACTTAATGAAAGAAAAACCTCTATGGAATGGTGAAGACTTAAAGGATAAAGTTTTATATACATATTACGAAGCGGGGTTTGGGGATATTATTATGCTTTATCGTTTTATGCCAGAACTAACTTCAATGTGTAAAAAAGTCATATTCAAACCTCAAAAAGAATTAGCTCCATTATTCAGAGAGAATTCTTATGGTGCAGAGATTATGGAAATGTATGATTTTGAGAAATATTTAGATTTTGATTACCATATTCCATTTTTGAGTATTCCTTACGTTTTGGGTAAAAAAGGTGAAGATGTTTTTGTACATCATAATGACGGTTATATGAAAGCAAATCCTGCAAAAGTTAATTATTATAAGGAAAAGTATTTTAATAATGACAAATTTAAAATTGGAATAAAATGGCAAGGTAATACTTTCTATGACAAGGAAAGAGTTTTAAAGGTTGAGGACTTTTTCAATTTGTTTGAATTTGAGAATACTCAATTTTATTCTTGCCAAACCTTTGAAGGTTCTGACGAATTTGAAAAAATTAAAAATAAATATAATGTTATTGATTTAGGTTCTACGTTTACAAATTTTTCAGATACCGCAGGAGCTGTTGAGAATATGGATTTGGTAATTTGTAATGATACGTCTTTGGCTCACTTGGCAGGTGCGATGAAGAAGCCTTGTTGGATATTATTGCCATATATATACAATTGGCGTTGGCATACGGATTTGAGCCATTGTGATTGGTATGATAGCGTAAAATTATATCGTCAACCAGATCATGGTGATTGGAAGTCAGTATTTAGCGATGTTGAAAGAGATTTGAAGCAGTTGTTGACGAGTAAAACTATTTGAGTTTACAGTTCTTAATAAAAAGCATTATGAAGGCAAATTTTATTTTCAGCGGGTTTTATCATGTTGAAGTGTAAAGGTAGGAACATGATTAACGTACCAAATATTAACCAAACTGCAAGTAATATTGGCACAACCCAACCTAAACAGGAAAAAGTGCCAAATCAAAATTCATTGAATTCAAATTCATCTCAGGCTCAAAATTATACCCAAACAATTTACCCAGAAAAAACAACTTCTCTTTGGGGAGCAAAAGAAGGAAGTGTTTATAATCCTTCTTCAACTTCTGAGAATACTCCAAAGACAACTCATACAAGTTGGTTCTATATAAATGACGTTCACGGAAAAATGACAAATATGGAACGTATTTATAATATGACAGAAGAATTTGATCGTTCTAATCCGAAAGCAATTACAAATTTTTATAAAGATACTCCACAAGGAGATATTTCAAAATTCAAAGTGTCTTCTGGAGATATTATTTTAGGTGCAAATTATACTCATAACCAAGTAGCTAACCAATTCTTGAATTGGAGTGGCTTTATTGCATCAGCTTTAGGAAACCATGAATTAGATATAGTTGACCCTACAAAAATGGCTGCGTTGTTAGATAATGCAAATTATAAAATGTTAGCTGCCAATATTGATGTTGATAAAAATTCACCTGTTTATGGCCGAATTCAAAAATCAATGGTTGTTGAAAAAGATGGTGAAAAATACGGACTTATTGGTATTGCTCCATCTGATATGAATGAACGTGTTAAGATGAATAATACATTGAAAGATTTTAAAGTTGCAACTCCAGATGAGACAATAAAAATCGTTCAAGAAGAAGTGAATAAATTAAAAGCTCAAGGTATAAATAAAATTGTCGTACTTTCTCACGAAGGTATAAAAAATGATAAGAAATTAGCTCAAGAAACAGAAGGTATTGATATTATCTTTGGAGCACATACTCACGACTTGATTGAAGGAATAAAAGAAGGCGAAAACTTATTCTCTTCAAAATCAGGCGAACCAGTAGTGATTACCCAAGCTGGAAAAGATGGTGAAACTGTTGGTATTTTGAATGTTGATTTTGACGAAAAAGGTGTTATTAAAAAAGTTCAAAACAATGTAATTAAAACAAGAGCTTATAATAGGCCGTTATTCATAAAAGATTCAGTTGAAAGTATTTTAGGAAAACCTGAAGTTATTGGACGAGTAAAAGCGGCTGTTGAACCTCCTGAAAAAAGATTAATTGAAAACAATCCACATGGTAATTTAATCGCAGATGCAATGAGGTCTGAACTCGGAACTGATATCGCAATCTTGAATGCCGGAAATATTCGAGGGGCATTTTCTCAAGGTCCAATTGATACAAGATTAATTTCTGATATTACTCCATTTGAAGATAATATGATGATTTTAGGTTTGACTGAAAAACAGATTGTTGATTCTATCAAAGTAGGATTGAAATCTGTAACAAAAAGTTCTAACAAACCAGGAATTCTTCTTGTTTCAGGATTGAGATACAAGGCAAACAAAAAAGGTGAATTGTTAGACCTTGAATTTACAGATAAGAATAATCAAGTTCATAAGATTGATGTGAATAACCCAGATCCAAACAAAAAATATACAGTAGCTGCGGATGATTTCTTTGCAACTGGTGGTGATGGATACTTAGAAAGTAACAAAAATCCTGATTTTGTAATCCAAAAATTTGAAATGGATAAAAACAAATTAGCTTGTGATTATATCAAAAAATTAAATCAACCAATTGAAATTAAAGATGACCATAGAGTTGAATTTGTAGATTAGATAAAAAAAGCTCCCGAGTATAATTGGGAGCTTTTATATTATGATAATTTTCTAATCAATTCTTGAGCTTCTTCGCATTCTGGAAAATTTTCTGCAATTGTTTCTGCATATTTTAATGCGTCATCTTTTTCATCAAGACTATCGCAACATTTAGCCATATTTAATAATATATTTATGTTTAAAGGTGCTTTATCTAACATGCTTGAGAAAATTGATTTTGCTTGTTTGTAATTGCCAAGTTCCATATAACATAGCCCTAACAAGTTTTGAACATCTGGAATTCTTTCAAGTTCAAAAGATTTAACCAGATACATTTTTGCACTTTCAAAATCACCTGCAAGGAAATAAATTCTTCCAGCAATAAATAGTAAAAATGCTGAATCTGAAGATTTTTTCATTGCTTTGTTAATTTGCTCCATCGCCTTATCAATTTGTTTTAAATGAGTTTTATTTAATGCTGAAAATGCTAAAGCGTTAGGGTTTTCTGGTGCAAGTTCAACTGCTTTTTGGTACATTTCATCCGCTTTTTTAAAATTAGATGTTGAATGCAAATAATTTGCATATTCTAAAACAATCGCATAATTTTCTGGGTCATATTGATATGCAAGTTCGAACTCTTCTTTTGCATAATCGAAAAGTCTTTTGTTTAGATAAATTACTCCCAAATCCTTATGTGCAGGAGCAAATTCTGGTTTTAATTTGCAAACTTTTTTCAAAATTTGTTCAGCGTTGTCAATGTCACCAATTTTTACGGATAGTAGTGCTAATTCATAATGTAATTGATATGAAGTTGTACCTTGCTTAATTATTTTTTCATAAATTTCTTTTGCGTTTTGGTATTGACCAGTTGTCATGTAAATACCTGCAAGTTTTTTCAAAATGTTTGTTGCTTTAGGGTTCATCATTGCTAATTGTTTTAGCAGTGAAATTGCGATTTCAAATTCTCCAATTACTTCGTAGCAACAAGCCAAGTTGTATTTGTAAGTAGCTTTTTGAGGGTAAGAAGAAGCTAAGAATTTGTAATGTTCAATTGCTTCTTTGAATTTCCCAGCTTTAACTTCTGAGATTGCCCAAGCTACGATATAACTATCTTCTGTTGGTTCAAGTTCGTGTGCTTTTTCAAAATATTCACATGCTTCTTTGTGTTTATTTTGAACTTGTAGAATAGATGCCATGTTGAAGTATGTCAAAGAATCTTTTGGGTCAACTTCAGAAGCTTTTTCATATACTTCAAATGCTTTGTCTAGGTTCCCACAGGTTAAATATGTTGTTCCAAGGTTGTTATATAATTGGACATTTTCTGGATTAAGTTCAATCGCTTTTGAGATGTATTCAATACTTCCTTCCAAATCTTTAGAAGCCATACAAGCTGTTCCTAAAATGTAGTATAGTGAATAATCATCTTTTGGGCTGTATTCCAAACCTTTTTTACCTATTTCTTTAGCTTTGTCAAAATCTTGAATTTTGATATAAACAATCGCTAAACTTTTATAAGCATCAACATATTCTGGTCGGAGTTCAAGAACTTTGTTGTATGCAAATTTTGCTTCGGTAAACATTTCTAGATTGTCATAACAACATCCCAAATAGTACCAGCATAGGGCATCATCTTGACGATATTTGATTACATCTTCAAGAATTTTTCTTGCATTGTCGTAGTGTTCAGTGTTAACTTCACATAGTGCAAGTAATCTTTGAGCATCAATATCTGTTGGGTCTTTGTCTAGAATTTCAACGATTAATGTTTTTGCTTCTTCGTGTTTTTCTGAGTCTATAAGCTCATATATTTTATCAATTTCTTTATCTTCCATAATAAAATTATTATACCACAGTTGAAAAAATAAGAAGATACATCACCTGTTGGGTTTGTATTTTGTGATATAATCTGGGTATGAAATTATGCGTATTTCAGGGAACATTTAATCCTATTCACAACGCTCACACAAGAGTTGCTGAATTTGTTGCTTCAAAATATGATTTTGATAAGATTCTTTTTATCCCTGCTTTTAATCCTCCACACAAGAGTTTGAATTTGGATATGTCTTATCATCGTTTGGAGATGGCAAAACTTGCGGTGAAAAATAATTCAAAATTTGAGGTTTCTGATATTGAATTTCGAAGGAAAGGAAAATCTTACACTTATTTAACTATTGTTGAATTATACAAAGAATTTCCCATAGAGGGGAAAATAAATTTTCTTATTGGGACAGATGCGTTTCAATATATTGAAAAATGGTATGAGACGGATAAGTTGAAAAATTTAGTTAAATTTATCGTCTTTGTTAGGGAGGACAACTTTGATATTTCAAAGTATGATTATTTAAAAGATAAGGGTTACGAGTTTGAATTTCAACCGTTACCTTTTGAAGATATTTCTTCTACCAAGTTAAGGGATGATATAAAACTTGGGAAAAGTATATCTGGTTATGTAGCGAAGGAAGTAGAGGACTATATAAAGCAAAATGGATTATATAAAGATTAGTATGGAAGAATTGATGAAATGGTTGAAGGACCATTTGAGTGAAAAAAGATATATTCATTCTATTGGAACAGCCGAATGTGCAAGAGATTTAGCAAAGAAATTTGGATTGAATGAAGAAAAAGCTTATATGGCTGGCTTGTTGCATGATTGTGCAAAATGTTTTCCAAACGAAGAATTGATGGCGATTATCAAAGAACATTTAGAAGTTGAAGATGTAGAATTGATGAATTATAAAACCCTTCATGCTCCAGTGAGTGCGTATATTGCGAAAAAGGATTTTGGAGTCGAAGATGAAGAAATTCTTTCTGCAATTCGTTGGCATACCTTGGGTCGAATTGAAATGACAGATTTTGAGAAAATAATCTTTTTAGCTGATAAGGTTGAACCAAAAACTAGAAATAAGGACTATTTAGAAGAAGTCCGTGATGTTTTGAATTCTGTTGATGGGTTGAATAAAGCCATGCTCATTTGTTATAAAGAAACAATCAAGAGTTTAGTCAAGAGAGATTTGAAAATATGCCCTGTAACCATTGATATATATAATAATTTAGAAGATATTGTGAATGTTAACTAATTTAATATTTTAACATATTTCTTTACTTTTCATGGTACAATTTTTGTAATAACAAGAGCGAGAGGGAATAGATGAAGTTATTGGAAATTAAAAATAATCTGGTTAAGTTATCGTATGGAGAAAATGAAAAGCCTATTTTGGGTAAATTTATTGTTCTTGCAACTTCTGAAAAATCATATGTTGCCCAGTTGGTTAACTTGAAATCGGATAATGTAAATAATTTTGCGATTGCGAAATTGTTATTCACTTTTACGCCAGATGGCATTGTAGATAACTATGATGGCTCTATTCCTAGTATGGCTTCGCAACTTTCTTTTTTAGATTCTGCGGAGTTGTTAGATTTGTTGCCCGTAGAAACGGCAGTTAAAATTGGGCAGTTAGCTCAACAAAATGAATCTTTAAGTTTGGACATTTCTGTATTTGAACATAATTTCACTGTTTTTGCAGAACGAGAAACTGATAAAACAACTTTTATATCAAATTGTATTAGACAATTGTTCCAAATGAAGGAAAAAAGTGTAATTGTTGATTTGAATAATAATTTTGCGGATTATTCTCGTATTGAATTTGCAAAAGATTTTAAACTTCCGCTAAATTCAGAGATGATTGATTTTATTTTTGAATATGAATTAGCAGAGGTTGACCCTTCTACCAAAGCAGTTATTCAAGATGTATTTTATGCAGTTCAACAGTATATTAAAACTTTAGATTTTGAATTTTTGCCAATTGATAATTTTGTAGATGTTGTTGCAAATCAATATAAAGAAACTCAAATGCCAGAATTAGCATTGTTAAAAAATAAACTTTTGAAATATAGAGATTCAAATATTTTTGCGAATACAAAAGAAGAAGTTCTTGCGTTTAATCAAAAATTGGAAGAAAAGAATTGCTCAATAGTAAATTTGACGGATGTAAATGAAGCATTACAAAAAGAGGTTCTTGTTTTTGTACATAAGGCTTTAGAATCTATAAAAAAATATGTTTATTTCTTCTGCCCGTTGACGGATGGCAATTCGGATAAAAAGTTATTAAAAAGGTTTATAAATAATAATCATGTTTTTACAACGATTATTGTAAGCAATTCTTATAAATATGTTAAAGAATTGAAATCTTGTGCTGAAAATGTTGTGATTTTTGCACCAGAGGATGCTCAACACGAATTTGCGGCTTATAACACATTTTTGAATAAATTAAATCTTGGCGAATGTATTGTATTTGGAAAATTAACTCAAGGTATTCCTTTTATTGTCGAAATGTCAGATTTTGATTTAGATTTGACTAAAGATGATGTTCTTGGTGATAAATATCAGTTTGTTCCTGTTCAAGAGAATGTTGAAATGATGGCAACTGAGGATGTAGAATTATCTAAAACTTTAGATAATACTGATATTCCAACTTCGCATCTTGAAACATCTACACTTCCAGAGGAAACATCTTTGCAAGAAGCTCCTGTTCAAAATGTTGCTCCTCAAATTGATGTAGCTGTGGAAGAACAATTGGAAGAACAAGAAGTTGAAGAAATTCCGCAAGAAGAACTTCCAGAAGAAGATGTTTCTCCTGTTGATGAAGAAGTTCTATCGCCAGAAGGGGATGTGTTGGTTGAATATCCAGATGTCCCTCAAGATGATTTTGAAGATGTATCTACCACTCCATCAAATATCGTTGAACCTGTTGGGAATCTTTTAGGTGATGATTTGGCAGAAGGCGATTTAGAAGCATCTGAATTCCCTCCTCAAGAAGATGATGATTTAGGTTTTGATGATGTTGTAGATTTAAGTGGAGAAGATTCAGGAGAAGAGCTTCCTGATTTAACAGAAGATGATTTAGATTTTATTGAAGATAATAGTGTGGCTTCTCAAGAAGAAGTTGAAGATGTGATTTCTGAACCTATGCAGGGCGAATCTTACGTTGAAGATCCATATATTGAAGAACAAACCCCAGTAGTTCCTGTATATCCAGCTCAAGATACGCCTATTGAAGAAGATGATTTTCAATTTTCTCAAGGAGATGCTGTTACTCACCCAAGATACGGTAGAGGGGTAATAGAAAAGATTATTAAGTATGGAAATAAAACTCTTTGTTCTATTTCATTTGAAAATGTTGGTCGTAGATTGTTGGATCCATCAATTTCGGAATTCACAAAATTATAATAGGTTTCTAGCTAAAAAATGCTCATTGGAATTTTCCAATGAGCATTAAGTTTTTTGAATTTATTTTCTTAATTTTTCCGCATCTTTTAAATATACAAATTGTGGATTAAAATTTTCTTCGCAATTAATGACAACTAATACTCTAAGGCACATTTTAAGAGAATTTGGAACATCAAGTTCATGAAAACACATCATTGCAACATCATTCCAGCCGAGAGCTATTCTTGGGTATTTCGCAGGAAAAGCAGCATTCAAGTCTGGAGTTGTTGTGAAAATTACATGCGAAATTTGTGAAGTTCCTTCTAAATGATTCCTTTCCCAGATTTCATTTAATAACTCTAAAGTTGCTTTTTCAATAGCTTCTTCGGTATTTGAGTCAACAGTGATTGCTCCACGTATTCCTTTTGTAATCATTATTTTTTCACTCCGTTGTACCAGTCTTTGGCAAACATTTCCCCTTTGCCTTCTGGTTTAACTTTTATTAGCCTTAGCAAGCCTTTCCCGCAAGCAATATCAACTCCTTCTTTGGAGTGGTTAACGATTTTTCCAACTTCGCCAGAGCCATCAACTGCTTCTGATTCAATAACTTTTATGATTTTTTCGTTGAACAGAAAGTATGCACTTGGGCAACGGCAAATCCCTCTAATAAGGTTGTGAATTTCAGTGTTTGTTTTAGTCCAATCAATCAAACATTCTTCTTTTGTAAGTTTGTTTGCCATACAAACCCCATCTTCACATTGTTTTTGTGGAATTAGAGTTTTGTTTTTCAATCCTTCTAATGTATCTTCTATCATTTTCGGTGATTTTTCAGCAATTTCATTCCATAATTCTTCACAGTTCATAGTATCAGAAATTGGAATTACTAATTTCTGGCATATATCTCCGCAATCAAGACCTAATTCGGTTATCATTGTGCAAATACCTGTTTCTTTATCGCCGTTAATAATTGCACGTTGTATAGGGTTTGCTCCTCTGTATCGAGGAAGTAGTGATGCGTGGAGGTTAATTGTTTCGTATTTTGGAATATCCAAAACTTCTTGTGATAAAATTTGACCAAAGGCGAAAGTTACAAAGAAATCTGGCTCAAGTTTTTTTAATTCTTCTTGAATGTCAAATTCCTTTCTTATTGATTTTGGTTGAAATACGGGAATATTTTTTTCAACTGCAAATTTTTTGATAGGTGACATTTGCAATTTGTGTCCACGTCCAGCTGGCTTGTCTGGTTGTGTAACTACTGCCAAAACGTCAATTTTATCTGAATTATATAAGTATTCTAAAGATTTTAAACCAATGTCAGGTGTTCCGAAAAATACAATTTTAATCATTTTGTGCTAACTCTTCCTCTAATTCTTTTTCTTCTACCAACGCATTTGGATCTAAACTTGGCAAATTGTGTTTTTGTAAAATACTTTCTGTTTCAAATCTATTGATGCAATGATCGATGAATAGAATTCCATCTAAGTGGTCGTTTTCGTGTTGAATGGCTCTAGCTAAAAGTGTTCCATCTTTTGCTTCCATAACAAATGGTTTTCCGTGTTCATTTAATGCTTTAACCATGACATTTTTATATCTTTTTACATCTGTATATGCTTCTGGAAAACTTAAACAACCTTCATTGCTTTTGATAGCTCCGCTTTTTTTAATTATTTTTGGATTGATGAATACAATTGGATTCAATGGCTCATTCCCAGTTGCAACATCTATAACGAATATTCTAACATTTTCTCCGATTTGTGGTGCTGCTAAGCCAACACCATTTTTAGCATACATTGTATCTAACAAATCTTGAACCAAGTCTGTTACTTTTTTCGAAACTTTGTGAACTTCTTTAGAAACTTCTCGTAAAGATGGTTCTCCGTAATGTAAAATTTTTCTTATTGACATATCTTAACAACCTTCCTATATCTATACTTATTTATATTTTACTATAAATATAGATAACGGTAAAGCTGGGGAAAGGTTTGGGTTTTGTAAGTGTTATCCTTGTGGTGGCATTGGATGTTTAGCGTTTGCAGCAACGCTACCAAGAATAAAACCAATCGCAGCTCCCCAACCTAAATTTGTCCATTTAATTCTTGAAAATGCTTTTGAAGAGATTGTATCTCTCAAAGCTTCTGAACTTTTGAGGTTTTTAAAGTTATTTGCATAAGATGTTTTCAATGCTTTAACTAATCCCTCATCTGTGAATGATTTTTTCAATTCTGCACATTTATTGGCAATATCGTCAATGTTTTCAGCTACTGCAATGTCTTTTAAAAATATTTTAGATTCTGAGCTTAGTTTGTTTTTTGAAAGTTCTTCTGCTGATTTATTTAGTAATTCGATTTTATCTTCTGCAATTTCTTTGTGGATGTTATAGGCGTTTCTAACAAATCTATCTTTTGTAACTGGTAAAAAGTAAGCATTCATGCCCACAACTCCAAGAGTTGCACCCATACAAAAATTTGAATTGTTATTGACATTCATTGACATATAATTTAACTCCTTACTTGTTTTTCCTTATAAAATCTCCTAAAAATAAAATTTGCTATTATGTTTAGATAGTTTTAGAACATAAAAAAGAGGCGGATATTTTGTATCCGCCTCTTAATCTTTTAGGTTATACCCTTCAACTATTTTGATTTTTTAGCTGTTGGATAGTAATCTCTTACAACACCTTCAAATGCATCGATATAAATTTGTTTAATATCTGTCATTAGAGGGTATGCAGGGTTAGCACCTGTACATTGGTCGTCGAATGCCAATTCAACCATTTCATCAAGTTTTTCGTAGAAGTCTTTTTCTGAAACACCGAATTCTTTGATTGAGAATGGTAAGTTGATTTTCTTCATCAAATCTTCAATAGCTTTGATGTATAATTCAACTTTTTCATCATCATTCTTACCGCCCAAACCAAGTTCATCAGCGATTTGACCATATTTAGCCTTAGCGTTAGGGAACTTGTATTGAGGGAAGATTGCTTGTTTCTTAGGACAATCAACAGCGTTGTATTTGATGATTTGTCTGAATAACAATGCGTTAGCTACACCGTGAGGTACGTGGAACATAGCACCTAATTTGTGAGCCATAGAGTGGCATAATCCTAAGAATGAGTTAGCAAATGCCATACCAGCGATTGTTGCTGCATAGTGCATTTTTTCTCTTGCGATAGGATCGTTAGCACCTTCATTGTATGATCTTTCTAAGTATCTGAAGATTAACTTAGCAGCTTCTAAAGCATTTGAATTTGTGAAGTTAGTAGCCATACAAGATACATAAGCTTCTGTTGCGTGAACTAAAGCATCAATACCTGAAGAAGCTGTTAAGCCTTTTGGCATACCATCAACAAAGTTAGGGTCGATGATTGCCATATTTGGAGTCAAAGCGTAATCAGCGATAGCATATTTTACGTGAGATTCATCGTCAGTAATAATTGCGAATGGTGTAACTTCTGAACCAGTACCTGAAGTTGTTGGGATAGCAACCATAGTAGCTTTTTTACCCAATTCAGGGATTTTACAAATTCTTTTTCTGATGTCTAAGAATCTCATAGCAACATCTTCAAAGTTTGTTTCTGGTTGTTCATATAATAACCACATGATTTTAGCAGCATCCATTGGAGAACCACCACCTAATGAAATGAATACATCAGGTTCATAAGGTTTAATCATTTCCATTGCTTGGTTAATTGTAGATAATGTTGGGTCTGGTTTAACATCGAAGAAGATTTGGTGATCGATACCAATTTCATCCAACACTTTAACGATACTATCAACAGCACCTGAATTGAATAAGAATCTATCAGTTACGATGAATGCACGTTTTTTACCTTGAAGTTCACGAAGAGCTAAATCAACAGCACCTCTCTTGAAGTAAACTTTAGGTGGAACCTTGAACCAAAGCATGTTTTCTCTCCTTTCTGCAACGGTTTTGTAGTTAAGTAAGTTTTCAACACCGATGTTACCTGAAACAGCGTTCTTACCCCAAGAACCACAACCTAAAGAAAGAGATGGTTCAAGTTTGAAGTTGAACAAGTCACCGATACCACCAAGAGCTGATGGAGAGTTAATCAATACACGGCAAGCAGGCATCATTTCAGCATACTTGTCAATTCTTTCTTGATGACGAGCATCTGTATAAAGGTCTGCAGTGTGACCAGCACCACCTTTAGATACTAATGTGTAAGCAACATTTGCAGCATCTTCAAAATCTTTAGCTCTGTACATAGTCAAGATTGGAGATAATTTTTCTCTAGAGAATGGGTCATCCCAATCAACTTCTGGTCTTTCAGCCAACAAGATTTTTGAAGTTTCAGGGATATCAAATCCAGAAAGCTTAGCAATGTTGTAAGCACTTTGACCAACGATTTGAGGGTGTGCAGTACCACGTTTTGGATCGATGAATGGAAGGTCAATCATTTTCTTTTCATCAGATTCATTTAATAAGTATGCTCCTCTGTAAATAAATTCTTTTTTAACTTGTTCATAGATTTCATCAACTACAACAACTGATTGTTCTGAAGCACAAATCATACCGTTGTCGAAAGTTTTTGACATCAAGATTGAAGAAACAGCCATTTGAATATCAGCAGTTTCGTCGATTAAAGCACAAGCGTTACCAGGACCAACACCTAATGCAGGGTTTCCTGAAGAGTAAGCTGCGGTAACCATACCAGGACCACCTGTTGCTAAGATGCAAGAGATAGAACGGTGTTTCATTAATTGGCTTGACAATTCGATAGATGGAACATCAATCCAACCAATAATATCTTCTGGAGCACCAGCTTTAACAGCAGCATCTAAAACGATTTTAGCAGCTGCAATTGTTGATTTTGTAGCTCTTGGGTGTGGTGAGAAGATGATTGCGTTTCTTGTTTTCAATGCAATCAATGATTTGAAGATTGCAGTTGAAGTTGGGTTAGTTGTAGGAACAATACCTGCAATAACTCCAAGAGGTTCAGCAACGATTTTGATACCGTCAGCTTTATTTTCTTTAATAATTCCGCAAGTTTTAGCGTTTTTGTGTTTGTTGTAGATGTATTCAGATGCAAAGTGGTTTTTGATGATTTTATCTTCTAAAACACCCATGCCTGTTTCTTCAACAGCCATTTTTGCAAGAGGAATACGAGCTTTATCTGCTGCAGTAGCAGCTGCTTTAAAGATTTTGTCAACTTGTTCTTGAGAGAATTTAGAATAAATTTTTTGAGCTTTCTTTACTCTTTCAACAAGTAATTCCAATTGTTCAGCAGTATCAACCACGTTAGACTTAGTTAAAGTCTTTTCAAGGTTTTCGACAGCTTTCTTGTTTTTTGTTGTCATGTTTGTTTTCTCCTTTTAGTAACACGCATTAGTATTATAAAATAATATCTTTGTTTTGATTTGTGAAATTTATCACAATTACATTTTACTACTAAGATAATTCTAAATCAAGTGTAGCCTTTACAATCGTTATAATTTCTTTAGATATTAATACATGCTCTATATATGGTTGTTTGCAAGCGAAAATAACCAAAAGAAAAGAGGGCTAAAGCCCTCACTGGAATTAAGAATAGCTGGAAGTATGAAAAAGATTAATTATATTAATGTTTAAAAATGGCATGCTTTGTATTCTCTTATTGGTTAATTTTCATAATGATTATCTACCCAAGTGTCTGTGATTAATATTGAACATATAGGTAATTTTAATTCCTGCTGAAAGGTGTAGAATAAAGCAATAAGTGCATTTTGTACACTTATTGCTTAAACCCACACTAAATCTATATTTTCAGCTTCTTAACAAAACTTCATAGGAGGGGTTGACAAACAAAAAGTTATGGTTTATAGTGAAAGTGTTAAAAGAAGTGTTAAACGAACACTTAATAACAAAGGAGGTAACAAGATGTTAACTATAAATCCTGTAAATATGAATTCAAAAAGATATGTTTCTTTCGGCGAAGGAAATATGAATAATATAAATTCTAAAGTTGGTGTTATGTCATTAGACAAAAAACCAAGTGCAAAAATTAACTTTGAAAAAGATATGTACATTACTCAAAAAGCTGATTCTGTACAATCTAACCCATTAAAAGCTATTGGATACAATATTGTTAAGGCTTATAATATACTAGTTACGCCAAGAAGACGTGACGCCCAAACCGAATCAAAATACATTCACATACCATATATGGCATAGTGATTAAATTTTCACCAATTAAGAAAGACTTAACTCTTTCATTTACCCCACAAATTAACTGAAACAATTACCCCATTGCGGAGGTTATATTTAAAATAAGTAATATCCATTCTAGTATCGCAAGAATGGATATTGTATTATATACACTTAATCTTAAAATATCCCATTTTAAAAGGTTTTAGTCTGTACAAGTCCGTCTGATTTGACTTTTAGGCATGTTTGTAATATTCTTAACATACATTGTAATTTCATTGGTTGCAATTTTGGTATTTATTATGAAAAAGAAAATTCTTACAAGTTTACTTTTGATAGGACTTATGGCTAGCGGAATTTCCATTCTTGCTCCAGCTTCGTATGCGGCTCAAAAGTTGACTAGAAAACAAAAAAAAGAAAATCAGTATTTGGAAATAGCACTATCTGCTTTTGAAATGAAACAATATGATACTGCAATTGAGTATTATACAAAGGCTATTGAATTAAATCCTACAAATTCAGAGAGCTATGTAAAACGTGCGAATGCAAAATATTTGCTTGGAAATTATAAAGATGCAGTAAAGGATTACACCTCTGCATTAGAAATAGACCCAAATCAAGAAAATATTTATTATAATCGTGGGATTGCGAATACGAATTTGAAAGCGTATGATGATGTAATTGCTGATTATACAAAAGAATTGGAAGTTAATCCGAAAAATATCAATGCCTATCTAAATAGAGGAACAACAAAAGTCATGTTGAATAAGTTTGACGAAGCAATTTCAGACTTTTCAAAGGCTATTGAATTGGATGCAAAAAATGAAATGGCTTATTACAATCGAGGGATTGCGAAGCGTTGTAATAAGGATTATAAAGGGGCATTAGCCGATTATTCAAAAGTTATTGAACTTGATTCTAAATCTGCGGATGCTTATAACAATAGAGGTGTTGCAAAGTACTATTTAAAGGATTATTCAGGTGCAATTGCAGATTATGCAAAAGTTGTTGAATTAAATAAAAATTTCAAACGAGTTTATTACAATCGAGGTCTTGCAAATTTGGGATTGTCAAAATATGAAGATGCAATTCTTGATTTTACGAAAGAAATAGAACAAAATTCTAAGAATGACCAAGCTTATTATGATAGAGGGTTAGCAGAGGCTAAGTTATCCCATTATAATTCTGCGATAGACGATTATTCAAAAGCAATTGAATTGAATCCTAAAAATGCAGATTATTACGCAGATAGAGGGGAATTGTTGTATCGTTCTGGTGGAGATTTGAAAAAAGCGGAACAAGATTTAACTAAGGCAATAGAGCTTGACAGTACAGATGCTGAAAAATATTTGACAAGAGCAATGATTTTTTGCAAATTGAAGATGTATCTTGTTGCAATAGATGATTTGAATATTGCATTAAAAATAAATCCAAAGAATACTGAAGCATATGATTTGCGTTCTTATGCAATAAAATCTTTGTCTGGACAAGGTAAATAGTAATAATTTCCATCATTCGTACTAGGTTTAAACATTGAACTTAGTGCTATAATTGACTTGAAAAGGAGAGTCTTATATGGAAATTAAAATTGTAAAAAACACAAAAGAAGTTTTGTGTGATGTTTTGGTTGTAAATAAATTTGAAGGTAAAGAGACTTCAAATGCTTTGGTTAACAGATTTGCTCCAGAGTCTTTTCAAGGTAAGGCTGGGCAAATGTTCGTAATTCATACTCAAAAAGAATACCCAGCTGAACAAATTTTAGCTATTGGTTTAGGTCAAGAAAACCATATGGATAATAATGTTGTTCGTGAAAATGTTGCTAAGGCTGTAAAAAAATGTATTGAATTAAAGGCTAAAACTGTTGCGTTTGATTTTGATACAGATTATAGTTTTGGCGTTCCGACTGTAATTGGTGCTTCTATTGCTAATTATCATTTTGATAAATATAAAACAAAAAAAGGTCATAGAATTTCTGAAATTTATCTTTCAAATGTTTCAAGCGATGTTGAAATGGCTAAAACTGTTGCAGAGGCTATGAAATTTACACGAAATTTGGCTAACGAGCCTGCTGCATTTGCTACTCCAACAAAATTAGCTGAAATTGCTCAAGGTTTTGAAGGTTTAGAAACAGTTGTTTATGATGAAGCAAAAATTAGAGAAATGGGTATGGGAGCTTATCTTGCTGTTGCTCAAGGTAGTGTACAACCTCCAAAATTTATCCATATGAAATATACCCCACAAAATCCTAAGAAAAGAATTGCTATTATTGGTAAAGGATTATGCTTTGATAGTGGCGGTCTTGATATTAAACCAGCTGCATCAATGTTAAACATGAAAGATGATATGTCTGGTGCTGCTTGTGTTTTAGGAATTATGAAAGTTATTTCTAAACTTCACCCAGAAATTGAAGTTAATGGTATTATTGCTGCTTGTGAAAATATGCCATCAGGTAGCTCATACAAACCAGGAGATATTGTCACTGCTAAAAATGGTAAAACAATTGAAGTAGATAATACTGATGCCGAAGGCCGTTTAACTTTGGCAGATGCTTTATGCTATGCTTGTGAACTTGGAGTTGATGAAGTAATTGATATTGCTACATTAACGGGTGCTTGTATGGTTGCACTTGGAACTGCGGCTTCTGGTATTATGGGTAATGATGAAGAATTTATTCAAGACCTTATTAAAACTGGAAACTATGTAGGTGAAAAATACTGGGAACTTCCTATGTGGCAAGAATATCGTGACAATATGAATAGTGATGTTGCTGATATGAAAAACACTGGCACAAGATTTGGTGGTGCTTCTGCTGCTGGCATGTTCTTGAAAGAATTTGTGACAGATAGTGTAAAATGGGCTCACCTTGATGTTGCTGGAACAGCTCTTATTGATAAGCCTCAAAAAGAATTCTGTAAAGGTGCAACTGGTGTTGGTGTTAGAACATTGCTAAGCTATATTTTAGCTCACTAGTTTGAATTTGTGAATAAAATCTAAAAGCGTGGTGTAAAATTTGCACTACGCTTTTGTTTTTACATATTGTAATAATAAAGAAGCCCAAGTAAAAGTATGTTATACTATAATTAAATTAACATTTTGTGATTAGAGGGAATATGAAAAAGATTTTAATTGTTGATGACGAACAAGATATAGTTGAGAGCCTTAAATTTGTATTAGAAAATTGTAATTATACTTGCTATTGTGCTTATAACGGTGAGGATGGGTTAAAATTAGCAAGAGAAATTATTCCAGATTTAATTATTCTTGATGTTATGATGCCAAGAATAAATGGTTTTAAAATCAGTAGATTATTAAAATTTGACAGTAAATATAAAAATATTCCGATTTTAATGGTAACTGCTCGTTCGCAAGAAGAAGATAAACTTATTGGGGAAGAAACTGGTGCAGATGAATATATTACTAAACCTTTCGACCTTGATGATGTAGTAAAAACAGTTCAAAAGTATTTGGATTCAGATAAGTAAAATGAATATTATTACAAACAAAACATTAGAAACTTTAAAATATGACTTGGTGAGAGAAGGACTTGTTCAGTATGAAGTGGTTGAACAAGCGGAAGAGATTGCAAATGCTCAAAATATTAATATAGGTCAAGCTCTTATCAACTCTGGCTTCTTGACAGAAGAAAAGCTAATCAAATTTTTGGAATCTAAACTTCACACTCCATATGTGAATTTAGATGATTATCAACTTGATCCAAATTGTTTGAAATATATAAATTATTCAGATGCAAGAAGATATAAAATTATTCCGCTGTTTAAAATTGAAAATACTTTAACGGTTGCAATGGCTGATCCTCGTGATTTGTTTGCAATAGATAAAATTATGGAAACTGCGGAATGTGAGATTGACCCTGTTTTATCTTCTGAAGAAAGTATTTTGAAAAAAATTGATGAATATTACAAGATTGATGTCACTGTTGGAAATATCTCAACAGATGAAAATTCGGGTTATGATTGGCAAGATGAATTGCACAAAGAAGATTTGAGTGATAACCATATCCAAAAAATTATTCGTGCAATCTTAAAACAAGCAATATTAGAAGGAATTCATGAAGTTACATTCCAAGGAGAGGATGACGGCTTGGGTGTTAATTTCAAAAAGCACGGAGAATTTTCGAATAAAGGTTCAATTCCTACTGTTTTGGTTTCATCTTTTGTTGCAAAATTAAAATCCCTATCAGAGCTTGATCCTTCTGTTTCAGAAGTTCCTCAACTAGGTAAATTGTGTTTTAAGGTTGACAATATTATCGTAATTGCGAGTGTTTCAACTTTCCCAACTATTATGGGTGAAAGAATTTTCTTGAAAATATATAAACCACCTAAAAAATTAGAGGAAATTATTTCTTCTAAAACAGGTTTGGCTGAGGTGAAGCAAGCCCTAAATAAGCCTGGTATAATTTTGGTTTGCGGTTCTGCTTTGAGTGGTAAGACTCATGTGATTTACTCATTGCTTTTAGAAGCAGCGAAGAATAAATCTAAAAATATAATGACCCTTGAAAGTATTTCAAAATACGAATTGACAGGGGTTAATCAATGCGAATTTAATGAAAATGTTGGCTTCAATATGGACAAAGCTGCTAGATTTATTGAGTTTCAGGCTCCTGATATCATTTATCTTGAAGGGATTAAGTCAAAAGAATCTTTTGATTATTTCTCAAGTCTAGTATATAACGATAAAACCGTTGTGATGGAATTTTTGGCAAATAATATGGATGATTTGAGGAATAAAATGTCATTTTCAGATTTTGATACCTTAAAATCAATAATATCTTGTATGATATTTATTCATTCCCAAACAAGTGTTGAAGTCTTTAATAGAGAAACAATTCAAAAATATTTAGGTTAAAAAAAAGCCCGCTTCTTTTGAGCGGGTTCTAAAATTTTCTAGGGAATTAGGAATAGGAATTAATCTTCTCTCTTGTATTTAAACGGATTTTGAAATCTCTCTTTTAATATCTCTCGTGTTTATTTAATGTTTACATATATATAAAGTATATAAAAAATATCTAATTTCAATAAAGCTTTAATTCGTTACAATTCGTAATAAAAAAGAGAGGCTATTTTATAGCCTCTCTAAAATGTATTTTATTTGTTTAAATTTTATTTCAATGCAAAAGTCATATCTGCTTCTACACAAGTTTTTCCATCTACTTTACCAACACCGTGAGCTTTGCAGATAGGTCCTTTAACTTTAGTAAGTTCAACTTCCATTTCAAATTTATCACCAGGTCTAACGATGTTTTTAAATCTTACACCATCAACTCCAGCGTATAGAGTTAATTTCCCTTCAAATTCTGGCATTGTCATTAAAATTGGAGCTGAACATTGAGCCATAGCTTCAAGTTGTAAAACTCCTGGCATGATTGGATTTCCAGGGAAGTGACCTTGGAAAAATTGTTCATTCATAGTTAAATTTTTATAACCTCTAGCGTATTTACCAGGAACGCATTCGGTAATTCTATCAACTAATAAGAATGGATATCTGTGAGGAAGCATTTCCATAATTTGCATGGTATCGAAGCTTAGAACTTCTTTAGTTTCTTCTGACATTTTTCTCTCCTTATATTTCTACTAATTTATCTTTCAACATTTTTGCAACTTTGACATGAACGGCATGCCCAGCTTCTTTTGCAAGGATTTGGCATCTCATATTTAGAGGGTTTACACCTGTTAAATATAAATCTCCGACCAAATCAAGCATTTTATGTTTAATAGGTTCATTTTCTGAACGCAACTCTGTTGTATATCCTCCATCATCAGTGAAGCCAACAGTATTATCTTGAGTTACACCTTGAGCAAATCCGAGCATTTGATATTTTTTCAAGTCGTGATAAAAACCAAATGTTCTTGCTTCAATGATTTCGTATTTATTTTTAGGGTTATAGTTAACAAATTTTCTTGTTAAATCAGGATGTGCATAGTTTACGGCATAAGACATAAACAAGCTGTCTGATGGTAGAATAACAAGACTAGTTTTACCATTGAGGTAATAAACAGGTTCTGAAACCGTGTAATATTTCTCTTTTGCAAAGAACGGCTTATCTGTTCCTGCTTCTTTTATTGCCTTAACCCACTCTAAAGAGCTACCGTCAAGAGCTGGAACTTCTTCTTCAGTCATACAAATATCAACTGAATCAATGTGGCAGAATGCTAATGCCGCAGATAAGTGTTCCGTAAGCATTGCACGAGCTTTTTTTGTTCCCATTACAACGCAATGGTCTGTCGAAATAACATTATCAACACTTGCTGTAAAAGAGTCTTTGTCTTTAACAAAATATCTTATCTGTCCAGAGTTTGATGGGAACAATGTTACCTCACAAGGTTTGTTCTTCATCAAACCGTTTCCAACTAGCTTAACTTCTTTCTTTAGGGTTACCATTTTTTATTTGTTTACCTCAATTTCTTCTTGGTGTGCATCTTCGAAAGATTTCAAGATAGGCTCAAATTTTCTGAATTTTGCAAAAATATCTTGAGCATCTTTCATAGTTTTTAATTGTTTAATAAAGTCTTTTCTTGGTACAGCTGGGATACCAACAATAATTGATTTTGCTGGGAATGATTTTGTAACACCAGCTTTAGCAGTAATAATTGTATCAGAACCGATTTCGATGTGGTCAGCTAAGCCTGCTTGACCAGCAATAACAACTCTATCGCCGATTACACAGCTTCCAGCAATACCAACTTGAGAAACGATTAAGCAACCTTTTCCAATACGGCAGTTGTGACCAATCATAACTAAGTCGTCAATTTTAGTATTGTCACCAATAATTGTATTTTCAATAGTTCCACGGTCAATTGCTGTATTTGCTCCGATTTCAACATTGTTGCCAATTACAACTGAACCGATTGAAGGAATTTTGAAGATAACTTGTTCTACGTCACCTTCTTTAATTTCACCTTCTTTTCTAGCATTTTCAATGTTGTTTGGATTTTCAGTTACAAAGCTGAATCCGTCTGCACCTAGAGATACGCCGTGGTTTAATATTACGTCGTTTCCAATTTGAACTCTGTCACCAATGTTTACCCCTGGGTGGAAGAAACAGTTGTTTCCGATTTTTACATTACTTCCGATGTATGAATTAGCTAAAATTTTAGTATTATCGCCGATTACTGCGTTTGGAGAAACAACAACGTTAGGTCCGATACAAACATTTTGACCTAATTTTGCAGTTGGATCAACAACAGCAGAAGGGTGAATATCTTTATTTACAACTGGTGGAACGTAGAATAGATTTAACAATTTCATCATTGCAAGTCTAGGTCTTTCAACTTCAATTGTTGTAAAACCTTCTAGTTGAACACCTAGTGGAACTAATGCAGCTTTTGCTTTTGAGTTTGCCAAGTTTGCAATTTCTTCTTCTCCTAAAGCTAAAGCTAAAGTATTTTCATCACTTAACAATGGTGGTGCAATATGAGTAATTTCTGGACTTGCAACCTTTGTTAACATACCCCCTACAATTTGTGTAATTTCATCAACTGTAAATGATCTCATCTTTTTCTCCTTATATAACATATTTTTTTGTTTTTAAATCTTTTGAAGAATCCTTTTTATTATTTAACATATCCACTCATTTAGGATTCTTTCATCTTATTTATTGTGTTTGTGGTTGATTTACCTGCCACAAAATCAATAAACTCGACTCTAATGTTGTTTTTCTTCATAACATCTGCTTCTGGAAGAGTTTCCATTGTGTAATCGGCACCTTTTGTATAAACATCAGGTTTAATTTCATCTAATAAATTTCTTGGGCTGTCTTCATCAAATAACACTACATAATCAACACAAGACAAAGCACATAAAACTTCTGCTCTATCAAGTTCGTTGTTAATTGGTCTTGTTGGCCCTTTTATGCTTCTAACAGATTTGTCGGAGTTTAAAAGTACCATCGAATAATCTGCAAATGTTTTTGTCTTTTGCAAATATCTAACGTGTCCGACATGTAGGATGTCAAAACATCCATTTGTTACTACTACTGTTTTTCCACTTTGATGCAGTTTTTTTACGAAATCCGCTACGTTTTCTCTTTGTAAGAGCTGTCCCATAAGCTATATCCTCTAATACCCCTAAATTATACCCTAAACTAGAGAAAAAGTCCTATTATATTAACAAAAAGTAATATTTAACAGGGCTTTTTCTATTTATATTTATCCAATAAATGTTTTTGTAGATTTTTGAGAGTCTGGAGTTTCATCTCTGAATATTTTTGGAACTTGCACTTGTTTTCTTAATCGTTCGGGAATGTTAATAATGAATTCATTTCTTGCGTTTACTCTGTCTTTAATATATTGAAGTGCTAATTCTTGGTCTGGGTTGATTTTTGTTTTCATGAGAATTTTATTTTTCTCATAAAAAGAGGTAATAGTTAATTTGTTAATATACATTCATATCCTTCTTTCTGGGAAATGGATTTGTTTAGTACAAACCCATTTCAATAACTTTTTTGCAAATTCTAACGGTATTTAATGCGGCACCAATTCTAAGGTTATCTGCAACGCACCATAAAGATATTCCGTTATCAAATGCAAGATTTTTTCTAATTCTTCCAACAAATACTGGGTCAACTCCAGAAGCATCACGAGTAGTTGGGTATTCAAAATTTTCTGGATTATCAATAACTTTTAAACCAAATGAGTTTGATAATATTTCACGAACCTCTTCTGGAGTTACTTTTTCTTCAAATTCAATATCAACAGCTTCTGAGTGTCCATTATATACAGGAACTCTCGCTGCTGTGCAAGAAATTGGCAAATCTTGAGGAAGGTGAAGAATTTTTTTAGTTTCGTTTACAACTTTCATTTCTTCTTTTGTATATGCGTTTTCGCAGAAAACGTCAATTTGAGGAATTACGTTGAACGAAATTGGTTTTTTGAATGCTTCGTTTTTAAAATCTTTACCTTCAAGAGTTGCTTTAGTATTTTCTGTTAATTCGTTGATTGCTTTTAAGCCTGCTCCTGAAACAGCTTGATATGTAGAAACAAGCAATCTTTTAATTTTAAATTTGTCATTAAGAGGTCTTAGTACAAGCATTAATTGAGAAGTTGAGCAGTTAGGGTTAGCAATAATCCCTTTGTGTTTTTTCAAATCTTCATCATTTACGTATGCAATAACCAATGGTACATCTTTATCCATTCTAAAAGCAGAAGAGTTATCAATCAAAACTCCGCCACGCTTAACAATTTCTGGAGCAAATTTTTGAGAAGTAGAACCGCCCGCAGAAGCAAGAACGATATTTACCCCATCAAAACTTTCAGGTTTTGCTTCTTCTACGGTGTAGGTTTTGCCTTGAAATTCAATTTTTGTTCCAGCACTTTTAGCACTAGATAAAAATTTGATTGAATTAAAGTCTATTTTTAATTCATCAACAATCTTTGTAATTTCTCTACCTACAACACCAGTAGCACCTAAAATTGCAATATTTGCTTTTTGTTTTGACATATATAATCCCCTCTTTATTTGTATGCAATTAATCTTACTACAAGAATAATTGTTAAGCTCACAATTAAAATATAAATTTACAATATTTTAAAGTAGAAGATTTGGAATTGTGTATTTTATCCCAAACCTTCTACTATTAAATCTATATTGAATTGATTACATCATGATATTTTCTAAGCCATAAACAAAATCATTTTTATCAAATACATGTTTTACAGCCATGACAACTCCTGGCATGTAACATTTTCTATCTGTTGAGTCATGTCTAATAGATAATGTTTGACCGAATGAACCAAATAAAACTTCTTGAGAAGCCATAAATCCTGGCATTCTAATTGAGTGAATTTGAATATCAGAGTAAGATGTTCCTCCTCGTGAACCTTCTATTGTTTCTTTTTCTGGACAATTTCCGCCTTTGAAAGAATCTTTTGCTTCAGACATCATTAAAGCTGTTTTGATTGCGGTTCCAGATGGGGCATCTTTTTTCTGGTTGTGGTGATATTCAATAATTTCAGCATTATCAAAATATTTTGCAGCCATTTGTGCAAACATCATCATTAAAACGGCTCCAGTAGAAAAATTAGGAGCGATTAAACAACCTGTTTTATTTTCTGTTGATAATTTTTTCAAATGCTCAATTTCTTCATCTTTCAATCCTGTTGTTCCAATAACGATTTTAATACCATTGTTTAGGCAATATTTGGCATTTTCGTAAATAGATGCTGGTTGTGTAAAATCTACCAAGACATCAATATCACAGGCTTTATGAGCTTCTTCTATTGATTTGAAATTATCTCCTGCAATATCAATTTGAGCAACAAGTTCCATTTCAGAATCAGCGTTTACTGCTGCACAAACTTCTTTACCCATTCTACCCATTGCACCGCATACAGCAACTTTTATCATTATAAAATCTCCTTTATTTTTTCTTATCCTTTTTGTTTATTTTACAACAAAAAAGGTTAGACTAAAATCTAACCTTTTTTATATCAATTTTTTTTTCGATTTAGTAATCTCCGTCAGATGTTTCTTCGTCATCTTTTAGGGCAGATAAATCATCTCTGCAAACTGAATCAAATCCGTCAGGTAACATATCGTCATCTGGCCAAACTGTGTCGTTGTCATATCTTGCTGATGCCAAGTTTTCAGATGCTGAAAGGTCTGAACTTGTTAAAACTGTTTCTGATAATACGCAACCAGCCATATCACAATCTGTAAAATTGCAATAAATCATTTCTGCATAACTGCAATCTGCACCAGTTAATAAACTTTCAGAAAAATCACATTCTGATACGTGTGAACGAGTAAAATCAACTGAGGTTAAATCTGCTCCGTAGAAGTTTACTAATGACAAGTTGCTATCTGCAAAAGAACTTGAGTTTAAATCCACATCAGAAAAATCGACTTCTTTTAATACTATATTGGAAAAATCGACTTCGCTCAAGTCAACTTCCTCAACTTCTTTTTTCCATTCATTGAATTTTTCGGGGTTGTTTTCAATCAAAGATATTAATTCTTCTTTTGTATAATCTAACATTCTTATCTCCTTAAAAAATATCTATTTTTCTACTAAGTTCATTTGCATTGCAATAAGCACTGCTTGGGTTCTGTTTGTAACATTTAATTTTTTAAAAATATTGCAAAGATGACTTTTTACAGTCACTTCGCTAAGGACTAATTTTTCTGCAATAGATTTATTGCTTTCGCCCTGCGTAACTAATAATAAAACATCTTTTTCACGCTTAGTCAAGGAGTTAAAATTGTCTGCTTGACTAATTGTAACATTTGTTCCTTGTTGTTGAGATTGAGAACGTTTTACTCTTCGCAAAACGGCTTCAATTCGAGCCAAAAGATTGGGTAAAATAAATGGTTTTACGATATAATCGTCCGCCCCAATTTTTAATCCAGAAATCATTTTTTGGTCTTCGTTCACTGCTGTTACCATAATTACTGGAAGGTCTGCGGTTGTTGGATTTTTGCGAATAGCTTTTAATGTTTCCCAGCCATTCAAATTGGGCATCATTACATCTAGCAAAACTAAATCGAAGGTTTTGCCAGAATTTAAGATGTTCAATGCTTGAATTCCATCTAATGCACAGGTCAAATCGTAACCATAAAAAGGAAGAACTTCTTCCAAATATCGTGGATTGTCGTCAACTAATAGTATTTTAGTTAAATCAGACATTGTAGAACCTTTATTTTAATTATACGATTTGGTATTTTAAAGCTTTCAACGCTGCTTGAAGTCTATCGTCAACTTCTAGTTTTTGCAAAATGCTTGCAACGTGAGCTTTGGTTGTATTTACACTAATCACAAGATGTTGTGCGATTTCCATATTACTGTAACCTTCAGTCATAAGTTTCAAAATTTGAGCTTCTCTTGCGGTTAAATCATAGTTTTTGTAAGAAGTTTCTGGTACATCCATTTTTGTATTGGATGTAGCTTGTAGAACAATATGTGCAATACTTGGGTCAAACCAAGCCGCTCCATCTGCTACTGATTGTACAACTTGAACAAGTCTTTGAAGGTTAATTTCTTTTGAACAGTACGCATTTGCACCTGCTTTCAAACTGTTTAATACTTCTTTTTCATCATTGTGAGAAGTTAGGATTATGATTTTTGCATCTTTTCTCATTGTATGAATGGCTTTTGTTGCTTCGATTCCATTCATATTAGGCAAGCCTAAATCCATAATTACTAAATCAATTTCATTGTTTTTGAAAATTTCAAGAGCTTCTTCAGCAGATGATGCCTCATAAATTGTTCCAATAAAATCAACATCTTCAAATGTTGTTTTCAAACCAAAACGAGTTAATTCGTGATCTTCGACAATCAAAATATTTTTCTTCATATGCTAAGTTCCTCTTTTGCTAAATCATAATCAGGATTTAAGTTCAAACTTTTTTCGAAATTTTTGCGAGCGTCAGCTGTTAATCCTTTGTTTTTTAGAACCAATCCCAGATAATAATAGTATCTAAAATCAGTTTCGTCAATATATTTGGCAATTCCTAAAAAAGTTTGTGCTTTATCAAAATCTTCTTGGTTGATAGATATTCTAGCTAAATCTATCCATCCAGCACTAAAATTTGGATTGATTGCAACTGCTTTTTTTAGATATGTTACTTCTCTATCTTTTTCAAGTAAAGCCATTTGGTAGTATGCTTCATAGGAATTTGATGCAACTCGTAAAACTTTAGAATATAATTCTTTTGCCTTTTTTATGTTATTCATTTTTTGATAAACTTGGGCTAACTTTATTTCTGCACTGTGTGAAGAATCCTTACCGCAAGCCCTTTTATAGTAGCTTTCTGCAAGTTTATAATCTTTATTTCTAAATGCAATATCTCCAAGAACAACCAAAGCTCGGTAGTTGGATTGGTCAATGTCGATAGATTTTAATGCGTAATCTTGAGCTTTTTCAAACTCTTTCAATTTGAAATAAACAAGTGATGTTAATGCGTAAACTTCCTTATTGATATTTTTTTTGCTTGAAATTGAGGCTTGTAAAACTCTTAAAGCCTTGTTATATTCTCCCTCGTAGTAATAATAGTAAGCGAGGTGATATTTCTTCCAATAATCATTTTTCGCAGCTTTGTACAAAATATATTGTTGTGAAGAATGAAGTTCATTATCAAAAACTATTGTATTAATTTCACTTGATTCCAAATCATTCAAGGCTTTGACACCATCTTGAGGTTTGCCTGATTGAGCCAAAATTTCTGCTTTTAATCTTTTGTAATTTATATTTTTAGGGTTTTTAGAGATTGCAGAATCGATAAATTTTTCAGCTTGTTTTACATCTCCATTTTTCATACTTCCAAAAGCCGCAAGATAATTTGCATAATCTGATTCAGAAAGTAGGGAAGATTGTTTCATTAACTCAGCTGTTGCTTCTCTACTTTGGTCATTGTACATGATGTTTGAGTAGATTTCAGCTAAATATATTTGATCTTTATGAGTTAATTTGTAGCTTGGGAAGTAGAAGTTTTTAACATCTTCTTCTAGTAAAGATGCAACTTCATCGTCTTGAATTTTTGACATTGCAAGTTCAGCCAAATTGAAAAAGCCAATAGACGCCATTTCTTGAATTAATCTCATATAGATATAATCACTAGGCTGAATGTTTTCAATAAGCATTCTAAAATCTTGATAAGAAGAGCGAACATTGCTTTGCATAAATTTATCCATTGCAATTGTATATTGGTTTTTGATTGCATTTTTTGTAAGTGTTCCTCTTTTCAAATCGTATGTTGGTTGAGAAATTGTTTCCAAGTATGTAGATTGATTGTTCTCTAACGGATTGACTGGTTTTATTGTCCCAAAGTCAAGTGCAAGTGCTGGTTGAAGAGTCATTGATAAAAGCATAGAAAATACTAAATATTTTTTCATTATTTATTGCTCCTTCTCTTCTTGAGATTTGCCAAGATAATAATGATTAAACAAGTCCACAACTTTTTGACTTTCAGCGGATAAGTTTTCAGAATTAACAAATCTGTAAATTGACATCAAGTCATATTGCTTTAAAAGTTCTTCGTCATTAGGGTTCATTTGTCCGTTATATTCAGATAAGAACACTCGAATAATTTTGCTACAAGAAATTGACATAAACGTATCAACTAGATTTTTATCAAAATGTGACCCCGCACCTTTCATCAAAATATCTAAAACATTAGCGATTGGCATTTTATCACGGTAGTGACGTTTTGAAGTGATTGCATCAAATACATCCGCAACGGCTAAAATTCTTCCTCCGAGTGTAATTTCTTCGCCTTTTAAGTGTCTATAATATCCTGTTCCATCCCATTTTTCGTGATGAGAGCAAGCCATTTCAGTAATTATTCTGAAATCAGGTGACATATAGATTTTGTTTAGGATGTTATGTGTAATTCTTACGTGTTCTTGAATATGTTTGTATTCTTCGTCTGTAAGTTTTCCTTCTTTTTGAAGAACTGAATCTCTAATTCCGATTTTTCCAATGTCGTGAAGGATTGCAGCTTTTTCTACTAAACTTCTGTCTTTTGCATTCATTCCAACAGCTTCAGCAAGAAGAGATGAATACATTCTAACTCTAGTTGAATGACCTGCTGTAATTTTATCTCTGGCATCGATAGAAGTTGCAAGTGTATCAATGAAGCTTTCAAATAGTAATTTTTGTTCACGATAAAGTTGTAATTGTTGATCGAAAAGTTGAGCATTTTCTAATGCAATGCTTGCACTTCCTCCAATTGCGATAAGTAAATCTTCGTCGTTTTTTGTGAAAACTCCATCAATTTTGTTCAAAACTTGGAAAGCACCGATTATTTCTTTGTTGTTGTTCATTATAGGCATACAAAGAATTGTTTTCGTTCGATAACCTGTTTTGGTATCTACTTCTGGGTTGAATCTTGGGTCTTGGTAAGCATCAACAATATTAAGTGTTTCTCCAGATTTTACGACATAGCCTGCAAGTCCTTTGTCTGCTGGGAAACGGATTTCTTGGCTTGAATTTAACCCAAGGGCCACTTTTGACCATAATTCATTTGTATCTTTGTCCCACAAGAAAACTGTACAACGATCCGCTTGAATAGCATTTTTCGTTTCTTCTGCGATAACTCTTAAAAGCTCATCAATATCTGTCAATGCAGTAATTGAACGGCTAATTTTTACAAGTGAAACTAACGGATCGCTTTTAGTAGGAAGGGAATAATCCATTCCATTTTGAAGTTGGCGAATTCTGGTATTTATAGTATCTGAAAGGTTGTATTTGTCTTCTTCTACGGATAGTTTAAGGGCGTTGTTGTAATGAATAATGGCAATATCTTTGTTGCTTTCGGCAAAGTGAATGTTCCCAAAGATAAGCTCGTTGATAAGTTGAGCAGTCACACTGCTTGCTCTTGTTGCCATAAATGCTCCGTCTTGAAGCATCGCAAGAGCCTTTTCGTAATTATATTTTCCTTCGGAGTAATCTAAAAAAGAAATTAAACTTAAACAGATAGAAATACCTTCTGTAAAATGTTCTTCTTTAAATATTTTGTATGCTTTATCAACGTGTTCTTGAGCAGTTGAATAATTTTTCTCATCAATCAAATCTAATGCTGATTTGATTAACTTTTCTGCCTCTTCTGTTTTAACTCTGCCTTCTACCATAAATCTTAATCACCCTTTCTCATATTGTACAATATTTTTCACAGAATTTCAAATAAAAAATCACAGAAATAAAAAAGAGTGAATTAAGCAAATTTGTTATGTTTTCTAAGGAAGAAAATGACGAACTATTAGCGAGAAGTCTGGAGAATTAATCAATTCAGAAATAATGTAGCTGTATGATGTATTTTCATCGAGAAATGTTATAGTCAAAATGTGGGTAAATAAAATGAGGTAAGTTATGGCAGATACTTTGCAGAAGATTAAATGCCCTGCGTGTAGCAGAGAGATGGAAAAAGTATTTATTCCTAGCGAGGGTATAAATCTTGATATTTGTACTCAAGGTTGTGGTGGAATTTTCTTTGATAATAGAGAATTGGACAAATTTGACGAAAAAGATGAAGATATTTCTAAAATTTTAGAGCAAATTGATGGCAAAGATTTTATCAAGGTTTCAGAAGATTCAGTGAGAATATGTCCAAACTGTGGACAAAAAATGGTGAAAAATTATTCAAGTGTTCACAACGATATTGAAATTGATGAATGTTATTCTTGTGGCGGTAAGTTTTTAGATAGAGAAGAACTTGTTAAAATCCGTGCTGAATACGATACTGAAGAAGAAAGAAGTGAAGACGTTTTGCGTGCAGTTTATAAAACTGTTGGGCAAGAATTGGCTGAACAAGATAGACAATATGCAAAAATAAAATCTGACAGATCTTTGTTACGGTCACTTATCAGAAAAATCATGGTTAAATAAATATTCAGATAGATTGCTTAATTCTTTGTAGTATCCAGAATTGAGCAATTCATAAAACCTTTTGTAAGTATGAGGGGCTATAATTTGAATTCTTTGCGGGTCCAAGTATAGCCCCTCTACAAGTCTTGCAAATAATTCTGTCGGTTTTTGATAATATTTTTTTAGCCTGTTTATTTTTGCAGAAATTCGGGATTGTTTTTTTCGCCAAGAATTTAGTCTAATATAAGCCACAAATGCTTCTGGCATATCGCAAAAATCTTTTTCAATGTTTTCAATTGAATAAATTTCTGTTTTTTTGAAAAACATTCCAGTAATAAGTTTTACTCTGTCATATTTTAGTAAATATTTTGCGTTGGATTTTTTTATGTATTTGTCAAATTCTTTGAATTTTTTAGAACGTTGGAATTTAGGGTATGTTTTTTTTATTATTTTTTCTTGTTCTAATATTTTGTCTTTAACTATTTTTTTGTGATGCTCTAGTCTTTCACATTTTGAATTTTTATCAACAAATAATGTTATTTCAAATAGTTCTTCTTTGTATATCTCTGTATTTTTTGAATTGAATAGAACTTCTAAACTTCCACCAGTGCGGAGCATTTGTGGTTCAATTTTAGAATGAATATAATGAGAAAATTCGTGCAAAAGGGTTGGGATGATTCTACATTCTGGAATATTTTTAGATATATCAATACGATTTTTCATATAAAAGCCTTGGTGTCCACGAGCTTTTGTTGATGTGTGAACTTCAATTCCTAAACTTTTGAAATATTTGATTAATTCTTTTTCTCTCAATCCCATAGGTATATTATATTGCAAAAAATTAGCGGAGATGAATTTTTAAAATTCAAATCCGCTAGTTTTATCTCTTGTTATCTTTATAATTAGTCTTCTTTCTCAAATTGGTCTTTCCCAACAGAGCATAGAGGACAAACGTAATCATCTGGTAAATCTTCGAATTTTACGCCGTCATTTTCTGCTGGATCATAAACATAACCACATACTGTACAAACCCATTTTTCCATAATTAAACATTTTCCTTTCTCTTTTTACAGTCACTACATATACCATGAAATACTATATCATGACTTTTCACTTCAAAGCCCATAGCTTCTTGGGTATTTTTTATCAAGTTAGGGGCTACTCCAGCTGGTACATCAAAAACTCTTTTGCATTTTTCACAAATAAAATGATAATGCTCAAAAGTATTGTGGTCAAAGTGTGCTGAAGGTTCTAAGCCATCAATTTTTTTTATCAATCCTGCTTCTGCTAGTTGATTTAAGTTTCTATATAAAGTTGTTATCCCAACATTTGAACTTTCTTTCTTTAAAAATTCCAAAAGCGTTTCCGCTGTCGGGTGGACAGCATTTTGAGTTAAAACATCAAGTATTTTTTCTCTTTGTTTGGAATAATTCATAAATCACCTAAACTGATAACTATTATCATTTTACTTGGTATTTTAGTTTTTGTCAATGGTTAGGCTACTGCATTTTCTTTAGCTAACTTTTCTTCAATGTCTTTTTTAACTTGATATTCAGGACTAAAATGTCTAACAGCTAGCATAATAGCAGGTGCTAAAATTCCTAAAGCTCCAATGCAAGCACTCATGTTTTTCAATACCGCAGTTTTCTTGAAGTTTCTTACTGATTTAAAGAATTCATCTAAAGATTCTCCAGATTTTTCGTATTGGTTAAGAAGTTTTTCTAATTTGTTGCTAACACCTCTTAAATCACCTAAATCGATATATTTTCTAGTATCAACTTTATCGGTCTTTTTAGCAAAGAATAATTTATCTTCTTTTAGCATTTGAATAACGTCAGAATCTTTAGCAAAATCAATAACGATGTTTTTGTTTTCTGGTTTTACTGCAAATTTGTAAATGTCTGCATCTGAAACATCTGCGGCTTTAAATTCTGCAAGATGTTGTTTAAGTGTTCCATTTTTAAATGATTCTTTTAATTTGTCATTAAAGATTACTCTTGCATCTAGGTCAATAGATTTTCCTTTTTTGTCAGCGTGTTTTTCTAATGCTTTAGATATCATTGGACCTGCAAAATACATAAATGCCCAGAAGCTACCTTCTTTGATTACGTATCCAAAGAAGTCTTGTGGGTTTCTTGCGTGAGTAAGTCTTTCGCCTGTAATTGAAGCATCAACAATCATAAGATTTTTTACAGGGTCGAATATAAAGTCTTGAACTCCTCCAGTGAACGATACTTTAGCTGGATTTTTAGTATCTTCTTTTTTATTTGTTTGTCCTGTGAAGGTGTCTTGCGTTTGTGGGTGTTTTGCAAGGTAATCTTTTTTAATTTGGTTTTCTGTATATTGGTGTCTAAATTTAGTTAGCCCAAAATAAGTAAGTGTTGTTAAAATTGTTGATGCTGCGAATTTTGCAATGTTTAAACTTTTAGCTAATTTTTGGTGAGATGTAGCATATTCAATGCTTTCTTTTATAGCTTTAGTTGGTGCAAATTCTTTTGCAGCTTTTAAAATTTCTGGGTTTTTAAATAATCTAACATCAACATTTGGATCAAGTTTTGCTGGTTTAAACATTAGCTTATCCAAAAGAAATTTGTATGTTGGAATTCCACCAAGCCAAATAGCTTGAGTTCCGAATTCATCAATAAATCTATCTTTACCCTCTACTGTGTCCCCTGCAATATAAGAAGCTGCTGTTAAACCGCAACTGTTAGCTACGTCTTTGATAGCTAGTGGGATTAGAGAACTATTATTTCCTAGTGTGGAATATACTGTACTTGCTGTTATATTTGGTATCATTTCTACTTTCTTCCTTTACAGGGACAAAAATCCCTGCCTCAACTTGTGTATTACAAGCCCCAAATTAAATTCATCAATTTCACGATTGGAGCATTCGCTTTTATTGTTGAGTTTCGTCGGATATTTCTATTTTTCATTATATCTACCTTCACTTTATTACTAACTTTTATAAACCAGAATAATTGCTCTTTTTACAATTTATTTTTACCTTTTGTTACAAAAAACAAGACCTCGAACAATATTCAAGGTCTTGTTTTAAAAGATTGTACCAACGCAGAATTGATGCCTCGTTATTAAAACAAGCCTTTCAAACATCTTCTGCTACGTCGGTTTTGATTATTCATAAAAAGATTCCTTTATTGGTTTACTTCCTAAAACTACCACAATAGTAATTCAAAATCAAGTGTATAAATAACAATTTATTTAAAATATGTTACATTAATGCCCACTGTTTTTCAAGAATATATACTGAATATGGAATTGACGTAATTTGGAGAAAATAAAATGTTTCCAGAAGATAATAATGAGAATTTCTCAGAAGAGAATAAACAGCAAGAACAAAACCTAGAAAACGATGAAACAACCATTGAAGATTTTCTAGATAAGTTCACCGTATCAAAAAAAGCAGAGAAAAAAGTTTTCATCACTGAACGAGATAACAATTCAGGAGAAGGAGAAGAAGCTCCTGAAAGTATTGCTTACAAGTTCAATTGGGGTGCATTCTTATTCAATTGGATTTGGGCTGTAAAATACCAAAAATGGTGGCTTTTATCTATCCCTGTAATGCTGTTTATTCCATATGGATTTATTCCTGCTGGTGTTCTTTGTATTTGGGCAGGCATGAAGGGCAATCAATGGGCTTGGGAAGAGGTTCAATATGAAAGTGAAGAAGATTTTCATGAAGCTCAACGAAAATGGGTAAAAGCTTGGTTCGGTTTTTTGGCAGTATTTGTTGTTATTTGTCTTATGATTTTATCCTCAATGCCAAAGAAAAAACAAGTTGAAACTCAAGAAACAATGACGTCTTTCACTTCTGCAACAAGAGAAATGAAGATTCCAGATGAAGTTTATCAAAACACCACAGTTAAAGATAAATATAATGAACTTTTAAATGCTGATAAATATATTATTTATTGGGTGAGATATAAAAATGATTTTGAAAATTCTAACTTAGAATTTATCCAAAATAAAATGACAGAGAGAAAAGATGCTTTAAAAAATAGATTTATGTTAATTCCAAATCTTGTTGAAATACATGATGAAAATGGAAATATAATAGAATCAAGAAAAAATATTCAGATGGAAAAATATGATTTAAAACCAAGCTGTGAAAATCAAGATAAAACTTGTTTTGAGGGGTGGTTGTACGAAAATTGTTATAATAAATACTGCGTGATAAATCCAAAGACAAAAGCTTATATCAAGGTTGGGGGAAAGAAAAATGTGATTCCTCAAGCTATCAAAGCTGCCAATAGATGGAGCTCAGAAAAAGAAAATTAAAAATATAATAAAATTTTTATAATTCCCTAGCAAAAATTTCTTGTTAGGGTTTTTAATATCTCAAAATTAGAAAAATTAAATTATGATGAATATAGATAGAACTTTGAATCCTAATTATAATACTGTTTCTCGCTCTCCTAATTTTACTGGTGTAAAATTGGCTAATCCAGATTTTAAAAGTGCAAGAAATATCATGCTACAACTCAAACGTGTAGGGTTTGATTGTTTGGGACATAAGACTAGATATTGTAATAATGAAACTCAGGATAAAATTAAGATGGCGAAATTTGTTAGAGAAAACAGCTCGTTCGGGGATAAAGAATATGGTGTTCTCTTTTTACCTTGGAGTGGTGAAGCATATATAATGGCAAATCCAAAAGATGAACATACAATTTATCGAATTTTAAAACAATATGATGATGTTTCTTTTAATTTTTTAATTTAGGATATTTTAAATTAAAATTAGTATTGAATTTTAAACACTAAAAAGGAGGCTTATTGCCTCTTGATTTTAATATGGTACCCCAATTAATATTTTTTATGAATTTGTTTAGGTTGCTTATGTGGAAGAAAATTGCTGTCAGTTACAACTTTTTTACCAGTTTCTAATTCCAACTTTTCCTGTTGTTTCAAAATTATATCCTAATTGTTATCTTGGATTAATTTTAACACAATATTATATTATTCTTCTTTATATTTACAAGGAATATCCATTTCTTTTAAGTAAGCAAGTCCCCATTTGTTTAATTCAATAATAGATGGGATTAATCTCTTTCCACGTTCAGTCAATGAATATTCTGTTTTAGGTGGGACAACAGGATACAATTTTCTTTGAATAATTCCGTCTGATTCCAATTCCTTTAATTGTTGTATTAGCATTTTAGGAGTTGCGTGAGAAATTAATTTTTGTAATTCGTTGTACCTCAGGGTTTTATCAATAAGATGACCAATTATAACCCCTTTGTATTTTCCTCCAATAATCTCCATTGTAACTTCAAGTGGACATTTGTATTCATCTTGTCTTTGTTTACTCATTTAAAACTCCAAACTAACCTTTTGGTAACTATTATACTTTAATGTATATATTATACAAAATAGTGCATTCTTGAAAAAAAGTAAATAAGAATTTAATATTGTCATAAAAGGAGATGATTATATGAAAATTACTCAAATTAGAAATGCTACATTAATTATAGAATACGACAATACAAGATTTTTAATAGATCCTTGGCTTGGACCAAAAGGTTATATGCCGGGTTTTGAAACAGCAGTTAATTCTGAAATTCGACAACCGAGAGTAGAATTACCTTTTTCTATTGATAAAATTGTAAATGTAGATTCTGTTATCATCACTCATATTCACCCAGATCATTGGGACGAATATGCAGAACATGCAATAGATAAAAATCTTAAAATATTTGTTCAATCAGAATTTGATAAAAACTTTATATTATCAAAAGGTTTTAAAGATGTTGAAATTTTAGCAGAACAAGGTACAAACTTTAGAAATATAACTTTATATAAAACTCATACACAACATGGAAAACGAGAAATTTTAAAACCTTTATGTGATTCAATTGGAATGCCTTACGATGCAATGGGTATTGTTTTCAATGCTGAACAAGAAAAAACACTTTATATTGCAGGGGATACGATTTGGTGCGAAGAAGTAAAAGAAGCTTTGAATAAATATTTTCCAGATATAGTTGTAGTCAATGCTTGTGCTGCAACTGTATTAAATGGTGAACGCTTAATTATGAATATTGATGATTTAAAAGAAGTTTTAAAAAATTCTAAAAATGCAACCGTAATTGCAAGCCACATGGATACTGTAAGCCATTTAACCGTTACAAGAAAAGATTTAGAACATTTTAAAAACAATAATAATATAGATAATTTACTGATACCAACAGATGGTGAAGTTTTGGCTTTTTAGGTGATATTGTCTAAAACAGTATCAATGACAGGTTTTACGACTATTTTTATTATTAATATTTTGTAGTGGCAAGATTGTTAATGTTGCCACTGCGTTGCCACTTCGGACATTTATTTACAATAGTCCGAAATTAGACTACGAGAGAGTTATAGGGTTCTGTGCAAATGTTAGAATTTTTCTGAGTAACTTTTTTATTACCACTTTTGTTGCCGCTAAACAAAATTTTTAGAAATTCTAGCAAAATAAACTGCTCTAAAAGGTAGATATAATGGGTATTTATTGTTTGACACTAGCTGAAATGCAACAATAATGTATATTTCAAAAATTAAGCACTAAAAAAGCCACGTTATTCGTGGCTTATTAAATGGTACCCCCAAGCGAATTCGAATCGCTGTCTACACCGTGAAAGGGTGTTGTCCTAGGCCTCTAGACGATGGGGGCTTGAACTTTTTGCTACAAGAGTTATTGTATGGTAAAAAAAATTAAATGTCAACTACTTCGTTAGAATTTTTTTTATATTCATTTCTATTTTTTTATTTCGTTAATAATATCACGTATTTCGGGCGAAATATCTTCGTCTGTTTTGATGTTTAATTTTACCATTTGGGCAAATTCTACTTTTTTAAATTCGTGCATGCCTCGTGTTTTGAATACTTCTTCTAAAAATTTTACTCTCGGAATATCTTCATTTAGTTTTTCTTTTTCAAGTATTGAAATGTTTTTTAGTTCGTATTCTAAAGTTCTTAAAACAAGGTTAATAGGCAGTAAATCTTCAAATTCTCCGCACGCAAGCAAGTGAATCTTGTCGCAGGATCTTAATTTTGGCTTAATTTCTTCAAGGTTTTCGCTCGCATCTTTATCTAAAAGTACAAATATTGGTAATTTCAAAACTTCTGATAATCTATAATATAGTTTTACGACTTGATTTTTCCCTCCCGCAGAAAGAACATAAATCCCCTCTTTATCAAAGTCAAAGTCACAATATTTCCCAAATTCTGGGAGTAAAGTTTCTTCGGTTGCCCCTTCTGCAATCACAACTTTTTCGATAGGAAATCTTAATGATTTTTCTTTTCTAATTTTTTTAATATCTTTAGAAGAAAGAATTTTTAACCATTGCAAGTTTTTAGGTGAGGTTTCATCAATAAAATCTAGGCAAGCTTTATAGTTAATTTTATTTTTCAACAATTTCTCAACTTCTTCTCCAAAAATAAATACGGATTTTTCATAATCGAATAATTTTTGGTTAATTGTATAATCGTCGTCTTGTGGTTTCCCCATTTTTTCTAGGGAATAATTTATAACAAATTCTGCCCAGTTTTTAATTTCTTCAAAATTCATTTCTTCCAGTTCTGTTTTTTTGAATTTTGGGATAATTAAGTTGTTGGTTAAAATGTCACGAAAAACTCTCAAATATTTAACCTCAGTATTTTTGAACCGTGTTAATCTATCGATAGAAATAAGGATTTGTTCTTTTGTCATTGGTTTGACTTTTGAGTTTTTCAATGATAACCTCTTTTAATATTTATTTACAAAAACAGCTGGATTTTAGCAATTTTTTGAGTTTTTGATTTTTATTATACTTGTGGAGTGAATATGGTAGATAGAATAAATTCTCATATCCAACAATATAATTATAACACAATTCAACGTGTAAAGAATGTTGCAATGCCTTCTAATGATGTCCAAATGGCAGTTGCACCATCATTCACTTCTGCTAAAACAGTTCCATTTGCCACTGGGCAGACTCAGAATTTAAACTTGAGAACGACATTGAGTGGTAAGGAAGAAACTCAAAAATATACATTTTTAACTTCAAAATTAGATAAAAATAATAGAAAAATTTTAGATGCCTTGTTGAAAAATGGGGTATTATTGAATTCTGACTCCAATGATAAATCTACCGTATTAGATAATCTTTATAAAATAGCGACAGAACCGAGAGCAGAGGGTTTAAGTTCAGATGGAATATTGAAAGATACTATTGCGACAATTTCTTATCCATATTCAATTACTCAACAATTTGGTGATATTCCACAAAAATATAGGCAAAAAGTTATTTCACAAAACAATGAAGGAAAAACAAACCTTTTTGATATTCAACAGGGTAAAAACGATATTGACGTAGAACTTTCTGGAACTTGTGTTGCTGCAAGTACAGAGTTTAAACTTGCAAAGCAGCAACCTGCTGAATTTGCAAGATTTGCGAATGAATTAAGTTCTCCAAAATTGGCTGTTAATAAGACTATCGAATTGAAAAATTTAGCCGATAATACATTAAACGCAATTTGGTTGTTGAACGCTTTTGAAATTCCATATGATATGAATAATTTTGACAATGCAAAATTGAAATTCGCTCCAGATAAAAATGCACTTATAAGAGCTCAAATTCAAACAACAGATAAAGACCCTTATGAGAGAACTCCTTTAGATGTTTTGATGCAATCAACATTTATGCAGATTGGTTCTCAGCAGTCTTATAATACTATTACAGATAAAAGAGGTGGTAAATTTAACCAAAACGATAAAGGTTTGATTGAATTTGAAAAAACATTCACTGAATCTGTTGTATTTGATAAAAATATTTTATCTGTAACATATCAAACTGTTGATGAAAACGCTAGACTTGTGGGTTATGAAACTGATTTAGGAACAATGAAGCGTCACATTGTTCAGGCATTAGATATGGGTGAAAATGTAATTATTGGTTATACCCAAACAGATAACAATAATATAATTATTAATGGACATGAAATTACGATTATTGGTTACAAAACAGATAACAAAGGTAAAATGACCTTCATTTGTAATGATACCGATGATAATATTTCTAAGCCTATTGAATATACTGAAGATTATTTGCTTCCAAAAATTCACCATGCAGCATTGCCTCAAGAAATTGTTGAAAAAGATTTGAATATTGTTCCTAATTGGATTGAAGGAATTCAAATGTATAAAGAAATGAAAAGAGAAGCTGAGCAACAAAGATTCGCTCAGCAACCTCAAGTTGCATAAAACTTATCTGATGCTATTCTTATTGCGTAATCAATTCTTTAATCTCTTTACGTTTCAATTTTCTTGTTGTTGTTCGAGGTAGATTTTCTTTTCTTACAATAATTTTAATTGGACGTTTGTATGGTGCAAGCTGAGTTGACAGGTACTTAACTTCTGTTTGAATAGCTTTTTCTAAATTCTCAAAAGAATCAAAATTTGATGAAAAATCTACTGTTGGAACAATTACAACCGCAATTTCTTCACAACCATCCTTTTCTCCAAAATTTCTTTTTACCCCAGTAACGCATACTTCTGCAAAATTTGGACTTTGTTCTAACACAGCCTCAATTTCTTCTGGAAAAACTTTTTTCCCACCAGAAAGAACAATCATGTTTTTAATCCGTCCAGTTATATATATCAATTTTGTTTTCTTATCAACCCTTGCAATATCTCCTGTGTGGAGCCATCCATCTGGAGTTATGACTTCTGATGTTAAGTCTTGTCGTTTGTAGTAACCCTTCATTACAGATGGCCCTTTTAACATCAATTCCCCAGTTGAATCGTCAATTTTAACTTCAAATGACTCAAGAGCAGGTCCAACAGATTTCATATCTTGATATTTGCCTCTATTTACCGCAACAACAGGACTGGTTTCTGATAATCCATATCCTTGGAAAATTCCGATACCGATTCGTTCAAAGAATTCCCCAACATGAACATCTAATGGAGCTCCCCCAGCAATACATCCAAAGAACTCTCCTCCAAATTTTTTATGTATTGGAGAGAATAAATATTTCCTCATCTTAATTGGTAAAAATTTCGCAAGTGCATAATTTAATTTGAACATAAATTTTACAAGCGGAGATTTCTTACTTAATTCAGATTCAATTGATGATTTTAAAAGTTTCAAAAATGCAGGAACGGTAATCATAAATCGAATTTTCTTTTCTTTCATCACTTCCAATATATCACTCGGTTTCAAACTTTTTGTATAATATATTGAATATCCGTGGTTTAAAAATGTGAAAAACCCTACTGTTAATTCAAACAAATGATTCATTGGCAAAATAGAGAGCATTCTCATTTCTTCATTTAGTGGAAGAATTTCTCTTAGTGCAATCCTCAAATCATGCATTTGAGCAAGCATATTTTTGAAAGTAATCTCAACTCCTTTAGGAGCTCCAGTTGTGCCAGAAGTATAGATTGTGAAAGCCGTTGCACTTAATGGACGTCTTCTCCATTTTGCAGTATATTTTTCTGGAATTGAGTACAAACTCGGAATAAGCTCATTTTCACAAGACGAAGAATCCATAAGAATTAAATACTTGATTGATGGTATTTTATTTTTTAATTCTTTTGCTTTGTCAATGTATGTGCTAGAAACCAGCATAACCGTTGGTTCACAATTTGAAAGAATTGAGTGTAATTCAAAAATAGTTAACTTGTTATCTAACGGAACAGTTGTTAAACCTGCCAACACGGAACCAAAAACGCAAGCTCCATATTCTGGTTTTGACTCAGACAAAATTGCTAATTTCTCACCTTTTTCAATCTGCAAATCTTCAATCAAATATGATGCAAGACGTCTTGATAACAATCCTAATCCCTTATAAGTAAACTCATTCCATCCCCATTTAGATTTCATCCCAAGCGAAATTTTCTCACTATTGTTTACCGTAATTTCTTCCAACAAAGAGAATACATTCTCATACTTCATATAAATACCCCTAATCAAAATATATATTACATTTTATCCCAAATTTTATAATGTGTAAAGATGCTAATTATTATGAAGGGAAAAGAGTAATTATTATATTGGGTCGGCGTTGCAACGCCGACCTTCTTTTTATTGAATACTTTTAATAAGTATTTTTTTACCCTGAATATAGTTCGCTACTCAAATATCTTTCTCCGCAATCTGGAAGTATTGCAACAATTAGTTTTCCTTTATTTTCTGGCCGTTTAGAAAGTTCAATTGCTGCCCAGATGTTTGCGCCTCCTGAAAATCCAGATAAAATCCCTTCTTTTTTAGAAAGATTTCTTGCTGTTTCAATTGCATCTTCGTTTTTAACAGGAATAATTTCGTCAATTACATTTTTATCAAAGTTTTGTGGAATAAAATTGGCTCCGATACCTTGAATTTTATGTGGTCCAGCTTGCCCCCCAGCCAAAACTTGAGATACATAAGGTTCAACCGCAACAGCTTTTATTTGCGAATTGTATTCTTTTAATTTTTTTGCGGTTCCAGAAATTGTTCCTCCTGTTCCTACTCCTGCTACAACAATATCTACTTTCCCATCTGTATCGTTCCAGATTTCTTCTGCTGTTGTTTCGTAATGAGCTTTAGGGTTAGATGAATTGTCAAATTGTGAAGGAATAAAAGAATTTGGATATTTTTTGCTGAGCTCAATAGCTTTATCAACTGCCCCTTTCATTCCTAGTTTTGCTTCTGTTAGGACAAGTTCTGCACCATAGGCTTTTAATAACATTCGACGTTCAATACTCATTGATTCTGGCATTGTCAAAATGATTTTGTACCCTCGAATAGCACAAATCATCGCAAGCCCAATTCCTGTATTTCCACTTGTTGGTTCAATGATAATTGTATCGTTATTGATTTTGCCTGCATTTTCTGCATCGACAATCATTTTTAAAGCGGCTCTATCTTTTACCGAATTTGCAGGATTAAAGTATTCAAGTTTTACTGCAATTTCAGCATTCCCTGAATTAAGTTTGTTCAATCTTACGAGCGGAGTTTTTCCAATTAAGTCCGTTAAATCATTAGCAATTTTCATAACGAAAACCTCCTTTGCAAAATAAATATTATAATTGCTTTTAATTTATTTAGTATTTAAATCCATCGGCTTTCATTCTATCGATAACTTCTTGTAACTTTTCGTCGCTACAAACGAATGAAATTCTGAAAAATCCAGCACCATATTTCCCGAAAGCATCTCCAGGAACAATTACAACCCCAGATTTTTCTAGTAAATCTTCGCAGAATTTGAATGCTGAATCATATTTTCTTGGAATTGGTAACCAGAGATAAAATGTTGTGTGAGGAAGTTTGTTTTCGTCTATTTCCCAACCTAATTCTTTTAACCCTTTTACCATAATAGATTGTTTGCGTTTGTAAGCATTGTTTGAACAAGCAATGTAGTCGTCCCCTTCAGGAGAATTCATTACGCAAGCACAAGCTTTTTGAAGAGCTTTGAAAATTCCGTTGTCGATAGTTGACTTGGCTTTTGCAAGTCTTGTTACAACTTCACTATTCCCACACAACCAGCCTAAACGCCAGCCTGTAATTGCATAAGGCTTAGACAAACTGAAAAATTCAACTGCAATATCTTTTGCTCCATCAAATTCAAGAACACTGAAAGGTTTTTCGTTTTCGTCAAAATAAACATCGCAATATGCCGCATCAGAAATTAACAAAATGTCGTGCTTTCTACAAAAATCAACCAATGTTTTTACATAATCTCTTGTTGCACTTACCCCCAAAGGATTGTTTGGATAATTTATTACAATAGCTTTAACCTTGTTTTCATCGTATCCTTCATTTTTCAAGTTTTCAAAAACTTCTTCAATATTTGGTTGATAGTTATTTTCAGCAGTCAAAGGCATTGAATAAGCTAAACCGCCTGAAATCTTAATCATTTGTGAGTATGAAGCATACCCAGGATCAGGAACAAGGATAATGTCTTTCTCTTTTTCTTCTTGTTGTGGAGTAATAATAAATCTGATAAGGTTTGCTAATCCGTCTTTAGAACCAAGAAGTGACATTATTTCAGTATTTACATCAAGTTCAACACCAAATCTGTTTTTCATTCTTTCTGCAACGGCTTGCCTATAATAAGGTTCACCTCTTGTTACAGAATAAGTGTGAATATTATTCTCCGTCAAAAATTCTTTTAGCTTATCGATTAAAACAGCAGGAGGGTTTGCCGTTGGAGCTCCCATAGAAAGCGAAATAGGTGCTCGATTTTTCTTTTCTAATTTTTCTCTTAGTTGAGCAGTCTTTTCTTTAAGTTTAACCATAATATAAGTGTCAATTGACATTGCATCACTGTTAAATAAGTCTTTTCTCATATTTTTATCCTCTGTCTCGATTTAAGCTTTCATTTTCATTGGTCCGTCCAAAGAGGCCGTTACAAACTGTTTTGTATATGGATTATCTTGTTTTAATAATTCTGAAGGAGTGCCTTCAAAAACTATTTTCCCATCGTAAAGCATAATAACTCTATCTGCCGTTCTAGTAATTGTTGACATTTGGTGAGTAACGACAATAGATGCGGCATTTGTTTCCCTTTTTAGTCGAACGATGTAGTCCTCAATAAGGGTTGATGACATAGGGTCAAGACCCGCAGTTGGTTCGTCATATAAAATTGTGTTTGGTTTGGTTACGATTGCACGAGCGAAACTTACACGTTTTTGCATCCCTCCAGATAGTTCAGATGGAAATTTGTTTTCAATTCCCTTAAGACCTACAAGTTCTAGTTTTTGAGAAACAATTTTTTTAATTTCTTCTTCTTTATATTTAGAGCGTAAATCTCTTCTTTCGTGAAGAGCAAAAGAGATATTGTCATAAACATTCAGAGAATCAAAAAGTGCTGAATATTGGAAAACCATTGCAATATCGCCTTCAGAAGTTAAAACTTCTCCATTGTCATAAGGTATAAGTCCACAGATTAATTTCAATACTGTACTTTTACCAGAACCAGAAAACCCTACAATTGCAAGAATTTCTCCATCGTCAACTTTGAAAGAAATATCATCTATGACAACTTTATCATCAAATTTTTTAACTAGATTACGAACTTCAATACTCATAACAATAATATCCTTACACAAACAAATTAAAAGAAAAATAATATCGCAAAAACCATGTCCCAAACAACAATTGCAATGAATGACCACACAACGGCTTTTGTGGTTGCAATCCCAACTCCTTTAGCCCCTCCTGATGCGAAGTATCCGCAAGTGCAACTGATAAGAGAAATTGTTCCTCCGAACACTGCTGATTTGAGTAAACTTACCCATAAATCTTTCATATAAAGACCCAACCAAGCGGAATCAAAATATGCCCTATACGATAATCCTGCGAACATGTCAGATGTTACAGCTCCAAGAAGTACTCCGACAACAGATGCCAAAATTACAACAAATGGCATCATGATAATTCCAGATAAAACTCTTGGAACAAATAAGAAATTGATAGAATCAACGCCTAAAACGTCAATTGCATCTACCTGTTCAGTTACTCTCATTGTTGCAAGTTCTGATGCTAAAGAAGAACCAATCATTGAAGTAATTGCGAAACCAGACATAATTGCCCCGACTTCTCTAACAATCAATATTGTCATTAATAGCCCGACAAATCCGCTTCCCCCTTGTTTAACCATTTCGTGAGCAACTTGAGATGCTACGATAATTGAGGTCATTCCGACGATAGATAGAGTAATTGGCAATGAACTTACTCCAAATCTATCACATTGGGTTAGCAATTCTTTTTTTTCAATGTCTCCTTTAAGTATGGCAATAAGTACGTGATACCCAATTTGTGCAATCTTGCCCAAAGTATCTAAAAAATCTGAAAAAGTAACCATAAAGTGTTTGAACACTCTATAAGTCGCAGACTGACGTAAGTATTTATGTAACATTGCCATGCCAGAATTATAACATGAAAACCAATAAATTAATCTCTAAAAAGAAGTTTTGCCGTAAAAATCAAAACAGTTGCACCAATGCAAACTTCAAAAGGTAATACTGGCAAATATTGTGTCTTTAATATCATTGGGATTAGCAAAATCGCTCCCGCAGGAGGGAATAAAGTTTTAACTTTATCAAAGGTTACAAATAGCACGCAGCATGCAAGAGTTGCACAAATGCTCAAAGGCAAATGCAAGTATAAATTTAATCCTTCTCTCAGCATACAACCAGTAGCAGAAGCCAAAGTCATTAATCCAATAATATGGAAAGGTTTATTTCTCAATGGACTTTTCGGGTTTGAAAATTCTGCAAATGTAACGATTAACGGTGGAGCAAGGAAATAAATCTGATGACTTTTGAACGGAATAAGTGCTAATAATCCAAAGACTACAAGTAGTTTTGTCCATTTTACAACTTGATATTTTAAATTAAATTCGCATGGAATATATTCATTTTTCGGTTTGAGGTGATTTTTTTCCATAAGCCATTGAGCGGTGATTATCATTAATGCCATGATGGTTACTGAAATCGGATAAACCCAGCTCTTTGTTCCTAAATATACAGGAAGAATACAGGCAGAAATTATTGGAATTAGAGTTGTTTTCGTTATGGTTAGTATAAATCCCGTGAATGCAAAACATAATGCGGTTTGAAAAATTAGTGGAATTTGAACGTATTTTGTAACAAGCATTCCAAAAAGTGATGCAACTGAAACTAAGAAAAACATTTTTCTTTTGTTGCACATCCATGGTTGTTGTTCTGAAATCCAAGCTCCAATTGTTAATGCACAGATTTCTGGAAAGATTATCTCTCTTTCTCCGCTTAATTCCGCAATTAAAATCATTACAACCGCCATCAAACCAGCGAAAATATAACGTTCTATTCTAATTCTTTTCAAAATTTCAATATTCATATCTAAAGATATTATACAATAGATAAACACTGTGGTATAATTAAACTATGGAGTTAAAAGAAATATACGATGGTAAAACTTTTGTGGAAACGGGTTTAGCAATTCATGTGCCAAAGATTTCGTTTGATGTTTTTCATCCTAAAAGTGGTGATATTTCAAAACTCTTTGAAGAGTTAAGAGTTCTAAAAAAATATAACCCTTCATTAGTATCTTTAACTTATGGTGCTAGTGGTTCTGGTGCAAGATTTTCTAAAGAAGATATGAAAACAATTTTGGGTTTAGAACTGAATTTGATGCCTCATTTTACGTGTGTTTGTGAAACAAAAAATGCAATAGAAAGAAATATTATAAACATTGAAAATTTGGGGATAGAAAATATTTTAGCATTGCGAGGTGATATTCCTCAAGGCGTAAATTCTTGTTCTTTGGATTTTGAACATGCAAATGATTTGGTAGAGTTTGTTCATGAAAAGACAACGTTATCTATTGGGGTTGCGGGTTATCCAGAAGGTCATGTTGAAAGCTCTAGCCTTGATGTAGATATTGAAAATCTGAAAAGAAAAGTCGATGCAGGAGCTTCTGCAATCTTTACTCAATTATTTTTCGAGAATGACAAGTTTTATAGATATGTTGAAAAAGTAGAAAAGGCTGGTATAAATCTTCCGATAATTGCTGGAATTATGCCTATTCGCAGTTCATCTCAAATTCAAAAAATGTTAGAGGTGACACATGTGGATATTCCACAAAGTTTGATAAATGAGTTAGAAAGATTTCCTCAACAGGCTAAAAAAATTGGGGCAGAATTTGCAATTCATCAATGCCATAACCTTATTGATAATGGTATTCAAGCGTTGCATTTCTTTACTCTTAATCATTCGGATCAAGTTTCAGAAGTTTTGGATAATATTTTATAAATAAGGAGAAGAAAATGGATAATTTGAACAAATTTATTGAACATACATTATTAAAACAAGATGCGAAAAAAGAAGATTTGATAAAACTTTTCACAGAAGCAAAGGAACATAATTTCTTGGGAGTTTGTGTAAATCCTTGTTATGTAAAAATGGCAAAAGATTTTTTGAAAGATACTGATGTAAAAGTGGTGACAGTTATTGGATTTCCTCTAGGTGCTAATACAACTGAAACTAAGATTTTTGAAACAATTCAAGCTGTAAAAGATGGTGCAGATGAAATTGATATGGTTATCAATGATACTAAAGTTAAAGATGGTGAAACAGATTATATTGTTGAAGAAATTAAATTGATTAAATCCGCTTGTGGTGGTCATAATTTAAAAGTTATTTTAGAAACAGATTTGCTTACAAAAGAAGAAATTAAATACGCTTGTGAATGTGCAGTGAAAGGCGGAGCGGATTTTGTAAAAACATCAACTGGATTTGTTAAAGGTGGAGTTGGTGCAAAAGTTGAAGATGTTGAATTGATGTATAACACTGTGAAAGATGCTGGCATGAAGGTTAAAGCATCTGGCGGAATTAGAGATAGAGAAACCGCAATCAAGATGATAGAGGCTGGTGCTTCTCGTTTGGGAACAAGTTCTGGTGTAAAAATTGTTGGAGTATAAGCTGTTTTTTAACCTTGCTTCGAGAAAATAAATCCTTAAATATTCCATGCTATAATATAATCAATCAGAAAGGAAATGCTGCATGGGTGATGAGGATAAGCAATTTGATGCCACCCCCAGAAAGCTGGAACAGGCTAGAAAAGAAGGTCAGGTTGTAAAATCAAAAGATTTTTCAACCGCAGTTTCTCTGCTCATTTTGTTTTCTGTAATATTTGGTCTTGCACCTTTTATTTGGGATCAAATTGTTCAAGTTTTTACGCTTTTGTATGAACAAATTCCGAATGCCCACACTGAACAAATAGGTTATACCTATATTTTGATTGTAGCGGTGAAGGGTGCAGCTTTGATTATTGGGCCAATTTTGGCAATTGCTTGGTTAGTTGCCGTTCTTGCGGATTTCGTTCAAGTTGGGCCATTAGTTGCAATTGCTCCTTTAATGCCAAAGTTGGATAAATTAAATCCGACAAAATATTTTAAAAACATTATGTCCATAAAAACTCTTTTTGAGTTGTTTAAAAACATTGTTAAAGTTGTAATCCTTGGTTATATAGGCTGGATGGTTTACAAAGACCACATTGAGTCGATTTTAATGCTTGCATCAGTAGATAATAACTTTGCGGTAATGATTGAATTTGGAAAATTAATTACTGAATTTATTTTCAAAGCGTGTATTGCCTTTTTGATTATTGCTGCTGCTGATTATGGGGTTACAAAATGGAAGTTTCTAAAAGATCAAAAAATGTCTTTTAAAGAAATAAAGGATGAATATAAAAACTCAGAAGGAGATCCGAATGTAAAGGCTCAACTTCGTCAACGTCGTATGCAAATGCTTCAACAAGGTGCAATGGATGCAGTTCCAACTGCCGACTTTGTTGTAACTAACCCAACTCACGTTGCTTGTGCGTTGAAATACGTTGCAGAAGAAATGGATTCACCAATGCTGATTGCAAAAGGGACAGAACTTATTGCAAAGAAAATTATTGGAATTGCGAAGGAACATAATGTTCCAGTAATTGAAAACCCTCCAGTTGCAAGGGCGTTGTTCAAAATGGTTGATATTAATCAGCCGATTCCTCCTGAACTTTATAAAGCGGTTGCAGAAATTTTGATGTTCGTTTATAAAATGAAAAATAAAAATACACCAAATAAACGACCGCAAAAATAATTTATTGTAGTACTATTGATTTGTAAAATTATGGCTAATAACGAAGAGAAGAAAAATTTACAACATTATATAGACATTGTGCAAAAAGTTGCACGTGTTGAACACCGTCGTATTCCTTCCCATATGGTTGAATACGAAGAGTTGTTGTCTATTGGTATTATTGCAATTCAGGTAATGATTAAAAATAAAACACCAGAGCAACTTCAAAAATATAATGCTGCATATATTGCAACAGCTGTAAGATGGGCTATCCGTAATGAGTTGAGAATTAGATACAAATGGTATTCGTTGAAGCATAAAGCTGAAGATGAATATGATGAGGATGAAGCAGTTGAAGGCATGGATATGAAGCAGGCAAAAGTTCGTGAAGCAATTTACGAAACTGTTTTGTCTATCGATAGTTTGGCTGCTGCTGCCAGTGATAATGATTCTCCATTTGATTTTGTGAAAGATACTCACGCAATGCCAGATGAAAACGCTGAAATTTCTGAAATGGGTAAAATGATTAGAACTGCAATTTCTAAACTTCCGCCAAAAGAAAGAACAGTTGTTGAATATAGATTTTATCGTAATATGCAAGTTAAAGATATTGCACAACAAATTGGGTTATCTCCATCAAGAGTTACCCGTATTGTTCAATCATCATTGAACTCTGTTCGTGAATACTTGAATGCTCACGAACAATATGGTTATTAAAAAACATTACTGACTTGCCAAATATAATGCTCAGCTTACAATAGTAATATGGGGAATAATATATTACTTATTTCAGAGGATGAAAATATTATTACGAGGTATAGAGGACTTTTCAAAGATAAACCTTATACCTTCAATTCCTGTTGTACCGAAACTTCTATTTTTGACTTGATTGAAATTGAACCCCAAGATATTATCATCATTGACGAAAACGTTGAAATATTTAATTTACCACTTTTATTAAAAAAAATAAAAACCAAATTAGAAAATTCCCAAATTTTACTTTTATCCGATGGTGAAGATGTTAAAGACGAAATAACAAAAAATATCAGTGGCTATATGCTTATGAATTTCCCTGACAAATTGGTTATTTCGACTATCAATACTTATTTCAAAACTAAAGAAAACTTAGACAACTTATCTGGGAAAAACAAAGATTTAGCAGATAGTTTATATCGTTTGAATGTTTTGTATAATACAAGCTCTCAATTCGCAGGAACATTAGATACAAAAGAACTTTTGGGATATATGATAGAAGGTTTAGACAAATCTTTGAGTTTTGATTTAACCTGTACTTTGACTTTTGGATTTGAACAAGAACCTGTTTTAATCATAAATTCTCTTTACGATATTTCAGAAGAAATTCTAAGTGCGTTGAAATTACGTGCTGTTTTGAATTATAAATCAATGTTTAACAACGGCAAAATTCCATTTGAGATTGACGATAAGAATTTAAAAATTATCAAAAATATCAAAAACCCTAATGACAAATTCACTTTCACAATTTTTCAATATGACAATATGTTTGCACCTATTGATATTGGAGAAAATTTCTTTGGATGTATTGAAATTTTCAAAGAACATCCTTTCTCAACAGATGATGCCGCATATTTCAGAACTATTATCCAACAAGTTTCACTACCATTAAAAAGTGCAAAACTCTACAAAGAAATCATTGAAAAAAATGAAGAATTAGAAAAATTAGAAAGAGTAAAATCTGAATTTATCTCCATTGTTTCCCACGAATTAAGAACTCCTTTAACGCCTATCAAAAATGCTCTATATATTTTATCAAGCGGAAGATGTGGAGAATTTGGAGAAAGTGCAAAGAAATTTATTGATATGGCTAAACGTAACGTTGAGAACTTAACAAGCATTATCAATGATATTCTAGATATTAATAAAATTGAAGCAGGGAAAATGGACTTCAATTACCGCATAATGAATATTCATTCAGTAATTGAAAATGTAAAAACCAATTTCGACTGTGTTGCAAAAGAACACGAAATTCTTTTCTCCGCAGATGAACAAAGTGGACTTCCCGATATTTATGCAGATTCTCAACGTTTAGGACAGGTTTTGACAAACCTTGTATCAAATGCAATTAAATTCACTCCAAAAGGGAAAAATATTACCATTAAATCTGAACTCAAAAATGCAAATGATATTATTACAAACAAATATTTTGAAAACGAAATTAAACAACTTCATGGGGATTATATTGTTGTAAGTGTAATTGACCAAGGGATAGGAATAAAAGAAGAAAATCTACTCAAAGCATTTGACAAATTTTCTCAAATAGAAAATTCTCTATCTAGAAAAGTTGGAGGTACAGGCTTAGGCTTACCGATTGCAAGACAACTAATAAAAGCACACAAGGGAACAATCTGGTGTGATAGTGAGGAAGAAAAGGGTTCAAGTTTCCACTTCGCACTCCCAGTAAATACTGAAAACTCAGAAGGTGTTACAATTCAAAAAGAGCTTTTAAGTTAAACACAAAGGAAATAATAATGAATAGCAATAAAAGAAAAATTAGTATAATTGGTTCTACTGGTTCAATTGGCAGACAAGCTCTTGAAGTTATAGAAAAACTTCAAGACAAGTTTGAAATCATAGCATTGACTGGAGGAGCAAATGTTGAACTCTTAAGAGAACAAGCTTTAAAATTCAAGCCAAAATATGTTTGTGTTGGGAATTCAAAAGGAGAAAAACTTGACATTGCAGGGGTTAAAACTCTTTATGGGCAAGAAGGTTTAGAAGAAATTTGTTCTAACAAAGAAAATGATATCATTTTAGTTTCCGTATCTGGGAAAGTTGGTTTAAGACCTACACTTACGGCTATCGATAACGGAATTGATATTGCTTTAGCAAATAAAGAAACTCTTGTAATGGCTGGTGATATAGTTATGCCAAGAGCAAAAGAAAAAGGTGTAAATATTATCCCTGTTGATAGCGAACATTGTGCAATTCATCAGTGCATCAAAGATATTTCCCAAGTTGATAAACTTATTATCACTGCTAGTGGCGGACCATTCTTGCATAAAACAATTGACGATATGAAAAATGCAACAGTTGCTCAAGCTCTAAACCATCCAAGATGGAGTATGGGTAAAAAAATCACCGTTGATTCTGCAACATTGATGAACAAAGGTTTAGAAATTATTGAGGCTCACCATTTATTCAATATGCCATATGAAAAAATTGATGTAGTAGTTCATCCTCAAAGCATTGTGCATTCTGCAATTGAATATGTTGATGGTAGCGTAATTGCTCAATTAGGACTTCCAAGTATGCACATCCCTATTCAATATGCAATAACATATCCTGAAAGATTTGAGGGAATTAAATCAAAAAGTTTCAGCTTCGCAGATATTGCAAGATTAGACTTTGAAAAACCTGATTTTGAAAAATTCCCAAGTGTAAAAATGGCATACGAAGCAGGCAAAATTGGCGGCAGTGCAACTGTTTGTATGAATGCAGCAAATGAAGAAGCCGTATTTGCATTTTTAGAAGATAAAATTAAACTTTACGAAATTTATCAAATTACATCAAAAATGATGGAGCAACATCACCTTGTGAAAAAACCTTCAATTGATGAAATCTTTGAAATAGATAAAGAAGTTAGAGTAAAAACAAGAGAACTTATTGGCTAGAAAAAACTATTTTACATTGCAAATAATATCGCAAGAAGTTAATTACTCCTTGCGATAAGTTTTTTATACCTCTACATAAGAAGAAATATCTTTTCGGTATTTTATTCCGTCGAAAGTTATTTGTTCCAAATCCTCGTACAAATATTTTTTAGCTCTTGATAGGGTTGAAGCAGAACGAGTAAGACTAAATACTGCCCCCTTCGTTTTTGTACACAAATTTTCACCAGACTTTTGGATATTTATAAATTGAATATTGTCCAAATCATCAATATTATCTATACCTTTGATTGTTTTAAATCCTTGTCTTGCTAAAACTATTGCCGAAATTGAAACATTTTCATTCATCTTAATTTGTTCATACTCATCAGCAAAAAATCCATTGATACAAGCTGTAAAAATATCCAACAGATTATCTTCACAAAGATTTAAAATTGCAGTTGCATCGTGTTCTTGCAAAAACGGTTTAAACTCTGAAACATAGAATTTGTCCTCTCCTGTTTGAGTGCATTCAACACCCAAAATACCCATATAAGAATCACCTTTACGCTCCAAAGAGGACAATGTATTTTGAACAATATTTTCTATTCGCTGAATAGCAATTTGAGAAACTCGATAATCTGGAGCAAAGCATCCGATACCGTTTGTCAAAATGCCACCATCACCTTCAGATGTAAATTTGTAATTTGCACAAGAAGTCAGAGGAATTGCACTATATCCATCAGTTACAAAATACACTGTAAAGCTATTTCCATAAGTAAATTCTTCAATCAATACATCCGTTTCATTTTTATTGAAAAGATTTGTCAAATATTCAGAAGCTAAACTCCTCGTTGGGCATACTAACCTATCATCAATTATTGAAGAATACTCTTTACACTTAATAGTTACAGGAAAATTTGCAGTTTTCAAAAAATCCTCTGCCATTTGAATTTTATCAAAAATCCCAAATTTTGAAGTTTGTGCATGAATTTTATATAAAAACTTCTTTCCAATCGTATTATTTATCGCAATAGAACAAGCATTTTTTGTTGGACCAAAAATACTTTGACCATTTGATTGAAAGAAAGATACAATATCTGATTTGAGGGCTTTTTCAGATACTGGAATTGTTAAATTGATATTATTTTCTAGTGCGAATTTCAACAATCCCGTAGAATCTTCTTCCCTAATATCTACATTTTTATAAATTTGAGAATCAATACCATTCCCTGGGGCAATATATATTTCACCTGTTTGTTCATAAGTTTTTAATTTTTTTGCTAATGCACAAGGTACACCGCCTTGCCCGATTATTAAAATATTTTTTTTCTTTATTTCAGCCATACAAAAATTATACTACACAAAACGGATGATTTTTGTTAAGTTATTTTAAATTTTCCGCATTTTGTATGTTATAATGATGACAAAAGAAGAATTGTAATTAAAACTACAACAAGTAGAGAGGTTATTAACTAAATGGCAGGTATTGTAAATTTTTTATCTAATGTATTTCAAGCTCCAGCAGGTGTAAATTCAACATCTCCTGTTGTACGTCAATCTTCTGAAACAAATCCATACAGTAACAATCCGTTTGTAAGTTATAACGGGAACAGTTTTTCTTCTCGTTTTTATGCTCAAAATAAACCCGTAAAAGGTGGCTATTTTGCTGGTTATTACAACGGGAAACAAAATATCGTTGGCAGACGTCTATTTATTGAAGTTTAATTTTTAATTTATTATTTCAATAATTTTTTCTGCATATTCTGCATTATCTAGCGGAAGTGCGATTGTATCGTTTAAAAATTCGCTTTCTATAAAACTTTTAGGGAAGTTTTTCCATAGTTGAAGCAAAACTAAATTTTTAGACCAAAGCTTTCGTTTAATAATTTCTGAATTCGGCGAAAATGGGTAACAATATGGAATATCCCCGCTATTTAAATCTAATTGAATATTATTAAAGTTCTTCAAAACTTTTTCATATTGTCTAAAAATTCTTACTCTTTTGATACTTTCTGCTTCAAAATCAATGTCGTTCATCATTTTTTCAACTTTTGGAGAAATAGCTTTTATCTGTTTTTGAGAATCTAAAAATAACTCATTTTTAAGGAATTTTTCATAATTTTCTTGCATTGATACAGGTTGAAATTCAATTTTATCAACATCAAAAACTTGCCCCAACTGTTTTGAGGTAAAAAGATATGCTCCATTTTGAACATTGAAAAACTTCCGCAAAGAGTTGAAAGACGCAAGCCCTAGAGGTTTACAAAAGAAGCTATGGGAATTGTCAACAATAAGATTTGGATATTTTTTAGCTAAATTTTTACAATTTTTAGAATTTATTCCAAAATAATTTGTGTAGAGAATAAAATCATTTTCTTCAAACTTTTCAGTTGGCAAAAAATCTTTACCTATATGGTAAAATTTAACTTCACAATTTTCTTCTCTAGCAGAATTCCAAACAACAGAACAAGTATAATAAGGCAAATAAATTCGTCTTATTGCATATACTTGAATTAAGTATTTCAAACAATTTCTTGCTAAATTTAATTTGATTACATCCATTGGTTATTTATTGAATTCCAAGAACAAAGCCTTCAATAATTCTTGACCTTTTAGCATTGTTTTATAATCAACATATTCTCTTGCAGAGTGCATATTGCAAACAGTAGCAAGTCCTAACAAATATGGTGAAAATTTTTCGCCATTAGCATTCGTTCTATTCGCATAAATGTGAGTTTCTGCTCCTGCGTGGAATGATGAAATTTCTGGCTCAATTCCGACTTCTCTAGCAACTTTTGAGAACAAATTTGGCATAAATTCATCATCATTCTTTTCAAACATTGGCATCTTTTCAGTGAAGGTAATTTCTGCGGTTGCAATACCTGCATACTGTTTGTTGAACGCATTTGCCGTTTCTTGCATAAGTGCGATTAAATCATTTTCTTTTTGTTTGTTCGAACTTCTAATCGAATAAGTTGCACGCCCTTCTGTATTTATAACATTTGTAACATCCAAATCTCCAGATGATATACCGCCAATGTTGCAAGAAGTAATCACTTGATCGTTTTCAGAATAAAATACTCCTTGTGGCATTTCTGAAATTAAATCAGCAATAAGTTTTGTAGCGTTTTCTCTTGTTGAATCGCCTATATCATTTCCAGAGTGTCCGCCTTTTGGAGCAGTAACTTTTAAATCCACAAGAACATAACTAGCTCCAGAAATCAAACACTGCCCTAATGCGTCACTATCAAGAACTAAAGCATATTTTGATTTAATTCTTGAGAAATCTGTGTGTTTAATCCCCTGCATAGTATTTTCTTCATCTCTTGTGAAGTGAACTTCTAATCCTCCGTGCTTGATGTCAGTTCTTTTGGCAAGTTCTTTTGCAAAATAAAGAGCATTCGCAACACCTGCTTTGTCATCAGCACCAAGAGTTCTACCTTTTGCTTTAATTAAATCACCTTCAAGATATGGAACAACTGGCGAATCATCACCAACCACATCCATATGAGAAGATAATAAAATCGGTTGCTTTGTTGAATCAGTAGCTGGAATAGTAATATAAATGTTTTTAAAATCATCTAATTCACAGTCTAAATTATTTTCTTTACAATAATTGCAAACCCAGTCAATCATTTTATCCTCTTTCAATGAAGGGGAAGGAACTTCTGCCATTGAGCAAAATAAATCGACTAATTCATTTTCTTTTCTTAAATCTATCAAATCCATATTACTACTCTCCATTCTATTCATTTTCTTTCATAATAGCACATTTTTTGATTATGTAAATGTGGAATTATAAATCAAACTTGAGGTCAAATAAAAAATATGTTATAATGAATTAGAACATAAACGAGGAATAGTTTTGGTTATGATAAAAAAGATATTTGCATTCACTCTCAGTGAAATTTTGATAGCACTTTCAGTAATTGGGGTTGTCGCTGTTTTGGTTATGCCACAACTTGTAGCAGGTTCAAAAGCCGGAAAAGCAAAGGCACAGTTCAATACCGCATATACGCTTATGGCAAAAGCCATTACCGATATGGATGCAGATGATGTTTCTATCGACCCTAACAAATATCCTACAAGAACTTTTTACACTAAATTCAGACCATATAATAAAGTTGGTGTAGATTGTGGTTATGAACCAGGACAATCAAGTAATAAAAAGGTTTGCCCAGGAGGTTCGGCAGCCGATGGAGATAAAATGTATCACCAATTTAGCTCAAGCGGACTAATTGCAACAGATTTGATGGATGATGGTGCTTTTGTTTTGAATAATGGAATGTTAGTTGCAATCGAAAATTGTAAAGGTTGTGCATATGGCAAAGACCATAATATTTGGCTTGTTGTAGATGTTAATGGACGTGATTACACACCAAACAAAATAGGCTATGATGTTTTTGTATTCCAAGTAACAAAAGATGGTTTGTTACCACTTGGCGCCCCTGGAACTGATGCAATGTTCAGTGCTCACCCAGAAAATTATTGCTGTGACTCACGTGTAAATCCTGGATGCACAATAGCGAATAGAAGTTATAATGGATACACTTGTTCATACTTTGCCTCAACAGATGAAGACTATTTCAAACGTGTATTTAGTGGTCACTAATTTGGTGAATCAAATAAGTTCGTAAGTCTATAAGTGCTTATTGTCATGCTGAACTTGTTTCAGCATGTCTATCCTTTCGCTCTCGTGTTTTACCCAAAATTTGAACCCTCTCCCTAGGAGAGGGTTCAATAAGAGTATTATTGCATATATTAACATCCCAGTACACTGTCATTCTGAATTTATTTCAGAATCTCTATCCGTTCGCTTTAGTATTTCGTTCCCTCTCCTAGGGAGAGGGTTAGGAAGAGGGTTCAACATTATAAAAAACAACCCCTCTCTCGAAATTGAATCTTTTCGCCTTTGGCTCAAAGATAATTTCTCTCTCTACCCTCGGAGAGAGCTGTGTGCTACAGTCATTCCCCAAAATCTCCACCCTTGACAGGTAGATTTTTCTATGCAAAGATATTTCTAAGATTAGAATATACTACATGACGAGGAAAAATAATGAATCAAAAATTTTATATCGACAGCTTTCCTTACGAAATCGAACTTACAGCGAGAGTTTGTCACGAAAACGCTAGACAATTAATTGAATCAATTACAGATGAAATTTCTATTGATGAATTCACTGTTCTCGATACTTTGACTGCTCGTTCTGGATTATCTCAAGCGGATTTAGCTCGATTGATTTTGAAAGGGAAAGCACATACTGGAAGATTTTTAATTTCTTTAGAAGAAAAAGGATTTATTGAACGACATATTGAAGAAAAAAACGGAAAACTTATCAAAGTTTCTGATGTTACTCCAAAAGGGAAAAAACTTTATAATGACATAGTTGAACGTTTTAAACCCGCAGTTGAAAAATTTGACAAAATCATTTCTCAAGAACAATGCGAAATGATTATTAAAAACTTGAAAAACTTTAGAGAAGCGATTGAAAAAGCAAGAAATATCGTATTTGAATAGATTGGAAATAAAAACAGAAAATGAACGAAGAAGTTACAGAACAAATTACCCCTACACAAGAAGAATGGCAACCTACTAAGAACCCTTGGTTAATATCAATTCCATTGATGGCTTCAGTTTTTATGTATGCATTAGACGAAACTATTTCAAACGTTGCATTACCATACATGGCGGGGTCATTCTCTTGTAGCCACAATGAAGCGACTTGGGTTGTTACATTTTATTTAATTGCAAGTGGAATTATTATTCCTGCCGTTGATTTTTTCTGTAAGTTACTTGGACGAAAAAATTTCTTCTTACTAAGTATCATAATTTTTACTTTATCATCATTTTTATGCGGAGTATCTAATTCTTTAATCATGATGGTACTTGCGAGATTTTTACAAGGTTTAGGTGGTGGTGCAATTTTGCCATTATCACAATCTATTATGATGGAAAGTTTTAAAAAAGAAGATAGACCTCAAGCGATGGCACTATTTGGATTGGGAGTTGTATTTGCTCCAATCATAGGTCCAGCTGTCGGAGGTTGGATTACCGAGAATTGGTCTTGGCCATATATTTATTACATAAATATTCCGATAGGATTTTTTGTTTTAGCAGCCGCAAAAACACTCTTAGAAGAACCTCCTTATGCAAAAAGACAAAAAGGGGTTAAGCTTGATACTGTTGGCTTTTTCTTCTTGTCATTGTGGCTTGTATGTTTACAAATTGTCTTAGATAAAGGTAACGATGCCGACTGGTTTGGTTCAACTTGGATTTGCTGGTTAACATTTATATCATGCGTTGGTGGAATTTGTTTCCTTATTTCTCAACTTAAAGGTAAAAATCCATTGACTGATTTATCAGTAATGAAAGATAGAAATTTCTTCTTTGGAACGGTAATTCAAATTGTTCTGATGGGTGTAATGATGGCATCCAGTACAATTTTACCAACAATGTTACAAAGTATGATGGGTTATACATCATTTTTAAGCGGTATTTCAATGGTTCCAAGAGGGGCTGGTTGTTTAGTTGCTACAATATTTAGTGCATTATTTATCTCAAAAATTGGCGAAAGAAAAATGGTTTTCTGGGGGTTAGTAATCCTTGGTTTAGGGGGATTAGCCTTTGGAGAAATAAACTTGCAAATTTCACTTTTAAATATCGGATTTCCAAACTTCTTGTTTGGGGTTGGAATGATAATGGCAATGGTTCCTCTTATCGAATTATCATGTAGAACTTTGAGAAACGACCAATTGACAAACGCTTCAGGGGTACAAAACTTGTTAAAAAATGTAGGAGCAGCAATCGGGACATCACTTGTAACAACTTGTATTTCAAGGTTTGGTCAAATGCACCAAAATATGATGGTTGGAAAGTTGACGGAATTAAATCCAGCGTTTACTGAAAGGCTTCAAACATATGCAATGAGCTTTGCTTCTAATACTGATATGGCAAATGCGACACATATGGCAAAGAATATTTTATATAATCAACTTCTGCAACAATCTACGTTGTGGGCATATATTGATACTTTTAGACTATTTGCAATAGCAAGTTTCTTAATCGCACCATTAGTATTGTTAATGAAGAGAAAAAACTTAGTATAAATTCCCAATTTATGTTATCTCTGGATGTAATGCAACTCATCCAGATTTTTTGCTGTTAAAAATTAACCCCTCACCTCACTCCTCAGCCATACGGCACGTAGTTTCACAAAATTAAATTTTGCGTTTAGTTTACCACCTCACCCTAGCCCTCTCCTCAAGGAGAGGGAATATGCTGTTGTTTAGTTAGTGTCCCTAAGGGGAGGAAGTAAAATATTAATCAGTCATACGGCACGTAGTTTCACTCGACTCGTCGGTTCAGTAGTGAGGCGGAAGGTCTCTCAAATCCAGTCATACTGAGCGAAGCGAAGTATCTCAAGTAAAAATGTATGTTCCTTCCCCTTGGGGGGAAGGCTAGGATGAGGGGAGAATCTGAACTAGTACAGCAATTCCCCTCTCCAAGGGAGAGGGATGGGGAGAGGGGTTGATATAATCATTTGTAGTAAGAGATTCTTCGGGTAAATTTGTATAGATTTACAAAAAATCGATTTGCACACCCCTCAGAATGACGAATTAAGATTTTAAATCAGCTGGATTTCGCCTACGCTCGCAATGACAAGATTTGCGAAGTTAATATTCCCTTGTATGTGTCATACTGAGCGAAGCGAAGTCTCTCTTTCCTTTTAACTATCTAAATAATTCCAATTTAAAATCTTCTAACATAATAATTAGAGTCGTTTTTTAGGGCTTCTTTAGCTTTTAATAATTCTGGGTCAGAGAAGTTTCTGGTTAAAATTTTTGCAGCCTTTTCTCTTATTGTATATTCTTGAATATCTTTTGTCCGTAATATTATTTCTTTTAAATCTTCAAATTTTATTTTGTCCCAGAAAACATAAATTGTTTCTAAACACCAATAAAGCTTAAATACTTCTTTATTAACTTTATATTTCCCTTCAAAAAAGTCGTCTTTTTCAATTTTGCCTAGTAAATCTTTTGTTAATATTACTAGCTCTTGGCAAAATTGGTTACAAAAATTTGCATTATTTTTGAGGTGAGAAATTGCTCCAATTACGTTTCTGCAAATATTTCCATTTATATCAATAATCGCAGCTAAAAATATTTGATAATTTTCAGGGGTTTCAAAATATTCCAGTGTTTTAGGATTAGACATAAATTCGTTTAATCTTAAAGATACTGCTTCTCTTATTTTTCCATCTTGTCCAACTAAATTTGATACAAGTATTTGGGCTTCTTTTTGAGAATTAATAGTTTCAAGTTTTAATGCTGAAAGCTGTTTCTGAACAATGTTTCCAGATTGCAAAAATTCTAAAAGTTCAGAATGCGAATAATTATTTTCGCATAAATTCAACGCCTGCTTAAAATTTTCATCTAAAGTTTCATAATAACTATTATTCAAATTATATTCCTCAATCACCCTGTACAACAAATATAACACAAAGCATAATGATTTTTTACTTCAAAATCGTTTAAATGTATGATATAAGAGCCAAGACTTGGGCTATAATGGTTTTAGGAGAAATTGTTATGGAAAATATTATATCTTTTTTTCAAGAAATATTTATGCTTAAAGAAAATAATAGTACAAAAATTGGATTAGCTGACTTTAGGGCAGAAGAAACTCCAGTTGAGAGAAAAAAATCAAGAGTTAACCATACCCCAAAAGAACTTAGATTGTCTGATTTGATGAGAAAAGGCAGCTGTTAGATTTTTTGATTTTTCTTGTAATTTTGGTACACAATAGCTAGTGCTTGTAGGGCATTTGTTTGAACAATTGGGTTAGAATCGTTTGTTGCATTAATTAGTGGAACAATGAATTTTTCGAGTTCAATATCTGCATTTGTTGCCAAGTTTGAGATACAAGATATTGCAGAATTTTTTGCAATCCAATTTTGTGATTCTAGAGTTTTAATAATTTTAGGTTGCAGGATTTTACCATATCTACAAACTCCAGAGATTGCGTTTTTACGGACTAAATCGTTATCTTCTCCGAATTTAGAGAAAAGAATTTCAAATGTTTCATCTTTAGGAAATTCAGATATGGCAAGGATTGCTGAAGCACATACATTTGAGTTTGCAGAATTAGTTTTTTCTTTAATTGCATTATAAATAAGTTCTTCATAATTATTTTCTGTGTATGTTATTTTGTTTACTTTTTGCGGTATTTTTGTTTCTTTTTTACCGTCTGGTAGAATATATGAAAAACCTGCTCGTGTTATTGCATCTTTTGCTTCTTCTAGCGTTTTGAATTCCATTCCATCTGAACCTAGTGGGTGTGGAATTTTTTGTACAATTGATTTGTTTTTGTTTTTTAATGGTATCGCATTTACAACAAAAATTTCTTCGTTATTTTTTATCTCTTTTTTAATAGCGACATATTGCATGTTTTATATTCCTTCATAAAAAATACTTTTATCTAACTGGGCAAAGAATTCTTGATAAACATTGGGTTTATAAAGTCTAATAACATTTGTTGGAGCAGATTTTACAAATGAATAGCCGTCGGCATTTTGTAATATTTTTTCTACCAATACAAATCTTACCTTTGTCTTATTTTGTCCGAATTTTTCGATATTAACGTTAGTATCAACGACAGCTGTTTTATCTCTCATTTCATTGGAGATTCGCATAGATGGATCATACATTGAACCAACATTTGTTCCGTAAGATAAAATTGTCGTAGCTGTCATTACTGCTAGCATCATAGACCATCCTGCAACACGTTTTTTGTCAATGTGGTGTTTTTTGAATGTTTTTTGAGCTCTGATAAACCCTAAATCGGTGTCTATTTCTTGAATTACAAACCCGCTATCTTGTAGTGTGTTTATCGCAGATTTCATTACTCTTGTTGTGTCTGGAGTGTCAAAAATTCGGGTTTGCATTTCTCTAAGTTCAAGTTGGCTCATTTTTTTAGTTCTTTTTGCTATTGCACAATTACTTGTTGCAAAAAGAATTAAAATAGCTAATGAAGTTGTAAAAAGTTTCTTTATCATATTTTCTGCTTTTGTAAGAATATTGCTTTATCTACTTTAGAGAAAAAGTCTTGGTAATAATTTTCGTCATTTACGTCATCAATGAATTGTGCGTTGCCGTATATATTCAACAATTTACGTTTAAAATTTACTCTAACTTTGATGCTTTTTCCGTATTCTGTAACATTTGCTGTTGTTTCTATTGTTGCAACTTTAACTCCATTCCAATTCAATCTAGATTTAGATAACCCGAATTCCTTTGTTATATCAATATTAGGGTCAGATGTATCAAAATCTTTTACCCCGTATATAAATCCTAATAAAGGATTGGCATTATAAACAATAAAACCTTCATCTTGCAATACATTTAGCATTGCTTTCATAATAAGAGGTTTGTCACTAGAATCATATGTTCTTGTTTGGAATTGACGTTTTTCCAATTGAGTCATTGGAGTTATAATTTGTTCGGCTTCTCTTTTTTTTGCACATACAGGTAGAGCCAAGCATAAAACAAAAAGAATTAATAATATTTTCTTCATCATTTATTTTTCTCCTAGAATGTACTCATATGGTATGAAACTTTTGAAACTTTACCAGATTCGTCAAATTTCAAAACAACGGTTAAAGTTTTTTGCACAGATTGTGCAACTCCTCCGTTTTTGTTGTATCCAATATTGGCAAGACCTCCGCCAAAACCTCCAGAACCGTAGCCTCCGCCCAGTCCACCAACTCCAACACCAAAGCCAGAGTTGTTGTATGCAGTAATTGAAGAAACTTTATCGTAAACCCAAGTTTCTAGTCCATCTGCATCTTGGGTAACAATATTTGGAGAACCTAAAATTTCAGCGACTTCAGCTTGAGAAGTTCCAATTTTTACATTGCGTTGAACGACCCCTAATGTCATTTGTTGTTCTCTAACAGGTGTTGTCATTTGAACTTGACATCTTTCTGGATGTTTTCTGCATTTACGGCTCAATTTTTGTTCATTGATAGCAAAAGCAGGAAGTGCAACACTTAAAACTAATAATGAAGCTAATATCTTTTTCATAATATTCCCCTTTAATCCAACTACGCATTTTTCTTAATTATAACAAATTTTTTTAGATTTTAAAATAGTAAAAGTTGGTTTTTGTATAAATTTTATTATATTTATTTGTATGAAAAAGATAATAATTTTACTATTACTTTTATTATCCCCATCAGCAGTTATGTCAGAAATGATAACTGGCGGTGTTGAATACACGGCATCAGAAGCTCAAGATATTATTCTTCAAGATAAACCAAAGCCAGTAAATGTTGAGGTTTTGAGGAATAAATATCTTGATTGCAATAGAGATGAAAATATTCAAAATATGTTGAAAGGTTTTACTGATTTAAAAGATAGAACTTTGGCGTATTTTTCCGATGGAAGTTATGGAGTTGTGTATAAAGATAATCCTTTGACGGTTTTGTATTACGGGGAAAATGGTATTCTAACTCACACAGAGGAAAGAACCTCTTTGGTTTATCCTTATAAATCTTACAAATATGATACAATGGGAAATTTAGTTAATATGACTTTTAGAGTTTCAGAATTTGAAACATTTATTTTTAATAATTCTGGAAATCTAATTGCCCATTGGAAGGGTGAAAATTGCTACAATCCAGATGGAAAAATTATAATGACTAGAAGAATAATGAAGTAAATAATAGACTTATAGATTTTAACCATGTAAGTTGAATTTATGAATTTGGCATAAAATAATTTTTTCCCAAAAATCCATGCTTTGGAAAAATTTTTCAACCTAAAATTTTTATGTCTAAGATAAAAATTATATAAAGATTTTAAATCTTATGAAAATTTTTACCCCTCGAAAACCTTTATCCTCCAAGGATGTCAAGTACCCATATAACCCAAGTGTCTAGTCGTATTTTTACTTACGTAAAAGTACTAGGTTTCTTTTTTTTGAAAAAACTGGTATATTAGGTGAGTAATCGGTTAAGGCTCACACCCGAGAGAAATAAAAACTCTTAAAAGTGTTTAGGCTTTTTGATGGTAAAGCTGTTTGCCGATGTTCTCTCAAGGCATAGGAAGAGTGTATTGTTATGGGATATATTCACTGCTGCGGAGGATTACATAAGACGAGAAGTTTTGTGTTATCTCCTGCGGAAAACTTTGTCGTGTGCGAAATGGATTATCTAGCAAAGTGTCCAAATTGTCAGCATACGGTCTTGCAGCTTACGAGAGTTGATGGAGAACAAAATGTCTCTACTGTTCGATACGTAAATGATGTTGCAAGAAAATATTTTCAAAAATTAAAATCAAAAGTTCTGTATGAACGAAAATATTATGATTATTCAAAAAGGCGAGGTGGAACTTTTTATTTAAACTACAACGAATATGGCGTTAAAAAACGGTGTTATTCAAATTTGTCAAGTTTGAAAATCGGTCTTGAAAAATATCAATCTATTCTTTAACTCCAATAAATTGCTATCCGTAGAGGGGCGTGTAAGATTCAGTCACTCCTTTCTTGCCCCTCTTTTTCTTTAAAAAATGAAGCGGAAATATTATTAAAAATTTTGTACCTAAATTCCTTTAAGATTAGGTTTATTTCAGAGATAGAGGAAAGTTTGATGAAGCTACTATCACCGATGGAACATAAAATATTAACTCTGATGGCTCGTGGTTTTATTGATAAGGAAATTGGGGTTCAGTTAGGAATTTCGGTCCGAACGGTGCAAGCTCATATTTCTTCAATTATTATAAAACTTCGTGCAAGAAATAGAGTTAATGCAGTTGTAGTCTATATGCACAAAAATCCAGCTTGGATGAGGAAAGAAAGGTTATTTTTATGATTAAAAGAATTATTTTGCATTGGACTGCTGGAAGGTATTATCCGTCACGGTTTGAAAAGCAATATTATCATTATTTGGTTGATAAAGATGGACGGATTTATGATGGAATATTTAAGCCAGAAGATAATAATGATTGTACAGATAGGAAATATGCCCAACATACGGGGGGAGGAAACACTGGTTCAATAGGAGTTGCATTTTGTTCAATGTATGGTTTTAAGTCAAGACAAAATGTTGGGGAATACCCTATAACCCCAATTCAGTTTGAATCTTGTATGGAATTTTGTTCTGGACTGGCATCTAAATATTCTCTTGAAATAAATCAAGAAACTGTTATGACACATTATGAATTTGGTAAACGACATCCAAAAACAACGAGTGCTGGAAAAATCGATATAATTTATCTTCCTCCTTATTCTTGGGTTGCTAAAGAAGATGTTGGAAGTTTTATTCGCTCTAAAATTCGTTGGTATAAAGAAAAACATTTGAAAGGCTAAGATTTTATGGATATAAATTATTTTGATTTGTCGGGAGGAATAAATCAGGCTTCTACAAAAACTGAGCTGGGGGCAAATCCTAAAGTGGTATATTGGGCAGATTCCAAGAATGTGGAAATTTATAATAATAAAGGAATTATAAAGCAGGCTGGGAATACTTTGTTTTTAGAATTGCCGACTCCTGAACCAATAATTGCAATGAACGAAATTGAATCAGACGATTTATACAAGTTGGTGATTATTACTGATTCTGGGAAAATTTATGTATATCAAAATTCAACTTCAAGTTTAAAATTGCTCGAGAAAACTCTTGTGGGTAGAAAGATTAAGTTTGCAAATTTTTTGCGAGGAATAATTATTGCGACTGAATCTGATTCAATGTTTTATATTAAAAATAATGAGAACTTTGATATTGTAGATTGTAATTTGAAAGATAAAGGAGGTAAACTCTTTTACCCAGATAATATTTGTATTTATCGAGGGCGTGTTTGGTGTGCTAAAGAATCTACTATTTATTATTCTGCATTGGGAACATACAACGATTTTACAACTGCAAAGGATGCTGGTTATATCAGTGATTTTTTCACTGATACCTCAAATATTGTTGGGATGAAAAACTATAAAGATTATCTTGCAATTTATAAAAAAGAGCGGGTTTATTTGTTAGCAGGTTCAGATCCTTCAACTTTTGAAGTTGTTCCTTTTGCAGATAAGGGTACTTATGCTCCTAATTCAATTATAAATGTAGATAATAAACAATATTTTTTAAGTAATGGAATTTTTGCATTAGAACAAGTTGGGGAATTAAACCAAATTCGTTTGGGTTCTGAAATCTCTTTGAATATAAAAGATGAACTTTCAAAATTGGATTTCTCAAGGATAAAAAATTCATTGGCTTTGCATTACCAGTCAAAAAATCAAACTTGGTTTTTCTGTCCATATTTAGGGGATGAATATTTTCACACTATTTTGATAAATGATTATGTCAATCACGCTTGGTTCAAACGAATTTTGCCACAAAATATTCTGACTGCTTGCTTGTTTAATTCTAGTATTTTAACTGCTGATAAAGATGGCAGAATTTATAAAGAAGATTTTGGGACAACTTTTGACGGTAGGCCAATTGATTTTATGTGGAAATCACCGTTTTTGTCGTTGGGAAATGTTCATCATCGAAAAATTATAGATGAATTTTATTTTGTCTTGGATGATTTACATGATAACAATTTTAATTTTTCTGTATATAAGGATTATGACGGTCAGTATTCTGATAATTTGGAATGTATTGTTTCAAGGCACTTTAATCAACTTGTTTGGGGAGATGATTCTACATTAGAAAACACAGACAATTGTTGGGCAAAAGAAGATGATAGTATTCCTGTATGGTCAATTGGTTCGGATGTTTTGGAAAAAGCCGAAATATTTGGAAGTTGTTATTCAATCCAACTGTGTGTAGAAGGGGCAAAACAGGATGATAACTGTGCCATTATTGGGCTTCAATTCCGTGAAATATATAGAGATGAATAAGATAGGAACAATTAATTCCCTCTCCTTGATGTCGTAAAGGTGTTCCTTTCCCTTGGGGGGAAGGTTAGGATGAGGGGTAAATCCTAACAGGTGAAACTATATTTCCTCCTCGGGAAGTAACAATTAGTCCCCTCTCCCTTGGAGAGGGGCAGGGGAGAGGGATTAATTTGATTAAGAGAAACTCACCCCAAGGAGATGGAATTAAGGATAAATCCATATTTGTAATTTATTTATCGGCATTATATGCCGAGTGTTAATAACTAAAAATGAAAGGAAAAAGAAAATGGCAGATTTTACAACTACTTACGGTGTATTTATTCCAGAAATTTGGAGTAAAAAATTAAATCAATTGTTAGAAAAAAATTGCGTTATGATGCAATGCGTTAATAGAAATTGGGAAGGTGAAATTAAACAGCAAGGGGATAAAGTTAAAATCATCACTCCTGCTCCTGTGTCAGTGTCAACTTTGACTTCTGATAATATTACATATTCATCTCTAAATCCAACTTCTCAAGAGTTAGAAATCGACCAGAAGAAGTTCTTTGCATTCAAAATTGATGATGTTGCAAAAGTTCAATCAAATGCTGATATTATGGAAGCTCATTTGGCGAATGCAAAGAAAGCAATTGAAGAAGTTCAAGATACTTATTTGCTTGGAATGCACACATCTGTTACAGTGGAAAACACTGTTGGCTCTGAAGAATCTCCGATTACTTTAGACAAATCAACAATTTATGAACAATTTGTGAAACTTGCTCTCGCTTTAAAAAATTCAGATGCCGTTTCAGCTGGTGCTAAACCTTGGGTTGTAATCAATCCTGCAATTGAATCTTATTTGTTGCAAAGTCCAGAGTTTATCAATGCTTATAAAGTTGCGGATGAAACCTTGAGAGAGGGTGCAATTGGAAGAATTGCAGGCATGGATGTATTGGTTAGCACAAATTTAGTGGATGTGGATTCTAAATATTATGTTTTAGCTGGTACAAATGATGCTATCACTTTTGCTTCTCAGCTTGCAAAAATAGAAAGCTTGAGGGATAAGGATAGTTTTTCTGATTTGGTTAGAGGTTTGTATTTGTATGGAGCGAAAACTGTTCAACCAAAAGCACTCGCAAAAATGATTGTAAAAGTTTAGGAGAAAATATGTTTGAGAATATTAAAAAACAAATAAAAGAACTTGCGAAAAATGCGGTTCTTAAAGCAGAACAAGAATTGGGTTCTGGTAAAGGGCAACAAAAGAAAAGAGTTGCAATTGATTATATTTTGAAAAATTTACCAATACCAGAATTTATGAAAATGATTGTGTCTGTAATTTTATCAAGTTTTATAGATGATTCTATTGAGCTTGCGGTGAGTTATATAAATTCATTATCAAAAATGCAAGGAGAATAATTTTATGCAAAATCAAAATAATAATAATCAAGTCGGTGTTTCATCAACTGCCTCTTACCCAGATTCAAATGGCTATGTTGATGTAATCAAACAGTTGGAAGATGCTCTGAGATGTGATGCTCAGCGTGTACAAATGCTAATGCAGCAAGGAACAATAAGTACAAGTCAAGGACAATATTTAATAACTCAACTGGCTAGAAAATATAACGAAATAAACGCATTTAAAACCTCTGTTCCTTCTCAAAATGCAAATGTTCAACCTCTTCCATTAGAACAAGTTCAAGTTCCTGAAAATCCTATGGAGTTGTTTATTCAAGAACATCCTGATTTTTTCAAAAAAGGAGCAAGAGCAAGTGTACTAGATTACATCAAGGATTTAGATATGGATAAGGATGAAATTTCGAAAATAGCCAAAATTGTGGAGGGTTTAGAAACTTCTGCGGTGGATGGTTATTTGAAAAAATCTGCACATGAAAAATCATTGAATGACGAGAACGCTGTGGCAAAAAGCAAATTGACTTCTTACGCTCAAAATGCACCTAAAGATGCCGCAAATGGTAGGATTTTCACACGTGAAGATATTGGCAGAATGACTGTGGATGAATTTGCGAAAAATGAAAAGCTTATTATGGATCAAGTAAAACAAGGTCTTATAAAGTAATCATTTTTTGCAACCCACGTTTTAATCGTGAATATGCCACGTCATACTGAGCGAAGCGAAGTATCACTGTTGTGTTCCTTCCCCTTGGGGGGAAGGTTAGGATGAGGGGTTAGTCTGAGTAAGTAAGGCAATGCCCCTCCTCGAAATCAAAGATTTCGGTCCTCCCGCAATATATGGGGAGGACAAGGAATTAACATTAAATGAAAATCTCTCCAAGGTGAAGGGATGTGGGGTAAATCTGAGCAGTAAATGCTAACCCCCTCTCCAAGTAAAAGGGGCAGGGTGAGGGAATAGTTTTGAACAAATAATGCTAATCCCCTCTCCAAGGGAGAGGGGTAGGGGAGAGGGTTTGATTTAATTCATATTAGTCAGAGGTTCTTCGGGTGAATTTTGGCTTTATTCAAAAATCACCCTTGTTCAACTCTCAGAATGGCGAACTAAGCTTTTAAACTAGCTAGATTGCTTCGCATTCGCTCGCAATGACGAGATTTGCGAAGAGAATACTTTAAACCCGCATACGTCATACTGAGTGAATTTGATATAATTTCTCTTCAATATTTTTATAATTCACTTATTCAAGAAGGAGTAAAAATGAATTTTTTAGAATTAATAAATAAATGCTTGTTAGAATTAAATTATAAACAAGTCAGTAGTTTTGCTGAACTTGTTAAACAAGATCATAAAAGAATTATTTCAATTCTTAATATTATAAATAAAGAAATTTGTGCAATTGAAAATTGGCAATTTCTATTACGAAAAACTAAATTACTAATCCCCTCAAATACGACAGAAGTTGAAAATCCTGTAAATGGCAGGATTTTATATATTTTGTCTAACAAGGGGAAGTATAGATTTTATTCTAACATTGAACCTTTTTTAACAGATTCTGCTCCGAGTGGAACTTATTCTGTTTGTCAAAATAAATTATTATTCCCAAAATCTTCAGAGGATGTTGAATGTGATGTAATTTATTACACAAATAATTGCGTTAAAACATCGGAAGGAAAGGAGCAAACAGATTTTGTTTCTCCAAAAGATGAATCAATAATTCCCATGCCATTTGCTGAACAAGTTTTGGTTTATGGAACTTGTATGCGAGTAAAAGCAAATCCTCAATATATAAAATTTGCGTATTGGGCGAATATGTACAAAGAAGCCTTACTTAACCTAAAATCAAAGACTTCTGCATATTCTCAAGATTCTCCAGTAGTAAAACTTTTTCGGCAAAAATAGACAAAAAAAACAGGAAGTCCTTTTCATTCCCCCCTGTTAAGATTTACACTAGCCGAAATATAAATAGCATGTACATTATACTAATTATTTAGTAAAAACACAAATTATAATAAGAAATGTAAAGATATGAAACAATTGAATTTTATGCAAAAACAGTTTGTAACTGAATATATCAAAACTCTTGATGGTGAAAAATCTGTAAAGAATGCGGGTTTCACTGTTGAAGATGCAAAAGAGTTTGCTCAAGAGTTGTTATCAAGGGATTATATTATTCGAGAGATTAAATATCAATTGAATAGGCAAATTGATGCTCTCAATGTTCCTAAAGGTTATGTAATTCAGAAGCTCTTGCAGATTGCACAGTTCTCGCTGGAGGAAGAAGATATTTTGGATAAAGATGGAAATTTTACCGGAAAAAGAAAGCTTCGGGATTCCTCCGCTGGCTTAAAAGCGTTAGAAAGTTTGTGCAAATATTTAGGCTTTTCTTCTTCTGTTGGGGAGTCTTACAGGGAAGCCAAAATTATTACTATATCCAATCTGGATGATAAAAAGATTTAAGAGGAAATTTATATGAAAGATGATAAAGAAATTGAAAAAATTCTACTGAATGATGAAGAATATGAAAATTTTGTAAACAAAAGAACGGAGCAGGATTTTGAAAAAGAGCTTGAAGATTCTTGCTCAAATGAAGTTGTTGTAGAGGATTTCAAATCTGTTCCAAAGGAAAAATTGTTTTCTAAAAATTCTCTGTATTCTGTAATAAATAAGACGAGTAAAACAAAATCTTATATCAATGGAGTCCAAGCAGAGGGTTTTCTGGGTTCTCAAAATATTGTAAGGGCAAATTTTTTGGATAAAAAGATAAACTCTTTTGTTGCAGGTGATATGTACATAAAATTTTATAAGTACAAGGTATAAAATATGTGTAAATTTGTCCAAGTTATATATAAACCTTCATTAAACCTGTTTTTAAATTTGCACTATATTCCCGATATTCAGAGGTGTTATTCTCAGTACTCAAAATATTTGCAAGATGATTTTGCAAAATTCAATGAAAATATTTGTTTTTATTTAGAACAATCTTTTCCTTTCTTTTGGGTTGTTTTGGATAATAATGATGATTTTATGGGATTTGTTGCATTAGAAAATCCTTGTGGAGATGAAAAAACTCTCTATTGTGCTGAGCTTTTAACATGTTTGGATAAAAAGGCTTGGGGAAGTTTTTCTCGTTATAGTGCAAAAGTTTTTTTGAAGAAATGCTTTGAAGAACTTGGAATTTATAAAATTAAGGCTCTTGTATTTCCTGATAATTTTAGGGTTTCAACCTTATTAAAAACTTCTGGATTTCGGTATGAAACGACATTGAAGTCTGAAACTCTTAGGATGGGTAAACCGCAAGATATAGATGTTTATGCAGTGTATTCAAAATAAATTGTAAAAATACTTTCCATTGTGAGAGAGTACAGAACGTCATACTGATCGAAGCCGAAGTATCTATAACGGGAACGTCGTGTTCCTTCCCCTCGGGGGGAAGGTTAGGATGAGGGGTTAATCTGAGCAAGTAATGCTAATCCTCTCTCCCCATCCCTCTCCCTCGGGGAGGGGGATAATATTCTTGTCATGCTGAGCGAAGCATCTCAAACTGTGAAATCCCAATCATCACACACTACGAAAATTAACATATGAGGTAAATTTATGAAAATTGAAAATAATAAATCCAAAAATCAGAATTTGTATAATGAACAAGTTTTGATAAACAATGTTATTGAAAAATATGATTACTATGAGCAAAATAGAACTTCTCAACTTTCTGATAACCGTTTAATTAGATATGCAATTTATAACTCTGACATCCCGAAAGTGAATGGTTGGGATGCAAATATTCAACTCCCAGAAATTTATGAACTTGCACAAACTTTGAAATCTCATATTGTTCAAAATTTGTATTCTCATCCAGATGGAATGTTTGATGTTGCTGGGGTTGATGCAAAAACTCAATCTTTTGCAAATCGCCAAAAGGCAATGCTTGTTAATACATTTGAATCTATGAAAATTGAAGATGAGATGGAAAAGATTGTAGATTCTGTTGTTGAAACAGGAGAAGTAACTTTATTTGTTGGTTGGGAAACGAAAACTAAAAAGGTTAGGAGACCCTTGAGCATAGAAGAACAAATTGCTATTGGTTCAACAGAATCATTTATCGTTGAGGATAAAGTTGTTTATGACAATGCAAAGGTTAAGTTTATTAATTACGAGGATTTTGTGTTCGATAAAAATGGGGTGGACAATTGGGACAAGTGTTCAAAGATTTATAGAACTTATCAGACTATTGATGAGATTAAATCAAATAGTTCAAATAAGATGTTAACACCTGAAAAGCTGGAAATATTGAAAGGAGTGGTGGCTGGGAAAAATTGTAAAAACAATTCAAAAAATACAGATAGAAAAATTGAGGTGTTGGAATTTTGGGGAGATATAAATTTGCCAGATGGAGAAGTTTTGAAAAATAAGTTGCTAGTTGTTGCGGGTAGAAGTGTAATTATTCGCTATGAAGATAACCCTTTTGTGATAAATCCGTTTATTCACGCAAATATTATTGAATGTCCCGATACTGGGCGTGGAATTTCGCCATTAAGGGTTGCTCTTATTTTGAATAATATTTCTTCCACAATTTTGAATAATCAACTTGATGCTTTAGCGTTGATGATGAATCCTCCATATTTAGCTCCAAAAGGATGTTTTAAAGGTCAACAAGATGTTTCTCCTGGGAAAATTATTGAATATGATTCAGCTCTAATGACAACTACTCCAACCCCGCTATCATTTGACAAAGCTATGACAGGTTGGGATTTCTTGAATTATTTCAAATCAACAATCGAAAGTGCAACTGGGATATTCAAAAATATGTCAGGTAATGTTCAAGCTTATGATAGAACGGCAACAGAAATTAATTATTCTGTAAATGGTCAAGAAGCAAGATTGAATATGATTTTAGAGTCAATAAATAGAAAGGTAATTGTTCCAATGGTTGAAAAAACTGCCGAAATAATTTCGAATTTTAGGCTTGGAACAGAGAGTATCCCAGTGTTAGATAATGGTTTAACTTGTTTTATTGATGTGGATGATGATGTAAGAGGGGCTAATTATATTTATCGATATGGAGATAGAAAAGCTATCTTTGAAAGGAAGTCTAAGCTGAAAGAATTGTTTGAAGTTGTTCAGTCTTTTGCAAAAGTTGATGAAGTTGCATCAAAGATTAATTGGCTGGAGTGTTTTAAATTTGCACTTGAACAATATGGGATTGAAAATGCAAATAACTTTTTGACACAAGTGGAGGATAAGTCTATTGCTAAGTGACCCAGTCAATAAATTAAATGGGAAGAGATGTTACGTAATTTATAATCCGTAATACTGAGCGGAGCGAAGTATCTCTATTGATGTACCTTCCCCTTGGGGGTCAATCCTAATGTGAAACTATATTTCCGTAACAATTATTCCCCTCTCCAATGACTCTGCCGAGCAAAACAATCCAGTGAATTGTTTTGTGAGAGGTTTGGGGTAGGGGAGAGGGTTTGATTTAACCACGTGATGTAAGAGATTCTTCGGGTGAAATTGTCTAGATGTATTCAAAAATCCGATTTGCACATCCCTTAGAATGGCGTTTAAAATTAAATAACAAATTATATAATAACTACCCCCTCCTCGAAATCAAAGATTTCGGTCCTCCCACAACATATGGGGAGGACAAGGAATTAAAATTAAATGAAAAAATAACCCCTCTCCCCATCACTCCCCCTCGGGGAGGGAGAATAGAAGTCCCCCGTCATACTGAGCGGAGCGAAGTATCTCAAACACTCAGTTTTATACGTAATTCTTCTCAGTTATTAAAATTTAATTAAAACTCATAGGAAATTATTTATGAAATATAAATTACTTGAAGCTCAACGAAAATTTTTAGAAATTCCGCACGATTATTCTTTGGATGTTGCGGTTTACCAAGGTGGTTATGGCTCTGGCAAAACTTTTGCAGGTTCATTATTGGGAATTCTTTTAGCTTTAAAATTTGCTGGAATACGTGGGCTTGTTGGGGCTCAAACATACACCCTAGTTAGAGATACTACTTTGCAATCATATTATGAACATTTGGATAATATGAATTTTGTTGAAGATGTGGATTACAAATGGGTAGGTACTGAACAGAAATTGGTGTTTCGTAATGGCTCAGAAATTTTATTTAGGCATTTTGAAGAACCGAACAAATTAAAATCCTTAAATTTGGGCTTTGTTGAGATAGAAGAAATGTCGGATATTCCTTATGATACTTTTAAGATGCTTTTAGCTCGTATGCGTCAGAGAATTTCTAAAAAATGGAAGAATTTTACTTATAGAATTTTTGGGCATACGAATCCTGAAATGCAACGAGGATGGATTTATAAAACTTTTTTTGAATCTTCGGCTCCAAATTATCGAGTGATTTGTGCTCCGACAACTCAAAATATCTATCTCCCAGAAGGTTTTTGCTCTGAATTGAAAAAGTTGTACGATAAAGGGTATTATGAAACTTTTGTACTTGGGAAAACTGGAAATTATACTCAAAATCTTGTTGTAAAAGATTTTTCAGATGAAAATATTCGAGATGTAAAATATCAAGAGAATTTAGACGTTCATATCAGTTGTGATTTCAATGTTGACCCTATGGCTTGGGTTTTGGCTCACAAGACGGCGGATAAAGTTTTTTATTTTGATGAACTTGTTCTTGAAAATACAACGACTTCAAAAACTTGTGATGAATTTTTTCGCCGTTATCCAAATCATAAAGGTCGAATTATTGTAAATGGCGATGCTTCTGGTGATAATCGTTCTTGCACGAGTGAATATACAAATTATGTAATTATTAAAAAACGTTTGGAATCTTATGGTTATGATGTGGAGATAAAAATAAAAGCATTTAATCCTCCAATAAAAAATAGAATTGCGGCATTCAATGCGAAAGTCCGTAATGCAAATGGGGATATTGGTTTGTATGTTTCTCCTAAATGCGAAAAACTTCTTTATAATATCTATAATCTTAAATACGTTGAAGGTGGCTCAAGAATTGATGTTCCTTCATATTCTCAAATCAAACAAGTACGAGAATTGAAATTTTTATCACATCCATTTGATGCGGCTTCTTATTTGGTTGATTTTTATTGGCCGATTGTATTGTAGGAAAGGAATTTGTTTTATGGAATCATTATTGTATTATTCCCCAGTTATTATTGTTGTTGTGGTTTTTCTTGTTCAACAACGGATAGTTGTTACTCCAGAACAATTGGAACGAAAACATCGTGAAATATTGTCAGATATAGAAAATCGTTTTGTGTCTATTCATAGTTATGAAGATTTGAAATCGCAATTTACAGAGATTAAGGATAAAATAGATAAAATTTACGATTGTCTTATTTTGAAATAGTCTAGGGATATTATCGATTGGTCTTATTCTCATGCTTTTTTATATTAACATTCCGTAAAGTAATTTTGAAAAACTTGATATTTGTGTTATTATTGCACTACAAGAATAGATTATCACTTTTAAAAAAGGGGAAAAATATGATTTCAGTAAACGATTTTAAAACAGGTTTGACAGTTGAATTAGACAACGGTCTTTGGACTGTTGTTGAATTTTTGCACGTTAAACCAGGTAAAGGTGCTGCATTCGTTAGATCAAAATTGAAAAACGTTATCACTGGTCAAGTTGTTGAAAAAACATTTAGAGCTGGTGAAAAAGTTGCTAAAGCTACTTTGGATAGACGTGAAATGCAGTATTTATATAAAGAAGGTACCGCTTACGTTATGATGGATAACGAAACTTATGATCAAATCCACGTTGAGGAAGCCCAAATTGGTAGCGGAATCAAATATTTAAAAGAAAATATGAACGTTATGGTTCTTACTCACGAAGGTAAAATCATTGGTGTTGATATTCCTGCTCACGTTGAGCTTGAAGTTGTTGATACTCCTCCATCTGAAAAGGGTAACACTTCTCAAGGTGGTACAAAACCAGCTACTTTGGAAACAGGTGCTGTTGTTAACGTTCCTTTCTTCGTTGCAAAGGGTGACGTTATTAGAGTTGATACCAGAACTAATGAATATTTAGATAGAGTATAATTTTAGAACGTTATACAATTTAGATAAGGAAATAAATAAATGAAATTTGAAACAGATTATATAGAAAAATTAGCAAAAGTTTTAGCAGATACAGGATTAACTGAAATTTCTTTGGAAGATGGCGAACAAGCTATCACTTTGAGAAAAGATGTTGTTGTAGCTCCTGTTGCTCCAGTTGTGTCAGCTCCTGTACAAGCTGCTCCAGCTGCACAATCTCAGGCTCCTTCAGCTCCTGCTCAAGCAGCTTCTGAACCTGCTAAAAAAGGTACTCCAATTACATCTCCGATGGTTGGAACTTTCTACAAATCACCATCACCTGACGCTGATGCTTTCGTTTCAGTTGGTCAATCAATTAAAACTGGTGATGTTGTTTGTATCGTTGAAGCTATGAAAATGATGAACGAAATTAAGTCTGAAATCTCAGGTAAGGTTGTTGAAATTTGTGTTGAAGATGGGCAACCTGTTGAATTTGGACAAGTTCTTATGTATGTAGAATAATGATTTAAGGTATATGAAGTGAACGGTTTTTTAACTGTTCACTTCTTGCTTTTGATAAGGGATATTTGGAAAATGTTTAGAAAAGTATTAATCGCAAACAGAGGCGAAATTGCAGTTAGAATAATTAGAGCTTGTAGAGAATTGGGAATTCCTACGGTTGCTATTTATTCTCAAGCTGATGCTAACTCTTTGCACGTTAGATTGGCAACTGAAGCTTATTGTATTGGACCAGCTAAGAGTGCTGATAGTTATTTGAGCATTCCTGCGATTATGTCTGCTGCAATGGTGTCTGGTGCAGATGCTATTCACCCAGGATATGGCTTTATGTCTGAAAGAGCAGATTTTGCTGAAATTTGCGAAAAACAAGGTATTAAATTTATCGGACCAACAGCGGAAGCTATGAGAAAAATGGGTGATAAAGCTACTGCTCGTAAAACAATGATTGAGAATGATGTTCCTGTTACTCCAGGTACAGGAATCGTTAAAACTGTTGAGGAAGTTCAAGAATTTGCTCACAGAGTTGGTTATCCGATTATTTTGAAAGCTACTGCTGGTGGTGGCGGTAAAGGTATGAGAATTTGCCGTAACGACGAAGAAGTAGAATTGAATATGGAATTGTGCCAATCTGAGGCTAAAAACTTCTTTGGTAATCCAGATGTTTATTCTGAAAAATATTTGGAAAACCCTCGTCATATTGAAGTTCAAATTCTAGGTGACAGTTTTGGTAATGTTGTTCACTTAGGTGAAAGAGATTGCTCAATTCAAAGACGTCACCAAAAATTGTTGGAAGAAGCTCCTTCTCCTGCAATTGACGAAGAAACTAGAAAAGAAATGGGTGCTGCTGCTGTTAGAGCTGCGAAAGCCATTAATTACGAAGGTGCTGGTACTTGTGAATTCTTACTTGACCATGATGGTAAATGGTACTTTATGGAAATGAATACAAGAATTCAGGTAGAACACTGTGTTACTGAAATGATTTCTAGTGTTGACTTGGTGAGAGAACAAATTTTGGTTGCTTCTGGTGAAAAATTAAGCTATACGCAAGATGATATTCACTTGAAAGGTCACGCAATTGAATGTCGTATCAACGCAGAAAACCCAAGAAAAAACTTTATGCCAAATCCAGGAACAATTTCTGGTTACTTGGCTCCAGGTGGTTTTGGTGTAAGAGTTGATTCGCATGTTTACCAAGACTACACTATTCCTCCATATTACGATTCAATGATTGGTAAATTGATTTGTTGGGGTAGAACAAGAAATGAAGCTCGTCGTAGAATGTACAGAGCTTTGAAAGAATATGTTGTTACTGGTGTTGAAACAACAATTCCATTCCACCAAGCAATTATTGAAGATGAAGTATTTATGAGTGGAAAATTCAATACAGGCTTTATTGAAGATTTTTACAAACGTAAAGGTTTGAGTGAAGAATAAATTGAATAATATATAATTTAGATTATGAAGAACGGAACAGGCATTTCGCCTGTTCCGTTCTTTTGTATGAAATAGAAATTTATGTTATATAAAATGTAGGTCGGTGTTGCCACGCCGACAAAAGAGGGTGAAATTATATGAATTATAGACGAATTTATATCCCAAATTCAAAAGTATTTATAACAGTAGTAACAAACAATCGGGTTCAGATATTGAAAGGACGTGAAGCCTTACTATTAAGTTCAATTAAAGATGCTTCAAATTACTATGACTTTGAGGTTGACTGTTTTTCGATATTATATGATCATTTTCATTTGATATTATCAATGAAAAATATTTTAGATTATCCAAAAATTATTCATTCCATAAAATATAATTTTACTAAGAATGTCGGCGTAGCAACGCCGACCTACATAAAACAAGGTCCCCTTTGGCAAAATAGATATTTTGAACATTCGATAATAAACGAAGAAGATTTATACAAACATTTTGACTATATCCATTACAATCCAGTAAAACACGGTTATGTTTTAAAACCTCTAGATTGGGAATATTCAAGTTTTAAAGATTTTGTAAAATTAGGGTATTATGAAAAAGATTGGTGCAATTTTGAAGATAAACACAAAATCAATAATTGTTCTTTTGAGTAAGGTTATGAATGTAGGTCGGCGTTGCCACGCCGACAAAAAATATGAAATTATATTCTATCTTTTTAATATATAATATATTTGTATAAATTTTAAAGAAAGTAAAATAAAATGATAAAAACATATGATGATGCTGTAAAATTATTAACTTCTGTTGGGAAGTTTCATATATCACTTGGGTTGGATAGAATTTCTAAAATTTTAGATTTGTTAGGTAATCCGCAAGATAAATTGAATTGTGTTCATGTTGCTGGAACTAATGGGAAAGGCTCTGTTTGTGCAATTTTAGCTTCAATTTTAAAATCTGCGGGACAGAAAGTGGGGCTTTATTCTTCTCCACATATTTTTAAATATACAGAAAGAATTCAGATTTGCGGGAATAAAATACCTGAAGATGAGTTTGCAAAATATGTTTTTGAAATTTCAGATTTAGCTGATGAAAATAATATAGATTTGACTGAGTTTGAACTTTTAACTGCGGTAATGTTTAAATATTTTGCGGATAAAGATGTTGATGTTGTTGTATTAGAAACAGGTCTGGGTGGTAGATATGATGCAACAAATGTTATTAAAAGAAATTTGTGTTCAATAATAACTCACGTGGATTATGACCATATGGAACGCTTGGGAAATACTATTGATAAAATTGCATCTGAAAAAGCTGGAATAATAAAACCAAATTGCCCTTGCATAGTTTTTGAAGGTAGAGAAGTTTATCGTGACGTGACTGATAAGTTGGGTTCGCTTTTATTGATGGTTGCTCCGTTTGCTCCAACAGATGGACTTGCATTGAAAGGTTTATATCAACAAGAAAATTTATCTCTTGCACTTGCTTGTATTGAAACTATTTTTCCAGAAATTTCGAAAGATGAAATTGATGAAGGCTTACGTAATGTTAAACATATATGCAGGTTTCAATATATCCCAGAATTTAATTTAATCATTGATGGGGCTCATAATCCAAATGGTATTGCATCCTTAAAGCAAAGTTTGGATGCGTATTATCCTAATAAATATAGACGATTTATTTTTGGCTGTTTGAAAAATAAGGATTATGAACATATGGTTCAGTCGCTATTTGATAGGGGTGATGAAGTTTATTTTTATCATTTCAAACATCAAAATTCTTGCACTGCGGAAGAATTGCAAGCGGTTTGTCCAATCGAGTCAAAAGAGTTGACTCCAGATACAAAGATTGATTTTAAGGATGATAAGTTAAATATAATTTGTGGTTCGTTTTATATGATTTCTGAACTTGTTGATAGGTTTGGTATAGATATAGAAGAGTAGTAATTTTTATATTTCAATTACTCCCCTCTCCTAACCTCAGCCATACGGCACGCAGTTTCACTCGGCTCAACTTCGTTTCGTCGGTTCAGCTAGTGTCCCCAATGAAAGGAAGGAGGGTTTCTCTCAGCTATGCTTTTTTACCAGAAGCGGCAGATACTGCTTGAACTTTCTTCATCTTCTTACGTGATTCAATAATACTATCATTATTAAATCTAGATAGTTTTCTAGTTAATTTATCGTCTGTGTTGGTTGTTTTAACAATATTTGCACTTGCATTGCTTGATGCCGCTGCAATGATATTTGAATCATCATTTTCTTCATTATCAGAAATTCGAGCGTTAATTTCTTCGTCAGAATATTCCTCTTTAATTATTTCAATCTTTTCATTATCTGTTAATGGTTTTTCTGCAATTTGTGATGCTGCAACTTTTGAAGGTGAAGTTTGAGAATTTGGTTTAGTTGTTTGTTCAGTATTATTTGTATCTTCAACTTCTTGTAAAGGAGTTATTTCTTTTGTTTGGTCAACAACAGGTTCTTCTTTTTCTGGAACTTTCACTGTTTTTGAAGTTGTAGTTTTTTCAGGTTTTTTAGTTGTCGTAGCTCCTTCTGCTGTTGCAGTTTGCATGTTTTCAGAAACTTCTAACTGTCCTATCTCTCTTAGGGTGTTTGTTGTTTCTTTAATTTGTTTTGATTGAGTTTTATTCGTTAATTTAGCTGATTTTACCGTAGAGTTAAAATCTTTTATGTTTTCGTCAACATCGCCACTTACGCCAAGTGAAATTTCTCCAGTGACAATTGCTCCTGTTCCTGCAACTGTTTCTTTGATGCCCTCTTGTACAAGTTTTGCACCCCAAGCTGCTGTTACAGGGTTTAAGCTAGCCATCATTGGGGTTCCAACTCCAATACTCAAAGCTCCAGCTGTTGCAGTCATTGTTCCCGTAAGGGTTGTGTTTGTCGCAACTGTTTTTGCATTACTATTTCGTTTATCCAGAGCTTTATTTTGTTTTTCTAACGTTTCTGTTGTTTTATCGTTTGAAGATACAGACTGTTTAAGTTTCATATTTTGAGAATTTGCTGTTCCCTTTAATTTCTCATCTGCATTTAATACTGTAACTATTTCATTTACAATAGCTTCTTGTTCTCCTTCTTTGTTGTCAACGACTGGTGTTTGAGGAGGATTCTTTTCTGTATCTGGAGTATCAGCTTTTGGCTCTTCAACAACTTGTTCAGAAGTTGATTTTACATTGTCTGCTTGTTGTTGTTTTATTGCTTCAAGTTCATTTTCTTTTGCTTCAATCTTTTTCTCGTTAGTTGTATGTTCTTTTTCTGCTTTCTTTTCTTCTTTTTTAACGTTTTTAGCATTTTTTGTTGCTTTTTCTTGAGATTGAACTAGAGAATTATGAATTCCCTCAACGTTATTTTTGTTTGTAGATAAATCATTCATAGAACGAATGGTTGTTGCTGTTGCAGTTATTGACGGTGTAACTCCTACTGCTGGATTTACAGTGAAAGTTTTTGTTTTCTCTTGTTCAGGTTCTTCGGTTTTTGTTTCTGTTTCAGAGGTTGTTGTTTCTGTTTCGTTATTGGATTTTGAAGTGGAATTGTTTGAACTTTTTACAGCTTCTTTTGCCTTTCTTGAATACTCTTTAGCAAATTCTTTGACTTCAAGATTTGAATCTTCTGTTAGTATTGCATCTGTTTCATTGCTTTGGTTTTCTAAATTTTTTCCAGCTTCCATTGAAACTGATTCAATAGAAAAAGAGTTTGTTTCAGATATTGGACTATCCAACGGTCCGCTACTAATTACACCTTGAACAGTGTATTTTTGCTGTTGAGTGTTGTATGTTTTGATTTTATTTGAAAGAGCTTCACTTGCTTGAATTGTTTCATCTGCAATTTTTGTATTTTCTGTTGTTTTTTCAGATAATCCATTCATTGATGAAAGAAGCTCATCTAGTTCTTTTTCATTAAAAGCTACTTCTTTTTTATTATTGTTATTGTTTTCAGAATTTATTGTTTTTGAAAGTTCATTATATCTATTTTTTTCAGAAGAATTTAGTGTTCCACTTTTATTTTTTGTGTCTAATTGTTTCCATTCTTTTGTAAGTTTTGAAATCTTTTCTAATTCACCTTTGTAAGTATTTTTGTTTTCAGATTGAATTTTTTTCGCTTGAGTTGATAATTCAGAGTATCTTTCAGCATCTTCTTCTGCTGTTTTTTGAGCAGATGTAGATTTTACGGTATATATTTGTGCGTTTTTTAATAGGGTATTGATATCTGAACTATTTGAAATTTCTCCAGTTGACGTGTTATTATCATTCAATGCTTCGGATTCAATAATTTCATAAGATACAATATCAGATTCTTGTTGTGCGTGAGCCCATAACAAAACTTCTTGAGGTATTTTTACCCCATTGTTTTCCATCTGAATAATTTCTTCATAAGAATAACCTTGCCAGTTAGGGTCTTGGACTGCACACATTGCAGCATTTGTTCTTTTAGATTCGCTAAAATTTTCTACCATTCTTATATAAGAATCTCTGGAAGAGTAATTAAGGTAATATTCATCTGAATATTTGTCACCATATTTTGCTTTTAAACGGCAAGCATTTTCAATTGTTTTTTGTGAATATAAGGCAAGTTTATCCTCTGGGATGTCACTAAGTGTTATCCCAGTTGTATTTTGAGAATAATCAATATTTAACCCTGTTTTTTTTGAATTGACTTTCACTATTTTTGCCTTATTACAATTGATAATACTATATTGTTGTCGGCTAAATAGTGATTAATCTTTAGTGTAATCGATGGATTTGTTAATTATTTTTACAAATTGTAACACATTAAATGTGTGCAAAAATAACCCTGTCTATTCCTGCTAAATCTTTAATAACTTGAATTTCTTTAAATCCATTAGTCTTTAATATCTCTGCAACATCTCGACTTTGCCCAATACCAAGTTCAAATAAAATATGACCATTTGGATTTAAAAATTTGGGAGCTTTTTCAATTATTTTTTGATAAAATTCTAGCCCTTTGTCATCTGTTGTATATAAAGCTATTTCTGGGTCAAAAGATACCTCTTTTTGAATAGATTTTTTCATAATTGGGGGAATGTATGGAGGATTAGAAACAATCAAATCAAATTTTTCATCCTCTCGAATTTTATCGAATAAATCTGATTTTCTAAACATCGCTTTATTAAAAAGTTCAAATCTTTCCATATTTTTGAATGCAGTGTGAATAGCTTCTGTTGAAATATCCACGCCCATAACCTGACAATCTGTTAGTTTTGCAATCATACACGCAATACATCCAGAACCTGTACACATATCAAGGGCTATTTTGTAATTGTTATTTTTAATTAATTCAATAGCTTTTCTAACCAAAATTTCAGTTTCATCTCTCGGGATTAAAACATCAGAATTTACTACAAATTTTTCTCCCATAAAATCTGCAAAACCAATGATATGTTGGATTGGTTGATGAGTTTTTGCTCTAAGTTTTGCTTTTTCTTCGACAATTTTGAGTTTTTCTTCATCCAATTTTTTACCCATCAAAATATCAACCAAACTATATCCTGCAAAATGTTCAATTAGTAATTTTACTTCAACATTTGCTTCGTTTGGTTCAATTCCAGAATCTGTTAGTATTTTTACAATATCAGGTATTAGCATTCTTCATTCCCCGTTGTATCTATATCGATTTTATAACCAGTGCTGTGTTCAGTGATAATTTTATCAATTATATTTCGAGCCTCAAGTTTTGACTCAAGTTCTTTTTTCTCAATCCCGTACTTTTTGCATAGCCTATCATAATAATAAAGCTGTTTTTTTGTTGGAGCTTCCTTTGACATCTTAACTTCTTGCAGAAATTTACGTTTTTTCTTTTCAAATTCTTTGTTGGCTTCTATTATAGGACGTTGTTTTTCTTTGTAGTCATAATATTTTTTGCATTCTTTTAAATACTTGATTGAATCTGATTCAAACCATTGTTCATCTATAACCTCTGCCAAAAATTCAAATCGTGAACAGTTTAATTCTAAATAATATTTTTCATCGGCAACAAAACTTTCCCAAATTTCTTCTACTGACCAATCTGGAGATTTTTTGACTAATGCTCGGAGATAGTTACATAGTGCAGACTTTTGATTTTTTGTGAAATCTAAATAAATTTGTTTTTTAATTTCGTACATTGCAATTCAATTTTACAAAAAGAACCTCATCTGGTCAAATATTTATTATCCCCTTAGAGAATGTAGTTGAAATTCTCTCCTTATTGAAAAAATCAAAGCCCCTCCTCGAAATCAAAGATTTCGGTCCTCCCACAACATATGGGGAGGACAAGGGATTAAAAAAAATAATTGAAAAATCAACCCCTCTCCCAGCCTCTCCCTAGGAGAGGAGGAAAGGTCTATCAAATTCTGTCATACAGAGCGAAGGGAAGTATCTCATGTTATGCTCGTTAGGATTAACCCCTCACCTAAATCCTCTCCCCAAGGAGAGGAATACAAATATTAATTAGTCATACGCACGTAGTTTCACAAAATTGAATTTTGTGTTTAGTTCCCCACCTCACCCTAGCCCTCAGCCATACGGCACGCAGTTTTCACTCGACTCAACTTTGTTTCGTCGGTTCAGTAATGTCCTTCGGAGAGGAACAATAAATTCCTTCCCCTCGGAGGGAAGTTTAGGATGAGGGGTGAATCTGGAGAGGTACAGCAATACCCCTCACCCCACCCCTCTCCCTCAAGGGGCGAGGGAGAAGAATATTTGACCCTTCACTACAAAGAGATTCTTTAGGTAAATTTGTCTGTTTTTATTCAAAAACACTTACATGTTCCTTCAGAATGAACTTCTTGTTTCAAGTTGTTATTCCTTCTTCTACGCAAAAAAATTACCCTCCATAGGAGGGTAACGAAGTATAATTATTTTCGGTCTTTCACAACCCGCACTAAAAACGTGCGTCTCGGTCCTCATAAAACCGTGCTACTCGTGCCTATCGTGTGAACAAGTCCTTCACTGAAAATTTGCGGGTTTTGTTAGACAGGCTAAAGTCCAGCAACTTCCGTTGGATAGGATTTGTTTGTCGAGTCGCCTGATGTTTTTCAGAAACTTCATTTTCTCTCGTCTCGATAGCGTCTTTAATTAATTCTAAGTTTTGTTCAGTCTTCTCAACCATGATTTTAATTGTACCTCGTTACATTATAATAAACAATTTTTGTAATAATAAATTGCTTAATTTGATATAAAAAATATATATTTGTTACATATCGTAACCTTTTATTTGAAAAAGTGTCTTAAATATTGAAACATTAAGAAAGATTTAATATTTATCTACTTGTAAAATAACTTTGTGCGTACGATAATATTGATGTTGAAGGATAGGACATGTCTAATATTTTAGTTTACGAACTTGATAAAAAAATATACATAAATTTGACTAATCGTTGTACTAACGAATGTATCTTTTGCCTACGACAAGACAAAGACGATGTTTGTGGTCAAGAATTATGGCTTGATAGTGAAGATTTTACTTCGGAAGATGTTATTGAACAGTTGAAAAAGTTTAATTTATCTTCAGAAGTTATTTTTTGTGGGTATGGTGAACCTATGCTCAAATTCGAAGTTCTTAGGCAAGTTGCTAAGTATATAAAAGAAACTTATCCTGAAATTAAAATTAGAGTGAATACAAATGGGCATGCAAACTTTATTTATAAGAAAAATGTTGTTCCAGAATTGGTTGGTTTAGTGGACGAATTTTCTGTTAGTTTGAATGCTTCAAATTCAGAAGAATATGATGAATTATCTCAACCTAAGTTTGAAAATGCTTATGAAGAAGTGAAAAAATTTATCAAATGTTCCGCTGATGCTGGAATTGAAACCGTAGCTTCTATTGTTGACGGTTATAAAGGTAGAAGACTTGATGTTGAAAAATGTAGAGAAATTGCTGAAAGTCTTGGAGCTAAGTTGAGAGTGAGAGAGTGGATTGTGAACGGGTATTCGTAAAAAGAGGAAAGTATTATGCAAGTACAAACTATCTCAAATAATTTTAATCAACAATCTTTCACTGGAGCTATAAAAATTTCTGATAACGTTGCTCCTAAAATTAGACAACAACTTGATAAAATTTTGAAGGATGTTGATATTTCTAAAAAACCTTATGATTTGGAAATTAAGAACGTACAAGATAATAAATTTTTATCTATCGTTTCTCAAAATCCAAACTCCCCAAATGAAAAATATACTGTTTTAGTTAGAGATTTTTTACAAAAATTTTCTATTTTGAATGAAGCAGTTGGTGATGCAATGAAGAATTTTAGAAAGCTTTCTTCAATGCCAAAGAAAAATTTTGAAAAGACAATCTAAGATAATAAAACTCACGGAAAAAGAAAGGACGAAAAATGAGTATTTTAGACAAAATTATGAAGCCAAAATCCATTGCGGTTATTGGTGCTTCTACCAAAGAACACACAATCGGTTCTGATATTATGAAAAGATTGCAGGAATACAAATTTAACGGAAAAATTTATCCTGTAAACCCAAAAGGTGGAGTTATTGAAGGCTTACAAGCTTATACTTCTGTTTTAGAAGTTCCTGGCGAAGTTGATTTAGCTATCATCGTTGTTAATGCTAAATTTGTATTATCAACAATTGATCAATGTAACGAAAAAGGTATTAAAGGTATTTGTATCATTACAGCTGGTTTCAAAGAAACAGGTGCTGCTGGTGCAGAATTAGAAAAAGAATTAGTAGAAAAAATCCACTCTTATGGTATGAGATGTGTTGGTCCTAACTGCTTAGGTGTTGTTAATACTCATCCAGACGTTAGAATGGACGGATGTTTCGCTGAATCTCTTCCAGAAAGAGGAAACATTGGTTTCGTTTCTCAATCAGGTGCTTTAGGTGGCGGTATTTTGAATATTTTGAAAGACTTAAACTTAGGTTTTGCTCAATTTATTTCAATTGGGAACCAAGCTGATGTTAACGCAGAAACAGCTCTTGAATATTGGGAAAATGATGAAGACGTTGAACAAATTCTTCTTTACATGGAATCAATTCAAAACCCAGCTAATTTCAGAAAATTAGCTTCTAGAATTTCTAGAAAGAAACCTGTATTAGCATTAAAAGCTGGTAGATCAGCTGCTGGTGCTTCTGCTGCTTCTTCTCACACTGGTTCATTGGCTGGTGCTGATAAAGCTGCAAACGCATTATTAAAACAATCTGGTGTTATCAGAGAATACTCTTTGAAAAACTTGTTTGCAACAGCAAAAGTTTTTGCTAACTGCCCAATTCCTCAAGGCGATAGAGTAGCAATTATTACTAACTCAGGTGGTCCTGGTATTATGGCAACAGATGCTATCAGTGAATACGGTATGCAAATGGCTAAAATTACAGATGAAACAAAAGAAAAATTAAGAAGTTTCTTACCATCTGCTGCATCAGTTAAAAACCCAATCGATATGATTGCATCTGCTCCAATCGAACACTACAAGCAAACATTGGAAACAGTTATTGCAGATCCTAACGTTGATATGATTATCACTATTTACTTACCATTCTTAGGATTGAAAGATATCGATGTTGCTCAAGCTTTAATGGAAATTAAAGCTCAACACCCAGAAAAACCAATTATTGGTGTATTCATGACTAAGAGCGAATTCTTCACAAAACTTTCAAATATGGATGTTAATATGCCATTCTTTATGTATGCTGAAGAAGCTGCTGATGGTTTGAACAGATTGAATCAACAAAGATTGTGGATGGAAAGACCAGAAGGTAAAATCCCTGTATTTGATGTTGATCACGAAAAAGCTAAACAAATTATCAGAAAATCAATTTCTGAAGGAAGAGCTCAATTAACAACTCGTGAATCAATCGATGTATTAGATGCTTATGGTATCAGAGTATGTAAATCTGGATTTGCTACAACTGAAGATGAAGCAGTTGAAATTGCAAATTCAATCGGTTACCCAGTTGTAATGAAGATGACTTCAAAAACTACATCTCACAAAACAGATGTTGGTGGTGTAAGAGTTAACATTCAATCAGAAGATCAATTAAGAGCTGAATATCAAGATTTAATTGCAAAATTAACAGAAAAAGGTTTAATTGACGGTTTGGAAGGTGTTATCATCCAAGAAATGGTTAAAGGTAACAGAGAAATGGTTTGCGGTATCGCAACAGACCCTCAATACGGACCAATGATGATGTTCGGTTTAGGTGGTGTATTCATTGAAGTTATGAAAGATGTAACATTCAGAATTGCACCATTAACAGACGTAGATGCTGCTGAAATGATTAAATCAGTAAAAGCATACAAATTGTTAGAAGGTGCTAGAGGCACAACTCCTGCACAAATGGATCAAATCCAAGAAACTTTATTGAGATTATCTCAATTAGTTCACGATTTCAGCTTCATCGATGAGTTAGATATTAACCCATTGTTGATTTCTGAAAAAACAGGTGAAGGTATCGCAGTTGACGGACGTATTAAAGTTCGTATGGAAGAAGCTGAAAAAGCTTTAGTTTCTGCTTGTGGTGCTTGCAGTGGATGTTGCCACTAATTTTAGTTTTTAACTAATAAATAATAAAAGCAGTCTTTATTTTTAAAGGCTGCTTTTTAAGTGAAAATTTTTCATGTTCCTTCCCCTCCCCAATGGAAGAGGGGGTAGGGGAGAGGGTTTGATTAAATAAAGAAATGTATATTTGAAACACATAGGTCGGCTTTGCTAAGCCGACAGATAAACTAATGTTCACTTTTTCTTTTTTATTTCGATGAAAAAAGAAAAAGCAGAACCGAAAAAGAAAAACACGAATGATTAAATGGCTCGAATCATCAGGGGCTTTGCCCCCGAACCCCCTGTTGTATTTGTCATACAGGGCAAAGCGAAGTATCTCTAACAAAAATGTTATGTTCCATCTCCTTTGGGAGAGAGGGTGATTGAATTAATCTTAGTCAGAGATTCTTCGGGTGAATATATCGGTTATATTCAAAATTTACCATATAATATCATCTGTTTGAATTAGTTTAAAACTTGTGTGCTATGGTATAATTTCGGTATGGAATGTCCAAAATGCGGTGCTGAAATTGATAAAAGTGCAATGGTTTGTCCGAATTGCAAAAAGGTCTTGAAGATTGTTTGTCCTGTTTGCCGTACGGTTAATACCAAAAATACCTGCCGAAAATGCGGGGAAATTTTGGTTGTCAAATGTTCAAAATGTGGGAAAATAAATTTGACCAAGCATTCAAAGTGTGTAAAATGCGGATATTCTACTGAAAAAAGTGCAATTCAAGGGGAATCTAATACAGAAGATTTTGCTGTTTTAAAAATTGAATTCCCAAATTTGGATATTGTTAAAGCAAAGCTCGGTTCAAATCAACTTTTGACAAAGTTTAAAGCCAATCTTGACAATATGATTTTGAATTATATGTCTTCTTTGGGTGTTCGTCGGCAAATCGTTAAAGATAATACCTATATTATTAGGTTTAACAATGTTTATACCCTTTCTGCTTCTGCAAATTCAGCTATAATGTCTTCAATTGAACTTGCGAATATGTTTACTCGTCTGAATGTTAAACTTCTACGTAAAAAGGGTATTGGGTTGAAGTGTAATTTGACTATCTTAAAACGGAATGTTGAAGATAATCCTTATGATGTTGCAACTGGTTTTCAAGCGGATATGGTTCAAATTTCAGATAATATCGAAACTAAAGCTCTGGGTTATTTTCAATTGATGACCGATGAAGATTTTTATGAATATTACAACGATAAATATAAATTGGAAACTTTAAATGCAGTGTTAGTTAATGGAAAAATGAAACAGTTCTATGAAATTAATCTTTCCGATTTTATAAAAATAAATGAGTTTGTCCAAGAATCTGTAGAACTTTCAACCAATGAAGAGATAGAGGTTCCAAAATTTGTACAGTCCGCATTAGTTGATCAAGAAAAAATTACAAAGCAAACTTTAGATGATGAAAATAATGTTTCTGAAGATGAATTGTACAGTGGAGAATTGATAAATTTTGATGAAGTTAACTGCGCTTTTTATATGACTGAAAATATTCGTGTTTTAGATAACGTAGTTGATGTTCTTCAAGAAGTTCCACGTGGAATTTTGGCAATAAAAGGTTCTAATATGTACCAGCCTTATACTCTGCGTTTATTGTCTGCTGTTGAAGAAACAGGTATTTACAATGATATTATTCCCGTGACTTGTCATGATGGGATGAAATATGCCCCGTATTCATTTTTTAAAGAATTAATTTCTACAATTTTTGAATATGCCGTTTCTCAAAAGTTGTTTGATACAAATGATTTTTCAATGTTTAACAATATTGATTCATCTGGTTTGGTAAAGGATTTGATTACTTGTAATCAGAGAGAAATGAGAAATTTTGAAGAAACTCGTGATGAATATTTTCAAGTTTTTGCTCGTCTAATGGAGGCGATCCCAAATTCCTTAATTTATATTGAAAATTTTGAAAAAGTGGATTCAAGTTCAATGTTAGCGTTAAGTCAACTTTTTGACCATTTTGAAGATTTTAGTGTAAGTTATTTAATTACATATGACAAAGATTATGCACTGCACAAAGAAAATCATTTCTTGTTATCAAGACCTTATTATACTGAAATAACATTGAAGCCATCTCCTTTTGAAGGAATTATTGCATCAAATAAAGAATTTTATAAAAATGTTTTAAATGATTTCTATTTCCAACGTATTGCGAAATATGCTTGTGGAAGTACGTTGTTTTTAGATTTTGCTATCCAATATTTATTAGAATCAGGAGTTTATTCTTTGACTCAATATTCAATTGTTATGGTTAATCCAAAAACTATTATGATTCCATCAAGTTTGAGCCAATTGATGAAACGCCGTTTGAATTTGTTGAAAGATGATACTCGAGCAATTAAGTTTTTGACAATGGCGGTGCTATTGGGTACAAGAGTTGATGAAAAGACTCTAGAATCTTTTGGGTTTGCAAATTGGAAAGTAATTGTTGATAAATTGGCAGGCATGGGGTATGTATTTGCTTATAATAATTGCATGTATTTCTCTAATTACGCTATCTTGAGAGAAAATCTGCTGGATATTTTAAAGCCAGAAGAATTGAAAAATATCGCAAAAGAATTGTTAGAAATTGCATTTGTTGAAGGTATGGCAAGTCCTGTTAGAGCGAACCTTTATGAAATGATGGATTTGAATGAACAAGTTATTTATGAATGGGAAAGTTTAGCAAATATAAATCTTTCTATGGGTGATTTTTCTTCTTATTTAAATTGTTCTGGCGAAATTATCAAGTGCCTTGATAAATACGCTTCAAACTGGTCACAAGAGGAGCTTTCTCAATATAAAAAATCTATCTATGAAAATATTTCAAATAATATGTTTGAATATGAGCCAAATGAAACACGAGAAATTGCGGAAAAAACTTTAACGAGTTTGAAAGATAATAACAATATTACCAGTTTTATTGAACTTGGAACAAAAATGATTCAAGGTGCATTTTATAACGGTCAATATTTGTATGCCTTAAATCTTACTCATAAAGTTTTATCTGTGATGGATGGAGTTTCTCTTGACCCAACGGCAGAGAATTTTAGTTTGCACTTTTTAATTCTTTCTATGGTGCATATTAAAATTTTGTTTAATATTGGAGCATATGATGATTGTTTAGATATTGGTTATAATGTCTTAAATGCCTTGGATTTAGGAAAAATTAACAATATTCAATTCTCAATGCTGACGATTGAAGAATTCAAGGAAATGCTTGTTGAATGTATTGCTTGTATCGCAATTTCAGATGTTGTTTCAATGAAGGAAGATGTGAGCGAATTCTTGGATATTTCTGGTAAATTATTTGATTTTATTCCGCAAGAATTTTCTTTGTTTATTCAATTACAAAATTTATTGAAGGGGGAAAATGTTCAACTTCCTCCAAAACCTCCTGAAGAGAATGTATATACCGCTTCTATTTATCACATAATAAAAGCTTATGCTTATTTTAGAAATAAACCGACAGAGTTTGCGAAAGAAGTTTATAAGACAAAACTTATTGCAAAAGATATGGGATTGTATAAGTTGGAATTGTTTGCGGATTTACTTGTTGGGTATTCTTATGCAAGGTTAAATTCATTCAAAAAAGCATCCGCTATTGTATATCGTGTAATTATGGATGCAAAAGAACACGGTATGAATTCTATTGAACATATTGGTTGGTATGTTATGAGTATTTTGGATATTGCTCAGGGAAAATTTGATATTGCATATGGAATTTTGAATAATTCAACTATCTTTATGGAAAAAACTCCAATTAGTGAATACTTAACAATGCTTGATAAAGTAAATATGTATAAAGTTTTAATGGCATCTAAAGAACCTGAAAAAGCTCAAATTTGTATGAATCAAGCTGTATTAATTGTTCAAAAATATGGATTGAATATTAATCTAAATATTGACATTGAAAAACTTATGGTGGAAAATCAAAATACAGAGGTTGTTCAGAAATTTAAACCAGAAAATACAACCCCTAAATTACAAGAAGAGAGCTTATCAGAAAAGGAAAATATAAAGATAGACACAAAAACTTCGCCAGAAGAAGATAATTCTTCTGATGATGGGTTTGTAAATCCTGAGGACTTTTTCTCTTAAGCAAAAGGGATAAAACTTATGTTCGGAAAGAGAGGAAAAATGAAGATTTTATTTGCGTCTGCGGAAGTTGCACCATTTTCAAAAGCAGGTGGGTTAGCTGATGTTGTAGGAAGTTTGCCCAAAGAACTTGAAAAAGATGCTGAGATTGCTATTTTTACTCCTCTTCACGGTTGTATAGATAAAGATAAATATAAAATCAAAGAACTTGAAAACTCTGAAATGTGGTTAACTTTTGGCAATCAGCCACATAAGTTTAATCTTTATATGACAAAACTTCCAGATACAAAAATAAATGTATTTTTTATTAAAAATGATTGGTATTTTTCTTGTTTTAAGGAAGTTTATCCAAAATATTTAGATCCTAGATATGAACATGAAAGATATATTTCTTTTTCTCTTGCGGTTATGGAGTATGCAAAGGCTTTGAATTTTAGAGCGGATGTAATCCACGCAAATGATTGGCATACTGCTATGCTTCCATTATATCTACATTCTAATTACAAGTTTGATGAATTTTGGAAGGATACAAAATGCGTTTTTGAAATCCATAATCTTGCATATCAAGGAATTTGGTTCCAAGATGTTTTGGATTTTGCAAATATGAGAAAAGATATTGTTTATAATCAATGGGGTTGTGAACATTATGACCGTGTAAATTGGATGAAAGGTGCAATTCAGTATGCAGATAGAGTTGTGGCTGTTTCTCCTACTTATGCAAAAGAAATTTTAACTCCAGAATATGGAGAGAATATGGATTATACATTGCGAGGGGTTCAATATAAGCTTCGTGGAATTTTGAATGGTATTGATTATACCGTATTTAACCCTAAAAAAGATGAGGCTTTGGCTAAAAATTATGATGTTAAATCTTTGGATAAAAAAGAAGAAAATAAAAAAGCTGTTTGTAAATTCTTTGGTATAAAATACAATCCAGATAGACCTTTGATTGCTTTAATTTCAAGATTGGTAGATCAAAAAGGTATTGATTTAATCAGAGATATGCAATATGAATTGCAGAAATTAGATGCAGATTTTATATTTATGGGTAGTGGTGATAATAGTTATGAAAATCTTTTCATCTGGTTATCAAATAATACTCCAAATATCAGAACGTTTGTTGGTTATGATGCAAAACTTGCAAATTTAATTTATGCAGGTAGTGATTTCTTCTTAATGCCATCAAAATTTGAGCCTTGTGGATTGAGTCAATTGATTGCAATGCGTTATGGTAGTTTGCCAATTGTTAGAGCTACTGGAGGGTTGGAAGATACTGTTACAGGTTATCCTCTTGATAATTCTAATGGTTTCAAGTTCTGGAGTTATAATGGCTGGGATATGTTGAATGCGATTAAATGTGCATTGTATGTTTATGGTGACAAATATGTATTCAATGCGATGCGAAAATCTGCAATGGAAGCTGATTTTTCTTGGAAACGTAGCTCAAAAGAATATATGAATATGTATAGAGAAATTACTGGCAAACAGTAAGATTTAGAAATATATTTTGTTATACTGAGCGAAGCGAAGTATCTCTAACAAGAATATTGTGTTCCTTCCCCTCGGGGGGAAGGTTAGGATGAGGGGTGAACTTTAACAAGTAAAGTTAGATTTTCTCCCTTTCAGAGTGACACAATTAATTCCCTCTCCTTGGGGAGAGGGTGAGCGGTTAATCTAAACAAGTATAGCAATTCCCCTCTCCAAGGACTCTGCCGAGCAAAACAATCCAGAGAATTGTTTTGTGAGAGATTTGGGGATAGGGTGAGGGGTTAAACATTAGCAAGCACGGCAATTCCCCTCTCCAATGGGAGAGGGGTTAGGGGAGAGGGTTTGATTAAATAAAGAAATGTATATCAGAAACAGGTAGGTCGGCTTTGCTAAGCCGACAGATAAATTAATGTTCACTTTTTCTTTTTTATTTCGATGAAAAAAGAAAAAGCAGAACCGAAAAAGAAAAACACGAATGATTAAATGGCTCGAGTCCTCAGGGGCTTTGCCCCCGAACCCCCTGTTGTATTTGTCATACTGAGCGAAGCGAAGTATCTTATGTTGTGCTCGTTCGGATTAACCCCTCACCTCAATCCTCTCCCCAAGGAGAGGAAGAAAAATATAAATCATCCATACGGTACGCAGTTTCACAAAATTAAATTTTGCGTTTGGTTCACCACCTCACCCTACCCCTCTCCTTTGGGAGAGAAAGGAAGAACTAAGCGTATGGCAAAGAACACTATAACTAAAATTTAAAATAAAGTTTGTTGGTTGGTATCGAATTTCCCTGTTTTATATCCCAAATGCCTATATCCAGCTGGCGAAACTTTTCTGCCTCTTGGTGTTCGTTGAAGTAAGCCTGCTTGAAGTAAAAATGGTTCGCATACGTCTTCTAGCGTTCGTATGTCTTCCCCAATGGCTGCGGCAATTGTTTCAATGCCCACTGGTCCACCTTCGTATTTTTCTATAATTAGTTTCAACAAGCATCTATCTGTTGTATCAAGTCCAAATTCGTCAATTTTTAATATATCAAGTGATTTATTTGCAATGTCTTCTGTGATTTTTCCATCGTGTTTAACCAAGGCATAGTCACTTACTCTTTTTACTAATCTATTGGCAATTCTTGGAGTGCCTCTTGAGCGTCTTGCAATTGCTAATGCTCCTTTTTCGTCAATTTCAATTTCTAAAATTCCAGCCGTTCTTTTAATAACTTGTGCAAGTTCTTCATCTGTGTAAAATTCAAGTCTATGGATAATCCCAAATCTATCTCTTAATGGACCAGATAGTTCTCCTGCTTTTGTTGTTGCTCCAATAAGGGTGAATTTTGGCAAAGGAACTCGAAGCGTTTTGACGGTTTGACTCTTGCCAGTTGTCATATCTAGATAAAAATCTTCCATTGCAGGGTACAAAATTTCTTCAGCGACTTTATTAAGTCTATGAATTTCGTCAATAAATAAAATTTCTCCCCCTTGAAGTGACATTAAAATTCCAATAATATCTCTAGGTCGTTCAAGTGCGGGGGCAGAAGTGATTTTTATTTCAACTCCCATTTCTTGGGCAATAACCCCAGCAAGAGTGGTTTTCCCTAACCCTGGAGGTCCATAAAAAAGCAAGTGGTCTAATGGCTTTTCTCTTTTTTGTGCGGCTTTGATTGTAATTTTTAAAGTGTCTTTCAATGCACTTTGACCAATGTATGTGTCAAACGATTTCGGACGGATGCAATTTTCAAAATTCTTGTCGCAATCCACTGCTTCTGGTTTTACAACAGGATTTTTTTTCTCAATTTTTGGCTTTTCAAAATCATTATCGTCTGCAATAATACTCATAGCTAAATAATATCATAAATTCAGCGTTTTGAAAAATTTTTATGGTTTAATTCTTTCTGCAAATGAAAGAATTGTTGAGTAAAATTGCTCTTTGTTTTCGCTGATGAAATCCATTCTATCTTTGAGTTTTTTAGTTGTATATCTCTTATTATTGATTGCAGAATTTTTGATTGATTCTCCAATTTCTTTCAAGATTAGTTCCATTTGTTTTTTTGCATCTTCTTCACTAATAGCAGAAATGTCGCTATTTTTATCCATGATTTTTTGAATGTCTTTTAAACAAGTTAAGTTCATAAAATACGTTGTTTCAGCTTTCAACAAGTTTGTATTGTTTTGGTTTGCAATAATTCCGTTGTCAGACATAATTTTTAGTGCAACATCATTTACATCTTTAAAGAAGTTTCCGCCAGTAACAAGATTTGTATGTCCGTTATAAACTTTTTCATTTAATCCTTTTGTTACAAGTTCTAGTGCTTGTTTTTCTGTCATTCCTTCTGGAAGATTTGCTTCTCTCAATAGAGATTTTGCAATTCCTTTTGAATTCCCGATAAAGTAATCTAAGTGATTTAAAGCATTGTCAATTGCTTCTTCTGGGGTATATCTCAACACGTTCCCTGTATCGATAAATGTGAAAGGTTTTTCTTTATCTGCAAGGTTGATGAAAATATTTCCAGGGTGAGGGTCTGCGTGCATAACTTTTTGTCCTTTAGGAGGAACAGAAAGCAACTGTTCAAAAAATACTTGGAAATAATTTCTCATCAAGTTCATAGCTTCTCTTGAAGAAATTGTTTTATTTTCTTTCAACATTTGATCAATAAATTCATTGAATTGAATTCCTGGGGCTTTTTCCATTACATAGATGTTATCTTTTACTTCAATAGGTTTAACTGCGTGATAATTTCTTGCGTTTTTACCTAAAATTTGAGTAGCTTCCATTTCTTTTGAAAGGTCAACTTCTTTTGACCAAGCATCAAATAATGAATTTATTTTTCTCACAGTGAAATCTGTTTTTTCTTTATCATCTGTTGAATTTTGTTTTACTAAATCGATAAATGCTTTTCTATCGTTTTCAATTTTTTCAGAGGACATTCCTTTTTTCAATAACTTGATAACAACTTCTTTTCCTGTGGTGTTGTCTTTAGCGAGGAATGTTTCTGCCACTGTACCAACTCCAAGAGCTTTGTCATTTATGATTGTGTATTTGTCGCCGTAAGTTTTTGAAATGAAATCTTGAGCTTCTTCGATTGTTCTTGATTGGGGGCAGTCGCTTTTAAATCTGGTAATAATTGTTGAAATTTCTTTTGTATTAAGTTTGAAGCCACCAAAATTAATTTCTTCTTTCCCTAGCATTCCAAGAATGTTTTCAGGAATTGTTTGGATAAATTTTGGCAAGAAAATATTTTTTGCTTCAATAAGTTGCATTTTTTCTTCAATAGATTTTCCGCTACTAAATATATCCATTACAAATTTAGGGTCATTAAGTAGAAGTTGAGCTTTAGATTGCAACATATTAAAATCTGAATCAATAGAAACTTTTTCAAATGGTTTTAAATCTTTAACATTTTTCAATGCCTTTTCAATTGCTTTATCCCAATTTCCTAATGATGTGTGTAATTTTCTTGCTTTGTATGCAACAGCTCCTGTTGCAACTGCTTTAACTGCTAAATTATCTTTTTGCTTTTCTAAGAAATCTTTTGTTGATTTTTTGTCATCTGTTTTTACAAACATATAACGTTGAAGTGCGTTTTCACCCATCACAAGAGGGATTCCTAAAATCGCACCTTTCAAAACTGCAACTGGTGCTAATGCTCCATCAATTGCACCTGTTAAATTATCTTTCCAGAATGTTTTATTATCTTTCTTTTCATTTTTGCTCAAATAAATTCTATCAATAAATCTTAGGGTTGGTTTGATAGATATTCCAGTGAGAATGGCTGCGGCTGTTCCAATAGGACCTGCAACTTTTGCCACATCAAATTTAAGCTTTACACCTGTTAAAAATGGAGACGCAAATTTCGCACCTTTTTTAGCCATTGCATAAGCTCCAAAAGCACCTAAACCAGTTGCACTATCTAGGACTAATTCAGTTGCATCTCTTTGGGTGTATTGGAAATCATCAAGGTATTTGTTTACAGTATTATAATCAACTTTCCCAGCTTTATAGTCTTGAATCATTTGAGTCGCTTTTTTGCTATTTCTACCTACTCCAATTGCTGATTTTGCACTATCAAAAACTTTTCCAATAAGTCCCTGTCTTCTAGTTATTTTATTTTTCTTTTCAGTTAAATCATTTGAAAGTTTGTCTGTAACGAGCAGTGAATTGCTGTAAGTTGGGGTAATTGTATTGTTCATGTCTTTTCCTTGTTTGAGTTTCCATTGTTACAAATCCCGTAAAGGTTTATATTTGCCCAAATAATGGGTGATTGTTACGAAAGTTTATAAAATTGTCTGTTGAATTTAGGCGCTAAGGATAACAAAAAGACACTTATGAATAAATTTTCAAGCTACTTGTAAAAAAATCATTTATATTATATTATAGTTTTATAGATAGAAAAGTGAGGACTATTGAATGGAGCAAATAATTAAAGTAGCGTGGGATTTAAACGAAAATACAGATAACAGATACAAATTAGTTTATGAAATCGCTGAACTTGCTAAAAAAATTGTTGATGAAAATCAAGCAAGAAAAGCTCGTGAAGATTTTGGTTTTGAAGAAACACACGAAACTACTTATACAAAAGAAAATCCTGTTGAACACGCTTTGATGGTTAAAGCATCTGAAGCTGATGACAACAGATTGGTAGGATAATTTTAGAACTCAAAAAATACGCAAATTCCTGTGGGATTCTTGCGTATTTTTTTGAAAGAGGGGTTTATATGATAAAAGATACTTTAGATTATATTGAAACTTATACAGATGAATTTAAACCTGAAATAGGTATTGTATTAGGTTCTGGTCTTGGAGATTTGGCTGATGAGTATTGTGAAATCTCTATCCCCTATTCAAAAATCCCTAATTTTGCAAAATCTACAGTATCAGGGCATAAAGGTAATTTAGTTTTTGCGACTATTGGTGATAGAAAAGTTGTTATGATGCAAGGTAGAAGTCACTTTTACGAAGGACATTCTATGCAGGATATTACTTATCCTATAAAAGTTATGAAAGCTCTTGGCGTTGAAACTGTTATTTTAACAAACGCTGCGGGGGCAGTGAATAAAAGCTTTCGCCCAGGAGATTTAATGGTTATTACTGACCATATAAATTTCATGGGAGCAAATCCTCTTGTTGGTCCTAATGATGAAACCTTTGGCACAAGATTCCCTGATATGTCAGAAGTTTATAATAAAAATTTGATAAAAATGGCAGATGCTGCTGGTAGATTGCTGAAGATAGATTTGAAACACGGTGTTTATATCGCTTCTTCTGGTCCAAGCTATGAAACACCCGCAGAAATTCGTATGGCTAGATTTATGGGGGCAGATGCTGCTGGCATGTCAACTGTTCCAGAAGCAATTGTTGCGAATTATTGTGGAATGAAGGTTTTAGGAATTAGTTGCATTACAAATTACGCTAGTGGTGTTTCTTCTAAAAAACTTGACCACAAAGAAGTTATTGAAACTGCGGAAAAAGTTAAGGCTAAGTTTAAAGAACTTGTTAAATTGCTTATTAAAAATGTTTAGCTTCAGAGCGTACTGGTTGAGATGTTTTTCAGTATGACGAAGTAAATAAATTCCTCTTTGTTAAAGAGAGGTTAGTTGTGGTGTTTACATTTATGACTTCTTTTGTTTTTCAATAAATTTATCCACTTTTTCAGCCAAGTATGTTGAAAAGATTGGTAATACGCAATAGTAAATCCCTGCAAAGATTAGTGCTGGACGGAGAATGTTTATTCCCTCAATATATTTGTTGAGTTTTGGGTCTTTTGCGTTGATGTGTTTGAATTTTTCTATGAAATTTGTTGAACCTTTGGCTATCATTTTGTCTAGCCAATAGCCTCCTCCTAGTGTAATTGCCGTTGAAATTACATTATTATAAATTAGAGCTTTTTTACGATTTTCTTTTATTTTTTTGCTATTGTTTGTTTGAACGGCAAAAGAGGTTGTTAAAAGAATATCCGTCGCTGCTGTTATGTGTTTAGCAATATCTTTGTCTTTGGTTTCGTATTTCTTTGCAAAATTTTGGAAATGTTTATTATCAATAATTTTTCCTAAAACCTTTGAAAGTTTATCGATATTACCTGTAAAGTTTAATTTTTCCTTTATTTCTCTATTTGATGCAGTAAATGGGGTAATCTGTTGTACCTTTTTTCCTTCTTTTGGATTTTGAACTTTTGTTTTGAATATAGAACCCATTAACACGGGGATAAGAGCAAGTGTTAGCATTGATTTTGGTATAGCTGTGAAAAATCCAGTGCTAAGTTTGATTATTTGTGTCATAAGTTTATAACTTCTGGAATCTGTTAATGTGCCAGTATTTTTTGTTAAATTTTCTATTGTTTTTTTATCAAGAAATTTTTCAGAATATTTGTCTATATTTTTTACAGCTTTTTCTATTGGAAGAGCTACGGCTTCGACTATTCCGAATTTTATAAGCCCAGAGCAGATTGAATTTGTTGCTGCATATTGTTTATTTTCTTTTTCTACTTTTGGGGTGGAAAAGATTGCAATTGGACGCATTACAAGAGATAGAGCCAAAGATGTTCCTGCACTGAAAGATGTTCCGTGATCAGAAATTTTTTCCAATGTTTTTAATACTGTTTTATTTTTTAATAATCTGGTAGTAAAGTTCTGCTGACTTATATTTTGTATGTGCATTTTTAAATCTTTCCCTTCCTCTAGTAGAACGCACACAAAGGTAAAAGTAAAATAAATTTTAGAAATCTTAAAATATTTCAATATTTATAATTTTATTGTAAAATACCTCTAATGAATGTCGTTGAATTTATAAGAAAAGAATTTTGTGGCTGGGGGAAATACGAAAGAGTCGTTTTTCCTGCTGGTATTGTTGTAATAATCCTGTTGTCCTTGTACATGAAAGATAGCAAAATTGCGTTAATTTCTGCGATTTGTGGGATTACTTATACTATTTTGGCAGGAAAAGGGAAGATTTCTTGTTACCTATTTGGTTTATGCGGAACATTATGTTACGCATTTTTGTCTTATAAAAATAATTTATTTGGGAATTTATGTTTGTATTTGTTTTATTATTTCCCCATGCAAATTTTTGGTATTTTTAAGTGGAAACAGCATTTGAAAGATGATAGTCAAGAAATCGTTAAAACTAAATTATCTACAAAAGAAAGGGTTGTTTACTTTTTAGTATCTCTTGTTTTGTCATTTATATTGTATTTAGTTTTGAAATATGTTAATGATCAAAGTCCAATGATTGATGCTGTAACATCGGTGTTTTCAATAGTTGGTTTGTTGTTGACAGTAAAAAGGTGTATTGAACAATGGCATATATGGTTTGTGGTGAATGGCTTATCTACAATTATGTGGATAAATGCTTATTTGCACGGTTCAAATTGCTTTGCAACTGTTTTAATGTGGGCTACTTATTTTGTCTTGTCTATTTATTTTTTGCAAACTTGGAAGAAAGAAATTAAATTTTAAGACTAATTAATATTTTTGAATATATTATTTGAATTACAAATTGTTTTTGTTATCATGATAACAAAAGTAAGAGAAATTCATGGCTAAATCAAATAATAATACCCCAGTAAATCCGTATATTGTTGCAATGTCAGTATTGTTGCCGTCATTTTTATCACTTGCGGCTTCATCTGCAACCAATGTTTGTCAACCAAATATTGCGGGGTTTTATGGTGCAACACAATATGAAGCGAATACTGTAATTACTTGTTATATCATTTCTGCAGGGTTAATGCTTCCTGTTACTGGGTATTTGGTTCAACTTATTGGTAAAAAACTTTTGTTTTATTATAGCTTGTGGATATTTGCTTTAGGATGTTTGCTTTGTATTATTGCTCCAAATCTTCAAGCTCTGATTGGTGCTCGTGTAGTTCAGGGGGTTGGAAGTGGATGTATTTTGCCATTGTGTCAAGCCATTTTGTTGGAAGTTTTTCCAAAAGAACAACGAGGAATTGCAATGAGCCTTTTTGGTGTGGCGGCAATGTTTTCACCTTTAGCAGGACCTTTTATGGGTGGATATTTGACCGATAATTGGTCTTGGCAGTGGGTATTTATCATAAATATACCTTTGTGTATGTTGTCATTTTTATTATTAAAATTGTTTGTTCCAGATGATAAACCTCCAAAAAGCGTGAAGAAAAAGAAATTCGATATTGTTGGATATATTTCAATTGTTATTGCGATGGCTTGTATGCAAATAGTTTTGGATAGAGGTCAACAGTACAATTGGTTTGATACTCCGTGGATTTGTTATTTGACTGGAATTTGTATATTCTCATTTATTTTCTTTTATGTTTGGGAATTAGAATATGATAATCCAGTAATTGATATTAGGGTATTTAAAGATAGAAATTTTTTGTTCGGGACAACAATAAGTGCTTTAATCAATGTTATGCTTTATTCTACACTGTTACTCGTCCCAATGTTTGTACAAAGTCTTTTAGGATATAGTCCTTCAATGTCTGGATTAACAATGTTTCCAAGAGCAATAATTTGTTTTGCGGGATTGCTTATAGTTGGTGCTATTTCAAAATATATTGAGCCAAGATTGTTAACCGTTATTGGCTTTTTGATTATGGCTATTTCAATACTAATGCTGACCGCTATGAATACAACTTCTTCTATGGAAAGTGTTGTTTTACCAAATATTTTATTATGTATTGGAGTTCCAGTTGCATTTGTACCAATTACGGCGTTGTCTTTTCAAACAATGCCCGCTTCTAAAAATGCTGATGCTGCTGCACTCCATGCATTGTTCAAAAATTTGGTAACGGCTGTATCTACGGCGTTGTCTGCAACATTTATTGCAAGAGTTTCTCAGGTTCATCAAAATTATCTTGTTGGTGATTTAGGTTATCATAATGCGATGTTTAGATATAAATTGCTCGTTTTTACTAACAAATTTTTAATTCATTATCCTCATGTTGTTGCAGTAAGAAAAGCAAATGGACTTTTGTATAAACAACTTTTGCAACAAGCTAGGTTGGCTTCTTTTTATGATGTGTTTGCACTATTAGCATTACTTTGTATTGCAATATTACCTTTATTATTCTTTTTGAAAATTAAAAAAGTTAAAAAGGCAAATTAGTTTTTAGTTAGCAAAAAGTTTTATGTTTGTTTTTAATATATCTATAAGGGAAAATAAAGGGTATATTTAAGGGATGAAAATTTCGCCAATTAGATATAATTATAACCAATCTTTTTTAGGTTTTCGCTCAGAAAAAGACAATGAGAATAAGGGGTTTGTCGATACGATAAATTCTAAAATCCCTACAAGTTTTACTAGAACCCAAGTTGCAGGGTCTGTTTTGTTCGCTGTTTTTGTTGGAATGGGTTTAAGACATGGAAAAATAAAATCAGAAAAATATAAAAATTTAAAATTAAGTGAAGAGCTAGAACATGCGAAAAATAAATTTTCAAATTTTATAGAGAATTCTCTAACTCCTAAAGATCTTAGAGAAAAAATTTATGAAAAATTTAGTCAAAAAATTGCGGAAGGGAATTTGGGTTATGATGTTTCTTCTCCTCCTGTAACGGGTTTAGAAAAGCCAAAGGTATATCCAGATGCTTTTGATTTGCCCAAAGATGTGAAAACAAATAATCGCTCCTTTATAAAAGAACTTAGTATTCCTGAGATTGGTAGTGATGGATCGTTTGATTTTAATCTTCCTTGGACGTCGCAAATAAAAGTTGTTCAAGCAGAAAGGAAAAGTTTTACTCCTGTTCATAATTGCAAAACGAGTATAACAGAATCTTATTCTGAATCAGTAAAATGGACGAATGATAAAATTGCTCGAGATATTTTGCAAAATTTCTACGATGGACATGGACAGACTTTGGATGGGGTGAAATTTAAGTTTGAACCTCTTCAAAATGGTAAAGTCAGAGTGAAAATTAGCGGAGATGGTACCTATACCCCAGATAAGGCGATATATTTAGGTGAATCAACAAAGCGTGATGATGCTAGTGCTGCTGGGAATTATGGCGAAGGTTTGAAAATGTCTGCACTAAAGCTTTTAAAAGATTCAGGAACTGACAACGTAAAATTTGCTTCTGATAATTGGCAATTAAATTATAAATTCCAAGAAGATTCATTGCTTGGAAAACGAGTTTTGGCATATGATTTGGATGAAATAACTCCTATTCATGGAAATTATTTAGAATTTGAAACAAGTGATAAGTCTTTACTTGAAACTTTTAGGAAAAGTATAAATCGTTTTTACCATTCTGGGAATGAGCATTTTAAATCTCCAGATTTTGAAAATGATTTGCTTGGGATTAAACTTTTGCCAGAAGGTGAAAAAGGAGCAATATATATTGCTGGACAAAGGTTTGAATATAACGATGATTATGATGGCTTCCCTTCTGCTGTAATATTTTTGAAAGAAAAACCTGAGACTAGATATTTGAATCTCTCAAGGGATAGAATTTCTTTATCAGAGAATAATCTAGAAAATATTGCTCGCTGGTTTACAAGATCATCTTATGATAATCAAAATGGTAAAATGGTAAGAAAATGTATGCTTCCAAAACCAGAGGCTGTAAAATTTTTAAGAGCTATGGATAAATATTGGGATTTAACAAAACAAGGACCAATGAATACATTTTTTAATGAAGTTTTAGCTATGAATTATGATAGTACAATTCATATCAAATTCCCAAAGAATTATGTTGCATATTCCCCTGCTTCTCAAGAAGTTGTAACGGATTTAATATCTAAAGGCATAAGAGTTTGTAAGGCTGATTTTTCGTATTATGGAATGCCTACAATTAGACAGTTTGTTGGGAATGCTCGATCCCATGCAGTTGTTTCTCCTTCTGAAAATCAGAAAAAGAAAATTTTAATTTTGAAAGAAGCAATAAACGTTTTTAAAAAATCCTTGAAAGATAAACATTTTACCGAATCTGAATTGAATACAAAAATTTTCTTATTTAATAATAGGAGCGAAAAAGAAAAAGGTTTGTATAATAATGTTTTAGCTGAAGCTATTATTGACAATGAAGTTTCAAAGGGGTTTTGGATTGATTCTGGATATTTGGATAAAGCAAGTTTTAGTGAGGCTTTAGAAACGGCTCTCCATGAACTTTCACATAAAGCTGGAGGGGATGAAAGTGAAGAATTTTCATATAAGCTGACAAATGTAAATAAAGCTGTGATAGGCCAAATTGTGGAGGATGTTCAATCAAGGGCGGAAATTCAATCTTTGAATAAACTTTGGGATGAAATTGGTTCGTAGTTTTGTTTTTGGAATATAATTATGGTGTATTTGAATGTTTCGGGATGTGGCACAGCTTGGTAGTGCACTTCGTTCGGGACGAAGGGGTCGCAGGTTCAAATCCTGTCATCCCGACCATTTAAACTAAAGGCTTTCAGAGATTTACTGAAAGCCTTTTTTAATACCATTATGTAATTATTATGTAATAGAACATTTGTTCGTTAAAACTCGCTTATATTATTTCTTGTTCTTTTGTGTGGCTTTAAAATCTATATATTTAATAAAATCCATAATTTCAGCAACTTGGTTTTTATCATAACCGTACCTTGCAATATCCATAGCCAAATCAGTTTTGTTAGTTTTACAAAAATTTATATCAGTAGATATTTTATCTGGTAGTATCAATGCTCTAAATACTTCATTAAAATCTATTTCTAAAGCCAATCCTAATCTTATTAATGTTTCAACTCTTGGCATACTGCGAGCCTTTTCTAAGTCGTTAATTACAGCTAGACTTACTCTTGAACGTTCATTTAATTCTCTTACAGATAATCCTTTATCTTTTCTTATTGTAGATATAAAAACGGCCAAATTTTTTAAAACACATGCTTCTAAAGAATCAGTTATTTCTGAAACTATTCGTAAATGATTTGGGTCTTTTACATTGTTAAATTGCTTAGTTAAATACTCTAAGGATTTGATTTCAGCCATACATCCCTTCCCTCCTTTAATAATTATATCATTTGAATAACTTACGTCAAGCCGAACACGTACGTTACTCGAAACTATCAAAAATACGAACACGTACGTAGTTGACAAAAATAAAATAATATGATACAATATAACGTACGGGTACGCAAAAAGGAGGCAATATGCAAATAATTAGTACATTAGAAGCATCAAAAATACTAAAATTGGATGTTCGAACATTGCAAAAACTAGCCAAGGGAGGAAAATTCCCTGCTGAAGTATGTGGAAGAGTAGGAAGAAAATATTTATTTAATGCGGATGCTCTCTTGGCATATATTTTTTCTCCAACAGTAGAAAGAGGGTAATAATGAGTGTATATAAACACAAATCAGGTTATTATGGCTACAACTTTATGTACAAAGGCAAAAGATATTGTAAAACTTTTAAAGGGCTTTCCAAAAATAAAGTTGCTTATTTTGAAACTGTACATAAGGCAGAACTTATAAAAACTGGTTACGACATAACAAAGAAACAGGTCTATTACTTAGAAGACTTAATTGCAGATTTCAGAGAATATGCAATGGCTCACTATACCAGACCAAAGACATTTGATTATGTTATAGATAAGTTTTATAAGATAGTAGGAAATAAAGATGTAGAGCAGATAACCGTTTCAGATATTGAAAAATATATTAACACTCGTTTAGGCAAAATAAAAAATTCTAGCATAAATCGAGAAGTTGACAATATCCGTCGTTTATTTTCATTAGCCATTGAAAATAAACGTATAGCGGTAAATCCTTGTTCGACACTGAAAAAACTACGTATAGAAAATCCTTCAGAGCGTTATTTGACAAAGGATGAAGAAGTAAGATTACTTGTAGTATGCAATCCTACTATGAGAGCAATTATAATAACAGCCTTGCATACTGGCATGAGGCAAAATGAAATATTGAGTTTAAAATGGCAAGACGTATTCTTTGAAGAAGATTATCTTATTGCCTTAAATACTAAGAATAACAAACCTCGTAAGCTAAGATTAACCAAAACTCTTAAAGAAGAATTATTGAAACTTCCAAGGTTAGGTGATTATGTTTTTACATCCCCTGTTACTGGTACTAGATATAAAGACGTAAAAACAAGTTTCAAAAGAGCTGTGAAACGTAGCGGAATCCCGCCAATAACGTTTCATAAGCTAAGGCATACAACTGCATCTCGACTTAATGAGGCTGGAGTTGACATTGTAACTATACAAAAAATACTAGGTCATGCAGATTTAAAAACAACTCAGCGATATACACATAATCCAAGTGCCAGTATGGAAAATGCTTTTAAGTTACTGAATGAGTATTAAATGACTAGGCATATACCAGAGTAAATACAAATAAGATATTTCAATAAAGGGGATACATGCAGTACAAGAAAATACCTAAAAACCGCAATATAACAACAAATGGAGCATATAAAATGAAAAAGGAAAATAGGAAAATTAAAGAGAATGAAAATTTTATGGATATAAAAAGATTATCAGAGAAGTATATTATGTTATCTACTTGTTTATCAGCCCATAATATAAGAAAAGTATTATCTAGGACTATAAGAGATAATATTATATTAAATAACTGTAATAGTGGACTGAATGACTGGTTAGGAAGTATAAATGGGTACAAAATAACTAATATAGAAGAATATGAGCAGTTATTAAGGGAATATAATTCCCAATTCTTCAACTATCCTACAGCGTACATTGATAATTTTATTAAATTTGCTTCTTCTGATTTAATAAGACAAATAGTAAAATTGAGTTATATTGCAAGTGGTAGAGGCAGAAAGTCTGTTCCTATTAACAATGCTAATATAAAAAATAGGAATCTTGTCTTTACTTTCAATAGCAAGGTATTTGTTGAACATGTTAAAGATGAAAAGGAAATTCCATTTTATGCAAATGCTTTTTGGCATTTTGTAATGTTAATTTTACTTACCGAATATGTAAATAGCTATACTAATGAAACAATTACACTTAATCTGTCCGAGTTTCATAATTTTATCAGTCTGAATATCCTTACTGGAATGAAGATGTCCGTAGAATTTGAAACAGATGTTTTATATGAAGAATTATTTGAAGAAATCTCGAAATTTATTCCTTCAAATAAGAAGAATATCGTCATAACAGTAAATGACGAAAAGCAAACTATACTATTTAGAGTAAAAAATAATTTTATCTTAGCTGATGCTTTTAAAAATGAAGGTTATAAAAAAGTTAAAAGTGAGTTTAACAAGGAATTGGATAGAAAATCTGAGAGTGAACTGCGTGTAAAACACGGCAATACTCCTAATTCTATTGAGCTTATTTTATATGTAACAGGTATGAGAACTATAAGTCGTATTCTCTCTTTAGATTGTAACCCTTTGAATAAAATTTATTTACGTAATTTTGTTGAAAAAGGCGGATTTTTTATCTCACTTATTATCAGTTTTCATTTTCGAGCAATCGTACAAAATAGTAGTCTTATCAAGTTCGATAAATCACATTATACAACTTACAGCAAATTTATTACTCGCTACAAGGGAGAAAGGAATACAGCTTTAAAAACAGCAGTAATTATTTTATTATCAAAGTTACCTAATAACAAAAGAAAAATATTAATTGGTAAATGTTTCAAAAAAGATGATTACAGAGTAAAAAATGATATTTACAAGGATTTAGAGAATTTAGATAATATTTTAAACCAAGATAAATTTTGTGCAACTGCTAGATTTCATAATGTTTTAAGGAGGGATTATGGTTGGTAAATTGTTCAAAGACTTACTAATTGATAAGTTACGTTTTTATATAAATGATACGGATTTTAGTAATGCTGATAGGTCTGAATTTATTGCAAATATCAAAAATGTTATGTCTTCACATTATCCAGATAACGCATATAGGCTTAATACAAGCAGACAAAGAATAAGCCTTGAATTTACACCTACAAGATATAGGACAAATAAAGGTCAAACCGATACTAACCTTATTATGCCAGAAGAACAAACCTTATTTGAGTTGTTTGAAAATCTCGGATTTTATAACTTGCCAGAAAATATTTACAATAGTTTTATTATAAGTAAAATTCACCTTACAAAGAATTTTTATACACAAAATGCCGTACCACGTTATATTAAAATGTTAAAAAATCGAAAGTATAGAGCAGGTATCAAGCCTATTCAAAATACTTCTAATGTTACAAATACCAGTCTTATTCTGAGCACTTTAAAGAAGGATTATTCGGATAAAAATATAATAGGTAATAAAGTGATTCTATTCTATGACAAAGTACAAGAACTCAAAGACAAAGCTGCACTTAATGAGATTTATTTACGTGAACCTTTACCATTAAAAGACGTGAACATATTACCAAAAGGGGCTTACAGCAATAATCCGCCTTATTTATCTTTAAATAACCTCCACATATTAAGATGTGAATTGCAATATGCGACTTCTGTTAAGTTAAAAAAGATTTCTGACTTTATTTTCGATACAAAAAACAGTCATGATTTAAGACTTGCTACATTATTAAATCTACTAAAAGAGCAAAAGTTATATAGTACATTAGAAAGATTTTACACCAATGAATTACGAAATAATGTATTTTTTGACAAGCCTTTAAACTCAGAGGTTAAATTAAGCAAACATGAAAAATTATTAGCTGAATTAATTAAGGGTAAATCTGCTACAAGGCTGCTTGGGATGTATAAAGGTTCGCCAAAAAATTCCTTATCACGGGTTTTAAAAAAGTTACAAATGGCTGACTCTAGGAATAAATTGTATGTTGAATTATACAGAGAAGTTATTGAAGGAAGAAATTCTTAATTTTACTCCGATTTTTCTAAAATCATTGAATTGCGGGTTACCATTTATTACATTAAATATGAAACACCTTTTTACGAGCCTCATAGCGGGCTTAGAATGAATAATTAACTTTTGCTTCGACACTTGATAAATAGTAAATTATAGTAAATTATAGTGAATAATATACATGTGTAACCTAGAGCTTTCTACCTACAGTTTATCTGTACAGTGCTCTAGGTTTTAGCTTTATATATGTCTTTTGTCTTTTTAAAATTATGTTCTTTTAGACTAATTTATTTATATAACTAAAATAATAAGTTACATTCTAATTTGCTACAAAATGAGGAATATGTAGCAGAAAGGGTGTAAAAGAGATGAAGAACTTAGTAGAACCAATAAAAGACAAGAAAGATATTGAGGCTGTTGAACAGTATCTTGCAAAACATAGTCTGCGGAATCAGTTAATATTTGTCTTTACTTGCAATAGCGGTCTTAGAATCTCTGATGTACTTGGATTAAATGTAGAAGACGTCAGAAACAAACAATATGTTGAGGTTATAGAAAAGAAAACGGGTAAGTATAAACGTTTTCCGCTAAATAATAAGTTGAAAAGTCTTATTAAAAAATATCTTGTTGAAAGAGATAAAACATACTCTATTACAAGTGATGAACCGCTTTTTGTTGGTAAGAAACATTGCAGATTAGATAGGTCGCAAGTTTACAGATTTATTAATGATGCTTGTTTAAAAGTAGGACTACAAGGAAATTTTGGAACACATAGCGGACGTAAGAGTTTTGGTTATCACCATTACAAAAAATTTCATGATGTCGCATTGTTGCAAAAAATTTTTAATCACAGTTCACCCTCAATAACAATGCGTTATATCGGCATAGCACAAGAAGAATTAGACGAGTCTTATAAAAATTTTGAACTGTAAAATTGCGACTTTACACCATTCCATAATGCAACAGAATATCTATACGGATGTATAACTCATCTATAAATGATAATAACATAAATATCTGGAAATAAAAACGATGTATAAATAAAAATTAAGAAAAAACCGTATGTATCTAAATCCAGATTACATACGGTTTTTTCTTAATTATTCACCAAAATAGATATTATGATGTAAAAAAATGGAAGTGGAAATTAACAATGATTAATACAGAAAAAGACAGAAATATTTCACCAAAGAAAATTTTAGCAAATATGTTTGGTCAATTAATAGCTAAAAATCGAAAAAGTAAGACTTTAAGACATTTTAGTAGAAGAGTAGATATAATACAAAATGACAGACTGGAACAAATTCCGAATCTAATAAAACAACTTGATATTGAGGTTATTGATGAACAAACAAATTAAAATCAGAGTATATCCAAATGGTAAAATTGAATCCGAAACAGTTGGAATCAAAGGTAAATCTTGCCTTAATTACATAAAAGAAGTTGAAAATTTAACAGGTGCTAAAACTATAAAATCAGAATTTACAAAAGAGTATAACGAAACAGAACAGTATCTATATACTTCAAATGAGGAATACCAACAAAATGGACATTAGGATAAATTCATATATTCCTATAACAAAGGTTGAAGGTGTTGGAGCTAGGTTTGCAATTTGGGTTCAAGGATGTTCTATAAGATGTGAAGGTTGTGCGAACTCGCACATGTGGAACTTTGAGGGTGGTACTTCTTATAAAATTTGTGAATTTATTGAAATAATTAAATCTTATAAAGATAGTATTGAAGGTATTACTTGGTTAGGTGGTGAACCTACAGAACAAATGCAAGCCATAACAGAAATTTCAAAAGTAGTTCAAGAAATTGGACTGTCTGTAATTCTTTTTACTGGATATAAGTATTCCAATCTTAAAGAAAACAAAGATTTTCAAACACTTATTAAATATGTTGATATTTTGATAGATGGCGAATATGAACAAGAAAAGACAGATTACTCAAGAGCTTGGGTTGGTTCAAGTAATCAAAATTATTATTTTTTAACTGATAGATATAGTAAATCTGTAATTTCAGAATACAAAAACAAAATTGAAGTCCGTATAACATCAGAAAACAAAATTATTATGACAGGTATGGGCAATTTTAAAGAATTAGCAAAGTTAGTGGGGTGATATATGGCAAAAACTATTGTATTAGAAGGAATAAAAAAGACTGAACAATATTTGACAAACCTATTTAAAGCAAGATTTAGTTTTATATATATACCTACATGGGAAGAAATAAGAGTTATTGAGCTAATTACCAAAATAGCTAAGAATACTAAAGCTATTAAAAGTAAAAGAGATGTTTTTATATGGAGTGCGACAGAAGGCTTAAATAAATTACTTACAACAGGTCAAGAACACATTAATATTAACAATGCCGAAAAACCTACAGAAGCATTGAATTATATTGATAGTTATAACAAACCTGCAATAATGATATTAAAAGATGTTCATCCCCTACTTGGGATTCAAGGAAGAAATGCAGATTACGGATTTATTAGAAAAATAAGAGATGTTGCAGGTTCTTTAAAAAATGCAGAGTGTTCAAAAAATGTTGTAATCATTGCTCCGACACTTGTATTGCCTAATGACTTGCAAAAAGATATTACCGTTGTTGATTTTGATTTACCAACACTTGAAGAACTTAAAAATCTTTTGAATGAAATGCTTGCTATGAATGAGGGCTCTGGTATCTTAATAGACCTTGATGAAAACGGAAAAGAATTATTATGTAAAGCCGCTCAAGGTTTAACATTACAAGAGGCTGAAAATGCCTTTGCACGTGCTATGGTTACAAAAGGACAATTAACCGTTAATGAATTAGATATTATCCTTGAAGAAAAATGCCAAGTTATCAAGAAAACAGGCATACTTGAATTTATAAATACTACCGTAAACATTGATGATGTTGGTGGCTTAGAAAATATGAAAAAGTGGCTGGCAAAACGTAATAATTCGTGGCTTGGTACAGCTCAAAAAGATTATAATTTGCCATCTCCAAAGGGTGTATTGATAACAGGTGTGGCAGGTTGTGGGAAATCAATGACGGCTAAAGCGATGAGTGCAATGTGGCAACTACCGTTATTAAGACTTGATATAGGCAAAATTTTTTCGGGGTTGGTAGGAAGTAGTGAAGAAAACATGCGTAAAGCAATTCAAACCGCAGAAGCGGTTGCACCTTCAATACTTTGGATTGATGAAATTGAAAAAGGGTTTGGTGGCAATTCTGGAGGTGAAATGGATGGAGGAACTTCAAGCAGAGTTTTTGGGACATTCCTTACTTGGATGAATGAGAAAACAAAACCTGTATTTGTTATTGCAACCGCAAACAACATTTCAAGATTACCCGCTGAAATGTTAAGAAAAGGAAGATTTGATGAAATATTTTTTGTTGATTTACCAACTATAAATGAACGTAAAATTATTTTCAAATTACATTTAGAAAAGAGATTAAAAGGCAGTAAGTCTAAAGATTTTGCAATTACTGATGATTTATTAAATAAACTTGCAGATGCTACAGAAGGATTTGGAGGTTCTGAAATAGAACAAGTTGTAATATCTGCATTATTTGAAGCCTTTGCCGAAAATAGAACGCTTAAAACAGAGGATTTATTTAAAGTTATTAGAAATACAGTTCCTCTTTCAACAACTCAATCTGGACAGATTTTAGCTATCAGAGAATGGGCTAACGAAAGAGCCGTATCCGCTACCGCACATGATGAAAACTATAATTATACTCCAGAGGAAACGGAAGAAATAGCGAAAAAGAAAGAAAAAGCAAAGAAAACTACTGAAACAATAAAACGTAGTCGTGGTGGTAGAACTATTGATTTTTAGAGGGTTATAACAGTTAGATATGGACATTATAGAAACAATTATAGTTTTAACATTATATTTTTTCTCAAGTATTTTCAATTTGAAAACTAAGGATTACTACATAAAAGAGATAAAAAAATATAAAAAAGAAAAACTAATAGACCCTAATGAGCTATTATCAATAATAAAACAACAAAATAATATAATATATTATACAAATAAAAGTTATGATTTTTATGGTTCTTATCACGAAAAATATATTATAACACTTAAGATACACAAACAAATAGATTATACTTTTGACGTTATATATTATTTACTTCAAAATGCAGACAATAAAATTCAAAAAGATATTATGAAAAGATGGAACTTGGAACGTAGAGCCCTTTCTTCTATAAATATATCTTTCACAGATTTAACTACTATTCAAAAATGGTTAACAAAAACCACTGGCTTAGGCATAAAATTTGTAGATAAACAAGAAGCAATAGAAAAAGAAGATAGAGCATACGAATACCATAAAGCAGAAAGTTATTATAAAAATGCACTTACGGATTATAATGCAGGGGATTATAAATCCGCAGAAGAATTTATCAATTTAGCACTTGAGATTGTTAAGTTAAAAAAATATTTTAATTTACAAGAACAAATAGCAGATAAAAAATTTTCAATAAAGACTTCTGTTGAAGATAATTTTGAAAGCACAACATTACAAAATAACTCCAAAGACAATAAAGAGAGTCATATTTCTTCAAAAAGTAAAAAAATAAAACTTGAATCTTGTAATAAAAAAGACCTGCTTACAATAAACGGTTTTGATGATGAAAAAGCAGATAAATTATTACAAGAACGTAATAACGGAAAATATTATTATGATATAGAATCCTTTGTTGCAGAATTTGAATTAATGCCGCATCAAATGATAGAGATTCAAGATAGGTTAATATTCCCATCAAAACCTAAAAATAAAATTGGGAGAAAAATTGATTGGTAAAGGAGCATAGATAATGTCTATAAAACAGGATTTAATGAATGGTGAATTATGGATGGCTCAACAACGCAGAAAAATGGGAGCTAAAAAATTTGATGAATGGATGAGGTCGCAAGAAATTAGGAAATATACTAATTTTGAAGATGAAACAGAATTGAAAAAATATATTAAAAAAGCCGGTTATGATTGGTCAGAAACATATACAATGCTATATAGATATGTAAAAACTCATATTACTAAGGAATATCCTATTTATTGGATTTATGAACAAAATAAATTGGTAGCTTCTGTTTCTGCTGATATAGATAAAAAGGTATTGGGTAATTTTACTAATGCCATTGCACATGTAGCAGGCAGACCTTGTTTTTTTGATAGTATTTCTGAAACAAAAACTCCTGTATATAATTTCCCTACTATTTATACAGATAAGGCTGTATTAAAACAAACTTTAAAGAACCTAAAAATTTCAGCAATAGAAGAAAGAGGAAAATTAAGTTTTGAAATTCCGAATTGTTTAATTGAATTAAAGTCAAGTAAAAATGGGGTTTACGAATTTAAAGCTACAGGATACGCAGATTTAAAAGAAATCCACAGATACTTTGCCAAAATCGAATCTGAATATGAACGAGTTGTTCAATCTAATATTTGTAAGAACATTAAATCAAAAATTGCACAAAATCCTTCTATGAAATTGGAACAGGAAGAAGTATTAGAGGATAACTCAGTATTGCTTACTATAAGAGTTTAGAAGTTGTATTATGGCTAGACAGAAATAATGACAATTGGGCATACAACAATACAAACATTATGATAGAGTCTATAAAATAGACGGAAAGATAGATATATAAGAAGGTGAAATATGTCAAGGAAAAGTGATAACAGAGATTTATATAATTTAGTGCTATTATTTGTAGCCTGTGTTCTAGGTGCAACAAAATTTTTAATAGAAGTAAATAAACATGGATTATGGAAAGAATGTATATTATCCGTTGGTTTTGTCGGTAGTTTTAACTACTTCCTTTACTATTTAGGGAGTACAAACATATTACCGTTTTCTGTGTTTGGTTGGAGTTGCGTTATTAGTTTTATTGCATTTTGCGTATATTGGAGTCATTTGTTTAATGGCAGTCCTTATAGACAATTTTCAAGAAATCAATTAAAACGTAATTCAAGTTACTGGGCTGAAAATTCATGGTGGTGGAATTTAGACGGTTGGCAATTTGAAGAAGAAGTTGCAAAAATTTTAATTCTAAATGGTTATAAAGCTACGGTTACAAAAGGTTCTGGCGACGGTGGAGTTGATATTATAATAGAACAAGAAGGATATAGGGGAATTGTACAATGCAAACACTACAGAAACCCTGTACCACCAGAACCAATTAGGGCATTATGGGGTTGTAAAGATGATTTTAATGCAAATGAAGTAATATTAGTTGCATCATCTGGCATTACACAAGCAGGAGCAGATTTTATAAGCAATAAACCAAATTTTAAAGTATTGAACCTTGACGACATAATAAGAATGAGTCAACAAATAAACTATTCTCAAAATAAAGAGGATTATGTTTCAAATGGGAAACATGGTAGAAGGTTAGATATATAAGGTTCGTAGCATGAATAATACTTTTGATAATAAATCATTCCTAACAATGGTATTTGCAATTGTTATTATTGTAGGGATAATAGCAATATTTTCAATTTTTAAATCCAATCAAAAAATAAATAAAATTGTTCCAGTAGTACGAGAAGATTTGAACGATATAGTTAATTAAATTTTAGTCTACAAAAAGTATACTTTTTGTGGACTATTTTGTACAACGTAAAATCAATGAAATTTAGTTGTTATTTTATAAAGAAAAGGTACATGAAAAGCACTTATACTTTTATAGACTTTTGGTATTTATAGAATGTACTTTTGGCAATATTACACATAGACATTACATCCTTAACTTTTATCAATCCATTTTTATATAATTCATAAGCTCTTATAAAATCTTTTGGAATTTCTGTATTTGGTCTTCCAAACTTAACCCCTCTTGATTTTGCACTTGCAATTCCTTCTGCTTGACGTACTTTAATATTATCTCTTTCACGCTCTGCAACATATCCAAGTAATTTCAATACAATATCGGTAATCAATCTTCCTGTTAAACCATTTTGATTATTACGAGTATTTAGAATCGGCATATCAAGAACTTGAATATCTACCCCCATATTGATTATGGATTCCCATTCTTTACAAATCTGAGAATAATTTCTTCCAAACCTATCTATACTTTTAACAACTAATAAATCCCCTTTTCTAAGTTTTGATTTCATTAGTTGATATTTTTCACGTCCTACAAAATTCTTTCCACTGGCTTTTTCTATAAAAATTTCATCAACTTTGAATCCTGTAAGGGAATCAAGTTGTCTATTTTCATTTTGTTCACGAGTAGAAACTCTTATATATGCAAATGTTTTACTCATTTTTTAACTTCCTTTTTTATGATTATCTGCCCAAAACTCTTATTATTAGCGGAGTACAAAGATTTAATACTAAAAGTGGGGATTTACCCCACTTAACTATGAAATACTGAATTTTCGGTAAGAACTTTGTTTGATAAAAGCGTTATAAAGTTCTAAATACTTCTTTTTGAAAGCGGATGTATTGAAACCATTTCTTACAACATTTGTAAATTTGACTGTAAATGCTCCAACTTGTAATTCTTCAATTCCTGCATCGTCCAAAACTTTTTTAACTAGATTTTCTTTTTCTTCTTTTAATTCCTTTAACTCTTGCAATTTTGCTTCAAGAGCCTTGATAGTTTTAATTTCATCTTCTAAATTTGTGTTTGTGTAAATTACGTTTGTCATTTTGACCTCCTGTTGTTTATATGTTACGTTATCATGATGTATCTAATTAGTAGGAATGTCAACGCTTTTGAGAAATCGTCAACACAAAGCTTTACGATTACGTGAATTATAAAAATATGATGATATACTAAAAATAGGAGGACAAAATGAGTAATCCAGAAACACCCAAATACATAGCAACAAAAGAACGAAAAGAGCAGGCTAGAAGGCTCGTGAAGACGTTTTTAAATGAGAATAATACATCTGTGTACCGCTTAGCAAGAGAACTTAATAAACGGTATGGTCGTTCAGCATCAGATTCTAATTTGCAGAACAAATTAGCAAGAGCATCATTTAAAATTACAGAACTAATGGACATAGCAGAGTTATTTGGTTATGAATTAAAATTTGTTCCTAAAAGCTCGATAGAGGGTCATGAAAACAGTTCTAAATAAGGCTAACTAGGATACATATATTGTGTCCTGCTCACAATAAACTTATGCACCATAATGAGTTTGTGTATGCATAAATTTTACGTTTTAACTAATTTAGCAATTGTTTTTATTTACAAATATATTACAATTTCATTAATGTTTTTATATTTGCCAAAAATTAAATAAAATATAATATTTATTAAGCATATTTGCACATTTTTTACATTTTTAGTGTATAATATTTTAAGAGGTATTGTGATATGTTAATAGAATTTAGTACAGAAAATTTCAAATCAATAAAAAATAAAATGACACTTACTATGCAAGCATCTTTTGATAAAAGCTTGAGTAAAAATGTTGCGAAGGTTGTATTACCTCAAATTGAGGGAAAGAAAAATGTAAATAGAGTGTTAAAAACATCAATAATATATGGTGCAAATGCCTCTGGAAAATCTAACTTATTAAAAGCGATGAATATAATTCGGAAAATAATTATTCATTCCAATACTCATCAGCCAAATCAAGCATTCCCTATTGATAATTTTAGACTCGATTTAACATGTTCTAAAAAACCAACTAAATTTGAGTTTATTTTTATTCAAAAAGGAATTAAATATGCATATCAAGTTGTTTTAACATCTAAGAAAGTTATAGAAGAATGCTTATATTATTGGCCAAATGGACGTCAAGTTAAAGTTTTTGAAAGAGAAGGAAATAATATTGTTTTTGGCGGCTCATATAAAGCTAAAAACAAAGAAGACGAATTAAGAAATAAAATATATGCAGAAGATACTGCTGAAAATATATTATTTTTATCTATGGCCAATAAAGTTAATATTCAACCAATAAAAGATGCTTTTACTTGGTTTGCAACGAAACTTGTAATTATTAACAGGCAAAATGGAATAGGTGATGAAACGACAAGAATGTTAGCAGAACATTTTATTACCAAACAGGAAGTTCTTAATTATTTAAAAGTTGCAGATTCTAAAATTACTGATTTTACCCTTGTAGAAAGTGATGCCGATTTAGATACAAATCACCCCGTAAATAACTTTATTAAAACAGTTATTTTACCAGAAATTGCAAGAAGAGAAAATATTAAAATTGAAGATATTGGAAAGATTGTTGGTAAATCATATAATGAGAAAATTAAAAGATATGGCATTTCAGAAACAGGAGAACGAATATTAGTTGATTTTGATATTTCGGATGAATCAGATGGCACTCAACGCTATTACGGATTAATTGGTCCAATAATTTCATGCCTTAAAAGAGGATGTACGGTATTATATGATGAATTAGAATTACGTCTTCATCCTCTTTTGGCAAAAGGGATTATAGAATTGTTCACCTCAGATATTAATAAAACAGATGCACAGTTAATAATTACATCTCATAACGTTAATCTTTTAGATACTAAGGGGTTATTCCGAAAAGACCAAATTTGGTTTACTGAAAAAAATGAATATAGCGAAACTGAATTATATTCGTTAGACGATATTACGGGTGTGCGTCATTCAATGATTAAGGCAAAAAATTATTTGAAAGGTAGTTTTGGTGCTATTCCAGACTTAAACTGGGAGGAAATTAAACTTGAAAAATAGAATACAAGAAACTCAAAGGAGTAGGAATCTTCGTGTTTTAAAGAAAAATGTTTATATTTCATGTGAAGGGGATACAGAAGAAGCGTATTTGCTAGGCTTAAAAAAACAGTTTTCAAGTAAAGCAAACATAAAAATAAGTAATAGCAAAAAAACAGCAGCTAAGGATGTAGTTAAAAATTTAATAACAAAATATAAAGCAGAATATAACAAAAATGATTTAAAATACTGTATATTTGATTGTGATGAAAATACTGACGAAGATTTAATTAACGCTAAAAAACTAGCAGATAAAGCGGGAATTCAAATTATATTTTCAAATCCATGTTTTGAAATTTGGTTACTTTGGCATTATGAAACTACGTTTTCTGTTCAAGAGTCTCGTGAAAAACTAAAGAAACAAATAGAAAAACTTACAAGAGCTAATTATTGGACTTGTAAAGATTCACCAAATCTTTATGAACTAACGAAAGAAAATTTTTTAAATGCTCAAATGAATTGTTGCCAACGAAAAGAAGAATTAATAAAAGATGATATTCCTGCTTATTCTCGTGAAAGTAATCCTTATTCCAATTTCGATAAATTATATGATGATTTAGTAAAATTATAGTTGTTGCAATAAAACATCTAGAGAACAATAAGTGGTAAAAAAACCTTGACTTTGTGACAAGAATGTGGCAAAATAGTGGCAAAAATAAGGAGTTAATATGGCAAAATTTGAACCCATATACAAGATTACAAATTCAATCGCTAATAATCTTATTCAAATTGAAAGAGTTAAAGAGGGTATTAAAAATTTACCAATAAATCCCAAACTCCTTACTTCTCTTAGAGAAACTGCTAAAATGACAACTATCCACTATTCTACTCAAATAGAGGGAAACAGACTTTCTCAAGAAGAAGTTTATAATGTACTAAAAAATCCAAACAAAGTGATTTCTAATACAGGAAGAATTAGAGATGAAAAAGAAATCAAAGGATATTATATTGCCTTAGATTATATAGAAAAATTAATTAAAGAAAAAGCAACTATTACAGAAAAGCACATAAAGCAAATTCATGCACTTGTTGAAGGTGGAGGAAATAAAAAGGTAAAACCAACCGAATATCGAGAGAGGCAAAATGTAATAACAGATTCTTTGTCTGGAAATATTGTATATATGCCTCCAGAGGCTAAAGATGTACCAATGTTAATGAAAGAATTTGTAAATTGGATAAATATAACAAATGATATTCCTGTACCAATTAAAGCTGCAATTATTCACTATCAATTTGTTACAATTCACCCATATTTTGACGGGAACGGAAGAACTGCAAGGCTTTTAACTACATTAGCTCTACATAAAGGAGGATACGACCTAAAAGGGATTTATTCGCTAGAAGAATATTATGCAAAAGATTTACAAGGCTACTATGATGCCATAACTATTGGTAAATCGCACAACTACTACTTAGGACGAGCAGAATCAGATATTACAAAATGGATTGAATACTTTGTCAATGGCATGACTATTGCGTTTAATTCTGTTTATAAAAAAGCAGAAGAAAATAAAAATACAAAAGATGAAGTAAAAGTATTAAGAGAGTTAGACTCAAAGCAACGACAAATTTTGAATTTGTTTGAATCTCAAAAATATATAACAACAAAGGATGTGGCAGAATTTTTTAAATTTGCTCCAAGAACTGCACGTTTATTAGTTTCAGAATGGGTAAATTCTGGCTTTCTTCATTATGATGGAGAAGGGCGTAAACGCAAATATTTTTTAAACGAGAAGTATGAAAATATACTATAGGAATTGTATAATATCTATCATTCGATTAGTTAATCCACTTTATAATAGATTCACCTTTATATCCTTTTACCCAAACAAACCAAGCATAAGCGATTGCACTTTGATTGTAAGTTTTAAAATCTCCGTTCTTAGCACAATTTATACGAGAACTTGAAATATATATTGTCTTGGGTGGATACTTCGTAAAAAGTTGTTTGCGTTTTTGAGTTTCAAGAAATAAGACTTTTAAGAACATACATACTTTTCTACCTGTATCAACCTTACGCAAAGCCTGTTCAACAAATTCTTGAGCAAGTTTATATGGAGGATTGGTTACAATATCACCATTATGGTACGGTTCTGTATTAGATAGGAAATCCTCTACATCCCCATAGCCTCTATTTATCAAATCGGTTGCTTTTCCTAGTATTCCTGCGTTATTAAAAACTTTTGCTAAATGTCCTTCTCCACATGCACATTCCCAAATATTATTCAAATCTGGTTCAACCTCTAATAGTAACTCCCCTGCTTTTGGTTCAGTTGCGTAATAGTCATTAGGCTCTCGTTCATTTTTGCTGTGATTACTCGCTCCAAGAACGGTAAATATATCTTCTTTCATTAAAAAACCTCATAACCCTAGGAAAGAATTTAATCGGAAGAACTGATATTGACTTAATTTTTAAAAATTAGTAATATGTGAACAATAATACAGTCTAAGGGTATTGCTAATGCAGAAAAAGAAAAAAGAGCCTAAAAAGCATCATTACATACAGCAATCTTATCTTAAAGGTTTTCAACATGGAGATAAAAAAGTCCCTCAAATTTTTGTCTATACTAAAGAAAACCCACTAAAAGAACCTTATATCTCTGCAATAAAAGATACAGCATGTGAAAAAGATTTTCATAAAATAAAAGTGGAAGACTCATATGATAGAACAACGGTTGAAGAATTGTTGTCTATGATTGAAAGTGAAGTAATTCAAAATATTCATAGGGTTATTGATACCAAACAGATTTTAGATAAAAATAAAGAACTTCTCGCTATTATGATTCTTTTAATGAAAGCAAGAGTTCCACAGAATGTTAATGCACTGAAAAGACAATTTGAAAGATTGCTAGAACATATTGCAGAGATAACGTTTTCTCAAAATAATATGGGATTGTCTGGAACTTTCAAAGACAATTTTAAAATAATTGTAAATAATAACTACCCAATCTTTCAAATGTTAAAATCAGTATTAAATGAAAAGTTGATTTACCAAATAATGAATATGAATTTTTCTCTAGTAAAAGTTCCAGTTGGTTCCTTCTTTGTGTGCTCAGATGCCCCTGTTTCTTATTACTGTAAAACATACTCTGGTCGGGGAGTTGGATTAAGCCAACCAGATTTAGAAATTTTCTTGCCTTTAGATAAAGATTTTGGCTTAATATGTACTAGAAAAAATGTTCCTAATTATAAGGAATTACGCAAAGAAGATGTTTCAAATCTAAACAGGAGAACGGTAATTACAGCTGAAAAATATATTTTTTCACCAATAAAGGATGATTGCATAAATGAGTTAATAGAGAAAAATAAAGATTGTTTTTCGGGGATAAGGTATTTAGAATCGCTTAATGATGGTTTATTACAGTATTCGGCTTATATTCCAGTAACAGATTAATATGTTTTGTAATTAGTTCAAGTTAAAATTTTCATTATGTAATTATTATGTAATCGCAAAGAAAAAACGTAAGGAAACATAAAAATCATTAAACGAATTAAATAAGCTGGAATATTTATAAATAGGGCATTTAAGTACGTTTAAGTGATATTATGAAAACGCTAAAAATCTCGTTCGGGACGAAGGGGCCGCAGGTTCAAATCCTGTCATCCCGAATTTTTTCAAACTTGTAGCTCCGCAGGTTCTCACGAAATCACAATTCTAATTAATTGGATATTAAGAATTGTAGATTTCCCGATGTATGGCTGTAAGACTCATTCTTCATCAACAGCCACGCAAAATCCTGTCATCCCGATTTTTTACACAAGCACTCCACAAGTTTTCTCGAAATTGCATTGTTTTCGTTACAAATTTTACATTTTGACTTGCAAATATAGAAAATTCATAATACAATACTCTTAGCCGAAAGTTATAGGCTTTGGTATGCCTGTAATTTTTTAGTTACTACTTTAAGAAAAAGGAGAAGAAAATGCCAAAATTAAAAACACACAGAGCAGCTGCAAAGCGTTACAAAGTAACAGCATCTGGTAAAATTATGAAAAGACAAGCAGGTATAGGCCACTTGCTCCAACACAAGTCAGCATCTAGAAAACGCAGAATTTTCAAGATGGTTGGCGTTTCTGAGTCACATGTAGCATTGGTATCTAAAGAGTTACCATACAAGAAGTATTCAAGATAGGAGCATAGAAAATGAGAATTAAACGTGGTAATGCAGGTGTTAAAAGACACAAAAAAATATTAAAACTTGCTAAAGGCTTTATTGGTGCTAGAAGCAGAATCTTCAAAGTTGCTAATATTGCTGTTATGAAAGCTCTTAAATACGCTTACAGAGATAGACGTACTACAAAACGTAATATGAGAAGATTATGGATTGTTAGAATCAATGCTGCTGTAAGACAACGTGGTATGAGCTATTCTAGATTCGTAAACGCTTGCAAAAAAGCTAATATTGTTGTAAACAGAAAAATGCTTGCTGACTTAGCAGTTAAAGATCCAGAAGCATTTAATGTAATCTTTGAAACTATTTCTAAGTAAGTCGTTTCAAGATAAAAGTTAAAAAAGAGCGAAGATTTTTTAATCTTTGCTCTTTTTTTATGCGTGAAAAATTTACCTAAGTGCAGATGTTGAAATTTTTATTTTTATCATTAGATAAAAAGTATGGTGTTTAATAGTACAAAAAATTATTATGAAATCCTCGGAGTTTCGTTTGATTCTACAAATGCAGAAATTAAATCTGCATATCGTAAACTTGCAAGAAAATATCACCCAGATATCAATAAAGATGAGGATGCTATAAGTATTTTTAAAAATATATCTGAGGCTTATGAAGTTCTTTCAAATGATGCGGAACGTTCTAAGTATAATACCTTGAAAGGATTTTTTAAATCAGAAAAAACATCAACTTCTTCTCAAAAAGCAGAAGAGATTTATAAAGAAGGTCAATCAAAAAATACTTCTTATCATTCTCAGTTTGAAAGTTCTGAAATAAAACAAAAAACCTCCCCTTCTCAATCTAAAACATCCAATAAAAAAACAATTTCAAAAGCTATTAAATTTTGGTTTGCACAATTAAAGCGAAACAAACGAAATCGCGATAATAAGAAACCTAGGAAAGGTGAAAATATTACAACTGATATTTCTATTACTCCAGATGAGGTGATTACTGGGAGTAAAAGGATTATTAATGTTCGCACCACTCAAACTTGTCCAAAGTGTTGGGGGCATAAGTTTGTAAATGGTGGAAAATGTTCAAATTGTGACGGTAAAGGAGAAATTGTAAAGGCAAAAAAAATTACAGTAACTATTCCGAAAGGAATAAAAGATGGTGCAAAACTTCGCTTGAAAGGTGAAGGTGCAATGGGTAAAAATGGTGGTGCTTGTGGTGATTTGTATATCAATATAAAAATTGAAACAAAAACTCAAGTACATTTTGATAAGTTGAATATTTTTTATACTGTTCCAATTTCTCCATTCGAAGCTGCTTTAGGGGAAGAAATATCTATTCCTACCTTTGATGGTAAAATAAAGTTGAAACTTCCTAAAAACACTTGCTCTGGACAAAAATTTAGGATTGCAAACCAAGGTATTAAAAAAAATGGCAAGGTTGGTGATTTAATTATTTGTGTAAGTATTGAATTTTCTCATGATTTGTCAGAAGATGAAATTAAGTTGTATGAACGACTTAAGAATTTGTCAAAAGATGATGTGAGAAAGAATTTTGGATATGGAAGCTAAAATTAATGAAATATTTTCCTCTATTCAAGGAGAAGGACCCGTTGTAGGTTACAAACAATTGTTTATAAGGTTTTGCGGATGTAATTTGCACTGTGATTATTGTGATACCGAATTTCAACAAGGTACTTATTTTTCTCCTCAAGAATTATATTCAAAAATTGTCTCAGAGTACGATTTAAGCACATTTCACTCTATTTCGTTAACGGGTGGAGAACCTTTAATTTCTGTTGAATTTTTAAAAGATTTTTTGCCATTAGTGCAAGGTAAAACTAAGATTTATTTAGAAACAAATGCAACTTTGTTCGATAAGTTGCCAATTATAAAAGATTATATTGATATAATTTCTGCGGATATAAAATTACCGACATCCACTGGGAAAAATACTTTTGATTTGCATAGAAAATTCTTTGAAAAAGTTGATGGAGTTCCGACTTTTGCAAAAATTGTGTTTGATAAAAATATAACTAATGAAGAAATTGAAACTTGTGCCAATATGGGTAAAGATTTTGGGATAGAGTTAGTTCTACAACCGAAAATGATCGGTGATAAAATGAGTGTAAATTCTGATTTTTGCAATTCAATATTGGATAAATTTTCGTCAATTTATCCGAATGTTAGGTTAATCCCTCAAGTGCATAAATTCTTGAATGTCAGATAATTATTTTGATTTAATTCCTTCTTGTACGTCAAAAAGCTCGTTTGCTTTTGTTAAATCCTTATTTGCACCATCAATATTTCCTTGTGCAAGTTTTGCACATCCTCTCATTGTGAATGCTGTTGCATCGTTTGGATTAAGTTCTATTGCTTTATTGAAATCTGCTTCTGCACCAGTATAGTCGTTCAAATCCATCTTGCAAATTCCTCTAACGACGTAATATGTTGCTTCTTTTGAATCAAGAGCAATCGCTTTGTTAAAGTTTTCTAAGGCTTCGTGTTTTTGGTTAATTGAACTTTGGATAGATGCTTTCCAGTAGTACAAATCTGGTTCTTTTGGATATTTTTTTAGGGCTTGATTACATTTGTCCAACGCTTGCATGTAGTTCCCACTATTGGCAAGAGAACCAATTTGGCTGATTGTTTCAATTGCTTCAATGTTATCTTTTGCTATTGCATGATTATTTATTCCAAAAACTAAACACAAAATTAGTACAAATGATAATAAAAATCTTTTCACCTCGAAAACTCCTAATATCTGTAACGGTATTAATTATAACGTATATTTGAACAAAATTCTAGTTAGATATAACAAATTTTAAACTTTATTTTGTTCATGGTAATATTAAATTATGTGTGAAAAAGGGATAAAATATTATATTAAGGAATTGATGACGATAGCAGCCCCAATTATTATGGGTAATTTAGGCTTCATATTGATTGGTGTTGGGGATGTTGTGATTGCAGGACGATATTCAACGGATGCTTTTGCAGCGATTAGTATTGCTACTGCTATTGTGAATTGTATTTTTACATTTGGGATTGGACTTATTTCGAGTATTTCTCCTTTATTGTCCAATTATCGTGGACAGAATAAATCTATTAAGAAATATTTTTATCCATCTATTAGATTTTCAATGTTGTTGGCATTGATAACTTCGCTTGCAATTGTTGCGGTTGTTCCGTTAATTCCTAAAATGGGATTTGAACAAAAATTAATTGCACCAGTTCAAGACTATATGTTGATTACGGCGTTTAGTACGTTCGGGGCATATTTGCATGCGTGCTTGAAAGAGTTCTTGCAAGCTTATGAAATTGTTGTGTTTCCGAATGTTGTGACTTTTTTCTGTGTATTTTTAAATGTTGTTTTGAATTTAACATTTGTATTTGGTGTTGGACCTATTCCTTCTTTAGGGGTAATAGGTTTAGCGATTGCAAGTTTGTTGGTTCGTTATTTTATGGGTTTTGCTTTGTTGATTTATTGCTTTATAAATATGACCTTTAGAAATTATAAGGAAAAGGAATATTATCAGAGCATGTTAAAAATCGGCATGCCAATATCTCTTGCTGTATTAGTTGAGTTTGTTGCATTTAACAGTATTGCTATTTTGATGGGTAGAGTATCTGGATTGTATGCAGCTGCTCAAAATTTGGTATGTACTTTAACAACGATTTCATTCATGGTTCCGTTTGCAATTTCTAATGCTATTGCTGTAAAAGTTGGCTTTGCAAATGGGTCAGATAATTATGAAGATTTGAAAAAGTACTCATTCTTTGGAACAGTGCTTTCTGTATCATTTATGATTTGTAGTGCAATTGTATTTACTTCATTTGCGCCTCATTTGGTTAGAATTTTCACTTCAGACGCTTCTTTAGTGAAAATTGCAGTTCCAATAATGTACATTTTATCTATATTCCAAGTGTTTGATGGTTTACAAATATCTCTTGCTGGGGTTTGTAAGGGAATTAAACAAACAAATGTTGTTTTATTTGCGAATTTTATAGCATATTGGTGCGTATCAATCCCATTGGGTTGTTTCTTAGCTTTTCACGTAGGCTTTATGTTGAAAGGTTTTTGGTGGGGATTGGTGTCAGCAGCATGTTTATTGTGTATGATAATGCTTGTAAAATTGAAAAAATATTTTAAGCCAGTTCTTCAATAAACTAAAAACAAGAACCTTAAAAATAGTTCTTGTTCCTTGTTTGTGGGGTATTTGTAATTATATATTGCCTATCAAAATTTATAATACGAAAAATAATAGAGTAAACATGCAACCTAAAGATGCAGCACTAAATAGAAACCAAGTGTGCATTACAGGGTGTTGATAAGACCAAATTTCTTTAATTGTGCTAGTTGCGTTAGAAATAGTTCGCATGTTTTATTCTCCAAAAAATAACCTAATGTTTTATATATTCTATTCTCCATATTTATCAAAAATAGACATCACCTATTTGGTTGATTATTAATTTCGTTTAGCTTATTATTGACTTATGCGAAATGTTGAATTATTGATGCCAGCTGGCAATTTGGAAAAATTAGAATATGCTGTAAGATATGGTGCAGATGCAGTTTATCTTGGAGTTGTAGATTTCAGTCTTAGAGCAATGAGAAAAGGCGAAATTATTACTCTTGAAAATCTTAAAAGAGCAATTGATTTGGCTCATAAGTTAGGTGCTAAAGCTTATTTAACACTTAATATCTTTGCTTTTAATGAAGATATTAAACACTTAGAAGAAAGTATGGATATAATCAAAGATGCTAATCCCGATGCTGTTCTTGTAAGTGATTTTGGAATTTTGAGATTGGTAAAGAAATATTTACCAGATGTTGATATTCATATAAGTACACAAACTAATATTTTGAATTATGAATGTGTAAAATTCTGGCAAGATATGGGTGCAACTCGTGTTGTTCTTGCTCGTGAATTGTCAATTCCAGAAATTGCTGAAATAAAAAAACAAGTTCCTAATATGGAAATTGAATGTTTTATTCATGGTTCTCAATGTGTATCTTTTTCTGGAAGATGTTTGTTGAGTGATTACTTTACGAATGGCGAAAGAAAAGCTAACCACGGAAATTGTTCTCAACCTTGTCGTTGGAGTTACAAGCTTGTTGAAGAAACTCGCCCTGGGCAATATTATGAAATCAATCAAGATAATCGTGGTTCTCATATTTTGAGTCCGAAGGATTTGTGTCTTGTTGAACATTTGAAAGAGATGATTGACGCTGGTGTTGATTCTTTCAAAGTTGAAGGACGTACAAAAAGTTTATATTATGTTTCAGCTGTTGCAAAAACATATAGAAATGCAATTGATGAAATTTTACAAAATCCAAATGCGGATTTGTCAAAGTATTTTCTAGAACTTAAAAAAGTTGGCAATAGAGGCTATACAACTGGTTTTGCTTTGGGCGAAAATAAGCCAGATAGTTACAGTTATGATATTTCAAAAGGCTTAGCTGGAGCTGATTTCTTGTTTGAATTTAAAGGGATTAAGAAAAAACATTCCGAAATTGATGCTTCTTCAAGTGCTGATGAAAATTTTTATTTTGTAAAAGTAAAAAATAAAGTTTTGTTAAATGATGAAGTTGAAATTATCACCCCTAAAGAACAATTTACGGCAAAAATTGTGGAAATTCTTGATGAAAAAGGTGACAATCAGCAATTGGCAAACACTAATGCAGATGTTTATTTGAAATTTGATAGAGAGCCAGTGGATTATTCAATCGCACTTGCAAGAACAATTGGAGTAAAAGAGCATGTTTCTTAAACCGGATTACAATTTGAAAAGACTTTTTGATATAAATTTAGAAGAATTAAAATCTCAAGGTGTTAAGGCTATGCTTTTTGATTTAGATAGTACTTTAATGGCGTCTAAATCTGGAATGTATTCTGATGAGGTTCTTGCGTGGCTAGAAAATGTTCGCAAAGATTTTTTTGTTGGAGTTGTATCTAATAATAAAAATGAAGAGTATATAGAAAAAGTTCGTCAAATTTCTGATTTCCCATTGCTATTCAAAGCTGCGAAACCAGATACTTGTGCAATATCTGAGTTTGTTAAAGAACACGGTTTCACTCCTTGTGAGTGTGTTTTGGTTGGTGATAGACCATTGACAGATATTCTATGTGGCAAAAATTTTGGTTGTAAAACTATTTTGGTTGATTCTATTACGTGCGATACAGAATCTAAGCTCGTTAGATTTGCAAGATGTTTAGAAAGATTAAGTATTCGTAAATGATTAGTTCTACATCAATAGATTGAACTTTTTACTCATTTTGCTCATTTTACGAAATGTAAACAAGCCTAAACCCTTTAATATTCCGTAGTTTCAGATGATACGGGTTAAAATTTGCTCTATAATTCTGTTTTTTGCCTTAATCATGAAATTATGATACTATTTTAAGGAGAGCTATTGTTGTGAAATACACTAAATAGTTGATACACAAAATGAAGAGCTTTAATATAATGTTATTATCAAAGACTAAGATGGGTGGGAATAACGTGAACACAAATTATTATCGGAATGAAAGTTGGATAAACAATACATTCAGTAAGAGAGGAAGATTTGTATTAGGTCTTCTTATTGCAGTTCTATCTGTGGGAATAATCTCTTGTGGCTGTGGTGTTTTACAAAATCTAGGTGGAGCAGCAAAACAAGAGGAAGAAGTTCCAATTGAAGATACTAATCCAGCTCCAAAAGAAGAAGTGAATGTGCCTTCTGATAACAGTGTTGGTATAGATGTTAAAGATAATCAAGCAAGTAACTTGATTTCTTATGATGTTACTTCTGTTGGACGTTCAGACCCATTCATGCCATCAGATGAAATTAGAGCATTTGAAGAAGCTAAGAGATCTGCAATTGCAGAAGCTAATGCTTATAACTCTCATATTGCTCAATTGAAGAAGATGAAAAATGTTTCAATCAGAGAACAAGATGATATAAGCCCATATAGCTTTAATCTTCCTGTTCCTCCTACATCTTTAGCTTCAAAAGATGCGGCAGCAGCAAAAATTACAAGAACCAAAGTTGTTGGTATTATGTATAATAGAACAAATCCTTCTGCGATAATCAATGTCGATAACAAAGATTACTTGGTAAGGCAAGGGGATAAAATTATTGGTCAAGAATATAAAGTTGTTACAATTAATCCTTCAATTATTACTGTAACTCTAGGCTCAAACGTATATTCTGCAAGTATAGGGGAATTATTCTCTAGAGAAGATTTGAATGGCAAGGCTAATGATTTGTATAATTTGAAAAACAGATTTGGTGGTAGAAAAGGTTAATTAATAAGAAGAAAATATAAGCAGGAGCAGATATGAAAAATAGAATCAGAGAAAAAATTATTGCAAGTGTTATGTTATCAGCTTTCGCTGTAACAAATTTGTCAACCGCTGCATTTGCATTAGATGGAATTTACGGTGGGTTTGATGATGCTTCATCAAGACCTCAAATAAGATCAACAGAAAGTGCACCTATGGATTTAGGTTCAAATTTGAAGATTTCTAACGCAGATTCAGTTGTAAATTTAAGCTTGAGAGATGCGAATATTAAACAAGTTTTGAGAATGTTTGCGGATCAAGCAGGTATGAATATTATTTTCTCCCCAAATATAGAAGAATCTACAGTAACTATGGATTTGGTTAACATTCCATTATCAGATGCTTTAAATTTGGTTATCACAACAAATGATCTGTTCTATGATATTGAAGCAAATACTTTGATTATTTCTAAAAAAGATGAAGCATTGTCTATGGCTAAAAAAGGCATGACATTGATTCCTGTTAAATATGTAAGTGCTACTGCTATTGCAACATTTTTGAATACAAATATTTTCAATAAAAGCGGTATTAACCCTGGATTGTCAACAAAACCAGTTGTTACTACCAACCCTGCAACAAACGAATTGATTGTTATGGGTACAGCAAATGATGCTGAAATGGCTAGAAAGATTGTTGCTCAATTTGATATTAAACCTCAAATTACAACATTCAAAGTTAATCATACAACTCCTGCCGAAATGGCTAATATGATTTGTTCTTCATTATTACCATCAACTGCTTCAAACGGAGCTTCTGGTAGTAGTGGAGGTGGTTCTGCATCATCTTCTTCTGATAGTGCTTCTTCTGATAACAGCGGAAGTCCTGCTGGTTTTGCAGCTGGTGTTCCTACTGGTTTCGCATCAGATGATAGTGGCGACGACGGAGATGGTGGCGACAGCAGTGATTCATCTTCAAGTGATTCTAGCTCATCCGGTATTTCTGTTGGTGGCGGTAAGTTAGTTTGTTCAGTAGATGCTTCTGCTCCATCTGGAGATGGCATGGCTGGATTAGCTTTGAAAACTCTTTCAGTATCTTACTTCCCAACTTTGGGTACTATCCAAATTATCGGTGGTTCTCCATCTCAACTTGATATGATTAGAGATTACATCTTGGCTAATGATAAGAAAACTCCTCAAGCATATTTGGAAGTTCAAATTATTTCATTGTCTGAATCTGGTAGTAAAACATTTGATAATACTTGGATGTTTATGAGTAAAAACTTCTCATTCAACGCTGGTGGTGGTAAAGGATTTGGTACTTCTTCTAAATATCCAGTATTCTTTTCTGGTCACGGATATGACATTGTAGGGGATTGGGATGAAGAAAAAGGCGAATACAAAAAAGAAGGTGAAATTAGAAAATGGAGTGGTTCTCCACAGTTAGTATATGCTGTAAACTACTTAGTTGAAAACGAAAAAGGTAGAGTACTTGCTAACCCAAGAATCATGATTACTTCAGGACAAAAATCAACAATTGACTTGACTTCTGACTATGTATCTAAAGTAACATCTCAATATTTGGATAATGGATCAAGTTCAGGTTCAGCTCAAGCTCAAAAAGAATATACAATTAACAATGATAACGGTATCAAAGTTGAGATTACACCATTCATCAGTCCTGATGGTTATGTAACTCTTGACCTTAAACCTCAATATGCAACTATTGCAGCTCAACTTACAACCCCTGGTGAAGTTGAAGGTGAAAGAGATATTGCAGCAACATTACTACAAAGACGTAACTTAGACCTTAAAGGTATAAGAATTAAAGATGGTGAAACAATGGTAGTTGGTGGTATGATTCAAGAAACTGAAACTAAAAACGTTTCTAAAATCCCATTCTTAGGTGATTTACCTGTAGTTGGTATGTTCTTCAGAAGCACAACAACTGGTAGAAAGAAAGAAGAAATGGTTATGATGATTACTCCTCAAATCATTGTTGATACAGAAGATGCAGTAAGTGACGATACCTCTTTATAGAGGTTCGTCGCCCAAAATTTGGGAATTATAATTAAATAAATTTTTGGTTGACATTGTTATAAGCAAAGAAAAGTATTATAAAATAGATGAACGCACTAATTTTAAGATTGAAAAACAGCATAGATAAAAAGATACTGGAAAGTGTCGATAAGAATCTAATGGGATTACATTTATTCGTTCCAATTAGTGTGAAAGATAATTTCCTTTTCGTTGCAGTTTCAAAGGCTTCTAATAAAGATGAAGTTAATGCGATTTTAAAAAAATCTTTTACTCAATCAATCAAGTTTATGCTTGTTGGTGAAGATGATTTGAGAGAACTTTTAGCGGATTTTGTTCCTGCCGAAAGTATCAAAGCATCTGCTGAAGCTCCAGCTGCTAGTTCAACTGCTTCTCCAGCTAAATCAACTCCAAATTCAACTGAAAAACCAAAAGTTGAACATGGTAAGTTAGGTGAGATTCTACTTGCAAAAGGACTTGTTTCAGAAGTTCAGTTGATGAAAGCTTTGGCTGAGTCAAAACGTACTGGTGTTCCAATTGGTTCAATGTTATTTGAATTGGGTTCTATTTCTCTTGAACAGTTGAAAGATGTTTTGCATGACCAAACGGGTTATGAATTAGTTTCAGCAGATCAATTAGTTGAACAGAAAAAATTTGTTAACATTTTACCAGAAGATTTTATCAAAGCTAATTCAGTAATTCCAATTTCATCAGATGGTAAAACACTTGTTTTAGGGGTTGTAAAACCTTTAAAAATGGATGTTTTAAAAGAAATTATTTATTTGACTGGTCAAAATCCAAAACAGATTTTGATGACTCATTATGAGTTCAAGACAGCAGTAAATACTTTCTTCTCAGAACAAAAACGTCAAACAGATGAAATTATTGAACAAATTAAAGAAGAAACTGTTGATTCTGAAGATGAAGCAACCTTGTGGGAACAAGTTGATGCCGAACTTCAAGATTCTACTGGTTCTGTTGCAAAATTTGTTAACCAAATTATTACAATCGGTATTGATAATAAGGTTTCCGATATTCACATTGAACCTAGATTGTCTGGATATATCGTTAGATACAGAAAAGATGGTATGTTACAAAAAGTTTTGGATGTACCTGCCAAGGTTGAAACTTCTGTAATTGCTCGTTTTAAGGTTATGGCGAGAATGAACATTGCAGAAAATAGACGACCTCAAGATGGTACGTTCTCAATTTCTTACAATGGTTGTTCTTATGACTTCCGTATCAACACTTTGCCTGTATCTGGTAAGGAAAAAGTTTGTATCCGTATCTTAGCTCCTGCGGTTTCTCTTGCATCTAATGATAAAGAGATTAAACTTGTAGGGGCAGTTGAAGCTGATATTCAAAAAGTTAAACAGATGGTATCTTGTCCAAACGGTATTATCCTAACTTCAGGTCCTACTGGTTCTGGTAAAACTACAACTCTATATTCTGTATTGAAGAGTTTGAATGATGAATCTGTAAATATTACGACAATCGAAGACCCGATAGAAATTAAACTTGAAGGTATTAACCAATCTCAAATCAACGCCAAAGCGGGTATTACATTTGCATCTTGTATGAGAGCTATCTTACGTCAGGACCCTGATATTATCCTTGTCGGTGAAATTCGTGACTACGAAACTCTTGAAATTGCGATTTCAGCTGCATTGACAGGTCACTTGGTATTAAGTACAGTCCACACCAACTCAGCTGCTGCAACTGTTACTCGTTTGATTGAAATGGGTGCAAAAGATTATTTGGTATCTTCTACTTTGTCAGGTGTAATCGCTCAACGTCTTGTAAGAAGACTATGTGATGATTGTAAGGAAGAATATCATTGCACAAGAGAAGAAGCAATGCTTGTTACTCATGATGAAGAAGAAATTAAGAAAATTATGGCAACTCCTATTTATAGGGCAAAAGGTTGCAACAAGTGTGGTTTCCAAGGCTACAAAGGACGTCTTGGGGTTTATGAAATCATGCAAATTACTAAAGAAATCAAAAAACTTATTGCTCAAGGTGCTCACGACTTGGAAATTGAAGAAAGTGCTGTTTCAAACGGCATGACTACATTAAACAAATGTTGCTTTAACCATATCTTGAAAGGTTGGACAACGATAGATGAATTCGTGAGAGTACTTGGTATGGCAGGCGAATAGGGGAATTATGACAGTATATAATTATACAGCACTAAAAGATGGTACAAATGAACTTGTAAAAGGTAAAGTTGAGGCTGATGACCTTCGAGAAGCCCGTGCTGCGGTTAGGCGTTTAGGTTTCACTCCAACTAATATTGTTGAAGAACAAGCTCTAAAAAAGGAAGACAAAATGAAACCAACTGGTAAAATGCCGAAATTAGGTTTGGCAGAGCAAATTGATTTCACATCAACTCTTCAAATTTTGGCAGCTGCTGGTATTCCGATTATTGAATCCTTATTGTTCATCGAAAATGATGCTGCAAAGTTGAAAATTCGTCAAGTTGCGACTGAATTAAGACGACAAATTATGAACGGTGGTACATTTGCTGGTACTGTTGCAAAATATCCAGAACAATTTGGTCAGGTTTATATCGGCTTGGTAAGAGCTGGTGAAGATTCTGGTGAATTGGAAAAAACTCTTGACCGTTTGTTAGAATTGTTGAATAAACAACAAGCTATTAAGTCAAAAGTTGTTGGTACATTGATGTATCCAGTTTTCGTAATCTTGTTGGCTGTGTTTATTGTAATTGTCATGTTGGTATTCGTATTCCCAGTATTCAAAGAAATGTTTGATTCAATGGGTATGCAATTGCCATTCATTACAAGAGTTTTGATGAATATGGGTTTATGGATGAAGAAAAACTGGTATGCAATTCCGATTGGTTTTGCAGCAATTGGTGCATTTATCAACTTCTTATTCCGTTGGAAACCTAGTAAATGGAAAATTGATGATATATCTTTAAAAATTCCTGTTTTAACAGATTTGATTCAGTTCTCAAATTTTGCTAACTTTATTGCAGTAATGCAAGTTGCGTATGACGCAGGTGTTCCGATTTTGGAATGTTTGTATCTTGCAAATATGACATTGACAAACCATACTTTAGAAACAAGGGTTGAAGAGTCAACTGTTATGGTTCAACAAGGTCAGCACTTATCAGCAGCTTTGAGAAAAACTCGTACAATGCCTAAAATGATTTTGTTCATGATTGCAACAGGTGAGCAATCAGGTCGTTTGGGTGATATGTTAGGTCAGGCAACTAATTATATTGATAAACAATTAGATACAATTATTGATATTATGACCAAAATGATTGAGCCTATCATGTTGGTTGTAATCGGTACAATCGTATTGATTTTGGCGGCAGCTCTATATTTGCCATTGTTCGCATCTTATATGGGTATGTAAATCAAAAACGAAATAAAAGATTAAAAATCGGTCTGGAGAAAACTCTACGACCGATTTTTTAGGTACAATTGCAAAAAAAAAGTTGCCAAATTATGGCAACATTAAATAAACACGAGGATATTAAGAGAGAGAGAGTATAAAAAACTTTTTTTACTTAAATCCTTTTTCAAATATTAAATTATTAACTCGTTTAGAAATTTAACTTTTCTTTTTCTTAATGCTTATTGCATTTCCCTTACATTTATATAAACAATTTTCATTTGCAAAAATTGCCTAATTTGTTGTAATGTTATTAATATTTCTTAAAGCTGTTACTAGCGTATATTTTGAGTATATACTACATAAATATATTACATGTAAAAATTAAATTATATCTTAACATATAAAAACTCAGCTCTCATATAAAATAAGAACTGAGTTTAAATTTTTTATAAATAATTATTAGATTAACTATTTATTCATTGCTTGAGCAACTGCAACAGCACATGCAACAGTAGCACCTACCATTGGGTTGTTACCCATACCGATTACACCCATCATTTCTACGTGAGCAGGAACTGAAGATGAACCAGCGAATTGAGCATCACCGTGCATTCTACCCATAGTATCTGTCATACCATAAGAAGCTGGACCAGCAGCAACGTTATCTGGGTGAAGAGTTCTACCAGTACCACCACCAGATGCTACTGAGAAGTATTTTCTACCGTTTTCCCAGCACCATTTTTTGTAAGTACCAGCTACTGGGTGTTGGAATCTAGTTGGGTTAGTTGAGTTACCAGTGATAGAAACATCAACGCCTTCTTTAATCATGATTGCAACACCTTCGTTAACGTCATCTGCACCATAACATTTAACTTTTGCTCTTTCTCCTTCAGAGAATGGAGTTTCTTTAACAACTTTTAATTCGCCAGTTTTGTAATCATAATCTGTTTCAACAGCAGTGAAGCCATTGATTCTAGCAATTACATAAGCTGCATCTTTTCCTAAACCGTTCAAGATAACTCTTAAAGGTTCTTTTCTAACTTTGTTAGCATTTCTAGCGATACCGATAGCACCTTCAGCTGCTGCGAAAGATTCGTGACCAGCTAAGAAGCAGAAGCATTTAGTTTCTTCTCTTAAAAGCATAGCACCTAAGTTACCGTGACCGATACCAACTTTTCTTGTATCACCAACAGAACCAGGAACTGCAAATGCTTGTAATCCAAGACCAATTGCTTCAGCAGCATCAGCAGCATCTTTAATACCTTTTTTAATAGCGATAGCACAACCTAGAGTATAAGCCCAAGATGCGTTATCGAATGCGATAGGTTGAATACCTTTAACAATCGCATCAACATCAATTCCTTTTGATAAACATAATTCACGTGCTTCGTCTAAGTTTTTGAAACCGTATTCTGGTAAAACTTTTTTCAAAGTAGCTTCACGTCTATCTTTTCCTTCAAAATTTGCCATAATTTATTTTCCTTATTTTTATCTTACATGTTATTTATCTACTACTACCTACTTCATATGAAGTGATAGAAAAAGGATTTAACCTTTTTAATTTAAAGAAAGAAACTATTGTTTACGAGGGTCGATAGTTTTAACAGCATCAGCAAATCTGCCGTAAGTACCGATATTCTTTTCGTAAGCTTCTTTTGGATCAACACCAGATTTAATAGCATCCATAACTTTACCAAGGTTAACGAATTTGTAACCGATAACTTCATCATGTTTATCCAAACCTAGTTCAAGGATGTAACCTTCAGTTAATTGAAGGTATCTAACACCTTTTTGTTTAGTAGAGTGGATTGTACCAACCATAGAGCATAAGCCTTTACCTAAATCTTCAAGACCAGCACCTACTGGTAAACCATTTTCAGAGAACGCAGTTTGAGTTCTACCGTAAACGATTTGTAAGAATAATTCTCTCATAGCAACGTTGATAGCGTCACAAACAAGGTCAGTGTTCAAAGCTTCTAAGATAGTTTTTCCAGGAAGAATTTCACCAGCCATAGCAGCAGAGTGAGTCATACCAGAACAACCGATAGTTTCTACTAATGCTTCTTGAATGATACCGTTTTTAACGTTAAGAGTTAATTTACAAGTACCTTGTTGAGGAGCACAGCAACCACAACCGTGAGTAAGACCTGATATGTCTTTGATTTCTTTACATTTTGTCCATTCACCTTCTTGAGGAATTGGGGCAGGTGAACCCTTTACGCCACGAGCAACGCAGCATTTTTCTTGAATTTCTTGTGAAACTTGTATATTAGTCATTTTCTACTCCCTTCACCTTATATACAACTAAATTTTAACTTGCTCAAAATATTCCGTCAAGACAATTGAACTTTTTGCAAAATAATGTTAAAATAGATATATAATAATGGTCTTGCGAGTTTAATTAAACGCAAACCTATGAAAAATTTTTCTAGCTAAGACAAAGAGGAAAAAACACCTCTCCATAGGCGAGGGAAACAACTAAATAACAGTGCGTGAGGGTAAACCCTTCATACTAACCTTCCACCCAAGGGGAAGGGAACAATAAAACATCACTCCTCTCCATAGGGAGAGGCTGGGAGAGGGAGTAGCCCTTACAAAACAACTACACAGCAAACATAAATGAGGATTGGTTATGATTAAGATTAAACATAAGGCTTTTACACTAAGTGAAGTACTTATAACTTTGGCGGTTGTAGGAACTCTTGCGGCACTTGTAGTCCCTGGTCTAATCAAGGATTACAACAGTAAAGCAAATATGGCAATGCTACAAAACATGGTTGCGAACCTTCAAAGTGCAGTTCAAACCGAATTGACAAAAGAAGGAGCTACTGATTTAGATGCAACAAATATAAAAAAAGACCCTGAACAATTTTTCAGAACTCTTGATGTTATCAATGCAAGTTCTGATTCAAAATATTTTCCTAATTTAAATAACTATAAAACTCTTAGTGGAACAAATTTAACAGCAATAAAAAAAGATTGTAAAGCATCTGCAAAGTTGAAAAATGGTGTGGCTCTTTGTATGTCAACATTTGAACCCACTATATCTTCTTCTGGTCTTATTTCTCGAAAGGTTGCAACAGTATATATAGACTTGAATGGAGCAAAAGAGCCCAATGTTGCTGGGGCAGATTTTTATGCTGTATATATTTATCCAGTAACAATACTTAATCGCCAAAACGCTGCTCATCCTGGTGATATTGCAGGCGTTCCAATTGAAACACCTGCGGGCCAATCTTGTAATACCAATTCTTTATATTCCCCTCTTGGATGTTATTCACAAGCTGAGCAATCTGGTTTTGATCCAAACTACTGGAAGAAATTATAATAATTTGATTTTTTCTAATCTAATAACAAATATAACGAGATAATAAAAAGGAAAATAAACATGCGAAAACGAGCATTCACACTTACAGAATTACTTATAGCTTTAGGTATTGTTGGTGCAATTGCCGCAATATCTATTCCGAGCTTGATGTCAACAATCAATAACCGAGTTCTTGCATCTCAGTTAAAAAATACTGTTGTTGGAATCCAACAGGTTATAGATGAGCAATTGACGAGAAATAATACAACGAGCTTGTCTGATACAGATTTCAGCTCAACAAATAAATTGTTATCTGAATCAAATTTTTCAGTATCAAAAATTTGTCAAGCTGGAACAGCTCATGCAAACTGTTGGAAAATTACAACAGATGCAACTCCTTACAAATGGTTAACTGGTGCAGATTTAAGAATGAATGATTCGTTGACGTTGAAATTAAAAAGTGGTGCATTAATTGCATATTTCCCAACAACTTCAGCTCCATTTACATACGAGGGAACGATTGATAAAGTAATTGGAGCTTTTGATATAGATGTTAATGGAAATGAGGGTCCAAATATTGCAGGAAGGGATTTCTTTTCTTTTTATGTAACAGATAAAGGTAAAATTGTTGATAGATACTATAATAAAGGAAATATATCGCTTGCAACAAAACAAGAAGCATGTAAAGGTGATGCTTATGCTTGCTTTGGAGCGGTAGTTGATGACGGTTGGAAAATACGGTATTAGGATTATTTAGAATTCTAAAAATGTGGGTAATAGGGAAATAGACCCCTCTCCCTAACCCTCCTCCCTAGGGGAGGGAACAAGAAAACAAATACAAATAAATTAAAAAGTCTTACCACAGGCAAAGATATAACAAAACATCACACCTCTCCAAGGGAGAGGCAGGGTGAGGGGTTAATCAAACTCCTAAAACAACAAAAAGGAAAAATAAATTATGCAAAAACGAGCATTCACACTTACAGAATTACTTATAGCACTAGGAATTATTGGTACAATTGCGGCACTGTGTATTCCGAGTCTTATGACTACAATCAATAACAAATCACTTGCAATACAATTGCAAAACAATGTCGCAGCTGTTCAACAGGCAATTGCAAACCAAAAAATCATCAAAAATACTAAAGACATGTCAGAAACTGCGTTTGCGAATGAAACAGATTTTTATGCCCTTTTTCAATCGTCAAAAGGTGAAACATGTTCGGCATCTTCAACTACAAAGTGCTGGGGGGATTCTTATAGAGTTATCGGTGGTGGAAATTTTTCCCTCGCAGAAGAAACTCCTCCTGCAGCTGCAATTCGTTTAAAAAATGGGGCGACAATTGCTTACTTGAATGGTAAATTGAATCTTTCTGAAGAAGCAAGCAAAAAGGTTTTGTGTGAAGTTCTTATTGATGTAAATGGACCTGATGAACCAAATATTGTTGGTCGCGATTTATTTGGATTTTTTATTTCAAAAAACGGTGTCGTTAGCGGAAATAGGTCTGCTGGTGCTGGAACATGTGACACTCCGTCTGAATGTTTTAATGCTTTAGTTAAAAACAATTATAATGTTCCAGATGATAAGCATTATTACAATACAGATGAACACGATGAGGGCTAATTCATTTGCTGAAAGCGGTTTTGCTGGTTAAATTTCAGTGATAAAATTTTCAATAGTAAATTATTGTAAAAAGTTTAGCATGGATAGGACAAAAGTTGAGAAATAAAATCACTTTTGTTCTATCATTTTTATATAAAGTTTAAATAACAAATTGGGTTATGTACTAAAAGTTTAGGTTAATGTGAATCCTTTTTTGTTTCAGAAATGAAATAAGCGGGCAGTTTTCTGTCCGTTTTTTTTAATCCCATAGATTATTAAAGTTAGTTTAAATTTTAAAAATATAGTAAGGTCGTGCTAGATATGTTTAACACGACCTTAAATATTAAAAACAGAGAGGATGGGATTCGAACCCACGGTGGAGTGTTACCCCCACACAACCTTTCCAAGATTGCACCTTAAACCTCTCGGACACCTCTCTTTAATGTTTTAATTATCCTGTAAATGCTGAGTTTCGTCAAGTCTTAGAACTTCTGTTTGGTAGTATTCGTCAGTTTTTTCTATGCTTGAAATCTTTGCATCTGCTAATTTTGCCAAGACCTTAGCGTAATCCATGCATCTTTTACCTTTTATTCCTTCTGTTTCCATCTGTATTGTTCCGTCTGGAAACAGTCTAATTTTCATCTTACCCATATATTTTTCTCTTATATATCTATTGTCAAAACAATTGAGTTGTCGTCCATTATGGATTCGCTCTCAAGTCGCATATTCTCTTGCTCTAATCGTTCCTTAATCTTGTTATACGTCATTTCTTGAATGTTTAGACCATATTCTTCATTCAAGTCATTGATTACGTCCTCACATTCTCCTTTATCTGAAACTTGTGTTATGTCTAATACATAACCGCCAGTTGAATCTTTTTTATAATAAACCATTTCCATCCCAAACAGTTTGCAAGAAATTTCGTCACCATTCTCAACTAATTCTGTTGCTCCGTGTTCTGTTAGGGTATTGAGCAAAATTCCTTTGTCTGTGTAATTCGTGTTATATGTGTAAACGATTGTCGATTGGTCGTTGATAAGTCTTAAATCTCGTCCTGCTGCAATATTTAGTTTTCTGAAAATGATTTCTGCTTCTTTATTTATTGCAGCATTGTTTGTCCCAGAAAATTCTGCGACATAAAATCCGTTTTTATAAACCCAATTTAGGGTTGCATCACTATTTTTTAACGGAGTTGATGAATTCCCAGAATAATATAGGTAATTTGCTTTTCTTAAAAGAGTTTTGAGTTCTTCTTGTTTGATATTTGTTTGAATTTTTAAATTAGAAAGATAACCGTAGCGAACATTTGTACCTTCAAAATCTCCAGACATTCCAATATTCATAATAGTTACTTTTTGCTCAACTTCTAATATATAATTGGATTCATTTTGAGGCTTGAAATACTTTACATTCTGACCTTCTACTTCTGCAACAACTTCGTCATCTTCGGTTGAATAAATATGCTTTGCTCCTTGGTCTTTAAGTTTTGCATAAATATCTCGCATATTTTGGTATGCAGTGTCATATGTATAATAAAAAAATTCATTAGACTCAATCAACCTAACATTACGCATTGCGTATTCGTCAAGTTGTTTGAAAAAATCTTCGCCATTTTGTTGCAAAAATTTAGCGTTTTTTCCTCCAGAAAGAACGGCTGAACAATATTTACCATTTGGAACCCAGTTTACTCGCAGTCCATTTTGGAAACTATATGTATAAGAATCGTGTTTTTGGCAATCTATCATTGACATAATACCATTTAGTTCTTCTAATTTGATATTTGTCAAAACCCTAATTGCACGAAGATTTTCAGTCGCAACTTCTTCGTTTACAACTTTGTCATCTGATGCTCTTTTCAATTTTTCATTCTTAGCTTCTTCTGGATTTATTAAAAATGCCATTGGATAAGCCATAAGAGTGATGGACATTTGTCTATATAATCCTTTCTTTATACGTCTAAGGCTCTTCCACCACGAGAAGCGTTTACGTCTTCCTCGCTATCATTTTTAGAACCATAATGAGCCATATCATCTTTTCTTGTTGCTGCCACGGCTCTGATATTTGCCCATTGTCGAAGTGATAAAATTTGTTCTTTTTGTGTTACAGAAAGAGGAACTACATTTTTAATTGTGTTTATCAAATCTTGAACTTCTAATGGTCTATTGTTGAAAAATGCTTCGTATAAGGCGGAAATTACAACTTGTTCAATTTCTGCACCGACAAAACCTTCTGTTTGTGAAGCTAATTCTTTAAATAGTTCATTTGTTAAATCAATTTTACTTGCAACATCAGAGTTTTTTAATCTTTTCATTAAGTGCAGTTTAAAGATTTCTTCTCTTTCTCTTTCTGTTGGTAAATCTACAAAGAAGATTTCATCAAAACGCCCCTTTCTTAAAAGTTCTGCTGGAAGGCTACTGATATTGTTTGCTGTTGCAATAACAAACACGGGAGCTGTTTTTTCTTGCATCCAAGTAAGGAATGTTCCGAAAATTCTTGAAGATGTTCCGCTATCTCCGTTTGAATTCATCCCACTTAAACTCTTTTCGATTTCATCAACCCAAAGAATTGAAGGTGCAACTGCTTCTGCGGTTTTGATAGCTCTTCTCATATTTTCTTCCGAACTACCTACAATGCCTGAAAAAATCTTACCAAAATCAAGTTTAAGGAGTGGTAGTTGCCAAGCTGCACTCATTGCTTTTGCTGTTAAACTTTTTCCGCAACCAGGAACCCCAGTAATTAGAACTCCTTTTGGAGCAGGAAGACAATATTTTTTTGCTGCTTCGGACCAAGAATTGTTTCTTTTATTTAGCCAACTTTTAAGGTTTTCCAGGCCACCAATATCTGATATTTTGATGTCAGTATTGATGAATTCTAAAATCCCAGTTTTTTTAATAACTTGCATTTTTTCAGCTAAAATTACATTCAAATCTTTTCCATCAATTTTTCCATCATTAACCATTGCGAGTGCGAAGGCATTTTCTGCTTCTTGAAGCGTTAAACCTAGTGCGGCTTTACATAATCTTTCTTTTCCGTCTGGGGTGAGTTCTGATGTGTCAATTTGTTTGTTTTGAGAAACCATTTTATCTAATTTCGCTTTTATATCCTCTAGAGTTGGAAGAGGCATATCAAGAATGGTTATTTCTTTTTGCATTGTTTCTGGGATTAGTAACTCAGATGCAATGAAAATTACATTCTTTCTAAATTTACTTGTTTTTAGGTCTGAAATGTTATCTCTTAATCTACGTACTACATTATAGTCAACTTGGCGACCCTTTACTCCAAAATAGATGTGAAAATCGCACATCACAAAAATTGCATTTTTGTTGCATTCACTTATAAAATCAATTGCTTTATCTGGGCTTTGAGTTCCTTCAATTTTTTGACCATCAAGCATAAAGCCGTTTGTTTGTGTCCAAATATACACTTCTCTAGGAATTCTTATTAGTTTTTCAGATTTTGCCATTTTCTTTATTAGAGAAATTGCTCTATCTTCTTCCCAAGTTGTTATGTATATGTAAGGGAATCTTGCTCTAAATAATTTTGATAGTTGAGTAATTGTTTTTGTATCCATTAAAAAGCCCTCTTTTGATACTATTTTACATTATCTTTCCCTAGTTGTAAACAGAAATTTTTATTTATACTGCTAAAATCCCCCATTCCGTTGATTTCAGTTTTCCCGTCTTGAGAGATTCTAACTTCGATTTTGTTTTTGTATTTTAAAATTTCTTCTAATGAAAATCTGTCTGTTAAAAATAAATATCTTTGATTTGAAGAGCCAATCCAAGGTCTGGATAAGTCATATTTTTCAACTTCAAAACCACCATCAATAAGTAAATCAATGTTTTCTAAGAATGAATTAGTTGCAATGTCTTTTTTAGCTTGAAGTTCTTCTATTGTGTAACCCGTAAAGCAAACTACGGATAATCCTACTTCTTTAACCATTTGGGAAAGTTTTGATAATTCCTTTGCTTGTTCAAATGGTTCTCCTCCAAGAAAAGTTATACCTTCAATTTTGGATTTATCCATTATTTTGAAAAGTTCTTCTATTGAATATTCTTTTCCACACCCAAAATTCCACGTGTCTTTTGCCCAACATTCTGGACAATGCTTTTTACAGCCTTGAACCCATATGCAAAATCGATTTCCTGGCCCTTCAACTGTTGTTTCTTTTAAAATTTTATAAACATTAACCATTAAAAATCTATAATTCTACCTTCGTCATTATCATCGTCATTTTTAGGTGTTGGTTTATTACCAAATTTAATCATTGCTTTTATTTTAGGTATAAAATGTTCTTTTACATTTGCAACTTTGAAAAAATCCTCTTCGCTCTTGAATAATCCGTTTGTATCACGAAATTCAACAATTTTCTTCGCCATTACAATATTTATTCCTGGGAGGATTGAAATTTCACTGGCAGTTGCATTGTTTACGTCAATTTGTTTTGATTCTTTTGAAAGAACTTCTCCCATTTCCACAAACTCTGGGGCATCAACTTGGCGTTCAATTGTTTTTGGAGCTTCTTGAATGTTTTCCATGTTTACAAAATGCTCGGAGCCTTTGTTTGCAATTGCTGAACCTTCAGCAAATGTATCTGGGCGAACATTATTCATATCAACAAATTTTGGACCATTTTTAGATGTGTCGATGGTAATATTTTCTTCTCTTGAAGATTTTGGACCTTCTTTTAATTTGATAGTTTTAACGTTAACTGTTGTGTCGTAATTAAAGAAACATACTAATGAGTCCAAACATACAAAATCATCAAACACTTTACAAACATTATTCCATAATTTGTTCACATTTACATTTTGGGATTTTGAAATTGTAAATGTTCTAATATCTCGTCTTGTATTTTTGTTTATGTTATCAGTTACAACAAGCTTTTCATCTGGAGTATATTTAACTGTACAATGGTCGTTTGTAAGGGTATATTGGTTGAAAACATAACGTTTATGTACGTATTTAATGCTGTTTTTGTATGCATTATCTCTGATAATTGTGTAAATTATATATCCAGGCAGTGCAAGTAATGCCATTGTTATTAGCATTGGCACAATCATTTTAGGATGATAATAAAAAGCTGCAAATATGCTTGCTATTAAAAATCCCGTAAAACTAAATCTGCTTCTGTAATACATATATACAGAATAGCATAAATATTCCCAATGAATAAATGATATAAACAGATGATTTTATGTTAAAATCGAGTGTATGGATATAGTAACTAAAAAAGATTTTAAAATGTTGTCGGGCGAGGTAACAATTCCTGCTGATAAATCAATTTCGCATAGAGCAATAATTTTTTCTGCCTTAGCCAAAGGTAAATCTATTATAAAAAATTTCTCCAATGGGCAAGACCCTCATTCCACTTTGAATATTTTCAAACAATTAGGGGTTCAATTTGAGGAAGAAGGGACAACTGTTGTTGTGAAATCTTCTGGATTATTACAATCTTCAAATATCCCTCTAGATTGTGGAAATTCTGGAACGACAATGAGGCTTATGGCTGGCGTTTTAGCTGGTCAAAAGTTTAATTCAACTCTGATAGGAGATGACAGCCTTTCTAAAAGACCAATGAAAAGAGTTATAGCTCCACTAGAACAAATGGGCGGGGATATTCAATCAAATAATTTTAAAGCTCCACTAATAATTTCTGGGAAAGAATTAAAAGCGATAAATTATAATTCTCCGATTGCATCTGCTCAAGTTAAATCTTGTATTCTTCTTGCAGGGCTTAATGCAAATGGAATTACAACAGTTACTGAGCCTTATACTTCAAGAAATCATACAGAAATTATGTTAAAAGCTATGGGTGCAAATTTATCAGTTGAAAAAACAACAGTTTCTATTGAAAAATCTGAACTTGAGCCGATTGATATTGAAATTCCTGGAGATATTTCTTCTGCTGCATATTTTATTTGTGCAGGTTTAATTGTGCCAAATTCTGAAATAATTTTGAAAAATGTCGGCTTAAATCCAACTAGAACTGGAATTATAGATGTTGTAAAATCTATGGGTGGAAATATAGAGCTTCTTTCTGAACGAATTACTTGTGGTGAAAGAGTTGGAGATATTTTAGTTAAGTATTCTCCAAACTTAAAAGCTTGTAAAATTTCTGGAGAAATAATTCCAAGACTAATTGATGAAATTCCTGTAATTGCTGTTTTGGCAACTCAAGCAGATGGTCAGACTGTAATTTCTGATGCTCAAGATTTAAGAAATAAAGAGTCAGACAGAATTTCAGCTGTTGTAACAGAACTAAGAAAACTTGGTGCGGAAATTGAAGAAACTCCAGACGGTATGATTATTTCTGGTAAAACATCTCTAAAGGGTGAATGTGAAGTTGAAACATATCATGATCATAGGCTTGCAATGAGTTTGTTTGTTGTGGGTTTAATTACTGAACAAGAAATAAAAATAAACGGATTTGAATGGGTGAATATTTCTTTCCCTGAATTTGAAAAACTGTTTGCAAATTTGAAAAAATAATTTAGCAAGTTTTATTTTTAGAGGTTTTGTTATTGTTATGAATATTCAGAACAATAATTTTTATACTCCTCAATTTACTTCTAAATTAAATCCTATTAATCCTACTGTGATTAGAACAAAATATGGGAAATTAAATCTTCGAGAAGTGAGAAAAGCAGATTTGGCAAATCCGAAATTTTTAGAGAAATTGTCGAAGTTTTATTGTGCTAATTTTTCAACTTGTACAGACGATCCTTCTTGGATTATGTATAATACAGTTCCTAAAAGAATAAAAAATCAAATGATAGAAAACTTTGTTTCTTATTTAAGAAACATTATTAAAAATGATGATGGTAATATGACGTTGCTTCTTGCGAAAGATAAAAGAAGCAAAATTCAAGGAGCTTGCTTATCTTATGGATATGATTTGGTTGACGGCTCAAAAGATTATATTCTTTATGTGGATTCAATCGCTGTAAATAAAACATTCCGAGGTGCTAAACTAGGCAAAAAGATGATGCAAAAAACAATTGAAGCTAATAAAGATAATTCAAGTTTTACGGATGTATTTTTAGTTGGCGAAAAAGGGGCTTTGGGGTTTTATAAAAAACTCGGATTTGTAAATTTGATAAAAAAGGACCCCGCTCAGTGCAAGGTGTCGAATTTTATTGCTTTAGATAGAGAAGATTATCCTAAATATGTTGATTTTTTAACTCTTCCCCTAAAACCTGAACAACCTCGTTGGTACTCAAAAGTTGCTCAAAAAATTAGTGATGCTTGGATTTTTTAGATTAATACCATCCCCATAATAAATATCTTACTAATATTGCTAAAGGGCTATCCATGAATGTAGGTTTGAATGTTTCTGGAGAGTCATCTAATTCTACATATGGGTTTAGATGGAGTAAGAGTTCATAGACATCTCCTTTAGAATGGAGTTCTTTTTTTATGCATTCTCCGTTTTTTAAATAAAAACTAATCTCAGCTAAATAATAAAATCTTCTCTCTTCTGGAGTAAAAAGATTAAAAAGAGAAGGACGTTCTACTGAATTTAAAATATTCGCTTGTCTTCCTCGTTGCCAAACATATACCTTTTCAATATCTGAAAACTTATAAAAAGAAGCACCTATCATAACGCATTGTTTCTCTTTATCAATTTTTATATCTTCAAATTTTAATTGATTAGAAGGTTTAGAACTTGGTTTTCCATAGACCGCAAAAATAATTAAAGCCATCACCGCAATTGTTATAATCAGAATTGCCATTATAAGTTCCTTTATTCTTTAACTCCACCTTGTAATATGTCATTTATAAAATATTTTTTACCCAAAAGGAATACTCCAATTACAGGAATTGTGCAAATTACTGAACAGGCTAACAAATCTCCCCATAGGGTAATTTCTCTAAAACTTCCTTTGAAAATTGCTAAACCTACGGGTAGTGTTCTCATAGATTCAGTATTTGTTACAATCAAAGGCCACATAAAGCTATTCCATGTTGTGACAAATGTAAAAATTGAAAGAGTTGCTATTGCTGGAATTGCAAGAGGTAATGCTATTTTAAAAAAGGTTGAAAAAATATTACAGCCATCAATTTTTGCAGATTCTTCCAAATCCTTTGGGAGTCCTAAAAAATATTGTCGCATCATAAATATCCCAAAACCTCCGAATAGTCCTGGTAAAATCAGTGCTTGGTATGTATTTATCCAATGAAATTGTCGCATTAGAAAAAATAATGGGATAATATTAACTTGAGGAGGTACGAGCATTGTAATTAAGACAAGTAAAAACAATCCATCCCGCCATTTAAAATTCATTCTAGCAAAAGCGTATCCAGCTAAAGCAGAAATTATCACTTGCCCAACAGTTGTAACAATTGCCACAAATAGGCTATTTGCAAAATATTTCCAAACTGGTATTTTATTAAATACGCTAACATAATTATCTAAAGTTATTGGAGAATAAATTAGTTTACCACCTTGATTAAAAATTTCTCCGTTAGGAACTAAAGATAAATTAAACATTGCAAAAAACGGATATAGCATACTTATTGCAATTAAAACCAAACATACATAACCAATAACTATCCGCCAATTTCTCATAACTCAATTATATCACGTTAAACATTATATTCAAAATAAATTACGTAACGAATGTATAAGTTTTTAATCAAAAACTTTTATTTTAACTAAACATGTAGTATATTACCCATGATAGGTTTATGTGTTTTTAAACAAATATTTATCAAAACTATTTATAACGATTAGGAGGGAAACAAAATGCAATCAACTTTGGACAAGAAAACTTATCCAACGACGGAGTTTATCTCAGGAAAATGGCAACAAGAAATCAATGTAAGAGATTTTATTCAAAAAAACTACACTCCATATGAAGGAGATTCAAGCTTTTTAGCTAAACCAACAGAAGCTACAACAAAATTGTGGCAAGAATGCTGTGATTTATTGAAAAAAGAACGTGATAATGGTGGCGTTCTTGATATGGATACAAAAGTTGTATCTACAATCACTTCACACGGAGCAGGATATATTGATAAAAACTTAGAAACAATTGTAGGTTTGCAAACAGATGCTCCGCTAAAACGTTCAATGCAACCATTTGGTGGTATTAGAATGGCAGAGTCAGCTTGTAAATCTTATGGATATGAAGTGGATTCTGAAGTTTCTGAAGTATTTACAAAATACAGAAAAACTCATAACCAAGGTGTTTTCGATGCTTATACTCCAGAAATGAAAGCTGCTAGACACTCTGCAATTATTACTGGACTTCCTGATGCTTACGGAAGAGGAAGAATTATCGGTGATTACAGACGTATTGCTTTGTATGGTATTAACAGACTTATCGAAGATAAAAAAGAACAATTCAAATCTCTTGAAGGCGAAATGACTCCTGATAGAATCCAATTGAGAGAAGAAATTTCTGAACAAATTAAAGCTCTTAAAGAAATGATTGAATTGGGTAATATTTATGGTTTTGATATTTCTCAACCTGCAAGAAATGCAAAAGAAGCTGTTCAATGGTTATATTTCGGATACTTAGCCGCTATTAAAGAACAAAATGGTGCAGCGATGAGTATCGGTAGAACTTCAACTTTCTTAGATATTTATATCGAAAGAGATTTGAAAGAAGGCGTATTAACAGAAGAAGAAGCTCAAGAGTTAATTGACCATTTTATTATGAAGTTAAGACTTGTGAAATTTGCAAGAACACCAGAATACAATGAATTATTCTCTGGTGATCCTACTTGGGTAACTGAATCTATTGGTGGTATGGGAATTGACGGAAGAACATTGGTTACTAAAAACTCATTCCGTTATTTGCACACATTAGAAAATTTGGGTACAGCTCCAGAACCAAACTTAACAGTTTTATGGTCAAAGAGATTGCCTCACAACTTTAAGCAATATTGTGCTCATATTTCAATCACAACATCTTCTATTCAATATGAAAATGACGATATGATGAGAGTTACACACGGTGATGATTATGCAATCGCTTGTTGTGTATCATCAATGGTTGTAGGTAAAGAAATGCAATTCTTTGGAGCTAGAGCAAACCTTGCAAAATGTTTGTTGTATGCAATCAACGGTGGTATTGACGAAAGACTTAAAGTTCAAGTGGGTCCTAAATATCGTCCTGTAACTTCTGAATACCTAGATTATGATGAAGTTATGGATAAATATAACGATATGATGGAATGGCTTGCTGGTTTGTATGTAAATACTTTGAATATCATTCACTATATGCACGACAAATATTGTTATGAAAGAGCTCAAATGGCGTTACACGACAGAGATGTAAAACGTTATTTTGCAACTGGTATTGCAGGTTTATCTGTTGTTGCTGATTCTCTTTCTGCAATTAAATATGCAAAAGTTAAGGCTATTCGTGATGAAGATGGAGTTGTTGTTGATTACCAAGTTGAAGGAGATTATCCAAAATACGGAAACAATGATGATAGAGTTGACCAAATTGCAGTTGATTTAGTTAAAAACTTTATGTCAAAAATTAGAAAACATTATACATATAGAAACTCTATTCCAACAATGTCAATTTTAACAATTACATCAAACGTTGTTTATGGAAAGAAAACAGGTAATACTCCAGATGGTAGAAAAGCTGGTATTCCTTTAGCTCCAGGGGCAAATCCAATGCACGGAAGAGATTCTAACGGTGCTGTTGCATCTTTAGCTTCTGTTGCGAAACTTCCATTCAACGATGCTCAAGATGGTATTTCAAATACATTCTCAATCATTCCTAACGCACTAGGAAAAGATGAAATCTTTATGGGTGATTTGAATATTCAACTTGATGCAGGATGTTGCGAATCAAATATTTAGATTCCTTCAAATCGAAGGAGACTCGAAATATTGGATTTCGAGAATGGGTAATTACTCAATTTAAAAGAAAAGGAAACAAAATTATGACAACACAACAAGAAGAAAATTTAATAAATCTTTTAGATGGTTATGTTGAAAAAGGCGGACACCATTTGAATGTGAACGTATTTAATAGAGAAACATTGTTAGATGCTCAAGCTCATCCAGAAAAATATCCTCAATTAACAGTTAGGGTCTCTGGATATGCAGTTAACTTCATCAAATTGACAAAAGAACAACAAGATGACGTTATCTCAAGAACATTCCACAGTGCAATCTAATTCCGTTAAATAGATTAAAATTACTGCAATTTATTTAAATTGCAGTAATTTTTTTTGTAATAAAAAGCAATTTTCTTCTCCAAAAAGTTTTTATATAAATATGGAAGTAAAGGTAGGAAAAATGGATAGGCAAAATGCTATAGGTGCAGCACAGGTTGTTGGCGGTACATACTTAGGTTATCAAGGTATTAAACATGGATTGCCTAGAGCATTAGGTTTAAGAACAGAATATCACACGACAAGTAAAACTAATGCAGATTTAATCAAAAAGGCTGGGAATATTTTGGACCCAGCATGCGGAGGTAAAAATGGTTGGGCTGAAAAAGCAGGAGACGCATCTTATGTAAAGAGCTCAAGAGACTATGTTCATATCACAGGGTTACATAAGGATAACATTGGCACAAAACCTCTTTTTGGTAAATTTACCGCACCTCTTCGTATGTTTTATAGAAAAACACAATGCCTTATGTATAAGACATTTGGAAATATAGATGTTAAAAAATTTCAAAAATGTTTTGTTGAAGGAGATAAAAAAGCCTTTATTATAAATATGGCAAAAGAATTTAAAAATAGTATTCTTCATAACAGAACTAAAAAATTCTGTATTTCAGGTACAGATTCTTATTTCAATACAAAATTTATTCCTGATGCGGATGATATTGCGTTGAAATCCGCAGAAAAAATAAAGGTTTATAACAATAGGTTTAGCTCGATGATTGCAGGGTTGAAAAAGTTTGGCTTATCTGGCATGAAAGAAAATAAAAGTCGTGTGGCTTTTGGAGTGGGACTTTTATCTCTTGGAACTTATTCAGCTGTAAAACTTATCCAAAAAGGTGTTAATAATATTTGCAAAAGCTAACATAATTATATAAAATGAGATTATGACAGCACAAATTTTTGGCAATATTCATTCAATAGAAAGTTGTGGGACAGTTGATGGTCCAGGAATTCGCTTTGTAGTTTTTATGCAAGGTTGTCCATTGCGTTGCCAATATTGTCATAATCCTGATAGTTGGTCTGTTGAAAAAAATCAACAAATGACGGTTGATGAAATTTTAGAAAAATATGATGGGGTGAAAGAATTTGTAAAAAGTGGTGGGATTACTGTGACTGGTGGAGAACCCCTTTTACAAATAGATTTTGTAACTGAATTATTTAGTAAAGCAAAAGAAATAAATATTCATACTGCATTAGATACTTCTGGAATTTTGTTTAATCCAGAAAATACTCAAAAAATAGATGAATTGTTAAAATATACTGACTTGGTTTTGTTGGATATTAAACATATTAATAATGCCGAACATATAAAGCTTACAGGGCTTCCAAATGAAAATATTTTAAAATTTGCAAAATATCTATCGGATAAAAATATTCCTGTTTGGATAAGACATGTTGTAGTAAAAGATATTACATTGAACGAAAAATATCTAACTCAACTTGGAGAATTTTTAGGAACTTTGAACAATATTAAAGCTCTTGATGTTTTGCCATATCACGATATGGCTATTCCAAAATATGAAAATTTAGGGATTGATTATCCTTTAAAAAATACCCCTCCAACAACAAAAGAAGAAGCTATAAAAGCTCGTGACATAATCTTTTCTGCTTATAAATCAGTGAAAAATAATTTAAAAAATAATTAAATAAAAGTTAATTTCTGATGACTTTACGAAAAATACTATTAAAATAAAAATAGAAAATATTATTATGAATGGAGTTGGTGTAAATGTTAGATTTCGATAAATTTACTGATTATTCTCAAGAAATTATTTCAAGTGCCAATGCTCTTATGGGAGAATACAAAAATTCTCAAATGACCCCAGAACACATTATGCTTGCAATGATTAAAGCTGATGGGATAATCAAAGATTATTTGACAGAATTAAATCTTTTGAATCAAGGATTTATTAACAAGATTGTTTCAAAAATTGAAAGTTTTCCAAAATTATCTGGACCTGTAAATAGTCAAGGGCTGTATTTAAGCCAAGAAACAATGAAGTTGTTGGAGCTTTCAATGGATGAAAGTAAAAAATTGAAGGATGAATTTGTAAGTATTGAATCTATCCTTCTTGCGATGTCTGAACTTGATAATAGTAATATTAAATCTCTTTTAAACTCTAACGGAGTAACATCAAGTTCTATATTAAAAGTTATGAAAGATATAAGAGGTAATAATAAAGTGGATACAAAAAATGCAGAAGAAAATATGAAAGCTTTGGAAAAATATTCTACTGATTTAACAGACCTAGCAAGAAAAGGTAAATTAGACCCTGTAATTGGTAGGGATGAAGAAGTTAGAAGAATTATCCAAGTATTAAATAGACGTACAAAAAATAACCCAGTACTAATTGGTGAACCAGGTGTTGGTAAAACCGCTATTGTAGAAGGTTTGGCTCAACGTATAATTCGTGGTGATGTCCCAGAAAGTTTGAAAGATGTAAAACTTATTTCTCTAGACTTAGGTGCTTTAGTTGCTGGTGCTAAATTCCGTGGAGAATTTGAGGAACGTTTAAAAGCTGTCTTGAAAGAGGTTGAATCTTCCAATGGAGAGATAGTAATGTTCATTGATGAATTGCATACAGTTGTTGGGGCTGGTTCAACAGAAGGTTCAATGGATGCTGGTAATTTGTTAAAACCAATGTTGGCTCGTGGTGTTCTTAGAACAATTGGAGCTACAACTATTAACGAATACAGAAAATATATTGAAAAAGACCCCGCATTAGAAAGACGTTTTCAACCCGTTATGGTTAATGAACCATCAGTAGAGGATACAATCAGTATTTTACGTGGTTTGAAAGAAAAATACGAAGTTCACCATGGAGTAAGAATATTGGATAGTGCAATCATTGAGGCTGCAAAATTATCTGATAGATATATTACTGATAGGTTTTTACCAGATAAAGCAATTGACTTGATTGATGAAGCTGCTAGTTCTTTGCGTATTGAAATTGATTCAATGCCAGAAGAAATTGATACTATGATGCGTCAAAAAATTCAACTTGAAATTGAACGTGAAGCTTTGAAAAAAGAAGAATCAGAAGAAGCAAAAGCAAAAGTTGAAGATATTACAAAACAAGTATCTGAACTTGAAAGTAAAATTGATGTTCTAAAAGCTCAATGGGAAAAGGAAAAAGCATCTATAACCTCAGAAGCAGATGTTAAAGATGAGATTAACAAAGTTAAAACTCAAATAGAAGAAGCTGAAAGAAATACTGATCTTCAAAAAGCTGCTGAATTGAAATATGGCAAACTTCTTGAATTAGAAAAGAAATTAAAAGCTTGTCAAACAAAAGAACATTCAAATAATAAACTTTTAAAAGAAGAAGTTACAGCTACTGATATTGATGAAGTTGTTTCAAAATGGACAGGTATTCCAGTGACAAAACTTGTTGAATCTGAAATGAAAAAATTACTTCATATGGAAGATATTTTGCACAAACGTTTGGTTGGGCAGGATGAAGCAGTTGATACTGTATCAGATGCAATTCGTAGGGCTAGATCTGGTTTGAAAGATCCAAGACGTCCAATTGGTACTTTCTTATTCTTAGGTCCAACTGGTGTAGGTAAAACAGAACTTGCAAAATCATTAGCTGAATTCATGTTCAACGATGAGGATGCTCTTGTTCGTATTGATATGTCTGAATATATGGAAAAACACAATGTCGCAAGACTTGTTGGAGCTCCTCCAGGATATGTTGGATATGAAGAAGGCGGTCAATTAACAGAGGCTGTTAGAAGAAAACCATACTCAGTAATTTTGTTTGATGAAATTGAAAAAGCTCATCCAGATGTATTCAATATCATGTTGCAAATCTTTGATGATGGTCGTTTGACTGATTCTAAAGGAAGAACTGTTGATTTTAAAAATACTCTAATTATTATGACAAGTAATATCGGTTCAGATATTATTCTTGAAGATTCTTTAAATTCAATGCTTTCACCTGAACAATTCAAAGATACAAAAGAAAAAGTTCTTGCTGTTTTAAGACAACGTTTCAAACCTGAATTCTTAAACAGAATAGATGAAACAATCTTCTTCAAGGCTTTGACTTTGCAACAATTGAGCAAGATTGTTGATATTCAAATGGATTATTTGAGAAACTTGTTAAAAGATCAAGAATTGGAATTTGAAATTACAGAGGATGCTAAAGAATTTCTAGCAACTCAAGGTTTCAACCCTGTATATGGTGCAAGACCATTGAAAAGGGTTATTCAACAACAAGTTGAAAATCCTTTGTCAAAATTGATTTTGGCTCAAACTTTCTTGAAGGGTGACAAAATTAAAATTGATGTAAAAGATGATGCTTTAACTTTTGAAAAAGTTAAATAATAAGCGACCTCGAAAAGTAAAAGGAATGGTTAGTATTAACCATTCCTTTTTTGTGAAAATTAAACTATAAAGTTTTATGCAACTCTATCAATAATTCCGCCACCTAAGACTACATCTCCATCGTATAGAACAACAGATTGCCCTGGAGCAATTGATTTTTGCATGTTTTCAAAATGAACTTCGATATTTCCATTTTCTAAAGGCTTAACTGTTACGGGTTCTGGTTTTTGAGTAGAACGAATTTTAGCTTTACAGCTGATTTCTTTATCCAAATTATCAAATGGAATCCAATTCATTTTAGTCGCAATTAATTCGTCTTTCATTGTTGCATCTTTATAGCCAACAACAACTTCATTAGTATCTTTTCGAAGTTCCACAACGTAAAGAGCTTCTGGAGCACTGATTCCGATTCCTTTTCTTTGACCGATTGTGTAATTCCAGATTCCTTCGTGTTCTCCAAGAATTTTGCCAGACATATCTACGATGTTACCCTTTTTAGGTTGAACTTGAAGAAGCTCATTGTAATCGCCTTCATAAAAATCTTGGCTATCTGGTTTTTCAGCAACTTCTAAACCGTGACTTCTTGCGATATTACGAATCTCGTCTTTAGAAAAACTTCCAAGAGGTAACATAATATTAGCAAGTTGTTCTTGTTTTAGTCGATACAAGAAATATGATTGGTCTTTGTTTGGACTCAATCCTTGTTTCAATATGTATCTGCCATCTTCATTTTGTTCAATTCTTGCATAATGACCTGTTGCAAATTTGTCGAATTCAATTCCGTTTTCTTTTGCCAAGTATGGAAGAACGTCAAATTTTATAAGTGAATTACACCAAATACAAGGGTTTGGAGTTCTTCCAGATAAATATTCTTTCTTAAAGTTATTTAAAACAATTTCTTCATACTGTTTAGCACAGTCAAAGACGTGAAATTCAATACCAATTTCTTTGCAAATTTTTTCAGCAGCTGCAATATCTTCTTTTTCATCTGGACCAAAACAAGCTCCGTGGGTAGAATGTTTGTTTGGCATAGAATTTATTTTCTTTTGGATTTCAGCATAAACTCCGCCTTTGCCCCAAATTGCCATTGTTGCACCAATAACTTCGTGTCCTTGTTCTTTTAATAGTAATGCAGTTGTAGAAGAATCTACTCCGCCTGACATTCCAACTAATATCTTCATAATATGTAATTCTCCGTTTTTAGTAATTTACAATTTTAAGATATTATAAAAAATGCGCATTTACAATACTACAAGGCGGAGTTGATGAAATCAATTCCGCCTGATTTTGTTATTGTTTT